>Ga0081539_10000010_pt1 | contig 484386 bp, 392 predicted proteins | sample TabmetS4T2R2_FD_71023 | JGI IMG/M metagenome (GOLD analysis project Ga0081539, IMG submission 71023) | Tabebuia heterophylla rhizosphere microbial communities from the University of Puerto Rico - S4T2R2 | ecosystem: Host-associated > Plants > Roots > Rhizosphere ...
CCACGGCCTTCCCCGTCACTTGGGCGGGTCGGCGTCCACGACTCCACTTTCGAGGCCTGCTCAGGATTCACACGCGTTACGGCCCGGATGCTTGCTCATCGCTCCATGAGCGACTTTTCCTACAGCTTCGACGGCTTGATTACTCGCCCCGCCGTGCAGGATGCTACTGAGACGAACCGACAATTACTCAGGTGGATCTTTCATCCACGGGATCTCCGCGCCTTCGTGGCGCACCACGCGAGCGCTGGGATTAGACAAGTCCCGCGTCGTGAAGGGCGCTTGAATAGAAATTGACATCCCGTTTCAGCAGAGCGATCCAGTCGGCTCTGGGCATCTCCAACTTCCACTTGCCGTAATCGGTTCCGAGCATATTGACCGGCTCGGCGCGACCAGGAACGGTGACGCTGTACTCCTGATACAGCTCCACCGGGCCGGTAAATCCCGCCGACTTGAAGTAGCCGAGCATCGCCTTGAAATCGACCATTCCTTCTCCGCCCGGCACCATTTCTGCGGACCACGCGCCGGTGCCGCGTCGACCGCCACCGCCTTTCACCCAGCGGAAATCCTTCAGCGACAGCCCGCGCACGTGTCGGTGAGCGATGTGACTCGTCTCGACCCAGCCTGTGCCGCCGCGGATCGTCGCGTGACCAAGGTCATAATTCAGACCGACGAACTGCGGGTCGAACTCCTTCAACACCAGCCACAGGTCCCACACGCCCCCGCCGATATTTCCCGCGCCGGAATGCGTGTGGTACATCGCCGTGGTGCCGTACTTCTCGTTCAACTTCGCAACGCCGGCAACCCGGGGCTTCAGCGCCTCGAGCTGCGCAGCCAGATCTCCGTTGTAGTCATAGCGGAAGGGCGCGGCGCGGTAACAGCGGATGCCGAGGCCGCGCATGGTGTCGAGGATCGCTTCGACACGTTCCGACTTCGCGTCGACAATCGCGGTAATGACCATCGGCGCCTCGAGACCTGCCGTGCGTGCGGCGTCAACCGCACGGGGCAAATCCCGCTCGACGTTCTGCGGCAGGATGTGCGCGCCGTCCCTGATCGTCCACGCCACTGCCTTGCAACCGCCTTCGGCGGCAGCAGCTGCGCCCTCCTGCACATCGGTCCATTGCAGGTGACGCGACACCAGGCACAACTGAGTGCGCGTCGGCGCCGCGACCGCCGCAGTTCGCACCGCGGATTGCGCCGAGACCATCGTGGCCATCGACGCGGCGATCGGCGCCGCTCCCAGCGCCTTCAAGACGTCTCGGCGTGATTGCTGCTGCATCGGAGCCCTCTAATCGCAGAGCTCGCCTGTGCCGAGGCCACGGAGACCTCCGTGGTTGCCCGACACACGTGAGCCTCGGTTTAATTGGTCCCGGGAAACGGTTTCGGCGTGATGTCGGCCTTCGTCACGCCCATCGCCCACTTGATCCCCTCGAGGACCATATTCTGGAAGCGCGGGTCGTCCCAGGTTGTCTCGGGATGGCCCCAGCCGATGTTCAACACCCGGCCTTTGCCGTACTGCATCGCCCAGACCTGAGGAAAATCGCCATCCGGCCTGCGCGCGCGGTTCATCTCGTCGAGCGAGGAGGGATCGAGGCGCATGATCACGTGGACCTTGTCACGTGAGTACGGTGCCTTCAACACCGGATGCTGCTCGTTGAACATGAAGGTGGTGCCACCAAAAGACATCGCGCCAGGGAAACTCGGATCCTCCACAATCACTTTCGCGTTCGCGTTGAACTCGCTATCCATATAGCCGCCGACCATCTCGCCGAATTCGGGCCAGTTGGTAAACGCCACTCCGGTCGCGTGACCAACGACCAGCCCTTTCCCGTCGTCGCGCACGAACGAGAGGAGATCCGCCTTCTGTGGTTCGCTCATCGTGCCGAAGCCACTCGGCAGCATGAAGATGGCGTCGTAGTAATCGAGCGTCCGCGCGTTCACGCCACGACCTTCGTACCGGTCCCGGCCGGCGATCTGCCCCTTCGTAATCAGCTGCGAATCAGTGCGAATCATCGTCATGTACGCGTCTGACTTGCGTCCGATCTGCTCCAGCGTCGCCAGTGCATGCGAAATCGAATCGTGATGAAAGCCCGACTGCACGTCGGCGACAGCGAGCAGATGTTTCTTGCCCGGCCATGGGTCAGGCTGTCCGCCGCCGCGTCCCTGCCCTGCCGCTTGTCCGCCCCGTCCGCCTTGCGCACCTTGGCGCCCTTGCGCAAAGGTCGCATTGGACGAGACCCAGACAACGGCGCCCATCGTGAGAAGCGAGAGGACGAACAGAATTCGACGCATGTGAATCTCCATCTTGACCGGTTATTGCGCGAGCTTGAAAGCGATGAGCGCATCGGATACCGGCTGGTTGCGTGCCGCAGGCCCGCCGCCCGCGGCGGCGATTACCACGTACTGGGCTCCGTCCTTTCCCATGTAGGTGATCGGTGTCGCATTGCCGTTCGCCGGGAGCTCGGTCACCCACAGTTCCTTCCCGGTCTTCGCGTCGAAGGCGCGGAAACGACGATCGACCGTGGCGCCGATGAACACGAGCCCGCTGGCAGTAGCGATGCTGCCGCCGATGTTTCGGATGCCGCTCTTCAACCCCACGTCACCGAGTTCCGCAAGCTCCTCGTTCAGGCCAAGCGGTACGGTCCACGCGATGTCACCGGTGTTGACGTTCACCGCCACGAGCGCGCCGTACGGCGGCGCGATGCAGGGCACCGTCTTGCCGCTCGGCAGCCGATAGGAGAATCCTGTACCGGCCGCCCCTTGTCCACGTCCCTGGTTCTGCGCACCACGACCGCCGTTGGGACTGTCGGCATCACCGCCGCTGTCCAAACCAAAACCGCGACTGACGGCCGCACCCGCAGGGTGATAGTTGCCGTTATTGGTGACGTTCAAGAACACATATCCGAGCTGCGGGTTGTAGGACAGCGGCCCCCAGGCCCCCACCGGTGCGCCGAAGGTGACCATGGCTTCCTCGCGCGCCGGCCGATCAAAAGGACCACTCGGAAGGATGTTGTGTGTGTCCCAGAATTCCGTGCAGTATTTTTCGATTTCGGGCGTCATCCTGTTGATGTCGTTGCGCGTCATCCCGAGACGACCCGTTGGCGCTGGTTTGACCGGAAATGGTTGCGTCGGGAAGTTCTCGTCACCAGGGGCGCCGCTGCGCTTGACCGGACGTTCTTCCATGCCGTAGATCGGCTCGCCTGACACGCGTCCGAAGATGTAGGCGAAATGCAGCTTGCCGGTCTGGAGCACGGCAGGGATCACGCGGCCGTGGCTGCGAACCTCGATCAGGATCGGCGGCGTGGGCATATCCCAGTCCGACGCGTCGTGGTGAACGAGCTGGTGATACCACTTCAGCTTTCCGGTGTTGCCGTCGAGCGCCAGGATCGAGTTGCAGTACAGATTGCTTCCCGCAACCGCGCGATTGGCATCACCGGTGGCGGCGAACACGAGGCCGGTCGACTCGTCAGCGGTCAGGTTCGACCACACGTTGCAGCCACTGCGGTCCTTCCACGTGTCACCGGGCCACTCCGCGTGGTTCGGTTCGCCAGGCAGTGGCACGGTGTGGAATGTCCACACCAACTTGCCGGTGGCCGCGTCCCATGCGCGAATGTCGCCGCGCGGCTGTGGCGGCGGAAGTTCGCCGGGACGCGCACCGGTGATGAGCAGGTTCTTAAAGACGGTGACTGGATTGGGCACGGTGAACGTGTCACGCCGGCTCTCTCCGACGACGTCCGACGCGACACCGATGTAGACGTCCACCTCGCCGTCGTTCCCGAATCCGGCGGCCAGCTTGCCGGTTTTCATATCAAGGGCCATCAAGTAACCCTTGTCGGTTGCGAAATACAGGCGCGGCCCCACTCTCCCGTTGCCCTTCCAGTAGGCGAGCCCGCGGCCGTGAATCCCACGCGGTGACTCGTATCGCCAAATCACCTTGCCCGTTTCCGGCTCGAGCGCCGTTACGGTGGACTTCAAATTGAGGTCGCGATCGGAGGTTGGCGTCGACAGGTACATGACGCCGTCGATCAGCAGCGGCTGGACCTGGAACCGGTAGTCGAGGCCGACGAACCCACCGTTGTCCAGACTGCCCGCACCGTAGTTGAACGTCCATGCCTTCGCGAGCTTGCTCACGTTCTGTGGCGTGATTTGCGTCAGGGGAGAGAAGTTCGAGTTGTACGCGTAGTTCGGCCACTGGTCGGCGGGTGGCTTCTGCGCGTGCACGTTCACGCAAGAAGCGACAACCGCGCAGACCAGACAACCAGCCAAGGGGCTCCGCCACTTGATATCCCCTTCGCCCCTGGGCTGGTTGCCAGCATCTTTTGGCGCGCTTTGCGCGCCTGACCCGTTATGCGGTTGGGGCAAACGGGTACAAAATTCGCCTTCGGCACCGCATAACGGGCTAACGACGGTAATTCGACGCATGGATGTAACCGCCTCCTCCAGCACTCAACGGCGCGGCGAACGCCCGGCACGTGACGAATATTCGACGATGAGAGGCGCGCTTAGTGGTGACGTCGCGCCTTCGCTCGAGGTCACGGTTGCGGTGACTGAGCGAACTTCCTCGCCGGCGCGGCGTTGGACGTCGATGGTGAACGCGGCGTTACCATGACTATCCGTACGAACCGCGATCTCGTTCAAGAAGACTTCTGCCTCGCCACTGCTTGGATCAGCGTTACCGAACAGTTCGACCACATATCGGCTTGTCGGTGCGGTCGCGATCGTTCCGCTCACACTGATGACATCGCCCTCTACGCGTGCTGCCGCTAACGTCGGCGCTCGCAGCCCTCCGTTGGGCAATCCCTGACAACGAGGGGCGCTGTCGGGACAAATGTGCTGAAGGGTCGCCGAATCGCTGTTCACGCCCTTGCCGCGAGATCCGACAAAGCGCGCGTGTTCGAGTCCGGGCACGCCGAACGCCATCGCCCCTTTGGGCGCCATCGGATCGCAACTGCCACCAGCTTCGCAGCGTCTGATATCCGCTCCGTTGTTAATAATCCGGTTTCGCGTCAATCGCACGACTGGAGACGGTTCTGCGGGACGAACGGCGATGCCGACGCGGTTGCCACTGATGATGTTGCGATCGACGATGTTGCCAACGCCGGTGAGATTCAGCCCGAATGTGTTGTTGGTGAAGGTGTTCGCAACAACGTAGTTGCGGTCACCCCAATTGATCTGCAGCCCGTCGGAATAGCCGGCGAACCGGTTGCCGGAGACCGTGTTGTCGTTGCCGCGCAGGATCTCGATTCCCTGCGCCGGTTCCGGGTTTGCCGCCGTCGATCGAAACACGTTGTCGGCGATCAGATTGAATGCCGCGCCGCGCGTGAGCTCGAGCCCGTCGCCGTTGTCGACGAACTCGTTTCGAAGCACCTTGTTGTGTACGGTTGTCGTGCTGGTCGCGTTCCCCTGTCCGTCGTCACCAGTCAACATGACGCCGGCACCACCGTGATTCTCGACAACACGACTGTCGCGGATGACCACGCCGGTCGCACGGTTGATCAAAACGCCGATACAGAACCGTCGGAGTTCCACACCGGCAATCTCCACATCGTGGGTATCGATCAACTGCAGACCGGGATATGACATCGTCCGGACGTTGGCACCGTACTGCCCCTCTGTCGCTCCGGGGCAACCCTCAGGGCCAGGCGGGACGTAGCCGGATCCGTCGATGACGGTGTACTCGCCAGTTTGGCTCCAGGCAGAACTCACGATCTGCACAGGTCCTTTCACAGGTGGGAGTGGCGACTTGAGAAGGATGACCGGACTGTCACTCCCACCCAACGCAAGTTCGATCGTCTTGCGTTCACGTGTCGCATTACTCATTGCAATCGCCCAACGCAGGGTTCCCACGCCGTCGTCGGCCGCGCTGGTCACGCGCAACACACCCGGTGACGCCGGCACCGCTTCGGTCTGACGAGCGATAACCGGGTTCATTGCCGAAATCAGTAGCACCGCGGCGAGTGCAGGTGACGCGCGCTTCATTGGCGTCGCAATTGCCGACAATTCATGGAACTCTCAAACACGGGCGTGTTACTGCTGCAGGTTCTTCAGCCAGATATTGCGGAACGACGCCGTGTTGTCGCCGCGCCCTTCGAGCTGGATCGCGATCAAACCGTGGTCGACGAACATGGTGGGGTGGTCGTCGATCAGCACGGACATCAATTGTCCGTTGATGAAATAGAGCATCGTGCGACCGCGGGCGATCACATGAAGCTGATTCCACTCACCCACCTTCCAGTGAGCCTTCAGGGCATCGGCGTCACCGAAAGTGGCAAGCAGCGAAGGCTTCTGGCCATCGGCAGTCGCCGTGCGAACGACCTGCCCTCGAAACGCACGATCCGGTCGCGGTGCCACTCCCCGGCGCGGGCCCGCGCAGCACTCGATCAGCGCACCCGTATTCGCATTCGCGTTGTCGACGTCTGCCTGATAGCCCCGGTTCTCCCACTTTGACCGCGGATTGCCGGCGACTTCGCCCAGCCGTACCGCCCGGAACTGCACGCCGCTGTTGGCGCCCGCCCCGTCGAGCTTCAACTCGAACTTCAGCTCGAAATCCTTCGGCTCGCCTCCTTGCCAAATGAGATACGTCGGACCAGTCGGTGGCTCTGCTTTCGATCGGACGACAATCGCGCCATTCTCGACGTGCCACAGGTCGGCCGGACCGTCCCAGCCCTTGAGCGTGACACCGTCGAACATCTGGTGCCATCCCGCGTGCTCATTGAAGTCGATGGGTGTCGGCGCCACATATCGGCCTTGTCCAGGGCCACGCGTACCCTGCTGGTTCACTGGCGCGCTACCGCCATTCTGCGGTTGCGCCTGCGGGGCTGGCGCCTCGGCAGATGGCCACGGAATCTCCCCTGGTCTCTTCGGCAGAATGGGCGGCGCAACCGCACGGCCTGGAGCCATCACGGTCATCGGCGGCAACGCGTCCTGCAGCGGAGTCTCAACGACCTCCGTCCGCGATCCGTCAGGATCGAACAGGTGCATGAGCCAATGACGGTTGTTACCGACGTGAGCCCGGACCTGGAGATCACTGAGTCGGCCGCGCTCCTGCGCCACATCTCGTGCCTTCCGCATGTCGGGCACCTCGATGCCCATGTGCTGGACGGCTCCCATGACTTCGCGCTCGTATTGCGCGCGCATGGCAGGATTGTTCGGGTCGAGAGGCGGGAATTTCGTCTCGAGGTTGCGGTCGGAGTTTGGCGTCTCGATGTACTCGCCACGTCCTCCCGGAAGGTCCCGGCCACGGGCGAATCCGAGTTTGTCCTGGTAAAACGGCGTGACCGAGTTGCGGTCGTTGGTGTAAATGCCGACGTGTTGCAGATGCGTCGAGAGGCGGCGCGGATCGAGAAACTTGCCGCGGGCGATGCTTTGCTGTGAACCGGGCACGTACTCGACGAAATCCAGCGTTGCGTCGTCGGGACCGATCACCCGGAAAACCGGGTTGCCGTCCGGTCCCTTGATGATCGCGCTCGGACCCAGCCCCCGCGCCGTGTAGATGGCGTGCAAGCGGTTCAGATCCGAGCTCTGAAAGATCACGCGGACCTGCCGCTTGATGTTGCCTGCCGCCAGCCCTGGTACGATCTCCACGAACTGGTCGTCGTTTACTTTGAAGAACACGGATGCGACGTCGCCTGTTGCGTCTTTGAGCGTGAACGCTTCCGCAAATCCGAGCACGTCGTGGTAGTAACGGCGTGCTTTGTCCAGGTCGCTGACTCGAAACGTGATGCCCGCCAAACCGAGGATCGGCAGCTCCGACGGGGGCGAGGGTTCCTGGGCGAACAGTCCATGGCTCACGACTGTGAACAGCGCCACCACACTTCCACGTCGCAGCAGACTCATGTGAATCACCCCAGCTACCTCGCGAATGTGGTCAACCACGAAGGCCTTCTGGCATTCACGAAGAACGCGAAGGCAAACAAATCTTCGTGACGCTAACGCGCCAGACTTTGCTTTTCTGCACAACTTTCCAAGGCGCGTTAGTGTCACCAGAAGACAAGGATCTTGATCACAGCGCGGCATTTGGTTGCGGCGTCGCCGCGCTGTGATCATCGTGTCCGTCGCGAAGCGACCTTCGTGGTTTTCTACTCACTGTCGGCGAGTCGGATTTCTGATCGTCAAAAGTTGTACTTGACGGCGAACTGCATGATTCGCTGATCGTTGGCCGTCGTCGTCACGTTACCCGAGTTGTTCGCGCCGAGTGTGACGTTCGGGTTCCCCCAGTTCACATGGTTGAAGACATTGAAGGCTTCAACGCGCAACTCGATCGTGCGCTCGCCGGTCCTGATATTTCGCGACAACGCCATGTCGGTGTTCCAGAACGACGGTCCGCGGAGGTAACCCTTCGGGACCTCGCCCCACACGCCTGGGGTGTTCTGCGCAAACGCCGCCATGTTGAACCAGCGCACGGCAGTGCCGGCGTTGACCAACATGCGCTCCGAGCTCGGCAGGTTGGGATCGACCCCGGACACGATCAGCGGCCGCTGATTCGTCAGACCCGTCAGCGCGGAGTCGCCCGTCGTCGCCGGTGTGAGCGGGGAGCCACTGCGCGCCTGGAACACCGTGCCGAGCTGCCAGTCGCGCGTCAGCACGCCGAGGACGCCTCCGCCGATTCCTCGGCTCATGATCACGGTTGACAGGTTGAACAGGTGCGGCCGATCGGCGATGCACGGCCCTTCATTCGTCTTGGGATCTTTCGGATCCGGGAAGCTGTTCACGATGTCCGTGCTCGGCTCACCCTGATTGATGCACTTGCTGCGCGTGTAGTTCGTGCTCAGGCTCCAGCCGTCGCTCAAGCGCTTTTCGACGGTGAACTTCACGCCGTTGTAGTGTCCGGTACCGCCGAAAGTTTGCGCGACGGAGCCGTAATACTGACCCGCGATCGGGTTCTGCAGCGTGAGCAGCCGGCGGGCACGGGTGTTCACGGCGGAGTTGTTCGAGCATGGACCGGGCGCGGTAAGGCCGTACTGTCCGGCGACGCAGTTGCCGGCGATGTAGACCGCCGGGTTCTCTTCATACCCAAGCCAGATCCCGGTGGTCCGGTTGCCGAGGTAGCTCACGTCAAACAGCATCCGACCCCAGAACTGTCGCTGGTACGACACGTTCCACTGCGTAACCTTCATCACGTCCTGATCGATGGGCATGCTGACGTATTCGCCGTTGAGGGGAAAGCTCACGCTGGACGGCGGCAGCTGTACGGGGTCGAACTGTCGCGGGTAATTGATCGCCACGAGCGGATCACCACCCGGTGTGTTCGCCCACGGATTCAACAGGTTGATCGGGCATCCATTCGCATTCGGCGGCGGACACGTCGTCGGTGGCAGCGCCGTCACCGTATTGCCGTACGGCGCGTTCAGCATGTGATGCCCGTACTGCCACAGCTTCGGCGAGTCGTAGAAGCGGCCAACCGCGGCGCGAATGGTCTGAATGTTGTTGCCCTTGGGATCCCAAATGACACCCGCGCGTGGCGCGACATGCTTGAGGTGATCGGTCGTGTTGGCGCCGTTGGTCGGAAATCCTGGATCGCCGGGAAAGACCAGACCGGCCGGCGCGTTTGGATACACCACGCTCTTGAGCCCCTGATCGAATCGCTCGCGGACAAAGGCCATGGTGAACCCGTTCTGATCTTTTGCCGCGAAGAACGGCTCCCAGCGCAGCCCGTAGTTCAGCGTGACACGCGAACTCGCGCGCCAGACGTCCTGTGTGTAGACGCCGAAGTAATGCTGCTTCTCCGCGACGATTTGACTGCCACCCTGGCTGAAGACGGCAGGCAGGCCGAGCAGGAAGTCCGCCATCGGCACCTGACTCTGAGCGTTGGCGCCACGCGTGATCAGGCCGCTGAACGTCATGAGGCCGTTTGCCTGGAACGGGCCGTCACCATCGAAGAACGGACGCGTCCACACACCGCCAAACGACAGCGTGTGCGAACCTTTCACCCAATCAACGTCCTCGGAAATCGACGGCGTCGTCGTGTAGAACGTCCCCGGGAATGCAGGTCCACTCCAGCCGCCTGTGCCGCCGTTGAAAAAGTTCTGACCGTCGCTCTTGGTGTACTGATACGTGTTCAGACCGAGCGTCGTGTACGTCGGCAGTCCTTTGCCTTGCAGTCGGAGAGCCGTCGTGTCCGCGTACGAGAAGCGTGTGGCGCTCAGCAGATTCTGGGTGATGACGTGGTCATATCCGCCGGCAAAGGTGTGCATCCAGCTGTGAATGCCGAGGCCATTGCCCGTCGCCCACAACAGATTCGGGTTCTTCTCGATGTCGAACCCAGGCTTATGGTCGTAGTTCGTATAGAAGTAGCGGCCGAACACACGCCCGTTGGTCGTGACCTGGTAGTCACCTCGCGCGATCACCTGCTGCTCGACGCTGTTGTTGGGAATCGCAAGTGGATATCGGCCGCACCCATCCGGGTCGTAGGCCGGATCCGCCACAGGGATGTACTTGAGAAGGTTCAGCGACCACGGACTGAACAGAGCAGGATCGACACGGTTGTTGACAAATGGCGCTCCCAGCGTACGTGCGGTGCCGCCGCGGCAGGCCGCAGACATCACCCGCGTGAAGTCGCCCTGCAGTACCTCGCGCGTCGGCACGATCTGGTTCGTCGTCGTCGGCGTGATCTTCTGATCGGTGATTTGGAGCCCGCCGAAGAAGAACAGCTGATCCTTGACGATGGCGCCCCCGACTGTGCCTCCCGCCTGATGCCGCTTCAGCCCGTCGTCGGTGCCGAGCCCGCCGTGCTCCCGTCGATTGAAGTACGGGATCGCGTTGAATGAGTGGTGGCGCGCGAACTCGAACAACGTGCCGTGAAGTTGGTTCGTTCCCGAGCGCGTAACCGCGTTCACCGTTGCGCCCGTGAACATGCCATAGCGCGCCGGACGCACGCCGGTTTCCGTGCGGAATTCCTGTAACGCATCCGGGAACGGCATCGCGTTTCCCGTGTTGTTACCGGAATCGTTGTTGTATCCGCCGTCGACCAGATACAGGGTGCTGTTGCCCGAACCACCCGCGACCGAGATTGCGACCGCATTCGGGTATTGACGGTTGCTCGTGAGTCCAGGGGTTTCAACAGCCGCACCCGACAGGAGTACCAGCTGCGTCGCCTGACGGCCGTTCAACGGCAACCCGACAATCTGCTCCTCGCTGACCAGCTGTCCGACCGCGGTGCTGCGGGTCTCCACCTGGTTGACGTTCGCTTCGACGACCAATGTTTCCGTCAGCTCGCCGAGCTTCATCGAAATGTTCACAGTGCGGGTATCGCCAACGGCGAGGACGATGCCGGTCTGCTCGAAGGTACGGAAGCCACTCAGCTTCGCGGTCAGGGTGTAAGGCCCGACGGGGAGATTGGTAAAGACGTACTCACCACGATCTCCGGTGATGACGAACCGGGTCTGACCGGTTCCAGTCTGGGTGACCGTCACCTCGACGCCGGGGAGCGATCCACCCGATTCGTCGACGACTGCGCCGGATAGCTGCGCGACGGCGACGGTTTGAGCAAACGCGTTCGGCGTGCTGGCCAGCACGATCGCAACGACCACGGCGACGCCGATACTCCTCCACCGCATATAACCTCCGTTTCGATGCGGAAACACGCGAGCGGCGCCTTGGCGCCGTTCGCGCGCGGAGTATAGTGGGCGCGGTGGTGGACGCTTGTTGCGAATTGTGCCCGCCGCGACCTTCTGCGTGTAACGGTTACAAACGCGCGTTACCGAGGATGACAGAGATGGCCACGCGCATACTGGTGGTCGAGGATGATCCAGGGATCGCACGACTGCTCAACGACAACCTGACGATCGATGGGTTCGACGTTCGACTGGCGCGCACCGGGCACGATGCGTTGTGTGAATGTCAGTCGTTCGCTCCGGATCTGGTGCTGCTCGACGTCAAACTGCCCGACGCCGACGGGTTCGCGTTGTCGCAACTGCTGCGCCGGGGTGGTCAACGGCCGATCATCTTTGTCACGGCGCGCGGTTTACGTGCCGACAAGGTGCGCGGGTTCGATCTCGGCGCCGACGATTACGTCACCAAGCCGTTCGAGATCGAGGAGCTCGTTGCGCGCATCAACGCGGTGTTGCGACGCGTTCGACCAAGGCGCGAAGAGGTCGTCCTTGGTCCAACCACGATTAACTTCCTGACCATGCGAGCGACACGTGGCCGCACGGATATTCGACTGACGAAGAAGGAGTTCGACATCCTGCGCTATCTGGCTGAACATGCCGGCCGTGTCGTACATCGAGACCAGCTGCTTATGGAGGTGTGGGGCGCTCAGGCCGTATCGACGACTCGTGCCGTGGACTTCGCCATTGCAAGACTGCGAAGAAAGATTGAGCCGGATCCTCGTTCGCCGCGCTATCTCACGACCGCGCACGGCGATGGCTATGCGTTGATCGTCGACCCGCACGACCGGTGAACTGTCGGTTACCGATCGGCGAACGCAATCCGATCCTTTTTTGCCCCGACTCTGCTGAAATCGAGTCCAGGGACCTTCTTCAAATCGTCAACATTCTTGAACTCTCCCGAACTGGTTCGGTACTTGACGATTGCGGATGCCTCAGCGGCGGACAGCTCGAGAACCGTCTGAATATCCGATTCCGAAGCCCGATTCACATTGACCCGACCAAGCGCGGTGGCAAGGTACTCGACGATCGTTTTCGTGTCGTCGTCAGAGGCATTGGCGCCGCGGCTGACCATGTCTTCGACGACGTCACGCCATTGAGCGCGGGTGCGTCGCTGTCCTTCGATGACGTCGAGGCCGTGGCAGTCGCTGCAGACGCGCACCAATGTGTCGTTCCCGGGGCCGGCCGGCAATTGGGAAGACGCGGCTGCGCTCGGTTGAGCGGCGCCGGAAGCAGCCGTCACGGCGACGGCGATCCACATCAACACCGACGATCCGAGGAGGATGACTCTCATGTCACCGGTCCTTGCGCTCTGGCGCGTTCGGTCCCGGTTGCGCGGCATTCGGCCACGGTATGACCCCGGGCGTGATCGGCAGGATCGGTGGACCGACTTCGCGCCCTGGCGCCATGACAGTCATCGGGGGAAGTCCCTCCTGGATTTCGTATTCCATCAACTCGGTGCAGTTTCCGTCGGGATCGAACAGGTGCATGATCCACCGGCGCGTGCCGCCCACGTGAACACGTACCTGGACGTCGGTCAGGTTGCCGCGCTCCTGAGCGAGGTCGCGCGCGAACCGCATGTCTGGTACAACGAGGCCGAAGTGCTGATTCGCGGCCATCAGTTCGCGCTCGTACTGAGCACGCGTCGAGGGGTTGTTTGGGTCGAGGCGCGGGTACTTCGTCTCGAGATTGCGATCCGAGCTCGACGCTTCTATGAACTCACCACGACCGCCCGGTAAGTCCTTTCCTTTGGGGAATCCCAGCTTGTCCCTGTAGAATGCCCGCACGGCATCAGGGTTCCTGGTGAAAACGGAGACGTGCTCGATGTGCCGCGAGATGCGGCGCGTGTCGAGCAACTTGCCACGAGCCCGACTCTGCATCGAATCTGGCACGTACTGGATGAAGTCGAGCGTGGCGTTCTCAGGACCGACCACGCGGAATACGGGATTGCCGTCGGGACCGCGTCCAATCGCGGTCGGATTCAGCCCTCGAGCTGCGTAGAGGTCGTGCAGTCGCTTCAGGTCGAAGCTCTGAATCACGACCCGTACCTGCCGATTGAGGCCACCGGGAAGCAGTCCCGGTACGACTTCGATGTACTGGTCGTCGTTGACCTTGAAGAAAATCGAACTCACCCGTCCCGCGTCGTCTTTGAGCGTGAACGCCTCAGGCAGTCCCAGTACGCCCTCGTAATAGCGGCGCGCCTTTTCGAGATTCGATACTCGGAACGTGATCCCGGCGACGCCAAGAATAGGCAACGTCTCGGCAGTCGGTCCGGTTCCCTGAGCCACGACCATGTGGCTGACGACCGTGAACACGACCAGCGAAGCGGCGACGCGGGTGAGATTCATCCGTCGGTCGCGAGTATCATACAGACCCCGTCAGCCGCTTGTTGCGAGTTGTGCGCCTCATTGACGCGTTGCCGTCGACTGCTGCATAAAGCGCGCGTGACGCTGGACAGGATTGCCGGCGGCCTGGCGGGTTCGATGCTGGTCGTGATCGCGGCCGCCGCCCTCCCCAGTTGCAAACCGGACTCGCCGCGCCCACAGGTGACGCCGCCGACGATTCGGATCGTGACCGGTCCGCGTGGGCTGACATTCGGTCCTCTTGGCGAGGCGCTCGCCGCCGCGTATGCGCGGAAACTTCCAGCGCTGCGTTTCGAAGCCATCTCGACTCCAGGCACGGGAACGAATCTGCAGCGCGTCCAGGCCGGCGACGCGGAACTGGCGTTCTCCGTCGCGAACATCGCGTACGCCGCGTACGGCGGACTCGATGCTCAATTCCGACCTTCTGCCAGCAATTTGCGAACGATCGCCGTCCTGCATCCCTCGTCGGTGCACGTACTCGTTCCCGGGAAATCGACCGCTCGCACGATGACCGACCTGCATGGCCGTGTCGCGGTGGGACCACAAGGTTCCGGACTCACCGCCAAAATGTTGATCCAGCAGTTCGCGTTGACCAACAAGGTAGTTGTCGATCAGACGCTTCCCCTCAGTGATGTGCCCGACGCGCTTGCGTCCGGCCAAATCGATGGCGGGGTCATCGTCGCTGCCGACCCGGTGGACGTCGTCGCGCGCGCGATCGCCAACGGCGCACGCTTGATACCGCTTGCAAACGAGGACCTGCAGCGACTTCGAACCGGCTACCCGTTTTTGCGCCCGGGCGCGATCCCTGCCGGCATCTATGCCGGTGTGTCGCAGCCGGTGGCCACTATGCTGGTCGACGTGCTGCTTGTGACGCGGGCGGGACTTGACGACGAACTGGTGCGGCGGTTGACGAGCGCGCTTTTCGAGATCCTTCCGGACCTCGCGGGCCCGTTTCCGTATCTTGGGCTGATGAACATGCAGCGTGCGCCGGCAACACCCATCCCGCTCCATCCGGGTGCCGCGCTCTTCTACCGTGAGCGGGAGCTGACGCGGTGAGTAGAACGCGTCCTGGTCGTCCTCGGAGCGCTACGTTCTCGTGGTGGCTCGCGGCGCTCAGCATCGCTGGAATCGCAATGCTCGCGTGCTTTGGCTACCGAGCCACCGCGGAGTGGCAGCGCAGCTCTGCCCTCGTGGCCGAACGCCGTGCTGATGAACTCGCCGGCACGTTGGTCACAGCGCTGACGCGCGACATGCGCTCGGTTCAGACGGCGTTGCTGGATGGTCGAGACTGGGATGCCACGTCTGCCACCTCGCCCTTCGATCTCATCGACACGATTTCGGCGACGTTCGCCAGATATCCGTATCCGGAAGCTTTTTTCGCATGGAGCAACGGCGGTCGAACCGCGGTGTTCTTCGGGAGAGCTGAACGTCTTCCCAGCTGGCTCACATCAACGGGAAGTCGCGAGTACCCCGCAGAAGTGGTGATGAACCCGGAAGTCGCAGCTGCGCTTCTCTCCCGCATCGGTCGGGACACGAAGGAGCAGCGAACACATTCCATCTTCGAAATCTCGATAGCCGGCGAGCCGTACCAGGTGATCGCACGCCCGGTATATGGCCCGGCCGCCGAAGGTGGAGCGCGCGGCGGATTCGCGGTCCTCGTCAACCTGAATTGGGTCCGTGCGAACTATTTCTCCGCCATCACAAATCAGGTCTCTCGCATCGGCTCGATGGGAAGCGGCTTCGTGGCCACCATCATCGACGACACGGGCAAGCCGTTGCCTGGGTTCGATCCACCACGACCGGAGCCGCCGCAAGTGACGCGAACGTTCACGGTTGCCTTCTTCGATCCGTCGATTACGGCTCTCAAACGAGAGCCGGATCTCCCGTTGAGGACATGGACCGTCCATGTCGGCGGGTCCACCGATCCGACGCTGGCGCTTGCCGCGAGCGGCGCGCGCCGGACGCTTCTGGTGATTGCCGGTGGTGCTGTGGCTCTTGCGATCGGCCTGTTCGTGAGCGGCCGCGCGGCTCGAGCGATGACTCAGGTCACCCAACTTCGATCCGATTTCGTTTCCACCGTCACCCACGAACTGAAGACGCCGGTGCAGGTGATCCGCTCGATTGGTGAAACCCTGGCGCGCGGCAGGGTCACCAGTGGTGATCGCCTCCGCGAGTACGCGCAATTGCTCGTGCAGGAAAGCCACCGTCTTTCGCGTTTGATCGAAAACTTGCTCGCCTACTCACGCGTGACCGATGTGACGCAACTCTATTCGTTCGAGCCGTTGCAGCCCGCGGAGCTCGTCGACGAGGCCTTGCGCGGCTTTCATCGATTGATGATCGAGCAAGGCTTCCGTACTTGCGTCGACGTGCCCTCGACGTTGCCCCCGGTCCGAGCGGACCGAACGTCAATCGTTCTCGCGCTGGACAACATCATCGATAACGCGATGCGCTACTCCGGCCAGTCCCGTGAGTTGAAGATTGACGCCCAACGGCACGGTGGCACCGTGCAGATTTCGGTCACCGATCACGGTCTCGGAATCGATGCCGAAGAACTGGAGCGCGTAACCGGACGCTTCGTTCGCGGCCGGTCGGCGCCTGGGCCAGGCAGCGGGTTGGGTTTGTCGATCGTCAATCAGATTGCCATCGATCATGGCGGAGCGCTGCGCGTGCAAAGCGTCAAGGGCGCGGGAACGACGGCAGTCATCGTGCTCCAGGTCGCGGAGGCTTGAAGCGACCCTTCATGCTCGACGGTGAGGACTGGTTCACGGTCGACGGCGAGCAGAGGCTCCCATGGTCGAACATTCGGGCGATACTGGACGCGGAACATCGGCAACTGAGTACCCTGATCGCCAACCTCGAGACCGGCCAGGGCACCTCGCGAATGAATGAACCGAGCGCTTCAATTTGCTGCTGGGAATCACGTGTCATGCGATCTATCACGCCGGCCAGATCCAGCTGATCAAGCGGCTGCGCGCAGAGTGAATCAGATGGCATCGATCCGCAAGGAACTCGTTATCGAAGCGCCCGCCGTACAGGTCTGGGAGGCGATCCGCGACGTGGGCGCGGTGCACACGCGACTCGCGCGCGATATGGTCGTCGATACGCAGCTCGAAGGCGACTCTCGCCTGGTCACCTTCGCGAACGGCGAGGTCGTGCGCGAGCGGATCGTCGACATTGACGACCGCACTCGTCGTCTGGCGTACGCGGTTGTCGACTGGCGGACCACGCATCACAACGCGTCGTTTCACGTCTTCCCTGAGGGGGATGCCCGGTGCCGGCTCGTGTGGATTACCGATCTACTGCCCGACACGCTCGCGAGTCTCATTGAGAGCCTAGTGGAGCAAGGATGTGCGGCAATCAAGCGGACACTCGACAGTACGCCGGTTCGATGAAAGTCGCGACCGTCCGCCAATAGCGATCTGGCGGGAGCTGCTCAGCGGATCTCCATTCGGCCCACCACTTCCTTTGACCTTGCTCTCATGATCACGTTTGGTTACGTTGGAGAAACTGTCGAAACTGACGGCCGATGAACGAGGTGCACCATGAACGATGTGGAGCTTGGCCAGGGGGGAATTCGAGAGGTTCAACCGTCGACTCGCGAGGCCGGGGGAAATCAGCAGTTGCCGACGCGCGCCGCTCGCGCCCTCAGTCTTGGCGCGGTGGCAATCGGCGCGTTCGCCCTTGGGGCGACTGCGATCGGTGCGCTTGCCATCGGACGGCTCGCCGTCGGCACCCTCGCCATGAAGCGCGGGCGTGTGCGCAACCTGACAGTTGACATCCTTGAAGTGCGGCGGCTGCACATTGGCGAGCTGATAATCGACAGCGGTCTGCCGCGTTGATCCGGTAGAGGCGACCAACTTCACACGTGAGGACCATGCCTGCTCCGATGATTCCGATCCAACATCGGCGAGGACAGGATGTCTCGTAGGGACAACTCGAACCGGCAACTTTCGGTCGAAAGCAGCGAGCGGCCATCGCGATTTGACAGTCGAAACAAGGCAGGGTTACGAGCGCAGTTGTGGCCGCTCCCATACGCCGCGGGTCGCTCACCAAATTAGACTGCGGATTGACGTGTGCGTCAGGTCGCGTCCTGGTGGTCGACGGCTTTGCGGTAATGGCTCTTCGCCCATTCGACGGATGCGAGAGCAGCTTCGTTTACGTCGGCGGGCACCGCCTGGAATCGTTGTCGAAATCGCGCATCATCGACCACGAAAGGCTCGTCCCATTGATAGAGCATCTCGTCAAGCTCGCGCATCATGGGTACGACAACGCCTGCCATCTTCATGATCCACGGTGGCACCTCTGCGACGATGATCTTGCGTCCCAGCTTGCCTTCGAGCCTCGCCAGCAGCTCGCGCAGCGTGCCAGCCGGCGTGCACGGCAACATCCATGGCTGCCCGTATGCGCTCGCGTCGGCGCAACCGAGAAGCGCCAGGGCAGCCGCGACATCGGGGATGTAGTGATACGTGTGAACGGCGTCGAGCCGAAACGGCAAGTACGCCGTCTTGCCGGACAGCGCATGTGGCCAGAAGAAGTCGCCGAGCGCGGTCTGCGTCCCGCCAGGTCCATAGAAATCCGACGCACGACCGGACGTGGCAAGAATGTCGCCCCGTCGGTGGGCCTCGAACAGCCGTTCCGCAGCGCGCGCTCGAATCTCTCCTTTGCGGCCGGACGGGTTCATGGGAGTGTTTTCGTCCAACGGCCGACCGCGCGGCCGCCCCAGCATGTACAGGTTGTCCAGCACGACGAGGCGCGCGCCAGTCTCATGGCAGGCTGCGATTAGATTCTCCATATAGCGCGGAACGAAGTCCGCCCACACGCGGGCGCTATACGGTGGATTCATGCAGTGATAGACCGTCGTTGCGCCGCTCGCTGCGTTCACACAGAACGCTCGATCGGCAGCGTCCCCAGTGACTCGCTCGCAGCCCGGAGGAACGTGGGTGGGCGATCGCTTGGCGACGCGTACTCGTCTGCCGGCCGCGAGGAGCCGCTCGGCAAGCGGATAGCCAACCTGGCCTGCGCCGAACACGACGTGGAGCTCAGTTTCCATGCTTTACAGCGGCGGCCGCTCGTTCGATGACCTCACGCGCGATTCTTCCAGCCGCCGCCGAGCGCCTTGATCAGATGGATGCTTGCGGTCATCTGCAGGTTCAGTGCCTGCGTGAACGCCAACTGGTTCGCGAGCAGCGTTCGCTCCGCATCAATCATCGTCAGGTAGTCGACCAGACCGTTTCGATACTGGACTTCCGCAAGGCGAAGGTATGTCTGCGACACCCTTACAGCCTCGCGCAGGCTGGCGACTTGATCGGTGAACCCATGGAGATCGGTGAGCGCGTCTTCGACGTCGCCGTACGCAATCAGCACCTGATTTACATACGCGGCCACTGTCTGACGGTACTGCGCCCGCGCGGCCTCGAGGTTGGCTCGACGACGGCCGCCCTCGAAGATCGGCGCGGTGACGCCGGCGGCGAGCGACCAGATGCGGCTTTGCCACGCGAACAGACTTTCGACCGCACTCGACAGGACGCCCCCTGTTCCGGTCAGCGCAAACGTTGGATAGAGGTTCGCCGTGGCCACGCCGACCTGCGCGTTCGCCGCCACGATATTCTGCTCCGCTTCCGCGACGTCGGGCCGCCTGGACAAAACGGTCGCCGGCAGGCCTGCCGGGACGGCTGGCGGAACGCCATCGCGGAGCGGATTCGATCGAACCGAAAACGCGGGCGCAGCCTCACCGCACAAGATCGCCAGCGCGTGTTCTTCGTCGTCGCGTGCGCGCGCCACATCGGTCTGTTGCGCGAGCGTCGTTTGCAGTTGCGCCTGCGCCTGGCTGAGCGTGAGAGGACTGGTCAGACCCGTATTGACCTGCACCGACAACACGCGAACTTGTTCACGATAGGCGTCGACCGTCTCGGCGAGAATCTCGAACTGGGCGTCGAGCAGCCGCAGCGCGTAGTAATACTGCGCCACGTCGGTCTGAACGCCGAGGCGGACCACGGCCTCGTCGTCCTGCGTCGCGACCGCAGCGGCTCTCGCCGCCTGGAGCGACCGGCGAATCCGGCCGAACACGTCGAGTTCGTAGCCGAAGTCGGCGGGAACCAGCGATTCGCTGAACGTGGCGCTTCTGCCGGTGGGCTGTCCCGTAATCGAGCTCACAACGTTGGGCGACGTCCGCTGCCGGAGCACTGTCGGGCTGACCGTAATGGTGGGATACCGGTATGACGAGGCGACACGGGCGAGCGCGCGTGCCTCGTCGACCCGCGCGACGGCCACCTGCAGCGTCTGGTTAGACGCGTTGGCCATGTCGATGAGGCGATCGAGGTCGGCGTCGCCGTAGAGGCGCCACCATTCCTCGGAAAGCTCGCCCGCGGCGATCTCGCCTGGCGCCGGCGACTTGAAGCTCACGGGCGACGCGATCGGCGGAGGGACGTACTTGGGGCCAACCGCGCATCCAGTTGCCAATACGAACGCGCACGCCGATAGTGCCCCGCTAATTGGCGATCGGAGTGACACGGTGACCTTCCTGCAACGAGACGGTGGGTTGCTTCACGATCGTTTCGCCGCCGTGCAGACCGGCCTGTATGTCGATCGAGTCGCCAAAGTCGCGGCCGAGCACGACCGGCTGAAAATGCAACCGGCCATCGGCGGCGACCGTGGCCACGCGACTGCCCTGCGCATCGATGACGACGGCGGTGGCCGGCACTCGCCAGTGAGTGCCCGACGGTCGAATCACGAAGGTGACGTACACGAACATGCCCGGAAGCAGCTCGTTCGATGCGTTCGGAATGTCGACCTCCGTCAGCAGCGTCCGTGACGCCGGATCCACACCGCTGGCAATCCGCGTCACGTTGCCCATGACCGGCTGCATCAGACGGCCGCGCACGGTCACGCGGACCGGAACGCCACGCTGGACGCTTCCCGCGTAGGCCTGCGGCACTGTGACGAACACGCGGAGGACGTCGGTGCGACCGATCTCGAACAGACCGCTTGGCGTGCCGTTCACGTTCGAGGGGGCGACCGCCGTGTTGTTGGTCGGGCTGCCGGCGGTGATCAGCGTGCCGACGTCGACATTGCGTTGAATCACGCGGCCTGAAAATGGCGCCACGACCCGTTCGAACGACGTGAGCTGTTCGAGTCGCCGCACGTTGGCCTCGTTCGACGCGACCGTCGCTTCGGCAGCGGCGACAGCGGCCTCCGCGGTCCGCGCGCTCGCGATGCTCTGATCGACGGCTTGCTTCGCGACGGCGTTCTCGGCGTCGGCGGCCTGATAGCGGCCCATCGTGACCCGCGCCAGATCGAGCGTCGCTCGTTGCAGCTCCAGCGTTTTCTGCGCCTGATGCAGGTCGGCGCGCGCCTGATACAGCTGCTGGTCGACCTCGGGCGATGCGATTTCAGCCAGGAGCTGGCCGGCTCTCACCTCGTCGCCGATGTCGACGTAGCGCTTCGTGATGTAGCCGCTCGTACGGGCGTAGACGATCGCATCCCGGATGCCCTGCGTCGTCGCGGCCACTGTCAGATCGCCCTCTTTCGCGGGCTCCGGCCGGATCACGGCAACCGCGGGCACGGCGCGTTGAACATCAGCCGCCGCTCGTCTGAGCTCGCGCGCGGCGCGAGCGCGCCCGTTCGCGCCGGCGACGAACACGACGATGAACACCGCGCCGATGACGGCCGCGACGACGACCATGGTGCGCGTCCGGGGTCGGCGAGCAGAACTTGCCTCCTCGGGCGACGCGCTCATCGTGCTGGCTCCTCTTCTCGATCGAGGTCCTCCGGCGCAGTGCGCCGCAACCAGCTGTAGGCAGTCGGCACGAAGAACAAGGTGTACGCGGTGGCCAGCGTCAGTCCGCCGATCACGGCACGGCCGAGCGGCGCGTTCTGTTCGCCGCCTTCGCCGAGTCCGAGACCCATGGGCAGCATGCCGAGGAGCATCGCGAGCGCGGTCATGAGCACGGGGCGGAGACGTGTCCGGCCGGCGGCGAGCGCGGCGGAACGCGCGTCGAGACTGCCGAACGCCGGCGCGCGCTGCTCATTGGCGAAGGTCACCATCAGGATGCTGTTCGACGTCGCCACGCCGATCGCCATGATGCATCCCATCAGCGCGGGGACGCTGATCGTCGTTCCCGTGATGAAGAGCGCCCAGAGAATGCCGGCGAGCGCACCGGGCAGCGCCATCAGGATGATGAAGGGGTCTATCCACGACTGGAAATTCACGACCATCAGGAAGTACACGAGGAGCACGGCGAAGACGATCCCGAGCGCCATCTGCGAGAACGCCTGGTTCATGCTCTGCACCTGGCCGCGCACGGAGATATGCGTCGCTTTCGAGAGCTGACTCGAGTAGCGCGCCACGATCTTGTCGACGGCTCTCGACACAGTGCCGAGATCCGTGCCCTGGACGTTCGCGAGGACATCGAAGACCGGCTGCACGTTGTAGTGATTCAGTGAGAGCGGAGTCGTCGTCCGGCTGATCGAGGCGAGGTTGCCGAGCAGCTGCGGCGCCGATCCGGGCACGGCAATCGGCGTGCGGTTCAGCTCGTCAAGCGAGCTGACGCGGTACTGCTGCGTCTGCGAGACCACCTGGTAGGTGACACCGTTCTTGTAGTTCAGCCACTGATTGAGCGATGCGACGCCGCTGCCGGCGAGCGAGAGCGAGAGGCTGTTCGCCACGTGCTGCTCGGTGAGGCCGACCTGCTGCGCCCTCACGCGATCGGTCTCGATCCGGAATCGCGGCGCATCGAGGACCTGCTGCACGTGCACGTCCACCGCCCCAGGAACCGCGGACAGCTCGCGCGCGATCTGACGCGCCGCGTTGTAATTCGCATCCGACTCCTGAATCGGGCCGGCAATCTGGATGTCGATGGGCGCCGGCAATCCAAAGTTCAGGATTTGGCTCACCATGTCGGCGGGCTGCGTGAAGAACTCGAGCTCGGAAAACCGGCGCGGCAGTTCTTGGCGCAACGTCTTCAGGTATTCGGCCGTCGGGTGATGCGTCGGCTTCAGCGCCACCAGGATCTCGCCCTCCGACGGACCGGCACTCACGTTGTCGCTCAAGGCCAGGTTGATGTTGTTCGGCACACCGATGTTGTCGCTGATGACCGACACTTCGTTCGGCGGGATCACCTGACGGATGTAGTCCTCGACCTGCTGGAAATAGACTTCCGTCTGCTCGATGCGTGTGCCGGGCGGGCACCGCACGTGAAGCCGAAGCTGTCCCGTATCGACCGCCGGGAAAAAGTCCTGCCCGACGAACGGATAGAGCCCGAGCGACACGATGGCAAACCCGAGGAATGCAAGCAGCGAGACCCTGCGATGCTCGAGCACCCAGTCGAGCGCACCCTGGTACCCGAGCGTGAGTCGTCGGAAACCGTGCTCGAAACCGCCGGACAGGCGGCCGAGAAACGACTGCCGCGGCTGTGCGGCGCCGTCCGTCTTCCGCGTTCGCTCTTCCGCGGCGATCAAATAGAGGAACATCGTCGGCACGAGCGTTCGCGACAGGAAATAACTCGCGAGCATGGCGAACACGACCGCCATTGCGAGCGGCGCGAACAGGAAGCCGCCGACGCCGCCGAGCATGAAAATCGGCACGAACACGATGCAGATCGAGAGCGTCGAAACAAACGCCGGCGAGGCCACTTCCGCCGCGCCGTCGAGGATGGCTTGCCTGAGCGGCGTGCCGAGGTCCATGTGCCGATGGTTGTTCTCGATCTCGACGGTCGCATCGTCGACGAGAATTCCGACAGCGAGCGCCATCCCACCCAGCGTCATGACGTTCAGCGTCTGATTCAGCGCATGCAGCACGGCAATCGACGCCAGCAGCGACAACGGAATGGAGGTGGCGACGATCAGCGTGCTGCGCCACGAGTGGAGAAACAGCAGAATCATCAGCGCCGTCAATACGGCGGCGATCGCCCCTTCCCGCATGACGCCGGCGATCGAGGCGCGCACGAAGACGCTCTGGTCGAAGAGGTAATCGATGTTGAGACTCTTGGGCAGCCCTGCCTGGATCCGCGGCATCAGCGCCCGAACGCCGCTCACGACCGACAGTGTGGACGCGCTTCCGCTGGTCAGGACGGGCAGCAGCACGGAGTGGCGGCCGTCGCGGCGGACCAGGTTGGTCTGCGACGCGAAGCCGTCGTGCACGTGCGCGACGTCGCCGAGATAGATGACCGCGCCGTTGACGTACTTGATCGGGATGTTGTTCAGGTCGTCGAGAATCTCCGGGCTGCTGTTGATCGCGACGTCGTATTCGGTCGGTCCCATCTTCGCGGTTCCGGGCGAGACCACGACGTTCTGCGTGAGGACTGCCGCATTGACGTCGGCCGGCGAGAGCCCGCGGCTGTAGAGCCCGTCGGGATCCAGATCGATATTGACAACCCGGTTCTTGCCGCCGTAGGGCAGTGGTACGGCGGCGCCCTGGACCGTGACGAGCTGAGTGCGGATGAAATTGTTGCCGAGATCGAAGATCTCCTGCTCCGACAACTGATTGCTGCCGAGACTGAGCATGATCACCGGCACGTCGGCGGCGTTGTACTGCAGGATGAGCGGCGGCGTAATCCCCGCCGGCAAAGGCCTGATCAGCGTCTGGCAGATCGCTGTGACCTGCGCAATCGCGGCGTTGATGTCCGCGTTCGGCTGGAAATACACCTTGATGACCGAGTTGCCGCGAACCGATTGCGACTCGAGATGCTCGATGTTGCTGACGGTCGTCGTCATCGCGCGCTCGACCACGGTGGTGATGCGATCCTGCATCTCCGTCGGCGACAGGCCACCGTAGCTCCAGATGACGCTGATCACTGGAATATCGATGCCCGGGAAGATGTCTGTTGGCATCGACACGATCGACATCAGACCCGTCAGCGCGATGAGCAGCGAGACGACGACGAACGTGTATGGACGCCGGAGGGCAAGTCGAACGATCCACATGGCAGTGCCGTTGCCGTCCTTACGCGAGGGGCGTTTCCATTTCGACTAAGCCGGCACGATCGGCTTCTTGTCGCGGCGGAGCCCCTCCATCGTCTTCCGATCGAGAGGAAGATGCGCCTGCACCAGCTCCGGCGGCGTCAGCGCCAGCCACTGGTCCAGCGAGAGGTCCGCGTAGTAGCTGCTCTTGAACATCTCGAGGAAGCGCAGCGGCGTCGAGCCGGTGTTTTCGATGTAGTGCCCCATCGCGAACGGCACGACACCGACGTCTCCCGCGCGGTAGTCGAACGTGCGCGCGATGCCGGAGCTGCCGAACACGCCCATGCGCCCCTGGCCTTCGATGTAGTACTGCCACTCGTCGGCGTTCGGATGCCAGTGCAGCTCGCGAAGCCCACCCGGATTGACCTCGACGAGGGCTGCGGCGATCGTGATCGATGGCGGAAACGCGCTCGAGTCGACGATGCGGACCGTGCCGCTCTTCGTCACGATCGGCTGCTGCGCCAGCATCCGATAGCTGAACGACTGCGGAACAGGTGGCACTCCGGCGATCTTGTCGCCCTCGAGCGGCCCGGGGACGGAACCGGAAAAGATGTATCGCTCTTCGGGACCTGGCAGGTTATCGAACGATGAAGGCGGCACGCCGAAGTTCTTCGCCAGCACCTCCGCCGGCGTGCGTTTGAACCAGTCGCTGAGCAAAAACGTGTTGTCCTCGTCGAACGAGCCATCGTCGAAGACGAGAAGGAATTCGCAGCCGTCGGGGCCGAGCCCCTGGATTGAATGCGGGATGCCCGGCGGGAAGTACCACAAGTCGCCGACGCCAACATCGTCCACGAAGTTTCGTCCCTGCGCGTCAATCGCGGTGATGCGCGCCTGGCCATAAAGCATGTACGCCCATTCGGCAGCCTTGTGCCAGTGCAGCTCGCGAATGCCGCCCGCGTTGAGCCGCATGTTGACGCCGGCGATCGTCGTCGACACCGCGAGCTCGCGCACCGTCACCTGTCGCGTCCAGCCTCCGGTTTCGAGCCGCATGTGCGCGTCCGCGAATGAGAAGCGCAGATTCGGCAGCGTCCCCCGATCGCTCGTCGGCGGCACGAGAACGTCCGGGTTTTGAAGGTCCCGATCAACGTTTCGCGGGCCCGGGTCGGTGCCACCGTGGCCCGGTCGTGTCGGTTGCGGACCGGATGTCTGACCGTGTGCGACAGCGGCGCCAGTCACGATACCGGCTGCCGTTGCTGCGAGCATCTGTCGACGCGAAAGGCTCATCGAACGTCTCCTGCACGCAGGTGGGGCAATTCGAATGCCAGGCCTCTCCGATTCTTTTCGCGACCGCCAATCATGTGTTGCGCAGAGACGTCCACGTGTGGGTGCGCACAGGTGTCGGCAGATGCTCATGCCTTTGTAGCGGGTGCACGCACGACGTGTCCGCACGCGGCCCGCGGCTTGCCTGAGTCCTTCAGGTGCGTCACCCGCCACAGCGCATCAAGACGACCGGTGTCGTCGAGTGGAGCGATGGGATCGATCGCACGATGCTGGACGATCTGGCGGTCGAAGAGCCGCTGGAAATCCGAATCGGCGATGAGGCGCTCACGATCACGATGCGGACGCCAGGCGACGACTTCGCGCTCGCGGCCGGATTCCTCTACTCGGAGGGCGTCATTCGGGATCGCCGCGACATCTCTCGAATCGGCTACGGCCACGATCGAGACGGGATGGCGAGCGGCAATGTCGTCACCGTGACGCTTCGACCAGGCGCGTCGCTCGATCTCGACGGGATGCGGCGGCACTTCATGGCGGCGTCGAGCTGCGGCGTCTGCGGCCGCGCCTCGATCGAGGCCGTGCGTGCGCGTGCGTGCACCCGCCCCAATCCACGATTCACCACGACCGCGGACCTGCTGCGGCGACTGCCGGCAGCGCTCCGCTCGGCACAGCGCGTCTTCGGCCGCACGGGCGGACTGCACGCGGCCGGCGTGTTCGATGCGCACGGCGAACTGCTGCTGGTTCGAGAGGACATCGGCCGTCATAACGCGGTCGACAAGGTAATTGGAGATGCGCTGCTGCAAGCGGCCCTGCCATTCTCCGAGTGTGTGCTGCTCGTCAGCGGCCGCGGAGGATTCGAGATCGTCCAGAAGGCGCTCGCGGCGGGCGTGCCTGTGCTCGCGTCGGTGTCAGCGCCATCCAGTCTTGCCGTGCAGCTGGCTCGTGAGGGTGGTCTCACGATCGTTGGCTTTCTTCGCGATCAGCGCTTCGTCGTGTACTCCCATCAGCATCGCGTGCAGCGTGGCACCGATGACGACGCGTCCGATCACAGGTGCGTGCCGTCAAACACGTCTGATTCGACTTCGGCCACGAAATGAAGCATCTGCGGCTGGCTCGCTACTTGCCCCTCCCGACGGGGGAGCACGAGTCGCACGGCATCAGCGTACAGATCGGGTGGGTCGTTTCTCCTGCTCCGCTGGGCGCAGTGTCGTGGCTCGCGGACCTTCGCGCGTTGCTGACGCTTTGAAGAGGGATGTGAATGATGACTCGTTGGATCATGTTCGGAGCAGCGCTGATCTGCGTTTCATGCGGCGGACCCACGATGATACTGCCTGACCCGCCGATCGTACGGGCGCACGACGGGGTGGCGTCAATGACGTTGACCGCCGCGCGTGCAGCCGATGGCCGCGATGCATTCGTCTTCGAGGGCCGCGACGTACCGCCGACGATCCGCGTCGCGCCCGGTGAGACGCTCAAGATTCACTACATCAACGCGCTCCCGCACGCGTCTGTGAGTGCCGCGCACGGCGGGCAGATGAACATGACGAATCTGCACTTTCACGGTCTGTCGGTTTCGCCGGAGCGTCCTCAGGACGACGTCCTGGAGATGGCCGCGATGCCCGGCGAGACGCTCGATTACACGCTGACGATTCCGCGCGATCATCTCCCGGGGCTGTTCTGGTATCACACACACCCACATGGCGAAAGCGAGCGGCAAGTGCTGGACGGCATGTCGGCGGCGCTGATCGTCGAAGGCATCGAGCGGTATGCGCCTGCCGTGCGCAGCATGCGCGAACGGGTCCTCGTGATTCGTGCGGCCGACATCGAACACGATCCGCGGGCATCGGCAAAGCGAGCGCGTGCGGAGGTCGAGCCGTCCGGCTGCGGGCAAAGCCACGATGAAGTCGATCGCGTGTTCACCGTCAACGGCGTTCTGCGTCCGGAAATCCAGATGAACCCGGGCGAGCCGCAGTTGTGGCGGATCGTCAACGCAGCGCCCGATCGCTACGTCGATATCGAGGTGCCAGGCCAGTTGCTCGAGATCGTGGCGTACGACGGGTTCCCGATCGGCTACCGCGATCCCGCGCACCCCACGCGAGCAGTCGACCACGTGCTGGTGCCGCCGGCGGGCCGTGTCGAAGCGATCGTCCGAGGGCCGCAGCGCGCAGGGCGCTCAGTGTTTCGCACGCGGTGCGTCGATACCGGACCAGATGGCGATCCGAATCCCGGCATGATCCTGGCGGACGTTGTCTCAACGCGGAGCGCGCCGGCACGGACCGCCGATGTTCCGCTCGTCGCCTCAGGCGCGCCGGCGGTCAGTGTTACTCGCGTCGAGCAGGTCAAGCACGAGCCGCCGGCCTTTACCGCGGTGTTTACCGAAGGGGAACACCGCTTCTACATCAACGGTCGCCAGTTTTCCCCGGACGATCCGCCGATGATTCGCGCCAAGGTCGGAGAGTTCCAGCGCTGGAGAATCGTCAACAACACGCGAGAAATCCACCCGTTTCACATTCACCAGGCCCACTTTCTGGCGTTCCTCGAAAACGATCGCCCGATTCGCGATCAGAGCTGGCTCGATACGGTCAACGTGCCGGTCGGCGGCTCGGTCGACGTCGTCATGGACTTCACCGATCCAGTCATCCGGGGCATGTCGGTCTTCCATTGCCATCTGCTGAACCACGAGGACAAAGGGATGATGGCGAAGGTTCTGTTCGAGTGATGACGATCGACGCGCCGATCAACGTCACGAGCAGGAGGGCGGCGATGCTCCGCATTCCGGTCAGAGTGCCACTCTCCGCAGTCGCAGCGCGTTGCCAATCACAGATACAGAGCTGAACGTCATGGCCGCGCTCGCAATCATCGGGCTCAGCAGCAAACCGAACACGGGATACAACACGCCGGCGGCGACGGGAACACCAAGCGCGTTGTAGATGAACGCGAAGAACAGATTCTGACGAATGTTCTTCATCGTCGAGCGACTGAGTCGCCGCGCCCGTACGATTCCGCGCAGATCACCTTTGACGAGCGTCACCCCCGCGCTCTCCACGGCAACGTCGGTGCCCGTCCCCATCGCGATGCCCACGTCCGCGGCTGCAAGCGCGGGCGCATCGTTGATCCCATCGCCCGCCATGGCCACACGTTCTCCTCGTTCCTGCAGTCGCTCCACCACGGCCGCCTTCTGATTCGGCAGCACGTCGGCCTCAACGTGATCGATCCCCACCGAGCGCGCCACGGCTTCGGCGCTGGTTCGACTGTCGCCGGTGAGCATCACCACCCTGATCCCGTCACGGTGCAGCGACTGGATCGCCTCTGCAGTCGTCTCCTTCACGGGGTCAGCCACACCGATAAGTCCGGCTGGCTGCCGATCGACGGCGACGAACATCACCGTCTGTCCCTCGCGTCGCAACGCATCGGCGCGATCACGCAGCGAGGCAGCCTCGATGCCAAGGTCCTCCAGGTGCCGGAGGTTCCCGATCGAGACGACATGTCCGTCGACTGTTCCGGTGACGCCTTTGCCCGTGACCGACTCGAAATCACGCACCTCGCCGAGCGTCATGTTCCGCTCGCGAGCCGCGGCGACGATCGCTGCGGCCAGCGGGTGCTCGCTCACGTGTTCAAGACTGGCGACCAGCCTCAAGAGCTCAGAGCCATCGGTGCCACCCTGCGGTTCCACTATCCTGAGCTTTGGCTTGCCCTCGGTCAACGTACCGGTCTTGTCGACGACGATCGTCGTGACTTTTTCGAAGATCTCGAGAGCCTCGGCGTTACGGATCAGCACTCCTGCTTCGGCGCCGCGCCCGGTGCCCACCATGATCGACATCGGAGTTGCGAGTCCGAGCGCACACGGGCAGGCGATGATCAGCACGGCAACGGCATTCACCAGCCCGTGCGCGAGTCGTGGCTCAGGGCCATACTGCGACCACACGAGGAAGGTGATGATCGCGATACCGATGACGATCGGCACGAACCACGCGGACACCTCATCGGCCAGGCGCTGAATCGGAGCTCTGGAGCGCTGGGCTTCGCTGACCATTCTCACGATCTGCGCAAGCAGCGTGTCGCCCCCAACACGGCGTGCCTCCATGACGAAGCTGCCTGTCCCGTTGACCGTGCCACCCGTAACCGTCGACTGCGCTGCCTTTTCGATTGGAATCGGCTCGCCCGTGACCATCGACTCGTCGATCGTCGTCGTCCCGTCCACGACGACCCCGTCAACGGGCACGCGCTCACCGGGCCTGACCCGCAGGCGGTCGCCGACCCGGACGTGTTCAAGAGAAACGTCGACCTCCGACCCATCGGGTTCAAGACGTCGGGCGGTTTTCGGTGCGAGACCCAACAGGTTCCTGATGGCAGCGCTCGTTTGCGAGCGTGCGCGCAACTCCAGCACTTGTCCAAGCAGGACGAGCACGACAATCACGGCCGCCGGTTCGAAGTAGACGGCGACCTCGCCCCTTACCCGGAATGACTCCGGGAACAGCCCGGGCGCCAGTGTTGCGACGATGCTGTAGGTGCAGGCCGCGCCGACGCCGAGCGCAATCAACGTGAACATGTTCAGGTGCCGGTTGACGATGGAGGCCCAGCCGCGCGAGAAGAACGGCCAACCGCCCCACACGACGACAGGTGTCGCCAGCGCGAACTGAATCCAGTTCATCCAGCCATGCGGCAGAAGCCGCTGCAACGGCTGCCCCGGCAGGAACTCGGACAGCATGAACGCGAGGATCGGAGCGGTGATCCACGCGGACCACCTGAAACGCCGCATCATATCCGCCAGTTCGGGATTCGTCCGATCGAGCGTCACCGTCCGGGGCTCGAGGGCCATGCCGCAGATCGGGCACGACCCGGGCTCGTTGCGGACGATCTCAGGATGCATCGGGCAGGTGTATTCACGCTCCAGATCGGCTGATGTGATCGGTCTCAGTGACCGTTCCCGCAGATCCTCGGCAGGTGCGATTGGGGAATCGCCGTGATCGTGGCGTGACATTCCATGCCTCCAGCCGTCGTTCACTTTACCTAGGTGAACCACGAAAGCCTGACGGCACTCACGCCCTTTCGGCGTTGCCTCAGGGCGCCGTGAGCACGGTTCGAACGGCGAAGAACACGAAGCCAGAGTAATTCTTCCTGGTTCGTAATCAACTGAAGCGAGCCCCAGGATCAGGTGCTGCGGATGTGAGCTTTCCCATGAGCGGTTCGCGCAAGTACAGATAAGAAGCAAGGCCGGAAACGGCCAACGCGGCAACTACGAACGAGACCCACAATCCCCGTACTCGGACCAGCATCGCGCCGATTACTGCGCCAGCGCATAGCGTGAGGATCGCCATGATCCGCCTGGCGCTGCGTGGCGAGGTGCCACCGGCGAGTCTCGAGTCGGCCGCAAGGCCGGTGAGCGTCATCGTCATCACTGTTGTCGTGAGATCGGCGACGGCGAGCCTGCGAACGACCGCATTCCGGAGTCCCATCCCCACGGCCGTCAACACAATCAACAGATACACCGTGGCAACCGACGTCTCACCGGCTGCCATCAGCGCTGCACCGGCGGCGAGGGATAACAACACAACCTCCGCACCCATCGCGATCAGCAAGTGCGCGGCCGGAGTTCGCTGTCGTCGGTTGGTCAGACGACCACCAACAACACTGCCGCTTCCGAAGGCGACCAGCGCCACAAGTGAGCGGCCGACTGACAAGCCTCCGGTCCCGCCCAGCGCAAAACCAAGAAGGACGACGTTGCCGGTCATGTTCGCGGTGAACACGTGACCGAGCCCGAGAAAACTGACGGCGTCGATGACACCGGTGACGCACGTCAGCCCGAAGAGTGCCACGACGAGTGCAGACGACGCCTCCGGCGGGCTGACACACGCCATACGGTTCGCGCCCATGTTCTGTCTCTGGCTCGGGATCCCGCGCCCAAGCTCCGATCCAAGATGCGGGTGCGCCTTGCGTCCGTTAAGGCCTCGCATCGCGCGTCACGATCCGTCACGTGGCATTTGCGAGCGTCCTGGGCAAGGTGGCGACCGCTTGCCGCAACCGCTCCGCGCTGAGTAGCAGCGCTCGACGCTCGTCGTCGGACATCGATGGTTCGAGGATCTGCACGACCCCAGTCCGCCCGAGCACGCTCGGCAACGAGAGGGTTACGCCGTAGTCGGGGTTGTAGGAACCGATCGGCACGACGGCCCTCTCGTCTCGCACGACGGCCTGTGCAATCCGTGCCGCGACCATCCCGATCCCGTATTGACTCGCCTGATTGCCTTCGATGATGTCGATGTTTGCAAAGCGGACGTCGTGCTCTACCTGACGACGAAACGTCTCACGGCTGTCGGCGGCCAGCCCGAGTGCGTCAAAGACCCGCACACCGGAGATCGACGCGGAGGACCAGACGAAGGTCTGCGACGTCCCGTGCTCACCCAACACGTTCGCTTCGACGGAAGCCGCATCCACATTCAGACGACGCGCCAGGTGAAAGCGAAACCGCAGGCTGTCGAGCAGCGTGCCGCTGCTCAAGACGTGCGTGAATCCGAACGTCCGCACGAGGTCCGCCAGCGGATCGGGCGGATCGGTCAGTACGAGAATGACGGCGTCAGGAGCCGCCGCCGCGAGCTTGGGCAGGATCTGCTGGTATACACGGGCGTTCGCCTCGAGCAGCCGGAGCCGCCCGGCCGGATCGCTTCGATCCGTTGCGCCGCCCGCCTTCTCGTTCGCACCAGCCGCGATCATCACGAGCGTGGCGCCTTTCAAATCTGAATAGTCGCCCGCACGAACGTCCACGGTCGGGGACAACGCCGCTCCGTATTGCACGTCGGCGACAACTCCGCGTGCCCGCTTCGGATCGCGATTGACGACCACGATCTCGCGCGCAACGCCGCGCACGACGCTGGACAACAGACTTGCCGATCCCACGGCTCCTACGCCGACGATGCCGATTTTGTCTCGCATGATGTTCACCCGGCCCAGCGGGCGCCGCGCAGGTCCTTCCACGGACCACCGGCGGCGTAGCGCTCGGGATGCAGGATCCTGGAACGCGGGTCTTCCGCCGCGTCGAGCTGAAGGACCATCCACTTCGGATAAGGAATGCCTGGATCCGATGCCGCGTCGAGCAGCCTCCAGTCGTCCTCTGACAGCTGGAGGTCCACGGCACCGATGTTGTCTTCGAGTTGATCCGCTCTCCTGGCAGCGATGATGACGCTCGTCACTGCAGGTCGACTGAGCACCCAGGAGATCGCCACACGGGCGGGGCTGACGCCGTGCCGCGCCGCCACCTCCCTCAACGCGTCCAGGACGCGGAAGCCCATCTCTCTGTCGAACGGTACGAACTGCCCCGCGTCAGCGAAACGGCTCCCCGCAGGCGGCGGGTTGTTGCGACCGTACTTGCCCGTGAGAAACCCACCGGCCAGCGGACTCCAGACGAGGATGCCGATGTTGTGGTACTCGGCGAACGATTGGAACTCGTATTCGAGGCCTCGCCCGACGAGACTGTAGTACATCTGCGCCGTCACATATTTCTCCAACCCCAGGCGGTCCTGCAGCATGACCGCTGTGGCTGCCTGCCATGACATCAGGTTGGAGAGTCCGATGTACCGGACCTTCCCTTGGCGCACGAGATCGTCGAGCGTCCGCAGCGTCTCCTCGAGCGGCGTGTTGCCGTCCCATCCGTGCACCTGATAGAGATCGATGTGATCGGTCTGGAGTCGCCGGAGACTGCCCTCGACTTCGCGCATGATGTTCACGCGCGTCGCGCCGCTCCGGTTGAAGTTCTCACTCATCGGAAGCCGCACTTTTGTGGCCAGCACGATCTCTTCACGGATACCTTTCAACGCGTTTCCGAGTAACGTCTCGCTCTCGCCGAGGCTGTAGACGTCGGCGGTGTCGATGAAATTGATGCCGTGATCGAGCGCCAGGGCCACCATGCGGTTCGTGTCGTCCTGGCCCAGGTTGCCCATGTTCATCTTGCCGCCGAACTGCATGCTGCCGAGCGCAACCTCGCTCACGATCAGTCCGGTATGTCCGAGACTCCTGTGCTTCACCGGCCCAGCTCCTGTTTGGCAACCATCCGATTTGGTCCGTCGCCTATCACCTTTGGAGGGCAATCGTTGCGCCATATTCAGGTACCGCAATTCGCATTCAGATCTCGCGATTTCCGACCGACAAGCCGGTGGCCGTCGTGCAGGCGATGCGCAGATGCACGCTGATGTGCGTATGACGACTCGCAGCGAAACCGTGGGCGGGACCGCTTCACGACCGCGCGGTACGCGTGGAATGATCAGCGGGGGTGTGTCGGTCTTCCGTGGCCATCTGCCGAATCACGCAGACCAAAGGGTGATGGTGAAGATTCTGTTCGAGTGAGTGGGCGGGCCGCCGAACGTTCAAAACGCCAGCTGAGTGCGGAAGATGATCAGGTGCTCGGCCGGCCGGCTGCCGCCCGTGGTGTCGTCAAACGCGGTGCGCTCGACCGAGCCATACAGTTTGATGTACGGGTTCGGGTACCAATCGATGCCGATGCCGAGCGACCGGGCTTGCTGGGCGGAGCCGGCGGCGGCGAGACCGGCGACGAATGCGTCACGATCGACCTTCAACACCGCATAGCGCGCCACGAGTTGCACTGCCCCCCACTGTCGCGCCGCCGGATCGAAGTTGCGCCTGGGCCGCACGATCGCCGGCGTCGCGCCCTCCCCGGTGAGCAGATACGACGTGGTCACCTCCCACGCGTGATTCGCGACGTCGGTGACGATCCCGTTTCGCGCAATCGTCTGAGCGGACCGGACGTACTCCGCGTACGCGCCGAATTCCTTGTAGTAGTAGAACGCGGCGGGCGTGATGCGCGTTCGCGTGCCGCTCGCGGTCGCCGCGCGATCGAAAACAAAGAAGGGATTTTGCCCCGGCGTTCGCAGCGTGGGAAGCGAGCCGCTCTCGCGCCCCACCGAGCCGCCGACGTGAAAACCAAGGCCTTCGACGGGCCTGGTTGCCGTCGGCCCGGAGCGAAATGGCGTCACGACGATTCGGCCCAGGACATCCTTCGCGCCGTTGGCGTCGACATCGGTCGTGGAACTGGTTCCGTCGGGAATGCCGTTGAACACCCCGCCCTGATACGAAATCCTTTTTCCGGCCAGATCGCCGAGCACCTGCACGCCGACATCGCGGTCCGGCACGAGATCCGTGACCAGAGAGCGCTCCGGAAAAAGTACGTAGGCGTCGCCAATCATCCACTCGTAGCCAACCGGCACTTTGTCCTTTCCCGACCGGACGCGAAAGGCGGACGAGACGTGAATGTCGAGGTAGAGATCCTGGAGAACCGACGCGCCGTTCCCGAAGTCGGGCATCACCTTGAACTCGAAGTACTTCATGATGCGGCCGGTGAAGGTCGGCCGGGCCTTGCGAATCAGGAATGTGTTGGTTGGCGCCTGCGGCTGATCCGCGAAGAACCGGCCATCGGCCTGCGACACCATGCCGACATTCAGTCTGGTACTGCCGTCTGCGGTCTCGATGAAGAAGTCGTCCGCAAATCCCACCTGAATCGGCGCCGCAGCGGCCGGCTGCTGCTGTCCACCATTCGATGCTGTTTGAGCGCTGCCTGACGCCGCCCATCCGAATGCGACGGCGGCCGTGAGCGCCAATACGCGTCGCATCACGCGGTACCTGTGTCATGCGTGCTTCGGCCAATTGGCGCTAACCCTTCGAGCGCGTGCAGGTGACGGCCAAAGCTCTCGAGGAAGTCGATGGCCGCAGCCAGTCCTCGCAAGCTGTCTTTGTTCAGCGCGCGGCGCAGCAGCTTCCACAGCCGGACCGGCTCCTGGCGCTCCGCCGTCGCGGTCGCGAGACCGTCCGGAATCGCCTGGAACAAGCCCTGAAACCATTTCGGCTCGATGCTTCCGAGAATCCTCTGCCAGAAGACGAGATTGCGCAGCGCACGGATCGCCTGCGGCGTGTTCGCAGCGTCGACGACTCTCGCGAGCATCTCGTCGCTCGCTCTCAACGCGTTGGTCGCCGTGTCGAGGATCCCGCGATCGTGGAGGACCTGGATGAGCTCGTACGCAGCGAGGATTGCTTCGGCGTGCTTCTCGGGCGCGTGCTCGACGTTCTCGCGCTGCGCATGTCCATTGTCGAGTGGTGGCGCATGAAACCGGATGGGCGTGGCCATGGCGCTACCCGTTGATGACCCGCAGGAATGAAGTCCCAGGAATGCGGTAGTCCGGACGCCGCCACTTCCGCTCGACCTCGACGCCGTTCTGCGGCGTTGGATGACCGAAGCGCCAGTTGATGCGAGGGAGCGGGCTATCTCCCACTTCTGGCAGGACGTCCATCTGAACGCTGGTTTCCTTGTATGCGGGCGTGTCGGTGGCCGGATCGGTATGACTGCTCGTCAGCCGGTTGACGATGATCTCCGAGGAGTTCATCGGCATGTACAGTTCATGCCCGCGGACTCGATCGGTCACGAGCGCACGCACGCGGACCTCGCCGTAGCGTGAAATCAGCCGCACCCAGCTCCCGCTCTGAAGGCCGCGCTCTTCGGCAAGCTGGGGAGAGACTTCCACGAACGTGTCCGGCGTTTTCTCTTCGATGCCCGGCACCCGATAGGTCAGGTTCCCCTCGTGAAAATGCTCCAGCATCCGTCCGTTGTTCAGATGAAGATCGAACTGTCGATCGGGCTGATCGGTCGGACCGATCCAGGACACGGGAAACAGCCGCGCCTTGCCGTCGGGAAACGCAAAGCCGTCCGTATAGAGAAGAGGCTGGTCGGCTCCATCGGCCGCAACCGGCCACTGCAGCGACTGGTAACCTTCGAGCCGCTGGTAGCTCACTCCAGCGAAGAGTGGCGTCAGTCGTGCGATTTCATCCATGACCTGCGAGGGATGCTCATAGTTCCAGTCGGCACCCAGGTGATTGGCCACGTCTTGAATGATTCTCCAGTCAGGGCGCGAGCCTTCCATCGGCTCGAACACCTGATACAGCCGCTGAATCCGCCGCTCGGTGCTGGTGAAGGTGCCCTCCTTCTCGAGGCTCGGCGCCGCCGGCAGCACGACATCGGCGAAACGGCAGGTCTCGCTGAAGAAAATGTCCTGCACCACGAAGAAGTCGAGCTTCTCGAACGCGGCGCTCACGTGGTTCGCGTTGGAATCGACGATGCCCATCTCTTCGCCGAAGAGATACATGGCCTTGAGCGTGCCCGCGTGGATGGCGTCGACCATCTCGTGGTTGTCGAGACCCTTCGTTGCAGGGAGCGTGACGCGCCATGCCGCTTCGAATCGCGCGCGGACTTCGGGATCGTCGACGGATTGGTATCCAGGAAACGTGTTCGGCATCGACCCGTGATCGCTTGCGCCCTGAACGTTGTTGTGGCCGCGAAGCGGATAGGCTCCAGTGCCCGGCCTCATGTAGTTGCCCGTCACGAGCAGCAGGTTTGAAATCGCGGTCGATGTGTCCGAGCCCTGGTGATGTTGCGTCACGCCCATCGCCCACAGCACGCACACGCGCTTCGCGTCCGCGATCGTGTGCGCGACCTTCTCGAGCGTTCCGACGGGCAAGCCGGTGATTCGCGACGCTTCTTCCATCGTGAACGGCTCGAGGCTCTTGCGGTACTCGTCGAGTCCGTTCACCCACCGGCCGATGAACGTGGTGTCGGCCAGATCATTGTCGAGCAGGTAGCGTGTGATGGCGTTCAGCCAGACCAGGTCCGTTCCGGGCTTGGGGTGCAGAAACAAGTCGGCGCGGCGGGCCATTTCGTGCTCGCGGAGATCGGACACGATCAGTTTCTGGCCTTTGAGTTTGTGCGCGCTCTTCACGCGCGTCGCGATCACCGGATGACTCTCGGCCGTGTTGCTGCCGATGATGATCACCAGATCGGCCTGCTCCACGTCGGCGATCGATCCCGAATCGCCGCCGTAGCCGACCGTGCGGAACAACCCCATCGTCGCCGGCGCCTGACAGTAGCGCGAGCAGTTGTCGACGTTGTTGGTGCCGATGACCGCCCGCGCCAGCTTCTGCATCAGATAGCTCTCCTCGTTCGTGCATTTCGAAGAGGCAATGAAGCCGATCGCGTCCGGGCCCGCGGTCGCTTTGATTTCCGAGAGGCGGCTGGCAACGAGCGACAACGCCTCGTCCCAGCTCGCCGGCCGGAATGTCTGTCCCTCCCGGATGAGCGGGGTCGTCAGGCGGTCAGGGCTGTTCACGAAATCCCACCCGAACTTTCCTTTCACGCACGTCGAAATCCCATTGGCCGGTCCCTGCTCGGGAACGACTTTGAGGATGTGACGGCCCTTGGTCCAGATGTCGAAGCTGCACCCGACGCCGCAATACGTGCACACGGTCTTCGTGCGACGGATGCGGTGTTCCCGCATCGCGTGCTCGACGTCGGAGACCTGAAGGATTGCGCCGAAGCCTGTTTCCGGTTCGACGCCCTTGACAACGTCGATCATGCCTTTGAGCGTCGACTTCCTCAGCGACGTGAAGAAACCGGCGTGACCGAGCATCGATTTCTCCATCAGCGCGTTGCACGGACAGACGGTCACGCAATGACCGCATGAGACGCAGCTCGATTCCTGAATCGTCGAGCCACCGTCCCACAGCACGCGCGGATTGGGGTCTTCCCAGTCGATCGACAGCGTTTCGTTGACTTCGACGTTCTGACACGCCTCCACGCATCGGCCGCAGAGAATGCACTGATCGGGGTCGTAGCGGTAGAAGGGATTGCTGTCGTCGACCTCGTACGGCTTGGACCGGTAGGGGAGGCGCTGATGTTCGATCGCCAGGAGCTTGGTCGTGTTGTGAACGGTGCAGTTGCCGTTGTTGTTGTCGCAGACCGTGCAGTAGAGGAGATGGTTGCTCAGAATGCGGTCGAACGCCTCGACCTGCGCGGCGGCAGCGTTGCGGGATGCGGTGTTGACGACCATCCCGTCTGCGGCCCGGGTTGCGCAGGCACGCGCGAGCTCGCCATTCACTTCGACCATGCAGGTGTCGCACGTTTGAACGGCGCCGAGCTGCGGGTGATAGCAGACGTGAGGGATCGTGACGCCGACGCGTCCGATCAGATCGACGAGGCGCTCATCGGGTCTCGCCTCGCGCAGGACACCATCGATTCGAACTCGCACGATAGTTCGCCCCCGCCTGTCGACACCGGCAAGCGGCGCGCCATCGAGACGCGTCCAATCGTAGCGGCACGCAGCCGTCGCGAATGCGCACGCGGACGCACAGTTGACGCACAACGCTGTGCAACGCCATCAACCGATTTCGCATCTATCTGGTTCCGGCGGTTGCGATGACGGTGCGCGCGCTCTCGCCCGCTGCGTCACGCCGCAATATATCGTCGTTGTGACAGCGGAGACCGCGCGATGCCGCTCGCGCGTCTACATGGCTTAAGGTGATGGCGACGTTGCTTCGCCCGGCAAAGTGAACTGAAAGGTTGCGCCCCGTGTGGGGTTGGCGCTCGCCCACAAACGCCCGCCATGCGACTCGATGATCGTCCGACTGATGGACAGTCCCATACCGGTACCGCCCGGCTTCGTGGTGAAAAACGCGTCGAAAATGCGATCGGTCTGATCCGGAGGAATCCCGACGCCTGAATCACTGACCGCAACGAGCAGCTGGCCATCCTGCGTTCGCTGCGAGCTGACCATCAGTTCACCCGCCGTGTCCTTCATCGCCTCGATGCCATTGAGCATCAGGTTCATCAACACCTGCTGGATCTGCACGCGATCGGCGAGGGCCTCCGGCAGACGCTCGGTTAGCACGGTTCGGACGGTGACGGCGTGCCGACTGGCCTCATACTGCACCAGCTTGACCATCTCGCGAATGATCTCGTTGACGTCCACCAGCTCCCGATGCCGCATACCTCGCATATACAGTGAGCGAAGACCATCGACGATGTCAGCGGCGCGCAATGCGGCGGTGACCGTTCTGGAGGCGGCGTTGCACGCCTCTTCGAGATCAGGCGTGTCGCGCCGCAGCCATCGCGCGCACGTCCTGGCGTTCATCACGGCGGCGGTGATCGGCTGCTTGATCTCGTGCGCCAGCGATGCTGCCAACTCGCCCATCGTCGTGACCCGGCCCATATAGGCAAGATCGGCTTGCAGTTGCCGCAATGTCTCATCCGCGCGTTTGCGCTCCGTTAAATCGAGCACGAACATCATGATTTCGGAAGCCGGCGGCTCAATGACGGCGGCGGCGACCAGCGCCGGCACCCGGCTCCCGTCGCGGCGGAGATACTCCTTCTCGAAGACCTCGCACGTTCCGCTCGCTCTGAGCTGTGCCACCGCTCGTTCGCCGACGGCCTGCCATTCGGGCGGCGTCAGCTCCGACCAGTGGAGCCGTCCCGCCGTGAGATCGTCACGCGTATACCCAATCAACGCGAGGAACGCGTCGTTGGCCTCGATGATTCGACCATCGAAATTCGACACCAGAACCCCAATGACGTTGGCGTCCACGAGGCGGCGGATTTTGGCTTCCCGTCGCTCGAGCTCACGATAGAGACGACTGTTCTCGAGCGACATCGCCGCCTGCGAGGCGAGCACGGTCAAGACCGCGATCCTCGCGGGAGTGAAAACGCCGGTCGCGAGGTTGTTCTCGAGGTACAGCAGGGCGACGAGCCTGCCCTGTTTGAGGAGCGGAAGGCAGAGGATGGAACGCGCATGGTGTCGGCGGATGTACTCATCGCCGGCGAATGCGCCGATGCCCGAAGCATCGTCGAGCAGCACGGTCTGGTGTGTGCGCGCTGCATAATGGAGGACCGACTCGGGCACTTCGTCCGCTTCCGCGGAGACGGTTGCGTCGCGCAGCCGTACGGTTGGCTCGCCGGTTTTCGTGCTCGCCTCGGCGTCAATTCTGAAGTGCGCGTCCTGCGGCAGAATCAGCAGGCCACGTTCGGCACCGGCATGCTCGAGGGCTGTGCGCAGCAAGGCGTCGACGAGTTTTTCGAGGACGATCTCACCCGAAACCGCCTGCGAAACCTTGAGCACCGTCGAGAGCTCGAGGTGTTCGACGGGCGTGCCAAGCGTCGTCGTCGATTCGAGCGATGACGGGTCGACGTGGAGAAACGGATGCGCCGCATCGAGCTGCCGCACCTTCCCGTCGGCTCCCCAGCGACGATAGCACGACCGGCTGCGCCGCAAGTAGGTCTCGGCAATCGTGTCGAATCCGCGCGCCGCATAAAATCGTCCGGCGACCTCCTGACCGAGCGCTTCGAGGTGTACGAATCCGTGCTGATGCGCGAGCCGGATCGACTCTTCGTACAGCCGCATGGCCTCCAGATCGCGTCCCTCCAGCCGGGCGATCTCGCCGGCAACGAGGGCCGCGCGCGTGGCGAAGTTCTCGGGACCGTCGACCGCCCACGCGGCGAGCTGCGTGGCGTGCGCACGGATGGCATCGACGTGCGCCGTTCGCTCCTCGTCGAATAGGCCATCGCATGACGCAGCACGCGCAAGCGCGTCGTAGAAGTGGTACTCGGCCACCTCGAAGTACGGTGCGGTCACCCAGAGAATCCGTTCGGCTTTCGTGGCGGCGTCCAGCGCGGCGGCATAATCGCCGGCGAACACTCGTGCCTGCAGTTTCCGAACCCAATACCAGCACGCGGGAAGCACCAGTCGCGGATCGGATTCGAGCCGCTGCTCGAAGCGTTCTTCGTCCAGCTCGCGCTCGTCGAACGATCCAAAACGAGCGGTCAGGCTTCGGAGCGTACGCACGAATCCGAGCTGCGCCGTCAGGATGTCCGTGTTGCGGCCGATCCCGACGGTGCGCGCGAAGGCGAGGCCGTGCTCGGCTTCCTCCTGGATATCGGGGAGCGGATCGCCGCTGGCGAGCATGATCGCGATCAGATTGTTGCGGCTGTAGGCGGCGAACGTGAGATCGCCGCGCGCGAGCGCCGCATCGAAGGCCCTCCGGACCATCGTCCGCCCGATGCGGTGATGACGCGTCCAGGGAAGGACCTGGGCGCCGAATTCCTTGTAGACGCGGCCCTTGAAGCGGTCGAATCCGCGCGTGTCCACGAGCTCGACGGCGAGCTGGCCGAAGCGGAAACCGGCCCGATAGTCGCCGAACCGCGATCCGAGGACCAGGCCGACGTACACGTAGCCGAAGCACGACGCGTCGCAGTTACCGTACTCCAGACTCAGATTCGTCATGCGGCCCGCGACCAGACCGACAAGATTCGGATCGAAGGACACAGCGGGCGTGATGATTTCGATGAGCACCTCCATCGCCGCCAGCCAGTGAGGATCGCGCATCAGCGGCACATCGATGACCGACTCGACTGGACGCGTCCCGAGCTGCCGCCAAATTCGCGCGTACTCTTCCTGGAGCGCATCCGTGGTCGGATGCGGCGACCACTCGATGCCGGCCTCGCGCAGGAACTCGAGGCCCACGTCGATCGCGCGATCGGGCCGATCCAGCGCGCTGTAGAGCGCGGCACGCAGCCGGGTGACCGCTGCGCGATCGGTCGCCGTAGCCGCGCGGCGTGACAGCGTCGAGAGCCGTTGGTCCGCGACCGCATAGTCGCCCGTGAGGAATTCGCACTCGGCCCGGTGGAACTCCAGCGCGAAGGTGAGCTCGTGCCGACGTTGCCACGAATCGTGCTCCAGCAACGCCGCCCCGCCAGCCAGATAGGCAAGGGCCGACGCATACGCCGTGGACGCCTTGGCGCGCCGGCCAGCGATCAGGTTGAGTTCGGCCAACTCCTCACGTTCGGCTCTCGAGCCGATCAAAGCGGCGCCGCGATTGAGTTGATTGACGATCTCGAAGATTGCTTCTTCGCGCTTCGCCGCGGCTGTCTTCGCGGCGAGCAGCCGCCCGATGCGCAGATGCACGTGAGCCCGCGCCGATTCCGGAATGAGCGAATACGCCGCTTCGTGAATGCGATCGTGGATGAAGCGATACGTGCCTTCGCTGTGCTCGAGAAGCTCGGCGCGCACGGCTTCTTCCAGCATCGCGTCCACCTCGGCGTCGCGGGTGCCGTAGACGATGGCCAGAGTTTGAACGGTCGCAGCGTGCCCGAGGCACGCCAGTTGTTGCAGCGCCGCCTGAGTCTCGGCGCCGAGCCGCGTCAATCGGCCGACCATCAGATCGGCGACGTTATCGGTGTACCCGTGGGCGCGAATGCGATCGAGATCCCACTCCCAGCGGCCCGTGTCGTGAGCGAACGCGAGCAACTTCTCTTCGGCCAGCGCGCGAAGAAACTGGATGACAAAAAACGGGTTGCCGGCGGTCTTTTCGTGCACCAGTTGCGCGAGCGGCGCCGCACGATCCGCGTTTGCATCAAGCGCGTCGACCACCAGCCGCGTCACGACGTCGCGGCCGAGCGGCGCCAGCAGAATCTCGTGGATCGCGACGCCCGCGCTCCGGATCTCGTCGAGCGTACGGAGCAGCGGGTGCGAGCGATCGACCTCGTTGTCCCGATACGCGCCGATGAATAACAGATGATCGATCTCCCGCCTGGTCAGCAGATCGGCCACGAGGGCGAGCGTCGCTCCGTCGACCCACTGCAAATCGTCGAGGAACAACACGAGCGGATGTTCACGGCGCGCGAAAACGGAGATGAAGCGCCGGAAGACCAGTTGAAAGCGGCGTTGGTTATCAGGTGCCGATAGCTCGGCCACCGGCGGTTGTGCGCCGATGATGACCTCCAGCTCCGGGACGAGATCGATCATGAGCTGGCCGTTCGCACCGAGCGCACCTTGGAGCGCGTCGCGCCAGGGTGCCAGATCCCCTTCGCTCTTTGCGAGCAGTTGGCGAACGACGCCTTGAAAGGCCTGCGCGAGCGTCGCGTACGGAATGTCCCGCTTGTGCTGATCGAATTTGCCGGACGCAAACAGAGCGCGCCTCGCCACGAGCACCTTCTGCAACTCGTTGACGACGGATGACTTGCCGATGCCGGAATACCCAGACACGAGCACCAGCGCCGGCGTGCCACGCACGTCGACGATGTCGAAGGCGGCAAGCAGCGTTTCGACTTCGCGTTCGCGTCCGTACAGCTGCTCGGGAATCAAGAGCCGATCGGGCGTGTCCTGTTGGCCGAGCGGGAAGTCGTCGATCCGGCCCTCAGCTTCCCACGCGGCAAGACACCGCTCGAGATCGCGCTCGACGCCCGCCGCGGTTTGGTAGCGCTCTTCGGCAGTTTTCGCGAGCAACTTCATGACGATGGCGGAGACAACGGCGGGAATGCGATTCAGCCGCTCGGACGGCGGCACCGGACGTCGAGCGATGTGGCAATGAATCCATTCCATCGGGTCCGACGCGGTGAACGGCAGGCTCCCGGTCAACATTTCGTACAGCGTGACGCCGACGGCGTATAGATCCGTGCGTGAATCGATCGACCGATTCATCCGTCCGGTTTGTTCCGGCGCCATGTACGGCAACGTGCCGGCGATGAACTCGGGCGGGTCGGGCGCTTGACGCTCGCGCGGCAGCCGCGACGCCATCCCGAAGCCGGTCAGCGAAACTTCTCCGCTTGCCAGATTGATGAGGATGTGCGCCGGTTTGATGTCCTTGTGAATGATCCCTCGCCGGTGTACCTCGCGAAGGGCGGCGCACAAACCGACGCCGAGCCGCAAGAACAGCCCCACCTCCATCGGTTGTCCCAGGAGTCGATCGAGCGGCTCGCTGTGCAGGGCGACGCGATCCGTCAAGGCTTCATCCGAGCGATGTTGTCATCGATGTGAAACGTGTCGGCGTCAGTCGCTGTCCAACGGGTGCCCGTACGGCCACCGGTTGACAGATATCGACCACCATCAGATAGCGTTCGACACGCCGCAGTGTGCGCTATTCTACCCTCCGCTTTAGTCGCCACGCTCTCCCGCGCGGACCGCCGCAGGATCGGCGTGCCACCTGAGCCCCGACGCGACAGATCACATCGGTAATGCCCGCGCAGAGAGGAGGCTCGTATGCGGCGCCCATTGCAGACTGTGGCCTGGGTCGTATCTCTGCTCGCATTCAATGCGGCCGTCGCGTGGACGCAAAACGCCGAACCGCTCGCCGGGACCATTCGGGATACCACGGGTCACGTCGTCGCCGGCGTCACAGTCACTGTCACGGGGGGTGCACTCGATGCACCCCGCACAACAGTGACGGATGATCGCGGCGCATACGAGCTGTTGTTGCTGCCGCCCGGCTCCTACGTTGTCGAAGCTGCACTCGCCGGCTTCTCCCCGGTGCGCAAAGACGTCGCGGTGGGCGCCGGCGGCGCAACGTGTGACATGACGCTGGCCGTCGCGCCGCTTTCCGAGCGGTTGACGGTCACCGAGACGAAAACCGGAATCGCCGAGATCCAGTCGTCGCCCGTCGCGATTACGGCACTGTCGGCCCGGACGCTGGACCAGCTGGGGGCGAGGAACATCGAGGGCCTCGCCGGCTTCGTGCCCACGCTCACGATTTCGCAGCACACGGGATTGGCGCAGATAACCATCCGCGGTATCGGATCCAACGCCGTCTTTGCCGGCTCGGATCCCAGCACGACGATCCATCTCGACGGCATTTACCTCGCGCGCCCGGCGATGGCGTTCGCCGATTTTCTCGACGTCGAACGCGTCGAGGTTCTGCGTGGTCCTCAGGGAACTCTTTACGGCCGCAACTCCGTCGGCGGCACCATCAACATCGTCACTCGCCAGCCCACGAACACACGCGAGACTCGCGCCAGGATCACGGCCGGCAGCTTTGACGCGGTGCGGGCCGACGGCGCGGTGAGCGGGCCGGTCATCAGGGACAAGGTGCTCGCCAGCGCCGCGGTGCTTCGCAGCTCGCGCGACGGCTTCGTGCGCGACCTCGATCATCGGGACCACGCGCTCGGCGGTGAAGACACCTGGGCCGGGCGTGGGCAGGTACGGGTGATCTTCGGCCCGCGCAGCGAACTGCTGGTATCGGCCGACAGCGGGCGCTTCGCAGGCCTGCCGCTCTACTGGTCCAAGCCGATTGTCGTCAAGCCTGGCTTCACCTTCGACAGCCCCGCCAGTCTGTGGGAAGTTCGTAACGACGATCTGGCATCGGCTCGCAAGATCGAGAAGGGCGCATCGGCCAGGCTGACGATCCCGGTGAGCGGGACCATCACGTTGAACAGCCTCACCGGATGGCGCGCATCCGATTACCGCTTTTTCGTCGATGCCGATGCGACCGAGCTGGCCATTTCGGCGCTCCGTGTGTCCGACCTCCAGCACCAGGTCTCGCAGGAAGTGACGCTCGTCCACCGGGGGACGTCGCTGACCTGGATTGGCGGCACGTTCTTCTTTGACGAAGACGACGATGGGCAGATCGAAGTGACGCTCTACGGCCCGGCGACGCAGACACGGCCGTTCGCGATGGCCGGCACACGCGCCTCGGCGCTGTTCGGCGAGGCCACCTATCGCGTCTGGCGCGGCGTGTCGCTGACGGGTGGCCTGCGGTACACGCATGAACGGAAGCAGATCTCGAGCACGGGCGGCGTCTACCGGCGGGGAACTCCCATCCTCGCCGTCCCTGCGTCCTTCTATGCGTTCGACGACCGCGGAACCTTCCACGCGTGGACACCGAGAGTCAGTCTCCAGATGCAGGCATCGCAGGACACGTTCCTGTACGTCTCCGCCACGCGTGGGTTCAAGAGCGGCGGCTTCAATCCGACGAGCAACGCGCCGGGCCGCGGATTCGCCCCCGAAATTGCCTGGAGCTATGAGGTCGGTGTGAAGCAGACCACCGCGCAAGGGCGCGTACAGGTGAACACGGCGGCCTTCGTCACCGACTATCGGGATCTGCAGGTGCAAGCGTTTCTTCGTCCTGGCGTTACCGACATCAGCAATGCCGCCTCGGCCACGATCAAGGGCGTGGAAGTCGAAGCGGCAGCGTCCGTGTGGCGGAGATTGCAGCTCGCCAGCCACATTGCGTGGCTCGACGCCACCTACGATCGCTACGTGGCCGTCGGACTAGGCGGCGTCACGCGCGACGCGGCCGGTCACCGCTTGAACAACGCGCCGCCGTGGTCTGGCAGCGGCTCCGCGATGTACGAGCTCGCGGCCGGCGCGGCAGGAACGGTCTTCATACGCGGGGACGTGTCGTGGCAAAGCCGCGTGTTCTTTACGCCGTTCAATGACGCGATCGACACGCAAGAGGCGTACGGGCTCGTCCACCTGCGTGCCGGCTTCGAGCCGCCCAGCCGGCGGTGGGAGCTGGCGGTTTACATGCGCAACGTCGGCGCCCGTGAGTACATCACCGGGACCGCGACCAACGTGACGCTGCCCGCGTTCAATGGCCGGCCCGGAGAGCCGCGCCACTGGGGCACCGAGTTCACGCTGCGCCGCTGAACCGTCGGCGCCGAGATGACATACGAAACGATTCTATCTACACCGAAATTCACGTCAGTCGATCAACCACGAAGGCCTGACGGCATCCACGAAGAACACAAAGAGGAAGAATCCAAAGAAATTCTTCGTGACACTGACGCGCCAGACTTTGCTTTTCTGCACAACTTTCGGGGCCGCGTTAGTGTCACTAGAATACACAGGATCTTGATCACAGCGCGGCATTTGGTTGCGGCTTCGCCGCGCTGTGATCTTCGTGTTTGTCGCGAAGCGACCTTCGTGGTTCGTACTCAACTGAAGCGAACCGCGGGGTTAACTGGATAAGATAACGCCTGCTACGAGATCCGGACGCTCCAGCGACGAAAAGTGACCAGCGTCGTCGAAGACGGCGTACCGCTGGGGATGCAAGGCGTCTCTGCGCGACTCACGCTCTTGCGGAGTCGACCAGTCCCGCGCCCCATATGCCAGCGTGATCGGTGCTTTGACGTGACGATAGAACTTCCGCGCATCCAACCAGCTTCGCCAATTCTTGTAGACTCGATATTCGGCGGACCGGTATCCCTTCCGGCTGCCCACGCGCACAAATTCCTGAAACAGGGAACGCGGCAGATTGCGGGGATCGACGAACCCGCCCGATAACACCAGCCTGAGTGCAACCGAGTTCTCGATCGTCCACGACCGGAACACCTTGAACAGCGCGATGAGGAATCCGAACCGACTTCGCCGCAGACCGCCACCAAACTTCTCGCCATAATCGTACGGGTTGAGGGAGACCACCCGCACGACCCGCTCGGGCAGCGCGGCAGCGACGGTCAGCGCGAGCACGCCACCGATGGATTCGCCCGCGATCGTGAGATTGCGCAGATCGAGCGTCTCGATGAAATCGATGACGTTGCGCCGGAAAAACGGCTCATCGAATTTGGCGCCCGGAGGGATCGACGAATGTCCGAGTCCGGGCAGGTCGAGCGCAATGACACGGTAGCGATTTTTCAGGAACGGAATCAGCCTCTCGAAATAATTCAGCTGCGTCCGGATCGTGTGAAGCAACAGCAGTGCGTCCCCGTTGCCTGCCTCGACATAGCGCACCGTCCCAGTCCCGAGATTCACCGTCTTGAGATCGCCGTCTAACGTGAGGCTGTCTGCATCGCCCGTTGGAGCAGGTAGGTCCGCGATCTTCTTGAACGTCAGCACGTGAAGCAACAGGAACAGTGGCACGAAAAACGTGGGGATTAGACTGACGGGAAACGTCACCATCCACCTCGTTGTCACGGTTCCCGGACTCAGCAGGCCGAGCGGGCCGTCGGAGTACAACACGCCGACGGTGATGGCGGACACCAAATCAACGAACCCCCAGATATTCCAGGCGAGCAGCCATCCGCGAGGCGCTGTCCCCCTGCGGAGCCTCGGCAGGAGCGCAAGTGCGCCTGCCGCGGCAATGATGTCGCCACCGCCTTCGGGAATCGCAAAGCCCGCGGGCAAAGCGCCTTTCAGCCAGGCGATCACAAAGCCCAAGCCAACAAACCGCCAGAGATGCGACCCCACAATCAGGGTGAGATTGATGCCGTTGGCAAACAGACGAAAGACGGCGCTTGACAGATACGTCGCGACAAAGCCGAGGATGGGTACCGCAACAAAACCGAGGAGCACGAGCGGCGGCTGACCGTCCTGATTGACGATCCCACGAAGGCCGGCCACACACGCGGCCGCAAACCAGACAAGAACCGCAAGTATCGTCAGGGTTCGTGCGAACGCGATGTGCGGATTGTCGACGTCGTGCATCACGGTACTCGCGGTAGCGCACTTCGGCCGCGCGGACGCCACGGAACGGCGTCCCCCGGTTTCGCCGCGCTGCTGATCGGAACAGGGCTCGCGGTGAATCTCGTATCGACGCCGGCCTTACTCAGCACGCGCCAGCGGAACGTCGATCACGTGCTCCGCGAGAAACCACGCCTGCTGTTCGTTCCGCCGAATGATTTCACTCACCAACAGATCGTTGGTGCCATCGTCGCCGTTCTCGGCGGCGCGGCGCGCCATCGCGCGCGCTTCCTTCAACACGATCTCGTGTGCGTGCAGCAGTCGCGAAATCTGGACCGCCGGTTCTTCGCGGCCTTTCGGCGGACGCGAAATCAGCGTGGTCTCCGCCACATCGTGCGCCATCGCGAGGCACACGCCGCCGAGCGTTTGAATGCGTTCGGCCAGCGTGTCGACGAGCTCGGTCTGCTCGCCGGCGTGCTTGTCGAACAGGAGGTGCAGCTGCTCGAACGTCGGCCCTGAGACCTGCCAGTGGTGCTTCTTGTACATGTCGCGCAGCGTGATCGTGTCGGCCTGGAGCTGGTTGAGCAGTTCGACCGATTCGCGGCACGCGTTCTCCGACAGCGCGATCGGCATGCGGACGAGATGACCAAATGGCTGAATCTCGTGCGCCTGCTGGTGCGCACGCGGCGTCGCGCACGCCAGGATGGTATCTGCGTCAAGTGTCTTCATCAGTGCTCCTTCGTTATGCCGTCTTGAAACCACATTCGCGCGTCGGATCGCATGAACGTGTCAAATTCGTCCGACGTGAGAGTCAGGCCGTGCAGGTGAAGCTCGCCAAGCGTGACAAAAGCGTCGAGTGCAAATCGAATCCGCAGATGTTCATCCGTCAGCAACCTCTTGACGATGATGTCGACGTGCCGCTGCGACATGGCATCCTTCCAGCTAAGCCGATATTCATCGAAACCAAAATGAATTTGCTCCGTGACCTCCGTGTTATCGAACTCCGTGGTCTCGACACAGGCGAGCTCTTGGACTAGGCACGGCAAGACGAATGCCGATCGCGATCTGCGCACGCCGGTGCGTCGTCGGGGTGTGCCTTCGGCGCTCGCACAAATCTGCTCAAAGGTGATGACCAGTTGTGGACGCGAGCTTCATACGAGGCCGTCATATTGACGATGATGGCCCGGACCGGTGGCTCCGTCCTTGCTCTACAACGGTATATGCGTCTTGGATTCGTGGGCCTCGGCGGAATGGGAAGTCGTATGACGAAGCGGCTGTTGTCGGCCGGTCATCACGTGACCGTGCACGATCGCACGCGCCAGCGCGCCGACGACGCGGCACGATTCGGCGCAACGATTGCCGACTCGCCGCGCGATCTGGCGACGGCGGTTGACATCGTCTTGTCGTCGGTCACCGACGACGCGGCCCTCGCGGCGGTAATGTTCGGCGAGCGAGGTGTGCTATCGGGCGCGAAGGCCCGCGGTGTCATCGTCGATCTGAGCACGGTCCGCCCGCGCACATCGCTGCAATTGGCCGAAGCCGCCCGATCGAAAGGCGTTGACGTGCTCGATGCTCCGGTGTCGGGCAGCCTGCCTCAGGCGGAGCAAGGACAGCTGGTCGTCTTCGTCGGAGGCGACCGATCGGTGTTCGAGCGCTGCAAGCCGATTCTCGACGTGCTCGGAAAAACGGCGCTGCACGTCGGGCCGACCGGATCGGGGTCGATGACGAAGCTGTGCGCGAACGCGCTGCTCGGCCTCGGGTTTCAGGCGCTTGCCGAAGCGGTCGCCCTTGGCGAACGCGCGGGGCTGACGCGCGAGGATCTCCTCGCCGCGCTCTCGGAGACCGCCGTGCTCTCGCCAAGTCAGCGATCGAAGGTCGATAACATCATCCGCAACGAGTATCGGCCGACGTTTCCTCTGCGGCTCATGTTCAAGGATTTCGGTCTTATCCTGCAGGAGGCGCTCGAGCTCTCGGTCGCGATGCCCGCGACTGCGGCGGCTGCGCAGGTCGCCGCGATCGAGCATGCGCACGAAATCACGCTGGGCCTCGATGACGATGCCTCCGCGGTGATCCGTGCGATGCGTAACTGGGCACATCCGCCACGCGAGGCGCCCGCGTTTCGGTGATTGCGCAGCGCGCGCGTCGTCACGACGCACGCGTACCTGCTGTCTGCGTATCGCCAGCCTGGGACGTGAGAGCGAGGGAGACGGGCTCGCGATCACGTTCGACTTCAAACGCCACCACGGTCTTGTCGTCGTTCCAGTTCGACACGCCCACCGGTCCGGACCGTTGCGCGGCGAGCGACATCAGCACGTCGCACACACGATCGGGCGTCGCGTGCGGTCCAACGCTCGACAGGGCCGCCGTCAACCGATCGACGGCGGAGACGCCGTCGAGTTCCACGGCTTCGGTGATCCCGTCGGTCACGATGATGCCGATATCACCCGGTTCGACACGCAGCGTGTCGGCCTGATAGATCGTTTCGGGAAACATTCCTACCGGCGGACCCCCCTTGTCGAGCAATCGTCGCCCGCTCGGGCCAAACAACAGCCCCGCCGGATGACCGGCATTGACATAGGTGACTGTGCGATGCGACCCGTCGACGTGCACGGCGAGGCAGGTCAGGTACAGCACTCCGCTGTTTTCGGCGAAGACTTCGCGCGAGACCAGACGCAGCAGTTCCGCGGGATGTGCGGCTTGCCGCGAATACATTCGAAACAAGGAGTGCGCGGAGGCTTGCAGCAGCGCCGCGGGAATCCCTTTCCCTGACACGTCACCGACGAGGAGCAGCGTGGCGCCGTCCACGGCCGGAATGAAATCGTAGAAGTCGCCGCCGATCTTCCCCGCCGGCTGGAGCCGCGTCGCCCACCGCACGTTGCCAGGCATGTCGGGTAGCGACGGCAGCAACCGGCGCTGCACTTCCGCCGCCAGCGCGAGCTCGGTGTCGAGGACGAGCTGCGATCGCTCCGCCGCCGTCAGCGCGTGGCGAGTCGCCCGCAGATTGAGCCAGAGATAGAGCGCGACGGCGAAAGCCGTGGCGAGAACCAGATCGCTCACCGACCGGATCTCGCCGCGCGGCGGGTGCACAGTGTCGGCGATCAACGTTTGCAGCCAGCGCACGCTCCAGTAGACGACGATTGCCACAGCGGCGGCCGCCACGATCGGCCGCCACGACCGGGTCATCGCGCGATGTATCTGGCGATGTCGGCTGGCAGTTGCGTGCTCGGGATGAATCCCCATGGACCGTCCGTCGACCAGGCGCGATACCAATCGGGACCGACCTGCACGTAGATCTCGTCGTCGGTCGGCTCGAGGAACACCTTCGCCTGACTGTTCGCCAGGTACCGCAGCGACGTGCCTGGCGCCGTTTCGTAGCGCGGCGCGCCGTCGGTGACGATGAGTGCGGCCGGTCGGGTCGAGACGAATATGGACGGCGGGTTGTCGTCGAGACTCGTCGTCGATGCGAGTGTCTGCGGCGGCTGATCCGCCGTGGGCGGGACCACGGTTCGTTCGATCGTTCTGTTGTCGCCGAACGGCGACGCGCCGGACACGGACCAGTGGCTCATCAGGTCGTACGATTCCATCCAGCCGTCGAGCACTTTCATATAGTGGATGCCGGCGGCGTCCTTGACGATCACCGCGCGGGTGTTGACGATGCGGGCGAGATCGGTCCCGGGAACGTGACGATACACAGGCGCGCCGTCAATCCGGACGAGCAGTGCCGGCGCCTCCGCGAAGAAGATCTGCGGCGGCGACGGCTGTTGAGCGCGGGCGCTGCTTCCGCCCGCGAGGAGCAGAAGCAGCGTGAACGTGAGGCGAATCACAGGCGTGAACGTGCGGAGGATCATTGACCGAGCTCTCCTCCTGGCGGGAACCTGCTGAACATCTTCGTGACGGCTTGTTCGGTCGCTTTCGCGTTGTCCTTCCCGTTGTCGGCGAGCGCGTCGCTGGCGAAGCCGTGCCAAATCGCCTGCTTGGTGTCGGCGTCGAAGATGTCGACGACCACGGTGCCGACCTTGTAGTCCTGGACGAACGTCGTCGCGGTGCCCATGCCGCCCCAGCGCCAGCGCCAACCGCCCCAGCCGTCGTAGAACGTCTGGTACGAGTGCTTCGTCTTGGTCGCCGCGTGAACGATCACCGCTGCGCGGCCTTCGCCTTCGGGAACTTCGGCCCACCCCTTCGACGTCAACGCCTGACGCACGTCGTCTCTGGCACGTTGGTCGAGCAGCGCGTTCCCCGATGAGTTGCCCTTCATGATGAAGAACGTGTTGTAGTTCGCGAAGTTGACGGAGCGGTCGTAATCGGTCGCGGTTTTGATCGCGTAGCCGCAGGCCGTGACGGAGAACGCCACGACGGCTGCGGGTATCACTGTTTTGAGCTGCATGTCACCATCTCCGCATTACTTGCTCGAGTCGGTTTTGGCATTCCGCGCGTACTTCCCGTGCGCCTTCGCGTGAGCGGCGATGCGGTGCTCGGCCGGGGACCCGCCGCTCCGCGTGAGGTGCTTCTCGGCGAGGGCGCTCTCGGTCACGTAACCAGTCTCTGATCCCGCAACCCAGATGTTCTTCAGCACGTAGTTGTTGTCGTAGCGGGCAAATACAATCTCCGTCTTCGACGGCAGTTCTTTCGGTTGCGCGTTTTCGGTGACGAAGATGACCGCGGTCTTGGCGCCGCGTAGCTCGAGGATCTGCGGATCCTGATCGTCGGGCGTGATGGTGTAGCTGCCGGCGGCGACCGTCGTGTTGCCGACGGTGAACGGGAACGACGTCGTGAACTCGACCGCGTTGTCGATCTGCGCGCTCGCGTTTCGGGCGCCGCCCACGGCGAGCACCGCGCCCGCGATGACAAGTGAGCGAACCAACGATTTCATTTCAAACCCTCCTGCCGCTCGTATAAGGCAAGCGCCGTGCTCACCGCACTCGCCCGCACATCAACGCGATAGCGCGATCCCGCTGCGAGTGTGCGCACGCAACACTGCGCACGACCAAACACGAAGCTCGCCAGTCGAGCAGGTCTGGCAAATGAAATACGTCAGCAGGTGGGTACTCGCCTTGATACCGATCGCGCACGATGCATGCCGTGGCCGCCGTTGCCGGCTGTCTGATCGTCTGCGCGACCATGTGGGACGCGTTCGAGACGCAGGTGCTGCCGCGCACCCCGCTTCGTCGACTTCGCCTCACGCGGCTGTTCTATCGAACGACGTGGACAGTGTGGGCGGCCGGCTGCCGGCGCCTCGCGGCGCGGGGCCGGTGCGAACAACTTCTCGCGATCTATGGCCCGGCGTCGGTGTTCGTGCTGCTCACGCTGTGGGTGAACGCACTCGTCGTTGGATTCGCGCTGCTGCAGTGGTCGCAGCGCGAGCTGCTCACCAATCTGGACGGCGTGCCGCATTTCTCCGACGACTTGTACATGAGCGGGACAACGCTCTTCGCGCTCGGACTCGGCGACCTCGCGCCGAAGGGACGGATTGGGCGCTTGCTGATCGTCGCGGAAACGGGCTCGAGTCTCGTGCTGCTGTCGATGCTCTTCTCCTATATCCCGACGCTGTACCAGTCGTTCGCGCGGCGAGAGCGGCAGGTGACGGTGCTCCACGCATGGGCCGGATCGCCGCCATCGGCCGCCGGGATAGTACGGCAGATCGCCGACGGCTGCGACGCGTCGCATCTCGACGCGTTCTTCGCGGACTGGCAACGCTGGTGTGCCGACCTCCACGAGAGCCATCTCTCGTATCCGGTCATCGGCTACTTTCGATCGCAGCACCTCGATCGGTCCTGGGTCGCCGCCCTGACGGCGCTGCTCGACACAACGGCGCTCATGATTGTCGGAATCGACGACGTGTCCTCATGGCGCGCGCGCCTGACGTTTGCGACCGCGCGTGATGCAGCGGTCGATCTCGCACACGTACTCGGCGAGCCCGTCACGTGCCTCGTCGATCGTCTGCCGGCGCGCGAGCTCGAGGCAATCCGCTCCGAGCTCGCGCGCGACGGTCTGCATCTGCGCCGGTCGAGCGCTGCCGACGAGGAGCTGGCCGCGCTCCGGCAGTCATACGAACCGCACGTCGCGGCGCTGGCGAATGGCCTGGAGATGCCGCTGCCCGATTGGCGTCGCAACCACCGCATCGTTGCAGCTGCAGGTGGATCGCCTTCGTGAAGTCGACCAGCCCGCACTGATCGTTGCGATGGATCGTCTGCGCACCGTTCTGCCCACGCTCATCGGCGTGACGTTGGCCGCCGGCGCGGTCGCGGTCCTGCGAACGGAACTGCGGCTCGTGACGTGGCACGGATTGGCCGCCGACGTCGCGAACGTTCCGGGCGCGCGCCTCACGCTGGCGCTGCTGCTGACGGCGGCGAACTATGCCGTGCTCACCGGCTACGACTTCCTCGCCTTCGCGTATCTCGGCAAGGATCTGCCGTGGCGCCGCATCGTGATGACGTCACTGCTGGCGTTCGCCGTTTCGAACAACGTCGGCCTCGCGATGGTGGCCGGCGCATCGGTTCGCTATCGGTTCTACGCGCGCTGGGGCGTCACCGCCGAAGAGCTCTCGCGCATCGTCTTTTCGTATCTCGTCACCTTCTGGCTCGGTCTGCTGCTGATCGGAGGAATCCGGCTCGCGCGCAATCCGCTCGGGTGGGTGCTGATGTCGGCGTGCATCGGCTACCTTGCTGCGTGCGCTCTTCGTCTCCCACCGATCCGTCTCTTTCGTCTGCAACTGCCATTGCCGTCTGCGCGGCTCGCCGCCGCGCAACTCGCAACTTCGGTCGTCCAATGGGTCAGCGCAGCGGCGGTGCTGCAGGTGCTGTTGCCGTCCGGCACGGTTCCGTTTCCGGCGCTGCTGAGCGCGTTCCTCGCCGCGCACCTTGTCGGAATCGCCAGCCATGTTCCGGGCGGCGTTGGCGTGTTCGAAGGATTGATGGTGCTTCTGCTGAAGCCGTTCATTTCATCAGCGGCGCTTCTGCCGGTGCTCATCGTGTACCGCGCGATCTATTACCTGCTGCCGTTGTCCATCGCGGCCGTCGCGCTGGTGGCGGACGAACTCCATCATCGCCGCTCGCAGGGGCCGACAAAGACTTCTCGCTCCGTTTCTTCGACCCGGAATACGTCTCGCGCTGTCCGCTGGCGGTAACCGAGCATCACGGCGAGATCGTCGCGTTCGCGAACCTGCGGGGCGGCCTACAGCGGGTCGAGTTGTCGGGACGTGGATGCGCTCTGACTGCGGCGCGCCCAGCAACGTGCCCGGAGGTCTTCGACTCGCCCGCGTGCTCGCCGACATCGCGGCGCCGGCGGCGATCGGCGGATCTTCTTCAAGTAAGCGACGCGTCGCGGTTGTCGAGTCGGTAGCGGCGCAGCCGCACGTACAACTGCGTCCGCGTAAGGCCGAGCAGCCGGGCGGTCTTCGATTTATTCCAATCGGTCCGCCGCAGCACGTCCTCGATCTTCTGGCGCTCCATCGTGCCCAGATCGTGAGGCGATGCCGCGGCCGGCGCGATCGCGTGCAGGGCGACGTGCCACCGCTCGATGATGCCCTCATCGCTGAGAATCGCGGCGGACTCGAGCACGTTGCGAAGCTCGCGGATGTTGCCCGGCCAGCCGTGTGCCATCAGCGCCTCGCGCGCCTCGTCCGACAGCCGCATGGCCGGCATGCCCATCGTGCCGGCGAACTCCGCGAGAAAGTGCTCCGCGAGCAGCGGAATGTCGTCGACCCGATGGCGCAGCGGCGGCAGCTGGATGTCGAATACCTGCAGTCGATAAAAGAGGTCTTCGCGGAAGGTGCCGCGCTCCACCGCCTCGCGCAGGTTGCGGTTGCTGGCCGCGATCACGCGCACATCGGCTTTCTGGGTTCGCGTCCCGCCGAGCCGCTGGAATTCGCGCTCCTGGAGGAAGCGCAGGAATTTCGCCTGCGCGACCAGGCTCATCTCGCTCACCTCGTCGAGGAACAGCACGCCGCGCGACGCGATCTCGATCTGTCCGGCCTTCGATTGATGCGCGCCGGTGAAGGCGCCGCGCTCGTAGCCGAACAGCTCGCTCTCGAGCAGTTGTTCGGGGAGCGCCGCGCAGTTGATCGCGACGAAGGGGCCGTCCTTGCGGCGCGACGCCCGATGGATGAATCGCGCTATGACTTCCTTGCCTGTGCCCGACTCGCCCTGCAGGAAGACGGTCGTGTCGGTCGGCGCGACGCGCAGCGCCCGTGTCAGCACACGCTGCCACACATCCGAGCGACCGATGACGCGTCGGTCGGCCTCCAGCGACCCACCCTTGCGGGTGAGCGCGCGCACGCGCGCATCGATGCGGTCGGAGCGTCCGCGCGCTTCCGCGCGATCGCGTTCCGACGCGGCCAGCTGTTCGTGGGCGATGGCCACCGCGACGTACTCGGCGACGTGTTGCGCCATCGCCACGTCCTTGCCGGTGTACGCGTCCGGCTCTCTCGACAGAAACGTCAACCGCATCACTTGTTGCTGCGCCACCGTCGTCACGCTGAGCGCCGCACGATAGCCGGCGTCGAGGAGCGCCTCGACAATCTGCTTCTCGTCGACCGGACACCGATATCGCCATCGGCGCAGATCGTCGACGATAGAGACGCCGTTGTCGTCCTGGTTCACGCGCGGCGCATACGCCGGCACATCATCGGTGGATCTCGCTTCGAGCGTCACGCGACCGGCCCGATCCGAGAACTGCAGCGCGACCGCGTCGTGCGGCAACGCCGGTTTGACGATCTCCGACACACGGGGAAAAACCGAACGAATGTCCAGAACTTCGGCGATCGTGCGCAGCAACTCGGTCGATGTGCGCGTGACTACCTCGACGACTCCTTGATCCATCGCAACAACTGCATCCATCGCTCAGTCCCTCCGCAATTGTGTTTGCTGGTGAGCACGGGGCGTGCCGCGGTTCGATCCACATGCCGTCTTCCCGCACAACCGCTTGGCGTGGCGCCAGTTGTTGCGATCGCATCAGAGCAATCGCACGGGCGTTCCCGGCGACCGGCCGTGCCGCGCGTGCCCATATGTGGGCAGTGCGTCGGTGCGCGGACACCTGCGCTATGCTCCTCTCATCAATTCGATATGACAGAACGGGTGGCCGCTCCAACCGTCTTCATCATCGACGACGACGCGGATGTTCGCGCAGCGATCGGCGGTCTGCTCAAATCGGTCGGGCTGCACGCTCAAATGTTTGGCAGCGCGCAGGAGTTTCTCCGTCGTCGGCCGCCGGACGCTCCGAGCTGTCTGGTGCTCGATGTGCGGCTTCCCGGGACGAACGGGCTCGACGTGCAGCACCAGCTGAACGCGGCCGGCATCACGACGCCGATCATTTTCATCAGCGGTCACGGCGATATTCCAATGACGGTCAAGGCGATGAAGTCGGGCGCCGTCGAGTTCCTGACCAAGCCGATCAAGGACCAGGATCTGCTGGACGCGATCTATCAGGCGCTCGAGCGCGACCGGGTCACGCGTCAGCAGCAGCACGATCTCGCGGCGCTGCACGAGCGCTACACGACGCTGACCGCGCGCGAGCGCGAGGTGATGGCGCACGTGGTCGCCGGGATGCTCAACAAGCAGATCGCGGGCGAGCTCGGCACGAGCGAAATCACCGTGAAGATCCATCGCGGTCACGTGATGCGAAAGATGCGCGCCGACTCGCTCGCCGATCTGGTGAGGATGGCGGCCAAGCTCGAAACGATCGCGGAAAAGAAGTGACTACGCGGGGAGTATGAGTGCCCTCATACCAACGGATGATTGCGTCTTCCGGCCAGACATCTACAATCTTTCTCGATGGCCACACGGAACTCTCGCCATATAGCGATTGTCGACGATGACGAGTTGATACGGGGAGCGCTGCAAGGCGTGCTGAAGGAAGCGGGTTTTCCGGCGCACGCCTTCGCGTCCGCGGAGGAATTCCTCGCGTATGGAGACGCCCGTCAGACGGCGTGCCTCATCGCGGACATCCGCATGCCCGGCATGTCCGGGCTCGACCTGCAGGCGAAGCTGAACGCGGATGAAATCAAGATTCCCATCATCTTCATCACGGCGCACGGCGACGCGCGCCTGCGACTGCAGGCGATGCGCGCCGGCGCCGTGGAGTTTCTGGCGAAACCGTTCGACGACGAAGTGCTGTTGGAGAGTGTGCGCGCGGCGTTGGAGCACTGACCCGCGAACGTACCGCTCAACCTGGCGGAAGAGTGCTGGCTGGAGATCGCGGTGGGATCCTTCGACAGGGCGAATGGCGACAGCCGTACCGATGATCATCGCTTCGAGCAGATCATCGGCCAGAGCCCGGCGCTCGAATCGGTGCTGGCGCACGTCGAGCGCGTCGCGCCGACCGATTCGACAGTGCTCGTCCAGGGAGAAACGGGGACCGGCAAGGAGCTGATTGCGCGTGCCGTGCACCACCTCAGCTCGCGCTGCGGCCGGGCGTTTGTCAAGCTGAATTGCGCCGCCATCCCGCTCGATCTCCTCGAGAGCGAGCTGTTCGGTCATGAGAAAGGCGCGTTCACCGGCGCCATCACGCAGAAGATCGGACGCTTCGAGCTCGCCCACCGCGGCACGCTGTTCCTCGACGAGGTCGGCGACATTCCGCCGGCGCTGCAGCCGAAGCTGCTCCGCGTGCTGCAAGAACAGGAATTCGAGCGCCTCGGGAGCACGCACACACATCGCGTCGACGTGCGGCTCGTCGCCGCCACCAATCGCGACCTCGGCGACATGGTGAAGCGCGGCGAGTTTCGCATCGACCTGTACTACCGGCTGAACGTGTTTCCGATCATGATGCCGCCGCTGCGCGAACGCCGCGGAGACATCCTGCCGCTCGTCACTCATTTCGTCGAGAAGTTCTCGCGCAAGATGGGCAAGCGGATCGACCATCTGCCGCCGGAGACGATCGCCTCCCTCAGCGCCTACGACTGGCCCGGCAACATTCGCGAGTTGCAGAACCTGATCGAACGCGCCGTGATCCTCGCCAACGACGGCGTCCTGCCGAATCCGCTGCCGCCGGCCGGCGGTGAGAGCGTCATCGCCGGCCCGACGGCGGCGACGTTGCGGGATTCCGAGCGCGCGCTGATTCTCAAGACGCTGGACGCGGTGGGGTGGGTCGTGGGCGGCTCCAACGGCGCCGCCGCGAGGCTCGGGCTCCACCGAACGACTCTCATCAACAAGATGAAGCGGCTCGGGATCTCTCGGCCCGAACGGGAAGAGATTGCGCCCACCTTCGATTAGCTCTCACCGCTGCAGCCGCGTAATTCCACGCACCGGCCGCGCCCGAATTTCCCCATCGTTCCTTGAATCGACCGCTCGGTTCGGCTCGACGACGGATCCGACGAAACGCCTCAACTCACCGAGCGCGCTGCACGAGACGTCGGTCATGCGCGGAACGAGATCGGCGTCGTCTACCAGCGCGTCGTCGGCCGCCACTAAGCGAGGACCCGGCGCTTGATGCGCTGCGAGACAGCGATTCCGCTGAGGACGGCGCCCACGGCGACGATGGCGACGAACCAGCCAGGCGCTCGGAGGTCGATCGCGGTAACGATCGCGAAGCCGTTGAAGAGGGATATCAGTGTGAAACCGATGTCGTCAACGAATCGTGACTGCCAGGCGGATGTCCGGGTCTGCCACGCACGCCGCACCGACCATCCGCGAAAGACCATGTAGAGCGCAAGCGCCGAGAGTCCGAGGTACGTCAGCTGCCGAGCGGCTGTCAGTCGCAGCCAATGTGTCGCCATTGCCGCGGCCATGAACACGATCAGGCCCACCAATCCAGCCTGATAGGCCTCGAACCACCGTTCGTTCCCGCGATGAGCAATCCGAAACAGCAAAACTGAACCGCTGATGAACGCGACGATGCCCGCCGTCGCGTGCATGACGATTGCCGTGGTGTGAACAAACTCAGGTTGCATCTGCGTGCCGCGCTGTTCTCAAGAAAGATCGTCCCGCGCGCGGTATCGATCGGCGACCACGAGCACGCGACTTGTCCTCCCTCACGCTTCCCTGACGCTGGATCGGCAAATCTCGAACCAGCAGTGCGAGAGGTAACGCTCAGACAAGGAAGGGACCGCCTCGAATCATTGCTCACCTGCACTCACAGCTGATTACAGCTGCCGCGCGCAATGGCGCCACGCGCTGCGTTTTTAGGCGTGATCGAGCCATGCCATCGTGGCGTAGCGGTTGCCTCCCTTCCGATCCCGGAGGAAGGGGACCATGAAGAAAGCGTTCGGCATCTGCGGATTGATCGGCTTGATCGTGCTGCCGGCCGACGGCGGCCAGCGCGTCGCGATTTCCGTCGCGCCGGCTAAATCGTTTGCGCCGGCGCAGTTGAGAGTGCGCGTGCGCATAGATCCGAGCGAACAGAACCGATCGCTGGCGATCGTGGCCGACGGCCCTGACTTCTACCGCAGCAGCGAGATTCCGCTGGACGGGGACCAGGCGCCCAGGATCATCGAGACGTGGTTCCCGAATGTCCCTGGCGGCGAATACGAAATCCACGCCCTGTTGCTGGACGAGTCCGGACGCGAGCGCGCCGTGGCGCACGAGTCGGCCACGGTTCTCTCGCACGGTGGTGAGTGATCCACCTCGCGCGGATCGATCGGGCTCTGAACACGCAGCAGTGCGCAGGGCAAACGGTCGCCATGCAACCACGCGGAATCCAGTCAGCCGTCTCGGGCACGCAACCTGCTCTGATGCACGTCAGTGGTGGCGTGCCCATTTGCACCACGTCGCTTCGCACGTGCACTGCGCAGCGCTTTCAATATCGCTTCGAACAAGGTAATCGACGCACATTTAGAAAGGAATCGATATGCGATTGACCAGCATCACGCTCGGCCTCGCCCTGGCGAGCTTCGTCACCACGACCGCGGTGGCGCAGAAGATCACTACGGAGTCCACTCCAGACGCGAACTTCGCGTCCTACAGGACGTTCATGTGGCTCAAGCAGCCGAACGTCGGCGATCCGATCATGAAACAGCGCATCGTGCAGGACATCAGCGCCCAACTCCAGACAAAGGGGCTGCAGCCAGTAGAACAAGGTGCCGATCTGGCCGTCGCGGCGCATATGGCGACGAAGACGGAGAAGACGCTCAACACCTTCTACGATGGGTTCGGCGGCGGCTGGCGATGGGGCGGCCGCTTTGGCTCGGCGACGACGACGGTGAACACGTACCAGGAAGGCACCCTTATCGTCGACCTGTTCGATGCAAAGACAAAGGAAGCGATTTGGCGTGGTACTGCGACCCAGGGTGTCTCGAGCAATCCGCAGACCCGTGCAAAGAATATCGATAAGGCCGTAGAGAAGATCTTCGCGAAGTTCGCGTCCGCGGAACGAGTGGCCGCCTCGAAGCGATAAACGTCGACCACGGCCTTTACCGCTTGGCGTGGCGGATCAATACAACGGACACGCCGGGCGTGTCCGTTGTCTCCCTTGCGTTTTCGACGTCCGGCGGCAATTGGTCCTTTCCCTACAGCGACGGCGGATCACCCGCCGCTGACCGTTGGCGACACCGTCCTCCTCGTCGGGGTGCTCGTCGATTCTGACGGAGCGGTGCAGCTGCCGCGTCTCCTGGACGTGGGCCAAGCCTCGAGAACGTTTCAATCGATACAGCCCGGCGCTGATCGTGCTGGCCGGCGCGCATCAACCATCAGCCGACATCCGCGTTCGGGTATCTGGCATTCGGATCGACCAAACCATTTCCCGGTGAGGGATAATCGCGGGTCGCACTAACGATCTGAGGTAACCGCCATGACACCCGACGTGCGGAAAACCGGGCTCGACGTCGTCGGCGACATGTCCTGGGGTACACACTTTTGTCTCTTTTACGAGGCGAAGTCCGATCTCCTCGACACGGCGGTTTCCTACTGCAAAGCGGGATTGGAGAATCAGGAGTTCTGCTTGTGGGTCGTTGCTGCCCCCGTGACGCGGGAAGATGCTGCGCAGGCGTTGCAACGCGCAGTTCCTGACTTCGATCGGTATGTGGCTGACGGGAGCATAGAGATTGTGTCGGCTGACGAGTGGTACCTCCCCGATGGCAGGTTCGATTTGAAGCGAGTGATTCGCGGCTGGAACGAGAAACTCGCGCGCGCGTCAGGCAGAGGTTACGCCGGGGTCAGAGTGACCGGAGATACGGCATGGCTCGAGAAGAAAGACTGGAAGGATTTCTGTGAATACGAAGAATCACTCAACGAGTCCATCGCCAACCTGCGAATGGCGGTACTCTGCACGTACCCGCTGGCCGCATGCGGGGGGAGCGAAGTCCTCGACGTCGTACGCACACATCAGTTTGCGGTGGCAAAGCGCCGTGGCAGTTGGGACGTCGTCGAAACCGCCGGACACAAACAAGCGAAGGCTGAAATCAAGCGGCTGAACGAAGAACTCGAACAACGTGTCATTGAACGGACCAGCCAACTGACGGCGGTTAACAATGAGCTGACAAAGGAGATTCTCGAACGTCAGCGCGCCGAGCGGCGGGCGGAGGAAGAGAGCGAACGGTTGCGGCAGGCCCAAGCGGACATGGCGCATATCAGCCGGGTCATCTCGATGGGAGAATTGACGGCGTCGCTGGCGCACGAGATCAAGCAGCCGATTACCGCAGCACTGATGGATGCCAAGACCTGCTTACGCTGGCTTGGGCGCGAATACCCCGATGTGCCAGAGGCGCGCGAAGCCGCAGCCAGGGTGGTGAACGACGTCACGCGAGCCGCCGACATCATCAGCAGCATCAGCTTGATGTTCAAAAAGGCGGCGGCGCCGCGGGAGTTGGTCGATGCCAACCAGCTCATTCGGGAAATGGTCGTCCTGTTGCGCGGTGAGGCGAACCGCTACTCGATTTCGGTGCGCACGGAGTTGGCCGCGGAAGCTCCTCACATCACGGCGGACGCTGTTCAACTCCAGCAGGTGTTCATGAATCTCATCCTCAACGGCATCGACGCGATGAAGGAAGTGAGCGGCGCGAACGAACTGACTATCACGTCGGAAGTCGACAAGGGGCAACTCGTCGTCGCGGTCAGCGACACCGGTGTGGGATTGCCGCCGGAGCGGCAGGAGCAGATCTTCAAGCCGTTTTTCACGACGAAGGATCACGGGATCGGCATGGGGCTCCCCATCAGTCGCTCGATCATCGAATCGCATGGCGGCCGCATGTGGGTCACCGACCACGGCGGCCGTGGCGCGACGTTTCAGTTCAGTGTGCCGGTGACAGTTGCAGCACACGTCTGACGTCCCCTGGGGCTCCGCGCGTAAGAGCCTCTTTCTACTCGTCGCCGACCTCCAGGCCCTCATTGATCTTCTGATGCAGTCGCGCGATGAAGCGCGCCGCGACGGCCGGTTCGTAGCCGCCGGCGCGGAACGCGTCAGCCCACTGTCGATCGCTGAGACCGGCGAGGAGCTGGCTCGCCCACCTCACATCGCCCGGGGTGATGCGATTGCGAAGCAGCTCCTGATGCCACGCGTGGTAGTTGAATTCGACGAAGCGGTCCTTCACGCCGGTGATGAACGGTTCCCGCTCGAATAGATCAGGATCGCCGCACCTCGGGAACAGATGCGCGGTCTCGCCGAGCGACGCACCGAGATCGCGAACCACGAACCAGTGATCGATGCCGCCGTCCGGCTTCTTGACCGCGTACAGCACGTTGTTGACGTTCTTCAGGTCGGAGCTGTTGAACATGACGAGAATGGCGAGCAGACCGTGGTACGGTCTCATGCCGACGAAGGGATTCTGTTGCCAGGACCAATCACCCCTGTGTTCGAGCGATGTCAGGTCGAGACGAAATCGGCCGCCGGGCGTGGAATGCGTGCCCGATCGGTCGCGCATCGTGAACGTCGGCAGAAAGTAGACCGGCGGCTGGTGGTATCCGATCGCCGACAACACGCGCGAGACGACGACTTCGACCGGACCTTCCACGCAGTCCTTGTCCTGCGACGCCTGCTTCACGTGCCAGCGTCGACCTTTCGGATCCAGAATGATCACTCCCGGGTTGTATCCATTCCGGACTCCGTTCCTTTTCTGCGCGACGAAGGTGTACGTTGCGTGAGGATCCGGAGCGTGTTCCGGTCCCCACGGTCCGTAATACAAATTTCGGCTCGGCAGATCGTCGGGCGGCTGCCACAATTCCGTGAGCGGCGCGTCGCGGGGCATCAGCGTCGGACGAACCGCCGGCGTGCACGCCACCGCGCACAGTGCGCCAAGGGTCGCCGCCACCATCAACATCTGCATGGCACCAATCATGGCTGGCCTCACGGCACGAACGGCGTCTCGGCCGTGCGGCGCGAGAACCGCGACACCCTGAATGGATCGCTGAGCCTGAACACGAATCGCCACCCCTCGACGCTGTGACCGGCGTCGAAGCGAGCGAGAGTCGACGTTCGCGAGTGCACCCGAAGCCCGCCGCCCCACGACCGCTTGTGCAGGTTCAGTCGGCTGACGGTGTCAGCCACGTTGCCGGCGTCGAAAAAAGCAGCAACGTCGATGTCGCGGAGCAGCGCCCAGCGTGATTCGGCGCTGGCCAGCAGCAGATTGCGATCGTGGAATCGATAGTCGTAGAACCCACGCAAGGTGTCATGTCCACCGAGACTCGGGAGCATGTAGAACGGAATGGTGTTACTGGTGGATGTGTCCGACAAGACGCCCCAGCCGTGGACCGCGAGCGTCCAGCTGTCGGCGTTCAGCGGGACGTACTGCACGCCTTCCGCCTCGTATCGGCGAAAGCTGTATTGCCCGTAATCACGATCCGAGTAGGCGGCGATTCCCACGCGATACAACCCGCCCGCCCGGGAATAGCCCGCATGATCGCGCGTGTCCGCCGTGACCGACACCATGCCATGCAGGAAGTTGGGCTGCGCGGCCACGCCGGGGTCGTTCGGAAACGTGAGCAACGCATCCGGCAAGCCGCGCAGAAACGGACCGTCCGGCGCGGACAGCCTCGGATGCTGCAGTCTTCCGAACGTGCCACTGATGGCGAGCTTGCGATTCGCCTGAACTGTCGTATACCCGACGACGTCGGTGTCTTTCAGCTGGTACTCGCTGCGCGCCGCTTCGATCGAGTTCGCGCCGACGCCGAAGTAGTCGATCTGCGTCAGGTCCTGCCAGAAGAATTGCGAGCCGACCGTGAGTCGATGGCCGGCGAGATCGGTGAGCTCGAACCGCGCCTGCGCGATGCGGTACGCGCGCCACGAGATCGCCGCCGATCCGTCAATCAGGGCATGTCCGTCGAAGAAGCGGCGGCGGTAGCCTGGGCCCGCGGAAATCCATCCAGAGCCAGTGATCATGTTGCGCAGTTCCGGATAGAACCCGTCGGTCGACTTCGATTTGCCGTCTCCAACCCATTCGTCGGCCAGGATGACCGCTTTGCGAATCATCTGCGGCTCACCGAGCAGACCTGGCCACTGGTCGGCCGCGCTTTGGCCTGGCGTCTGCGCGCCGGCCGACGCCGCCATCAGCCAGAGCAACAACGCCACACATACTGATCGCATAAAAGACGTCGAACCTCCGTTCGCGCCGAGCCACATGCGCGGCCGTTGGAGATCACCGCAATTTCGCGACCACGTGGACGAGCGTGGTGTTTTTTGATTTGTCGCGCGAGCGCGACCCGTCGCGGTGTTTGCCAATCCGAACCTGGCGCTCACACCTGTGCACATTCAAACGGTGGCGATTCATAGGCCCACGATTTCGGCGCGACGTGCCGCCTCACTGGCGCGGCACTCTGCTTGCCGTGTCGATCGCCGTCGGTAGTTGCGCTTTTGGTTGCGCCTTTGAGGAGGCAGGCATGTCACGAACAATCGCACTCTTGATCGTTGCAGTCCTTGTCACGGCCGGCGGCCGCGCGTACGCACAGGAGACGCAGAGCGGACCGGGCAAAGTCGAAGTCACGCTGATCCCGGGCGGCGGAACGTTCTTCCTGTCGAAGAACGGGACGGACAGCTTCAGAAATTACGAAATCGGCGGCGCCGGCGCGTACAACTTCACCAGGATCCTCGGCATCGAAGGCGAGATCGGCGGGAGCATCGGTGTGTCGCAGACCCTGAGGAGCGGCGGCGTCTTGAGCGATGTGAAGTCGCCCAACATGCTGACATACGCGGGCAACGTCATCGCGAACGTTCCTGCTGGGCACGTCGTGCCGTACGCGACGGCTGGAATCGGAAGTCTGACGATGTATTCGAAGCCGGAGCTGAACCTTCCAACCAGCGAAAGGCATTTTACCGGCAACATCGGTGGCGGCGTGAAGTGGTACGCGTCCAACGGCCGATGGGGCCTGCGCGGCGACTACCGCTTCATCGGCGTGCGGACCGGCTCGACCGGATCTGAATTCTTCGGCGTGGACACGACGCGGTACGCAAACCGGATCTACGGCGCGGTCCTCATCAACGCGGTGAAGTAACGATGTCTCTTCCCACTTGTCCTCTCGGTCGAAGCGGACTGCGGATCACTCGCGTCGGATTCGGGTCGTGGGCTGTCGGAGGCGGCGGCTGGTCCTTCGGGTGGGGACCGCAAGACGATGCCGCATCGCTGGCGACCATGCGGAAGGCGCTCGAGCTCGGCGTCAACTGGATCGACACCGCCGCGGTGTACGGTCTCGGTCATTCCGAGCTCGTCGTCGGACGACTGCTGCGCGGCGTGCCGGCCGCGCAGCGGCCGTTCATTTTCACGAAGTGCGGGCTCGTGTGGAACGACGTCGATCCAATGGCGCCACCGCGCCGCGTGCTCACGCCAGAATCGATTCGCCGTGAGTGTGAAGCGTCGCTGACACGGCTCGGCGTGGAACGGATCGATCTCTACCAATTCCATTGGCCGGATGAGGCCGGCACGCGCGTCGAGGACTCATGGGCCGTGATGGTCGACCTCGTGCGTGAAGGCAAGGTGCGCGCGATTGGCGTCTCGAACTTCGACGTTCGCCTCTTGAATCGCTGCGAGGCGATTCGCCACGTCGATTCGCTGCAGCCGCCGTTCTCGATGATCAATCGCGCCGCGGCGGAACGGACCATCCCGTGGTGCGGCACGCACGAGACGGGCGTCATCTGCTACAGCCCGATGGAATCCGGCCTGTTGACGGAGACGTTCAGCGCCGATCGCGTCGCTTCGCTGGCGTCCGATGACTGGCGGCGATCGTCGCCGCGCTTTCAGGGAGACGAGCTCGCGCCCAACCTCGCGCTGCGCGACGCGCTCCGGCCGATCGCGAGACGGCACGGGACAACGGTCTCCGCCATCGCGATCGCGTGGGTGCTCGCGTGGCCCGGCGTCTCGGGCGCGATCGTCGGCGCACGCACGCCGAAACAAGTCGAGGGGTGGATCGACGCGGCATCGCTGACGCTCACGACCGACGACCTCGACGAAATCGCGACAGCAATTCGACGAACGCGCGCTGGCGAAGGGCCAGCAGAGCGCCCTACGGTCATTGCAGAAAGCGACCTGGTCGCAGGGAGATCTGAATGAGGCACATCTTTCGTCTTGTGGTCATCGCCGCGTTGATGTCAACTCCGACCATCGCGGTTGCGATCGTCGGCGCCGCCGGACAGCGCGGCGGCGGTCGCGTCGGGGGTGGCAGTCACGTCGGAGGTGGACACGAGTTCGGTGGCGGATTCAGTCCCCACCATGGTCCTCCCGCGTTTCACGGCGAGCCGCGCGGCGGGGGAAGCTTCGTTGACCGTCCGGGACATCCGACTGCGCCGCATGTGCACAGTGACGGCCATTGGATCGGCCACGATTGGGGCCACGGCGATGCGCGCTTTCGCCTCGATCGTCCATGGGAGCACGGACGGTTTCCGGGCGGCATTGGATTCGGCCACGTCTACCACCTGGGGGGCGGCGATATGCGCCGGTTCTTCTTCAGTGGGTTCTATTTCGGTGTCGCGCCCTGGGAGTACGGCTATGTCGGCGACTGGTTGTGGGACAGCGATCCGATCGTGATTTACGACGATCCCGATCACGTCGGCTGGTATCTCTGCTACAACTCACGGCTCGGCACCTACGCGCACGTGCAGTACCTCGGTCCCGCGTGAAATGGCGCGCTCGCTTATAGTTCTTCCAGACGACTCGCCTCAGCCGATCGTGGATGCAATCAACAATGCGAAGCGCAGCCTCCGGATCAAGATGTTCGTGTTCTCCGATTCGGTGTTGCGGAACGCCGTCGTCGCGGCGGGTCGGCGGGGCGTGAACGTGCGGGTGATGTTGAATGCCGCCAGGCGCGACGGTGAGCGGGACAACGAACGTACGCGGCAGAAGCTCGAACAGGCGCACATTCGCGTAAGGGATGCGAACCCGTCGTTCGCGCTCACGCACGAGAAGTCGGTCGTCGTCGACGAGGCCAGGGCATTCATCCAGTCGTTCAACTGGACAGCGAAGAATCTGACCGAAACACGCGATTACGCGGTCGTCACGACGCGCAAGCACGAGGTCGCGGAAATCATCGAAGGGTTCGAGGCCGATTGGCACCGGTACGCGTTTGCGCCGAGTCGTGACAGCCGTCTGGTGTGGTGCCCGGGTCTCGGCCGCGATCGCATTTGCCAGCTGATCGACGACGCACGACGTCGACTGTTCGTGCAGAACGAACGCTATCAGGACATGGTCATTATCGAGCGGCTTGTACGCGCCGCTCGACGGGGAGTCAAGATCCACGTAATGGCACGATCCCCACACACGCTCAAACGCGACAAGCTCGTCGAAGGCGTGGGCGGTCTCCGAATTCTGGACGATTCGGGCGTGAAGGTGCACAAGCTGAAGCACTTGAAACTCCACGGCAAGATGCTGCTCGCCGACGGCGCCGCCGCGCTCGTCGGTTCGATCAATCTCGCCGCCGGAAGCCTGGACGGCCGTCGTGAACTCGCAATCGAAGTGCGTGACGAAGACGTCGTCGAACGCCTGCACAAGGTCGTTCATGCCGATTGGCAGCATTCGCGACCGCTCGACTTGACCGACGACGGATTGCGTGCCGATCTCGAAGATCGCATCGAGGACGGCGAACAACTGCTTGCGGTCGATACTCGTCGTCGCGTTTAGCCGCGCGTGAGACGGCGATCCACTCGCGTCGTGTGCGAGACGGCCGAACGCCTCAAAGATCTCGTCGAGGTGTTCGGCTATAGGAGGTGTTTATGTCAGAGGCAAGATCAGTTGGGGGCGTGAAGAACGTCGTGCTCGTACACGGCGGGTTCGTGGACGGGTCGGGTTGGCGGGGCGTCTACGACCAACTCAGGAAGGACGGCTACAACGTGACGATCGTCCAGAATCCAACGACGTCGTTGGCGGATGATGTCGCCGTCACCAAACGCGCGCTCGCCGCCCAGGATGGTCCCTCGATTCTCGTCGGCCATTCGTACGGGGGCGTCGTCGTCACGGAAGCCGGCAACGACCCGAAGGTCGCCGGCCTCGTCTACATCGCCGCATTCGCCCCCGACAAGGGCGAATCTGTGTCCTCGTTGATCCAGAATCCGCCGCCCGGCGCACCGGTGCCGCCGATTCTGCCGCCGCAGGACGGCTTTCTGTTCCTCGATCGAGCGAAGTTCCGGGAGTCATTCGCTGGGGACGTGAGCGCGGAGGAGGCCTCGTTCATGGCGGATTCGCAGGTGCCGTGGGGGCTCGATGCGCTGAACGGCGCCGTCACCGAACCGGCGTGGAGAACGAAGCCGAGCTGGTATCTCGTCGCCACTGAAGACAGGATGATCCCGCCGGATGCACAGCGCGCCATGTCCAAGCGGGCCGGTTCGACGGTCGTCGAGGCTAAGGGCAGTCACGCGGTGTACGTGTCGCAGTCACGGGCGGTGGCGGACATCATCGCGAAAGCCGCAAATAACGTCGCCCTGGCGACTCAACTCCCGACGAGTGGGATAGTGTGGTCACGTCTGACGGCGTCGGCCGTCGGATGTGGCTCTCTCGTACCGCCAATTAAGAGCCGGCGCGCCACCTGGACGAGCACCGCGACGTGATGCGGCTTCCGTTATCGGCAGACTCTTACGCCGCAGGGCGTGTTGACAGTCTGTTGGCGATAATTTAGAATTCTAAACATTGTGAGTGCAAAAGCCGGACAACAGCCGGTTGCGACCGATAGCGATCGGGCAGCGACACTGCAGCTGATCATCACACTTGGGCGCGCGTTCCAAGCGCTCGAGCGAGCGGTGCGGCCGCATCTGGCTGAGTGCGGACTGGGCCTGACCGAGTTCGCGGTGCTGGAGGTGCTGTACCACAAGGGCCCCCTGCCGCTCGGCGAGATCCGCGATCGCATTCTCGTGACCGGCGCCAGTACGACGTATGTGGTGAAGAAGCTCGAGGAGCGTGGATTGATGCGTCGGCGCGCGTGCGCCGAGGACCAGCGCATCGTCTTTGGCGAGCTCACCGCGAAAGGACGGGCGTTGATCGACGAGGTGTTTCCCGCCCATGTGGAACGGCTCCAGCAGGCCATGGCGGGGTTGTCGGTGGCGCAAAAGCGCGAGGCCACCCGGCTTCTGCGCGCCCTGAGCTTGCACGCCCGCCACACCACGGGGGAACGAATTACGGAGGACGACTGAGCCGGCGGCGCCTCAAAAAATTTTCGGCAGATAGTTAGATTTTTAACTAACTAGTCATCATGAAAGGTAGGTCAGTCATGTCGTTCGCACCATCACTCACGCAGACATCAACGGTAAGTCGCGGTCGCACCGGACGCATCGCGCTCTGGATCGTCCAAATTGCGCTCGCGGGAATGTTCCTGCTCGCCGGCGGCTCGAAGCTCCTCGGCGCCGCGCCGATGGTGGCGTTGTTCGATGCCATCGGCATCGGCCAATGGTTCCGCTACGTCACAGGCCTCATCGAGGTCGGTTCGGCGATTGCGCTGCTCATTCCCTCGTTCGCCGTGTTCGGCGCCTCGGCACTCGTGGCGACGATGGTTGGTGCGGTCGCGACGCATCTTTTCATCGTCGGAGGCTCGCCTGCGATGCCGGCGATCCTGCTGCTCGGATCAGCGGCCGTCGTCTGGGTTCGAAGGCATCAACTCTTCGGCTGAAAGAGTTTCCCAAGGAGAAACGTCATGAGCACCAAGCAAACCGGACTCGGCGCGCTGTTGACCCCGGACGAGAGCGTGCTGTTGCTGATCGACCACCAGCCGTTCCAGTTCGCCAACCTCCACAGCCACGAGCCGACGATGGTCATCAACAACGTCGTCTCGCTCGCCAAGACGGCTAAAGTGTTCCGTGTCCCCACGATCTTGACCACGGTCGTCGAAGAGCGCGGTGGCTACCTCCTCCAGGGTCTCCAGGACGTGTTCCCCGACCAGAAGCCGATCAACAGAACCTTCATCAACGCCTGGGAAGACAGCCGCGTCATCGATGCCGTCAGGGCCACCGGACGAAAGAAGCTCCTCATCGCCGGCCTATGGACAGAGATCTGTGTGGCAATGCCAGCCATCCAGGCGCTCGACGACAGCTACGCCGTCTACGTCGTCACCGACGCGTCTGGCGGCACGACACGCGAAGCGCACGACATGGCCGTGCAGCGCATGATCCAGGCTGGCGTCGTGCCGGTCACGTCAGGCGCCGTCATGGCCGAATTGCAGCGTGACTGGGCACGCGAAGCGACGGTCGCGGGCGTTGCGGCAGTCCTGGGCCAGCACGGTGGTGGCAGCGCGGTCGTGTTCGCCTGGGAAGTGCAACTGCTCAATAGCCACACCGCGACCACTGTCGGAGCATAAGGGGCACCAGCGACCAGTCGAAGGCGGGCCGGTGGACGCTTGCCGCGGGCCCTCCCAGCGCATGCTCCCGGCGCGCTCGAAGCCCGTTTCCCGAGGGGGAGAAAACACGCTATGTCCTACACGATTTCGACGCTACTGACCCGCAATCTTGATGACGTGTTCGGCGAAAACGACCCTGCGCGTCGACGCGCGGCCATCGACGAGATCTTCACCGAAGATTGCGTCTTTCATGAGCCCAGGGGTGTGTACCATGGCCGCGACGAGATCGATCGTGTCGCCGGCATGATCAGGGCGACTCACCCAGACTTTCGATATCAGCCAATTGCCGCCCCCGAGGAATTGGGCAACGGTGGACGGATCCGATGGGTCTCCGGCCCTCCTGGTGAGGCACCGGCGTACGCCGGCACGGACTTCATCGTTGCTCGGAACGGTCAGATTGCCGCCGTGTATCTCTTTTTCGACCAATTACCGTGAGCCTTCAACCCGACATGGTCATGAGAGGGTTCAAATAAGGTTCAGTTCCGCCACGTAGGAACGGGCCAGACTTGCCCTGACTAAAGGGAGGCGCAACGGTCATCGCCTTGACAAGCACCGCGCGCGTGCGCGTTGATGTTCGTGGCGTCCGCGATCGTGCCGGTCTTCACCTGCGCCGAAGTGCCCTTACGTGCACGCCGGCTCTTCACAGGCGTCGCCGGGTTTTGTGATAACGCCGAACGCGGGCGAGATGGATTGACAGCGCACTCGGATGATGAGGTGACAACGATGATGCTCGACTGGGATGGATACCGGGCGCAACTATCGAAACGAATCGGCGAACTGGGCCGGCTGACACCGGCGACAGTTCGTGGCTATCGCGAACTGAGTGATGCGGGCAGCAAAACCGCGCACCTCGATGCGAAGACACGGGAATTGATCGCGATTGCGGTCGGCGTCACGCGCCAATGCGATGGGTGCATCACGACGCACGTCGAAGCGGCACGGAAACATGGCGCGACGGCGGATGAGGTCGCGGAAGCCCTAGGTGTGGCCATTGCGATCAACGCGGGCGCTGCCCTAGTGTTCTCCGCACGTGTGATGGACGCCTTTCTCGGAGCTCCACCGACAGCCGAATGACCAGTTCACGTTCGACGGCTCGAACAGGTGCGGGTTCTTAGACCATCAATACCCTTGAGCGGCCCTCACGTGCCCGATTCCGTGGCCGAGCACTCCAGCGAGTTCCGCCTCCGATGTCACGGGCGCCGGTGTGGGCAAACTCCACGTCCACTTCCCGCACGGCCTGTCAGGTCAGAAGGCGTTAAACCATCGCGACGGTTGCGTGAAGCCTTCACGGATCTCGCGGCTGCAATGCGCGACCCGTTCAGCGGGATCCGGTCACGGCCGAGAATGTGCGTGGCGTGACATCCGCTTCAGTCATTCCGAGCGACCACTTCACCGCTTCGAAGTACATCTGCTGAACGTCGCGATCGTCCCAGGTGCTCGCCGCATGACCGAGCGCCGAGTAGAACACGCGGCCTTTGCCATACATCTTCGCCCACACGAGCGGGAAATCGCCGCCCGTGCGATGCACGTCTGAGTTCGGCGGCATCTTCGAGACGTCTAATCGCAGCAGCACGAGCAACTTATCGCGCGAGTAGTCCTTCGCCTGATAGAACTCGTCGGTGAACGCGAACGCCGACGCGCCACAGTGGGGCTGCGAGCTTCTCTGCCGGGCTGCCGCCCGGCCGCGCTGCGCGCAAGCAATTGCCGTCACCGGCTTATGGCTGAGATTTGTGAAGTTGCGGCGAATCGACCACGCACACCAACGATTTAGTTCTCGCTCGGCCGCTCGGTGTCGTCTATGACGAGCACCTGCGGCTGCGCCTAGGCGGCGGGTCTTGAAGGGCGGCTCTGTGCGCGCGGCTGCAAAGGGGCCAAGCGTTCAGGCTTCGCGCGTCTCCCGATGTGGCGACCGTTTGAAATCGCTCCCATCGGGCGCTGGCGCCTACGCCTGCCTGCGCGAGCGTCCGACTCCGGAAAAGTTGATTTACTCCTACAGCCGGCCCGTCAATAACAGAACAATCAGGATAATGAGGACGAGTCCTCCCAATCCGCCACCTACATATGGGCCGCCAGCGTAGTAGCCGCCGCCGCCCAACAGCAGTATCAGCAGAATCAGCACAATTAGCAGCATCGAAATACTCCTCCGTAGGCCTGGCGCGCCTCATGCCCGCGACTGTGCCTTTTTCCTTCGTGCAATCTGCAGACCGAGCGGGCAGCGCGGAGCGTGCACGTCGCAACAAGGCGGTTCGCTAACTCGCTCAGGTACGGAGACATCACGGCGGTCGCCCGCCTTTTTACTCTCCCACGTTTAACCGGATGCTAACCCGCGCCGAGTCAACCGTGGAAATTATTGATTTTGCAGGACTTGGCTCCTCGGGCTGGACTCGAACCAGCAACCCTCCGGTTAACAGCCGGATGCTCTGCCATTGAGCTACCGAGGAATGCAGGCGGGAGGCCGCACGGCGGATGCCGTCGCGGCCGGACGAACCTATCGATCGTAGCGGAACAACTACAGGTGTGCAAGGAGCCGGGGCGCGCCGAGAGCGCCGCTATTTCGGCTCCAGCGTGATCTGCATCAGCGGCTCCATCTTCGGCTCGAGCTCGGTCGTGCCGGCGGGGTACTTACCGACGCTGAGGACGTAGGCAATGATGTCCGCCGTCTGTGGCTCGGTCAGCGAGCCGGGTGCGCTCGCCGGCATGGACATGTGGATCTTGTCGAACAGATCGCCGAGGTTCTTCCAGTTCTTGACGAAGTCGTTGCCGGCCAGCGGCGGCATCGGGCCGCTGCCTGCCAGATCGTCACCGTGGCAGGCGGCACACTGCTCCTTGTAGAGCGCCTCGCCGCGCTTGGCCTGCGCGTCGGTGTAGACGCCTTCCTTCACCGACTTCGCCTGCGCGCCGATCGTCACGCAGAAGCTCACCGCCACGAACACACCCGTCAGCACCGCAATGATCTTTTTCATCTCTCCTCATCCCGGCTCGGAAGCGTCCTCTTATTGTCTCTATTTTCTCTTGCGGCGGACAACCCGACCTTTATCTCCTGCCGTCCATCCAAGCTGCACGGCTGCACCGATGAGTCCGAGCACCAGCCACACGACCGTCACCCACCGCCGCCCGGGCGCCGGATCGAGCGGATAGACGACCCACACGTCTCCGCTCGCCGCCGCCTGCTGCGCGCGCTGATCGCCGATCATCGCCATCGCGCCGACGATCAACGTCCACGCGCCTCCAAACGCCGTGCCGACGATGATGAAGTAGCGCTGCAGGTACATCGCCGCGACGGCACCGATGACCGCGCAGATGACGACGACCAGAAACTGCGGATCGCGATCGCCGGCGGCGAAGAAGATGTTCGCAACCGCCGCCCCGAGCGACGCCCCGAGCAGCGCAACGCCCACGAAGTACGCCGCGAACAGGACGGCGGCACCCACCAGCCCGCCGACGATCCAGGCGCCGACCATTGCCCAGGTGTCGCTGACACCGAACAAGGAGCTCGCCAGGGCTGCGCCAAGGATGAATCCGAAGATGGCGAGGACCACTCGAAAGAGTCGATAGCCAAAGAAGCACGCCACGATCCCGCCAACGAGGAAGATCGCGGCGGCCGGCAATTGGTAGGTCGCGGGCAGCATGAATCACAAATCCCGACGGTTTTCCATCGCCCGCGTCATCGTGATCTCGTCCGCGTATTCCAGGTCGGAACCAACGGGAATTCCCATCGCGATCCGCGTGACACGCACGCCAAGCGGCTTGAGCAGGCGCGCCAGATAGAGCGCCGTCGCCTCGCCCTCGACCGTCGGATTGGTGGCAAGGATCACTTCGTCCACCCCGCCGCCGCCGACGCGCTGCAGCAATCCCTGGATCTTCAAATCGTCGGGCCCGACGCCGTGCAGCGGCGACAGCGCACCCATCAGCACGTGATAGACGCCGCGAAACTCGCGCGTCTTCTCGACCACACTGACATTCTGCGGCTCCTCGACGACGCAAATCACGCGGCGATCGCGGCTCTCGTTCGCACAGTACATGCACGGATCGGTGTCGGTGATGTTATTGCAGGTCGAACAGTACGTGACCCGATCCTTCACGTCGCGGATCGCGCCGCACAGACGCTCGGCATCCTCGCGCGGATTCTTCAGGATGTGAAAGGCGAGACGCTGCGCGCTCTTGGCGCCGATGCCGGGCAGCTTCTGCAGCTGCTCGACGAGATTCGCGAGAGACTCGGGCAGGGACAATTAAGAAATCCCAAAGCCCAAGTCCCAAAGCCCAAATCCCAAAGCCCAAATCCCAACCGACGCGACACCTCTGGATGGCTGGGACTTGGGATTTGGGATTTGAATTTTGGGATTTGACATGCGGGCCGAGCGCGTCAGAAGAGGCCCGGAATCTTGAGACCACCCATCAGTCCCGACATCGATTGACCGAGCTGCTCGTCGACTTTGCGGTTCGCGTCGTTGATCGCCGCCACGATCAGATCCTGCAGCATCTCCACATCGTCTTTCGAGACGACGTCGGGATCGATGGTGATCGACTGGAGCTGCTTGGTGCCGCTCACCACCACAGTGACCATGCCGCCGCCGGCCGTCGCCTCGACGCGCATCTCGGCCATCTGCTTCTGCAGGCGATCCTGCATCTGCTTGGCCTGCTGCATCATGTGCTGAATGTTCATGGGTGCGATACCCTCTTCGCCGTCGGTGCAATCACGGCTTCATGTCGACGCAATCGCGGCCTCGCGGTCGGTGCAATCTGGCTTTCGCCGGCAGTGCGCGCGATCACATTTCCTCGACGTCGCGGATCTCCGCCGGGAACACGTCCAGCACCGCCTGCACGGCGGGCGATGCCATCGCCTCCGACTTCAGATCGCGCTTGCCACCGCCCTCGTCGGGCTTCGGCTTTGCGGCAGAAGCGGGCGCAGGTGCGGGTTGCGATGGCGCGGCTTCCGCTTGCGCGATGACGACGCCGATGCGTCGGCCAGCGATCCGCTGCGCCGCCGCCTCGATCCAGGCGCGCTGTTGTTCCAGCTGCATGCGCGCGACGTTCTGATTGGGCGCGAACGTGAAGGTGACCGTGTCATCGCGAACGTCGATGCGCTGTGCCTGCGCAATCGCCAGGCTATAGAGCGTACTCTTTCCCGAACGGATCTCGGCGAGCAGGGAATCCTTCAGGCTAGTTGTTGGTGCAATGCTTCCTTCGCCGATCGGTGCAATGCCCACTTTCGCCGTGGGTGCAATGCTTCGTTCCCTGGTCGGTGCAACGCTTTCTGACGCTGTTGGTGCAATGCTTCCTTCGCCGGTCGGTGCAATGCCCACTTTCGCGGTAGGTGCAATGCTTCGTTCCCTGGTCGGTGCAACGCTTCCTGACGCGGTCGGTGCAAGGCCCGCTGACGCGGTCGGTGCAATGCTCCGGTCTTTTGTCGGTGCAAGGCGGCTGGCGCTTGTCGGTGTGGCGGACGCGGTCGTGCGGCCGCTTCCACCGAGCTGATCGAAGAGATCTTCGAGCGGCACGAGCTTGCGCAGGTGCATCCAGCGCAGCAGCGCCATCTCCAGGTGGTAGCGCGGATGCGAAGCGGCGCGGATGTCCTGTTCCGTCTTCGCCAGCAGATCGAAGGCGCGCATCAGGTCTTCGCGCGAGAAGCGCGCGGCGAGCTCGGCAAGACGGTCGCGCTCACCTTCGGCCAGCTCGAAGTCTCCGGCACGGTCCGGATCGACAGCCATGATCATCATGTCGCGGACGACGACCGCCAGCTCACGGCACACCAGCTTCAAGTCGTGACCCGCTTCGACGGCGCGATCGGCGAGCGCGAACGCGCGCGGACCATCCTCCCGCACGACCGCCTCGATCAGATCGAACAGCAGATCGCGACCGACCAGCCCCAACACGGTCGACACATCGTCGATCGAGATCGTCTGACCGGCGAACGCAATCACCTGATCGAGCGCGCTCTGCGCGTCGCGCATGCTCCCTTCGGCAGCGCGAGCGATCAGTCCGAGCGCCGAGTCGGCGATCGCGATCCCCTCGGCGTCGCAGATCCGCCGCAGCTGGGCGACGATCGCCTTGCTCGGGATGTTCTTGAACTCGAACACCTGCGAGCGCGAGAGGATGGTGTCTGGAATCTTGTGCAGCTCCGTCGTCGCCATCATGAACACAACGTGCGGCGGCGGCTCCTCGATCGATTTGAGCAGCGCATTGAACGAGGGCGTGGACAGCTGATGCACCTCGTCGATGATGAACACCTTGTATTTGTCGCGCACGGGGGCGATCGCCAGGCCGGCAATCACCACCTCGCGGATGTTGTCGATGCCAGTGTGGCTGGCGGCATCGATCTCGAGGACGTCGATGTCGCGCCCGTGCGCGATCTCGACGCACGCATCGCACTCACCACAGGGATCAGCCGTGGGCCCCTTGATGCAATTGAGCGCCCGCGCCAGGATGCGCGCCGTCGTGGTCTTGCCGCACCCGCGCGACCCGGCAAACACGAACGCCTGCGCGATCCGCCCGCTGGCGATTGCGTTGCGCAGCGTACGCGTGACCGCCTGCTGCCCGACGACTTCGTCGAACCGCTGCGGACGCCATTTGCGGGCGAGCACTTGGTAGGACATAGAGACAATCCCGAACCCCAAAACGCAAATCCCAAAACCCAATCACAACGGCCCGGGCCTGTTTGGGATTTGGGCTTGGCATTTGGGATTTGGGATTTGCGGATGAGCCCCACCGCAGCCCGGTGCACCTGCGGCACACCTCAGGGTCTACTTAGCGCTGCTGCCTTCCGGCCCTGACGCGGTTCGCAGGCTGAAGTTGCACAGGGTCCGGGCCGCGGCGCGGCCCATCCGCAGTCGCGGTCGTCACGACGATACGCGAACAGTCAGTTTACCGTACGCGCCCGTGAGTGGACCGCCGCGCGTTGCATCCCACGACAAGCCAGCAGGCAACTCCAGTCGGACCGATCCCGTCCAACGGATACCGTCCAGTAAACGGCTCTACACCGAAGTTCACTTCAGTTGTCAACCACGGAGGCCTCGCGGCATTCACGAAGAACACGAAGACGAAAAAGAATTCTGACCGCCGGGATAAGTTAACGACGCTGTGGAGGTGGTCGATGTTTCGACGCATGCTCGCCTCGTCTCACGGTGCCGCCTGGCTGCGACGGCAGTTCACCAGCGACGCCGATGTGGTTCACGACCTGCGCCACGGCGCGCGACTGCTCGGGCGACACCGCGCATTCACGCTCCTGACCTCGACCGTCCTTGCCATCGGGATCGGCGCGACCACGGCGATTTTCAGCGTCGTGGACGCCGTGCTGGTCCGTCCGCTTCCCTACGCTGATCCCGAGCGCATCGTTCTGTTGTTCGAAGCCGCGGTGGCCAATCGCACGGCACTCGAGGATGTGGCGCCAGCGAATGCGATCGACTGGCACGAGCAGGCGCGCTCGGTGGAAACGATGTCGGCTGTCGAGCCGTTCGGGTTTACCTACACAGGAGGAACCGAGCCGCAATCGATTCCCGGAGCGCGCGTGACGCGAGGATTCTTCGAGACGTTCGGCCTGAAGCCACTGTACGGGCGAACGTTCACCGCGGATGAATTCACTGCAGGACGCAATAAGGTCGTCGTTCTCAGCTACGGCACCTGGGCGCAGCGGTTCGGTGCCGACCCGGCGGTCGTCGGCCGCGTGCTCAGACTGAACGGGCAACCGTACACGGTCATCGGGATCATGCCGCCTGCGTTCGCGCCCCGCCTCCTCGTCGCGTTCAACGAGCGCGGAATCTGGACGCCGAAGGTCTGGAGCGATTTCGAGTATCGGCTGCGCGGCGCCCGTTTCTACAACGTGGTCGCCAACCTGAAGGCGGGTGTGACACGGCAGCAGGCGCAGGCGGAATTCGACGGCATCGCCGCCCGTCTGGCGCGCGCGTATCCGCGCACGAACAGTGGACAGACCGTTCAACTCGTCTCACTGCGCGACCACCTCGCCGGCGACCTGCGGCGGCCGCTCGTGATTCTGAGCGTGGCGGTCCTGCTCCTGCTCGCCATCGCCATCACCAACGCCGCGAACCTGGTCCTGGCTCACGCACGGGCACGATCGATGGAGCTCGCGGTGCGAAGCGCACTGGGCGCCGACAGGGCCAGATTGATCCGGCTGCTCGCCGCGGAGACGATGCTCCTCGCAGGGTTCGGCTGTCTCCTTGGACTCGTTGCCGCGCAGTGGGCCTCTCGAGTGATCGTCTCGCTGGCCCCCGCCGATACTCCCGCGCTTGCATCGGTCGGTATCGACGGGAGAGTGCTGCTGTTTTCCGTGGCGCTGACCGGTCTGGTCATCTTCCTCGTCGGGGTCGCTCCGGCGTCGAAAGCGGCCGGCGTCCGTGTGGCGGACTCGATCACGGGCGCCGCCACGAGCGAGGCGCGCGTTGGAGCGCGGCACCGCGGTCGGACGCGCCTCGTTGTCGCCGAGCTGGCGCTGGCGATGACGTTGCTCAGCGGGGGAGGTCTGCTGCTGCGAAGCTTCGCCCGTCTACTCGACACGAGTCCAGGCTTCTCGTCCGACGGCGTCGCCGCGCTGCAGGTGTTCGCTCGGGGAGGAAACCGCACGCCGGCGCAACGCGCCGCCTTCTTCCAACAGATCGTCGACGGGATGAAGTCTCTGCCGACAGTGGAGGAGGCGGGCATGGCCTCGGTGGTGATGTTTCTCGAGACGACCGGCGGCGCCTCGACACCGATCATCATCGAAGGGCGCGCGGCGCCAGCAAGTGGCGATGAGCCGACGGCTTTTGTAACGATTGCCTCGCCCCGGTATTTTCCTGCCTTGCGCATTCCGATCCTCGAGGGCCGCCTGTTCGACGAGCACGACACCGCCGAGCGGACGCCGGTCGCCCTTGTCTCGAGAACCTTCGCGGAACGGCACTGGCGCAATGACTCGCCGGTCGGCCAACACATCCGGCTGAACTTTCAGGGAACGCCAATCAGGGCGGAGATCGTCGGCATCGTCGGCGACGTCCGTCACGATGCACTGGACGGTCCGCCAAGCCAGGAAGTGTTCATTCCGCACACGCAACTGCCGTCTGCGGAAATGACGTTCATCGCGCGAACCGTGGGCGATCCGACGCGCTCGCTTGCCGCACTGAAGGCGCAGATTTACGCCGCCGCTCCGAACCAGGCCGTGTATCGGACGGCAACGATGCGCGACCTCGTCGCGCGCTCGCTGAACGAGCGACGGTTCATGCTGACGCTGGCGCTCGCAATCGCGCTGCTCGCCGTCAGCCTGGCAGCCACCGGCGTCTACGGAGTGATGAGCGTGATCTCGAAGCAGCGAACGCGAGAGTTTGGCCTGCGTCTGGCGCTGGGCGCCGGGCGCGGCGAGATTCTTCGCATGGTCATGCGTGAAGGTGCCGTACTGACACTCGCCGGAATGAGCCTTGGACTCGCCGGCGCCCTCGCCATCGGTGTGACGCTGCGAGGGTTCCTCTTCGGGATCGCCCCGACCGATCCGTGGACGCTTGGCGGCGTGTGCGCCGTGCTCGGCGCCGCGGCGGCTCTGGCCAGCCTGGCTCCCGCGCTCCGCGCGACGCGAGTCGATCCGCTTGCCTCACTGCGAACGCAATGACCTGCGGGCTACATTTCGTTCAACAACCGGACGGTGAGCGTTTCATACAGACGGATTGCTTCCTGCAGCTCCTCGATCGCCAGGTGCTCGTCATCGGTATGCGCGACGTGAATCGATCCCGGGCCGAGCAACAACGGCTTTCCCCACCGCGTCAGCAGCGGCACGTCAGTGGTGTAGGGAAACACCGCGGTGTCGAACCCCGCGACGACGTGCATCCTGACGGCGGGAATCTCGAGGATGTGCTCGATCGTGACGAGCCCGTCGACCGGCGCAAGCGCAGACAGAACAGGCGCTCCTTCACCGACGATGCGGAATAGGAGCTCCGCGGATGCATGCGGCGAGACGACGTTGGGTGCGACGCCGCCTTCGATCAGCCCGACCGTATAGTGCGTGCGGCCAAGCAACGGATCCTGCGGCAAGTCGAGTCCGCGCACGACCATCAACGCATCGAGCAGCTTGTCGATCGCGGACTCGCCCAATTCGGGAAACGATGAATGCGCGGCGCGACCGTGCGCGTGCAGACGCACGCGCAACACGCCGCGGGTGGCGGCGCCGAGCCGATTGTCGGTCGGCTCGCCGTTGATCAGGAAGCGGACCGCCTCCGGCGGCCGCTCGTTCGCGACCTTGGCGCCGTCGCTTCCCCGTTCCTCGCCGACGAGGAAGAGCAGCGCGAATCGCGTCTCGCCGCGCGCACGCAGACGTTGCGCCGCGGCGATTTGCGCCGCGAGAATCCCTTTCGCATCGCACGCGCCGCGGCCGAAGATCACACCGCCCTGCTCGCGACTCGGGAAAAACGGCGGTACGCAGTCGTAGTGCGTCGACAGCACGACCTGCGGAGCGGATCCGAGCTCTGCGTAGATGTTGAAACGGTCGTCACTCACCGGCTGCTCGGTGATGCGATACCCGAGGTCGCCCAGATACCGCGCGAGCCACTGACCACAGGCGCGCTCGCGTCCGGTTGTCGAGTCGATGTCGGCGAGCGCACGCGTAACCGCGACGTGATCGAGGTGGCCGGTCACGCGACACTAATCCCAGCGCTCACCTCTGTCGAGACCACGGAGAGCCACACCACGGAGGTCACGGAGCAACATTTCATTTCGTTTTCCTCCGTGTTCTCCGTGCCGACTTACCTCCGGGGTGGCTGAGCACAGGTGAACTGCGGTGTAATTCCGGTACACGTATGTGGAATTCGACCACGGAGAACACGAGACGGAGGTCACGGAGATCATGAATTCTCTGGGTGTTCTCCGTGTGTTCGCGATCTCCGCGGCTATCGAATCCATCGTTCGAGCTCGGTTCGAGCGTCGGTTTTCTCGTCGCGATACTTGACGATGACCGGCGTTGCCAGCGAGAGTCCCCATTCGCGTCCCGCGCCGACCGTCACCGCGCGTGCGCCGGGAACAACGACCGCGCCTTCGGGTACGACGAGCGGCTGCCCCACTTCAGGCTTGACGATCGTGCTGTTCGGCAGATCGTAGATGGGAGTCGAGCCGGTGATGATCGTGCCGGAGGCGAGCACGGCGCGTCTCTTGACGATCGCACCCTCGTAGACACCGCAGTTGCCGCCGATCAGCACATCGTCTTCGACAATCACCGGCATCGCGCCCACCGGTTCGATGACGCCCCCGATCTGGGCCGCCGCACTCAGGTGCACGCGTTTGCCAATCTGCGCGCACGAGCCGACGAGCGCATGCGAATCGACCAGCGTACCGTCGCCGACATACGCGCCGATGTTGATGTACATCGGCGGCATGCAGATGACCCCCGGACCCAGGTACGCGCCGTCACGAATCGACGAACCACCGGGAACTACCCGTACCGACGCGTCGATCCGCCTGAGCGGCATCGTGTCCTTGTCGAAGAACGGCCAGCGTCCCTTGCCGATGCCCATGTCGACGGTGTCGCCAAAGCGGAACCCGAGCAGGACGCCCTGCTTCACCCAGACGTTGACGCGCCAGCCCGTGGCAGATCCGGGATCCGGTTCAGCGGCTCGGACGCGACCCGCCGATAGCTCCTCACGGAGCTGCATGAATGCCGCACGGGCGGCATCCTTCGGCGCGGACGAGCCTTGCTCGAAGAGTTGTGTGATGGTCGTTTGCAGATTCATGGGAGCGGAGGCGACCGGTCACCTGGACCCGAGTGGACCTGAGGTGACGCTGCGATACAAGACTCGGCGCGCTACACACGCGCTGCGGCACCGACCAGTTTCAGCTGCTGCAGCACGCCGATGATCTTGTCGCGCGTCGCGGCACTTGGCGGCACCAGCGGCAAACGGTACGACTCCTCGATCAACCCCATCGCCGCCATCGCCGCCTTGCACGGGATCGGATTCGACTCGGCGAAGTTAACCTGGATCAGCGGCAGCAGCCAGTTGTGCAGCTTCTGCGCGCCGGTGTAGTCGCCTCTCTCGCACAGCTCGACGATCTGCGCCATCTCCGCCGGTGCCTCATTCGACGCCACCGAGACAACACCCTTGCCGCCGATCGCCATTACCGCCACTGTGAGCGGATCGTCACCGCTCAGCAGCATGAAGTCGTCCGGCTTCTGGTTGATGATCTCGCACATCTGAACGACATTCGCGGAAGCTTCCTTGACCGCGACGATGTTCGGAATCTGCGCGAGCCGGACGACCGTCTCGACGTTGATGTTGATGCCGGTGCGACCGGGCACGTTGTAGAGCATGATCGGAAGCCGCGTGCTGTCGGCGATCGCGCGGAAGTGCTGATACAAGCCTTCCTGCGTTGGCTTGTTGTAGTACGGAGACACCGAAAGCACGCCATCGACGCCGATCTTTTCCAGATCGCGTACGACCTCGATCACTTCATGTGTGTCGTAGCCTCCTGCGCCCGCCAGCACCGGCACACGGCCGTCGGCTTCATCGACGACGAGCTCGATGACGCGCAGCTTCTCCTCGCGACTCAGCGTCGGCGCCTCGCCGGTGGTGCCGCAGGGCGACACGAAATGGATTCCGGCGTCGATCTGGCGGCGCACCAGGCGCTTGACCGCAGGTTCGTCGACAGAGCCGTCTCGGCGAAACGGCGTGATCAACGCGGTTCCTACACCTGTGAATGCTGCACGCATACCTAATCCTTCGTCTTTCACGCTTCCAAGTTCTGCGTTCCCGGGTCGTGTTCACGTTCGGAGTTCAGTGCTGAGTTCGGGGTTCAGGGGCTAGGTTCTCAGTACATCGGCCATCGAGTACCAGCCGCGTCGCCCATGAATCCAGCGCGCGGCGAGCAGCGCGCCGCTGGCGAAACCGCGACGGTCGCGTGCTCTATGCGTCAGCTCGATCGTATCCGACTGCCCGTCGAATCCAACCGTATGTGTGCCCGGGATCATACCCGCACGCGTCGACGACATGTCGATGGATCGGTGGTAGCCCGCCTCGGTCATTGCGTTGCGCAGCACGAGTGCGGTCCCCGATGGCGCGTCCCGCTTCGCCGCGTGATGCGCCTCGTGGATCCAGGCCCCATATTGCTCGTGCGCGTGCATCAGCCGCGCCGCCTCGCGCGCGAGGATCTCGAACAGGTTCACGCCAATCGAGAAGTTTGCCGCCGCCACGACACCCAACCCAGCTCGTTCTGCCTCTGCACGCAAATTCGATTCGTGCGTGCCCCAGCCGGTGGTGCCAATCACCACGTTGAGCCGCCGCTCGAGATATTTCGGGAAATTCGACAGGAGTGCGCCCGCCGTCGTGAAATCGACCGCCACGTCCGCATCCCTCCATCCCTCGCCGTCAACGTCCACGCGACCAACCACGTCGAGTCCCTGCTCGCCAGCCATCTGATCCACGAGCCGACCCATCTTGCCGTAGCCCACCAGCAGCAGCTTCGGAGTCGAGGCGTGGCTCGCAGACGTGGTCACCCGAAGAACTCCTCGTGCAGCCGCTCCATCGCGTGCTTCAGATCAGCCTGCCTGAGCACGACCGTGATGTTTCGACGTGAGGCCGCCTGCGAGATCATCCGCAGCGGTACTTCCTCCAGGACGCTGACTACCCGCGCGGCAATCTCGGGCGCGTCGCGCAGGCCATCGCCGACGGCGCACAGCAGCGCCATCTCCGGCTCGACGCACACCTCCCCGTATTCCCGCAGCGCCTCGACGATCGCTTCGAGATGACGGCGATCGTCCACGGTGACCGACACGCTGACTTCCGAAGTCGTGACGACGTCGACTGCCGTGCGGAAGCGTTCGAATACTTCGAAGACCTGGCGCAGAAACCCGTACGCCATCAACATGCGACTCGACGTGATGTCGACCACGGTGACGTCGCGCTTGCTGGCAAGACCGGCCAACGGCGGTCCGTCCGCGGCGCCGGTCGCGGTGATCAGCGTGCCGGCGCCGTGCGGCTTCCGCGAATTCAGGATGCGCACGGGAATATCGCGCTCGACCGCTGGGAGGATCGTGCTCGGGTGCAGCACCTTGGCGCCGAAATACGCCAGCTCCGCGGCCTCGGCAAACGACAGCTCAGGCACGAGCCGCGGTGACGTCACGACCCGCGGATCCGCGGTGAGCATGCCGTCGACATCGGTCCAGATCTGAATCTCGCGCACATCGACACCCGCACCCACGAGCGCGGCCGAATAATCCGACCCACCCCGTCCCAGCGTCGTCGTATGACCCTCCGGCGTCGAGGCTACGAATCCGCCGAGAACGGGGACGCCTCCGGCTTCGACGATCGGGACCAGGGTCGCCCGCATGGCCGCACGTGTTTCGCGCATCAGCGGTACGGCGCGCGTGTGATTGTCGTTGGTGACGATCGTGCGGCGAGCATCGACCCATTCCGCGGGCAGGTCTGCTTCGGCGAGCGCCGCCGCGATGATGCGCGAATTGAGCAGCTCGCCCATCGCCGCGATGACGTCCAGCGTTCGCGGTGAGACCTCGCGCAGGACGGCGAGTGCCTTCACCACCGCGGTAAGCTCATCGAACCAGTTACCGAGATCCGATTCGAGCTGCTCGCGTTGACCTGGCGCGAGATCCCGCGCGGCGAGGAGATGGCGCTCTCGCAGCTGCGCCACGCGAGTCATGGCGTCGCTGTCTTTGCCTGCTCCGGCAGCCGTTGCGATGGCGAGCAACGCATCGGTGACACCGCTCATCGCCGATACAACGACGACAGGGCCTTTCCCGTCGCGTGTGCGCGCACTGCGGACGATCTCGATCAGACGACGGACGGCGGTGGGATCGGCCACCGAGGTCCCACCGAATTTTTGAACGACCATGGGAGGTCATCGATCCTGACACAGCAGACACGTGCACGCCAAAGATCGCACGGCGCCACGGCCGTGGCCGGACAGGCCGCTGCGCGCGCAGAAAACAGGCCGGTGCTTCCGCCGGGCGGCGGGTATCAGGTGCTCGTCCAGGAACTAGCGCGACTGACGACGCCGTTCAGTCACCATCTGGCGATCATCGGCGCGTGAGCTGCGAACATGTTCGTTGTGGCGGCGGTTGAGCTCGTGCGCCACCTCGCGCTCGCGATCGAAGGCCGCGATGATTTCGTCGGAACGGGATTCGGCAGATTTGTTCTTTTCGTTCATGGCGTCGTGCGCAACCCGTCTGGTCATCCTATGGGGTCCGGGACGGAAAGATGCAACCAATGCGCCACGCTGGCGTGCCGACCTGTCGCCGTCTGCGTCGCGGCGTCACACGCCGAGGCCGGGTTTTCAGCGGGTATCGTCGGAGCCGTGATACTCATTCTTGACGGAAAGATACACACTATTCACATCGCCGTAAAGCTCATCGAAACAGCAGCTTAGCTACAATCGTGACCTCATGCGTACCGCGGCTGCACGATATCGCTCGGATATCTGGTCATCGGAACTCCGGCTCGCGCTCTCACCGGAGAAGATGTTCGCTCACCTGGTGGCCAACACGTCCGCCGCGCCGGCGCGCAGTCTGCTGGCGCGACTCCTCCTGATCCTCGTCACGATTGCGATGGTCGTCCCGCTCATGGCGGTTCAGCGCGTGACCGCGAGTCTCGTTCTCACCGCGGCCGTGACGTGGAGCTCTGTCCTGGCGATTCAGATCGTCGTCGCCACTGCAGTGATCTCTTCCTCGTCGAGACGACGCGTGAGCGTGCTTCACGCGCTCGATTTGTGGTTCGCGGGTCACCTGCCGTACAGCCTGTGGATGGTTGCCGGGGCGGCGATTGCGGCAAACTCGCGGCTGGTCGATCCAGCATTCCTGTTCGCGACGGGCGTTGTACCCGCGGCCTGGACCGCATGGATTGTCGCCGCGTTCTGCCGCGTGGTCCTGATCGTCGATGCGGCGGGTTCGCGACGCCGAGCGGCCGCGCATCAGGCGGTCGTCTGGGCGATCGCGCTGACGTACGCGGCGGTGACCTCGGGCGGCTGGTTTCGGCTCGTCGAGGCAGCGCGCATCCTGCGGTGAGCCTCCTTTCTCCTCGACTCCTGAGCGCCGGGATGGTGACGGCCGGTGTGCTGCTCGGCACGATCAGCGCTCCCTCGCCGGCGCCGCCGCCGCGGCACATCGACGGATATTGGATTCTCGAGGGCGACTTTCACGTGCACGCGTTTCCGGGTGACGGCAGTCTTGCTCCATGGTCGCTTCGCGACGAAGCGGCTCACGCCGGGCTCGATGTGTTCGCGGTGACCAATCACAATCAGGTATCGACGGCGCAGTTCGCCGAGCGGCACGCGAAGCGCTCGGCCGGCCCAATCGTCCTGGCGGGAGAAGAGATCACCAATCCGGACTACCACCTGATCGCCGTCGGGATCACGCGTCAGGTGAATGCGAACCAACCAGCCGTGACGGCAATCGCCGACGTGCATGCTCAGGGCGGTGTCGCGATCGCGGCGCACCCCGGGCCGCGATCGATCGGCTACACCGACGCGGCGATCGCGCAACTCGATGGGACCGAAGCCGCGCATCCGTCCAGCGATCAGCGGGAGCGCGACGAGTACATCGAGTTCTATCGACGCGCGCAGCATCTCAATTCGCACGTTGCCGCGATCGGATCGTCCGACTTCCACGCGATGCCGGTGCCGATCGGGAGCTGCCGCACGCTCCTGTTCGTTCGCGATCGGACGGCTGCCGGCATTCTCGACGCAATCCGGAACGGGCGCACGGTGGCGGTCGATGAGGAGGGACATTTGCACGGCGACGCGTCGCTTACGGCGCTGGCGTCGCGGGAGACGTGGTCTCGATCTCGAGAGGACGCCACTGTGTGGCGACGGACTTCCGTCGCTCTTGCCTGGGCAGGGCTGCTCGGAGTGCTGCTTCTGCGCGGTTAATTCTTTCGCGCCGGTCGACTTCCAGACTGCAACTTCCAACTCCGAATGCTGCAGGCCGAACATGTCCTTTGGGCATTGGCGATTGGGAGTTTGGAAATCAGCTGGCGCAAGGAGGGTATCGATGTCCGTCTTCAGCAATCCCGCAAGCGGCGCCGCTGAACAGGCCGGCGCGTATGTGAACGCGGTCCTCGAGCTGCTGGGCGATCGCGATCCGATGGATGTCCTGCGCGACGCGCCATCCTCGCTGCCACGCGCCATCGAGGGGCTGTCGCCGCAACAGCTCCGCACACGTGAGGCCCCGGGCAAGTGGTCGATCAACGAGATCCTGCAGCACCTCGCCGACAGCGAAATGGTCGGCAGCTGGCGGATGCGGTTGATCGTGGCGCAGGATCGCCCTCCGCTCACCGGCTACGATCAGGATCTCTGGGCCGAGCGCCTGCACTACGCGGAAGAAGATCCGTACGAAGCCATTGAACGGTTCGCCGTCCTTCGACGAGCGACGCTACGATTGCTCGAGCGGGCGACGCCCGACGATCTCGAGCGCGTGGGCGTCCATGCTGAACGAGGAGAGGAGAGCCTCGGCTTGCTGCGAAAGCTGTACGCTGGACACGACCTTCTGCATCTTCGCCAGATCGCGCGCGTCAGAGCAGTTATTGAGGCGTCCTGATGATCAATTCCAACCGCCAACTCCCAATTTCCAAACGTCGCAGTCGCGTCGACACGCCTGGGAGGGTTCCCGTCGGCGGTTGGAGATTGGCAGTTGGGAGTGAAGGCGCGTTCAGCTCATTCGCGCCTGACGCCTGCGCCGCAGCCACGCGCCAACGATGGTGAGGCCGCCACCGAACAGCGCCAGCGACATCGGCTCGGGGACTTCCTCGATCTGCCCGTCTGGATCCAATCGCAGTTGTGGAGTGAGCAGCGCCTCGCCTTGGTACAGAGTCAGGCCGGATGGACCCCGACGGCCCCCGCCATGAATCGTCAGCACCTGCGTCAGCGAGTACGGCCCCGTGACGGAGACCGATCCTGACGTGGAGCCGGAGAATGGCCCGACGTACGGTCCGAGCGTGCCGATCAACTGCGACAGTCCGAACGCCGCGTTCGCGTCGTCCGCGTAGGCTGAGTACGACGCTCCGCCACCATGGATCGCCGTGCCGTTGAAGTCCATGACGAATCCGGTGACGGGCGATGTGATGCCCGTCTGCGTCAGTGACACGATCAGCGGGTGGGCCGATCCGAACACTGCGAGGTCTATCGACGCGAGCGCCATCGTGGCGGGTCCGAGCACATGTGGGCCGAGGCCGGTGCCGATGTTCAGATTCCAGCTGCCGACGGGGCCGACGAACGTGATCGCATCGGCGACAGGGTTCGAATCGTAGATTCCGCCGTCGTTCACGGTGACCGTCGTGGCGCCGCTGACGAATTTCATCATGATCGGCGCAGCGGTGGCAGTACTTGCGGATGCGAGCGCGACAGTGGTGCAAATCAAGAGCACTGCTCGTGACATCGACGTCGTCGAACCTCCTGGCCGTCGGCTGAGCAACGCATCTGCCATGGAGCGAGGGCTCTATATCCAGGAAGATAAAGACACAGCACTGCACACGAGGGCACGCGACGGCGTGCGAGGTCGGCCAATCACAGGTCTACGAAGTCGGTCGAACCGGCACCTTTAGTTCGACTTGGGTGAACATCCATCCCGGTAAACACTGACCTTGGGAGTTGACGTCGACACGACGCGCCATTTCCCGAGCCGCGGTGTCTAAGCCTGTGGCGGGCACGCCATGGAGTTCCGGCACTTCGTTCACCTGGTCGCCATCGGTCTGCAGGCGCGCATTCCGATGCACATGACGGGCTTCCCCGGAGTCGGCAAGACCGAGTTCACCAAGAGCCTCGAGGCGGGTTTCGACCGCGCAGGCATCAAGTGCAAAGTCATCATCCTGATCGGATCGATCCGCGAGCCGCAGGATTTCGGTGGCTTTCCCGTCTCGACACCGGACGGCGTCCGCCTGTTGCCAATGGCATGGGCGCGCGACGCGAAGCGGCTCGCCGAAGAGGGCTACCTGGTCATCGTCTTTCTCGACGAGCTCACCACCGTGCCACCGACCACGCAGGCAGCGATGCTGCGACTGCTGACGGAAAACGTCTGCGGTGAGCTCGCGCTGCCGAACTATGAACCGGGCAAGGGCGGCGTCGTCTATCTGTGCGCCAGCAACGCGGTCGAATGGGCCGCGGGCGGACAGGAGATCCAGGCGCCGATGGCGAACCGCCTGTGGCACGGCGACTTCCCGATGGATCATGAAACCTGGTGCGACATGATGGTGAGCGACTTCCCGCCGCCGAGAGACTTGCCGGTGGTGCCAGCCGACTACTTGCACACGCATCATCACGTGCAACGGGCGCTCGTCGCCGCGTATGTGAAGGCCGCCGGCCGTGATTCCTGGCTCGCACCACCTGACGATCCGGCGCGGCGCAGTGGTGCCTGGCCGTCGGGTCGCACCTGGTATCTGGCGTCGCGATTCCTCGCCGCGGTCGAAGCCGTGTCGCCGGGCAACCGCGTTCTTCAAGCGGCGGCGCTGAGCGGACTTGTCGGCGATCAGGCGTTGCCGTTTCTGGAGTACCGCGAGGCGCTGAACCTGCCGGACCCCGAGGACATCCTGAAGAACCCGCGCGGCCTCGTCCTTCCCGATCGCACCGATCGCGCCTACGCCGTGTGTTATGCGCTGGTCGGTGCGGTCCTCAACAACAAGACGTCGGAGCGATGGCAGGCCGCGATGACCGCACTCGGCGTCGCGTGTCGCAAGAACGCCGACATCCCGACGGCGGCAGCACGCACGCTGTGCGACAAGAGAAACCGGCCCGACGGACCACTGCGCCTGCCCGAGGAATGCCGGCCGTTCTATGAATTGATGAAGCTCGCCAATTTGCTTCCTGGCGTATGAACCCCGAAGGTCGCTCCGCGACACACACGAAGATCGCGAAGACACCGTGGATCTTCGTGCGCTTCGTCGATGCCGCACGGCCTTCGTGGCTGGTCTGACGTGCTCGATCGGCTTGCAACGCTGATTCGCGGGCTCGATCGCAAGTCCGACGGCTACTCGCGCGCGCTTCAGGCCGCACGCGTTCGCGCATCGTATCAGCGGGCGTACTTCGCGCCGGCCCTCTTCACGCTCGTACCCGTCAAGACCGATCTGATCGCCAGCATGGCCGTCGATGCAAACTGGCGGCTGTACTACAACGACGCGTGGCTCGCGGCGCATACGGTGGAAGAGAATGCCGCCGTCCTCATTCACGAGGTCAGTCACCTGCTGCGCGATCATGAGAAACGGAAGAAGGCGGCTGCCGCGAAGCTGCCGGCGCTCTGGAACACGGCTGCAGACTGTGAGATCAACGACGATCTCGCCGCCGAAGGCCTGCCGCTGCCCGGCGATCCGCCGCGGCCGGAGAAGTACGGACTGAACACCGGCGAAACCGCCGAGCGCTATTACGCACACCTGGCGCCCGCCGATGACGGGTCTCCGCCTCGTGAACGCGTGCGCGGATTGGAGCACGACTGCGGATCGGGTGCGCACGGCGAACGGCGTCCATGGGAACTGCCGGACGATGATGGCAGCCCTGGAGGAGCCCCCGGCGTCGATCCCGTCAAGGCGCAGCTGGTGCGTCGTGAAGTCGCCCAACGGATGCTCGATCGATCCGGCGATGCGGGCGATGTCCCTCTCGGTTGGCGTCGCTGGGCGAGTGCGGTGCTCACCCCGAAGGTTGATTACATGGCGACGATTCGGCACGTGGTGCGCAAGGCGTTGCGCGAAAGCACGCTTGGTCGACACGACCGCACCTACCGCCGTCCGCACCGAAGGCAGGCCGCATATGGCGACTTCCTCATGCCCTCGTTCTATCAGCCACGGCCGCGACCGGGGTTTCTGATCGACACGTCTGCGTCGATGGAGGAGACGCAGCTGGCGCGCGCGGTCGCCGAGCTCGGCGGGCTCACACGACAGCTTGGCTACCGATCCGAGGTGCTGGTGGCGTGCTGCGATGCCGCGGTGCACGACGTGCGCACGGTCTTCAACGCCGCACAAGTGCAGTTGTACGGAGGCGGCGGTACGGACATCGGCGCGGGGCTGCGCTGGTTCACGGAACGAAGGAGCGATCCCATCGATCTCCTGATCATCGTGACCGATTGCCACACGCCGTGGCCGCCGGAAGCCCCTCCGTTTCCCGTGATCACGATCCGTGTCGGTGACGGTCCGCCGCCGGAGTGGGGAGATCGTGGCGCGAACAAAGTGATTACCATCGAGGAGTAGAAGAAACCGGACCCGTCATGGCGTTTCCTTGGCGACGAATGAGGCGCCGCGACCGCGCTGCGACAGATCCGTGGCGGGACCTGCTGCCCGACATGCGACCATGGGGACGCCGTCCGCTCACCATTCCCCCGAACTCGGCGCAGGCGTGGATCCGGCTCGCTGTCTGGGAAATCTGGATGGGTGCGCTGGTGTGCATCGTCATCGGTCTCGGAGTCACGCTCATTGCGACCTCTCCGGATCGGATCATGAGTGTGACCGATCTCACCAACTGTTACGGCCCGCCCCCCATCTCGATCCCGTGTGAGCGAATCGTCTACAGAGGTGGCGCGCTCAATGCCGCGTTCACGGCGCTGTGCGGGTCGCTGTTGTTCTGTGTCGCTCTGTGGTTGATGTGGGAGCTGTGGAGCGCGGTCGAACCGAAGCCGCTCACCGACGATTTCCTGCGTCTGCTCCACGATTCATTCGGCCGCAATTGGCGCAATCCGCTCACCTGGCCGTGGCCCCGACTGCTGTGGGCCTACGGCTTCCCTCTTGTCGGCGCGACGCTGACCGCAGCCGTCGCGGTGGCGATCTGGACCGCTGTTGCGTCGGCGAGCTCGGTTCGACAGCCAACCGCTCGTGTCGAGACCTCACAGAGCTTCAAGATCGCCCCGTAGCTGCCGCGACTGTGTGATCCTTGATCGTGGCCGCGATGCTTCCCCGGATGCCCGACTGGATCGAGCCGATGGCCGCCACGCTGACGCAGGACCGGTTCGTCGGGCCTGACTGGGTGTTCGAGCGCAAGTTCGACGGGATCCGACTGCTCACCTACAAGCGCGGTCGCGAGGTGCGGCTCTATTCGCGCAATCGCCTTCCTCAAGAACTGCCGAGGATTACCGGCGCTGTTTCCCAGTTACCCGTCGAGGAAGTCATCCTCGATGGCGAGCTGACGTGGGACGGACATTCGGGCTATCACGTCTTCGACATCCTGTGGCTGAACGGACGCGACGTCGCGGCACTGCCGCTGGAACAACGGCGGGCACTCCTCCAGCAGCTCCCCTTCCGCGAGCCGATGCGGCGAGTCGATCTGATTACCGACGAGGAGCCGTGGGAGCGAGCACGGCGTGAAGGATGGGAAGGCGTGATCGCCAAGCGTCGCGGGTCACCCTACGAGCCGCGACGCTCTAAGCACTGGCTGAAGATGAAATGCGAGGCGGCGCAGGAGTTCGTCGTCGGCGGCTTCACCGATCCGCACGGCGCGCGTGTGGGTCTGGGTGCTCTGCTCGTCGGCTATTACGAAGGCGGCGAGTTCGTGTTCGCCGGGAAAATCGGCACCGGCTTCGACACGAAACTGCTGCTCGACCTGCGCGCCCGGCTCGATGCGATCGAGGAGCCGCGCCCTCCGTTCACCCGGGGCACCGGCTTGCCGCGAAAGGGAGCGCACTGGGTACGGCCGCAGGTCGTGGTGAACATCGCCTTCATCGAGTGGACCGCACACGGCAAGCTGCGACATCCACGCCTGCTCGGCGTGCGCACGGACAAGGCTCCGCGCGACGTGACCAGAGAGCAGCCGTGATCAGGTCCAAAGGACCGCAAGAGCACCAAGCAATCACGCACCCCGACAAGGTGCTCTTCCCGGACGAGGGCATCACCAAGGGCGAACTGGCCGCGTATTACGAGGCGATCGCCCCGGTGATGCTGCCGCACCTGCGCGGCCGCCCGCTCACCATGGAGCGCTACCCGGCGGGCATCGGCCAGAAAGGGTTCTGGCAGAAGGATGTCTCGAAAGGCTTTCCCGAGTGGCTGCAGCGCGTCGAAGTGCCGAAGAAGGACGGCGTCGTTCATCATCCTGTCGTCACCGACGTGCGATCGCTGCTGTGGGTAACGAATCAGAATACGATCACGCAGCACGTCTGGACGTCGCGGCTCCCTGACCTGCAGCACCCGGACATCTGCGTCTTCGATCTCGATCCGTCACGCGACGACGTGGGTGAGGTCCGCGCGGCGGCCCTCGGGCTGCGCGATCTGCTCGCGGAGCTCGGGCTGCCATCCTGGGTCAAGACGACAGGCTCGAAGGGTTTTCACATCGTGGTGCCGCTCGACGGCAAGACGCCAATGGGACTGGCCGCGCGCTTCGCTTCAGCGGTCGGAACCACGTTGGTGAGCCTTGCTCCTGATCGCCTCACGCAGGAGTTCAGCAAGGTCGATCGCCAGGACCGCATCTACGTCGATACGGGGCGAAACGGCTATAGCGCGACGTTTGCGGCGGCCTATACCGTACGAGCGAAGAGAAGCGCTCCGGTGTCGGCGCCGTGCACGTGGCAGGAAGTCGAGCGCGGCGAGGTCGAACCAGCGACGTTCACACTCCGGAACATGCCCGATCGCGTCGCCAGAGTCGGCGACCTCTGGGCCGACATGCGCCGGCGCGGACGATCGCTCACGCGGCCGATGGAAATGTTGGCGAAAATCGCAAAGACCTCGTAGCGGTCGCCTTCAGGTGGCCCGGGCCTCGCCAGGCCTGCTTCCGCGACGTGTCCTTGATATTGCCGTTCTCCTGCGAGCACCTTGATCGGGAGACGATTCTCCGGCAGCGGTATCGGACACGTGGTGAACGGATTGAACGAGCACGGCGGATTGTAGGCCTGATTGAAATCGAGCACGGTGGTGCCGTCGTCCTGCAGGTCTGCGTACAGGAACCGCGCCGCATCGTAGGTTTCGATGCCGCTCGACGCGTCCTTGAACACGAAGTAGAACCGCTTCGGCCGCGTGGTAAACGGTCGCAGTCGCAGCGTGCGTCCGTTCAATGTGAATTCGACCACGCCTTCCGTCGTGTATTCGTCGAAGTCGCCGAACGTGTTCACGACCTTCATCGTTCGTGGAGCCGGATCGCGAATGAAGCGTCCAATCACCCGATAGTCCGGCTGGATGTCGAACCACTGGAATCCGGCAAAGCCGCGCGCTTGCGGACCGTCGGGATCCCAGACGCGCAGCGACTTGCGCTCACCGCTGCGATGCACGGCGATGGTGACCGAGCCGATCCTCATTTCATCAGGCTCGGAGACGGCGTCGTCCTTGAGGACCACCGCCGACGTGATCGGCTGGCCGCGTCGCGTTGTGTGGACGCCGGCCGCGGGCTCGAATCGAACGGCTTCGCCGTCGAGCACGAATCGGCCGATGACCGGCGGCGTCGACGCGGGCAGGACGATCTCGTTCGACGAAGCGGAGCCCGCCGTCTGCGCGCCGGGGTGAAGAAAGTAGAGTCCGGCTATGGTCGCCCACTCACGCCGATAGTCTGCCTCGTGCTTCGCGCGCCAGGCGACCGTCTGCTGCACGGGATCCACGCTCGCGGCATCACGCGAACTTGCCGACGGTCGGCCGCACCCGGCCGACCCCGTCGACATCAGCGAGGTAACGGCGAGAGCGCCCATCAGCTGATAAAACGAGCGGAAAGCTCCCATTCGCGAATCGTAGTCATGCCTCGGTGGGAGGGTCAAACCGATCGGCGACTGCAACATTCCCGTGCCCACCGCGGCGAAGTGATGTACTCTGCGTGCCGCATACGACTAACTCATAGGGAGATCGCGATGAAAGCCGTTCGACTCACTGCCGTGTTCGGCGCGCTGGCACTGTGCGCCGGTCTCACCTACGCGCAAGGCCAGCAGGACTTCAGCAAGGTCGAAATCAAAGCCAACAAGGTGACAGACAAGTTCTACACGCTCGATGGGCAAGGCGGAACCATCGGCGTGCTGTTCGGGCCGGACGGCGTGTTCATGGTGGACACGCAGTTCGCGCCGCTCAGCGACAAGATCGCCGCCGCGATCAAGCAGCTCACCCCGCAACCCATCAAGTTCATCGTCAACACGCACGTGCACGGCGACCACACCGGTGGCGACGAGAACTTCGGCAAGATGGGCGCAACGATCATCTCGCGCGAAGAGCTGCGCTACCGCCTGGCACACCCGAACCCGGCCGCCAATGGTCAACCCGGGGTGCCGACGGCGCCGGCCGGGCTTCCGCGTCAGACCTATCGCGACAAGCTGACCATGTACATGAACGGCGAGGAGATTCAGCTGATCGCGGTGCCGCGAGCGCACACCGACGGCGACACGATGGTCTACTTCCCGGGCCTGGACATCATCATGACCGGCGACTTCTATCGCTCGATTCAATACCCAAACGTGGATCGCGCCAATGGAGGGTCGCTGCAGGGGCTGATCGACGGGCTGGGCGCGGTGATCGCACACGCGGGTCCGAATACGAAGATCATTCCGGGCCATGGCCCGACCGTCGATCGGGCCGCCGTGATCGCGCATCGTGACATGGCGCTCATGGTTCGCGATCGCGTGGCGCCGCTGGTGGCGCAGAGCAAGAGCGAAGACGAGGTCGTGGCGGCGAAGGTGATCGCCGATCTCGACGCGAAGGTTCAGCAGGCGGGCACGACCGGCGAGCGCTTCGTGCGCCAGGTGTATCAGGAACTGAAGGCCACTCGCTGATCGACGACGTCGGTCAACCACGAAGGCGGTCGCAATCACGAAGGATACGAAGGCGCGATTGAAGATGGCTCACGCCCGTGCCAGCACTTCGCCGTGCGGCACCATGAAAAACGCATCCGGCTGCGTTGCCCACGCACGCAGCGCGGCAGCAATCGCAGTGATCTCTTCACGCGTCGATAATCCGTACTCGATGGCTTGATCGCCGAGCGAGGACAGCTCACAGCGATCCGCCCACAGACCTCCCCACCAGGCGCAGGACTCTTCGTCTGCGTAGGTCCAGGTGGAGCTCGTCGCCTCGACGTGACGAAATCCGGCGGCGAGCGCCCAGCCCTTGAGAAATCGTCCCGCATCGGGCTCGCCCGCATTGCGGCGCGCCACGGCTCTGTACAGATCGAGCCAGCGGGTCAGCAACGGATCGTGTGGCGCCCATGCGAACGACGCGTAATCACCGTCGCGAACCGCGACGACTCCACCAGGCCGCAGCACGCGGCGCATTTCCTTCAATGCGCGCACCGGGTCGGCAAGGTGCTGCAGCACCTGATGCGCGTGGATCACATCGAACGAGGCTGCCGGAAACGGCAAGTCGTAGACGTCGCCGACGTGCCACTCGATCGATGTGTTCTGCGCACCGGCGAGTGCGCGTGCCTGCTTCAACACGTCACTCGCACGGTCGATGCCGATCACCCGCGCCGGCGCAACCCGCCGTGCCAGATCCACGGTGATCGTGCCCGGTCCGCAGCCCACATCGAGCAGGTCGAGCCCGGGTCGCAGCGCGGGAAGTAGATACGCCGCCGAGTTCTCCGCCGTGCGCCACGTGTGGCTGCGCAGCACGGACTCGTGATGACCGTGGGTATAGATTTCGTGCTTCAGGGCATCACCGCCCTTCGCCGGTTCGGAACGCGATCACGTCAGCGGCGCCGGGAAGCGGGAAGGATCATGGCGCGATGTCGACGCGTCCGCCGCGAGCGCGGAACTGCGAGATGACCCCCTCGAGATACGGATGATCCGTCAGCCATTCGCGATCCGTGATGCGGAGTAGATCGATCCCGTTGAGATCGCGATCGATCTGGTCGAAGACTTCCTGCACGGAAGAGCGATGATAAACGGCTGCTGGTTCGCCACCACACCAACCTTCGGCCGCACCCTCGCCGGACGGCTCGCCTGTCACCTGTGAGTCGAGCAGCCGCATGTAGAGGCGTTCGCACGACAACTCGGCGACGCGAACCCGACGTTCGACACGAAACGTGAGGAAATCCCGTCGGTTCATGCGCGCGCCGCGAGTTCCAGCAGGGTCCGCCGCACGACATTTCGGGTGAGCGGCACCTTGTACGCGTTGTTCGCGAGCGGACGCGCACCGGCCACCGCCGCCTCACCTACCTTGGCTGCCAACTCCGGCGTGATCCGCTGACCCGTGAGCAACGCTTCCGCCTCCGGCACGCGCCAGGGGACAGGCGCGACGCCACCGAGCACGATGCGGCCTCGACGGCACACCTCGCCGTCCATCTCCAGCACGATTGCGGCGCTGACGACCGCGTGCGTCCAGGCCTCGCGATCGAGGATCTTGTGATACGTGCTGCGTGTGCCCGGCCGCGGCGCGGGGACATGCACCGAGGCCAGCACCTCGTCGGACCCGAGCGCGTTTTCGCGCTTCGCGTCCTCGCGCGGCAGGATGAAGAACTCTGACGCCGGCACCGTGCGCTCACCGGCGGGACCGACGATGCGGAACGTGGCGTCCAGCGCCACGAGCGCAGGCGCCGTATCCGACGGATGCACGATGTAGCTCGGCCCGCCGCCGAAGATGGCGTGAAATTGATTCTCGCCGGTCGCCGAGAAGCACGTGTTCCCGCCGTTCTTCAGACACGGGAATCCGTTGCGGAAGTACCAGCACCACGGACGCTGACAGATGTTGCCGCCCAGGGTGCCGACGTTGCGAATCTGCGGCGTTGCCACACTCCCCGCCGCTTCCGCCAGCACGGCGTGATCGCGACCAATCGCCGGATGTCCGCTGAGCGCGTCGAGCGTCATCAGCGCGCCAATGGTCACCCCGCCTCGTGAGGTCGTGACCTGATCGAGTCCCTTCGTCGTCTTCAGGTTGACGATGACGTCCGGCGCGACGATGCGTTCCTTGACGAGCGCCAGCAGATCGCTGCCGCCGCCAACAAAGGATGCCGACTTGTTCTCGGCCCGCGCTCGATTCGACACGGCAACCGCCTGCGCGAGATCGCGCGCGTTGACGTTGGCAAAGCTCTTCATGCGAGCGCCTCCACAACTTTCGCGCGCGTGATCGGCAGGTCCTTGAAGCGATGGCCGGTGGCATTGAAGATCGCGTTGGCGATCGCGGCCGGTCCGGGCGCCTTGCCGGATTCACCGAGGCTCTTCGATCCGTACGCACCGTAGCCGTCGTCGCTCTCCACGAACAGCACCTCGATCTCCGGCGCGTCGCGATGAGTCGGAATGCGATCGTGGTAGAAGCCTGCCGTCAGCGGCTGTCCACTGCGCTGGTCGTAGATCAGATCCTCGTGCAGCGCCATGCCGATCGCCTGAATGGCGCCGCCGGCCATCTGCCCTTTCGCCGTGAGCGGATTGATCACACGCCCGCAGTCGGCCACCGACAAGTACTTCGTGATTCGCACGTGCCCAAGTTCGACGTCGACTTCCACTTCCACGAAGTGCGCACCGAACGCGTTGCGCACCTTGCGCCCTTCGACCGCCGGGTTCGGCGTCGCCGACGCGATCAGCTTCTGCTGGCCCGTCGGCATTCCCTTCTCCGCAATCTGCTTCTTCAGATCGCGGGCCGCCTCGATCACCGCGTATCCGGTCATGATCGTCGTGCGACTTCCCGATTCGCCCACCGAATACGGGCAGCGATCGCTATCGCCCCACACCACGTCGATCTTCGACAACGGGACGCCGAGCTCCTCGGCAGCAATCAAACCCATCGTCGTCTTTGCGCCCGCGCCGACATCGGTCACGCCGACGAACAACGTGTAGCGCCCCTGTCCATCCAACGCGATCACAGCGCTGCTGCGACCGACCCCGGAGCGGAATTCCATGAACGCCATCCCGGCGCCGCGCTTCAGCGGACCTGGGTCGGAGCCGGGCTGCGGACGCCAGCGACGTTTCCACTCGAACGTCTCCGCGCCGCGACGAATACATTCCTCGAGCGTGAAGTTGGTGAATGGCACGTTGCCGGGCGCCGTTCGTGCCATGTTCTTCAGGACGAACTCCACCGGATCCATCTTCAGCTTGTAGGCGACGTCGTCCATCATCGACTGCACGCCGAAATAGCCTTGCGGAAATTCGGGTCCACGATAATTTCCCGACACCGTCTTGTTGGTGTAGGCAGGCGTGATCGTCGACTCGGTGTTACCACAGGCGTAGAGCTCCACGCCGGCCATGCCGCCGGAGTTCTTCCGGTAGCCGCCCATTCCGCTGACCGCACGCAGGCGAATCGCGGCGATCGAGCCATCACCCTTCGTCCCCACGGTGTAGTACTGCGTCGTCGGCCAGCGCCCGTGCATGCCGATGAAGTCTTCCTTGCGCGACATCTCGAGCTTGACCGGCGCGGCGGCGAGCCTGGCGAGCGACGCGGCAATCAGATCGGCGTCCTGATTCTGATTCTTGTTGCCGAAGTTGCCGCCCATATACCGGCAGATCACGCGCACCTTTTCCTCGGGCATGCCAAGGTCGCGCGCCATGTCGTGGCGGCAATTCGCGATGCCGCCGGTCGGCGTGTAGACGGTGAGCTTGTCGTCATCCCACGCGGCCACACAGGCGCGCGGCTCCATCTGCGCGTTGTGGACAAACTGCGTCGAGTAACGATCCTCGAACACCTGCTCCGACTGTCGCAGCGCCTCGTCAACGTTGCCGCGCCGCTGCGCCATCGGCTTTGCCTGGTTCTCGGCGTCGAGCGACAGGTTGCCTTCGGGCCAGATCTTCGGCGCATCCGCCTTCAGTGCGTCTTCGTGATCGAGCACGAACGGCAGCACCTCGTAATCAACCACGATGAGCTGCAGCGCCTCTTCGGCAACGTGCCGATCGACGGCGGCAACCGCGGCGACGGGATCGCCGACGAACCGCACCGGATTATTGAAGGCGTAGCGCCGTTGCGTCGTGATCGCCTTGACCTCGTCGGAGTACTGCCGGCCGCCGGCAATCCCGCCAGCGCCCCACACCACCTTGCAGTTCTCGTGTGTGACGATGGCTCTGACGCCCGGCAGTGCAGCGGCCTTCGATGTATCGATGGTGCGGATACGTGCGTGCGCGTGTGGGCTGCGCAGGATGCGGGCGTAAAGCATCCCCGGCAGCTGCACGTCGCGTGTGTAGGTGGCCTTGCCGGTAACGCGATCGACCGCGTCGATGCGCGGCGTCGCGTGACCAACGGTCTTGAGTGGAGTCAGTGAATCAGCCATGTGACTACTCGCCCGGACAACCACGAAGGCGTGGCGGCAAACACGACGGCCACCAAGAGCGATAAAGGCTTGGTCACCTTCGTGGATGTCGCGCAGCGACCTTCGTCGGTCATGCTATGTCCGCGTCCCGGCGGCAGCCAGGATCGCCTCGACGTAGCGGTTGTAGTTGGAACACCGGCAAAGGTTGCCGGCCATCGCGCAACGCACCTCGTCGACCGTCGGATGAGGATTCGCATCGAGCAGCGCTCGGGCCGTCATCAACTGGCCGGACGTGCAGAAGCCGCACTGCGGCGCGTCGTGGTCGACGAATGCCTGTTGCAATCGATCGAGACGACCGCCGCGGGAAAGTCCTTCGACGGTCCGGACCGAACGGCCGTCCGCCCACACAGCGAGCGTGCTGCACGAATACACAGGCTTGCCGTCCAACTGCACGGTGCACGCGCCGCACTCGCCGCGCTCGCAGCCAAGCTTGGTCCCGGTGAGCCCCAGGTGATCGCGCAACAACTCCGCGAGCGTCCAGCGATCCTCGACCTCGACCCGATGCGCGACGCCATTGACGACTACGCGAATGGTCGTACGTGGGACGGCACTCGCCGCGGGCGCACGCGCAGCCTGCGCTTCCAGCGAGGTGCTGCCGACGGCAAAGGTCAACGCGGCGCCCGTGCCCTCGAGGAATTCACGTCGGGAGATTTCAGGGTCGATGGTCGGTTTGCTCATGATCCCTGTGGACAGTAGAGGCCGGGAATGCGATCGGCGTACGAGCAGATGCTACGCGCGAGCGGCGTGTTTTCACAACGACATTCTGCCCCACGGTCGCCCGTCCGCAGGTGCCATTCCGCGAGTCATGCTGTGCGACAGGCGCGGCAGCGACGGTCGCTCCTCTGGTTGAGTTGGGGGTACGCGCCGGGACGCTGTGGCGATCTCGTGGAGCAGGGACTGGCGGAGGACCGCGCCCCGCTGCAGGAGACGCCGGGCGCAACGCGTGGGATGAAGATCACTGACTGCGTGTCGAGCGAAATGGCAACGGACGGGATTTCGACGGTCGCCGGCGCAAAAGGAGCACACATGATATCATGTGCGCATGAAGAGGACCCTCGTGCAGTTCGACGAGGAGACCTATCGCCAACTGCGCGAACAGGCGTTTCGCCAGCAGCGTTCGATTTCCTCGCTGGTGCGCGAGATGGTCGCCAAAGGGCTCGACACCGGCCGCGCGCGCAAACGTCCGACTCGTGTCAATCAGCTCTCGTCGGTGCGGGCGGGACGATCGATTGACGCCAGCCTCGCCCCGGTATCGGAACGACACGACGAGGCGCTCGCCGCGGTCAAACGGTGATCTTCGTCGACACGTCCGCCATCTACGCCTGGGCCAACACCGCCGATCGGAACCACGACACCGCGGTGCGCCGGTTGCAAACGATCCTCGACCGGGGCGAACCACTGCTGACGCACAATTACATCCTTCTCGAATCAACGGCGCTGCTGCAGGCGCGTCTCGGCGTGGCGGCCGCTCTTGGTCTCGCCCGTGACTCACGCATTTTCACCGTCGACTGGGTCGATGACCAGCTGCATGCGGCCGGCATTCGTGAGCTGCAGCGCATGGGCAAGCGCCAGATCAGCCTCGTCGATCACATCAGCTTTCTCGTGATGCGGCGGCGTGACGTCACGACGGCATTCGCGTTCGATCCGGATTTCCTATCGGCTGGTTTCGACCTGGTTGAGGAATAGACCTGCGGACGTGAAATACACTGTGTGTCCGATCTCAATCCCAGGAGTGCGCTCGTGGCTCGTATCGATCGACCGACCATCCTCGGCAGCGCGTCAGCCGCTGCGCTGTTCGTATTGACCGCTTTCCTTCGTGCCCAAGCACCGGCCGATCCGCCGGCGCAGGGAGCTCAGGGGGCGCAGCCACCTGCCGCTCAAGCCGGCGGACGCGGCGGAGGGCTGCCGGGTACGGAAAGCGGATGGGCGACCTTCCAGGGACAGTGCGCCGGCTGCCACGGCATCATCGGGCCGATTGGCGACGCGCCAACAGCCTGGGCCATCCGCCAGATGCCGCCGCGACGCATCTACGCCGCGCTGCAGGGCAAGGCGCATCACGGCCGAACGCTCAGCGACATTCAAGCCCAGCGTGTCGCGGAGTTCATGGCCAGCCGACCGCTCGACAGCGTCGACGCCGGCGACGCAAAGTCGATGGCCAATCAGTGCACGACGAATCGGCCGATGACCGATCCAGCCACCGGCCCGTCCTGGAACGGGTGGGGCAACGACCTGTCGAATACGCGCTTCCAGCCAGCATCGGCGGCACGGCTCGCTGCGGCCGATGTGCCGCGACTCAAATTGAGGTGGGCCTTCGGCATTCCTCACGGCATGACCAACAACGCGCAGCCGACCGTCGTGTCCGGCCGTGTGTTCATGGCCACGGACAACGGTTATATCTACTCGCTCGACGCGAAGACCGGGTGCGTGTACTGGTCGTTCCAGAACGGCTCGATCGTTCGCAACTCGCCGATGGTCGGTGCGGTGACCGGTCAGGGTTCCACGCGTTGGGCGGTGTTCTTCGGTGACGGTCACGCCTACGTCTGGGCGCTCGACGCGCAGACCGGTCGTCAGCTGTGGAAAACGCGTGTCGACGAACACGTCGTTGCGCGCATCACCGGCGGCGTGAAGTATTACGACGGCCGCGTGTTCGTGCCGCTCTCCGGCTCCGAGGAATTCAACAGCGGCAACAAGGACTACCCGTGCTGCACCTCACGCGGCGCCGTGGTCGCGCTCGATGCGAATACGGGCAAGCAGATCTGGAAGACGTACAACGTCGGCGAGCCCAAGCCGTGGAAGAAGCAGGCCAACGGCGTGCAGCTCTATGGACCCTCGGCCGGCGGCGTGTGGGATTCGCCGACGATCGATCCGGTCCGCGGTGCGTTGTATGTCGGCACGGGCGATGCGGTGACGCCTCCGGAGTCGCCGCTCACCGACGCGGTGATGGCGCTCGATCTGAGGACGGGCAAGGTGCTCTGGTCGCGGCGCGCGACCGAAAACGATCTGTTCATGGGTGGCTGTGCCGGGCCGGACCGCAGCGAAGCGTGTCCCGGACAACTCGGTCCCGATCACGACATCGGCAACTCGCCGATCCTGGTAACGTTGCCGAACGGGAAGCGCGCGTTGTTCGCCGGCACCAAAGGGGCGGACGTCGTCGCGCTCGATCCCGACAACAACGGCGCGATGCTGTTCCGCGTCAACCCCGCTGGTCAGCCGATCGGCTTCACCGGCCGGGGACGAGGCGCGATCGTGTGGGGCGGCGCCGCGGATCAGCGACAGGTGTATTACGGCATGGGGGCCGCAGGGCTCGCCGCGATTGTGCCGACCGACGGAAAGACGGCGTTCGTGTTCACGGCTTCCGGTGTCGGCGGTCGCGGCAATGCCGCGCTGGGCGCAGCGCCCACGACGATCCCAGGCGTCGTGTTCGAGGGATCGGGCGATGGGCGGCTGTTCGCCGTGTCGGCGATCGACGGCAAGCAGTTGTGGGAGTTCAACACCGCGCAAGATTTCGATACCGTGAACAGAGTCCCCGCGCACGGCGGCGCGATCAACACGTCGGGAGCCGTGGTGGTCGACGCAATGGTCTATGTCGGTTCCGGGTACGCGATCTCGAGCGCAGCGTCCGGCGGAAACGTGCTGCTCGCCTTCGGAGTTGACTGATATGAAGCTGACGATTCGCGGTGCCGTTCTCATCGTCGCCTGCCTTGGGATCGCGCGACCCGCTGACGCGGAATTGACGGAGCTCTCGAAGAAGGTCGGCGGCACGACGGTGCATTACAAAGTGGTGCTGCCGAATGGATACGACGCAGCGAAGTCGTATCCCGCGGTCCTCGTCTTCGGCGGCGGCCCGCAGACGATGAACACGATCGACAGCACGTTGATGCGCAACTTCCGCGCCGAGGCGGAGAAACGCGGATACATTGTCATCGGCGTCGCCGCACCCAACGGCGAGTTGTTCTTCGAAGGCGGCGAGCGCATCTTTCCCGAGTTCCTGAAGATGATGCTCGCCGACTACAAGATCGAAAGCGGCAAGTTCCATGTCGCCGGTCCGTCCAACGGCGGCATCGCAGCGTTCCACGTTGCCGCGGCGAACCCACAGTATTTCGTGTCCGTGACCGCGTTCCCCGGCTACCTGTGGCAGCCAAGCCCATCGCGGCTGCAGGCGATCGCGAACATGTGCGCGTTCATGTACGTCGGCGAAAACGACGAATACCGGTGGCACGACGAGATGAAAACGGAGGCGGAGTTGCTGCGCTCGCGAGGAACGCTTGCCCGGTACACGGTGGAACGCGGGCAGCCGCATCGGCTGGAAACGCTTGCCGGCGATCACGCGGGGCGTCTCTTCGACGGCTTCGACGAAGCGCGCAAGGGATGTCGCGTGAAGAGCGCCGAATGACCAGGTGACGGCTCGGCATCCAGTGACCTGCCCGAATCGGGCGCTCTGACGGAAGTAATCCAGTCACGGTGTCTGCGTTGCAACGCCGCGTCCTGCGCAGGCAATTCGCCTGCCGGGAGGGGCCGATGACACCGCGATCGATCCGACATCTATATCTCTGCGCCGCTGCGCTGCTTCTACTGCCATCGGCGGCGTTCGCGCAGCAGCCGTCGACTTCAGCCGCAGGGGCAGGCGGGCAGGCTTCCAACGTACCGCCGGCGGTGCAGCGCGCCGAGGATACCGTTGAGGAGAAAGTGCGACGGTTCGGCGGAGGTGTCGACGGCGGCATCGCTGTCGATCCCGAGCTCATCATGTTCGGCGCACACGGAACGTTGCGGCCGGTGTTTGTCGACAGCGTCGCCTTTCGCCCCGGAGTCGAGTTCGGCATCGGCGAACTCACCACGCTTCTCGGCATCAACCTCGATGTGACGTATACACTGCCGGGATCGGCGGGCCGTTGGACGCCATATGTGGGTGCAGGCCCGAACTTCACGCTCAGTCATGAAGGGTTCAGCACGACCGACACCGATAAGGTGACAACGACTCCGACCGGGACGGTAACGACACCCACGGGGACGACAGAAACCCGCAACCGGTTCGATTTCGGCGACACCGACTTCAGCGCAGGGTTCAACTTCATCGCCGGCGCTCGTGCCCGCAATGGACTTTTTGTCGAGATGAAAGCGACCGCGTACGGCGTGTCGAACGTTCGGCTGATGGCTGGGTTCAACTTCTGAGACCTGTCGTGGGTGCCCCTTCGGACGCGGAGCGTGCCCGATGCACGCTCCCGTCGGTTCGTGCGGTGAGCGTTAGGAGCTAGCGAGGCTGGATGCGGAAGTCTGCGGCGGGTGGAGACGTGACCGACCGCTCCATCGGTTTCGGCAGCTGCGGAATCCAGTCGTACGGCACGCGATAGGCACGATAGACGCGGTTGCTCGCGCCATTTCTGGTGAAGTACGGACTCACGTACTCCCAGACGATCTCGCGGGACGGCGTCACCTCGAAGATGCGACCATCGGCGCCTTCGGTAATCATCGTGTTGCCGTTCGCCAGCCGTTGCGCGCCGCTGACATAGTGGCTGAAGAATCGATAGCTCTCATTGCCGGCGATTGAATATTCCCACACCTGTGCCAACGTCACCGGATTGACCTCGAGCACGCGCGAGTGGCCGCGCGACAGCGAATTGCGGCCGTCGGGCGCAGCGGCGTTGGCAAAGCCATATCCGGACGCACCACCGTTGTCGAAGACGAGCAGGTTGCCGGCACCGGGCAGTCCCGCCGGAACGATGTGCGGGTTGTGCTGTCCGATGATCTGTCCGAGCTTCCGCAGGGCATCGGACTGCCGGTAATCAGGCCCCATCCGCCACACGATGTGCCCGTCCCGCCCGACGATGGCAATGATGCTCGCTTCACGGCTGCTGATGATCACGTTGTCGGGAGCGAAGCGCATGTCTCCCGCATCGAACCAGCGATTGGGACCGACATACGCCGCCGCATTGATGTGCAGCCAGTCGTAACTCCCGCGGGCGTCGCTGAAGCCGATGGCTCTGCGGATCACGTCACGAGCCTCCGGCGCGAAGCCGAGCTCGTCGACGTGATCGCTCGCCAGCCATTCCCACAGCACCTTGCCGTCTGCCGAGATCTCGATCAGGCGATCGTCCTCCAACACGCGGTCGGATATATCAAGCTTCGTGATGTTCTTGTGACTGACCACGAGCATCCGGGTGGCGGACGTGTCCGCCGGCATGCCTGGCGCGTAGTAGCCGGCCGGCATGTCCGAACGCTGCCAGTCGTGATGCTGGCGTGCCGACCAGGTCATCGCACCGTCACCAGTTATCAGATCCGCGTGATCGAAGCGCCACACCTCGCGACCACTCCAATCCTGCTGCACGAGCGCCGGCGCTTCCTGATGTGGCGCGCCCGCACCAGCTCCGGCGATCACCGAGCCACCCGGCAGCACGCGTGCGGGTCCGCCTGCGGCACCGTTGAATCCGGTCCAGTGCTTCACCACGGTACCGTTCATGTCGATCAGGATCACGCCTTCGGTCTCCGGCGTGATGAACACGGTGTACCCGTTCCACGCTTTGCCCGGGTGGTAGATCGTCGTGCCGGTCGGATAGACCGACGAAATCCCTGAGAGACCGATCGAGGTGAAGGTGGTGACGAGGGCGACGGTGAAGACGCGGAACCCCAGCCCCGCAGCACCGGCTTTCCGCGTCGGGGTTTCGACTGCAGACCTTGTCTGATTATTCACATGCCCTCGCTGTAGTTGACCTGTCACGTCCCGGTGCCAAGAGCCTGAGGCCCGGAGGCCTCCGATTACATCGAAGTTCGCCGGTGCTGAGCCACCACGGAGGTAACGCCGACACGGAGAACACCGAGACATCGAAACGAAATGTTGCTCCGTGACCTCCGTGGCGTGGCTCTCCGTGGTGTCGACCGAGGTGAGCGCTGGGATTAACTGCGCCCGTTGGTCCGCAGGGTCGGCAACAGCGCCAGGGCGTTGTCGCGTTCGATCGCACGCAGTTCCGTTGCCGTGAATCCGCCATTGTCGGCGAGACCCTTCGCGACCGTCGCCGCCGATCCGCCGCCAAGCGGAAAGTCGGTCCCGAACAGAATGCGCGAGACCGGCACCATCTTCTTGAACGACGGCAGCGTGTAGGGATTGAACGCCTGCGCCGTGTCGTAATGAAACTTCTGGAGCTCCGCCATCACGTTCAGGTTCGATGCGGCACCGGCCAGACGACTGGTGATGAACGGTACTGTTCCGCCGCCATGCGACCAGATGAACCGAATCTCAGGAAAGCGCGTGATGGTCCCGGTCTGCAGCACGCTCAGGATCGCCCGCGTCGTGTCGAACACGAACTCGACGCCGCGCGCCTGTCCGTCATTTAGCGTTGCCTGCGTGGCGCACGCCGCGCAGAACGGATGACAGTAGACGACGACGCGACGGCGATTCAACTCTGACCAGAGCGGTGCGTACACCGCGTTGCCAAGATATTTGCCGTCGTAACTCGAGAGCACGACGATGCCGTCGGCCTTGAGCGTGTCGAGCGCGTAGGTGGCCTCCGCCAGCGCGCCGTCCACATCCGGAAGCGGCAGGACCGCGAATTGACCGAAGCGGCCCGGATGATCGGCGATGACACGCGCCGCGTATTCGTTGCACTCGCGAGCCAGCGCGCGCGCGGCGGTGTTGTCGCCGAAGTGCACACCAGGATCGCTGATCGACAAGATGGACGTGGCGACGCCGCCCTCGTCCATCTGATCGAGCGTCTTGCGCGGTGTCCAGTCCTTCAGCGTCGGCTGGCTGACACCGCGCGCGGTAGCGAGCTGATACAGCTTCGGCACGGTGAAATGACTGTGCGTATCGATGCGAAAAGGCCCGGCACCGCCTGCTTGCGCCATCAGACGGCGCGAGAACGCGAACGTGCTCGCGGCGATTCCCGCGCAGCCACACAGAAACGCCCGACGGTTGATTGCGTGTATGGTCATGGCTCGACTCGTAAGGAAGCGCTCCGCGAGGCGCCATTCTAGCCTTGCCGCCACGTGTCGACGGCATTGACAATCGTGTCTTCGGGCGCGCAGTATCTCACGAGCTACGCGCGTCGACCCACTCTGCGGCCGGAATTCGTTCACTTCTCGCGGAGATCATCATGGCGACGTTCTGGACGTCTCGGATCAGAACCATTGGCTTCCTTGTGACGACCGTGAGCATCGCGGCAACGATGATGCCGGCGCCGCACGCCCAGACGCGGCCGCCCACCGCCCCGGTGACCTTTACCAAAGACGTGGCGCCGATCCTTCAGAAATCCTGTCAGACCTGTCACCGGCCCGGCTCGGTGGCGCCGATGCCGCTGCTCACATACGAGGACGCACGGCCGTGGGCGCGGGCGATCAAGACCAAGGTGGTCGCACGGGAGATGCCGCCGTGGCACATCGATCGGACGATCGGCATCTCCAGGTTCAAGGATGATCCGTCGCTCAGCGACGCCGAAGTGGCGACCATCGCCAGGTGGGTTGACGATGGCGCGCCGATGGGCGACCCGAAGGACATGCCACCCGCGCGGCAGTTCGACGACACCGACAGCTGGCACATCAAGCCCGACGTCATCGTTGAGATGCCGAAGCCCTACGTCCTCCCCGCGCGAGGTCCCGACAACATCGTCGATGTGCTGGTCGATCCGGGGTTCACCGAGGACATGTACATCGCCGCGATCGAAAGCAAGCCGCTCGATGCGAAGAGTTTCAGGGTGGTGCACCACTTCACGACGAATCTGGTCGAAGACCCGGAGAGCGATCCCACCGGCCTCTTCCTGAACGAGTACGCGCTCGGCAAGAACGCGGATTTGTTTCCGCCCAACGCGGGACGGCTGGTGAAGGCCGGAACGAAGATCAACTTCAATCTCCATCTCAATCCACGCGGCGAGGAGACACCAGTACGAGTCGCGGTGGCCTGGACGGTCTACCCGAAGGGCGCGGTACCCAAATACGTGGCGTTCACGCAGCACATGGGCGATGCACCGGAGCTCGACATCCCGGCTGGGCAGGTGTCGCGCCACGATGGCTACTTCAGGCTGCCACGACCGGCGCTGATGGCCTCGTTTCAGCCGCACATGCACAACCGCGGCAAGGCACAGTGCATCGAGGCGATCTATCCGGACGTTCGCGCTGATTCCGCGCGTCCGGGTCCCGCGCGCACCGAGACGATCAGCTGCGTCAGCAACTACCAGTTCGGGTGGCACATCACGTATCCGTACGCCGACGACGTGGCGCCGCTGCTGCCGGCTGGAACGATCCTCCACGTGATCTCGTGGCACGACAACACGGCGGCCAACCGATGGAATCCGAACCCGAAGAACTGGGTTGGCGGCGGCCAACGGTCGATCGATGAAATGAGCTTCGCGTGGGTGACCATCACGTATCTGGACGAGGACGACTATCAGCGCCGCGTTGCTGACAGGCGCAAGAACGAAACGTCACAGGGTCGCGAGAGCGCGCCGAATCTTCTTGTCACGCGTTGAGGAGCGGCGAGGAAGGTCATGAGCGCACACCGGCGAAGCATTGGCGGCGCGTTGGCGGGTGCGGTGTTCACGGCTGTCCTGACGTCGAGCGCGGCTGCCCAGATTCCCGCGGGGCTCCCCACCGAAATCACGGCAATCAGACACAACTCGGGCCAGCCGGTGATTCCGTACTTCGAAGGCTGGATCAAGAACGCCGACGGCAGCTTCGATATGGTGTTCGGCTACTTCAACCGCAATTATGTGGAGGAGTTCGCGATTCCCGCGGGGCCGGACAACCGCGTCGAGCCGGGTTCCGTGAATCAGGGACAGCCGACCTATTTCCTGCCGCGACGGCAACGCTATGTCTATCGTGTTCGCGTGCCCGCCAACTTCGGCAAACAGGAGCTCGTCTGGACGATCACGTCGAACGGGCGAACGGAAAAGGCGTACGGCACCCTGATTCCCGAAGAAGAGATCACCGAACGCGTCGTGATGACCAACGGCAACTACGATCCCGGACTCGACGATCCGAACCGGGCCCCGGAGATCGCGGTCGCTCCGATCGCGCGCGTCAGCGCCGGAACGCCGATCACGTTGATGGCGAAGGTCACCGACGATGGCCTGCCCAAGCCGCGGCCGGTTGCGCCGGAACCGCCGCCACCCACTACGACCGGCGGCTTCGCCGCTCAGCGGAATTCATCGACCACCATCAGACCGCCGCGCGGAGTGACCGTCACGTGGTTGCAGTACGGAGGTCCCGCCAAGGTCACGTTCTCCCACATCGGCACGATCGAGGTGGTCGACGGGCAGGCGATCACGACGGCGGTCTTTCCCGTTCCGGGAACATACACGCTGGTTTCCACCGCCGCCGATCCGGGGCGTCTCTCGACGAAAACCGTGGTGACCGTGGAGATTCCCTCGCAGTGATGCCGCGTCGCGACCGAGCATTGAATCGACACTCTGCAATCAGCTTTCTGCATTCACGGTCTTGACAGGCTCTTTCGGCTAAACGCCACCGCAATTTGCGCCCCCAGGCGCGCGTTGGTGATGGCCAGCGCCGCGTTCGCGCGCTGACTGGCGCCGCCGGTCAGCTCGCGAACTCGAGCGAGCAGGAATGGCGTGACCTGTTTGCCGGAAATACCGCGACGCGCGGCGTCGTCCACAGCTGTCTCGATCGCCATCTTGATGCGTGCGGCGGGAATCTCCTCCTCGACCGGAACGGGATTGGCGACCAGTACGCCACCAGTCGCAGACAGGCTCCAGCGCGCGCGCAGCACCTCGGCGATCTCCTCGATGCTGTCCATTCGTACAGGAACCGGCAGCGCTGAGTCGCGAGAATAGAAGGCGGGAAACGTGTCGCATCGATAGCCGATGACGGGCACGCTCAACGTCTCGAGCATCTCCAGCGTGCGCGGCAGGTCGAGAACCGCTTTTGCTCCGGAGGAAACAACGGCCACCGGAGTCGTCGCGAGCTCCATGAGATCAGCGGAGACATCGCCGGTGAGCTCCGCGCCGCGATGGACTCCACCGATGCCGCCGGTGGCGAACATGCGAATGCCGGTCACGGCCGCAAGACGCATCGTGGATGCGACCGTTGTCGCGGCATCGCGACGGGTAGCGATCACGATCGGCAGATCGCGAACCGATGCTTTCTGCATGTCGGGAGATTCCGCGACACGTTTCAGCGCCTGTTCGTCGAGGCCGACGTGCGGCCGTCCCTGAAAGATCGCAATCGTCGCCGGCACGGCGCCTTCGGCTCTGATGACCCGCTCCATCAGGATCGCGATCTCGAGGTTATCGGGATACGGCATCCCGTGCGCGATGAGCGTCGATTCGAGCGCGACGACCGGCTCGCCGGCATCGAGCGCCGCTGCCACCTTCGGTGCAAGCTCAATCTCCGGATGGCTCATGTTCACGCGTCGCGGATAAGATCAGCCATCCCGTATGATCGCACGCGGAGTCGGTCGCGAAATGAATCACCGCTGTGGACGTTTCGTTGCATCGCCAGCCGCGATTGACTCTTCACGTGCAGCAACGAGCACTGAGGGATCGGCACGACGCCGTGAGGGCTCGTTTCCATGGAGGCAACGATCCGCAATGACTGATCGCATCAGCTCACGCCGCCAGTTCCTGGCCGGACTCGCCGGCATCGGCGGCGCGCTTGCCTTTCCCGCCGGAGCGCTCAGTGGCCAGTCCGCTCGCGCGCAGACGCCCGCGCGACGGATCGACGTGCATCAGCATTTCGCGTCGCCCACGTGGATGCAGCGCACCATTGCCTCCGGCCGCGCCGGATTCCAGCCGCTGCAGAACTGGACGGCAGCCAAGGCAATCGAGGACATGGATAAAGCCGGCGTCGAGCTCTCCATGCTGTCGGCGACGCAGCCCGGCGTCGGCTGGTGGAGCGACGACTTCCCGCCCGATCGGGACGCGGCGGTTCGCGTGGCCCGCGAGATGAACGATTTCGGCGCGAAGCTGGTCTCCGATTACAAGGGCCGCTTCGGCCTGTTCGCGCTGCTGCCGCTGCCGGATATCGACGCCAGCTTGAAAGAGATCGAATACGCGTTCGACACGCTGAAAGCCGACGGCGTGGGATTGATGACCAGCTATGGGAATCGCTACATCGGCGAGGCGATGTTTCAGCCGGTGCTCGACGAGCTGAATCGCCGCAGTGCGGTCCTCTTCAGTCACCCGACCGACGGCCCGTGCTGCCACAGCCTGGGCGGTCAGCCGCCGGCGACGGTGGAGTGGTTCACGGACACGGCGCGCGCGATTCTCGGCGTGCTGGTTGAAGGGCCGGGACCCGCGGCATCACGCGCGCCGAGTGCGGCGACGCGCCATCCGAACATCAAATTCATCTGGTCGCACGGCGGCGGGACGCTGGTCGGCGTCGCGCAACGCGTCATCGGTACCGTCAGCACCGACGATCTGAGCAAGTCGCCGGCGCCGAATTCGCGCCTCTATCACGCGCGACGCTTCTACTACGACACGGCGTTTGCGCCCAATCCAGTGCTGATGCCCGCGTTGATCAAGCTACTCGGCGGGACGTCGCAAATCGTGTTCGGCTCCGACTATCCATTCGGCAACGTCTCGAACACAGCCGATGGGTTGAGGACGCTCGGATTGAACGACCAGGAGCTACAAGGAATCGATCGGGAGAACGCTCTGCGCATCCTTCCCAATCGTCGCAACTGAAACGTTCGGGTCGTTCGGATCGTTCGACGCGTTCGAGATCGTTGGCGACGTCGAGGCGCCACGTCGAAGCAAACGTTCCGAACGATTCGAACGATTCGAACGATTATCGAGGCCGCGCCTCGATAACCGACAGCAGCGACTCGGTCGGAACGATGCGCGTCAACTCCAGGCCGGCGCGGGCAAAGAGCGCTGCGAACTCCTCCGCCGTGCGCTCGCGGCCGCCCGGCATCAGCATCATCTCGAGATCGACGAGCTTGCCGAGATCGGGCTGATTGCCCGGTGCAATCACCGCTTCAATCAGCAGCACACGACCGTTCGCCCGTCCCTCGAGCGCGGTCCTGATGTTGCGCAGGATCACCAGCGCCTTGTCGTCGTCCCAGTCATGAATGATGTGCTTCATCAGGTAAGCGTCGGCACCGGCGGGAACCGTCTTGAAGAAATCCCCGGCCATCGTCGTGCAGCGCTGGGTGACACCCATCTCCGCCATCCTGACCGGCGCACCAAGGACGACGTGCTCCAGGTCGAACAGGATGCCGCGCATGCGGGGATACTGCTGCAGGATCGACGCGAGCACACGACCGTGACCGCCCGCGATGTCCGCCAGCACATCGATGCCATTGAAGTCGTATGCCTTCAGCACCGCCGGCATGATGGCCGCGCTCATCGACGTCATCGCATCGTTGAACAGCGAAGACTCCTCGAAGTTCTGCGCGAAGTACTCGAACATCGGCATGCCGGTGACGTGCTCGACGGAGGGCTGGCCCGTGGCGATGGCGTGCATCATGTCGCCATAGGCGCGGAAGTGCAGCGGGTCGGTCAAGAACATCGCAATGTCGCGCAACGACCCGGACTCCGACCGCAGCAGTGTTGCCGCCGCGTTGAGCGCGAAGGTGCGCGAACCGCGCTCCTCGAACACCCCGACCGAGGCCAGCGCGCGCATGACGCGATACAGCGGGTCGGCCTTGACGCCCAGCTCACGCGCAAGCGTTTCGATATTGGCCGGGCCACTGGCGAGGCGATCCGCGACCTTCAGCCGAGTCGCCGCGTGCAGCGCTGCCGAGGCAATATAGCCGGTCGCGAGCTGGAACACCGTCTGCGCCGCGGCGAGGTCCGGTGCCGCAGGCGCGCTCATCTCCATGGTTGTCATCAGGAATCTCCTCGAGGCGAGCGAATACCGCCTTCGTCCTGATAACGCGGCGTGTCGAGGATAAACCCGCAATGCGCAGCGGCTGACGTTCCCGGTTCGGGGTTCCTGGTTCCAGGTTCCAGTAGTTCAGGGTTCCCGTTCCAGTTCGCCTGTTCACGGTTCAGAGTGCTGACGTTCAGAATCGGAACTCGCAACGCAGAACAAACAGGAACTCGGAACCAGAACCGAAAACCACCGGAACCTCGAACCGGAACGGGAACCCCTGGAACTCGGAACCGGGAACCCGGAACCGGGAACACCGATCTACCGAGCCTGCGTGTTTAACGGCTGGGTTTCTTGAAGCGGTCGTAGCCGGCTTCGGAAGGCACGCAGTCCCACGGCATGATTTCGCCACCGGGAAGCCTCTGGTGCGTGAAGGTCACGGTGAACGGCTGCTGATAATAAACAGGATCGGTGTGCGTGATGACGACGCGCATGCGGTTGCCGTCGGCGGTATAGCGCTCGACGGTTCGCATCTGCGTCGATTGATACAAACCGGGCATACCGAGGGTATCGAACACACCGGCGCCATGATCGACGGTTTCGATCACGAGCGTATCGCCCTCGTAATGCGCGACCGAACGTCCCAGGTGCGGAAACTTCCGGACGGCATACGGCGCATCCTTCGGCGCGCGTCCCGGCTTCACGGGCACGCGTCGGCGGACGTCCATGAACTCGTAATTGATGTCGATGTGGTCGGGACGCTGACGGATCTCCAATGGCGGCGACGGCGTGTGCATCACGCGCGTGACCGTCGCCGGGATGCAGCGCATGTCCGGATCGTCTTTGACGTGATCGTACTTCGCGCGCGCCGCCTCGCCGGCCGGCGTCAGCTTCACTCCCTCGATATCGGCAGACTTCGCCAGGATCCAGACGCCGTCAAGGTCCGAGCGCTTGCCTTGCGCGGCAACCACGCTGACCACGCCAACTAGAACGATCGACACGAGAGCGCCCGCTCGAACGCACTCGCGGCAGGCGCGGGTCAGCACGTGATGTCCGTCTGATTCGCGACCGCTTCGCGGAACGCCGTGAAGCCGCAGTCGCGCAGCACGAATCCGTCGGGCAGCGTCGCGGTCCTGAAGAAGCCGACGTTGTCCTCCGTACGATTCGGGTTCACGTTGACGGTGACCTTGTCACCGACCTTGAGGCGATCGAACGGCACCTTGCGGCGGACCATCGCATTGCGGTCGTTCCACTCGATGAACCACTCCTTCATCGTGCCGTCCGGGTTGGTCACTGCCAGAATGATCTGCGAGTGCGGGTTCCGGATCTTCACTTCCTTGACGATGCCGGTGACATCGAACGCTTTGGTCGTATCGAAGTTGACGCTCACGGAGTGGTGAGCGAGCGCCGCGCCAGCACTCAGACACAAGGCGATGGCAGACGCCGCTGCGATACGTTTGATGTGCACGCGCGCTCCTCCAGAAATCACGAAGGCGCAGGGACGACACCCTCGTGGTTGCGGAAACTAGACCCGACAATCTGCCATGTCAAATCATGGACAGCCACGCCCGTCGCTGAGGTAGTATGCGCTCGTCCACGTAGACCGGACCTGGTCAGGTCCGGCGAGATAGCAAGGGGATCGCCACGATGCACCTCGCCGCACGAAAATCCTCCGCTCTGATCTGCGCCCTTGTCATGGTCGCCTCCGCCGTCATCTTCGCGGCGGACTACAGCCTGTCCGTCAATCAAACGCGGCTGATCAACGCCAACAACGAGCCGCAGAACTGGCTCCTGATGAACGGCGATTACGGATCGACCCGCTACTCGAAGCTGGCGCAGATCAACCGCGACAACGTGAAGAACCTGCGCCTGGCGTGGGCGCTGGCGCTCGGCGGGATGCAGGACGTCGGCCAGAACGGGCCCGAGAACGAAGTGAATCCGCTCATCGACAACGGCTTCATGTATACGAGCGACGGCTGGGGCACGGTCTATAAGATCGACGCCCGCAATCCCGATTATGCGAAGTTCGTGTGGGTAGCCGATCCCGGCGTCACGCACGAGGGGAACGCTCCGCGGACGCGGGGCATCGCGCTCTGGGAGAACCTCGTGCTCGCCAATCTTCCCGATGGCCGTGTGATCGCCATCAATCGCGACAACGGCGAGATCGTCTGGGACAAGAAGATCGCGGCGAAAAACGAGTTCGGGAACCAGGAGCGATTCCTCACCGCGCCGCTTGTCGCCGACGGCAAGGTCATCGTCCAGAATGGCGCCGGCGACGGCGCCACGCGGGGCTGGGTGGCAGCACTCGATGTCACCTCCGGGAAGGAGCTGTGGCGCTGGTACGTGATCCCGAAGCCCGGCGATCCCGGCAGTGAAACGTGGAAAGACGATCACAATGCGTGGAAGACGGGCGGCGGCGGCATCTGGCAGACCGGCTCCTACGACCCCGCCACCAATCTGTATATCGTGGGCACCGGCAATCCCGTCCCGATTTACGACCCGCAGTTCCGGCCAGGAGACAACCTCTATACGAACTCGGCCGTCGCGCTCGACATCAACACGGGCAAGTTGGCGTGGTACTTCCAGTACACGCCGAATGACTCGTGGGACTACGACGAAGTCGGCGTGCACATGCTGTACGACACGACGATCAACGGCGTGCCGCGAAAGGTCGTCGGCCACTTCGCACGCAACGGCTTCTACTACACGCTCGATCGCACGAACGGAAAGTTCATCAGGGCCGAGAAATACGTCAACGACTTGAACTGGACCAAGGGCATCGATCAGAAGACCGGCAAGCCGGTCGAGTACGACCCGAAGCTGGACGTGCAGATCTACAACCCCGCCGCGCGCGCGCTGCGCGGCGACGGCAAGAAGCGCACGTGTCCGACGTGGCATGGCGGGGTCGCGCACCAGCCGCTGGCCTACAACCCGGTGAAGCACGTCGCCTACGGCGTCGGCACGGAGGGCTGCTTTACCCAGAACGGTGCCGCGGTCGCGTCGCTGGGCAAAGAGGGCGGCATCGACAACAAGAACAGCCAGCAGCGTCAGTACAGCAGCGACCTCTATTACGGCGCGCTTACCGCGTTCGACACGGTGAATCACAGGGTGCTGGGCAAGGCTGTGACCGACATCGAAATTCGCTCCGGCGCGACGGCTACAGCCGGCGGTCTCGTTTTCACGGCGCTGCAGGACGGCTGGGTGGTGGCCTACAACGACGAGACGCTCGAGGAGCTGTGGCGCTTCAATGTCGGGACCCCGCTCAAAGGCGCACCGGTGACGTATGCGATCGGGTCGAAGCAGTATCTGGCGGTGCAGGCTGGTGGCCGGCATCTGCATCCGGTGAACTGGGACAAGCTGCAGAACGCGAGCTACCTGTTCGTGTTCGCGCTGAACTAGACCCGATCACTTGTGTTCGATACCACGCGAGCGGGTCCTGTCGCCGGGTTGCCCCACCCGTCCTCGGCGCCGGAAAAGACGCGCAACGGGGAGGCGCCTGCGCGGCGGGCGGGGCGGCCCCACCCGGCGCCACCCACTCGCTCCACTCCGAACACGCGTGAATTCATGGAATAGTCTGTTTGCTCGACGAGACGATCGTCCGGCGTCTTCACCGCAACGCGAACGCTGCGCGGTGGGATGTGCCCGTCGAGCGATTCGCGGCTGCGCTCGAGGTCAGTGTCGCGCGAGCGTTCAGCGGCGAGACTCCTGATCAGCGGGAGATCGAACGTTATCTGAGGTCACTCCATCTCGAGGACCTCGTGCTCGCCTGTGCCTGCGCGAGTGGTCACGAACAGGCATGGGATCACTTCGTGCGCGAGTACCGGCCGGTGCTGTATCGCGCCGCCGATGCGATCGACCCCGCCGGCGGCGCTCGCGATCTCGCCGATTCGCTGTACGCCGAACTGTTCGGGTTGACCGAACGCGAAGGCGAGCGACTGTCGCTCTTCCGCTACTTTCACGGGCGAAGCAGTCTCGGGACGTGGCTGCGCGCGCTGCTGTCGCAGCGATATGTCGACCGATTGCGGCAAACGCGCAGGCTCGATCCGCTGCCGCCGGACGAATCGCCAGGAGCGATTCCGGCCGCGGTCAAGACCATCGAGCCGGAACGCTCTCGATTCGTCGTGCTCATGCAACGGGCCGTCGCCGCCGCCATCGCACAGCTCGTCCCCAGGGATCGGCTGCGGCTCGCCTGCTACTATGCGCAAGGTCTGACGCTGGCGGAGATCGGGCGGGCGCTCGGCGAGCACGAAGCGACCGCGTCGCGTCATCTGGCGCGCACGCGCCGCACCATTCGCCAGAGCGTCGAGCACTACCTCCAACACCAGAAGCGCATGAGCGAGGCCGAAATCGAGGAGTGCTTCTCGTCTGTTCAGGTCGACGCCGGACCACTGGACCTGACCGAGCTGTTCGGGAAAGACGCCGGGTCAATCCCGGTTTCATATCGCAAGAATAGCGAGGACGATCGTTCTAAATGAGGGTGAAGAGACACGCCGATCGCGACAAGTCGCTCGACGCGATGCTCAGAAGGGCGGTGCACACGCCGGACGCAGCTGCCTCCAGTGACTGCATCGATGCGGAGACGATGGCCGCCTGGAGCGAGCGAGCACTACCGGCGGGCACCCTCTCACGCATTGAAACGCATCTCTCACAGTGCTCGCGGTGTCAGTCGCTGCTGGCCACGCTGGCGCGATCGACTCCGCCACGCTCCGCGTCGCCATCGATATGGCGGCGCTGGCATCTGCGATGGATCGTGCCGGCCGCGGCGACCGCGTCGGCGTTGGCGTTGTGGATCGCGACCCCCTCCCATAGAAGCACGCCGAGCACTCAGCCTGCCGTGCTGAACGATTCGACAGCGTCGCAGTCTGCAGTCCCGTCTTCCCCCGCGCCGGCTGCTCGCGCCGAGCAGCAACGCGACCGAGCGAAGACGGATGTGGCGAGCCGTTCGGATCGGAGTGCGCCCCTCGGCTCCGCTCGAGACCAGCGCGCGCTCGCGAAGCAGGAAGCACCCTCCGCGACAGCGGACAGCAGCGCCGGTGCAGCGACACCGGCGACTCCCGCTCGAGAGGCTGAGGCCCGCTCACTGCAGGAGACGATCACCGTAGCTCCAGCACTGCCGGCAGCGCCACCCGCGGCGGAACGAGGCGAGCTGTCTGCACAGGCTCAGGCCGCAACAGTCGTCGAAGACACGTCACCCGATCCGGCCAATCGATGGCGGATTGTGAATCGCACCCGCATCGAGCGCTCCACCGATTCGGGAGCCAACTGGCAAGTCGTGTCGTTTCCGGAAATCGAAGATTTGGTTGCGATCCGCGCCTTGAGCGCCACCCGAGCGCTGGTCACGACGGCGGATGGCCGTCGATTCCGCACCGACGACCGGGGAAGAACCTGGGCCCGCGTGGTTCCATAGCATCCGCCTGCAAGAAACTGCAGCGACGCCGTTCTAAGGACAACAGTCGCTCTCTCCAAAGGAGCTTCACATGTCCGCACGCTTCTGGCTCGCCGTTCCTGTCCTGATGCTGACCAGCGCAATTGGTGTCCAGTCCGGCACCCCCTTGCCGGCCGTAGCCCGACGGGCGGAGGTGGGCGCCGGCGCCGCGCAACCGCAGGACGCTTCGACCCTCGACGACCAAACCGAACTGGCGCTGACCGTCTACAACTCCGACCTCGCGCTCGTGCGCGACGTGCGCACCCTGCAGCTGCAGCGCGGCGTCACGAGCCTCCGCTTCATGGACGTCGCCGCCACCGTGAATCCCGCCACCGTGCATTTCCGTTCGCTCAGCGAACCGGCTCGGCTCGGCGTGCTCGAACAGAACTACGAGTACGACTTGCTCGAGCCCGACAAGCTGCTCCGCAAATTCGTCGGCCGGAACGTCACGCTGGTGCGCACACGCCAGCAAAACGGAACGACGACCGAAGAGAGCGTGACGGCACGGCTTCTCAGCTTCAACGCCGCGCCCGTCTGGCAGATCGACGGCGAGATCGTGACCGGCTTTCCCGCCAATCACATCCGCTATCCCGAGCTGCCGGAAAACCTGTTCGCGCATCCCACGCTGATCTGGTCGCTGAACAACGAGGGCGCCGCGCGTCACCGCGTCGAAGCTTCATATCTGGCGACCAAGCTGTCGTGGAACGCCGATTACGTGTTGACCGTCTCGCGCGACGACAAAGACGCGGATCTCGACGGATGGGTGACGTTGACCAACGGCAGCGGGACGTCCTTCCGGAACACTTCGGTGAAATTCGTCGCTGGCGATCTGAACAGGGTCCGCAATGCGCTGGCGCGAGCAGACATGGTGCTGCGGGAACGGATCGCCGCCTCGCCCACGGCGATGAGCGAAGAAGCGTTTTCCGAGTATCACCTCTACACGCTCGACCGGAAGACCAGCATCAACAACAACGAGACCAAACAACTGAATCTGCTCGGTGCCACCGCCTTTCCGATCACCAAGCGCTACGTCGTCGAGGGTCAGGCGTTCTACTACCGCAATGCGCAGCATCCTGGATCCCCGCTCAAAGACGACGTCGAGGTCTACTACCAGTTCAAGAACGAGCAGCCGGTCGGTCTCGGTATGCCGATGCCGGCGGGAGTCGTCCGCGTGTATCAGGCGGATTCGAAAGGAGGCGTGCAGTTCGTCGGCGAGGACCGCATCGATCACACGCCGAAAGACGAGATGCTGAACCTGAAGATCGGCAACGCCTTCGACGTCGTGGCGGAGCGGAAGCAGGTCGACTTCCAGCGAATCGCCACCAACGTCTACGAGGTCGAATACGAAGTGACGCTGCGCAATCACAAGACGACGGCGATCACCGTCGAAGTGAACGAGCCGATCGGCGGCACGTGGCAGATCCTTCGCTCGACACACCAGTGGCGGAAGACCGATGCGTGGGCCGCGCAATTCAACGTGCCGGTGAACGCCGATGGCGCTGCCACGGTCAGATACCGCGCGCGGGCCACGTACTGAAGTCAGAACTCAAAACTCGGAACTCAAAAGTAAGTATCGAAGTAGCGCGTACTTGAAGACTTACTTTTGAGTTTCGCGTTCTGACTTTTGACTTGATTTCAGAAGTTGAGCGTCGCATGCAGCCGCGCGAGGCGCGGAGCGGCAATGGCAGTCGGCGTCAGCCACGCCGCGCCGTTGGTTCGCTGCTCGTATGTCTGCTGATAACTCGTCGTCACGTTCGAGTTGAACAGGTTGTAGAGATCGATGCCCACGTCGGCGCGGCGGCCGGCGAAGCGCAAGATCTTCGCAAACCGCATGTCGACCAGGCTGACCCGCTCGAGTGAATACAGCTGCCCCGGATTGAGCAGGTTCACCGTGGTCGTGCCCGTTGCCAGCGCGTTGGCAGGCAGGCGTCCGAGCGACTGCTGGATGATCGTGTTCGGGACGACGTAGTTGGCGGCCAGCGACAGTCCGTTGGTCGCGACGCCGCCGCCGGGCGTCGTCGCAATCGACCGCATGCTGGCGCTGACGAGCACGGCGATCCTGGGTATCGTGTAGGACGCCAGCCCGCGGAACGAAGTCGTCCAGCGCTCGGTGACGTCGCACGCATCGATCCGCGCGGTCCCGAGGAGCTCAGGCAGTGCCCTGGTCACCGCGCAGTTATTGCGGACGCCGCGGCCGGTGCTCGTCCCCGCCTGAACTGTCAAGCCGCTGGCCAGACGAGCCGTTCCCGTAAAGTCGACGCCGTGCCAGTAGGACGTGCGGGCGTCGCCGTAATCGGTCTCGCTCGTCATGTAGTTCTGCGCGCCGCGCGATGCCGCGGCCTGCGTGATCGCCACGAAGCTCGCGGTGCTGCCGCCGCCCGGCAGGTTGTCATGCTGTGGAATCGGCAGCGAGTACGTTTCGTAATCGGCCGCCGTGGTCAGCAGGTTGTCGGTCACGAAGAAGTTGCCCCACCAGCGGCGGGTGTAGCCCGCTTCCACGGACACACGCCGCACGAGCTCGTGTTGTACGGATACGCCCAGTTGCCAATCGTAGGGACGTACGCCCCAGCCGCCCAGGATGTCGGGGTTGATCGTCGTCGTGTTCGGGTTGGCGTTGCCGAAGTTCAGACCTACGCCGCCGATCGCCGCGCACAGGTCACCACCGGTCGCGCGGGTGTCCTGCGCCTGTGGGTTGAGCAAATCGCAGTCGACCTGGAAATTGCGATTGGCATCGTCCCAGCCGCGTGCCGCCGCCGGTCCGGAACCGATGCGCGTGATGATGCGCGCCGCAGGATTGTTGGCGCTGTAGATGCTGTCGGAGGTCGCCGCCTCGAGATACTTGCCGCCGTTCACCTTGATCGCCGTCCTGGCATTTCCGAACAGATCGTAGACAACACCGAATCGTGGCGTGATGTCGTTGTATCCGCGTACGCTGACGGTCTTGTCGAAGGTAATGGGCCGCGGATTGAAGCGCGACGTCAACGTGGTGCCGTTCCCTTCCGCCGGCGCCCAGCTCCACGCGCGGTCGTAGCGGACGCCGCCCTGCAACGTCAGGCGGTTGATGGTCCATTGATCCTGCGCGTACAGACCGATGGTTTGCGTCGCATCGTGCTGATCCCAGCGTGGCGCCAGAAAATACGAGACCGCCACCGGACAGAGCCGGTTGGCGCCCTGCGTCGTGCACGATGCGGTCGCCGGAGCGCCCGCGTTGAATGTGTAGCGCAGCTGCGTGTGGTTGGGGACCCGGCCGTTGCGGACGTCGGTGAAGGAGCCGGTGTATCCCACCTTCATGCTGTGCGCACCGGTCACATAGGAGACGGCGGCCCGCCACGACGAATTCAGCGCGTGGTTGTCGTTGAAGCCGAAGTCGAGCGGATCGAAGACACCGCGGTAGGACAGAAACGGCCGTCCGTAAATTCCCGCCTGCTCTGTGACCGGAATCAGATCCATCAGCCCGTCGGGTGCCGCCATACCGAATCGCGCGTACGCGTACGCAAACCGCGAATAGCCACCCTCCACGAGCATGCGCGACGTGAGCGGGGCCGAATAGGTCGTCTGCACCGTGTGGTAGGGGAAATCGTGATAGCCAGGGAAGGTTTCCGGCGAAACCGTGTCGGCGCCGAACGTGCGTCCGCTGGCAATCCAGTTGTCGCCGGCCTTCCGGCAACCGCTGCCACCGCTCTTCAGGGTCGATCCACCACAGCGACGCTGATAGTCGTAGGAAAACGTGAAGCGGTGCTTCTGCGTCGCCTGCGCGGTGAAGCGCCCGGCGCCGATCTTGCGCGTTTCCGCCTGCCGCGCCTCGATGTTTTCGTCCGCCGCATAGTCCCAATGAGAGGCATCGCCGGCAAACCGGTTGGCGAAGATGCCGCTCACCACGGACGCGTTGCCCCAGGCCCGTGCATTGCCGAAAAACCAGAGGCGATCGCGCAGAATCGGCCCGCCGAGGCTGCCACTCACATCCCAGTTCGAGCGCAACGTCGGTGGTTGCGTGATACCGAACCCGCGCAGGCGATCGTCCACGTTGTTGGCAATCGCCCAGTCGCCGGACTTGCTGTAGAACGCCTGCCCGCGAAATTCGTTGCCACCGGACTTCGGGATGATGTTGATGCTGGGGCCGCCGGTTTCCGCTTCGCCGAGACCGCCGGAAATCAGCACTTGCATCTCTTCCGAGTTGGCCGTGTCGTAGGTCACGTCCGACACGCCGCCGCCACCAAAGGGCGCGGCGACGGTCAACCCGTTCGTCATGATGCGCCCTTCGCCGCTGGCGCCGCCATGCGCGGTGAAGAACATCATCGTCGGCGTGGTCGGCGCCGTCGTCGCCCCTGCTCCCGCGACGCCACCGATGTTGAGCGCCGGCACCGCGGCCAACGCCGAGCCGTAACCGCGGGTCGCGGGCAGCGTGCTCAGCGTCTCGTTGTTCAGGACGACCTCGCGTCGCACGGTCTGCGTGTCGACGAGCGGTGCCTGGCCCGACACCGTGAGCGTCTCTTGTACCGCGCCGACTCGCATCTCGATATTCACGGGGATGACGCCCGAACCCGACACAGCCAGTCCGTCACGTTTCACGGTCGTGAATCCGGTCAGCGAGAACGTCAGTTCATACGTGCCCGGCGGGAGGTCAGTGATCCGGTACTGACCGGTCCCGTCGCTGACAACGCTCCGGGTCTTTTCGATCAGGACGGGGCTGGACGCCTCCACGGTCACGCCGGGAAGGACGGCGGAAGATGCGTCGCGGACAACGCCCGCGATGGTCGCCTGGGCGAACACGGCGCCAGGCAGCAGCAGGGTCAACGCAACCACCGCCGCGATCTTGACGATTCGCTGCATGTATGTACCTCCGTCTCCGTGCGTGCTCGATCCGATGCGGCATGAGCATCTCTGTGGACGCGTCCTCCTGGATCGTCCACAGTACGGAGCGGTCTATTCTGCAACAGACATCGGCGAGACGGTCAAGAATCGCGAGAGGACTACTTCGCGAACTCCTTGCAGGTGTCGACGTCCGAGCCCCAGTACTCGATGCATTTGGCGCGGTCCATTGGACCTTTGCCGATGACCTTGGCAAAGAGAAAGTCGGCGACCTGTTCGATCTCACGGGGCTGGAGCGTCGCCGGCGGATCGGGCAGCGTGGTGTTCATCCGCTGCAGATCCGCCTCCTTCAGACCGTAGCAGCGGCCATCGCTGTAGGCGAGCCGATCGAAGGCGGGCATGCTCTTGCCGGGAATGCCGCACTTGATCGCGACGATCACCTTGTCGCGATCGAGCTTGCTGACGCGCAGGTTGGCGCCGTCGGGCATCTGGCTGTCCATCTTCCGCCCGTCGGCGGCCCAGCCGTGACAGGCCTGACAGTCGGCTTTCTGTCTGAAGATGCGCATGCCCGCGGCGACGTCGTTCGGATCCGGTTCCTGCCCCTGCGCGCGAACGCCGCGCGCGCTGAGCAGCAGCGGAAACGCGATTGCCGCGGCGGCGGCAACAATCCACAAACGGGCCACCCATCGTTTCGCGCAGGCAGACATCTCGTACACCCTCTCCAGAACGCCAAGTATAAGAGAAGACGTGATCCCTCACATTGCAGCGGAGCGATTGCTGAATCAGCGATTGGCGCGGCCGAGCTCGGGCACGGTTGAGGATCTGCTCTCCTGGTTCGGCGCGGTGCAGGCGCAGGAATACGACGCCGCCAAATGGGCGCTCGCGCTCCGGCTTCGTGGGAACGTCACCGCCGATTCCATCGAGCGCGCGTTCAACAGCGGCCGCATCCTTCGGACGCACGTGCTCCGGCCAACGTGGCACTTCGTCGCCGCCGCGGACATCGGCTGGATGCTGCAGCTGAGCGCTTCACGCGTGCGCGCCCGCCTCGCCTACGCGTATCGCTATTACGGCGTGGACGCTGCCACACGGGTCCGCGCCGCCGACCTGTTCGCTCGCGCGCTCACGGAAGGCGAGCCACTCACACGACGGGAGCTCGGCGCGTACCTGGAGCGATTCGGGTTGCCTGGCAAGGGCATCCCGCTCGCCATGCTGACGATCGACGCCGAGCTCGAAGGGGTGATCTGCAGCGGCGCACAGCGTGGCAAGGAATCGACTTACGCGCTGCTCGCCACCCGGACGGCGAAGCGAGAGGCACTGCTTCGGGACGAAGCGCTGGCGGAGCTGACGCGTCGCTATTTCAGGAGTCACGGTCCGGCGACGATTCGCGATTTCGTCTGGTGGTCAGGGTTGTCGGCGACGGATGCGAAGCGGGGGATCGAGATCGTTGGCGCACGCGACGAGGTCATCAAGGGTGATCGCTATTGGCGTACGCGTCGTATCCGGCCAAGCCGTCCCTCGAGCGCCATGGCGTTCCTACTGCCGATTTACGACGAGTATCTGGTCGCGTATCGCGATGGCGAGGCCGTGCCGCGAGCGACAGATTTGCGAGGCTCACTCGGACCGGCCGTGATCATCGACGGACAGGTGGCTGGCACCTGGAAATCAGTCGTCAAGGGCGGTGACGTGGTGGTGCAGGTGACGGGGCGGCGGCGGCTCACGACAGCCGAGGGCGACGCCCTCGAGCGTGCGGTCGAGCGCTACGGGGACCATCTCGGACGATCCACATCGCTGCTGGTGAAGACGAACTAGTCCAGAGCTCGCCTGTGTCGAGACCACGGAGTCTAGATATTCTCCGTGTCGCCGTGGCTCCGTGGTTGCTCAACACACGTGAATCCTGATTGCCTGATTCCTGGCCCAGCCCTGAATCCAGATTCCTGATTCCTGATTCCTACTGCTTCACGTACTTCGTGATCCCGCGCAGTTGCGCTTCCGCCGTATAGATGTTGCCCGCCGGATCGATCGCGATGCCCTCCCCCATGGCACCGTCCCCCGAATTCGGCGTCGTGTGCGGCGGGATGAAGATGGTGACCTTGCCGTCTTTGAGGCTGCCGATGCGAACGCCTCGCTGCCAGCCAGGATGCACGCGTTCAGTCGACTCCGAGTCGGTCGTGTAGATCACGTCGTCTTTGTCGATGGCCAAACCGCTGGTACGGCCGAAGTCGTGATACTCGCCGACGAAGCTGCCGTCCGTTCTCAGGATCTGAATCCGGTGGTTGTGACGATCGGCGACGATCAGCCGACCCTGCGAATCGAACTCGATCGCGTGCGGTGTCCGGAATTCGCCGGGTCCTGTTCCAGTCTTGCCGATGACGCGCAGGAACTTGCCATTCTTGTCGAATACGGAGATGCGTCCGATCAGATTGGGATCGGTGACATCGGTGTGACTCTCGGCAACGTACACATCCCCATTTCGTGGATCGGTAACCACGTCGATTGGATCCGTCAAGGCATCCGGCGGGTTTCCATGGACACCCGGCTTTCCGAGTGTCATCAGCACCTTGCCCTCGGGGCTGAACTTCACAACGACACTGCCCTTCCTGTCTTCCCCGGAAAACTTCTGCAGTTCGTCGGCGCTTGGTGCGCGAGCGTCGGTGACCCACACGTTGCCGTCACGATCGACGTGGATGCCGTGCGGCCAGACGAACATGCCGCCACCGAAGCTCTTGATCTCCCTGCCCGACGGATCGAAGTGGTGAACGGGATTCACCTTCGTCCCCAGACAGCCGGGCGTCGTCCCGGGCGAGCAGCGATCGGTGGCCCATACCGATCGCCCGTCGCGATCGATGGCGACGCCGTTTGACCCGCCCCACGCCCGACCCTCCACATTCAACTGTGCCCAGTCGCGATTGACACGGTAGGGATTGGTACCGGTATTGACTGGCTGCACCTTGTCGGTATCGGCCGTACCACCCCGCTGCTGCGTCGAAACGCGGGCGCCGTGCAGCATCAGCCAGAGCGCCACGATCGATCCCGTGACTGCCAACCGTATCAGCCCTGCGGCGCGCATCGTCGCTCTCCTCCTTAAACTCTAATGGTCGCTTCGCGACCGACACAAAGACTACGAAGACCTCTCATCCTTCCTGATCTTCATGATGAGCGGAGGCCTTCGTGGTTGATCAATCCCACCGGGCGGCACGAACCGGATCAACGCGACGCGTTCGCGGTCACCGGTGCGAGGCTGAAGACGTAGACCGCTCCCGATTCATCGGCTGAATTGTCCTTCTGGTTCCCGTTCAAGCCTTTTGCGGCGCTGTCCTCGGCGCGAGCGCCGACGGCCAGGATCGTGCCGTCGCGATTGAGCGCGACGGAGCTGCCGAACTCGTCGAATGCGTCGGTGTTCGACCCCTTCACGTATGCGATCTGCTTCCACTGGCCGGCCACGCGCCGGAACAGGTAGACCGCACCAGACTCCATCGCCCTGTCGTTGTTCTGATCGCCGTCGATGCCCTTGGCGTCCGAGTCCTCGAGCTGCGCGGGAACGGCCAGCGTGTTGCCGTCGCCGCTGATCGTCAGGCGCGATCCGAACCAGTCGTCGGCGCCGGTATTCGACGGCTTGATGAACGCCTCCTGTGTCCAGGTGGTGCCGCTGCGCCGAAACAGGTACGCCGCGCCCGCCGACGTGTCCTTGTCCGCATCGCTGGCGCACGTCGTGTTCGTCTCGGGAGGATTCACCCCCGTGGCGAGACAGTCCTCGTCAATCGAGCCGGCCAGTAGTGTGTTTCCATCGTCGCTCAGTGCCACCGCCGCACCGATTGAATCCTGCGCTTCGGCGTTCGACGCCTTGATATACGCCTGCTGGGTCCAGGTCGCACCGCTGCGCGTGAAGACGTAGATGGCTCCCGATCCACCGCGCCCGAATGCCTGCGACCCGTTGATCTCGCGCGACGCCCCCCCCTCGTCGAACGCGCCCACTGCCAGCGTATTGCCGTCGGCGCTCAACGAGACGGCGTAGCCAAACTGCATCGGGAAGAAGACGCCGCCGCCTGGAGGAGGACCGCTCGTCGGTGGAGCGGCGGCAGCGCCGCGGCCTCGTCCACGCGGCGGCGCCGGCAAGTTATTCGACGCCTTCATATAGGCCTGTTGCGTCCACGTCGTTCCCGTTCGCGCGAACACGTACACGGCTCCCGAGGTCTCGGCCGAATCGTCCTCCTGATTGCCGTTGATACCAGAGGCGTTGCTGTCTTCGGCATTGGCGCCCACGGCAATAGTGTTTCCGTCGTCGCTGATCGTCAGCGAAAAGCCGAATTGATCGCCCTCGGCGAAGCTGTCGCCGGCGGCGGGCTTGCCGGTGTTCGACGCCTTCAAGTAGGCCTGCTGCGTCCAGCGACCCGCCATGCGCGTAAAGACATAGACCGCACCCGCCTGCGGAATCGAGGTGTCATTCTGATTGCCGTTGACGCCTTTGGCGTTGCTCGGCTCGAAATAGGCGGACACGGCCATCGTGTTGCCGTCGGCACTGAGAGCGACGACGTGACCGAAGCTGGCGCTCATGCGCGGGTTCGACGCCTTGACGTACGCCTGCTGCACCCAGTTGCTGCCATTGCGCGTGAACAGGTAGACGGCGCCTGACCCGAACAGCGACGTGTCGTTCTGATTGCCGTTGATCCCGCTCGCCTTGCTGCTTTCGTCGGGAGCCCCGACGGCGAGCGTGCTGCCGTCCGCGCTGATGGCCACCGAGTCGCCGAGCAGGGTGCCGCCGTTGCCGAAGTGATCGCCGCCGTGTGTGTTCGATGCTTTGAGGTAGGCCGTCTGCCGCACGGTCGCCGGCCGCGCCTGCGCCTGCGCGATGACCTGAATGCCTCCAACGAGCATCGCCACCAACAGCCCGATGCCGCAGGTCAGTGCTCCGCCCTTCATCGTGCCTCCGTCTGTGGAGAAATAGTGCAGCGAATAAGAACCGGCGCGCAGCGTATCGTCGCGCCGGACTGTCATCCTATCCCGAATGGAAGGCGTAGGAATCAGGATTCAGGAATCCGGAATCAGGGCTGGCCGGGAATCAGCTCAGGGGAATCAGCTCGAAACGCAAGGAGGCCTCATCGCTTCAGCCTGGTTCCTGAATCAGCCCTGAATCCTGATTCCAGATTCCTGATTTCTGATTCCTTCGAGGATCGTTACCGGATCCTTGTCAGTTGTCCGCGCGCGAAGCCACCTGGATTCGACGGCGAGTGCACATTGAAGTACCAGCCGGCAGGGTTGTCGAGGATGCTCTGCATGGTCGCCGCATCCACCGGCATATCGGGCGCGGTGTATTGGCCGCTACCATCACTCAAGAGGAACGTCGTGACGCCGGACAGACCCGCGCTCACGATCACGGGACCATTGATCCCAGCGGCACCACGATGAATGTGCGCGCCGATTACGGTGGTCGGCGGAAATCCAGCGAGCTGAAAGGTCATCGACGCGGTTCCACCCGTCACGTTGCCGGCGCTGTCGCGCGTGACGGTGAACGCGATCTGCGCCGCGCCGCGGCCGCTCGCCTCGGCGCCGGTAATCGGCGGGTTTTCATTGGCAGGAAAGAGCTGTGCCACGAACACCGGCTGAATGCCCGTCGAGGGCGCCGTAGGATTGTCATCGCACCCCAGTCCGAGCGCGCACACGCATAGGATCGCGAACCTCAGTTTCATTGCTGCCTCCGAGCGGGGCGAGCGTAGCCGGAGAGGCCGACAAACACAAGCTCTGGCTATGAGTGCGTGGCAAAGGACGGGCTCTTTATGCGATCCGCCAGAACCTCACGACCACCTCGGACGGATAGCGTTCACCGACGCCGATGAACAGCGACTGCGTGAGCCATTGCAGATGCTGGGCAGAGGTCTCAAAGGTCGGTGACGTGCGGAAGTACACCAGCGCCGGATCGACGACGTGTCCTGCCAGCAGCATGTCCATCACCTCGCGCGGGGCATGCCGTATCCCGACGTTGTGCACCGCGATCACCGCGCCGTCATCTGTTTGCAGCACGTAGCGGCTGTCCAGTTCCGAGAAGCCATCGTGCCTGATGATCTGCCAGTCGCTCCCACCAGTAACGATCCGCCCGCGCAATGATGGCCCCTCGAAGCTGCCGCCGGTGATCGGCACCACACGGCGCCGACCGTGCGGTAACACAGCAACCTCCAACGGCTCACCAACGAGCGCGCGCACCTCGAACGCGAACTCCAGATCTGGCGCGAATGGTGGCATAGCCGGACCGCGGACGCGCGCGACGGCAACGACGCGTCGGGACCGCCGCTACTTGCGCTCGGGCATCAGCGTGACCTTCACGTAGTCACGCATGTTGAGATACGTCTGCGCCGCCTCCTGAATGGCAAACCCGGTCAATGCGGCAATGCGTTTCGGCATGTCGAGCACGTTTGCGGCGTTGGCCGCATCCCTCTCCTGGTAGCGGCGGGAGATCTGCCCCAGCAAGTACCCGTTGTTCTGACTTTGCTGCTCGAACTCGCGCAGCAGCGCGGCGCGGATTCGCGTCACCTGGTCCGGCGACAGCGACGTGTTCTTGACGAAGGTGATCTCGTCGAACACGCGCTGCACCAGACTCTCCGTGCGCGCCGGATCGCACGTCCAGTCGATCCGGACGTTGAACTGTGGCCGCGGAAACTTGAAGGCCGACGGCGCCGCCTGGATGCTGTAGGTGGCGCCAAGCTCCTGGCGAATCGTATCGAACAGCCGTCCCTGCAACACCATCGTCATCGCGCGCAGCGCCAGCACATGCGCGTCGTCGTACATGAAGGGACCGGAGAAGACGATGGCCACTTCGCTCTTCGGCGCGATGCCCTTGGCGATGGTCTTCTCGACGATTCCGGTCGGCGGCGCGATGCCGAGATCCCGCCACGTTTCATGCGCACGCGTCGCCGGCAGGCTTGCCACGTAGGTCTCGACGAGTGGCTTGATCATCTCCGGCGTGAAACTGCCGACGAAGACGAAGGTGAAGTTGCTCGCGTCGGCAAAGCGTGCTTTGTAGAACGCGAGCGACTTGGCGAGATCCCACTGGTCAACGGTGTCCGGTGTTTCCGGGCGTCGACGCGGATGATTGCGACTGAGCGTTTCGTTCACCGTCTGATCGAAGACGGCGTCGGGACTCGCCATCCGATTGGCCAGCAGTCCCTTGACCTGTGACTTCAGCGCGGCAAAGGCGACCGGATCGGCACGCGGCTCCGTGAACCGCAGATACACCAGCTGAAACAGTGCTTCGAGATCCTGAGGGGTGCTCCCACCGACCATGCCTTGCTCGAGCTCGCCGATGAACGGCGTGACCTCGACGACCTTGCCGACGAGGATTCGGTCCAATGTCGTGGGGGTGAACTTCCCGACCCCGCCGGCCGAAATCACGTCGTCGGCGGAGCGGGCGGCAATGAAGTCGGCGTCACCGGCCAGCGATGTTCCGCCAGGCGCGGCCGCGCGAAACAGGATCTGATCCTCTCGCAGCGTAGTCGGCTTGAGGACCACGGTCGCGCCGTTGGAAAGCGTCCACTCGGTGAGTCCCGCCTCCGGATGCTTCGTGTCCTTGACAATCGAGCCACGCGTCGGCGGTGCCTCCATCAACGATTGCGCGGAGGTCGTATCGACATAGGGTTCGACACGCTTCTCCGAGCCGGCTTTCACGGCGGCGGCAAGCTGCGTCTCGGTCGGAAGGGTAATGCCGATTCCCTCGGGCGCAGACACGATCACTAACCGGTTGTCTTCGGGGAACCATTGCCGGCCGAGCGCATTGATTTCCGCGAGTGTGATTTCCGGGACGAATCGACGATGGAAGGCCAGCTCCTGCCAGATGGTGGGCAGCGCTTCCGCCTGGAGGAAGTTGCGCGTGTATTCGTCGGCGCGGCTCGACGATTCGCGATCCGGACTCTCGGTGACGCTGCGCTCGTAGCCAAGCATCATCGCCTGCTTGGCGCGCGCGAGCTCGGTTTCGGTGAAGCCGAATCGCTCGACGCGCTGAACCTCGGTGACGAGCGCTTCGAGGGCGGGCGCGATCCCGCCATTGGGGACGATTGCCTCGAGCGAGGCCTCGTCCTTGGTGCGCGGTGTCTGGAACAGCTGCCGGCTGGCGGCCACCCTGAAGAACGGCGGGTTCTCGCGTTGGATCAACTCCTCGAGCCGCGCGTCCAGCATGTCGCCGAACAACTGGTCCATCATGATGTCGCGATAGCCGCCGACCGTATCCTGCCGGCGCGCCGGTCGCAGATCGCTGATTGCGACAGAGGTCGCCGTCGATTCCTGATCGGTGACGATTGCGTATTTCGTACCGGGATGATCGGGCACGTCGAAGATCGGACGAGGCCGTTCCGGAGACGGTCCGGCCAGCGATGAGAAGTGCGCCCTGATCATGCCGACCACGGCCGCCGGATTGATGTCGCCAACGACGATCACGGCCATCAAATCCGGGCGGTACCAATCCTTGTAGAAGCGCAGCAACTGCTCGCGCGTGGCCTTCTGAATGATGTTGGGATCGCCGATCGGAGGCCGGTCCGCGTACCGCGAGCCCTCGAGCTGACTGCGACGGATTTTGTCGCCGGTGCGCTCGCCGGCGCCGAGGTGCAGCCGCCATTCAGAGAGGACGATGCCGCGCTCACGCTCGATCGCCGCCTGATCGAAAGTGGCGCCTCCAGCCCAGTCCTCCAGAACGAGCAGCGCGCGATCGATCACGTCGGGCGAATCGGTCGGTACTCGCAGCGTGTATTGCGTCTCGTCGTAGCTGGTGCCGGCGTTGGCGTCTGGGCCGATACCCAGCCCCAGCGACGACAGGAAATCGATGATGCCCTGCCGCGGAAAATGCGTCGTCCCCTCGAACTCCATGTGCTCGACGAAATGCGCCAGCCCCAGCTGGTCGGGATCCTCCAGCACGGATCCCGCCTTGACCACCAGACGCATTTCCACGCGATGCGCTGGCTTCGGGTTCGGCCGGACGTAGTAGCGCAAGCCATTGGGCAGCGTGCCGATCGTCACTTCGGGATCGACCGGCATCAACTGCCCCAACCCATACGAGGCAACAGACGCCGCCGACGTTTCGCGTCCGGGAAGCGTCTGCGCTGGCGCCAGTACGCCGGCGCCAACCAGCAGGGCAACGATCAGGGTGGAAAGACGGAGGCGTATGCGCGGGCAGGTCATATTCAACCTTCAATCCTACTTGATACGCGAGGCAGGTCCGACCAGGCCAACCCCATGTGCCGTGGTTCTGAATTGCCCGGTGTTGCTTCCGAGCGACGTCGCGACGCACCGCGTATCCCGCGCCCGATACACGTCGCTCATGGCACCAGCGCCGAGAGCGGCAATGAGTTCGTACGAGCCGATACGCGTCCGGCGGCAATCGACATCGTGATCAAGGATGTTTGGAAACCCCGCTTCACCAGATGACGTCGACCTCGTACTTCCGGAACACGCGATCGCGCGTGACGATACGGTAGCCATCCGCCCGCGCCTGCGCCGCCAGCAGCCGATCGAAAGGGTCTCGATGATGAAACGGCAAGTGCTGGACTGCGGCCGCGTGGATCGCGGTTACCGGCAGGAATCGATAGCCGGCGGCCACTTTTTCGGCGACGTAGGCATCGAGCGAAGCTGGAAGCACCAGCCGGCCAAGATTCGCCTTGATGGCCATCTCCCACACCGACGCGGCGCTCACGTGCAACAGCACATCGTCGCGTTCCATGGCGGTGCGGGCACGGCGGCTCAACCGGCGATCACCTGTGGCAAACCAGAGGAACGCGTGGGTATCGAGGAGCAGCTTCACCGGTACGGCTTCATGTCCGGCAGCGGCGCATCGAAGTCGTCCCTCATGACGACACGACCGCGATCTTCGCCGAACTGGGGCCGGCGCGCCGCGGACGTGGGCGGTCGCAGCTCGGCGACGGCCCGTCCACGCTTGGTGATGCGATAGATGTGTCCGCGCTGCACCCGCTCCAACAGCTCCGAAAGGCGGGTTTTGGCCTCGAATGCGCCGATTTCCTCGATCTCCATACCAACCAGTTTAACAGACCAGCTCGCTGCGGCTGCGTTGCTCACGCCTCTGCCATGCGCGGGCTGTACCCGTGACGAGCTCTCCGGCCGCTGGCGCACTGCTCCGTACCGCGAATCATGCCGAATCGTGCCTCCGCCGCGAGGCGACCCGCGGCGAACGTGAGCAATGTCGGTGATGTTGCTTCGGGCGTGTCAGGTGTGCAGCACAGCCGCAAATCGAGCGAGACGCCCGGGCACGAACGTTGCTCCCTTACTGCCAGGAGATAACGTCATGCGCTCTCCAAGCGTTGCTGCGTTGGTCAGGCGCGTTCAGGATGCCTTTCTGGACATCCCCGGTCTTTCCATGACGATCGAACAGGCGCAACGACTGTTTCGTATCGATCGCGCAACCTGCCAGGCATTGTTCGACGCGCTGGTCGAGTCGGCGGTGGTCACAAGAAGGGCGGACGGGGCGTTCGTCAGATTGGTGCCGCGCGCCGCGTAGTGAAAGCGGCCGCTCCTACCCGCATGACGATTCACTGACGGGCAGGAGCCTCATGCCTCTTCGAGTGGCCACCATTTGACGGACGTTGGCGCCCCTGCTCAATTGCGCGTCGGTTGATGCCGTCTACGTTTGATCATCGGTATCGCTAGCGTTGCAAGCCCCACCGCCTTTTGCCACAATCGCCGCACTAGCCCTCTTCTTGGAGGTCCGGATGCGCACACGGTCCATCCTCGGCGCTCTGGCGGGCGCGCTCGCCTTGACAGCGACCGTATCGGTCGATGCTCAGACACGATCGCCCCGAACACCCTGGGGCGATCCCGACATCAGCGGGATGTGGTCGACCGACGATCTGCGTGGCATCCCGGTGCAGCGACCGGACGAATTCGGCAACCGCGCCGAGCTGACCGATGCCGAGTACGCAAAGCGCACAGCCGAGAACGATGCGGCGCGAACGCGCGAGCTCAATCGCGTCGGCGCGTTTCGCAACGACGTCGGCACGCGGACGTTCCGCTATACCTCGCTGGTCGTCGAGCCCGCCAACGGCAAGCTGCCGCTGACGCCGGCGGCGCAGCGCGACGTCGAGCGACGTCAGGTGCAGCGGAGCAATCCGCCCGCGTCATGGACCGATCGCAGCCTGTACGATCGCTGCATCACGCGCGGCATCTTTGGATCGGTGCTGCCGGTCATCTACGGCAACGGCAACTACATCTTTCAGTCGCCCGGCTATGTGACGATCACCTACGAGATGGTGCATGACACGCGCGTGATTCCGCTCGACGGGCGGCCGCACATCAGCGGCAGCATCAGGCAGTACATGGGCGATGCACGCGGACACTTCGAGGGCGATACGCTCGTCATCGAGACCACGAACTTTCTCGGCGACGCGACCGGCATCGGCGGCAACGGCGGCGGCGCCCCAACCAGCGACCTGCTTCATGTCGTGGAGCGGATCACTCGCGTCGCGCCCGACATGCTGAATTACGAGATCGCGATCGACGATCCGAAGACGTTCACGCAGCCGGTGAAGCTGCGTGTCCCGCTGACGACGTATCCAGGGTTCCAGGTGTTGCCGTACGAGTGCCACGAGGGCAACAACGCCCTGCACAATATCCTCAGCGCCGCCCGCGCCGAGGAGAAAGCGACGGCCGAAGCGCTCGCGAAAGGACTACCACCGCCGAAGCCGTCGACGTGGCTGGGGGGCGTCGCGCCCGGCGCACCCGATCAATAGCTCGAAGGAACAGCGGTCAGGCGACCGACGGAGAGAGTGCCCTGATTTCGCGCACCCGTGTCGTCACGATGCGGCGCCCTTCGTGCACCAGCTCCATCGAGAAGCCGGGATGGATCGCGCGCAGCTTGAGGACGCTGCCACCAAGCGAGCAGCCGGCAACCCGTGCCCGCGTGTGGTCCGGGAAGAACGTGCCGCCCCGGACCACGACGTCTCCCGTGACCGGCGACAGGATCGTCAGTTCATAAGTAGTGTTGCGTGTCCGGATCGTGAACTGCTCGAGACCAGCCAGCGTGTCGATCTGCACGCCGCCGCTCCAGTCCCATTCGCTCCATTGGCGTAGATCACACGCCACCGAAGCCGCACGGAAAATCCCCGTCTCCGCCATGTCAGCCCGTCACCATCTATTGTAGGGTGCAACAGAATATACGATTTTCGCGGCCTTTCTTGCCGTGGCGCAGGCGGACGGTCGCTTGGCAACTGCCCGTCGATATAATCGCCAGCCAGTGGTGCCCTCTCGCTCCGTCGACGACGTGACGGCCGGTCATCTGGCGCTCGACGCAGGAGACTGGCGACGCGCGCAACACGCGTTCGAACGGGCGCTGGCCAGCGCCGAAACGCCCGAGGCGCTCGAGGGTCTTGGTCTGGCCGCGTGGTGGCTCGATCTCGCCGAGGTGGTGTTCGATTCGCGCGAACGCGCGTATCGCGGCTATCGCCGTCGCGGTGACGTGATCGCCGCCGCCCGGGTCGCCGTTTGGATCGCGTGGGACAGCGCCGCGTTTCGCGGCGAGCAGGGTGTGGCCAAGGGGTGGCTGCAGCGAGCGCGCCGCCTGCTGGATGGTCAAGCCGATTCGCCGGTGCATGCATTTCTCGCCGCGCGGGCGGCTGTCTTCTCCCTCCTCGACGACGGCGACCCTGAATCGGCAGAGACGCTTGCCAGCGAGGCCATCCGTGTGGCGCAAGCCGTCGGTGCCATTGATTGCGAGATGGTCGGGCGCGCGCTGCGCGGTTACGCACTGGTGACAACGGGCCGCGTCAGCGAGGGATTGCGCGAGCTCGACGAAGTCAGCGCGGCGATCCTCGCCGACGAGCTCAGCGATCGCGTGTTGATCGGACTCGCCGGCTGCTACCTGATTGGTGCCTGCGATCGGATTCGCGACCACGCGCGTGCCGCACAGTGGTGTGACCGCATCAAAGAGCACAGCCGAAAATGGGGCCTCAAGCCGCTGTTCGCCGTCTGCCGGACGCAATACGCGTCGGTCTGCATGTGGCGCGGCTCGTGGCAGGATGCCGAACGGGAGCTGACCAACGCGTGCGCGGAGCTGGCGATCTGTCGGCCGGGCATGGCGACCGATGGCCTGGCGCGCCTGGGTGAGCTGCGTCGACGTCAGGGCCGGCTCGACGAAGCGCTGTCGTTGTTCGACCGCAGCGGTGGACATCCGATCGCGTCGCTGGGTCGCGCGGCGATGGCGCTCGATCGCGGCGAGGTGCAGAACGCGGTGGAGCTGGCAGAGCGGCATTTGCGACGGCTGCCGGCCAGGAATCGCACCGAGCGCGCTGCGGCGCTCGAGCTGTTGATTCGCGCGCAGGCCGCGACCGGGTCTGCCGACGCGTTGGCGCACGCGCGAGTGGCGCTCGACGAACTGCGAGACATCGCGGCCACGGCGCAGACGGCGCCGCTCGTCGCGTCAGCCAGTCTGGCGGCAGGCGTGCTCGCGCTGGCCGCGGGTGATGTCGGCAGCGCGCGATGTGGCCTCGAAGACGCCGTCGATCTCTTCGACAGGAGTGACGCACCGTTCGAAGCCGCGTGCGCACGCGTTCATCTCGCGTCGGTGCTCGAACGATTGGGACGAGACACCGCCGCGATGACAGAACTCGATCACGCGCTCGATGCGTTGGCGCGACTCGACGCACGCGTCGCCATGTCGGCAGCGCAGACGATGCGCCAGCGGCTCGCGACGCCGCGACCGGCAACGCCGTCTCCGGCGACGAGTCATCCGAGTGGCCTGACGACGCGCGAACTGGAAGTCCTCCGCCTCATTTCGACTGGTCTCAGCAATCAGGAGATCGCCGAGCGACTCTGCATCAGCGAGCACACCGTTCATCGGCACGTCGCCAATACACTCGCCAAGCTCGATGTGCCGTCGCGGTCGGCGGCTGTCGCCCACGCGGCGAAGCTCGGACTGCTCTAGGTAGCTGGGTAGCTCCGTAGCTGAGTAGCTCCGTAGCTGAGTAGCTCGGTAGCTCTCGGTGGCTGGGTGGCGCGGTGGCGGTGAGTGATTGGATAAGTGCTTTTACCCAGCTACCTATCCGCCTAGCAACCCAGCTACCCCACTGGCCGGAACGGGCCATTTTGCATTGCCTGACCAAAATGACCGGATCCGGCGAAGCGGGTCTGCGGCAATCGCATTAGAGTTGCCGCATGACACAAATAATCCTTACCTCCAATTCACCCGCATCAGCCGGCAGTCAGCGGGCAAACGCCCTGGCCGATCGTCTCGAACAAGGGGCGCAGGCCCTGATTGCCTTCGCGACCGGTCTGACCGACGCAGAGTGGCAGACGCGCACACCAGACGACGGTCGGCCGGTGGGCGTCATCGTTCACCACGTCGCCAGCGTGTATCCGATCGAGATCCAGCTCGCGCAAACCATGGCCAGCGGTCAGGCGGTGACTGGTGTGACGTGGGATGACATTCACGTGATGAATGCGCGCCACGCCGCGGAGTTCGCGACAGTCACGAAACAGGCCGCGATCGATCTGCTGCGGACCAACAGCGCGGCGGCGGCGACAGCCATCCGCGCGCTCACCGACGAACAGCTCGCCGAGGCGGTCCCCGTATCGCTGTACGGCGACGCCCCGCTCACCTGCCAGTTCATGCTCGAGGATCACGCGGTCCGCCACAGCTATCACCATCTCGCCCGCCTGCGACGCGCGGTGCGGCCGTAGGTCACGAAAGGAGTCCTGCCATGACCACGGTCTCGACCAACACCACCAGCGCACCGTCGCTGGCGACGATCAAGGCGAAGCAGCAAGCGACGTGGGCCTCGGGCGATTTCGCCGTCGTCGGCACCACGCTGCAGATCGTCGGCGAGCTGCTGTGCGAGGCAGTCGACCTGCGCGCCGGTGAGCGGGTTCTCGACGTCGCCGCCGGCAATGGCAACGCGACGCTGGCCGCCGCGCGTCGCTTTGCGCAGGTCACGTCCACCGACTACGTGCCGGCGCTGCTCGAACGTGGACGGCGCCGCGCCGAGGCGGAAGGCCTCGACGTCACGTTCGAAACGGCGGATGCCGAGGCGCTACCCTATGCCGACGCGAGCTACGACGTCGTGCTGTCGACCTTCGGCGTGATGTTCGCGCCCGACCACACCGCGTCGGCCAGTCAGATGCTGCGTGTGTGCAGACCGGGAGGCCGCATCGGCCTCGCCTCGTGGACGCCGGGCGGGTTCATCGGCCGGATGTTCAAGGTGGTGGGCGCACACGTGCCGCCGCCGGCCGGGGTGCGCTCGCCTGCGCTGTGGGGAACGGAGGCGCACATCGCGGAGCTGTTCCCGAAGGTGAAGTCGATCGAACACACGGTGCGCAACTTCGCCTTCCGCTATCGCTCGCCGGAGCACTTCGTCGACGTGTTTCGCACGTTCTACGGTCCGGTCCACAAGGCGTTCGCAGCGCTCGACACCGATCGACAGGCGGCGTTCGAAACCGACTTGATCGCGCTGCTGCGCACCCACGACCGCGGTGGCGCCGCGGGTCTCGTCGTCCCGGCGGAATACCTGGAGACGGTCATCACTCGATGAAAGAGCTGCGGCTGATGTGCGTCCTTGCCCACCCCGACGACGAGTCATTGGGGACGGGCGGGACGCTGGCCAAATACGCCGCGGAGGGCGTTCACACCTATCTGATCACCGCGACGCGCGGCGAGCGTGGACGGTTCGGTAATGACGGCGAGCGACCGAGCGACGAGGTCGTCGGTCAGACGCGTGAAGCGGAACTGCGTGCGGCCGCGAAAGAACTTGGGCTGAAGGAAGTGACCATCCTGGGGTATCCGGACGGCGCGCTCGATGCGGTCGATGCGGCAACGGCGCAAGAGGCGATCGCTCGTCACCTTCGACGGGTGAAGCCGCATGTGGTGATCACGTTCGGTCCCGAGGGGGCCTACGGGCACCCCGATCACATCGCCATTTCCCAGCTGACGACGGCAGCGGCGTTGCGCGCGGCCCACGTTCGCCAAGGCGACGGCGGGCAGGCCGGTCACGCGCATGCCGTCTCGAAGCTGTATTACATCGCGTGGGGTGAGAAGGCGTGGGCCGCGTATCAAGCGGCGCTGAAGAAGCTGACGAGCACCGTCGACGGAGTGGAACGACAGGTGGTTCCGTTTCCCGATTGGGCGATTACGACGCGCATCGATACCAGTGCCGTGTGCCCCACGGTGCTGCGGGCGGTGCAATGCCACCACACGCAGATGAGCATCTACAAAAACCTCGAGGCGTTGCCGTCGGAGCACCAGCTGGCGCTCTGGGGCCGCCAGGAGTTCTATCGCGCATTCACGCTCGTCAACGGCGGACGTGCACGCGAGAACGATCTCTTCGAAGGACTGCGATGACACCCACCAGTCACGTCGACACACGCACCACCCGCCGTGCCGCCCTCGACATGAGCGCCGCCGGATTCCGCGCGGCAGGCCATCGCCTTGTCGATCAGATCGCCGAGTGGCTGGAGCAGCTGCCGAACGGTCCGGTGGTGCCCAATGAATCAGCGGCGGACGTCCGCCGAGCGCTCACCGCCGATCGTGGCTTGCCCGGCGCGGGCACCGAGGCGACGGCGCTGCTCGATGAGGCAACGGAGCTGCTGTTTCGCCACTCGCTGTTCAACGGCCATCCGCGATTCTTCGGCTACATCACGTCGAGTCCGGCGCCGATCGGCGTGCTGGCCGATCTGCTGGCTTCGGCGGTCAACCAGAACGTCGGCGCCTGGCGTCTGGCGCCGATGGCGAGCGAAATCGAAGCGCAGACGATTCGCTGGATTGCGGAGCTGATTGGATTTCCCACCGACGCCGGCGGTCTGTTGGTGAGCGGCGGCAACATGGCGAACTTCGTCTGCTTTCTCGCCGCACGCAGCGCGAAGGTGCCGCAGGCGCGAAGCATGGGCGTAGCAGCGATGACCGGCCGGTTGCGCGTCTACGCGTCTGCCGAAACGCACACCTGGATCCAGAAAGCAGCGGATATGTTCGGCCTCGGCACCGACGCGATCCGGTGGATTGCGACCGACGCGGAACAGCGCATGAACAGCGCCGCCCTCGAGCAACGGATCGCCGACGACACGGCCAACGGAGAGCTGCCGTTTCTGGTGATCGGCACCGCGGGCACGGTCAGCACCGGCGCGGTCGATCCGCTCGCGGAGATTGCCGCCATCTGCCGGCGTCACGATGTCTGGTTTCATATCGACGGTGCGTACGGCGCGTTGGCGGCGCGCGTGCCGGAAGCGCCGGACACCATGCGCGCGCTGAGCGAGGCCGACTCAGTTGCTGTGGACCCGCACAAATGGCTGTACGCGCCACTGGAGGCCGGCTGTGCGCTGGTACGGCGGCCCGCCGATCTGCGGCATGCCTTCTCCTACCATCCGAGCTACTACCACTTCGATCACGAAGTGACGAACTACTTCGACTACGGGCCACAGAACTCACGTGGCTTTCGCGCGCTGAAGGTGTGGCTGGCGCTGCGTCAGGTCGGCTCGTCCGGATACTTCTCGATGATTGGCGACGACATCCGTCTCGCCAGGCACCTGTACGCTCTGGTCGAGGAGCATCCGGATTTCGAGGCGATGACGCAGCGTCTCAGCATCACCACGTTTCGCTACGTGCCGCGGGATCTGCGGCCGACGCTGCACACAGGCGAAACCGAGGCTTACCTGCACGGTCTCAATCAGGAGCTGCTGACGCGTCTCGAACGAAGCGGCGAGGCGTTCCTGTCGAATGCGACGATCGATGGTCGCTTCGCTCTCCGCGCCTGCATCGTCAACTTCAGAACGTCGGAGGCGGACATCGAGGCGTTGCCGCCGCTGCTGTCGCGGCTGGGCCGCGAGGCGGACGCGTCGCTGCGCGCTTGGCGCGTCAGCGCCGCATCCGATCGGCAAACTCCGCGAACCCTTCGATGAATTTGCCGACGCGATCGCGTATGGCTTCGTCGACCATCGCGCCGCTGCTGTCGAAGACCTTTGCCGCTCCGGAAATCATCAGGCGCCCCTGAAACCAGGGCAGCATTCCGAGCGTTCTCACCACCGGCAGCCAGGCCGCCTGCGAGAGTGCCGTGCCGCCGGGTCCAGGCGTCGCACCGGCAATCGCCACCGGCTTCCCCCGGAAGACCCGCGCGATATCAGCCGGTGGACGCGACATCCAGTCAATCGTGTTCTTCGCGACACCCGGGATCGAGTTGTTGTACTCCGGCGTGACGAGGAGGAGGCCGTCGGCCGCCGCGAGGCGCTCCTTCAACTGCTCCACGGCCGGCGGAATGCCCTGCGCCGCCTCCCAGTCGCCGTCATACAGGGGCACGTCGCGGATCGACACGATGTCGACGGTGGTCGGTGGTGGCGCGGCACCGGCGAGCGCGCGCAGCAGCATCGAGTTGAACGAGCCGACGCGAATGCTTCCAGACATGCCGAGGATCGTCGCCATGGTGTGGCTCCTTCGAGGCGCGCGCGCACGATCACGCCGAGCGTCGCATGACTATAAAGGAAGCGCGGACGTGTGGACTTAGAATCGACCGATGCCGCAGCGCTTCGAACCAAGTCCTCTCGCCGCACGCCGGACCCCCGAGGAAACCGCGCGCGATTACGACCTCGGCTTCGGCTCGGTGGTCAGCCGCGACAGCCGCCAGCGTCTGCTCAATCGCGACGGGTCGTTCAACGTGGTGCGCTCGGGGCTCGGATGGCTGGAGAGCTTTGCACCGTACCACCATCTGCTGACGGTGTCCTGGGCGTCGTTTCTTGGCATCGCCACCGCCTGCTATCTGTTGTTGAATGTCCTCTTCGCCATTGCGTACCTCGCGGCCGGCGATGATGCGCTGGCGGGACCGGGTGCGGCCATGCTGGGCGGCCCGTTCGGTCGCGCATTCTTCTTCAGCGTGGAAACGTTCGCGACGATCGGCTACGGGCAGCTGGCTCCGAACGGCCTCGCCGCCAACCTGCTCGTGACGACCGAGGCGCTGGTCGGCCTCATGTATCAGGCGCTGGCCACGGGACTGCTGTTCGCCCGGTTCGCCAGGCCTACCGCGTCGGTGGTCTTCAGCCGTCACGCGGTCGTCGCTCCGTACAACGAGGGCCAGGCGCTGATGTTCCGCGTGGTGAATACGCGCCGCAACGAGATTCTTCAGCTCGAGGCACAGGTGCTGTTCACCGAGATGCAGCCCGATGGCCGCGGTGGCGTCGCCCGGCGCTACTGGCTCCTGCCACTCGAGCGGAACAGAGTGACGTTCTTTCCATTGTCGTGGACGATCGTCCATCCCATCGATCGCGACAGCCCTCTTGCGGCCAGAACCATCGACGACCTGCGGCGCACAGAGGCAGAAATTCTGGTTCTGCTCTCGGGGACCGACGATACCTTCGAGCAGACGGTTCACGCGCGCTCCTCCTATCGCCCCGATGAGATCGTGTGGAACGCCCGATTCCAGTCGATGTTCACCACCGCCGACGCGCGGTCGCGCGTGGCGGTCGACGTCAGCCGCATCCACGACATCGAGTCGGCGTAACTTTCCGCTCCATCGACCGTTACTAGATCGAGACGCGCGGTTCGGATTGACGCCAGCTACCGAGGACGATCGGCTTCTGATTGAGGCGGCGCAGGCCGATCCGGCGCGCTTTGTCGAGATTTACGAACGCTACGTCGACCGCATCTATGCGTTCGTGAGTCGTCGCACCGAGAACCGCGCCGCCGCCGAGGACATCACCTCACAGGTGTTCGAACAGGCGCTGCGATCGATCGCTCGCTTCGAGTGGCGCGGCGTGCCGGTGGCAGCCTGGCTGTTCAGGATGGCCTCGAACGCGCTCGCCGACCATTGGCGGGCGCGTGGACGGGACGCATCCGAGCCACCACCGGACCTGCCCGATTCGCGCGAGCTCGAGGAGACCGATCGGCGGATCGCGTTGTATCAGCAGATGGCGCTGCTGCCTGAGGTCCAGCGTCAGGTGATTCAGATGCGGTTCGTCGAGGAGAAGAGTATTCGGGAGGTGGCGGCCGCTCTGGACCGATCGGAAGGCGCCGTCAAGCAGCTTCAGCTCCGGGCGCTGGAGCACTTGCGAAAGAGCATGGGTGGCCATGGCTGAGCGCGCCCTCGTCGATCGCCTGGACGAGACCGTTGACGCCATCGTCGCGCGTGGCGACGCGACCGCCGCGCTGCGCGATCCCGAACTGGCGCCGCTGGCCCGCGTCGCCGCCGATCTGCGCCATTACCCCAGGCCGGAGTTCAAAGCAAGGCTGCGGACGCAACTGCAACGGAGAACGACGATGACAAGCGTAGCAACGACGGCGATTCGCGAAGGGTTCCGCACGGTGACGCCGTACATCCGCGTGGCCGACGCGGGTCTCGCTGACTTCCTGGCGCAGGTGTTCGACGCGCAGGAGACCTTCAGCGCACGCGGCGGGGGCGGTGGCATGCACCGCGAGGTGCGCATCGGCGACTCGATGCTGATGATTGGTGAAGGGGGCGCGGCCGGCGGAGGCGTCATGCCCGTCAGGCCGGTGGCATTTCACGTCTTCGTGAAAGACGTCGACGCGACGTTCAATCGGGCGCTGGCAGCCGGTGCAACGTCAGTTGGCGAACCGGCCGACCGACACTACGGCGAGCGTGCCGGCTTCGTGCGCGATCCATTCGGCAACCACTGGTACATCGCCACAGCGCTCGGCCCGCAGTCGCTGGCGAGTGCGCTCGGGACCGTCACGCCCACCCTTCACGTCAAGGGCGCCGCTGAATATATGGAGCTGCTGAAACGCACGCTCGGTGCGGCCGAGGAAATGCGCGCGCCGGGAACGTCAGGCGAGCTGCGCTACGGCCGCGTGCGGGTCGGCGACGCTGCCATCGAGCTCGGCGAAGGCGATCCGATGCCAGGGTCGTTCATGCTCTATGTCGCCGATCCGGATGCGCGGTACCAGCAGGCGCTCGACGCCGGTGCAAGGTCGATCATGCCGCTCTCGGATCAACCGTACGGGCGAGTCGGGGGCGTGGAGGACGAGGCCGGCAATCAGTGGTTCTTCTCACGGCCCGTCGCGCCACGCAGCTAACACCGTAGTCGATCGACCACGAAGGCCCGGCGGCCTTCGTGGTTCGTTCCTCAGCGGACAACGTTCAGGATCACCGCGCCATATACACGATGTCCGTATCTCGTCTGCTGACCGAAGAACGCCGGTGCATCGTCTTTGGACTGCACGCCGACAAATCGATAATCGCCCCGCAGTCCCCATCGCCCTGCGTACCACTTGACGCCGCCACCCACATTGCCGGTCAGAAACGTCTTGGCGTCATTGATACCAAGATCGGCCGTCTCGAGCAGCGTCAGGCCACCCACGCCGCCAGTGACGTAGGGCACGACAGAGCTCTGGTTCCGCGCTGATACCACGAGATTGCCGCTGTAGTTCAGGATGTGCGGCGACCTGCGATCGGCGGTGACGCCACCGAACGGCAGGCTCTGCGACACGCCGAGTGCGCCGCTGACTTCACCCTCGACACCGACGTAGCGGCTGAAGTTCACCGCCAGCGCGGCGCCCAGGTCATAGTTGCCAAAGCTCGGCTCGCCGCTGTCCTTCTCCTCCGTGAAGTAGGCGAAACCGCCGGGAATGAGGCTGATCTCGACCCGGCCCGGACCCGGAGCGACGTCCTGGGCGAATGCGCGACCGCTCCCGACCAGGCTCGCGACGGCGAACAACACTGCGATCAAACGTTTCATCATCGACCTCCTCGAATGTGATCACTCTGAGTGTTCTCGGAGGGCTGAACAATCGGGCAGGAGCGCGATGGCGGAGTGCAGCGGCAGTACGAGGACGCTCACGTTCGTGCGTCGGAGCCGGTCATCGTCCGTTTGGAGGAGGCTGAGGGATGTGCGATTCGTGAATCGTGATTCGTGATTGGTGCAGGCGAAGTGGGTTGGGAGTTGGGCATTGACGTATGAGTTTTGCGACAATGAGCCCATGTCCGCCAGCGAAACGATCGCGGCGGAAGGCCATTTGATCGACTCCGGCCTTCTGTCCGCGATCTTCGACAAGATCATCGAGTTCAAGGGCTCCTACGAAATTCTCAATTTCGACATCGGTCGCACCAACGATGACCCGTCGCGCATCCAGATGCGCGTCACCGTTTCCGACGGCGCGTCGCTCGACGATCTGCTGCAGCAGCTCACCGGGTTCGGCTGTCATCAGGTCGGCGAACGCGACGCGCTGATCAAGCCGGCGGAAAAGGATCGGTGCGTTCCCGATGACTTCTACTCGACCACCAACCATCGCACGCACGTCCGTCTCCGCGGCCGCTGGATCGAGGTCGAAGAGCAGCGCATGGACGCCGTGATCGTCGTCACCGGCAATCGTGCGGTGTGCCGCAAGCTGCGCGACGTCCGCGGCGGCGAACCGGTTGTCTGCGGTCACGACGGCATCCGCGTGACGCCGGAATTCCGCGAGCGCGACCGCCTCGGGTTCGCATTCATGAGCAACGACGTGTCGTCGGAGCGGCGGGTCGAAGGGAGCGTGGCGCGGATCGCCGCGATGATGCGAGAGGTCAGGAACGCCGGCGGGCGCATCGCCGTGGTCGCCGGACCGGTCGTCGTCCATACCGGCGGCGTCGAGCACTTCTCCGAATTGATCAGACGCGGGTACGTCAACGTGGTGCTGGCGGGCAACGCACTCGCAGTGCACGACATCGAATACGCGCTCTCAGGCACGTCACTCGGGATCGATCTCGTCGCCGGCGCGCCCGTCGAGCAGGGGCACCGCAATCACATGGCGGCGATCAACACGGTCAACCGCGCCGGCAGCATCCGTCAGGCTGTGGAAGGTGGAGTCCTGAAATCGGGCGTCATGTACGAGCTCGTCAGGCACGGCATCCCGTTCGTCCTCGCCGGCAGCATCCGGGACGATGGTCCGCTGCCGGACACCTTCATGAATCTGATCGAGGCGCAGGAGCACTATGCCGCTGCGCTTGCCGACAACGTGCAGCTGGTGCTGATGCTGTCGACGATGTTGCACAGCATTGGCGTGGGCAACATGCTGCCATCATGGGTGCGCGTGGTGTGCGTGGATATCAATCCGGCCGTGGTCACCAAACTCAGCGATCGCGGCTCGCAGCAGACGGTGGGCGTCGTGACGGACGTCGGCCTGTTTCTTCACCGGCTTGCTGAAGCACTGCGGCTTGAATGAAGGAATCAGGTATTCCTGATTCCTGCTCGCGTCAGACAACTGCCCGCGCCGTCAGCGGCTGACTGAGTAACGTATCGCGCACGATCGTCAGCGCCTGCTCCAGGCCGGCACGCGTGCGGGGCGGACCAAGGCACACGCGCACGGCGCGCGGGTGCTGCTCGCCGATGGCGAACTGCGTCGACGGGTTGACGATCACGCCACGCGATCGCGCATGCGCGACGAACGCCTCCGAGGTCCACCGCAGCGGCAGATGCAGCCAGAGATGTGGGCTCGAGGGATGTGTCTGGATCCGTTCTCCCTGCAGCAGCCGTCTGGCCATCGTCTGGCGAGCCACGGTCTCGTGGCGCTTCCACTCCGCGATGCGCGCCGCGGTGCCGTCCTCGATCCAGCCGCTCAACAGGTCGGCACCGATCGGCGAGGCCATGATCATGGTCGCCCAAACGGCGCCGACAACTTTTTCCAGAATCGCCGGCGGTGCGACCACCGCGCCAAGGCGCAATCCGGGGAACAAGCTCTTTGACAGACTCGTCACGAAGACGGTGCGCTCAGGGATCAGCGCAGCAAGCGGCGAGCGCTCCGGCGACGTGAACCCGTAGACATCGTCTTCGATGACCACCAGGCGGTACTTGTCGGCGATCGCGGCGATCTGACGGCGGCGGCGCTCGGGCATGACGGCGGAGGTCGGATTCTGCAACCGCGGCATGCAGTAAAGGACGCGTGCCCGCGTCGCGCGACAAGCGGCTTCGAGGGCATCCGGCTTCAGACCTTCGGCGTCGATCGCCACGCCACGCACCTTCAGGTGCATCTGCTGCGTCAGGCCGCGCGCGCCCGAGTAGGTCAACTCCTCCATCAGCAGCGTGTCACCCGGGCCCAGCAGGGCGGAAAAGGCGGCGGACAATCCATGCTGGGCACCTCCAGTCAGCGCGAGGTGTTCGGGATCGACGACGAGTCCTGTCTGCGTGAGCCACGCCGCCATCGCCTGGCGATGACGCATGTGCCCCTTGGTGGGAACGTAGCCAAGGATCTGCGTCCACGGCAGGACGCGCCGCTGAAAGAGCCGCGGTTGCAGATTGGCCACTTCCTTATCCGGCATCAGGATGTTGATGCTCAGATCGAACGGCGCGCTCTCGGTGGCGCGCTCGTCGGGCTCGCTGCCGCGAATGAACGTGCCGCGCCCCACGTGACCGGAGGTCAGACCGCGACGCGCGGCTTCCGTGTACGCCCGCGTCACCGTCGTCACGGTGACGCCAAGGTGATCGGCGAGATCGCGATGCGGCGGCAGTCGCGCGCCTGCGCGGAGGGTGCCGTTCTGTACGGCTTCATCGATGGCGTCAGCGATGGCGCGATACACCGGACCGCGACGCCCGTCCAGCTCGGGAAGCCACATTGTCATAGGCTACAACTGAGACAATACCGCGTGGGGCAATTCGATTGTCCTACCTGCATTGTTACCCGTCGGAATCAGGAATCTGGAATCAGGATTGAGGGCTGGGTCAGGCATCAGGGCGCAGCCAAAAAGAACCGGGGATCGCGATTCGCCCGTCTAACAATGCAGGACCCCGACTGAGATATCCTCCCACTATGGGCAAGCGCATTTTTCTTTTCCTGATCACCAATCTGCTGGTCGTCGTCACGCTGACGGTCGTCCTTGGGCTGCTCGGACTGGGGCGATATCGCTTCATCGGCGGCGCCTACGACCTGCAAGGGCTCGCCTTCTTTGCGCTCATCTGGGGGATGGGCGGCGCGTTCATCTCACTGCAGATGTCGCGATTCATTGCGAAGCAGGCGACCGGCATACAACTGATCGACGCCAATACGCGTTCGGCGGACGCCGACTGGCTGTACAACACCGTCGCCCAGCTCACACAGCGTGCCGGTCTGCCGATGCCGGAAGTCGGCATCTATCCGTCCGACGAGGTGAATGCGTTCGCAACCGGCCCGAGCAAGAGTCGCAGCCTGGTGGCGGTTTCCGCAGGGTTGCTGCGATCGATGCGGCGTGACGAGGTCGAGGGCGTACTCGCTCACGAGGTTTCACACATCGCCAACGGCGACATGGTCACCATGACGTTGCTGCAGGGCGTGATCAACGCGTTCGTGATCTTCTTCTCGAGGGTGATTGCCTACCTCATCGCCTCGCGCGGTGGCTCTCGCGATGACAGCCGCGGCAACTCGTACATGTTTCAGTACTTGATCACGATCGTCCTGCAGATCGTGCTCGGCATCCTGGGATCGATCGTGACGGCGTGGTTCTCACGCCAGCGTGAGTTCCGCGCCGATCGCGGCGGCGCGTCGCTGGCCGGACGAGAGCGGATGATCGGCGCGTTGAGACGCCTGCAAGCCAACCAGGCACTGGTGGACCCGAGTCACCAAGCGCTCGCCACACTGAAGATCAATGGATCGCGGAACTGGATGATGCTGTTTTCGACGCACCCGTCGCTCGAGGTGCGAATCGCCGCGCTCGAACGCTCGGCATAACGAGACGCCGCTTACCTATCGAGCAACAGCAATAATGAAGTCTCGGTCCGGATCCAGGTCGCCTCGGTTGACCTGCGTCGGATTGGGACCTTTCGCGACCGACTCACCCGCGTTCAACTGCACCTCGAGTCGATACGTTCCGGTCGGCACCTTGATCGTGTAGCCGCCATCGGTAGCGGTCGTCGCCTCGAAGCGCGCGCCGGTGGCGTCGTTGATGGCGGTGACCTTGCGGCCGGCGAGCGAGACGGCTCCGCCATCGGCGCGGACGGTACCGGCGATCGTGCCCCCAACACCCACCGGCTTTGGCCCCGTGTCGATAACGGGTCCGTGCGTGCACGCCGTGGCCAGGAGCCCTATCAGCGCGACGTGCTGAAACAGACGAGAATGAAAGGACCACTGCATGGATCACTCGCGCGCCGAGCGCGCCGATCCAGCGAGTGCACAGAACTTGCCGTTCGACTCGCGTGCAGTCGAGGCCTGGCTGTCGGCAACCCGTTCGGCGCACCTCGCGTGTGGCCGAGGCTCCGCTCGACCGCGGAAGCGCAGGAGATTAAATGAGACGGGGTTATGAACGTGTCCAGGGCTCGTCGCGCCTGAGCTCCGACAGCCAGCGCGTGCTGACCGCGCCGAGCTCGAAGGTCCGCGCGGCCTGTCCGCCGCGCATCACCCGGCGGATCATCAGGAGGAGGGGAAGACCAACCAGGGGAATGCCGATCGAAAGCAGAACTGTGGATGTCATAGCGTCACCGGCTGGGAATCCCGATGCGGAAACTGAAGTATGGTCGTGAGCTCGTCAGGATTCAAGCGCCACGTTGACCGAACCTCTATTCTCGCGGATGCTGCGTCTGTGATCTACACAACTTTGATTTCCACCGACGATCTGGCGGGGCGATTGACCAAAGAGTGCGTCGTCGTCGACTGCCGCTTCGATCTTCAGCATCCGGAACGGGGCAGAACGGCGTACGAGCACGCCCACGTTCCGGGCGCGGTCTATGCCAGCCTCGATGCCGATTTGTCGGGCGCTCGCACTGGTGCGAACGGACGACACCCGCTTCCGCCCATCGCGGCGATGGTGGCGACATTCGGGCGGTTGGGAATCCGATCCGGCCTGCAGGTGGTGGCCTACGACCAGGACAGCGGCATGTTCGCCAGCCGTTTGTGGTGGATGCTCCGCTATCTCGGACATGACACGGTCGCGGTGCTCGATGGTGGCTGGGCGAAATGGACCCGCGAACAGCGCCCGACGCGAGGAGGATCCGAGTCGCGACCGGCAACGACATTTACACCTGCGCCGAGGTGTCAGTGGCGACTGACCGCCGATGATGTCGCTCCGCTCATCGGGTCCGACGAAGTCCTGCTGGTGGATGCACGCAGTCCGGAGCGTTTCGAGGGCAAGAGCGAACCGCTCGATCGCGTCGCCGGCCACATCCCTGGCGCTGCAAATCATCACTACAAGGACAACCTTGCGGCAGATGGAACCATGCTGCCCGTCGAGCAGCTCCGCGAGAGGTTTGCACAGTCGCTCGGCGGACGCGCGCCCGAGCAGACGGTCATGTACTGCGGATCCGGCGTGACGGCGTGTCAGAACCTGTTGGCGATGGCACACGCCGGTCTCGAGGGAGCCAGGCTGTATCCCGGATCGTGGTCCGAATGGTCCGCCGACCCGCAGCGGCCGGTCGAGAGAGGCCCCGCGCGCAACCGCCAACTCCCAACACGCTGACGCTGATCAACTCCCGAATGTTCTCTCCGAAACGGTTGGGAGTTGGCTCGGACGACGTGAGTTGGGAGTCGACGGGCGACAACCCCGCGGCGCGCCGCATCGGCTAGACTGACCGGATGCGTCAGCCGGTGGTTCTCGCGTCCTTCGTCTGTGCCGCGGCGCTCACTGCCGCCGCGCAAAGTCCTCCACCGGCGCCCGCGCCCGCTCCCGCCGGATTCGATCGCGCGGCCGCGCAGCGCGACACCTACGCCCTGCTGAAGGAGCTCGTCGCGTTGAACACGCAGAATCCACCGGGCAACGAAATCGTCGTCGCCCGCCGCCTCGACGCGATGTTCAACGGTGTACCTGGCGTCGAGACCCACGTCATCGATCCCGGTGATGGTCGCGCGAATTTCATCGCGCGGCTGCGTGCCACCAGTCCATCGAAACGTGCCGTGCTGATCATGGGGCACATGGACGTGGTCGGGGCCGACACCAGCAAGTGGCAATCGCCGCCGTTCGCCGCGACGGAGCGCGACGGGTATCTCTATGGGCGGGGTGTGATCGACGATAAGGGCGCACTTGCGGCAAGCGCCATCGCAATGCGAACGCTGGCCTCGATGCGCGACCGACTCGATCGCGACGTGATTCTGCTTGGCACCGCGGCCGAGGAAGGCGCGGGAGGTCAGGGCATCGAGCGCATGGTGGCGGAACACTTCGATCTGATCAAGGACGCGGAATTCGCGCTCAATGAGGGCGGACGAGTGCGCATGCGCAACGGACGCGTCGCCGCTGTCGCTATTCAGGTGACCGAAAAGCTGTCCTATACCGTGAGAGCCACGGCACGCGGAACGTCCGGCCACGGCTCGGTGCCGCTGCCGGACAACGCCATCGCCGCGCTCGGGCGTGCGCTGGCGCGCGTGCACGAGGCACAGGCGCCTGTACGCGTCAACGCCATCAGCCGGCAGTACTTTGCGCAGCTCGCGAAGATCGAGCAGGACCCGGCGCTGAAGGAAGCGATGCTCACCGTCTCCACCGCGACCGATCAAACAACGATCGACAAGGCTGCGGCGGTGTTGAGCCGCGACCCCACCTACAGTGCGACGCTTCGCACCGGCGCGTCGATCACGATGATCAACGGCGGCATCCGAGCCAACGTGATTCCCTCCGACGCCACGGCAACGCTGAACGTGCGTACGCTGCCCGACGGCGACATCACCCGTGACGTCGCGGAGATGAACCGCATCGCCGGTGAGCCACACGTCACATTCGCACTGCAAGGCACGCCCAAGAAAGCGCCGCCGGTGTCACCGACGACGACCGCGCTCTATCGCGCGATGGAGGCGGCGGCAACCACGATGGCACCCGACGCGGTCGTCATGCCGTTTCTCTCGACCGGCGCCACCGACGGCGCCGAGCTGCGCGCACACGGGATTCCCACCTACGGGATTCTTCCCATGCCGCTCGACAACGAAGACGAGCTGCGGATGCATGGTGACAACGAGCGTGTGCCGCTCGGCTCTCTCGGCTGGGCAACCGAGTATCTGTATCGCGTGCTGGTTGCGGTGACGGCCAGGTAGTGCACATGACGACGGTCGCCGAATCCGAAGTCTCACCTCCGTTGTGGAGCACCATTCGCGAGGCGATTCGCGGATCGCACCAGGACTACACCCAGGCGCCGATTGGGCGCGCCGTCGTCCTGCTCGCGATCCCGATGGTGCTCGAGATGCTGATGGAATCGGTGTTCGCCGTCGCCGACATCTTCTTCGTCGGCCATCTCGGCGCCAACGCCGTGGCGACGGTCGGCATCACCGAATCGCTGATGACCATCGTCTACGCCGTGGCGATCGGCCTGTCGATCGGTGCGACGGCGACGGTGGCCCGACGCATCGGCGAGAAAGATCGCGACGGTGCCGCGCGTGCCGGTGTGCAGTCAATCGTGCTTGGCGTGGTCGTCGCCGCGATCGTCGGCGCCATCGGCGCCGCGTTCGCGCCAAAGCTCCTGGCAATCATGGGCGCCAGCGACGACGTCATCGGCACGGGTGCACGTTTCACGCGCGTGATGCTCGGCGGCAGCGGGACGGTGCTCCTGCTGTTTCTGATCAATGCCGTGTTTCGCGGTGCCGGCGACGCGGCCATTGCAATGCGCGTGCTGTGGCTGGCCAACGCCATCAACATCACGCTCGGACCATGTTTGATCTTCGGCATCGGCCCCTTTCCGCGACTCGGCGTGGCCGGCGCTGCGATCGGCACGACCATCGGCCGCGGGACAGGCGTGCTGTATCAGCTCTATCGATTGACGCGCGGCGATGGACGGGTGGTCGTGCGCAGGACGCACCTCACCATCGATCCTGCCGTTCTGCGTGGCATCGTGCGCGTGGCCGGAACGGCGACCTTCCAGAACTTCATCGCCACCGCGTCGTGGATGGGGATCATTCGCATTCTCACCGGTTTCGGCAGCGCGGCCGTCGCCGGCAACACGATCGGCATTCGCATCATCATGTTCGCGCTGCTGCCATCGTTTGGTGTCAGCAACGCGGCGGCGACGCTGGTTGGTCAGAACCTCGGCGCCGGACATCCGGATCGCGCCGAACAGGCCGCGTGGACGGCTGGTCTCTACAACACGTTTTGTCTTGCCGCCGTGGGCGCCATCTTCCTGCTGTTCGCGCCGGCGTTGATTGCGATCTTCACCAGCGATCCCGACGTCGCGCCGTATGGCGTTCGCTGCCTGCGAATCATCGCCGGTGGCTTTCTGTTCTACGGCTACGGCATGGTGCTGACGCAGGCGTTCAACGGCGCCGGCGACACGCGCACGCCGACGGTGATTCACCTGCTGTGTCTGTGGCTGTGGGAGTTGCCGTTGGCCTGGACGCTCGCGCATCCGGGCGGCTTCGGCCCGACCGGCGTGTTCATCGGCGTCAGCGTCGCGTTTTCAACGCTGGCGCTCGTGAGCGGTGTCTTGTTCAAGCAGGGACACTGGAAGACGCGGCGGATCTGACCCATTATTCGTGATTCGTGATTCGTGATTAAAGAATTCAGTCACTTCGTCCACGAATCCAAATCGCGAATCACGAATCATGAATCACGAATCGTCACTATCCAGCAAACACCGTTAGCGTGAATCCATCCTGGTTCGGCGCCGCGTACTGACGATGCCGCCGGATGCGTGAATACGGGATCGTGACCAGGGTGTCGTAGTCCTGCTCGGCCTTCGGGTGGATCTGGATCGTGATCTCGGCGGAGGCCACCGATAACTGGCGCGCGATATCGCGCGTCGCATAGCCGATCAGAAAGATCTCGCCGCTCGGCAGCTTGTGGATCTCATAGCTGCGATAGCGTGGCACCGCGAAGAGCGGCGCATTGGGCAGGCCGGGCGAATAAGTGAAGCCGTACACGCCGCCCGGCAACGCGTCCACCCCGGTCCCCTCCTCCGCGTCGACGACGACCCGCACCTGGTGCGCCACCCGCAGCGCCTCCTGGTCCGCTGTCGCCGTCATGTCGGTGTAAACGACTCTGCTCATGACGACATGATTCTACATCTCTCGTCTTCCCCACTTGGTCCCGACCACTACTGCGTGATGGCGCGCGCCTCGCTGATGGAGTCGAGGAAAGCAGTTCTCAGTCGAGTCCGCTGGGACAGCTGACGCCAGTCCCGCCAATCCCGCAGTAGCCGCCGGGGTTCTTCGCCAGGTACTGCTGGTGATACTCCTCGGCGTAATAGAACGGCGGCGCGGTGGTGATCTCCGTGCTGATGCGATCGTAGCCGGCGGCGGTAAGTCGCTCCTGGTACGCCTGGCGCGACGCCTCGGCAGCCTGCTGTTGCTCCGCCGAGGACGTGTAGATCGCGGAGCGGTACTGCGTGCCGACGTCGTTGCCCTGACGCATGCCCTGGGTCGGATCGTGATTCTCCCAGAACAGCTTCAGCATCGCCTCGTAGGAGGTGACCTTGGGATCGAAGACGACCAGCACGACCTCGGCGTGACCCGTCATGCCGCTGCACACTTCCTTGTAGGTCGGATTCGGCGTGTGTCCGCCGGCATAGCCAACGGCGGTCGAGTAGACACCCGGCGCCTGCCAGAACTTGCGTTCCGCGCCCCAGAAGCAGCCCATGCCGAACACGGCCTGCTCCAGGCCGCTGGGAAACGGCGGCACAATGCGGTGACCGTTGACAAAATGGGTGTCGGGAACGGCCATCGGCTCCTGGCGGCCCGGCAACGCCTGATCGGGTCGGGGCAGACGGAGCTTCATCGGACTGGTAAACAGGGCCATGACATCCTCTTATTCGTGATTTGTGATTCGTGGTTCGTGATTCTATGAATCGCGAATCAAATCACGAATCACGAATCAGGAATCACGAATTTAGATGCAGGATTGCTCACCGCCGTTTCAGTTTATTGCGGATCGCGGCGATGCGCGTCTGCGGCTCGACCAGGTGCTCGTCCGCCGCATTCGCGACGTCAGCCGTTTCTCGCGCACGGTTGCGCGGCAATGGATTGAAGCACGGTGCGTCGCCATCGACGGGCGCGTGATCTCGAGGGCTTCTCTTCGCGTCCGCGAAGGGGCCGCGATTTCCGTCTCGATTCCGCCAGCCGTCGTTCGCCGCGCGCGTCCGCAGGCCGAATCGCTCGTGCTCGACGTCCTCTACGAGGACGACTATCTCATCGCGATCAACAAACCAGCAGGCATGGTGGTCCATCCGTCGTACAAGCAGCACTCCGGCACGCTGCTGAACGCGCTGTTGGGTCGCCTCGGTAACCGCACTGGCGTCCAACCCGGCATTCTGACCCGTCTCGACAAGGGCACGTCGGGCATCGTCCTCGCGGCGCTGTCGCCGCGAGTCCACGCTGCGTTGCAGGAACAGGCTCGTGCCGGCCATCTGAGCAAGGAGTATCTGGCCGTCGTCCAAGGCGCTCCCCGCCCGGCGGCGGGACGGATTTCGCTCGCGCTCGCGCGCGACCCGGCCGATCGCCGCCGTGTGATCGTCTTACCCGCTGGAGCGCCAAGCGAGACCGTTTATCAGGTGATCGGAACCGTCGACATGCCGCAGGGTCCGGCATCGCTCGTCCGTTGTATCCTCGTCACCGGCCGCACGCATCAGATTCGGGTTCATCTGGCGGCGAAGGGTTGGCCGATCCTCGGGGATCCGCTATATGGGCTACCCGCAGCGGGTATCGATCGTCAGGCCCTGCACGCCTGGCGGATCGCCTTCAGCCACCCGATGACCGGTCAGCGGCACACACTGATCGCCGCGATTTCGGCCGATATTCGCGCGCTTCTCGGATCGGCAGTCGAAGGACTGTCGGCTGACGATCTACTCGGTCGTGCTTGATCGGACGATAATTGGTTGCGACACTGGGATATCCCTTTCGTTTCTAGCGGTTGGAGGCAGGTTGCATGGCCTATGTGAGACGGCTTCATCGACACGCGGTCCTGACTGTGCTCGCTCTCGCGCTAAGCGTTCCGGGCCTCGCGCAGACGGGGCACTCCGGCATCCTCGACAGTATCCGCATCGACAACTTCGGCCGGGTGAGCGAGCTGTACTACCGCGGCTCGCAGCCGAACGGTCGTGATTACGCGGATTTGGCTGCCCTTGGGATCAAGACCATCATCGACCTGCAGGAGTATGGCAAGGCCGAGGAGCGCGGGATGGTCGAAAAGGCCGGGATGCAGTACGTCAATATCCGGATGAACACGCGGGTCAATCCGACCGAGGCGCAGATCGCGCAGTTTCTGTCGATCGTCAACGACCCGGCCAGGCAGCCTGTCTACGTGCACTGCGCGGGCGGACGGCATCGCACCGGGGTGATGACAGCGCTCTATCGGATGACGAAGGAAGGCTGGACCTCCGACCAGGCGTTCAAGGAAATGAAGCAGTACCGCTTCGGCGCGGATTACCTGCACCCGGAATTCAAGAAGTTCGTCTACGCCTATCGCACGCCGACGCCGCCGTCGGCCACGCCCACAATCGTGGCGACGACGATCGTTCCCGCCGGCAACTGAACGAACTTGGTGCGAGGCGGGCTCGCGTCCCGCCTCGCCTTGGTTCACACTCGCCGCGCCCCTTCGACGAATCCCACGACTCTGACCGGTCGCTTCTTGACCAGCGGTCGGACGGCCGCCATCACCGCGAGCACCGCCCCGAACGTCACCACAATCGTGGCGCCGGTCGGCAGATCGAGCACCAGCGACAGATACACACCCAACGCCGACACGATCGTCCCCATCGTCCAGCCAATCGCGAGGCGCGTTCCGACGCGATCCGCGTACAGCATCGCCGCTACCGATGGAACGATCAGATAGCAGAAGACCAGCAGCACGCCGGCGATCGACACCGAGGACGTGACGACGAAACCGAACGAGGCGTAGAAGAGAAAGTCCCAGAAGCGAACCGACAACCCGGCCGCTTCGGCCTGCTCGTGGCTCATCGAGATCGCGAGAAACCTGCGCCGGAAGATGTAATGAAAGAGGCCGATTGCGCCGTAGAGCGCCGCCGTCTTCCCGACCTCATCCCACGACACTGCCAGGATGTTGCCGACGAGCATGTCTTTGAGATGCTCGCTCTCGGAGGTCGCCTTGCTCATGGCGAGAATCGAGGCGGCCGACGCGACGGCGTAGCAGATCCCGATCACCGCTTCCTGGGGGATGCGGGCGCGATGCCCGCGAATGGTCGAGAACACGGCGGCGCCGATGAAGGTGAAGCCGAGGGAAATCCAATAGACCACCGGCGCATGCGGGTCGCCCCCCGTGAATGGCAGCAGGATGGCGATCGCGGCGCCAAGCGCCGCGATCTGTGCCAGCGACAGGTCGACGAAAATCACGCCGCGTTCGACAACGTGGACGCCGAGATAAGAGTGGATCCCGGTCAGGATCAGGCTGGCGACGAAGGGCGCCGCCAGGAACTGGAACATCGCGGAATCCATCACCGCGTACCGGTTTCGCCGACCTTCTTCAGTGCCGTGACCAGCAGGTTGAGGTCGTAGTCGAACAGCTTGAAGTAGTCGGTGATCTCCTTGACGCCTCCCACCGAGGGCGGCATCACGAGCACCTCGGCCCCTGTGGCGCGTCCGATCGAGTTCGGCGTCTTCAGATCGAAGTAGGGCTCGACGAGCACCAGCTTCACGTTCTGCTGTTTCATTTCATTGATCACGTCGAGCGTGTGCTGCGGCGTCGGTGGAATGCCGGGCCGCGGCTCGACGTAGCCAATCACGTTGAGGCCGAAGCGTTCCGCGAAGTTCGGAAGCGATCGGTGGTAGGTCACCACCTTCGTACCTTTGTACGGCGCAATCATCGCCTGCCACCTTTTCTCCGCTGCGGTGACGCGGTTCGAGAAGTCGGCGGCTCGTTGTGAGAACAGGGCTCGATCGGCAGGCCGGAGCTCACCGAGCTTGTCGGCGATCTCACGGGCGACGATCTTGCCGTTCTCGGGATCGAGCCAGTAATGTGGGTTCCCAGTCGGGTGCACGTCGCCCATCGCGCGCGTGATCTGGCCCTGCGGGACGTCGAGGATCCGCGCCTGCATCGAGGCGTCGAGGTAACCCGGTCCGCCGACCTGGATCTTCGCGTTGCGGCTCTGCGTGATGAGCGGTGGCAGCCAGGCCAGCTCGAGCTCGCGTCCGACGACGATCAGCAGGTCTGCCTTCTGCAGCTTGAGGATGAAGCTTGGCTTCGCCTCGACGAAGTGCGGATCCTGATAGCCGCGCGCGATCGCTTCGACAGTGACACGGTCGCCGCCGACCTCGCGCGCGATTGCGGCAAGGTCCTCGGTGGTGCTAACGACATTGAGCTTGGCCTGCGCAAACGAGGAACTCGTCGCCAGCAAGAGCGTGACGATCGCCAGAAAAATACGTTGAACCTTCATAAGTCAAACCCTTATCTTCGGAGTTCTTTCATATTGCGACGTCCTTCACCGCAACACGACACACTGAGGCACAGAGGCCCATAGAATTCCCGGTGGCTCACTGCCTCGGTGCATCGAAGCGGGGTGAACGTCCTTCGCATTGAAACTCGGCTCGATTAGAACGGATGCGCGCCATGCGCACCGATCGAAAACAGGAACTGGAACAGCAGCTCGTTGGCTGGCGTGTTCTCGTCGCCGAATCGGATGCGACGGTACTGGCCACGAACCTGACTGAACTCGCTCGGCCAGAAGGTCAGCACGAGCGCCCCTCCGCGGTCGTTCACCGAAACGTCATCCGCACGGTCGGAGTCGTCGTACCGCGCGCCCACGAACCAGCGCCGTGCGAGCTGGTAGTCGCCTGAGACGTAGTAGCCGAACGCGCGTTGGGTTCGCCGCGGTTGCTCACGGCGGCTCCAAATGAGCTCGCTTCGTCCCACGAACGAGTGGTAAATCGATCGCTGCAGCGGCCGCCAGCGGAACGTCGCGTCGACTCCCCATAAATCGGTGACGAATCGACCCAGGTCGACGCCTTTCCTCACGCCCGAGTCGTTGTGCCCCCGCGCATAGGACGCACCGAGATCGATGTTGGTGTTCTCGGTGATGTCCTGATAGCCGCGCAGGTGTCCCACATAGGCGAGATCGCCTCGCTTTCTCGACTGGAAGACATCGCCCGAGTCGCCGCGATAGACCTGACCGGTGGCCTCGAGGAAGATCCACGGATTCGGAATGAGCCGCGCGGCCGATAGTCCGGCGTCGCTGATTCCTTCTTCGCCACCAACCAGGTTGTTGGTGACAAGCGGACGATCGGTCCACGGCAGCAGGTGATTGTGCAGCGTGTTCACCTTGCCGAAGGCCGCGCGCTGCTTGCCGACCTTCACCAGCAGTCCGCCTGGTATCGCCGGAAACGTGAGATATCCCTCTTCGAGCTCGACGCCCTCCTCGCCGAAGGCCAAGAAGAAGTCGGCGCGTGCATATGGATCGACGATCGCCTGAAAGGCCGCTTCCGATTCGTGCATCTCGAGCGCAGGCGGCGGGTTGACCTCATTGCGTCCCATCGCGCCGAGGAAGTCGCCGATGACCGCGATGTCCGGATTGAACACCTTGGAGGCAGCGGCGCCGGCGCCATAAAGCGGCAGCGCGCCTGTTGGACCACCGGCTCCCGCAGCACCGGGCGGTACTTCCGCCGTCGGCTGCTGCGGTTGGTTCCCTTGCGGTGGCGCACCGGCCGCCGGCGCGGGCGGCGGCTGGCCCTCGATCGTCGACAGCTTCGTTTCAAGCGCTGTCAGACGATCGCCGTACTCCTTTTGCAGCGTCTGAAACTCGCGACGCAGCTGCTCGATTTCCTGCCGCAGTGCTTGAGCGTCCGGCGTTTGTGCCGACGCCGGCTGCGCACCGCTCATCACCACGATCATCACGCCGCACGCATACACCAATCGACGAGGTCGCATGAACTCCTCCCCAGTAAAGGAATCAAGTATCTGGAATCAGGAATCAGGGCTGGGCCGGGATTCAGGAAGCGAGGCGTGAGGATTGAGGCCTGATGCCTGGACCAGCCCTGAATCCTGATACCCGATTCCTGATTCCTACGTCGTTGGCGGCGCGCGTGACGGGAGGTTGAGGCGATCGGCAGATCGGATCGCGACGAGCGGCGCCGTGAGAGCGGTACTGCGACTCGCCCGCGCGATATCGGCACGCCCGTGACGGGCTCCATCGCTGCGGAAGCTCTGAAGCCAATGGCAAATCGCGCAGTGAGTGGCCGCCGCCGCTGTGGCCGGGCGAACCAACCGCTCGTGATGCGCCGAATGATTGTGCGCGACGGAGGCGTCGCAGTCAGGATCGTCGGCGTCGACATGCCACGACCCGCTCGTCCCGAGGAAGGTGAGGACGATCAGGGCCATCGCAGCCACGCGCGATCGCAGCGACCGACGAAGCACGGCTATATTCCAGCGTAGTGAGCCCATTGCTCGCGTGTCAAGGGCGCTGCCAAAACCATTCCAGTTTGACCTTGTCGGTTCACAGGCGTATAACCTGCCGCACTCCATCATCGCGAACGCCGACGGCGCGCCCCAGGCTCGCTGAAACGGCCAACTGCCCTGACGGCATGGCACAAGGAGACGGCTCATGCGCACCTCGGCGTTGATTCTCGTGGCGGTCGGGTTCCTCCTCGCGTCATCTTCCGCCTACGCCCAGTCCTCGATTGCAGGAGTGGTGAAGGACACCTCGGGCGCCGTGCTGCCGGGGGTCACCGTCGAAGCGAGCAGCGACGTCCTGATCGAAAAGGTCCGCACCGCGCTCACCGACGCGAACGGGCAATATCGCATCGTCGATTTGCGACCCGGCGTGTACGTGGTGACGTTCACGCTGACTGGCTTCAACACGTTCAAGCGCGAAGGGCTGGAGCTTCCGGCGGAGTTCATTGCCACCGTAAACGTGGAGATGCGCGTCGGCACGCTGCAGGAAACCATCACCGTCACGGGCGAGAGCCCGGTGGTCGACGTGCAGAGTTCCAAGCGACAGCGCACGCTCGACAGCGACTTGATCCAGGCGTTGCCGACCGCGCGTGGCTATGCGGGCCTCATGGTGTTGATTCCCTCGATGGTGCAAAGCGGAGGTGGTACGCCAAACGTGCAGCTCAGCCCCGGCATGGTCGTCTTCGGCGGACGCGGCGGGCGCGGCAACGAAGGACGCGCGCAGGTCGACGGGTTGAACACCGGCGCATCGCTCAATGGCGGCGGTGTCTCAGGGTATCGACAGGACATCGAGAACGCAGCGGAGGTGGCGATCACCACGTCGGGCGGACTCGGCGAGACCGAGGTCGGTGGCCCCACGATCAACATCGTGCCGCGCACGGGTGGCAACACGTTCAAGTTTCACTACTTCTTCACCGGCCTGAGCGGCGGGATGCAGGCCAGCAACTATACCGAGGCGCTGCAGAGGGCGGGGCTGCGCCGTCCCGCGCACACCAATTACATGTACGACACGAGCTTCGCCGCAGGCGGGCCGATTCTCCGCGATCGAATTTGGTTCTTCGCACTGGCCTACTACCGCGGCAGCTCGAGCGACGTCCCGGGCATGTATTACAACAGGAATGCAGGCAACATCGCGAAATGGACGTATGAGCCGGATCTGAGCAGGCCCGCCGTCAGCCGAGGGCGCGGACCGATCCAGCCGAATCTGCGGCTGACGATGCAGCTGTCGTCGCGCGACAAGTTGAATCTGTTCTGGGACGAGCAGATCAGCAACAACAGTCTCGGCGCCGGATCGGCAACGGCCTCGCCAGAAACAGCAGGCCTCAATCACGGGTGGCAGCGCGTCCAGCAGGTGAAGTGGACCTCGGTCCGAACCAACCGTCTGCTCCTCGACGCGGGAATCGGCACGTATCTCTCGAACTGGAACGGCCGCGAACGTCCTGACAACAATCGCGATCTCATTCAGGTGACGGAGCAGTGTTCCGCGGGGTGCCCGACCAATGGCGGGATCGCGAATCTGCTGTATCGCGGTCAGAACTGGAACGCCGACTGGATTGGCGCGCACACCTGGAACTCCGCGGCGTCGTACGTTACGGGGCGACAGAGCATGAAGATCGGTTACCAGGGCGCCTTCCACGTCGACAACCGAGCGCCGTTCACGAACAACTACAACGTGACGTACCGATTCAACAACGGCATCCCCAACCAGCTGACGCAGACGCTGCTGCCGTATCGGACCTATTCGCGCGTGCGCTACAACGCGCTGTTCGCCCAGGACCAGTGGACGCACGGACGCCTGACGATGCAGGGGGCGCTGCGCTACGACCACTCCTGGAGCTATTACCCGGCGCAGCAGATCGGACCGACGCGGTTCCTGCCCCAGCCGCTGCTGTTTCCCAAGACCACCGGCGTCATCGGTTACAACGACATCACGCCGCGCATGGGCGTCGCCTACGATCTGTTTGGAACCGGCAAGACGGCCGTGAAGTTCAACGCCGGCCGATATCTCGAAGCGGCCGTCAACGGCAACGGCAACTACTCATCGCTCCTGCCGACGTCACGCATCTCGACGAGCGTCACGCGATCGTGGACCGACGCCAATGGCAACTTTTCGCCGGATTGCGACCTGACCAACGGCGGCGCTCAGGACTTGCGCGCGACCGGCGGCGATCAGTGCGGCGCCTGGAGCAATGCCAACTTTGGCAAGAACGTCTACAGCCTGTCGTACGACGAGAAGATCCTGAAGGGTTGGGGGGTGCGACCGGCCGACTGGCAGCTCGGCGTCACCGTGCAGCAGGAGGTGTTGCCGCGCGTGTCGGTCGAAGCGGGTTACACGCGCCGGTGGCTGCAGAACTTCACCGTCACCGACAACCTGGCGGTGACCGCCGCTGACTTCGACCAGTTCAGTGTGACGGCTCCGCTCGATTCGCGGCTCCCCGGTGGCGGCGGCTACGTCGTCTCGGGCCTGTACAACGTCAAGCCTGACAAATTCAGCCTGACCAACGACCTGCGCACCTACGCGCCCAATTACGGATCGATCTCGCAGGTGTACAACGGCGTCGACGTCAACATCAACGCGCGCATGCGCAACGGCCTGAACCTGCAGGCCGGCACCACGACGGGCCAGCGCGTGACCGACTACTGCGACGTCCGCGCGAAGCTGCCGGAACAGAGCGGGACGTTCTCTACCGCGAGCGAGGTCCCGCAGTACAGCCCGACCAACCCCTATTGCCACTTCGCGCCCGGCGTCACGACGCGGTTCACGGCGGCCGGGTCGTATACCGTCCCGAAACTGGACCTCCTGGTGAGCGGCACCCTTCAGAGCTCTCCCGGCGAACCGCTCGCGGCCAACTGGGTCGTCCCAAGCGCAACCGTCGCGCAGTGGCTGGGCAGGCCGCTGTCCGGCAACGCGGCGAACGTCACAGTGAATTTGCTGACGCCGGGCGAACGGACCTACGACCGCGTGAACCAGCTTGATTTCCGCGTCGGAAAAATCCTGAGGCTGGGTCGGCAACGCGCGAACGTGGCCGTCGATCTGTTCAACGCGCTGAACTCGGACACCGTGCTGACCTACAACCAGACGTTCGTGCCCGGCGGCAACTGGTTGGTGCCGACGTCGGTGCTGACGGCGCGGACGGCCAAGATCACGGTGCAGTACGACTTTTAATGACAGCTTTGAATTTTCGATGTTCGATTTTCAATTTGAGAATTGATGTGAGCGTTTGAGATTTGAATATTGATCCAACTGAATTGGCGCATTTGAAATGTGCGAATTAGTTCGACACATTCAGAAATGACAAATGAACATCAATCGAATCCTCAAATTGAAATCGAAGATTGAAAATCGAAGATTGAAAATTCACGTGCTCACAGCACGCTCCACAACTGCAGCAGCGCGTCGCGCGCCAGCTGAGTGCCGGCAGGGATGAGCAGCGCCGAACCGGCGATGATCACGGCGTCGACCAGCGAACGCATGCGCGGCAGATGCAGCCATCGCTCGACGGTGGCGAGAAGGGGAATCGCCAGCAGCGCCGGCGTCATCATCGCCAGGCAGCCTGCGACGGCGCCCGGCCATCCCGCGGCGAAATAGCCGACCGACACCACATACGCCCCGACCGGCCCCGGCGACGCGCGACCGATCAAGACCGCCTGACTGAGTTGGTCGTTGGTCAGCAGCTGGCGCGTTTCAACGAAGTCCTGACGGATCTGCGGCAGCGACGCCATACCGCTGAATGAAGTGAGCGTCGCCTTCACGAGCAGCAGGTAGACGGTCATCAGCATCATGGCTGCACGCGCGCGGTGCCCGGCTGCTCGGACCGTGCGGCGTCGTGCGGTGACTCGTCAGAGGGGCGCACCAGCAGCCCGATCGCTGCCGATACGAGCAGCACGCGAACCGGCGTCAGACCCGCCATATATAGCGCGATGGCGAAGGCGAGCAGAGCGAGGACCCGCACACGCCTGCGTCCGCGCAGGTACGGCGCCAGCAGACTCCAGGCGGCCGCGAACACCAGGACGCACGCCACCAGCATCCCGACCGCAAGGCCCGCCTGCACGGCGCGATAGCCGATCACCCGCACCAGGGCGGCACTCATCGCAAAAATGATGATCGAGCTCGGCACCGATGCGGCGGCAAGCGCGATGAGACTGCCGCGCCAGCCGCGGAGACGCCACCCGGCCGCGGCGCAATACGCCAGGATGTTGGTTCCCGGCGTCAACCGTGACACGGCCACGATCACCCCGTGTGTCGTCCCAGTCATCCAGCCGCGCGCCATGAAGGTGCGCCGCAGCAGCTCCATCGCCGCGTAGCCGCCGCCCACGGTTCGATTGACGTCACGCGCGACGATCCAGGCGAGCAGGCCAAGGGGACTCACGCGCGACATCGTACTTCTGACGCTGTGGTTTACGCTCGCACCGAGAACCTCGACCCTCGACCCTCGAACAGCGAACCGAGCACCGAACGTGAACACGAACGGAGAAGCGAGAATCCAGAAGTGTGAATATCGTGGTCTGTTATCCTCGATTGCATGCGACGCCTGACCGCTCTCCCTGCTCTCCTGCTCGTTCTCACCTGTGTCCGACCGGCACTCGACGCACAGGTCCGACCGGTCTACGACCTCGGCGCGGCGGGCCTGACCCAGGTGCTCGAGCGGCTGCAAACGACGGCGAGCGTCCTGCACACCGGCGCGCACCCCGATGATGAGGATTCGTCGTTTCTGGCGCGGACGACGCGCGGCGATCACGCGCGCGTCGGCTATCTGGCGCTCAATCGCGGCGAAGGTGGACAGAACATCATCGGCCCGGAGCTGTTCGACGCACTGGGCGTCATTCGCACCGAGGAACTGCTGCAGGCGCGCAGGCTAGATGGCGGCGAGCAGTTCTTCACGCGCACGTTCGACTACGGTTTTTCCAAATCGCGCGACGAGGCGGCGGCCAAATGGAACGAGCGCGAGGTGCTCGGCGACATGGTGCGTGTCATTCGCCTGTTCCGGCCGCTGGTCATCTATTCGCGGTTCACCGGCACGCCGACCGACGGCCATGGCCACCATCAGCTCGCCGGGTCTCTGACACCAATGGCCTACAAGGCCGCCGCCGATCCAACGCAGTTTCCCGAGCAGCTGAAAGAGGGACTGCGGCCGTGGCAGGCAAAGAAGCTGTATCGCGGCACCGGCTTCCGGCCCGATCCTGCCAACGCCGCGACGACCGAGGTGCAGACCGGGGTATTTGATCCGGTGCTCGGTCGAACCTACAACGAGATCGCCGCCGAGGGTCGCAGCCAGCACAAGTCGCAGGAGATGGGCACAATCGAGCCGCGTGGCCCGGCGACCTCGGGCCTGCGTTTCGTCGAAGGCATCGTTCAGGGGTCGACGCCGGAGCGATCGATCTTCGATGGTCTCGACGTGACGGTGCGCGGCCTCGGCTCGCTTGCCGGCTTGCCGCCGGGTGCGATCGAAACCGAGCTGGACGACATCGCCATCGCGGCGGAACGCGCACTCGACGGGTACGTCACCCGTCAACCCGAAGGGATCATCTCCGCACTTGCTGGTGGACTGCGGTTGACACGCCAGGCACGCGCGAAGCTGATGTCGGCGCCCGGATCGCCGGATGCCCGCGCCGACGCCGATTTTCTGCTCGCACGCAAGGAAGAGGAGTTCGTCGACGCGCTGGTTCGCGCCGCCGAGGTCGTCGTCGATCCGTTGGCCGACGAGGAGACCGTTGTTCAGGGTGGCGTCGTGAATGTCGATGTCCGCACATTCGCGGCCGAACCCACCAGCGTCAAGATTGTTGGCGCCAACGTGCGCGCGCCGTCGGGATGGAAGATCGAATCAGCGCCGCCGGTGCGTCCCGAAGGCAATCCGTTCGCGCGCCGCGAGACGCCGACCGCCAATGCCGCGTATCGCGTGACCGTGCCCGCCGATGCGCCGCTCACGCAGCCGTACTTCCTCGTCCAGCCGCGCGACGGCGATAGATATCGGTGGCCTGACACGGCGCCAAAGGGACTGCCGTTCGATCCCCCGGTGCTTACCGCCGTGATGTCCCTCGAGATCGGCGGCGTGGCGCTCACCGTCTCGCGGCCGGTGCAGTATCGCGTCGGCGATCGCGTGCGTGGTGAATTGCGGCGTGACGTCAACGTCGTTCCCGCGATGACCGTCGGCGTCGACAACCGGCTGCTGATCGTTCCGACTGGATCCGGATCGCTGCAACAACGCCTCGTCGTCCGCGCCATGAGCTTCTCATCGCAGCCGCTGAGTGGAACGCTGCGCCTGCGTCTCCCGCCGGGATGGTCGGCGACGCCGGCGGAATCGCCTTTTACGCTCAAGGCGCGCGGCGACAAGACGGCGGCGGCGTTCGTCGTCACGGCACCGGCGGGACGCACGACTGGCAAGTACGACGTCACCGCCGAAGCGGTCGCCAATGGGAACGTGTTTGCACGCGACGTGCAGGTGATTTCCTATCCGCACATCCAGACCCACCGCCGCTACACGCCATCCACAGTCACCGCGCAGGTGTTCGATCTGAAAGTGGCGCCGGTGAAGGTCGGCTACATCATGGGCAGCGGCGATCAGGTGCCCGATGCGCTGCGTCGCATGGGCGTGGACGTCACGCTGATTGATGAGGAGACGCTCGCCACCGGCGATCTCTCACGCTTCGACACGATTGTCGTGGGCATCCGCGCCAGCGAGGCGCGGCCGGAGTTCGTCGCCAACAACGCACGCCTCCTGCAATTCATGGAGCGCGGCGGCACACTCATCGTGCAATATCAACAAGGCGAATACGAAGCGCGCAATCTGCCGCCGTATCCCGCGCAGGCGCCGATGAACTCACGGGTGACCGACGAAACGGCGGCGGTTACGATTCTGGCGCCGAACCATCCGGCCTTCACATTTCCGAATCGCATCAACGCTGCCGACTTCGACGGGTGGGTGCAGGAGCGCAATCTGTACGCGTTCAACACGTTCGATCCGAAGTACACGCCCTTGCTCGAGTCGCACGATCCCGGAGAGATGCCGCAACTGGGCGGCGAGGTCTACGCCGACGTCGGCAAGGGGCATTACGTGTATACGGCCTATTCGTGGTTTCGCCAGTTGCCGGCAGGCGTCCCAGGCGCGTATCGGCAGTTCGCGAACCTGATCAGCCTGTCGAAGGCACCAGGGCGTTGATCTGCCTACTGCCTACTGCCTACTGCCTACGCCCCTGCTCCCTTCAAGTGCGCCGCCGGGTGCACGAGGTCCGGGTGTCGCGCCGCGAAGCCGCGCAGCGGTTCCACCGGCAATCGGCCGTACGCGTCGGTGCCGCTGAAGCTCCATGGCCACGCGCCGGCGTACCCGTTGCTCACGGCGAACTCGAGGTACTGCTCGAGCGTCGTCGGCGGCGGTGATGCACCGGGCGGATGCTGGTCCGGCGCGTTTCCCGGGAACTCGCCCAGGATCACCGGGCGGCGAACCCCCAGATCACCGGCCGGCATGCCGAACAGATCCGCGTCGCGCTGCGGATGCTGCCGGTCCGGGTACGAGTGCACCTGCAACACGTCGAGCCCCATGGCATCGTCATCCCACGCCCACAGATTGCGAAGGCGTGCGCACCCGAGCGTCGTCAGCGCCGAGGAGTACTCGTGAACAACATCACTGAGCGACGCCACCAGTTCCGCGATCGCCTCGAACGGTAACGGTCGCGCCACGTGCGAGCTGACATCGAGCTCCCATTCGTCGATGACGAAGTCGGGCTCGTTCATCAGTTCATAGGCGAACACGCTTGCGGCCAGATCGGCACGCTCCCCGCGGCGACCATAACGCCGGACGAGCGGCACGAACACCCGTTCGACCAGCGCGTCACGCCCAGCCTCCGCTTGCAGCACGCGCGATCGACCCTGCGGCAGCCGCGCCTCGAGCAACGCGCCGGTGGCGGGATCGGCAATGGTGTCGCGCACCCCCTCGAACATCCAGCGGTGATCGAGCAGGACGAAATCGATGCGGACACCGGCGGCGCGCGCGATCTCGAGCGCGGCATCCATGTCGGGAAAGAAGTGTGGGTCGAGACCGCCTGGGAGTCCCGCTTCGTCGTAGACGATACCGGAGCGCCCGTCGCCGAAGACAAACCAGCGCAGCGCGGTGAACCCGAGCGCGGCGATGTCGCCGAAGTCACGGGCAATCGCAGCGCGCCGTGTGGAGACGCCGAGGTGTGAGCCCCAGACGTTGGCGCCGAAGTCGAGGCCGTAGAAGATCGTCGTGCCGTCGGTGGACCACGGGTAGTTGCAGCCGTGGATGTAAGTCATGCCGGGTGAGGGGATGGTCGATCGCCACCATCCAGTCAGCGCGCCTGCATCACCTCCACATACTTGTCCACCAGCGCGCGCTCCGCGCCGCGGTAGGCGGTCGCGTAGCGTCGGACCTTCGCGCGATCGACGTTCGAGAGCGTCTGACCGGTACGCACGGCCTCGTACTGCGCGAGCACCGCCGCGAAGAGCGCTTCTTCATCAGCCGGCTGATGCTCCAGATACGCATCGAGCAGCGGCAGCGCGTCGGCATGACGCCCACTGACCACGTACGCCATCGCCAAACGACGGGTGATTTGATCGTCGGCAGGCGATCGCTGATAGGCGATCTTCAGGATGTCGATGGCCGAGCCCGGCTGGCCGTCGCGCATTCGCGCATCGGCGGCAAGCGCATACACCTCGTTGGGACGCGGCTCGGTTCCGAGCGCGAATTGCCAGACACCGGCGGCATCGCGATCGCGGCCAGCCGCCGCGAAGCAGGCACCGAGGTAAAACGCCGCCGGGAAGAAGTCGCGGCGGGGACCGGCGGCCAACTGCAGCTGCGTGGCCGCTTCGTTGAGCTGTCCCTTGGCATAGAGCTCGATTCCGCGCAGCAGTTGTGCGACCGCCTGATCTCCCGCGCTGAGCGCTTCGAGCGCCGCGGGACCGTAGCGGCCGGCTCGCGCTTCGGTGAGCGCCGCCTTCAGCGATGGCGACCGCTTCTCCACTGACGCCAGTAACGGTTCCACGAGCTCGCGTCGCAGCACCGCCTCACGTTCGAATCGGGCGACCACCGGATTGAACCTCACCGCGACGGCCGTTGGCGCCGATGTGACCGTGCGCTCGAGAACGAACGGCCGCGACAGCACGCTGACCGTCGTCCCGTCTCGCAGCACACGCGCGCGCGCGACATATCGGCCGGCCGGCAGCATGCTGGCGGCGACGACACCCTGCGCCACGCGCCACGCCGGCTGCGTGCCCGGCGTAAGCTGTGCGTTGCCGCTCGTCAGCGCCGGGCCGTCGGCATCATCGGCGATCTCGATCGTGACGTTCGCGCGATCGAACGTCGCGGCGGTGGTCGAGTACAGCTCGACGTAGGCGGCGAGCTGCTCGCTGGACACATGCGGCTCGACGCCAGGCCGTAACCCCTGACCCGCCGGCGGCAGGCCGCCGACGAAGAGATCGCCGAGCGCGAGTTCCTCGCCGGCCATCTTCCAGGCATTCACCTCGCGTACGATGCTGCCGCGGCGGCCTTCCTCGTCGACGACCGCGAGTCGCAGTTCGTAGATGCCGGGCTCGACGACGACGGCACCGAGGAAGTCGAGTGGCGCGGTGCTGCTGCCGCTGCTCGAGGACAGCGTCCGTTTATCGGCGAAGCTGCCCGCCACGTGCCCCTCACGATCGATGAGGACATAGCCGATGCCGAAGGGCGCCGGCTTCGCGCCAGGCTGAGCGACATCGGCGGCCACCATCAGGCGGACTTTGCCGCCGGCCGGATCCTGCTGCGCGAACGTCGTGGCCCGCAACGGCACGCCCGAGATCGGAAACGGCGACGATAGTGCTTCGCGGAGATTTTCTTCGATCGATCGCCGCTTGCGCGACGCCGCAGACAAGACAAAGGCCTGGCGCGAGCGGATGATCGCGCCGCGGCGCCCGACCTGCACGTCGATCCGCCGGCGCGCCCCTTCGCGATCGTTCGCCTTCTGCTCGACGCCGAGCAGGTAATAGGCCGAGATTTCCGACGCCAACCGGTCGAAGATCGTCTCGCCCGTCCCAGCCACGTGGTAGAGGGCGCCACGCGCCATCGAGGCGAGGTTCTGCAGGCCGGTCATCTGAATCTGGCGATCGTCGAACGGCGTCGGCGATTCCTGGGCTACGCTGACGTCGCCGCGCTCGGAGTCGAGCAGCAGCACGTTGAGTTGGACGCGCGCGATCGCCGCCAGCCGCACGATCTCGTCCAGCTCGTTCAAGCTGTCGATGGCCAGTCCCTCCGACAGCAGGATCAGCGACTTGGGACCATCGAGCAGCGCAAGCTGCTCGAGCATCTGCTGCAGGCCGCGCAGCGATTGATCGGCGTCCTGACGTGCGCGATGCGCGACCTGTGACGCTTCGTCGATGATCTCGCGCTGACACTGGTCGAGCGCGGTGGGACCGGCGAAGCGACGACGGCACTCGCGCGTCGTGACCGTCGCCAGCGTCACTTGATCGCGCTTGTCGGCGATCTGCATCGCTTCGAAGACGCCGATGTTGAACCGGGTCGGATCCGATCGCACGCCGTGGCCGATGAGCGATTCCATCGCCAGCTTCAGGCGCAACCGATCGCTGGTGAACCCGACGCGCGGTCCCGGCTCGGGATAGGCGATGAAGGCGATCTGATCGAGCGGGCTCAGTTTGTCGAGAAAGCGCTGCGCGGCACTCATCACCGCGCGGATCGACCCCGGGCGGACGTTCATCTGATCGATGGCCAGGACGATCTGCCGCCCTTGCGGCGCGGTGAGGTTGCTCGTGAAATAGGTCTCAGTCCTGTCGTCGACCTGTTTCCTGGTCGCTGCCAGATCGACCTTCACCAGCTCCGCGGACACGACGCGGCGTGGCTCGCCATCCACCTTCACGGTGAAATCTGCGGCGTGGAGATCCTCGATGGGCCGTCCGCGGTTGTCGACTACCGCCACGTCCACGGCAATGATGTCGACGCCGGTGCGAAAAGTCGGACCCTGAATCGGGTCGGTGGGCTGCGACTGAGACTGGCTCTGCGCGAGGGCGGCCGTCGCGCCGCACACGCACATGAGAGCGAGGAGAAAGTGCCTCATGGCGCGCAATGTTAAGGGGGGAAGGGGGTCGGGCGGTAGCGGATAAACCGTCTTAGGCATACGGCTTAGGTCTGCTGCGCCGCGACCCAGCACACGGCCGGACGAGGACCGCAGGACCGCGGACGAAGGAGCTCAGCGGAGACCTGCGACAGAACCACCATCGCTGCTGATTTCGTAATCTCTCCACAGTGATTCGCGCTTCTTGCAACTTTGCGGCGCCTGCCGTGTTTATGCGCTGTGAGCGCCCATACGTCGGGCTGGGATGACAGACGCCGCCTTCGAGGCGTTTGTCCGCACCCACCAGCACATGGTGTTTGCCACCGCCGTGCGGCTGCTTGGAAGCGCCGCCGAGGCGGAGGACGTCGCGCAAACGGTTTTCCTGAAAGCGTTCGAACGCTTTCAGGAGTTAAGCGCCGGCGACGCGGCTGCCGCATGGCTGCGCACGGTGACGCGGAATCTGTGTCTGAACCACCTGTCGCGCTATCGATCGCGTTGGCGCCTGTTCAGCGAGCTGCGGCGCGCCGGCACGCCGGAGGAAGACGAGCACTACGAGGCGACGCTTCCCGCGGCCGATCCCTCACCAGGAGAGGCGCTCGAAGCCGCCGATCGACACGAGCGACTCGAACAGGCGCTGCGGCGGTTGCCACAACACCAGCGCCTGCCGCTGGTGCTGTTCCACTTCGAGCAGGCCAGTTACCAGGAGATTGCCGTGACGCTCGGAGTGTCAGTCGCTAAAGTGAAGACCGACATTCATCGTGGACGCGAAACACTGAGAAAGTATCTCGCTGCAGACGATGGAACCCGATGATCTTGAACGACTCCTCGATGGCGCGCTGAAGCAGCTGCCGTCACCACGAGCGCCTGAGACGCTGCTGCCGCGCGTGATGGCCGCGGTCGATGCCTCGGCCGAGCGCGCATGGTATCGCCAGGCGTGGCGGACCTGGCCGCTCACGTGGCGGATCGCCTCGGCGGTCGGGTGCGCCGCGCTCATCCTCCTCATTGCCAGCGCCGGTCCGGTCAAGAGCGTCAACACCGTGGCGCGAACGGCGCCGGCGTCGACCGTCATCAGCGACAGCGTCGCGTTTGCCGGTCGTATGCAGGACGCCAGCGGCGTTGCCTGGACGCTCTGGCGCGTGGTCCTGCAGCCGCTGGTTCCGTATGCGTTCGCTCTCGCCATGCTGATGTGCGGAGCCTGTGTCGTCTTCGGCATCGCTCTCAACTACGTCGTCTTTGGAAGGACATTGCACCGATGAAGCCGCTCCATGTTCTGGTCGTCTCGCTGTGGCTGCTGACGATCGCGACGCTCGTGCCGACACACGTAATGGCGCAGGCGTCGCCGCCTGTGCCGACTGTTGCCTCGCAGCCCGAACCGCCACCTGCTCCCGACGCGGTCGAACTGCCTGAGACGAGCGACAACGTCGTGTTCGACGATGATCAGGATCGCGTCCGCTTTGGCCAGGACTTCACGTTGCGCGCGGGCGAGACGGCCAACGATGTCGTCGTGATGATGGGCAACGCGACGGTCGACGGGCACGTCCGCGGCGATATGGTCGTCGTTCTCGGAACCGTGCGCCTTGGCAGCACCGCCGTCATCGATGGCGATTTCGTCGTGGTCGGCGGAGGCGTGCACGTCGCCGAGGGCGCTCGGGTGGAGCACGACTTCACGGTCGTCGGCGGCAACGCGGACGTCCCGCCGGACTTTGCGCCTGGCGGGCAACAGGTCACCGTGGGCGGCGGCCGTCTCGGCCTCCGGTTCGAGCGGTTCCTTCCGTGGTTTACGCGCGGACTGCTCTGGGGGCGTCCTGTCGTTCCGGAGCTGTCGTGGATGTGGCTGCTGATCGCCTTGGCGTTCTTCTGTTATCTCGTCATCAACCAGCTCGCCGATGGTCCTGTGGCCGGAACAGCGGCGACGCTGCTGGAACGGCCGCTCAGCGCCTTCGGCTCCGGTCTGCTCGTCCTGCTGCTCCTCGGACCTGTCTGTCTGCTCCTGGCGATCTCGATCGTTGGCCTGGCGGTCATTCCGTTCGTGCTGTGCGCGGTCCTGCTCGCCGCGTTGGTCGGCAAAGTGGGCGTGATCCGCTGGCTTGGCCTGCAGACGCTGCGTGAGCCGTCAGCCGAAACAGGAGCGCAGGCGCTGCGTGCATTCGTGATCGGCTTCGCGATCCTGCTGGTTGTTTACATGATCCCTGTGCTCGGACTGGCGGCGTGGGCCATCACCGGCGTGCTCGGACTGGGCGCCGCCACGCTGGCGTTCATGCGCGCATACAAGCGCGAACAGCCCGTGATCGCCACGGCGGCCGCGTCGCCGCTGTCAGCGGTGCCGCCGCCACTTCCACAGACGTTCACCACGGCGCCGCCATCTGCGGTCAACACCGCGCCACCTCCGGTTCCGACGCCGTATCATCCGGAGCCCGCATCGAGTGCGGCGGCGCCGCCACCCGCGGCACCTTGGTCAACGCCTCCCGTAATGCCGGCCGCGACACACGTGACAACGGCGCCGGTGAGCATCGCCGCGGTGCTGCCGCGAGCCCTCTTCCGCGACCGCTTGGCCGCGCTCGTCCTGGACGTCATTCTCGTCGTCATCGTCGTGCAGCTGCTCGGCGATGTCGCCGACAGTGGGCGCGCCATGTTTCTCGCCATGCTCGTCTATCACGTCGGCTTCTGGACGTGGAAGCAGACCACCATCGGCGGGATGATTTGTCAGTTGCGAGTGGTACGCACTGACGGCGCGCTGATCACGTTCTCCGACGCGCTGGTGCGAGGTCTCTCGGCGATTTTTTCAGTTGTCGTGGTCGGCCTCGGGTTCCTCTGGGTGATGCGCGATGCCGAGCGACAAGCGTGGCACGACAAGGTTGCGGGAACCTACGTCGTGAAGGTCGCGCGCGCGTGAGTCAGAAGTCCACTGTTGAGTAGCACCGCGGTACTGCTCTTGCCCCTGCCGGGGCATGTTGAGCCGTCGGGGCAAATCCCCGAAGAGCACTCGAGACCTCAGAATCGACTTCCTGCGCGGGCTTGCGATGGCCTGCGTGATTATCGACCACTCGAAACGGTCGTCCCTGCTCAGTTGGTTTTCTTATCAGCGGTTCTGGGTAGTTTCTGCCGCTGAAGTGTTTGTCGTGCTGTCCGGCGTCGTGCTCGGCATGGTGTACGGCCCTCGACTGGCTCGTGATGGGCTGCGCTTCGTGGTGGTTCGACTCGGCCGTCGCGCGTTGACGCTGTACCTCGCCTTCATTGGCGTCACGCTGTCCCTTCTCGCGCTCTCGCTCGCTGGTGTGGATATCAGCGCGGTCGCCGCGTGGGACGAGAACGCGATCGTCTGGTTCCTGGATCCGCGCAGCATGACCGCGCAGAACTGGCGTGACCTGTTGCTGCTGCATCACGGTCCATGGGCATTCGAGATCGTCGGGTTGTATGTATGGCTCGTGCTCGCTGCCGTGCCCTGCTTGATCGCGCTGCAGCGAATCGGCTGGGGTCCTCTGCTGGCCGCGAGTTGGGCGCTGTATTTTCTCTATCGGCTTGCTCCCTATGAGCTGACGGCTTCGGAATTCGAGGCAGTGTTTCCGATCCTCGCCTGGCAGTTGCTATTCGTGCACGGCATCACGATCGGCTATCACCGCGAGAACATTGCCGCGGCGGTGGCGCGCTGCCCGAGGGCGCTGCCCATCGGTGTCGCGTGCGCCTGCGTCGCCTTCATGACATTCGCCCTGTCGAATCCGTCTGTCGAGGGTCCGCCCTGGCTGTACTGGCGAGTGTTCTCGCCCGAGCGGTTCTTTGCGCTGTACGACCGCTACTTCTCGCTGACCGATCTCGGAATCGGTCGAATTCTGAATCTCGGCGTCGCCCTGCCGGTCGGCTACGCACTCTTGGCGTGGTGTGCGATCGGGAGCATTGCCGCACGGCTGCAGCCGCTGTTCGTCACGCTCGGACAAGGATCGCTGGGCGCATTCGTGCTGCACGTCTACGGCCTTCTGCTGCTGGCGCACCTGCCGGAGACTGACGTGCTGTGGATCAACACCGTCGTCCAGGTCACGCTCATCGTCGCTATCGCCGCCGCTCTCAACGCGCTCAATCGGCTGCCTGCTCGTCGCCGAGCCCCGACGATCCGCGCCCAGATTCAGCCGCTCGCTGCCTGAACAACTCCCAACCTCCAATTCCCAACTTCCAAACGCTTTGCTGGAATTCGTGGCTGAAGCTCCCTTTCAGCAAGGAGTTTGGTAGTTGGAAGTTGGCAGTTGGGAGTTTCAGCTAAATTCCAAAGATCTCAGGATCCCATTGGAGCCCAAGTTCGGACGGCGGCGCCATGTAGCCGGCGAGAGCGGATGCAGCGACGACGGCGGGGCTGGCAAGATAGCCTTCGCCGCCGATGCCCATCCGGTTCTGCCAGTTGCGATTGAATGACGTGATCGCGCGCTCGCCCGGGTGCAGGGCGTCAGGCCCCTGACCGAAGCACGGGCCGCACCACGACTGGCGGATCTCGCCGCCGACTGACCGAAAAACGCTCGCGATCGACTCGCCACCCAGGCGCGGATCTGGCCGCTCGATCTGTCGCGCCACACCTCCGGAGCCAGGAAACACGACAAACGCGCGGGTCGTCTTCGTCAATCCAGTACGTCGGGCGTGATAAATGACGAGTGCCGCCTGCAGCAGATCGTCGTAGCTGCCGTTGGTGCACGAGCCGATCAGCGCCTTGTCGAATTGAATGCGTTCGCGCGCCACGTGATCGGCCGGAAACGCATTGCCTGGACTGAACGGCTTGGCGATCATCGGCACGACGTCGGCGAGCGCCAGCTCCTCGTCGATGTCGTACCGTGCATCTACGCCAGGTGACACACGCGGGTACGGCAGCTCGCGGATCCCTTTGGACGCATACCACGCGTCGGTGACCTCATCCTCCGCGAAGATGCCGTTGAGCGCCTCCGCCTCCGCCATCATGTTGGCGATCGTGTTGCGATACGCTATCGGCAGCTGCTGGTTACGATCGACGAACTCCACCGACATGCCTTGCGCCTGTGCGGTGCCCCAACGCCGCAGCAGCTCGAGGACGATGTCCTTGCCGCTGACCCACGGCTGCAACGTGCCGGCGAACACGACGCGGCGGGCTTTGGCCAGCGTGAAGTAGACGTAGCCAGTCGACCATCCGAAGCCGACGGTCGTCGAACCGACGCCGATGCCGACGGCGCCATACGCCCCATACGCGCGGCTGTGTGAATCGGCGCCTGGAATGAACTGTCCGGGCACGACGAGTCCCTGCTCGGGGAAATAGAAATGAAAAATGCCGTCGCCCGGTGTCGCGTAGTACGGCGGCTTCAGTCCCTGCCCGCGGGCGAAGGCGCGTCCGATCGCCGTCTGCTTGTCGTCGTCTTCGCGACCGGTGAAGACGAAATGGTCGTTGGCAATGGCCGCCTGCCGCGGATAGATCGTGTTGCCGCTCGTGATCTGGTTGAAGGTGTGGATTGCGAAGGGCGCCGTTCCGTCGGAGGCCGGCAGCAGATCCGCGTACACGCGCAGCGTGTCACCGGGTTTCAGCTCGTCGCGCTCCTTGTCCACGCGGTGTGCCCAGATGATCTGCTCCGTGGTGGTCATCGTGCGCGCACGCGATGGGTCAGCAAACTCGACACGCGGCTGACGGTCGAGTGAGGCACGGAATTCACGGCGGCCCACGGTGAAGATCCCGCCGCTGCGGCGGATCTCGTCCTCTTTGGCCGTGAGCGGAATCGGCTCGTAGGTCTTCCCTTGCGTGACGTTGGTGATGCGACGCGAATCGGGATCGAAGCTGAACTCGTCGCCGTCGTGCGCGTCGGCGACAGCAGCGGGACTTTGTACGACGTGCAGACCAAGATTGAGCGCGTTACGGCGGAAGATATCGCCCATGTTCGCGCCGCAGACGATCACCAGCTCGCGGCCGGCTTCTTCGGCCACGCCTTTCAGACCGGCGGGGCTCATCTCGCGCGACGACCCAATGGCGAACCGGTCACCGGCGATCACGAACGTCTCACCACGGTGCACACGGTCGCGGAAGTCCGGCATCAGGTACCGGAACGCTCCCGCTTTCCACCGCTCGTCGAGCGTGTCCAGGCTTTCAGACACACAATCGGCGGCCGGCGTGATCTGGTCGGTATCGATCGCGTCACGCTTGCGGCCGAACTTCGTTCCGGGCAGCTTGGGATCCCAGAAAATCAGCGCCTTTCCACGGATGAGCCGCGTTTCGTCCTGGGCGTTGACAAAAGACTCCGCCGCAGGTGCGGAGGGGAGACTCTGCGCACCCGGTTTGAGGCGGGCCGGCTGAATCGTGGCCATCAGCGGTTCGGATCCGATCGTACAACGCCGTGAATTTGCCGGCATTGAGCTTGATTCGGGCTGGAGAATATACGATGTGATGTGGACGTCGATTTGCTGGTAATCCTCGTATGGAGGCGAGCGGCTCTGGCTGCCGAGTTCGCCGTATGGCCGGGTTTCGTTACATTGGCGTGATAATATGCCTGCCTTTCTGATCCAGGCCGGCTACGAACCATGGATACCCCGCAACAATTGGCGGTCGCCGAACAACGCCAGCAGCGCCCGGAACGGCGCGCCCGCCGTCGCGCTCCGCAACGGCCGTCGCTGCGCGTGCTGTCTCCGCGAGCGCTCGATCCGTCGGATCTGAAAAATCCGGCGCTGTATATCAATCGCGAGCTCAGCTGGCTGGAGTTCAACCAGCGGGTGCTGGCCCAGGCACGCGATGCCACGCATCCGCTCCTCGAGCGCGTGAAGTTCTTCGCCATCACGGCCACCAACCTGGACGAGTTCTTCATGATCCGGGTGTCGACCACGCTGAAGAAGCTGCGGGAAGGCATCGAAGACATCGCACCCGACGGCTATAACACGGAGCAACAACTCGACGCGATGCGTGCACGCGCGCATGCGATGCTGGCCGACCAGGCGGCAGTGTGGAACGATCTGCGACCGCTGCTCGCGAACGAGCGCATCCGATTGCTGGAACCGAGCGACTGGAGCCCGCAGGTTCGGGAGTTCCTCAGCGCGTACTTTTCGCGCGACATCTGTCCGGTGCTCACCCCTCTCGCGTTCGACCCCGGGCATCCGTTCCCATTCATCTCCAATCTCAGCAAGAACTTCGCCGTGGTCGTCCGACACGGCAACCGTACGAAGTTCGCCCGTGTGAAGGTGCCCGACGTGCTGCCGCGATTCGTCAGCGTTCCCGAGTCGCTCACCGGGACGGAGGGACTCACCTTCGTCTTCCTCGAGGACATCATTCGCGCCAACATGCACGAACTGTTTCCTGGGACCGTGGTCAAGGGCGCGCATCTGTTCCGGATCGTCCGCGACGCGGATCTGGAAATCGAGGAAGACGAGGCCGACGATCTGCTCGAAACCGTCGACCGCAGCCTGCGCCAGTTACGACGCGGCGCGCTTGCCCTGCTGCAGGCCGAAGCGGACATGCCGACGCGCGTGCTCAACATCCTGGTCGAGAACTTCGAAGTCACCGAAGACATCGTCGTTCGTACGCAGGACCGGCTCGGATTCGGCGACTGGATGGAGCTGACCAGGATTCATCGGCCCGAGTTGAAGGACGCGCCGTTTTCACCACCGCACTTCTGGCGGGCGGAAGAAGACCCGGAAGTGATCTTCGACCAGATCCGGTATCAGGATCTGCTCGTCCACCATCCCTACGAATCGTTCGAGACGGTGGAAGCATTTCTCACCGCGGCGGTCCGCGACCCACACGTCATCGCCATCAAGATGACGCTCTACCGCATCGGCGCAAACTCGCCGCTGATTCCGCTGCTGATCGAAGCCGCGGAGGCCGGCAAACAGGTGGCGGTGCTGGTGGAGCTGAAGGCGCGGTTCGACGAGCGCAACAACATCCTGTGGGCCAAGCGGCTGGAGTCACACGGCATTCACGTCGTGTACGGCTTTGCCGATCTGAAAACGCACGCCAAGCTGTGTCTGGTCGTGCGTCAGGAGAAGGATGGAATCCAGCGCTACGTGCACACCGCCACCGGGAACTACAACCCCGACACGGCAAAGGTCTATACGGACCTCGGCATGTTCACTGCCGATCCGGAGATCGTTGCCGACGTCTCCGATGTCTTCAATTACCTGACCGGTTACTCGAACCAGAAGGAGTTCCGCAGCCTGCTGGTGGCGCCGGTGCAGCTGCGAGCGCGGTTGACCGAGCTGATCACGCGCGAAGCAGAGCACGCGCGTGAAGGACGACCGGCGCGGATCATCATGAAGGTGAACGCGGTCACCGACGATCAGATGATTCGCGTGCTCTATCGCGCGTCACAAGCCGGTGTCTCCATCGATCTGCTCGCGCGCGGGATCTGCAGCCTGCGGCCCGGCATCCCCGGCATCAGCGACAACATTCGCGTGCGCTCGATTGTCGGCCGGTTCCTGGAACATTCGCGCATCTACTGGTTCCAGAACGGCGGCCAGGAGGAGATGTACATCGGCAGCGCCGATCTGATGGAGCGGAACCTCGATCGCCGCGTCGAGACGCTGGCGCCTGTCCGCGACCCCGAGATCCTGGAACATCTGCGCGACGTCGTGCTGACCGCGTACCTTCGCGATACGGATCGCGCGATGGTCCTCGATTCGACGGGTCATTACTCCCGACCCGATTGCGCCTCCGGTGCGTTCAACGCGCAGCAGTTCCTGCTGCAGCACTACACCGAGCAGGCACACGAACAGCCTTAGTCCTCACGTCGTCGTCAACTCCCAACTCCCAACTCACTGACGCCAGAACCAACTCCCAACGCACCCGCGCGGAAAGCAAAGTTCGGTCAACTCCCAATCTTCAACTCCCAGTCTCCAAACGTCCGAGCTAGCTCGTGACAGGTGGAAATTAGACCTTGGATGTTGGGAGTTGGAGGTTGGAAGTTGAGGAGCGCGAGTATCAGCGAGAGCTAACGGAGAAGCCACCAGGTCATGGCTGCCACTCCAAGCGCTACCAGCCCGAACATCGGAAAAGCGATGACCGCGGCCACGATCAGGATCGTGACCGTGACGACGAACGCCAGCGGTCCGAGCGGCCAGAGCAGCGCCAGCACGAGCCGCTCCAGCGGGCGGCCGTCCGTCAGTAAAAGTCCTACAGCCAGTCCGCCGATATAAAGGAGTAAGGCCGCCGACATCGCGGCAGCATGTTAACTCACGCGGGACGGAGTTCTCTGGATGTCGTTCGTGTCTGTTCGCACGGAGCACTGTTGTGTCTGAGCGCGACGTGCGGTCACGGAGCTGACGAACCCCGATCGCGGATGATTCGTCTAAATTTTCGCTTTGCTACACTTCGAGCCGCGGACCTGGCCAGGTCCGCGCGATAACCGCGGACCGACGCGTTCGCATGATACGGATACGCCTGTGAACACATTCGATGCCGGCTGCCTCCACCGAGATGTCCCAGCGCGCAGGCGTGCATGCTGGGGGATCGGTCAGATCCTTCTCATCGTGCTGATGATCATCGCCGCGCGCGCCGCCCAGGCGCAGGTCACGACCGGCACCGTCACCGGCCGGATCACCGACGATCAGGGCGCCGCCATCCCCGGCGTCACCGTCCAGGCGACCAACGCCGAGACCGGGTTCGTCCGAACCACCATCAGCGACCAGGTCGGCACCTATCGACTTGCCGCACTGCCGGTCGGCGACTACGACGTGCGAGCGGAGCTCACGGGTTTCCGTCGTTACCAGAGATCGCTGTCGGTCGACGTCGGCACCACCCTCACCGTCGACATCGCGCTCGCGGTCGCCGGCGTCAGCGAGGCGGTGACCGTGACGACGGCTACTCCGCTCGTGTCGACGCACACGTCGTCGGTGGGCGAAGTGGTCGATCTGGTGCGCATCGAGAACCTGCCGCTCAACGGCCGGCAGTTCGCGAACCTGGCCGCCATCGTTCCCGGCGTCGGCCTCGGCTTTCACAGCGACCCGTCGAAGAACTCGCAGTACTCGCCGCAGATCAGCGGCGGCAACGGCCGCAATATCAATTACCTGGTCGACGGCGGCGACAACAACGACGACACCGTCGGCGGACTGTCGCAGCTCTTCCCTCTCGAGGCCATTCAGGAATTCAATCTCCTCACGCAGCGGTTCGACGCCGAATATGGACGCGCCAACGGCGGTGTCCTCAACGTCGTGACCAAGAGCGGCACCAACGCGCTGCACGGCTCGTGGTTCGGACTGGTCCGCAACGATGCGCTGAATGCACGCACCTTCAACGAGCAGATCAAGGGGCTGTCCAAGCAGCCGTACGAGCGCTATCAGTACGGCGGCAGCTTCGGCGGACCAATCGTCCGCGACAAGACGCATTACTTCGTGGCTTACGAGCGCACCCAGCAGGACACGAAACAAATCGTCGATACGCTCGGCCTGTTTCCGGATCAGGACGGCGTGTTCACGGTTCCGTTCCGCGAGAACCTGTTCACCGGGAAGGTGACGGTCGCGCCTCGTCCGGCGCACTACCTCGCCATCCGCTACGGCAACGACGACAACTCGCAGCCGAACGGCGCGACGGTGCGCACGGCGAAGTCCGCCTGGACGACCAGCACGAATATGTTTCACTCGCTCAACGTCAACCACAATTGGGTCGTGGGGGGATCGACGCTGAGCGAGTTCGTCTTCCAGTACTCCTCCTTCACCAACGACATTCCCCTCAGCATGCCCGGGCCGGCGCTGAGCTTTCCCAATGGCGTGGCCGGAGGCGGCAACTCCAGCGCGCCGCAGCGGACCGAGCAACGCAAATGGCAATACCGTGAGGATGTGTCGTGGACCAAGGGCGGCGGCCTCGGCCTCTCCCACGAGCTGAAGACCGGCGTGAACTGGATTCACGAACCGCGTTTGTATGTGAACACCGCGGCGGGGACCAGCGGCTTCTTCACGATGTTGACCAACGATCTGAACGGGCCGGTGCGTCGCGTGCTGATGATCGGCGGCAACGTGGAATCGAACATTCCACTCGACCTCTATGGCGTCTACGCTCAGGACAACTGGCGTGCGACCGACCGCCTGACGCTCAATGTCGGCGCCCGCTGGGATTACGTGGCCGGGATGCCGATCAATCAGGACCGCAGCCGGAATTTCCAGGCGATGCAGGCGGCGGGAAGCGCCGGCCGGTTCGCGGGGACCTTGCTCGACGACTTCGGCAAGAAGCCGCGTGGCGACCGCAACAACGTGCAGCCGCGACTCGGGGCGGTGTATGACCTGCACGGCAACGGCGTCGACGTGCTGCGTGCCGGATGGGGCGTCTACACCGACTTCGGCTACACGAACTCGAACGCATTGACTGCATCGCTCGATGCCGGCGGCGGCGGCGGCATCATCTTCGCCGCCCAGTCATCGACCGGTCTGCGCAAGGCCGACGGCTCGTTCTTCCGGGTGACCGATCCGATCGCCAGCATCCAGGCGCTGAACACCGTCAATCCGGCGTTTGGACCGACGGCTGGCGAAGTCGTGTCACCGCGGCTGCAGGAGCCGTACTCGTATCAGAGCAATGTCGGCTGGAGCCACCAACTGAACGGCGCCACGGTGGTGAGCGCGGACTTCGTTCGCGTCCAGGGGCGCGACCTGAACATGCGCCTGCGCCCCAATACGCTCGTGAACGGACGGTTAAACATCGGCGACGTGGGCATCATGCCCAATGACCCGAGCTTCCGCGTCGGCCTCAGCCGCGGCCGCAGCGATTACCGCGCGCTGATCACCGCGCTGCGCCGCCGGATGTCGCGCCACGTCGATATCAATGCGTCCTATACGCTGGGCGAGGCGACCAGCGACGTGGGAAGCGCCTACGACGAGCTCACGGTGAACCTCATTCAGGACATCACGCAGCCATTTGCGGACGTCCAGAAGGCGCCGTCGACCCGCACCGACGCGCGCCATCGCGTCACCGTCAGCGCCGTCATCGAGACGCCCTGGCAATTTCACGTCGCGCCGATCTTCTTCTATCGCTCCGCGCTGCCGGCGCACACCTTCGAGGGCACGGATCTGAACGGCGACCTCAACGTCAACGACAGGACCGCGCTCGCCTATCGCTATACCGGCTTGAACGATCGAGGTGTCGCGACATTCGAGGAGATGGGTCCCTGCGACACTGTCAACTGCAGCCGCCGCGCGCCGTTCTCGCAGCTGAATCTCCGCGTCAGCCGCTCCTTCGGCTTGCCGGGCGCGGTCCGCATCGAAGCCATCGCCGAGGTGTTCAACCTGTTCAACGCCACCAATCCGTTCATTCCCCTGCAGACACAACGCGTGAACAACGCCGCATTCATGCAGCCGACGGCGTACGCGGGTGACGTCGGACAGCCGGAGCAGCGCGTCGGCCAGATCGGTTTCCGGCTGGTCTTCTAATCAAATCGCAAAATTCCAATGACCAAATCCCAACTCCCAACTTAGCGGTTGGGGTTTGGGATTTGGGATTTGGGATTTGGGATGTGACGCACCGCGCGCACGATACAATCGGCGCCCATGAAGGCGATCGTCGTGCGCGAGTTCGGCCCACCCGAGGTGATGAAGATCGAGGACGTTCCCGATCCGACGCCCGGCCCCGGCCAGGTCCTGATCCGTGTCAAGGCGGTCGGCGTCAATCCCGTCGATACCTACATCCGTTCTGGCGCGTATGCGCGCAAACCAAATCTGCCGTACACGCCAGGCTCCGATCTCGGCGGGATCGTCGACGGCGTCGGGTCGGGTGTGTCGCGCGTGAAGAAGGGTGATCGCGTCTACGCCTATGCCGTCGCCGGAGCGTGCGCCGAGCTGGCGGTGTGCGACGAAGCCTTCGTCGTCGCGTTGCCGAAACACGTGTCGTTTCAACAGGGTGCCGCGCTGGGCGTCCCCTACGGCACCGCGTGGCGTGCGCTGTTCATTCGCGGCCACGCTCGCGCCGGTGAAACGGTGCTCGTGCACGGCGCCAGCGGTGGAGTCGGCACCGCCGCTGTGCAGATTGCGCGCGCACACGGCATGCGCGTGATCGGCACGGCCGGCACCGACGACGGTCTGAAGCTCGTACGCGAACAGGGTGCCCACGACGTGCTGAACCATCGCGAGCCCGACTACCTGCAGAAGGTCATGCCGCTGACCGGCGGCCGCGGCGTCGATGTCGTGCTCGAAATGCTGGCCAACGTCAACCTCGATCACGACCTCGACGTGATCGCGCTCCGCGGCAGGGTGGTCGTCATCGGCAACCGCGGGCGCGTCGACATCGATCCGCGCAAGACGATGGGCAAAGATGGCGCGATCCTGGGCATGACGCTGTTCAACGCCACCCCCGAGGAGTTCCGCGAGATTCACTCCGGCCTGGCAGCCGGTCTGGAGAACGGTACGCTGAAGCCAGTCATCGGCAAGGAACTGCCTCTGGCACAGGCGGCGAAGGCACACGTCGCCGTGATGGAGCCTGGCGCGTTCGGGAAGATTGTACTCGTGCCATAAATTTTTAATCTTCAATTTGAGGATTTGAGGATTGATTTGTCAAATCCTCAAACCCTCAAATCGAAAGTTCTATTTTCTCGCCAACTCCTCATCGATGATTGCCGCGAACGTGTCGTAGGGCTGCGCGCCGGTCAACATGCGACCGTTGATGTAGACCGTTGGCGTCGAGTTCACGCCCAGCCGCGTGCCCGCTGCCACGCCGTCGCGAACCCGTTCCGCGTACTTCGACGAGTCGAGGCAGGCGTTGAACTTCGCTGCGTCCATGCCCATGTCGGCGGCGTACTTCTTCAGACTGTCCGGCTGCAGCGCCGCCTGGTTGCCGAACATCTGATCGTGCAATTCCCAGAATTTGCCCTGTTCGGCCGCGCAGTGGCCCGCTTCCGCCGCCTTGAATGCCTGCGGGTGGATCTGCGTCAGCGGGAAATCCTTCCAGACGACGCGGACCTTGTCGCCGTACTGGGCGCGAATCTGCTTGAGCGTCGGCGCCGCACGCTGACAGAACGGACACTGGAAATCGGAGAACTCCACGATCGTCACCGGAGCCGACGCCGCGCCAAGTGACGGGTCGTTGGCGGCGATGTCAACTTTCGTCCGCGGCGGCTCGAACATCACACGAACGGCGGGAGCGGTCTTGCGCAGCTCGGTGATGAGATCCTGCCGCGCCTTGGCGCGCTGCTGGTCCTGCAGGAATCGACTGATCGCCGGCGCGATCGATTCGAGCGAGCGGCCCTGCATCTGCCCGATGTTCGCCTGGTAGAACGCCTGTACCTCGGCATCGGTCACCGGCTTCACGCGCGCGCCGATCTCCGCTTCCTCGTACGCCGCGGCGGTCATGCCCTTCGCCTTGGCGGCCTGCCCGATCACCGTCTCCGCGATGATGTCGTCGAGCGCTTGGCGCCGTCCGTCATAGATCTTCTGCGTCGCCTCGGCGTGTCCGGCGGGATCCTTCGCCGTCCAGCGATCCTCGAGCTCCTTGATCGTGACAGGACGATCGCCGATCCGTGCGGCGACCTCGGAGCTCTGTTGCGCGCGAGAGGACGAGCACGCCACGAGCGTGACGACGGCGGTCAGGGCAAGCACTTTCTTCATGGAGCAATGATACCGCGGGGCTGGGAACCGCCGGCCCATTCGTGATTTGTGAATCGTGAATCGTGATTTGGATTGACGATGTGTGGTTCGGATCCGTCGGAATCACCATTCACGAATCGCGAATCACGAATGCGGCGGGTCAGGCCAGCTTGTAGCGCCGGATGTCGGGCGGCGACTCCACGAGGTTTTCCACGTCCGACAGCAGCTTTTTCGTGTGCGGCGTCTGCAGATGCTGCTCGACAGCAGCGGGTCCGTCCCACCGCTCGATGAAGCAGTATTCGCGCGGTTCATTCGTGCTCACGAACAGATCGTATTGATAGCACCCCACCTCGCGCCGGCTGGGCGCCACCGCCGCCGTCAGCACGGAGCGGAGCGCCTCCTCTTTTCCAGCTTTGGCGACGAACCGCGCGAGGATGTGAACGGTAGCAGGCATGACCGAAACCAAGTCAAAACTCAAAGTCGAAAAGTCAAAAGTAAAGTGCGAAGTTTTGACTTATCACGTTGGACTCTTCTCGCGCCTACTGCCGCGAGAACCGGACTCGTACGCCCCCGTTGACCAACCGCGGCGACCCGATGGTCGTCGGATTAGTGCCGACGAAATACTCCGTATCGCCGATGTTCTGCACGCCGACGAACACCTCCAGGCTGCGTCCGAACGCACGCGACACGAGGAGGTCGACGACGCCGTATCCAGGCAGACCAGGATTGACGCAATTGGTCGACCCGACCGCGCATCCGTTCGCGGGCACCCCGCGCGCGTTGAGGTCGTCGTCGTACTGCTGGCCGAACAACTGCGCGCCCACCGAGACGGTGATGATGCGCGGATCGGCATAGGCGACACGGAACGATCCGCGGTGCTTCGGCACCTGCGGCAAGTACTTCCCGACGAGCGCCGGGTTCTTGTCGTTCTCGCGCACCTTCGCGTCGTTGACGAGATATCCGCCGGAGACGCGCCACACGCTGCCCAGCTTGTACTCGGCCTCCGCCTGCAGGCCGCGGATGCGCGTGCGGCCGACGTTCTGCCGCTGCTGCGTGATCTGCGCGGGCGTGGTGGCGATGGTGACGTTCGAGACCGGATTCTTCACCCGATTGTCGAACCACACCGAGCGCACTGTCAGATCGCGCGTGACCGCGAAGTTGCCTCCCAGTTCGCCACCGACCAGGCGTTCGGGCTCGAGACTCTCGTTCGCCAGCGTCAACACGTTGCCGACGCGGAACTGTCGGTAGAGCTCGTTGAGCGTCGGCGCGCGGAAGCCGGAACTGATCGCGCCCCATGCGCTGACGCGGTTGCTGAAGTGATACAGCACCGCCGCCCGCGGGCTCGCCACCGTATCGGTGCGTTCGGCGAGCTCGGGACGATTGCCGGCAGCCGGTGTCTCTGACGGAAGGTTGGTCTCGAGATTGTGCGCGTCGTAGTTGCGCCAGTGATCGACACGCGTCGCCAGCGTGACATTCAGCTTGTCGATCGGCGTGATGATGTCCTGGACGAACAGGCCGGTGCTGCGCTGCGTGCCACCCGACACGCGATGCAGCGTGACGGTCTGGCCGCGCTGGGCATCGAGCGCATCCTCGTTGCTGTCGCCATCGACCCAACGAAGATCGGCGCCGGCGGTGAAGTAGTTGCGCAGACCGAACGACCTCGCCCACTGCACCATTCCGCCGACGCTGTTGGTCGGCACGTTCTGATTCAGCGTGAAGCGGCCGACGCTGCGCGGGATTGGAGTCGCGGCGGTCGGCGCCGGCACCGCCAGGAAGTTGCTGAAGAACTTCTCGTGGTCCACAAAGGCGGTCGCCCGCAGATCGCTGGCATCGGGCAACAGCACGCGCACGCCGCCGTTGACCGAGGTCCAGCGCGTGCGATTGGCCTCCTCGGCCACCGGATCGAACGTGCTGATCTTGCCGTTGTCTCGTTTCTCGCGGAAGTGACCGACGCGCCCAAACACGTTGAGATTGCTCGACGGGCTGTAGTCCGCCTTCACGTTCATGTTCTTGAAGTTGACCGCCGCGTTGTTGTCGATCGGCCCGCGCTCGGCGGCGGCAACAATCGGGAATCCGTCGGTATCGAAGAAGCTGCCATCGACCGCGACACCGAGACGTCCCCACACATCGCTGGCAAAGAAGTCCGCTTTGCGGCTGCCGCGGTTGCCGAACTGCGGCTTGAGCTCCGCCGTCTGCCGCCGCGCCCGCGTGCTGACGATGTTGATCACGCCGCCCATACCGTAATTGCCGTATACGCTCGAGCTCGGGCCCTCCACGATCTCGATGCGATCCACGTTGTCGAGCGGAACGCGTGTCCAGTAGACCCAGCCGCCAAACGGGTCGTTGAAGGGAACGTTGTCGATGAGCACCAGCGTGCGGCTCACGCCGCTCGGTCCGATGCCGCGCAGCGAGACCCCCTGCGCGGTCGGATGCGACGACAAGCTGCTGGTGCGTCGAAACAGGCTGAACGTCGGCACATTCCGCAGCACGTCGTCTGCGACCACCGCCGGCGACTGGCGAATGGCTTCCTTGTCCAGGACGCTGACGCTCGCCGGAACATCGCCGAGTCGCTGTTCCGATCGCGTCGGCGTGACGGTGACCGACTCGAACAACGTCGGCGCCTTGAGGATGACTTCGACTTCACCCGCGCCGGAGACCGGTTGTTGTGATTCGGCGAACCCGCCGGCGCGCACGATGAGGGTACCCGGTCCCGCCGCTTCGACCGTGAAGCGGCCTTCGGGGCCGGTCACCGTCTGCCGTTCGACGCCTGTCGCCGTTCGGACGACGACGGAGGCACCGGAGATGACGGCGCCGGATTCGTCCTTGACCACGCCGGACAGAACCGACTGGCCGGCCGCCGTCATGGGAACGGATAACGAAAGCAGGAGTGCGAACAAGTACCTCACGGCGCGAATATAGCGTAAGAGCGGCATGTTAAGCTCGCTTTATGCGCGCTCTGCACCGCGATGCGGCTCGTTCCGCGACTTTTGCCCTTGTTGCGATTCGCATGGCGGTGCTGGGCCCGCGAAGCGCGCCACGAGACGCCAGCCACCAGCCAGCGGCTGTGCCGGGGCACCAACGGCAGGTCCGTTGGCTGGTGGTTTCTGCGTGCATGGTGCTGGCGGCAATCGGCGTATTCGGCCAGCAGGCCACCTTCAAGTCCGGCACGCAGGTCGTCTTCGTGCCTACCACCGTGACCGACGCCGAAGGACGGCTGGTGCCCGATCTGGAAAAGGAGGACTTCACGATCCTCGACAACGGCAAGCCGCAGGACATCACCGTCTTTCAGGACGAGACGCAGCCGTTCACCGCAGTGGTCATGCTCGATTTCAGCGCCAGCATGACGAGCAACCTGGAGCTGCTGAAGCAGGCGACCGAACAGTTCCTGCTTCGCATGCTCAAAGAGGACAAGGCGCAGGTCGGCGCGTTCAGCGACAAGATTCAGTTCAGCGGGAAATTCACCAGCGATCGCGACGACCTGATCGGCGCGCTCGATGATCTGCAATATGGCAATCCGACCCGCCTGTACGACGCAATCGACCAGAGCATCGACATGGTCGAAAAGGTGGAGGGGCGCAAAGTGGTCCTCGTCTTCACCGATGGCGACGATACGTCGAGTCGTGTCGGGTTCGGTCGCGTGATGGACCGAGCGCGCGAGCGCGACGTGATGGTGTACGCGATCGGCCTCGAGTCGGAATACGCCGGCGGTCCGAACGGCCGCTTGATACGCACGCGACCCGACCGGGCGCTGCGACGGCTGGCCGACGAAACCGGCGGCGGGTACTTCGAGCTGAAAAAGTCGGCCGATCTCGCGCCCACCTTCACGCGCGTCGCCCAGGAGTTGCACAGCCTCTACACGCTTGGCTTCCAGCCGATGGCGATGGATGGCAAGGAGCACAAGCTCGACGTGCGCATCAAAAAGCAAGGAATGAATGCTCGCGCGCGCAAGAGCTACGTGGCCTCGCCCGAACGCCTCTCCACGCAATAGATTTTTGATCTTCGAGTTTTGATCTTTGATTGACGCGTTCCATTCAAAAATCAAAGATCAACGATCGACAATGATTTCGATTTCCGAACAGGATTTCCGCCTGGAGGCGGATCGCGCTCTCGATCAGGCGCGGCACGCGCTGTCACGCCTCGCTGATGAAGAGGACTTCGAGGTGGAACTGCAGAATGGAGTGCTGCAGATCCTGTTCGAGGAGCCGACGCCGACCAAGTTCGTCGTCAGCCCCAACGCGCCGGTGCGACAGATCTGGGTGGCCGCGATGTCGCGCAGCTACAAGCTGACGTGGTCAGCCGAGGCAAAGGCGTTCACGCTCGAGGGTGAGCCGCTTGCGGCGTTGCTGGAGAGGTTGGTGAGGCAGTTCCTCGAAGCGTAACTCACACCCCAGACAAACCACAGAGACACAGAGGACACAGAGGACTTCTTGTTTTGGTTTAGTTTTCTCTGTGCCTCTGTGCCTCTGAGGTTCGTGACTGGGTCTGCGTCGCCTCCCTTGCCCTTGCCTCATTGCCCCGGACCCGCGCCTGCGCGTCATCGATGTGATACGGGTCGTCGATGTAGCTCACCGTCTTCCCGTCACTCTTGACCCACGCCGTCCAGTAGCCGATATGCACCGGAATCCGTCGCTTCAGATTGACGACACGCTCCAAGTGGTTGTGCATGGCCTCGACGATGCGTGGTTCAGTCCACTCGGGTTGATCGGTCAGGACGTAACGCGCCAGGCCGACCGGATCTTCGACGCGGATGCATCCGTGACTGAAAGTGCGCTGCGGCCGGGAGAAGAATTTCGTGCTCGGCGTGTCGTGCAGGAAGATGCTGAAGTGATTGGGGAATACGAACTTCACCCCGCCGAGTGCGTTTTCTTCACCAGGCGGCTGCCGGAACTTCAGACCGGCAGTTGCTGATTCGTCGGACCAGTCGACGGCGGCGGGATCGACCTCTTCGCCGCTGGTGCCCACCACTTCGATGCCCATCCGGCTCAGGTAGTCGGGGTTGTTCACCAGGCGTGGCTGCAGCTCCTTGCGAATGATGCTCTCGGGTACATTCCAGGTCGGGCTGAACACCACATACGTCATCTCGTCGCTGAAGAGCGGGGTGGGAGTATCGGGCTTGCCGACGACCACGCGCATCGCCAGCTTCGGCTGATCTCCCTCCATCACTTGCAACTGGTACGCGGGGATGTTGACCAGAATGTAACGATCGCCAAGGGCGCGCGGCGCCCAGCGCCAGCGCTCGAGATTCATCTTCAAACGTTCGCCATGACCGCTGGGATTCTGCTTCTCGGCGGCGAGCGCTGCCTGCAGTCCCTTATATTGCGGATGCGTGGGCGCGAGCTCCTCCAGCGTCTCGCGCACGCGATTGTCTTGGATGGCCGTGCTCAAGCGGGACGCCAGATCCTCTTTCTTCGGTTCGACGACCCAGTTCTCGTAAATCTGTTTCGTGTTGGCGTTCCATCCGAGGAGATCGGCCGCGTAACGGAGGTACGCGTACGTCATCTTCGCGTCGAGCTCGGGGACGATTTTGGGATCGAAGCGCGTGCCTTCCAGCTTCGTCTGCGATTGTTCGCGTGCCTGCTCGAATTCCTGAACGTGATAGCTCGCGGGATCGAGACCGTGCCGCTCGGAATATTTCAGCTGCGAGACGAGATCCTTCATCTGCGGCGTCGTGCGGTCGCCATCGATCCACGCCGGCAGGAACTGACGCTGCTCGTAGAAGGTCCGCTCGAACGTCCACAGCCGTTTGCCCAGTGATGACTGATCGACCCACCTCGGCATCCGGCCGAGGAGCGCTCGCATCGCCGCCACATGCTGCGAGTTGTCGATACGGCGTTCGCAGCCGATAACGGCCAGCCCGATGAACACGGATACCACTACCCGAAGCATTCGCCCATGCATGCCGGCAATTTGTGCAAGCCGCGCACCGACAGGCGCGCGACTAGTCGTGCGCGCGTGGCGTGTAGTACCGCTCGAGCCAGCGGCTGAGGCCGTCGAGCCCCGGAAAGAGTGTCCGTTCGTTGATATTGGCTTGATCGAGCTTGTCGCGAATTTCCCACTTCAGCTCGGCCGGGACGACGACTCGCCGGCAGAGGTCGCGGTGCCCCTCGATCCACTCATCCAGACAGGCCGACGGACTCGGCATGAGCGAGAAGAGCGCGAACTGATTCAGGATGCGAGCGTCGAGTGACGGCGGCTCGAGAAAGAGGACGAATGGTTCGCGGGCGAGGGCGTCGAAGGCCCGCAGCGTCGGGAACTCGCCGAGCATCTCCACAGTGAAGGTATCGGAGTGCTCCTCTTCGAGAATCGCCCGCAGACGCTTGGGGAGCATCGTGTTCGCCTGCACGAAGTTCACGCACCAGACGACGCCGTCCTGTGCGAAGTCGCGCAGGTGCTCGGTGGCAAAGTGCAGCGCGACAAAGGGCGAGTATGTCCAGTCGAGCATTCGCGTCGGCAGTCCGTGATGCTGCGCGACCGAGATCCAGTGCCAGATCGTGTCGACGCCGCCCGCCGTCTGCTCGTGCGCATACTTGCGGAAGTTGCGCAGCATCGACAGTTCGAGCTTGCTCACATCAGCCTGGCCGGCCGCCAGGCGGACGAGGCTGTTCGACAGGTCGTGCGTGGCCGAGGTCATGCCACGGAAGGCATATGGCGCGCGAAACCGGCGCAGCTCCGCGTTCCAGGAACCCTCATAGAGTTGCTCGAGCAGGTCGGTCCAGGTGCGCGCCCGCGTCACGTGGACCGACCGTGCATGCGGTCCGCCAACCGCGATTCAGGATACTTTTCGGTCGGCAACCGAGACGCTGATGGGATCGCCTTCAGGTGGACTCTCGACCACTCTCGGCATGAGAATGACCGACGCAGGCCCCCCGGCGGCACGCTGCAGGTGACGCAGCGTCTGTTTCACTTCCCACGCAATCGCCAACGTGTAAAGGACCGCGTTCACCCGCAGATGCGTATCGCGCCGGAAGCAGCACGCCGCGATGTTATAGGCAGCCATCACCGCCGCCAGCGCGCCAGCCGCGCCATGCACGGTGCACTTGAGCCCTTCGTGATTGCCACTCGTACACAGCGCCTTGACCATACCTGCGTCCCCTTGATCGGGCAGCCGCCCGAAACGCGTAACAGAAGAGCAAGTGGTGTACCAGCGGAGAAAGTCGCAAAACTCACGATGCCCGCTCAACGCAGCGGCAAAACGCTTCCAAAAACACACCGAAAGTCGCTTTCAAAAGAACCCGCACGAAAGATGTTCGTCCTTCAGGTGGCGCGGTACGTCCGCCCAAACGATCGACCAATCGCCGACACGACCGACTGCGGAACGTATCGCGCCAGCAACGCGATCCCGCGGTTCACGCGTCCGTTGATGTATACCGGCCTGCCCGCCATCACCGCCTCATATCCCTGGCGAGCGACGGTGGCGGCATCCATCCACAGCCAGGTCGGCAGACGGCTGACCTGCTGGCGCGTCCCGGTGACGTCGTGAAATTCGGTGAACGTGAACCCGGGACAGAGAGCCGTCACGTACACGCCGCGCGCATGGGTTTCGTGCGCCAGCGACTCGGAGAACTTGATCAGAAAAGCCTTCACGGCCGCATATAACGTATGTCCCGCGGGCGCCGGCACCAGGCCTGCCAGCGACGCCACGTTGATGATGCGGCCATATCCGCGCGCGATCATGCCGGGCAGCAGCGCGTGCGTCAGCTCGCACAGCGAGACCAGCATCACCTGCAGCATCGCATCGTGCCGCTCCCATGCCGACGCGATGAAGACACCTGGAATGCCGTAACCGGCATTGTTCACCAGCACATCGATCGTCAATCGGCGCGAGGCGAGCTCCGCGGTCAGCGCCGCGACCGCGTCGCGACGCGACAAATCGGCGATGATGACCACCGCCCGCACGCCATGCTGCTGCTCGACCTGCGATGCCACGGTGCGCAGCCGCTCTTCACGGCGCGCGGCGAGGACGAGGTCGAATCCCTCGGACGCAAACACGTGCGCGAACGCCTCGCCGATGCCCGACGATGCGCCGGTCACGAGCGCGGTCCGTCGCGGTCCGCTTGGTGCGGCAGGGACGCTAGACTGGCCAGATCGTTGATCCGAGTTCACAACCTGTAACCTTTCGTTGCACCGACAACGTCAGAAACCATTGCACTGACAGCGTTCGAAAGCATTGCACCGACAGTGTAAGTGGGCCCTTGGACCTACTAGAATTCCCGCGTGAAGAAAATCGCCATCGCGGCTCTGCTCACGGCGAGCGTCCTGACGTCGCAGGCCCAGCGTCGCCCCACCGCGGTGACCATCGTCGAAGCGAGCATCGCAGATTTACGCAGCGCGATGGAACAGGGGCGGATCACATCGCGTGCGATCGTGGCGCAGTCGCTCGAGCGGATTGCCCTCTACGAGGAACGCCTCAACGCGACGATTGCCGTCAACCCGCGCGCACTCGAAGAAGCGGACGAGCGCGATCGCGAGCGGCGGCAGGGACGCATTCGCGGACCGCTGCACGGGATTCCAATCGCGCTCAAGGACAACATCCACACGACCGACATGCCGACCAGCGGCGGCGCGCTGGCGTTCGCCGGTCTGCGGCCGCCGTACGAAGCAACGCTCACGACACATCTGCGCGAGGCGGGCGCTATCGTCATTGCCAAGACGGTGATGACGGAATTGGCCAACTGGGTGGCGTCGACGATGCCGACCAATTACAGCTCGCTCGGTGGCTTCGGAAAAAATCCCTACGATCCTCGGCTCGATCCGCGCGACGCGATGTTCGACGGACGACCGGTGCTCGCCACGGGGGGATCGAGCTCCGGCATCGGCACGGCGGCGAGCTTCTGGGTGGCGAACGTCGGCACCGAAACGTCCGGTTCGATCCTCAGCCCCTCGAACCAGAACATGCTTGTCGGCATCAAGCCCACGGTCGGACGCATCAGCCGCTACGGCGTCATCCCGATTACCGCCGATCAGGACACGCCGGGCCCGATGGCGCGAACGGTGGCCGATGCGGCAATCATGCTTGGCGTGCTCGAAGGAGAACCCGACTCGCACGATCCGGCAACGCGCGCATGTACGGCGCCGCCCAATCACGATTACACGGCGTTTCTGCGCCGTGACGGTTTGAAAGGCGCGCGCATCGGCATCCCGCGCGCGTACTTCTACAACGCGGTTACCGTTGCCGGGCAGACAGGACGGCAGGGCGGCCTGAACCCGGGGCCGCGGGCAGTGATGGCGGCGGCGATCGCCGCGCTGAAGGCCGAAGGCGCGACGATCGTCGATCCGGCGGACGTCCCGTCTGTGATCGCGACCGAAGCCAAGGACAACCTGATCGCGTTCCCGGTGTGCAGCGGGCCCAACGGCGCGCGCGGCAAAGACGCGGATTGCTCGATCGTCTTCAAGTACGGGATGAAGCGTGATTTCAACGCCTGGCTGGCGTCGCTCGGCACGGCGGCGCCGGTGAAAACGTTGACCGAGCTGCGCCGGTGGAACCAGGCGCACGAGCGCGCGGGAACGCTGAAATACGGGCAGAATCAATTGGACAACGCTGACGAGATGGACGTCGAGCGCGATCGTGAGCGCTACATGGTCGATCGCCAGAAGGACCTACGCCTGGCTGGCCGCGAAGGGATCGACGCCGCGCTGCGCGCGAACAACGTGGACGCGCTGCTCTTCCCCGGCGGCAGCGGCGCCTTCATCGCCGCCAAGCCCGGCTACCCGACGGTCATCGTGCCGTTCGGCATGATTCCGAACATGCCGACGCCGCCGCTGCCCGAAGGCTTCAACGCGAGGCCGTCCCCCTACGGCGTGGCGTTCACCGGCACCGCGTGCAGCGAGCCCAAGCTGCTCTCCATCGCTTACGCATTCGAGCAGGCGACGAAGCGGCGAAAGGCACCGCAGCTGGATTGAATTCAGCGCCTGGGTGCAAACCGGATTGAGTACTCGTCCGGCTTTGCAACGGACGATTCACGGCCCGGCAGGCTGTTAACAGTTGCCGGCGTGCCACGTCTTGATCCAGTGTCCGGAGATGGCGGCCACAGCCACGCTCAGGGTTTCCCACGCCGGCTCCGTGTCCGGTGAGACGGGGCTGGTTGAAGCGGCCCGCGATGGGGACCGTACGGCGTTCGAGCGTCTTTACGCTGCGTACGCGCGGCTCGTCCACGGCATTCTGGTCGCGCGCGTGCCGCGGGAGGACGTCGACGATTTGATGCAGGACGTCTTTCTGCAGGCGATGCAGCGTCTGCCCGCCCTTCGCGACTGCGCGGCCTTCGGCGGATGGCTCGCCTCGATCGCGCGCAACCGGGCAATCGATCATTTGCGGCGAAGACCGGCCACCGTTGAGCTGCCGGTCGATCTCGCAGTCAGCGACGCCGACCGCACCGAGGCACTGGAAGTACTCGCCGCCATTAGATCGCTGCCCGATGCGTACCGCGACACGCTCGCGTTGCGCCTGGTCGAAGGGCTGACCGGACCGGAGATTGCCGCGTGCACCGGTCTGACGCCAGCGTCGGTCCGGGTGAATCTGCACCGCGGGATGAAGCTGTTGCGCGAACGCCTCGGACGCCATTGTCAGCACACACAAGGAGCACTGGAGTGAGCGCCGACTATCTGTGGGATGGATCGGGAGAGCCCGACCCCGAGATCGTGCGGCTGGAACAACTGCTGCGGCCGCTCGGACACGACACGCGAGCCCTGTCGACTCGCTCTGCTCGCTGGGGAGAGGCCGTTGCGTCGATGCGGACGGTTTCGCGCCGTGTCCCGCAGAGGATGCTGCTCGCGCTCGTCGCGGCCGCGGTGATCGTGATTGCGGTCGGCGTCGCGTGGCAGCGTTCAACGCGGCCAGTCTCGCCGACTCTCGCCTGGACCGTCGGCCGTCTGGAAGGCACGCCGACGATCGAATCGAAGCCGATGGCCGATCGCGCCAACCTTCGCGAAGGTGGCGCGCTCGATACCGGGAGCGGCTCGCGCGCACGCATCGACATCGCCAACATCGGCGAGCTCGATGTCGACTCGGGTTCGCGCGTGGAGCTCGTACGCGCACGGGGCGCTCAGTATCGCCTCCGGCTGCATTGGGGCACAGTGCACGCGCGCATCGTCGCTCCGCCGGGCCAGTTCGTGGTCGAGACGCCCTCGTCGACCGTGACGGACCTCGGCTGTGCCTATACGCTGCAGGTCGACGAGGAGGGCGTGGGCTCGGTGCACGTGACGTCAGGATGGGTCGGTTTCGAGTGGCACGGACGGGAGTCCTTCATTCCAGCCGGGGCGATGTGCGCGACGCGACCTGGCGTCGGACCGGGCACACCGCATCGGCAGGACGCGCCCGATGTGTTTCGTGCCGCGCTCGGAACGTTCGACTTCGGTGCCGCCGGCGCGCGCACCTCGGCGCTCGATCGCGTGCTCGCCGCTGCTCGCGTTGAAGATGCCGTGACGCTCTGGCATCTGCTCACGCGTGTCGACGGCGAGCAGCGTGCGCGCGTGTTCGATCGCCTGGCGGCATTCGTACCTCCTCCGGCAGGCGTCACGCGAGAAGGCGTCGTGGGCGCCGACCAATCGCAAATCGATCGCTGGTGGGACGAGCTCGGCTTCGGCAGCATCATCGAATGGCGCCACTGGAAGCAGCGGTGGAGCGAGACGTCGGTGCGTCGTTAACGATCCGCTCGCGCCGGCCGTCGTACTGTCTGGAGGAGAGATCATGTCTCGACGCGCGCGGACCTTTTTGGCCCTGCTCACGGCAGTGATGCTCGGCGCTCCAGCATTCGCCGGACCGCTGCTCGTCTGCCATCCGTATGACATCGGCGCTGCCAAGTCGCTGCCCTGGAACGAGAACGACGTCTGGAACGACACGCGACCGAATTACGAGCTCAGTCATCTCGTCGTGGACACCGAAGCACTGCTGACGCCCGCCACTCCAGTCGTCGTGCGGATGGAGACGTTGCGACGCGCGGCCATTTACGCGAGCCACGACCGCGCGATTGCCATGCAGTTGCTGGATCATCTGAACGCGCGGGTAGAACGCTCGCGTCAGAACGGACGGGCGGACGCCCTTGCACTGCTCGATGCCGGCTACACGAGGGCGACGTTCCGGCAGATCGCGTTGCTGGTATACGACCGGGCCTTCCGCATTCGCGCGGCGAACGTGACGAATCTGCCCGGACTCGACGAGGCGCCATCGATGCTTCAGGACGCGGTGGCACAGCATCCGGACAATCCCGGGCTGCAGTTCGCCGGCGCGTTGGTCGCCTCCATCCGACGCGATGCCGGGTACGACCAGTACGCGCACGGCGCGCGCGTGGCCGCGCACCTCGATGATCTCGTCGAGAGAAACCTCGCCCTGCTGCGTTGAAATAGACCGAAACAGGTGATCTCCGTGCGCTCCGTGTTTGGTATCTCCGTGGTTGTGCCGGCCGCGTTTCGAGATTAGGAACGGATGTCATGGCTGTTCGCGAATATCACCGTGACAACGCAGCTGGCTTCAGCACCCACGCCTTACTCCACACGGCGAAGAATGAAGCACTTCAGATAGTACGTTTCCGGAACGCCGACCAGCACCGGATGATCGCGCGCCTGCATCCGCTTCTCGACCACGGTGACCGGCACGTGGCTGTCGATGGATGCGTCATGGATGATGGCGGCGAACATCTCCTCGTTGACGTTGTACGAGCAGCTGCAGGTAATCAAATAGCCGCCCGGCGACAGCAGGCGCAGGGCGCGCAGGTTGATCTCCTTGTAGCCGGCCAGTGCGTTGGGAACAGACGCCTTGTTCTTCGCAAACGCCGGTGGATCCAGGACGATCGTGTCGTAACGGTCCCGGGCTTGCTCGAGACGGCGCAGCTCGTCGAAGACGTTCGCCTCGCGCGGCTGGACGTGTGGCAGTCCATTGCGCAGCGCATTCCGGCCAATGCGCTCCACCGCGTCGACGGAGATGTCGACCGCCTCGGCGGCGGCGCAGTATCGCGCGAGATGCAGCGCGAACCCGCCGTTGTAGCTGAAACAATCCAGCAGCCGGCCGTGCGCGTAGCGCCCGGCGGCTTCGCGGTTTTCACGTTGATCGAGGAATAACCCGGTCTTCTGTCCGCGTCGCAAATCGGCGTCGTATTCGACCGGTCCTTCGCGCACGACGACCGACTCGGGGATCGTCCCGTGCAGCACGTCGATGCTGCGACCCAGTCCTTCGAGCTCGCGGACTTTCGGATCGTTGCGCGCCAGGATACCGAGCGGTGCGAACAGGTCGACGAGCGCGCTGGTGATCGCTGGCAGCAGGCGATCCATGCCCTGCGACAGCGCCTGCACCACGAGGTAATCGCCGTAACGATCGATCACGAGCGACGGCAGCAGATCGCCCTCGCCGTGCACGACACGCCAGGCGGTGGCGTCCAGCTTCAGCGACGCGCGAAACCGGATCGCGTTCTCAATTCGTCTGCGGATGAGCGCATCATTGGCGACTCCCTCGCCCGACGTCAGCATCCGGATAGCGATCTGCGATCGATCGCTGAAGAGCGCCGACCCGAGCATCCGTTGCCGCGGTCCGAGCACGCGCACGATGTCGCCCCCATTCGCGTCCACGTGCACCACATCGGCGCGATAGATCCACGGGTGACCGGCGCGAATGCGCTGCTCGCCGCGAGCACCGAGAACGACACTCGCCATCTCTCATGATTATCGTCGTTCATACTCCCCGGTTCTGCGTACTCGGTTCGTGTTCATCTTCGCAGTTCGGCTCTCGATTCGTTGTTCGGGGTGCGACGTTCGCGGTTCGACGTTCGCGGCCCAGTGAACCGAAACTCCGAAGGCGAACGCCGGACGCCGAACGGGTAAGCCGAACTTCGCGAACTTCGAACTTCGAAGTTGGAATCGAACCTGAACACGAACGCGGAACCCATCACGCAGAAGCGTGAACGACAGCGGTAGTACAATTCGTGTCCATGTCTGATGTCGCCTCGCTCTTGCCCGCACAGCGCTCGCTTGCCGACACGGATCCGGAGATTGCCGAGGCGATTGGCAACGAGGTACGACGCCAGGCGGAGGGGCTGGAGCTCATCGCGTCGGAGAACTTCGTCAGCCGCGCCGTGCTCGAAGCGGTCGGCTCGGTGATGACGAACAAGTACGCCGAAGGTTATCCCGGGCGTCGGTACTACGGCGGTTGCGAGTTTGTCGACGTCGCCGAGTCACTCGCCATCGAGCGCGCGAAGCGGCTGTTCGGCGCCGACCACGCCAACGTGCAGCCGCACTCGGGCACGCAGGCGAACATGGCGGTCTACATGACGCTGCTCTCGCCCGGCGACATCGTGCTCGGTATGAACCTCGCGCACGGCGGCCATCTGACGCACGGCCACCCGCTGAATTTCTCCGGGAGGTTGTACAAGATCGTTCCGTACGGCGTGCGCCGGGACGACGAGCGGATCGATTACGCCGAGCTCGAACGCCTCGCTCACGAGCATCGGCCGAAGATGATCATCGTCGGCGCCAGCGCCTATCCGCGCGTGATCGACTTCCCGCGCATCGGCGCGGTCGCCGCCGCGGTCGGCGCACCGATGATGGTGGATATGGCGCATATCGCCGGACTCGTTGCGACCGGAGAACATCCGAGCCCGGTCCCGCACGCGGACTTCGTCACGACCACCACGCACAAGACGTTGCGCGGCCCGCGCGCCGGCATGATCCTGTGCACAGAACGGTACGCGAAGGATCTCGATCGCGCGCTCTTCCCCGGGGGCCAGGGCGGGCCACTGATGCACGTGATCGCGGGCAAGGCGGTCTGCCTCAAGGAGGCTATGGAGCCCGCGTTCAAGGAATACCAGCGGCATATCGTCGCCAACGCGAAACGGTTGGCGGCCGCGGTGGCAAGTCATGGGTTCCGTCTCGTCAGTGGCGGCACGGACAATCACCTGATGCTCGTCGACGTGTTTTCGAAGGGCATCACTGGAAAAGCGGCGGAGGCGGCGCTGGGCAGGGCCGGCATTACGGTCAACAAGAACGCCATCCCGTTTGATACGAACCCGCCGATGGTGGCCAGCGGCATTCGCATCGGCACGCCCGCGGTGACGACGCGAGGGATGCGCGAATCGGAGATGGACACGATTGCCGACTTGATCGCACGCGTGCTCGCGAGCCCCGACGACGACCGCGTGCTCGCGATGGTGAAGCAGGAAGTGGAGCGCCTCACGCGGCGCTTTCCGCTGTACCCGGAGCTTCAATAGGTCGTTCGCATCGTTCGCGTCGTTCGGTCGTGAACTCGGAATCAGGAACGCAAACCACTGGAACTCGGAACCAGGAACCCGGAACCTGGAACGCCGGTATCCGGGTAGCAGGGTTGCTCTGTGGAAGCAGCTTCGGTCTCGGTCTCGACGGCGGTCGACGCGGCCTTCTCGCCGACAGGTGCGCTGGCGCGAGCTGTTGACGGTTATGAACCGCGTGACGGACAACGGCGGATGGCTGCTGCCGTTGCCGCTGTTGTCGAGGACGGCGGCACGCTCCTCGCGCAGGCGGGCACAGGGACCGGGAAGACGCTCGCCTATCTGATTCCGGCAATCCTGAGCCGTCAGCGCGTGCTCGTCTCGACGGGCACCAAGAACCTGCAGGAGCAGATCTTCTTCAAGGATCTTCCCGCCCTACGCGCTGCCCTCGATGTCCCCTTCACCGCCACGGTCATGAAGGGACGATCCAACTATCTCTGCCTCCACCGCTGGGAGCTTTACAAGCAGTCGTCGCAACCGGCGGTATTCCTTCCGGTGATCGACGAGTGGGCGGCGACCACGTCGACCGGCGACCGCGCAGAGCTGTGCGATCTTCCTGAAGATCTGCCGCTGTGGAAGGAGATTGCCGCCGACGTGGAAACGTGCCTCGGGAACACCTGCCCGCGGTACGGCGACTGCTTCGTCACGCTCATGCGCCAGCGCGCGGCCGAATCGGATGTCGTGATCGTCAATCACCACCTGCTGTGCGCGGATGCCGCCGTGCGGCAAAACGCGTACGGCGAGGTCATCCCGTCGAGTCCGATTCTGGTCGTCGATGAGGCACATCTGCTGGAAGACGTCGCCACGCAGTACTTCGGCGTCGCGATCAGCAATTTCCGCATTGACGACCTCGTGCACGATTGCGAGCGGCTGCTTGCCTCTGTAGCGGAGGACAAGGGGTTGAAAGCCCGCGAACTCGAGGAGCTGCATCGCGCGCTGGCCCGAGTGTCCGACCGCGCGCGCAGCTTCTTCAGCGCGCTTGCCTTCAAAGGCGCCACACGCGCCGAGTCCCGGCTGCGCTATACGGCGGAAGCAATGGGCGAGCACGTCGAGGAGGGCGCCATGCTCGCCGGCGCGCTCGAAGGTCTCGAAGCGACGTTGGCTCTCGCCGGCGGAAACCGCCCGACGACGCCCGGCGAATCGTCCGACCTCTCCCTGGACGCGCGCGAGGCCATCGGCGCGCTGCAGCGACGCGCCGGCGAGCTGCGCACGCACCTTCGTTTTCTGCTCCGCGCCGACGACTCCGACTTCGTCTATTTCATGGAGACGCGGGCACGCGGCATGTTCCTGCGTGCCGCCCCGATCGACGTGTCCCGCCTGATTCCGGAGGCGGTCTTCGATCGCTATCGCGCTGTCGTGCTGACGTCGGCAACGCTGGCGATCGATCAGTCGTTCGACTACATCAAGCGGCGACTCGGACTGCGCGGCGCGGAAACCGTCCACGTCCCGTCGGAGTTCGATTACGCGCGACAGGCGCTGGTGTATCTGCCGCGTCGTATGCCGCCGCCCAAGGCGCCGACGTTCTCGCAGGCGGTCGCGCGAGAAGCCATCGAGCTGCTCGAGCGATCGCGAGGCCGCGCCTTCGTTCTCTTCACCAGTTATGCGGTTCTGCGCGACGTTCACGCGCTGCTGGAAATGGCACTGCCGTATCCGATCCTCGTGCAAGGCGACGCCCCGCGCTCGCTGCTGATCGAACAGTTTCGCGAGACCGCGAATGCCGTGCTGCTCGGCACATCCAGCTTCTGGCAAGGCGTCGACGTTGTCGGCGAGGCGCTGAGCTGCGTCATCGTCGACAAGCTGCCGTTTGCCTCGCCCGGCGATCCGATCACCGCGGCCCGTATCGACGCCATCAACGCGTCCGGCGGCGATGCGTTCGGCAGCTATCAGGTGCCGCTCGCCATCCTGACCCTGCAGCAGGGCCTCGGACGGTTGATCCGTCATCGCCGCGACCGAGGCGTGCTGGCGATCCTCGATCCGAGGCTGAAAACGATGGCGTACGGACGCCGTTTTCTGGACTCGCTGCCGCCCGCACCGGTGAGCCACGACCTCGATGCGGTTGCCCGTTTCTTCATGTAGACTTGAAGTGGCTGGGTAGCAAGGCGGCTCGGTAGCTGGGTCGCTTGGCAGCTAGTAAAGCCCAGAAGCGAAGCGACTTAGCTACCCAGCCACCCAGCTACCGTCGGGCGACTTCTTTTCTTTTTCTGGAGGCTCTTACATGCGGACCATTCTGTTCCGCGGCGTTCTGGCGCTCGCCGTGCTGCTGACGATGTCGGTTGCGCCGGCTCTTGCCCAGAGCATCGTCCGCGGCAAGGTCGTCGACGCCATGAACAAACCGGTGGAGGGCGCCACCGTGCTCTTCGAAGCCGAGGGCACCAACCGAAAGGCTGAGACGAAGACCAACAAGAACGGCGAATTTCTGCAGGTCGGCTTGCAGTCCGGGCCGTGGAAGGTGACGGTGAGCAAGGACGGCGTCGGCTCCCAGACCAAGCCGGCGCAGGTGACGCAGGGCCGTCCAGTCGAGCTCAGCTTCAATCTGTCGCCAAGCAGCGGCCTTTCTGCGGCAGACAAAGCGGCCGCGGCCGCGCTGCAAGCGGATGCAGCGGCCGCCATCGCCGCGATGAAAGCAGGCAAGAACGACGAGGCGATCGAGAAATTCAACGGGATCGTCGCCAAGGTGCCCACCTGCAGCGACTGCTACTACAACCTCGGGGTCGCTTACTCGAACAAGCAGCAATACAACGAGGCCGAAACCGCGTTCAAGAAGGTGATCGAGCTGAAACCGGATTCGGGCGAGGCCTATACCGGGTTGGCCAACATTTATAACGCGCAGAAGAAGTTCGATCTCGCCGCCGAGGCCAGCTCCAAGGCCGCGCAGTTGAGCGCCTCCACCCCGGGCGGCGGCGGCGCCGAAGCCAGCTACAACCAGGGGGTGATTCTGTTCAACGGCGGCAAGTTCGCGGAAGCGAAAACGCAGTTCGAAGCGGCCACCAAGGCCGATCCGAATTACGCTCCGGCGTTCTATCAGCTGGGCATGACCGCGCTCAATCTGGGTCAGATTCCGGACGCGGTTGCGGCGCTCGAGAAATACCTGCAGCTGGATCCGAACGGGCCGAAGGCGGCCGAGGTCAAGCAGTCGCTGCCGGCACTGCAGGCGATGGTCAAGAAATAGTGTCGGTTTCGTCCCGTCTGGCCGAAGTTCGCGCGCGCATCGACGCCGCGGCTCGATCGGCCGGACGGGACCCCTCCTCCATCCATCTCGTCGCCGTTTCCAAGACTTTTCCCGTCGACGCCATCCGCGAGGCCTATACCGCAGGCCAGCGTGATTTCGGCGAGAACCGCGTTCAAGAAGCCCTACAGAAAATCAACGTTGCGACCGATTTACCAATCAGGTGGCATCTCCTCGGTCACCTGCAGACCAACAAGGTCCGCAAGGCCGCGCCCGCCTTCGCCATGATCCAGTCGGTGGACAGCGCCGAGCTGATCGGCCGGATCGATCGGGCAGCGGAGGAGACGGGGCACGCGCCGGAGCTGCTCATCCAGGTGGATCTCGCGCGGGAAGCCACGAAATTCGGCGCGCCCGTTGGCGAGGTGCCGAGGATATTCGAGGCAGCGGCCGCGTGCCGGGCCGTCAGGGTCGTGGGGCTGATGACGCTGCCGCCGATCGCCGACACGCCCGAAGAGGCGCGTCCCTGGTTTCGCCAGCTGCGCGATCTGCGGGACGAGTGGCTCGCATCGGGTGTGCCGGCGGCCATGCTGCGCGAACTGTCGATGGGGATGAGCGGCGACTTCGAGGAGGCCGTTCAGGAGGGCGCGACGCTCGTGCGCGTCGGGACCGCAATTTTCGGGAGCCGCAATGTTCAACGATGACAACCGGGCTGTGATCGTCATCACGCCGCTCGACCTTCGTCAGGCCAAGTTCCCCACCGTGATGCGTGGCTTCGACAAGGCTGCCGTGATGACGCTGCTCGACGACGCGTCGACCAACTTCGAGGAGGCGCTTCGGGAGAACGAGCGGCTGCGGCAGGAAGTGGCGCGCCTCGAGGGCGCGCTGCATCAGTTCCGCGACCTCGAAGGGAGCATCAAGACGACGCTCATCAGCGCGCAGAAGCTGGCCGACGAGGTGCGCGCCAACGCCCAGCAGGAAGCCGCGCGGATCATCCGCGAAGCGGAGGGTCAAGGCGTAACAGTGATTACACAGGCGCAGGCGCGCGTCGACGAAGCGCAACGCGAGATCGATGCGCTGAAGATGAAGCGCCGCGAGGCGGAAACCCAGATCGAGGCGACGATCTCTGCCCTGCAGCACACACTCGAATTCGTCCGTGAACAGGATCAGCGCGACCGGCCGGAAAAGATCCTGGCGCATCGCCCGCGCCTGGAGGCCGCGTCGTAGACGCGCGGAAGGCCGCCGACGCCCACGCATCGACGGGCACGCCGCCCGCTCTTAGATACCCGCCGAAGACGAACGTCCCACCTTCCAACTCCCCAACCTAACTCCTTACGCCCGTAACCGGGATTCGGTTTGGGAGTTGGAGTCGGAAATTGGGAGTTGACGCCTGCAAATCTAACCAGACAGCGACTGCGTAAGACCTGACGTTACGGATTGACACATCTAGCGAGGCTCCGCACGAGACGCCTGAGCATGTCAGGCGGCGACGCTTCGCCTCTCTGGGTGACAGCATCTGTTTTGCGCCCCGCCGCCGGCGGGGCGGGCGGAAGGAGAGCGCAGGTGAAGAAGGTCATCAGCGCGATCACGGCTGCGGCCGTCATCGCATTTGCAGCGGCTGCCACGACAGTCCGCACCAAGGCGTCGAGCCATCGCGAGGCTCTCGCCATCCTCAACGACCCGTGCGTCGACAACACCGACGTCTACGCGTGGGTGACTCCCGGATCCCACGACAAGCTGTATCTCATTGCCGGTTACAACGGGCTGCACGAGCCCGGACAGGGAAACCAGCAGACGCGTCTCTGCGACGACGTGCTGTATGAGTTCCACATCGCCCGCGGCAACGGATTGCTGAACGACGCAGTCACGTATCAGATCCAGCTGAAATCCACCAAGCCGACGCCAGTCGACCCGGCGGACCTGTCGCTGCCCCCCGGGGGCGGCAAGGAGCTGCTGATTCAACTGGGCGGCGTGCAGCAGACCTACACGGTGACGAAGGTGGAGCACTTTCCAAGCGGTGACGTCTCGACCGTGATTGGTCGCGACCTGCCGGTGGCGCCGCCGAACGTCGGTCCGCATACCGACCGCCTCGCCTACGGTCTCGGCAACCCCGATGACGCCAAGTACCCGGGGACAACCGAGGGTCATGAGGTGGGGCTGTATGACGACGCGTTTGCGGCGAGCTTCATCAGCATGCTGGGCAGCGGTGGCTCGGAAGGGCGCTCGTTTGTCGGCACGCGCGATGACGGGTTCTATCTGGACGAGAAGGGGATTTTCGACATCCTCAATCTTGCCGGCCTGACCGCCATCGGCGGCCGCACGACCCCCGGCGAGGACGTGTTTGCCGGCTTCAACCTGAACGTGATCGCCCTCGAGATCCCGACGAGCAAGGTGACGGGAACGGGTCTTCCACCGGCGCACAACGGCACGCCTGGCGACGACACCCTGCTCGGCGTATGGGCATCGGCCAGCCGTCGTAAGGTCACCGTGCGCTTTCCCGATCGCGATCCCGAGTCTTCCGGTCCATGGGTCCAGGTCGGTCGCGAGGGTCTGCCACTCATCGATGCGGGGATGATCGGCGTCCAGGATCAGTCGAAGTATCTGCGGACGACGCCGCTCACCGACGTCGAGAACTTCGCCCCGTATTTCCTGAATCCGATTCTGGTGCGCGACGCCGAGTTCCTCGGCATCTACCGCGCGCTCGGCGTTCCGCAATCGGTCGTCGACCAGCAATTGAAGACCAATCGGGTCGACATCCTGCAGGCGATCAATCTTGACAACTACCCGTTCGCGGGAGCCCACCACGTGCCGATCGCGCCTGGCAAGACCGGGGACGTGCTGCGCGTGGACATCGCCATCGACTCGCGATTCCCCAACGGCCGCATGATTCCCGGGGGTTACCGTCCTGACGCCGAGCAGGTGGACGTCAGCGACGCGCTGATCACGCTGATCGTCTCCAGGGGGCTGATTCCAGTGGGCGATGGTGTGAATCACAACGACAAGGACTACCTGCCGGTGTTCCCGTTCCTGGCGCTGCCGTGGCAGGGTCTCAACGAGGGTCACGGCGCGCCCGCTCTGTAACTCGGTAGTTGGGTAGCTGGGTGGACTTGGCGATTGAATCCTGGTCTTCTCCAGTTACCCAATATCTGTGGGGTCCGCCTGTAAGGGGACCTGCAAGGTGGGTCATGTTCACACGTTCCGCAATCTTCCTGTGCCTGGTCACTATCCTTTTCGGAGCCTGCCGCCGCGCGCCCGAGTCGAAGGCGGACGCGACAGATGCATCGCGCGAACTATGCCTCGCGGACCCGAATGGGTCGTCGTCTCTCGACGACGGTATTCGCAGTCTGCAGACCAAGGCGAAGCGGCTCCCGATCGAACCGGAGTCGTGGGTGCTCGTTGGACAGGGCTGGGTGCGAAAGGCGCGGCTGACCGGCGACCCGGGCTTCTACATCAACGTCGATGGCTGCGTGAACGCCGCGCTGGCCCTTTCGCCGCGCGATCGATCGGCGCTGCAGCTCCGCAGCCTCGCGCTGATGAACGACCATCGCTTCAGCGCAGCGCGTGATGTCGCCGATACGGTCCTCCGCGACGAGCCGACCGACGCCGTCAGCCTCGGCGTGATGAGCGATGCGCTCCTCGAGCTCGGACGCTTCGACGAGGCGGCGGCGGCAACGCAGCGTATGGTGGACGTGCAGCCGAACATGTCGTCGTACTCGCGCGCGGCGTATGTCCGCTGGCTCGAGGGCGACACGCGCAGCGCGAAGCTGTTCATCCGGTTCGCGCTGAACGGCCGTGACATGCAGGATCGCGAGCCGACCGCCTGGACGTTCGTTCAAGCCGCCAGCATGTACTGGAACGAAGGCGATTACTCCGGCGCCGATGCGGTGTTGGCCGAAGCGTTGAAATGGGTGCCGGATTACGTGCCGGCACTCATCGCTCGTGGTCGCGTCGCGCTCGGTCTCGGTCAGCCGAAGCGAGCTGTTGAATATCTCCAGCAGGCATTCAAGACGAGTCACTCGGTGGAGGCTGCGTGGTTGCTCGGCGACGCGTCTCAAATCATCGGGAACGCGTCTGCTGCGGCAGCCGCGTACGACCAGGCCATCGCCGAAGGACGCAAAACGGACCGTCTGACGCTCGCGCTCTTCTACGCGACAAAGAATCGCGATGTCGACGAGGCGCTGCGTCTGATCGGGGAGGAGCACCGAGGGCGCGGTGGCCTCTACGTGGACGATGTCTACGCCTGGGCGCTCTATCGTGCCGGTCGGCTCGCCGAGGCGCGCTCGGCGATTGACGAGGCGACGCGGCTGGGCACTCAGGACGCGCGTCTGCTCTATCACGCCGGCGCGATCCGGCTCGCCCAGGGCGATGCGACCGGTCGCCAGCTGATTCAGCGCGCGCTCACACTCAATCCACGATTCGACTACACAGCGGCGGCCGAGGCGTCGCGGCTGCTGGCCCGCGGGGACGTCGATGCGACTCGTTGAACGCCGCCACGATCGGGAATTCTCGTTCGCCGGCTTCTTCCGTGCCGGATGGCCTTCCTGGTTCTGGGCACGAGGGTTTACCTGGCCGGCGATCGCGATCGTTCTCCTGCTGCCGCGTCTGGCCGGCGCGCACGCCGTCGGCATGTCCCGTGGCGAGTACGAACTGCGCGGCAACATCGTTTCCGCGTTGCTGGTGCTTGCTCGACCAGAGGTCGCGGCGGTTGTCCCCGCCGTGGATGCCAATCACGACGGGGTCATCTCTGATAGCGAGCTGAAGAAGGCGCGACCGGATCTCCAGGCAGCGATCCTCGATCGCATCGAGGTCCGCGTCGAATCGGCAGTGTGTCAGGGCAAACTCGCGGCGACTGGCCTGACCGAGGAAGACGGTTTATCGATTCATGCGGTGTTCGACTGTGGAGCGGCCGCCTCGTCAGCCGCCGTCACGCTTGGCTTTCTCGACGTGATGTCACACGGTCATCGGCATCTGGCGGCGCTCGCCTCGTCCGATTCGCACGCCGTGCTCTATGCCGGCCATGACCGGATCGACGTCTCTTCCGGTGGCCGCGCCCAGAGCAGCATCGCGGCCGGAATGTTGTCGCTGTTTCGCCTCGGCATCGTGCACATCCTGACCGGCTACGATCACGTCGTCTTCCTGTTCGGTCTGATTATCGTCGGTGGCCGCCTGCGTGCGATTATCTGGGCGCTCACGGCGTTCACACTCGCCCACTCGATCACGCTGGGACTATCGGCGCTCGGCGCGTGGTCACCTGGCCCTTCGATCGTCGAATCGGCGATCGCGCTGTCGATCGCCTATGTCGGCATCGAGAACTGGTTCGTCACGAACATCGATCGCCGCTGGCTGATCACCTTCCCATTTGGACTCGTGCACGGCTTTGGATTCGCCGGAGCGCTGCGCGAGATCGCGCTCCCGGCGGGTCAGGTTCCTGTCGCGCTCGCGGCGTTCAACGGCGGCGTCGAGGCAGGGCAACTGCTGGTGCTCGCGGCCGTGATCCCTATGCTCGCGCTCCTGCGTCGTCAGCTGTGGTTCACGCATTACGGCGTGAGGTTCGCCAGCGCGCTCGTTGCAGTTGCCGGCGCGGTGTGGTTCGTCGCCCGCATCGCCTGAGCGAGGCAGACCCGACGAGTCCGCTCCACCCACGTTCAGTAGCGCGCTCCTGGCAAGGCCCGCGGGCGGTATCCTGTGTGTGTCGCATGCCGGTCCACAGCACTGTGATCGTCGATCGCCCGGTCAACACGCCCGGCCAGGTGCTGTTCGCGAGCCTGATCGGAACGACCATCGAGTTCTTCGATTTCTATATCTACGCGAACGCCGCCGTGCTCGTGTTTCCGGCGCTGTTCTTCCCCTCGTCCGATCCCGCGTCGGGGCGTCTCGCTTCACTCGCCACCTTCGGCATCGCCTTCTTCGCGCGACCGATCGGTTCGGCGCTGTTCGGTCACTTCGGCGATCGCATCGGGCGTAAGGCGACGCTGGTTGCGGCGCTGCTGACGATGGGTCTCTCGACCATGGCGATTGGGATGTTGCCGACATACAGCAGCATCGGAATCGCGGCGCCGGCGCTGCTGGCGTTCTGTCGTTTCGGACAGGGACTCGGCCTCGGCGGCGAATGGGGAGGTGCGGTGTTGCTGGCCGTCGAGAACGCGCCGTCGGGCCGACGAGCGTGGTACGGCATGTTTCCACAGCTTGGCGCGCCGATTGGCTTCTTCTTCTCGGGCGGCGTGTTCCTGCTGTTGTCCGAGGGGCTGACCAACGATCAGTTCTTCGCGTACGGCTGGCGGATTCCATTCCTCGCCAGCGCCGCTCTGGTCGCCATCGGCCTTTACGTGCGGCTGACGATCACCGAGACGCCTGTCTTCCGCGAGGCGGTGCAGCGGGAGCAGCGCGTCAAGGTCCCGATGCTTGCGGTCTTCAAGGAATACCCGGGCACGCTCGTGCTCGGGATCATGGCGTCGCTCGCGACATTTGTGCTGTTCTATCTGATGACCGTCTTCGCGCTGTCGTGGGGCACGACGGCGTTGGGCTACAGCCGCGCAACGTTCCTGGTGATTCAGCTCGTCGGCGTCCTGTTCTTCGCGGTGACGATTCCGATCAGCGCGCGCGTCGCCGAAGGCGGCCGCCGCTCGACGCTGATCGGGGTCACGATCGGCATCATCGCGTTCGGTTTCGTGTTGGCACCGATGCTCGCGTCGGGACTGACAGGGGCGACGTTGACGATGATCGTCGGACTGTCGTTGATGGGACTGACATACGGCCCGCTCGGGACCATCCTGTCGGAGCTCTTTCCGACGCGCGTGCGCTACACGGGAAGCTCGCTGACGTTCAACCTCGCCGGCATCTTCGGCGCGTCTCTCGCACCGTACGTCGCCACCTGGCTCGCCCAGCATTACGGGCTGCAGTACGTCGGCTACTACCTGTCGGCGGCGGCGGCGATCACGCTCATCGGCCTGATCGCGATCCGCGAAACGAAAGACGCGGCGCTTTAGATAGCCGGGTTGCCGGGCGCGTTGCTACCCAACCACCAGCTGAGACTCCACGTAAGGCGCTTCGTTGACCTGCGGCGTCTTGCGTCGGACGGCGACCAGATACCATTCGCGCATCGACGCGGCGAGCACGACCAGGACAATCGCCATGAAGAAGGCGGCCAGCGCGGCATCGATCCGATCGTTGAAGATCATGCGCGCCGCGTTCGGGTTGGTCGAATTGGCCAGCGACGCCGCATGCGCGAGGAAGCCGAGGGCGGGATCGGGATCGAAGACTTTCTGCCATCCCGCCGTCAGCGTCGCCGCCGTCAACCAGATCAGCGGCACCACGGTGACCCAGGCGTAGCGCAGCTTGCCCATCTTGATCACGATCGTCGTGCCGACACACAGCGCCACGGCCGCCAGCAGCTGATTGGCGATGCCGAAGAGCGGCCACAGCGAATTGATCCCGCCGAGCGGATCGATCACACCCTGATAGAGGAAGTAGCCCCAGGCCGCGACCACCAGCAGCGACGAGATGACGATGCTCGGATACCACGACGTGCGCGCCAGCGGCGCCCACACATGTCCGAGCAGCTCCTGTAGCATGAACCGGCCGACACGCGTGCCGGCGTCGATCGTCGTCAGGATGAAGAGCGCCTCGAACATGATCGCGAAGTGATACCAGAGCGCGAGCCCGGCGCCGCTGAACACATTGCCGAGGATGCCCGCCATGCCGACCGCCAGGCTCGGCGCGCCGCCAGTGCGTGAGAGCAGGCTCGCTTCACCCATCTGCTGCGCCAGCATGGTGAGCTGCTCCGGACGCACCATGAAGCCCCACTCCGCAATCTTCATCGCCGCGCTCTGCGGCGTGGTGCCGAGCACGCCAGGCCCGACGTTCATGGCGAAGTAAATGCCCGGTTCGAGCGTGGCGGCCGCGATCATCGCCATCAGCCCGACGAACGATTCGGTGAGCATCGCGCCGTAGCCGACCAGCAGCGCGTCGCTTTCGTTCCGCAGCATCTTCGGCGTCGTGCCGCTGGCGATCAGTGCATGGAAGCCCGAGACGGCACCGCAGGCGATGGTGATGAAGGCAAACGGGAACCATTTACCGGCGAACACCGGACCGGTGCCGTCGATGAACTGCGTGAGCGCCGGCATCTTGAGCGGCGGCATCAGGATCGTGATCGCCACCGCGAGCACGGCCACCGTCCCGACCTTCATGAACGCCGACAGGTAATCGCGTGGCGTGAGCAGCAGCCAGACCGGCAGCACCGACGCGAAGAAGCCGTAAACGATGATCGCCCACGAGAGATCGGTGCCGGACCAGCGGAACGCCGACGCCCAGACCGGATGCTGCGACACCCACTGGCCTCCCCAGAGCGCGGCGAACATCAGCACGACGCCGGCGATCGTCGCTTCGGCAACGCGCCCGGGGCGGATGTGTCCCATCCACACGCCCATGAGCAACGCGATCGGGATCGTCGCGGAGATCGTGAAGAGACCCCACGGGCTGTCGCGCAGCGCATTGACGACCACAAGTGCGAGCACGGCGAGCAGGATGATCATGATGGCGAAGATGGCGACCATGGCCGCCAGGCCGGCGGTCGGGTTGACCTCCTCCTTCGCCATCTGGCCGAGCGATTTGCCGTCGCGCCGCATCGATGCGGCGAGGATCACGAAATCCTGCACGGCGCCGCCGAACACCACGCCGGCGATGAGCCATAGCGTGCCGGGCAGAAATCCGAATTGCGCGGCGAGGGTCGGGCCAACCAGCGGACCGGCGCCGGAGATCGCCGAGAAGTGATGGCCGTAGAGGACCCATCGCGACGTCGGCACGAAATCGCGACCGTTATTGAGCCGCTCGGCCGGCGTCGCGCGCCGCGGATTCAGCGCCAGCACGCGATAGGCGATGAACCGCGCGTAAAACCGATATGCCGTCGCGTAGGAGCAGACGCCCGCGACGATGAGCCATGCGGCGCTGATCGTCTCGCCGCGGGCAAGCGCGATCAGGCCAAACGCGATTGCGCCGGCGATCGCAACTGCTGTCCAGACAACAACCTGCATCAAGCGAGGCATTCTTCACCCATAACAAACCACGGAGTCACGGAGACGCGGAGCAAGATTTGGATCAACGAACTTCGTACCTCCGTGCCTCCGTGGTTCGTGATCAGTGTGAGGCGCTGAGACATCAGCGGAACTCGAGGTACGCGAGCTTATTCGCCGCCGACTCCGTAAACCATAAACGATTACTCAATCGCGCCGGCGGCTGACGATCGCTGCCGGCCGTGATCCCGGTGGCGCCCCCATTCGGGGTGGGCAGCGGGAACTCGGTCATCGACCCGTCGGATGTGACGCGACCGACCAGAGTCCCCTTCGTGAACCACACGTTGCGATCGGGACCGACGGCGATATTGATTGGCGATCCGGTCTGGCTGGGAATCGGGAACTCCGTCACCTGACCTTCGCGCGTGATGCGGCCGACACGATTGCCGTCCGGCATGCGGCCGTCCATGCGCCCCGCCAGCTCCACGAACCACATGTTGCCGTCCGCGCCGGCAGTGATGTCCCCGGGGCCGGCGTTGGGACGCGGCAGCGGGAATTCGGTCATCGCACCGTCGACGGTGACGCGCCCGATCCTGCTCGCGTTGAATTCCGAAAACCAGATTGCGCCGTCGGCGCCCGCGGCCAGCGCGCGCGGTCCACTGTCCGGCGTTGGAATCGCAAACTCAGTGATGACCCCGGCCGGTGTGATCCGTCCGATCTTCCCGCCGGCAAACTCGCCGAACCAGATATTCCCGTCGGACCCCAGCGCGATTGCGCGCGGCATGCTGTTGGGCGTCGGGATGGGGAATTCAGCGAGCGCGCCGTCTGGAGCAATCCGGCCGATGCGATTGCCGAGATGCTCCGAGAACCACATATTCTTGTCCGACCCGAGCGCGATGATCCGCGGGGAACTGTTCGGGTGTGGAAGCTCGAACTCCTTCAGGCCCGTTCCGTCGGGGTTCATTCGCCCGATACGGTTCCCGCCGCTCTCGGTAAACCACACCGCTCCGTCCGGCGCCAGCGCGATGGTTGTGGGACCGCTGGCGTTGTGAGGCAGCGCAAACTCGACCACTTTCCCGTCAGTGCTCAGATTGCGGTCGCGATCGGTGAGCCACCGCTGCTCGGCCCACATCGAGGTCGTCGATACCGTGACTATCCCTAGCAGCAACAGCCACTTGCGCGTCATAATAGAGGGTCCACGGCCCCACACGGTCGTGCCGGGGCTTGAAAGTCTGGGGTTCCTGTACGCGAGTCAAGTCTGCTGATGGCCATCAAGACGTCTCGCGCCACCCGAGGCGCAAAAAGATACCGTACCGTAGCGAGGCGCAGCCTCGTTAGCTTATACACGTCCTGTTCGGGCGCCGTTAGATTTGTACCCTTCGCGGACCTGGAACGGTCCGCGCCGCGTCTGGAGGCCTGATGCGTCGTCGCGCGTACGTTCTGATCGCTGTCGCTGCCGTCATGTTGTGCACGGCCTCGAGCACTCTGCGAGCAGATCGGGCGCCTTCAGCGTCGCGTCCGCAAGGCACTGCATCACAGGCTCAACCGTCTCCGGTGGCCTCGACGACGGCACCCCGAGAACTGGTCCAGAAGTACTGCGTCACCTGTCACAACGAACGCGTCAAAACGGGTGGTCTCGTCCTCGAAGGTCTGGACCCGTCCGAGACGACCGCGCACTCCGAAGTGTGGGAGAGGGTCGTCCGCAAGGTGCGCGGCGGCATGATGCCTCCACAAGGGATGCCGCGACCTGACGCGGCGACTCTCGACGGCTTCGTCACGCGTCTCGAGACATCGCTCGACCAGCAGGCCATTCGCAGTCCCAATCCCGGCCACAAACCGATTCATCGATTGAATCGGACCGAATACGGCAACGCGATCCGCGATCTGCTTGATCTCCAGGTCGATGTCGCCGAACTGCTGCCGCCCGATGACGAGAGCAACGGGTTCGACAACATCGCCGGCGTCCTGAAGGTGTCGCCGTCGCTGCTGGAGCAGTATCTGGCAGCTGCGCGCCAGATCAGCGACCTCGCCGTTGGTACCGACAAGACGCTGTCGCAGTGGATCTATCGGGTGCCGCCGGATACGGAGCAGGCGGATCACGTTGAGGGTCTTCCGCTCGGAACGCGTGGCGGGCTCCTCATCCGTCACAACTTCCCGCAGGACGGCGAGTACGACTTCAACATCTTCCTGCTCCGCAACATCGTCGGCTACATGACCGGTCTCGAGTTCGCGCACCAAATCGAGATCACGGTCGATGGCGAGCGTGTGTTCCTGTCGCAGGTCGGTGGCGACGAGGACAACCTCGCCTCGGACACCAACATGTCCAAGGCGGGTGACGAGATCGACAAACGGCTGCGCACGCGCGTGCAGGTCAAGGCCGGGCCGCGCCTGGTAGGTGTCACGTTCATCCAGCGCAACAACTCCGTATCGGTGGAACCGTTGCAGCCGCATCGGCGGGATCACGATCTGCAGAACATGAACGGAATCCCGAAGATCGATTACGTGAAGATCCAGGGGCCGTATCAGGCGGCGGGCGCGGGCGATACGCCGAGCCGCCGGCGACTCTTCGCGTGCCGGCCGCCGACCGCCTCCGAGGAATCGACGTGCGCCCGGCGGATCCTCGCGACGGTCGCCCGTCGTGCCTATCGGCGGCCGGTCAGCGATATCGACATGTCTCCAATCATGGAGATGTATCAGGATGGCCGGAAGAAAGGTTCGTTCGATGCCGGCATCGCGCAAGCGCTGCAACTGGTACTCGCCAACCCGAAATTCATCTTCCGGACTGAATCGGATCCCGCGACCACGGAAGGCAACGGTCTGAAGCGAATCAGCGATCTCGAGCTGGCGTCGCGACTGTCATTCTTCCTCTGGAGCTCGATTCCCGACGACGAGCTGCTGAACGTGGCAGCCGCTGGTCACCTGCATCAGCCGGCGGTGCTCGAGCAGCAGGTGAAGCGGATGCTGCGCGATCCGAAGTCGCAGGCGCTGGTGGACAATTTCGCCGGGCAGTGGCTGATGCTGCGCAATCTGAAGAGCCACTTCCCCAACGGTCCAGAGTTTCCCAACTGGGACGACAACCTGCGACAGGCATTCCGTCAGGAAACGGAAATGTTCTTCGACAGCATCATGCGCGAAGATCGCAGCGTGCTCGACCTGCTCGATGCCGACTACACGTTCGTCAACGAGCGGCTGGCGAAGCATTACGGCATCCCGAACATCTATGGCAGCCGCTTCCGCCGGGTGCAGCTGCCGCCGGAGCTCGATTACCGTCGCGGGCTGCTCGGCCAGGGCAGCATCCTGACGATCAGCTCGTATCCCAATCGCACGTCGGTCGTGCTGCGCGGCAAGTGGATCCTCGAGAACATTCTCGGCACGCCTCCGCCGGCACCGCCACCGAACGTTCCGGCGCTGAAGGAGAACGACGAGGGCAGCGAACCGACATCACTGCGCGCGCGCATGGAAGCGCACCGGCGCAGCCCGCAGTGTGCGAGCTGCCATCGCGTGATCGACCCGCTCGGGTTCGCGCTCGAAAATTTCGACGGCGTCGGCGAGTGGCGTGTAAAGGAACCGGGTGGCGCGATCGACGCATCGGGCCAGCTGGCGGATGGTTCCGCGGTGGACGGTCCAGTGGCGCTGCGCAAGGCGTTGCTCAAACATCCCGAGCAATTCGCGCGCACGTTCACGGAAAAGCTGATGACCTACGCTCTCGGACGCGGCGTCGAGTACTACGACATGCCGCTCGTGCGCTCGATCGCGCGCGACGCGGCGCAACAGAACTACAAGTTCTCAGCGTTGGTGTCTGGCATCGTGAAGAGCACGCCCTTCACGATGAAAAAGGCCGTCGGGGCGGACACGCCGCGGCTGACGGCGTCACATCCGAATTAGCGATTCGTGAATCGTGATTCGTGAATTCAAATCACGAATCGCGAATCATGAATCACGAATAAGACTATGTTCATCACGAAGAAACATCTCCCCCGTCGCACATTCCTGAAGGGCGTCGGCGTCACGCTGGCGCTGCCACTGCTGGACTCGATGATTCCCGCGCGCACGCTGCTGGCGCAGACGGCGGCAAAAGGTACGTCGCGTCTCGGGTTCATCTACGTGCCGCATGGCGCCATCATGGACAAGTGGACGCCGGCAAGCGAAGGGGCGGGCTTCGAGTTCACGCCGATTCTCAAGCCGATCGAGCCGTTCCGCGACTACGTGAACGTCGTCTCGGGCCTCGGTCATCGCGCGGCGGACACCACCGCCGTGCACTCCCTCAGCCCGACGACCTGGCTGAGCGGTGTGCGACCGAAGGCGACCCAGGGGGTTGACGCCTATGCCGGCGTCACCGCGGATCAGATCGCCGCCAAAGGCATCGGCCAGGAGACCGTGCTGCCGTCGCTCGAGCTCGCTACCGAGGATCACTCGGGGCTGATCGGGTCCTGCGATCGCGATTACGGCTGCATCTACATGAACACGCTGTCGTGGCGGACGCCAACGACGCCGCTGCCGATGGAGATCAATCCGCGGAAGGTGTTCGAGCGGCTGTTCGGCGACGGCGGCAGCGCCACCGATCGTCTGGCGCGCATCAAGGAGCAGCGCAGTCTCCTCGACGCGATCACGCGTGACGCCGCGAGTCTTCAGCTGCAGGTTGGCGCGGAGGATCGGCGCACGTTGAACGACTATCTCGACAACGTGCGCGAGATCGAGCGCCGCATCCAGCGCGCGGAAACCAGTCAGGGCGACGGCGATCTGCTGCTGCCGGAGCGCCCGCCTGGCGTGCCGTTCGAGTTCGAGGAGCACATCACGTTGATGTACGACCTGCTCACGCTCGCCTATCAGGCGAACATGACGCGTGTGGCGACATTCATGGTGTCGCGCGAGGTCAGCAATCGCACCTATCCGCAGGTCGGCGTGCCCGATGGTCACCACGCCATCTCGCATCACCAGAACCGGCCGGAGAAGATGGAGAAGAATGTCAAGATCCAGACGTATCACATCTCCCTGCTCCGCCACTTCCTCGACAAGCTGAAGAACACGCCGGATGGCGACGGCTCGCTGCTCGATCACTCGCTGTTCATCTATGGCAGCAACATGAGCAACAGCAATGCGCACGATCATTTTCCGCTGCCGAACCTGGTGATCGGCGGTGCGAACGGGCGCGTCAAGGGCGGTCGCCACCTGCGCTACGCGGATCACACGCCGATGAGCAACCTGCTGCTGACGGTGCTCGATCGCGTCGGTGTGCACGAGCAGCAACTGGGCGACAGCACGGGAGAGCTCACCAATTTGTGATACGTGATTCGTGATTCGGGATTGCGATTGCTGATTTGCACTTGACCAACGACGATGCGAGTAAGACTTCTCACAGTTTTGATTGTCGCGTCTCTGACGCCCGCTCTTTCGTCGGCCCAGACCGCGGCCGCCAACAAGACTGCGCGTCCTGCAACGACGTCCGGGCGCGCCGCGGCGACCAGGGTCGATCCCGATGGCACGACGGCGCTGCACTGGGCCGTTCGCACCAACGACCTGCAGGAGATGGATCGGCTGATTCGCGCCGGTGCCAAGGTCAACGCGGCAAACCGATACGGGGTCACGCCGATCTATCTCGCCTGCCTGAACGGCAGTGCGCCGGCGGTGTCGCGACTGCTGAAGGCTGGCGTGAGCGCGAACGCGACGGAGAACTACGGGGAAACGGCGCTCATGACGTGCGCTCGCACCGGCAACGTCGAAGCGGTGCAGGTTCTGCTCGAGGCGGGCGCCCCGGTCGATGCGGTCGAGAGCTGGCACGGTGAAACCGCGCTGATGTGGGCCGCCGCCGAGCATCATCCTGCGGTGATGGAAGCGCTGATCAAGGCCGGTGCCGACGTCAACGCGCATTCAACCGTCGTCACCTGGGAGCGTCAGAAGACGCTCGAGCCGCGCGACAAGTGGCTGCCGCCAGGCGGACAGACGCCGCTCCACTTTGCGGCGCGCGAGGGATGCCTCGAATGCGCGAAGGTCCTGCTGCGGCACGGCGCGGCGATCAACACGGTCGATCCGCAGGGGATCAGCGCACTCGTCTCGGCGATCATCAACGGGCACTACGACGTCGCGGGGTTCCTCATCGACAGCGGCATCGATCTCACACTGGCCGACGAAACGGGTCAGACCGCGCTCTACGCGGCTGTCGACATGCACACGATGCCGGCATCGAATCGGCCGGCACCGAAGGAGATCGACAATCAGCTCACCAGCTTCGACATCGTCAAGATGCTGGTCGAGCACGGCGCACCGCTCGACGCGCAGCAGCGCGCCATGCGCGCGTACCGGACAAAGCTGGATCGTGGCGGAGAGACGGTCCTGGGTGCGGGCACCACGCCATTGCTGCGGGCGGCCAAGGCCGCCGATACGCCAGTGATCAAACTGCTCATCGACAAGGGCGCCGATGCGAAGCTCGCCACGCGGGCGGGTGTCAACGGCATCATGCTGGCCGCCGGCGTCGGCACGCGTGAAGAGGATACGACCGGCCGCAGCAAGACGCAGAAGGACATCGTCGAGACTATTCGGCTTCTGTTGCAGGCCGGCGTGAACGTCAACGCGCAGGACAATCAGGGCCGGACGGCGGCGCATGGCGCCGCGATGTGGGGCTATACCGAGGTGATCAAGTTCCTCGCGCAGAACGGCGCGCAGCTCGATATGGCCGACAAGCGTGGCCTCACGCCGCTCGACGCCGCGATGGGCCTCGCTGGTGGACTCGGCTTCGACGGCAAGAGCGGCACCGTGCGCGAGGAAACGGCCAACGCGCTCAAAGAGATCCTCGGCGACAAGGCGGTATTCGATCCGAACAAGAAGCCGATCGGCAACCCGCGCGCCGACGATCCGAACAACCGCACCGCGGTCGATCCGAACTGACGCCGCGGCTCACGTGCGTTGCTGAACCACGGAGCCGATAGACACGGAGAACACGGAGAGACAAGGTCCCGATCAATGCATCGGCGCTCGTTGCTGAAGCTCGCCGCGGCGGCCGCGTTGACCGGCTGCACGCGCGGCGAGCAGGCTCGGGCCACCGCGGGTCGCAACGTCCCCTCCTCCTTCGAGCTCGAAGAAACCACGATCGCGCAGCTGCAGCAGCAGATGCGTGGCGGTGCCCTCACCGCGGTCGCTATCGTGGAAAAGTATCTCGCCCGGATTGACGAGATCGACCGCCGCGGTCCGGCACTGCACGCGATGCTCGAGATCAATCCGGATGCGCTCTCGATCGCGCGACAGCTCGACGACGAGCGTCGTAACGGCAGAATCCGCGGTCCTCTTCACGGCATCCCCGTCGTCATCAAGGGAAACGTCGATACGCACGATCGCATGGCGACCACCGCGGGATCGCTCGCCTTGAAAGGCGCGATCGCGCCTCGCGATGCGTTCATCGCCGAGCGGTTGCGCGCGGCCGGCGCCATCCTGCTCGGTAAGACGAACCTGAGTGAATGGGCCAACTTCCGTTCGACGCATCCGACCAGCGGCTGGAGCGCGCTCGGAGGTCAGGGCCGAAATCCCTATGCGCTGGACAGAACGCCGTGTGGATCGAGCTCAGGGTCAGCACAGGCGATGGCGGCCAACCTCGCGGCGGTCAGCATCGGCACTGAAACCGATGGTTCAATCGTATGCCCCTCGTCCGCCCACGCGCTGGTCGGCATCAAGCCCACCGTCGGCCTGATCAGCCGATCCGGGATCATTCCGATCGCGCACAGTCAGGACACCGCAGGCCCGATTGCGCGCACCGTCACCGATGCGGCGATTCTGCTCGGCGCGCTCACCGGGGTGGATCCTCGCGACGAGGCCACCGCGGCGAGCGCCGGCAAAGCGCTTACCGACTACACGAGCGCGCTGGACGTACACGGCCTGCGCGGCGCACGGATCGGGGTTGCCCGCGCCAAGGTCACCGGTTACAGCGCCGATGTCGATCGTCTATTCGGCGACGCGGTAGCGGCAATGAAGGCCGCGGGGGCGGTGCTCGTCGACCCGGCTGACATTCCGCACGTCGGCGAGTACGACGACAGCGAGCTGACCGTGCTCCTCTACGAGTTCAAGGCGGATCTGAATCGCTACCTCGCCGCGGCCGGGGCGCCGGTGAAGACGTTGGCGGAGGTCATCGCCTTCAACGCTGCACATCGATCGGAGGAGCTGCCCTACTTCGGCCAGGAGCTGTTCGAGCAGGCGGAAGAGAAAGGCGCGCTCAGCGAGAGGGCGTACGTCGACGCGCTGCGCAAGAGCCAGCGGCTCGCGCGCGGTGAAGGGATCGACGCTGTCATGAATGCGCACTCGCTTGACGCCCTGATTGCACCGACCGGCGGGGCACCGTGGGTGATCGATCTGGTGAACGGTGATCATTTCACCGGGTCGTCCACGACGCCGGCGGCGGTAGCGGGCTACCCGAGCATCTCGGTGCCGATGGGCCTGTCGTTCGAATTACCGGTCGGCCTGTCGTTCATCGGGCGGCCGTGGAGCGAGGCCATATTGATCCGCCTCGCCTACGCGTTCGAGCAGGCGACGAAGCACCGCAAGCCGCCGCGATTCCTGCCGACGGCCGATCTCGCGCACGCCTCCTGACCGTTCCCGCCCTCGGACTTCTCGCTTCTGAACTACAATCGCGCCGTTTTCCCTGGATAAGCGATGTCACTCGAACCGGGTACCCGACTCGGCCCGTACGAGATCGTCTCCGCGATTGGCGCCGGCGGCATGGGGGAGGTCTATCGCGCCACCGACACGAACCTGAAGCGCGCTGTCGCGATCAAGGTGCTGCCCGATCTGTTCGCCCGCGACCCCGACCGGCTCGCCCGATTCCAGCGCGAAGCGGAGCTCCTCGGCGCACTGAATTCGCATCACATCGCGCAGATCCATGGTCTGCAGAAGACCGGCGATTCAGTGGCGCTCGTCCTCGAACTGGTCGAGGGCGAGACGCTCGCTGATCGCATCGCACGCGGACCCATTCCGCTCGAGGAGGCGCTGCCGATCGCGAGCCAGATCGCCGACGCGCTCGACGCCGCACATCAACGCGGCATCATCCATCGCGACTTGAAGCCGGCAAACATCAAGGTTCGGCCCGACGGCACCGTCAAAGTGCTCGATTTCGGGTTGGCCAGGCTGAACGAGCCGGCCGGCGGCGGTGAGACGTCGGCCGGACGGGTATCGCTCTCGCCGACGCTCACAACGCCAGCGCAGGTGACCGGCGTCGGCGTCCTTGTCGGCACCGCAGCCTATATGAGTCCCGAGCAGGCGCGCGGCGCAAGCGTCGACAGGCGCACGGATCTGTGGGCCTTCGGTTGCTTGCTCTTCGAGATGCTCACCGGCACACGATTGTTCGACGGCGGCACCGTGTCCGATGCTCTGGCAGCGGTCCTCAAGACGGAGCCGCAGTGGACGACGCTGCCGCTGAATACCCCGGCATCAATGCGGCGGTTGCTCCGACGGTGTCTCGAAAAGGATCGGACTCGGCGCCTGGAATCGGCAGCCGATGCGCGGCTGGAGATCGAGGAGGCGGGCAAGCCGGTGGACGAATCGGCAATCCCGCGGTCCTTCCCGCCTCGCGTTGCGCTCTGGCGACGGACGTTGCCATGGGCGATCGCCTTTCTCCTCGCCGCCGTGCTGCTGGTTGCCGTCGTCTCGTGGGCGCCGTGGCGAACGCCCACGCCGGCCACCCCGGTTCGGCTGAACGCGGATCTCGGAGTGGACGCGTCGCTGGTGACCGACCAGGGGCCGGCTGCGGTCCTGTCGCCAGACGGCGAGATGCTCGCCGTTGCGGCACGGCCGAATGGCGCGGCCGATTCGCAGCTTTTCGTTCGGCGACTGCGCGAGCTCCAGGCATCACCACTGGCAGGCACCGAAGGCGCACGCAACCCGTTCTTCTCGCCCGACGGTCAGTGGATCGCGTTTTTCGCCGGCGGCAAGCTCAAAAAGGTGGCGACAACCGGCGGCGCGGTCGTCACGCTCTGCAACGCCGAGAACGGCCGCGGCGGAGACTGGGGTGAAGACGGGACGATCATCTTCACTCCGAATAACACTCTCGCGGTCACCCTGCTCCGCGTGTCCGCGGCCGGGGGAACGCCGGAGCTGGCCTCGACGCTCGGACCAGACGAGACGACGCATCGCTGGCCGCAGATCATCGGCGGCGGGAAGGCAGTCCTCTACTCCGCCGCTCGCACGCAGATAGCGTGGGAAGAGGGCTGGATTGTCGTCCAGCCGCTGCCGGCGGGGACGCCGAAGATCGTCCAACGGAACGGCTATTTCGGCCGCTACCTGCCGAGCGGTCATCTGGCGTACGTGCATGACGGAACGCTGTTCGCGGAGCCATTCGACCTCGATCGCCTGGAAGTCACCGGGAAGGCCGTCCCCATCCTGGAGAGCGTCACCTCGAGTCCCGCTGTGACCGGCGGCGCTCAGGTCGCATTCTCACGCGGCGGCAAGATGGTCTATCTGCCGGCAGTGGCCCAATCGCTCGACGCGCCGCTGGTCTGGATGACCCGCGACGGAAAGACGACGCCGCTCCGCGCCACGCCCGCGAACTGGGGCAACCCCTCGTTTTCTCCCGACGGCCGGACGCTCGCGATGTACATCATCGATCGCGCGCAGTCGCACGTGTGGACCTACGAGGTAGGACGCGACACGCTGTCGAGACTCACATTCAACGAGGGGCGCGATGTGGTGCCGATCTGGACCGGGGACGGCCGGCGCATCACGTTCGCGTCGGATCGGGCCGACAAGAACGCGCTCAACATCTACTGGCAGCGGGCCGACGGAACGGGCGAGCCGCAGCGGTTGACCGACAGCAAGAACAACCAGACGCCGACGTCGTGGCATCCGAGCGGCAGGTTTCTGGCGTTTTTCGAGCAGGTCCCGCAGATGCGAGTCGATCTGATGATCCTGCCGATGGAAGGGGACGAAACCTCGGGGTGGAAGCCGGGCAAACCGACCGTGTTCTTGAGCACGCCGTTCGCGGAGGCGTACCCCGTGTTCTCGCCAGACGGACGCTGGCTTGCCTACACTTCCAACGACTCGGGACGCAATGAAGTGTACGTGCGGCCGTTTCCCGGGCCTGGCGGCAAGTGGCAGGTGTCAGCTGACGGCGGGGTACTTCCCCGCTGGTCGCGTGCGCGCAACGAACTGTTGTTCGAGGCGCCGGGCAACCGGGTGATGGTGACATCGTACAGAGTCCAGGGCGATGCCTTCGTGCCGGACAAGCCGCGTGTCTGGTCGCCGCGGCCGTTCGAGGGCCGTCCGGAGGGGTGGGACTTCGATCTGCATCCTGACGGGGAACGCGCCGTTGTCGCCCCGGTGCCGGAGGCGGTCACGACGGTCAAGCAGGACAAAGTCGTCTTCGTGTTCGATTTTCTCGACGACGTGCGCCGCGCGACTTCGGCGTCGAGATAACAGGCAGTTCAACTTCCGGCACGTTTCGGTCGAACGACGACATGCATTATTTCCAGCAGTGGCTGTCACAGCCGCGGACCGTACCCTTGCGCAAGGTGATCTTCCAGATCCACCTGTGGAGTGGAATCGGCGCCGGCCTGTATGTGTTTCTGATCAGCGTCACCGGGAGCGTCCTTGTCTACCGCAACGAGCTCTATGCCGCCGCGGCCGCTGGCGCCGACCTGAGCAAGTCGGTGCCACTCGGGTTCCGCGCGGTTTCCGCACTTCTCGAGCTGCACGACGACTTGCTCGGAGGCGAAACGGGGCGCCGGATCAATAGCGCACTCGCCTTGGTCGTCATCGTGCTCGCGCTCTCGGGCATCGTCGTGTGGTGGCCGGGAATCACGAGATGGAAGCGAAGCCTGATCGTCCACCGCGGCCTCGGGTGGCGGCGGTTCACGTGGGACCTGCACCGCATGGTCGGCTTCTGGACGGCTGGATTCATCCTGTTGTTCGGCCTCAGCGGCGTCTATCTCGGCAATCCGGAGCCATTTCAGAATTTCGCCGATCGCGTGCGGCCGTTCATCGGCACGCAGGCCTCGTCAATCGTCGATGAAGTCTTGTATTGGCTGGCCTACTTGCACTTCGGCCGGATCAACGGCATCGGCATTCCCTGCAGCGGTCCTGGTCTGTGCGATTGGGCGACCAAGTTCGTCTGGGCGGCCTTCGGATTGACGCCGGCGCTGATGTTCGTGACCGGCGCCGTGATGTGGTGGAACCGGGTGGCGCGTAAAACCGCGCGAGGACTCGGTCCGGCACCGGGGAGCCGTGGCAGGAGCCCCAGGCTCCCGAACACAGAGGCGAGTTTCTCGATTGAGGCACGAGACAGCGGAACTCGCCCGATTCTCTGAGACTCTGACACGTCAGGGCGAATTCTCCGTGCGCTCGGGGCCATGCAACCGTTTCACCACGGCGTCCTGCGGCGACCCGGCACTCGTCCTCATAGCGACGAGCAAACCTGCCGAACTTCTGGGAAATGCCGACTCGCTGGAGCACCCTACCGCGTCAACGCCCGAACCGGCCCGGCGACGAACGCGTGGATTTCGCGAAGCGCGACCTCCTGACGCGTCAGGAAGAGATAGTGTCCGGCCCCGTCGAGATTGACGACTCGTGCGCCGGGCACATGTCCTTTCAGGTTCGCAACCCATCGATCCGAGTACGCGCCGAGCAGTTTCCCCATTGCCTCGAATGTCGCGCGTTCCTCGTCGTTTTTCGGATGGTACTCGTCGGCCCGCAGCTCTGAGATCCTGCGAGCGCGAGGAAGATCCACCAGCGCCAGCACCGGCACGGTGATGCCCGAGTAATCGCGCTTCTTCTGACCCTGACCGATCGCCTGATTGATCGCGCCGGTCGATGCTTTGTACGACCCCATCGTTCCGTCTGGCTTCAGTTCGAACAGCTGGCGCAACTCCGCCTCGGGGAATGCACCGACTCCGGTTCGCACCTGCCACGCGCGATATGCGGTGAACGACGAGTAGTCGGGCGGCTCTTTCTGATTCACCTCCTTCGGGATCCTCGGCAGGAGTGCTTGAAAGGCCGGATCGCCGGCGGGATTGTCTCGCGGATCGGCGAGTGCATCCAGATACACCAGACCGCCGACGCGTTGGGAGTGCTGATGACCAAGCGTGGTCAGCTCTCCACCCGCCATCGAATGACCGACGAGGACGGGTCGTTGCAGTTTCAATGCATCGATCACACGCAGTACATCGTCTGCGAGGCGTTGATCGTCGTAACCGGAGTCGGGGTGACTTGAGGCGCCGAAGCCTCGCCGCGTGATCGCGTAGACGTGGCAGCAGTCGGTCAGTTTTGGTGCGATCTCGTCGTAGATGTGCGCCGTCAGCCCGGATCCGGTCAGCAGCACGAGCGGCCGTCCGCGACCGCCCCAGTCGAGCACCTCCAGCCGCACGTTCGGCGCGACCTCGACAAGGATAGTGCGATGCGGCGACTGATCCGTCCATTCCTCGAGCGGGCGAAAACAGAGAGCAGGCGACAGCATCGACAGGATCGTCAACGCGCACGACAAGGCAACCCACATGCTAGTTTTCCGTTGGACGTTCGGCGCGATCGATCACGAGCACGTCGACGATCGCTTTGGCGGATTCGAGTCGCAGCCCGAGCTGCTCTTCGAGAGCCGCAAAGATTGACGGTTTGTCGAGGTCCGGCGGCGCGGTGATTGGCTGATCGACAGGGCCGCCCGTCGAGATCTCGGGCCGGAACTCGAGTTCCACGTCGTAATTGCCAGACAGCCCTGTGCGATCGACGACAGGACGGCCGACGCGGGTTCCAATCACACGCGCAAGGGCATCCATCGTGATCGCCGTTGCCCTCACCTGCCCGGGTGGTACGCCGACTGAGCACGGCGGCGCATGATCCGGATCGCGACGGAACGTGCCCGCCGCCTGCTGACGAATGATCTCAACGCAGTCGACATCGACGACGTGGAGTTTGGGACCGAGACGTCCAGGGCGGGCGACTACGAGTGCGAACCCCTGCCGCTCGGCCTTCTCATTGTGTGTGCGGAGCTGAAATCGCTCCTCCAGCAACGTGCGCAGCATCGCGAAGAGCGGTCGCGGAAGACCATCCGGATCGACAATGGTTGCGTTCTCCTCCGTCTTGGCAATGATGTCGAAGCGGTCGCTGTCGATCCATTTCGGCCCACCCCTGATCTCGCGATTCTCGAACGCCTGTTGCGCGTACGCGCTCCGCATCAGCTCTTTCAGCGTGATGTTGACCCAGGCAAACCGGCCGCCGGGCTGAATGCGAATGTCGGCGAACGCGGCCCCCGAGTTATTCGGGTTGATGGTCGCCACTTCGAAAGTCAGCGAGGGCGATTGCGCCGCGAGAAGCACCGCCAACACGAGCAGCAGGACGACGCTCAAAGCAGCAATTCGCATAAGCGACCCTCCCGAATAGGCCTGTTGCACTTGAGAACTTACTTTTCCACTTTCTACTTTCTACTTTTTACTTTTGACTTGAAGGCCGCTGCGTCTCGCCACCCGCCAGCGTGGACTGCCGCATCGCCGCCGCGCCCAGCAGCCCGCCCATGCCCATCGACTCGACTGCCGTGCTCGGCACGAGCATGAGCGCGCCCTTCTCCTTCAACCCCTCGTAGAGCATGTTCATGGCACGCAGATGGAGCGCCGTCGGGTTGTCCTGATACACGCGCGCCGCCGTCTCGAACGACTGCGCGATCTCCATCTCCGCCTCGCCGAGGATGATCCGCGCGCGCTTCTCGCGCGCCGCCTGCGCCTCGCGCGACATCGCCTCCTGCAGCTGACTGGGGATGACGATGTCGCGCATCTCCACGGATTGGACGGTGACACCCCAGGGGGTCGTGCGCGCGTCGATCAGCTTCTGCAGCTCCTCTTCGATCTTGTCGCGGCCGCGCAGCAGGTCGGCGAGCGAGGTGCGGCCGATGATGTCGCGCAGCGCCGTCTGCGCCGCCCAGCCGATCGCCACCGAGTAGTTCTGCACCTCCAGTGCCGCCTTCTCGGCGTCGTAGACGACCCAGAACAGCACCGCGTCGACGTTGACCGGAACCGTATCCATCGTCAAGGTCTGCTCCGCGGCAAACCCGGTTGTAATCACGCGTTGATCGATCAGGCGTGACACCGTGTCGATGAACGGGACGATCCAGAACAGGCCGGGTCCGCGCAGGCCGACGAACTTGCCGAGCCGCAGGACGATGGCGCGCTCCCACTGCTGCGCCACGCGCGGCGACATGGCAACGACGAAGCCGAGGAGGGCGCCGACGATGGCGTAGGCCGGCCTCCGCGTCGAGAACGTCATGAGGAGCCCGGGCACAAAGAACACGAGAAACGCTGCGGCGGACACGACGTTGGTGATCACGGTCTGCTCCTTGTTGCGCCGGCGAACCGGCGTGGGAATAAACCCGATGTGAGGCACAACCCGAAAATCACGGCGCTCCTCCCTTGGCGAGCGCGTTCAGCTCCTTGCGCAGATCGGCCGCGGTGAACCCGTGGGCGGAGGCTTCGGCGAGCGCGCGCATGGCAATGGCGCGCAGCTCGGCGGCACGTACGGCCTCGTGTCCGGTGGCGTCGGAGGCGTCGGTGACGAAGGTGCCGACGCCGCGGCGCGTTTCAAGCGTGCCGGATCGCTCGAGATGGGCATACACTTTGGCCACCGTGTTGGCATTGATGCGGAGGTCGACGGCCAGCTGGCGCACGGTGGGAAGCTGATCGCCGGGCTTGAGGCGGCCTGACGCGATCGCGACGCGAATGCCGCGCTCCAACTGGGCGTGCAGCGGTGTCGCGTCACGCGTGTTGACGAGGCGGGCCCACTCCACATCGGTCATCGCGAGCCATATTGTACTAGAACATTAGGACAAGTCAAGTTCGACGTTTCGACGACCCGAACGATCCGAACGTTCGCAGGAGTGCCCTGATGATCTCTCGTCGTGATCTGCTGAAACAGATTGGCATCGCCGGTGCGGCTGCCGTCGCGCCCGCGTCCTCTGCGCCAGAGGCTGCCGCGACGCAGCGTCCCACCGCCTCGCCGCCACGCGAGGCGCCCGAAAGCCTCACCGCCGCCGAATCGGACATTCTCGAGGCGATCAGCGCACGTCTGATTCCGAGCGACGCGGAAGGGCCCGGCGCCAGGGAAGCGCGCGCCGCGCACTACATCGATCGTGCGCTGGCAGGCCCGCTCTCCTCGTCGCGGGAGGCCTATGCGGCCGGCCTTGCCGCGCTCGATGCCTACGCGCGTACGTCGAAAGGCGGGTCGTTCGCGCGGCTCTCCGCCGCCGATCAGGACGCCGTGCTGGCCGATGTCGAAGCGAATCGCGCGTCAGGCTTCACGCCGAATGGCACGGCGTTCTTCACCATGGTGCGCGCGCATACGATCGAGGGCACCTTCTCCGATCCCTATTACGGCGGCAACGCGGACTTCGCGGGGTGGGATCTGATCGGCTATCCGGGCGTTCGCGTGTCAGTGGCGCCCGCCGAACAGCAATTGAACGTCGCGATCAAACCGAATCACAAGTCGGCGTACGACTTCGGGATGTTTTCGAAACAGAGATAGTGCTCGATGCGAAACGACCTTCATTGATCACGAACCACGGGGGCACGGAGTCACGGAGTTCCTGTGTGAAAACGCTTGCTCCGTGTCTCCGTGGCTCCGTGGTTTGTTGCGAGTGAAACGGCGTCGATTCCACCGGATGACAGAATGGCAACCACACTCAAGAAAACTGACGTTGTCGTGATCGGCCTCGGCGCCGCCGGCGGCGTCGCGGTGCTGCCGCTAACGCAGGCCGGACTCGAGGTCACCGCTCTCGATGCCGGTGTGTGGCTCGATACGCGCGACATGTCGCCTGACGAGTTGAAGCTCAATCGGGGACTCTGGCCGCCGGGGCCACAGAAGACGCAGGGAGAGGTGCCAACCGTTCGACCCAACGCTTCGTCGCCGACCGTGCGTCCCCCGCGCCATCCGATGATGAACGCGGTCGGCGGCACCTCCATGCACTACTGGTCTCAGTCGTGGCGGCTGAACCCATGGGATTTCAAGGTGGTAAGCGAGACGAAGCGCCGATACGGCGTGAATCGCATTCCGAAGGGTTCGACCGTCGAGGATTGGCCGTTCGGGTATGAGGAGCTCGAACCGTTCTACGACAAAGTCGAATATGCAATCGGCGTTTCGGGCAAGGCGGGCAACATCGGCGGCAAAAAGGACGAACGCGGCAACGTCTTCGAGGGTGCGCGTGCACGCGAATACCCGATGCCGCCGCTGAGAACGACCGGTTTCACCCAACGCATGGCAGCGGCCGCGCGCGCGCTCGGTTGGCATCCGTTCCCTGGGCCCGCCGGCATCGCCAGCCGTGCGTACGAAGGACGACCCGGCTGCGTGTATCACGGCTACTGCTCGGGCGGTGGCTGCCATGTGAACGCGAAGAGCTCGACGGCGGTGACGACGATCCCCAAGGCGCAGGCGACGAAGCGCTTGACCATCGTCACCGGCGCGCACGTGACCTCGATCGAAGTGGATGGCAACGGACGCGCCACCGGCGTCAAGTACGTTCGAGGCAGCGAAGAGTTCATTCAACCTGCCTCCGTGGTGCTCGTTGCGGGGTACACCTACGAGAACGCGCGGCTGCTGCTGCTCTCGAAATCGAAGGCCTACCCGAACGGCCTCGGCAACAACCACGGCCAGGTAGGCCGTCACTACTTCAGTCACAATCAGGGCGGCCCGGTGACCGCGCTGTTTCCGTTCGAAATCAACGTTTGGTACGGGACGCCGGCGCAGGGCACGGCGGTCGACAACTGGGCGGACGACAGCTTCGATCACGGCGCGCTCGAGTTCATCGGCGGCGGCATGATGTGGGTCTATACCGAACGCCGCCCGATGTCGGCCGTCAACACGGCGCAGCTGTTCCGTCAGGGCGCGCGGTCGTGGGGGTCGGACTGGAAGGCGTTCGTCAAGAAGAACGCGGGCCGCGTTCACGGCTCATATCTGCAGAAGACAACGTTGCCGTACGAGGACAACTATCTCGGCCTCGATCCGGTGGTGAAGGATCCGTTGGGAATGCCGGTGATCCGCATTACGGCGGAGTACAAGGAGAACGAGCAGAGGATTGGCCGGTTCATCGCCGAGAAGATGCGCCAGTGGTACATGGAAGCCGGAGCCATGATGGTTGTGGGCGACGGCAACGTCGGCACGGCGATGGGCGTGAGCACGCACGCCTACGGCGGCACACGCATGGGCGACAACCCCGACACCAACGTTGTCGATCGCTGGGGCTTCTCGCACGAGGCGCCGAACGTCGGCGTGCTCGGCGCGTCGGTGATGGGCACCAGCGGCGCGCGCAATCCGACGCTCACCGCGCAGGCGCTGGCGTGGCGCACCGCCGATCACCTGGCCCGCAACTGGAAGAGCATCGCCACATAGCGCGTTCGGATCATTCGGATCGGTCGTTCTGTTGGTATTCACCACGGTAGCCCGTGTTTGCGATCCTCGCCGACGCCGTCGTTGCTCTTCACGTCGCGTTCGTCCTCTTCGTCCTGTTCGGCGGCATTGTCGTCTTGCGACGGCGCTGGGTTGCCTGGCTGCACGTCCCGGCCGCAGTCTGGGGCGCCATCGTCGAGTACACCGGTTGGATCTGCCCGCTTACGCCGCTCGAAGACTATCTCCGCGGACGCGCCGGCTTCGACCAGTACCCGGGCGACTTCATTACGCATTACGTGTTCCCGCTGCTCTATCCGGCTGACCTGACGCGGACCGTCCAGATCGCATTGGGAACGGCTGCATTGGTCTGTAATGCCGTCATCTATTGGCGGGTTTCCACGCGAATCCACGGACCGACAGCTTGGCCTGCCTGTCGGCTGAATCTGGTTGATCTCGGCCCCGGACGTGGAAGACCATCGCGGCGCCTGTTCTTCGGTCTGAAGCGGAGGGAGCCATGAATTTGCTCTCGTTGGTCGTCGCGGCGCTGCTCGTGTCGTGGTCGATGCCGGCAGCGGCACAGGAATGGATCGAGTTCGTCAGCCGTGACGATGGCTTCCGCGTCAACTTCCCCACTCAACCGGGCGTCACGCCGACGACTTTCCTGTCCGAGTTCGGTGCCGCGCTGCCGGCGCGCGTCTACAGTGTCGTTCGCGGCAGCGAGCGATATGTGGTCACCGTCGCCGATTACCGCGGCATTGAAAAGCTGCTCACCGACAAGGCGAAGAAGTGCCCGCCTTACGCCGACGAACGTTGTACGGGCTTCGGCGCCGGCGCGATCGTGGGCGCCGGCTACTGGCGAACCGATATCCGCGGCGCGCTCGTCTGGGCCTCATGGCAGTTCATGCAGCGCGACGCGAAAGTAACGCACTACATGTGGAACTTCATCGATCTCGTCGAAGGCCACCAGCTGCAGCTCACCAACAACGCCGACAAGTCGCGCACGTATGTCGCCATCTACATGCACGACAACCGGCTCTACATGCTCGAAGGCACGGTGCCAGCGGGTTACCCCGAGCCGGCGCTCTTTCAACAGTCGCTCGGCTTCGTCGATAAGGACGGCAACGGCATCCGCTATTCGGATTACTACGACAACGACTACCCGCCTCCACCTCTGGCGCGAAGGGGCGGCGGCAGGTAGCCGATCCTCACGTCCCTGTCCACTTGATTGACGCTCGGCGCCATCCGGGCGTATACAAGCACCATTCTCGGCGGTGGTTCCACAGCAGCGTCATCGCGGCGATCGCAGTCCTCTTTCGATTCGGTCCCTTCACGAAGGAGTTGCTCCATGAGACGACTGTCGGGTTGTTTGTTCGTCCTCGCCTGTCTCCTGCTGGTCCCGTCGTTCGCACGCGCACAAGCCACGCTGGCCGGTGTCGTCCGCGATCCGTCCGGTGCAGTGCTCCCGGGGGTCACGGTGGAAGCCTCGAGTCCGGTTCTGATCGAAAAGGTACGCAGCACGGTCACCGACGGCACCGGGCAGTACCGCATCACCGAGCTGCCGCCCGGCGTGTACGTCGTGACTTACAGCCTCACCGGATTCAGCGTCGTCCGACGCGAGGGCATTGAGATCACCGGTTCCGGGGTCATCCCAATCAACGTCGAGATGCGGGTCGGCAACATTCAGGAGAGCATCACGGTTACCGGTGAGACGCCGCTCGTTGACACGCAGACGACGCGCCGGGAGATGGTGATCAACTCGGAGACGATGAGCACGCTACCGGTCACCCGAACTTACGGTGCGCTGCTGGCCGCCATTCCCGGCATCACCACCGACAACACCTCGCGCGGCGCGTTGACCGAGCCGTTCATGACCTTCTTCACCGCCAACGGTGGCCGCGGCAACGAAGGACGCATGCTGATCAACGGCTTGCCGGTGGCGGCGTCGTTCAATGGCGGTGGCGTGTCGACGTTTATTTACGACGTGGCGAACACCGACGAAATGCAGGTGCTGGTGTCGGGAGGGCTGGGTGAAGCCGAGGCGGGCGGCCCGAGCGTCAACCTGGTGCCGAAGTCCGGCGGCAACATCTTCCGCGGAAGCGCGTTCTACAGCGGCACCGGAAACGGCTTGCGCTCGGACAACGTGGATGATCGCCTGCGCAGTTTCGGGATCAACCGGCCGCCGGCGCTGCTGAAACAGTACGATGTCAACGGCTCGCTGGGCGGACCGATCAAACGGGATCGTCTGTGGTTCTTCGGCAGTGCGCGCGATTTTGGAAGCGCCACGTTTGTCGAGGGCGCTTTCGGAAACCGCAACGCCGGCAATGTGGCGCGCTGGGATTACGTCCGAGACGAGAACGTCGAGACGCGCAGCGCCAACCGGCGCGACATCGCGCAGATTCGGTTGACGGCGCAACTGAGCGCCCGCAATCGCCTGTCGTTCTCGCACGAGTATCAGCATCGCTGCTCCGGCTCGACGATTACCTCGAGCGGCGAGGGATGTCGCGTGCGTGGCGACAACTGGATCGCGATCGGATCACTGACCGCATCGCCCGAGTCGTTTCCCGGCTATCACGACTTCCCGTACAACGTGACGCAGGTGATCTGGAGCTCGCCGCTGTCGAACCGGTTGCTTCTGGAAGCGGGTTTTTCGCGGTTTCAGTACCTCTGGGCCGGCTTCGGTATCGCTCCGCCCGATGCGTTGACCGATGTCATTCCGGTCACCGAGCAGGCGGCGATCGACAACCACCGGGCCAACTTCACGTATCGCGGCATGTACGACCCGCTTGGCTTCGGGTGGGCCAACAACGACGCCAACCCGAACAACTGGCGCGGCTCGATGGCGTACGTGACAGGGGCGCACAACCTGAAGGTCGGCTACCAGGGGTCGTATCAGCGATCGCTGCTGGGCCGCGACGCGAACAGCACGCTGCTGCGCTATGTGTTCAACAATCGCCAACCGGTCGGCGTCGGCTATACGCTGGCGACCAGATGGCGGCAGAACGATCGCACGGCCACGACCGCCGTCTACGTCCAGGATCAATGGACCAGAGGCCGCCTGACGCTGCAGGGCGCGCTCCGCTACGACCGCGCGTCGAGCTGGGCGCCCGCCGAGCACAACGGCACCACCGAGATCTCGCGCTTCAATCCCGCCCCGATCACGTTCGATCGCATCGTCAGCGTCGCCGGTTACAACGACATCACGCCGCGGATGGGAGCAGCGTGGGACGTCTTCGGCACCGGCAAGACGGCGTTGAAGGTGAATCTCGGCAAGTACCTGCAGAACGCGACCAACGACGAGAACTACACGGCGAACAATCCGGCCGCGCGCATCGTCCGAAGCGTCACCAATCGCGGGTGGCAGGACAACGGGAACTTCATCGTTGACTGCGATCTGCGAAACCCCGACGAGCAGAACAACCTGGCGACGGGCGGCGATCGCTGTGCGGCACTCTCGGGCGAGAACCGCAACTTCGGCAACGCCAATCCGAACCTCACCGTCATCAATCCGGAGATCCTTCACGGCTGGGGCGTGCGTCCCAACGACTGGCAGTTCGGCCTGTCGGTCCAGCACGAGGTGCTCCCGCGCGTATCGGTCGAAGCGAGCTACAACCGCCGCTGGTTCGGCAACTTCTTCGTGGACGACAACCAGCTGGTTGGACCATCGGATTACGTGCCGTGGACGTTTACGGCGCCCCAACACCCTGACCTGCCAGGCGGTGGCGGTTATCCGGTGACTGTGTACTCGATCACGCAAGTCGTCGGCGCGCGCACCTATCGCACGTTCGAAACGGACTTCGGCAAAGCCCGCACACAGTATTGGCACGGTGTGAACGTGTCGGTGAACGCACGCCTGGCGAACGGGCTCACGTTTCAGGGTGGTTCGAGCACGGGCCGCGGCGTGCGCGACCGGTGCGATTCGGTCAAGAACCTCCCCGAGGAGATTCTCGGATCCGGTTCCGCGATCACACCCCTGGTGCAAGCGCAAGCCTGTCGCGTTGTCGAACCGGTGATGACGTCGGTCCGCGGTCTCGCCGCCTACACGGTGCCCAAAGTCGACGTGCTGGTGAGCGCGCAGATTCGATCGCTCAACCCGGCGAACATCGGCGGCGTCGGCGGAGGTTCTGCCACCAACGGCGCCTCGTTGAACGCCAACGTCAATGTCCCGAACACGGTCGTGCAGCAGCTGCTCGGACGTCTGCCGGCTGGCGCACTGCCGAACGGCACCACCACGGTCAACTTACTGCTGCCGGGGCAGCTCTATCCCGACGAGCGGCTCACACAAGTCGACATGCGTATTGCCAAGATTCTCCGGTTCGCCGGCAAACGCGCCGATCTTGGTGTCGATCTGTACAACTTGTTCAACACCAACGACACGACCACCTTCGAATCGACATTCGACTACGCGACCAACGGGGCGACGTGGCTGCGACCGACAGCAATCGTGCCGCCGCGGTTCGCGCGGGTGAACATTACCCTCAGCTTCTGAAACGGGAGCGGTATATTCACCACGGAGACCGGGACACGGAGATCATTAAGATCTCCGTGTTCTCCGTGTTCCCGTGTTGTTCGTTCGCTCCGTGGTTCACAAGACAAGCGACAATCCCGGCAGCTCCAAACTTGTACGACAGTCATTCGATCACGGGCGCCGTGTAGCATGCCTTCGGATGCCTGCCTCATTCGCAATTCGGCCCGCCTCGATTGACGATATCGACGTCATCGCCCGGCATCGGGCGCAGATGTTCACGGAGATGGGGCTGCTGCCAACGTCGCTCTACGCCGACCTCGTCTCCCGTACGCGCGACTACCTGCAGCAGGCGCTACCGTCGGGCGAGTATCTGGCCTGGATGGCTGCACCCATCGAGCAGTCCGCAACGGTCGCCGCCGGCGCGGGCGTGCAGCGGCGGCGGATTCTGCCGCATCCGCTGATCGCCGACGACCACGCCACGATCGTGCACGGCCATCAGGCCGTCGTCCTCAACGTCTTCACGGAGCCAGCGTGGCGGCGTCGTGGGCTTGCGGCATCGTTGATGCGCCACATCATCGACTGGGCGAGGACGGCAAACATCGACACGCTCGTCCTGCACGCATCGGACGATGGCCGGCCGCTGTACGAGAAGCTGGGATTTGTTCAGACCAACGAGATGCGATACGCCCGGGCGCTGCACTAAGACTCTCTTGTGTCCTTTCGTTTTTTGACCTTTGCGTCAGTCCCGACCCTGAATTTCCCCGATCTGCCTCAAGTCCGCCACGCCGTCGCCGATTCCGCAATTGCACCCGGTTCTCGTACGCATGCCGAGCCTCGAGCCACTTCGAGCCGTCTCGGGCAATGCGGCGTCACCAGCGACCTGTGTGCGCTGGCAACCGGAAAGGACATCGCATGGCCAGGTGGAACATCGCAAAGAGGCTCTTTGTCGGCATCGGCGGTCTGGTGCTGCTGTTGGTCATCTCCGGCGCCGTCTCATTCGGGACCGGCCGATGGCTGAAGTCGCAGTTGGACAGCGTCACCAAGCAAACGGCCAGGCAGCTCGATCTGGCGCTGCGCCTGCAGCACGACCAGGAAGCGCTCAGCAACCTTCAGCGCGGCCTTCTGCTGGCGGCCCTCGGCGGTGAGCAGGCCGGTGTCAACGACGCACGGAAGAGCATAGCGGCCACGCGCGCGGACGTCGCCACGCGGCTCGCCGAGATGGAAACCCTGCTCTCGAGCCAGGACGGCAGACGGCTGCTGAATGATCTCGAGAGCGCACTTCGCGCCTGGGACGCCGCCGAGCAGGACGTGGAGAAGTTCGTCGCCGCCGGAGCGGCCGCCGATGCCTGGGACGTCGCCCGCAAGCGCTCGGCCCCTGTCCTGCAGCAACTGTCGGCGAACACCTCGAACCTTGCGGCGATGCAGGACCGCGCCTTTGCCGAGGCGGTGTCCAACGGTGATCTGGTCTATCGCGTGATGGTGTTGCTCACGCTGGGCGTGCTCGTCACGTCGGTGATCGCCGCGGTCGCCGTCCATCGCAGCGTGAGAAGCATCGTCGCCACGCTGCGGCGTGCGACGCGTGATCTCGCCGCCGGTGCAGAGCACGTGACCTCGGCAGCGGCGGAAGTCGCCAGCGAGTCACAAACGATGTCGCAAGGCGCCACCGAGCAGGCCGGATCGCTCGAGGAAACCTCCGCCTCGATGGAGGAGATGGCCGCGATGACACGGACCAACGCCGAAAACACGCGTCAGACCGCCGTCATGATGGCGGAAGCCGAATCGCAGGTGCGTGCGGCGAACGGCGCGCTGGCGGCGATGGTGGCCTCCATGTCGGCTATCAAAGAGTCGTCCGACAAGGTGTCGCGCATCATCAAGACCATCGACGAGATCGCCTTTCAGACGAACATTCTCGCGCTCAACGCCGCCGTGGAAGCGGCTCGTGCCGGCGAGGCGGGCATGGGCTTCGCCGTCGTCGCCGACGAAGTCCGCACGCTCGCGCAGCGTTCGGCGCAGGCGGCCAAGGACACCGCCACGCTGATCGAAGAGTCGATCGCCAAGGCCACCGAGGGCAACGTGCGTGTGACGGAGGTGACGGGTGCCATCTCCGGTATCACCGCCAGCGTGACGAAGGCGAAGGGCCTCATCGACGAGGTCAGCACCGCCAGCCATCAGCAGTCGCAGGGCATCGAGCAGGTGTCGCAGGCGATTGCGCAGATGGAAAAGGTCACGCAGAACAACGCCGGCGGCGCCGAACAGAGTGCCGCGGTCAGCGTCGAACTGCGCAACGAAGCCGAGCGCACCACCACGATCGTCCGCGAGCTGATGGCGCTGGTCGGCACCGATGACGAGGCGCATGACGCCGGTCACTACACGAACGATCATGGCCACGTCGATCCCCATCACGACGCGTCGACCTCGCATCCGGTTGTCCGTGTGTTGAAGCCGCGAGCGCATGCCGCATTCGTGGACATGCGCGAGAACGACGGCGAAGGCACGGGCACTTACGGGCGTCACTGAGTAGCTGGGTAGCTAAGCTGGTAGGTGGCTGGGTAAGAACACTCGCCTTTGATAGCTCGTGCCCGCACTGAGCTGCACAAAACCGCAGCACCCAGCTACTTGGCTACCGATCCACCCAGCTACCCAGCAGCCCAGTACCTCGTTCAAGTTTTCAAGGCCGCTGCCGATTTCAAGGCTGCTACGAGTCGCGGGCGGTGTCCCGCAAGGAGAGGCAGAATGCAGCGAACGTTCGCAGCCGTCGCCGTGGTGGGTGCGCTCGCACTGACCAGCGTCCCGGTGACGGCACAGTCGCGTGGTCTCGGGGTTCTGATCGGCACTGTCACATCAGAGGAAGGCGAGCCGGTCGCGGGAGTGCTCGTCAAGGTCCCGATGAAGGACGGTAGTGCGGTCGAAGCCAGGACCAACGACGCGGGCAAGTGGAACATGTCCGGCATCGGCAAGGGCGAGTTCCACATGATCGTCTACAAGGAAGGCTGGGCGGCGAAAACCGTGAAGCTCGTCGTCGAAAAGGAGACGATGCGCCCCGAGCCGATCAAGATCAGCATCAAGAAAGGCGCGTAACCACTACGCTGCCGCCCCGGCCGCTCGACTGCAACGAAACCTGATCGTAGTCGAGCGGCGTGCGCGGCCGCGCTCGATGAAGACGAAGTCTCCGAACTCGTGGGTCAAGTAGCCACGGCCCTCCGCCTCCGCATCCATCTCCCGAAGCACATCATCCGTTTGAAACGCACGCAACAGCTCGTAGTGACTGCTACCGCCTTCATGCACACCCGACACGATCGCATCGACGACACGCAACCGTGTTGATGGTCCGATTCGTGTTGTGGCGACGCCGTGCCCGGCGTGAACGCCTCCGTTCTCGCGTGCGGCATCCTCGAGGGCACGCACGACTGTTGTTCCGACCGCGATGACGCGTCCGCCCCGCTGCCTGGTGTCGTCGATCGATGTCGCCGTTGATGACGGGATGAAATAGGGCTCGTCGAACGGCAGCAGCGCATCGAGACGATCGTCGCCGGTCGAGGAAATACCGGCTGCGTGCGTGAGGGTCGCCACGCGTGCTCCGCGGCGTCGCAGCGCGTCAAGCATCTGCCACGTCAGAAGGAACCCTGCTGACGGTGCCTCGAATGCCACCAGTTGCCCGGCAATCCGCGTCCACGTGTCCCACATCGCCAGCCGCTCCGGCACGTACGAGTACTGAATCGGCCGGCCGTGCCGTGCCAATCCTTCCCAGATCTCCGCAACCGAGCCCGCGAATGTGACCTCGATCAGGCGCGGGTGTCCGCAGACGGCGCTGATGCTCGCACGAAGCGGCCCGAGCCGCAGTTCATCGCCGACATGGAGCGGCGGCGGCAGCGGCCGCTGCTCTGTCGGCGTCCGATAATCACCAGATCCAAAGATGATCGCGATGAATCGCCTCACATGTCGACTGATCAACGAGTCGCGTGCAGCCAGTCGTACTTCGATCGCGGCTCCGGTCGGCAGATGTGCTCCTGTCAGACTGGCCGGGAGCGTGCCGGCGTCGTTGGCGATGACAAGGTCATGCTCGCGAACCAGCGACGGGAACCCGGCACGCGCATGATGCGACACGCGGCCGTCGTCATCGATCACCAGCAACCGGGCGTCGTTCGCCCGGTCGGCTGGAGAAATGGCGGGTTTCATGTCGTCGCCTCCAGTTCGCTGACGATCGCCGTCCGCCGCAACGAGGCGATCAGATCTGCGATCTCGCGCGCCGACTGTTCCGGCCGTTTCAGACCCGCGCGGTCGGCGTCGGGAACAGCCAGGGCGTGCATCGGCGTATCCATGTCGCCTGGATCGACCGCCACCACGTGGACGCCTTCCACGATCAATTCCGCATCCCAGATGCGGCTGAGATGCTGCAGGGCGGCCTTGCTCGCACCGTAGGCACCCCAGCCCGCATAGGGCGTCACCGCGGCGTCGCTCGAGATGTTGATGACGATGGGCCGCCGTCCGTCGCGCGCTGACGCAGCAAGCGAGCCGAGCAGCGTCCTGGTGAGCCTGAACGGTCCGAGCACGTTGGTGTCGAGTGCCAGCGCGAAATCCTCGCACTCGGTGTCGGCGAGCGGCACGAGTGGTACCGGTCCAAGCGACGACGCGTTGTTGACGAGCACGTCGACGCCGCCCAGCGCGCCGAGTATCTGAATGGCGATCGGATGAATATCCTCTTTGCGCGACACGTCGCCGACGATGCCGTGCGCGCCGGTCTCGCGGGCGGTCTGCTCGACCGCATCGCGCTGCCGCGCGACGAAGGCGACCTGTGCGCCGCGATCGAGCAGTTCGCGCACGAGCGCGCGGCCGAGTCCAGAGGTGCCGCCGGTGATGGCAACACACAGATCCTTGAACGTGTCGATCATGTAAACCTCCATCGAACCAATCCTGTCGTTCCTCGTTCCCGGTTCCCTGTTCCGGGTTCCAGGCGCCGCTGCTCCGAGCCTGGTTTCCCGGTTCGACGGTTCCCATTCCGGGGGGTCCGGGTTGACCCAGGGACAGGCTACAAGTTAAAGTTAACTTTAAGTCAAGCACTTTTTCGACGGCTGGCTATGGACGATTTGCTGACCATCACCGAAGTCGCACGCCGCAGCGATGTCGCGTCGTCGGCGCTGCGGTTTTACGAGCAGCGCGGTCTCATCGCGGCCGAGCGCACGGGGTCGGGTCACCGCCGTTTTCCGCGCGCCGTGCTCCGTCGCATTGCGTTCATCGTCTTCGCGCAGAAGATCGGGTTGTCGCTCGACGAAATCGGTGCCGAGCTGGCCAAGCTGCCCGGCAATCGCGTTCCCGATCGCGCGGACTGGTCGAAGTTGTCGGCGAGCTGGACCGCCCGCGTGGACCAACGGATCGCAGAGCTGGAGCGGCTCAAGGCGGGCCTGACGCAGTGCATCGGCTGCGGCTGCCTGTCACTGCAGGCATGTCAGCTCGCCAATCCAAACGATCGCGTGGCTCGCTCCGGTCCGGGGCCACGGTTCTGGATCGGCGAGGCACGATCGAAACGAGCGCGCAGGGCCTAACTCCGCGCCCTTCTGCCTTGGATGGTGACGGTGTATTCTTTCGCGATTGAGGAGGCCTCCTGCCTATGAGTCGCTGTAAACCTGTGGCCGGCCGCGGGCATTGGCGGGCCCTGATGGTGATATCTCTGGCGGCGACGCTGCTCGTCGCGCCGACCTCCGCGCAGAACGGTCGCCCGATGATCGTGCAGACCAACTCCGCCGGTGACAGCGTGATGTTCATCGATCCGGCCACCGACAAGATCGTCGCGGAGATCCCCGACGAGGAAGTGGTCCACGGCGCGGTTGGTGCTCCTGACGGCAGCCGCATCTACCTCACCGTCGAATCCACCAGCACCGTCGATGTCGTCGACGTGAAGACGATGAAGGTGATCAAGAGGATCCCGCTGACCGGACGACCGAACAACATCGCGATCCGCGCTGATGGGAAGCGGGTCTATGCCGCCATCAATACGGCGCAGGGCGGGATCGACATCATCGACACGGTAGCCATGGAGCGGATCAAGACGGTGCGCGTGCTGGGTGGCGTGCACAATCCCTTCGTCACCCCCGACAGCAAGTACGTCGTCGCTGGATCGACGGGCGGGTCGATGGCGACGGTGATCGACACGGAAACGGAAATGCCGGTGTGGTCGATTCACTTCGAAGGGGGCGTCAGGCCGTTGTGCTTCGAGGCGAATCCCGATGGATCGACGAAGCGAATGTTCGTGCAGATCACCAACTTCCACGGGTTTGCGGTGGTCGATTGGGCGACGCGGCGCGAGGTGAGCCGCGTGAAACTGCCGGACATCCCCGCCGATCAACGCAATAACGAAGGCATTCAGGGATCGCCTGCGCACGGCATCAAGATCGCGCCCGACGGAAAGACTCTCTGGTCGACCAGCAAGTTCAACAGCGCCGTCTACGCGTACTCGCTTCCGGATCTGAAGTATCTCGGCGAAGTGAAGGTTGGAAAGGTGCCGGACTGGCTGACGTTCACCCCCGACAGCAAGAAGCTGTATATCGCCAACGCGCACGACGATACCGTATCGGTCATCGACGTCGCCGCACGGAAGGAGATCACGCGCTTGAAGGTCGGCGCGGTCCCCAAGCGCAACGTGACGGCGGTGCTGCCGCTGCCGGTGGCCTCGACCAATTGAGGAGCCCTTCCCATGTCGCGATCGGTTGTTCTGCTGAGCCTGGTCTTCGGCTTCGCCGTGCTGCACACAGGCCGATTCACCGCGGCGGCCGCGCCTCAGACGACCGCTGCAGCCGCGGGTGCGGTGACGCTGGATTACGAAACATTCAAGGCGAAGGTCCAGCCGATTCTGATGGCCAAGCGCAAGGGGCACGCGCGCTGCGTCTCATGTCACGCGCAGGGCGGCGGCGACTCATATCTCGAGCCGCTGCCGCCAGGCGCAAGCAGCTACACGGACGATCAGAGTCGACGAAACTTCGAGCGCGTTCAGCGACTGGTGACGCCGGGCGATCCGATGAAGAGCCTGCTGCTCACCAATCCGCTTGCCGAAGACGCAGGCGGCAGCCACTGGCACGGCGGCGGCAAACACTGGCAATCGCAGACCGATCCCGAGTGGCAGACGCTGGCAGCGTGGGTTCGCGGACGGTAATGCGCAGCTCGCGACGGCAGTTCCTGGCCGGGACGATGGTGATCGCGCTTGCAGGTTTGGGGCGGCGGGTATGGGCGCAGATCGCGTTGCGGCGATTTCGCCCGCTCGCACGTCCGGTGTTCGTCCCTCTGGAGAATCTGACCACCCCGTACCGCGCGACGCCATTCGTCGCCGACGGCATGACGCTGCCGAGCGCGCCGACTCCGAATCAGCCCGTTCGCGTTACCGGAATGGTGGTGCGCACCGCCGCGGACGGCAACCAGCCCGATCGCTTCGCCGCCGTGTGTCTCCGCTGTCCGCACGAAGGATGCGACGTCGACTTCGTCTCCGATCCCAATCGCCTGCCGCAGGACGTCAAAGACGAGATCGGTCACCCGCTCGATCATTCCGTGTACGTATGCCCTTGCCACAACAGCACGTTCAGGGCCGAGGACGGTTCGCGGCTGGCCGGACCAGCACCGCGCGGCCTCTATCGGTTTCGCGTGACGAACGTCAATGAGGCTGCGGTCGAAATCGGCGAGGTTGAAGAGGACGTTCTCATCTTTACTTTTTAGCCCAGGGACGGCCTTCAGGCCGCCCGTCTATGTTCGAGCTTCCCGGCTACTGGTATTCACGATATCTCTTCGAGCGCGGCCTCGCGCTCATGTATCTGGTCGCATTCCTCTCTACCGCGAACCAGGTCGTTCCGCTCCTCGGTCAAAACGGGCTGCTGCCGATCTCGCGCTTCGTTCGCTTCGTGCCGTTTCGTTCGGCGCCAAGTCTCTTCTACATCGCGTCCAGCGACGTGGTGCTGCGCGGCACCGCCTGGGCTGGCGTCGTCCTCGCCGTTCTCCTTCTGAGCGGGTATCCGCAGCGATGGGGAGCGCTGGCGGCGGCGATCGCGTGGACGCTGTTGTGGCTCCTCTACCTTTCATTCGTCAACGTCGGCCAGACGTTCTACGGGTTCATCTGGGAGACGCTGCTGCTCGAGACCGGATTCGTCGCCATCTTTGCCGGCGGTGCCGCATCGACGCCGAATGCGCTGGTCATCTGGATGTGGCGCTGGATCCTGCTCCGCGTGATGCTCGGCGCCGGCCTGATCAAGCTGCGCGGCGATCCGTGCTGGCGCGATCTCACCTGCCTGCAGTACCACTTCGAGACGCAGCCGATCCCGAATCCTCTCAGCTGGTACTTCCACTGGCTGCCCGACGCGGTGCATCGTGGCGGCGTCGTGTTCAACCATGTGGCGGAAGTCGCCATTCCGTTCCTCTACTTCCTCCCGCAACCGTTTGCTGCCGTCGGCGGGCTGATCACGATCGCCTTCGAGCTGGTGCTGATCGGCAGCGGCAACTTTGCCTGGCTGAACTGGCTCACGATCGTGCTGTGCGTTCCGACGCTCGACGATCGCTGGTTGCGATGGATCCCGGTGACGGTGCCTGCGCTGCAAACACCGGCAACCGCGTATCGTGCGATCGCGGCCGCGGTCGCGCTCGTCGTCGCGGTCCTGAGCATCTTCCCCATTCGCAACATGCTCTCGTCGCAGCAGGCGATGAACCGCTCGTTCAACCCGCTTCACATCGTCAACACCTACGGGCTGTTTGGCAGCATCACGCGACCGCGGTATGAAGTCGTCATCGAAGGCACATCAGACGCGGTCGTGATGGAGAAGACCGAGTGGCGCGCCTACGAGTTCAAGGCCAAACCGGGCGATCCGTCGCGGCCGCCGCCACAGATCGCGCCGTATCACCTGCGCCTCGACTGGATGATGTGGTTCGCGGCGCTCTCGACGCCGACGCAGCATCCGTGGTTCACGTCGTTGCTGGTCAAACTGCTGCAGGGCGATCGGGAGATCCTCGGCCTGATGCGCTCGAACCCGTTCCCCGACGCGCCGCCGCGTTGGGTCCGCGCGCGTTTCTACGAGTACAGGTTCACCACGCCCGACGAACGCCGCATGACGGGTCGCTGGTGGAATCAACAGCTGGTCGGCGACTACATGCCGCCGGTGGGCCTGCAGAAATGAGGAATCTTCGATGGTCGATTTTCAATGTGACAATTCTCGGAGAGGCTCTGGTCCGTCGGTGACGGTGAAGGCGAGGAAGCGAAAGGCGGCGAAGAAGCGATGACGTTGCTCGCCAAACCTACGTTTGCCGTTGGCACTGGCGCGTTCTTCCTGTGCGGCGTCATCTGCACGCATTTCGGTGAACTGCTGGCGACGCCTCTATCGCTCGTGAGCGATTTCGCGGCGGGTGTCGGGTTGATCGTGGGCGGGGTGCTGAGTGGTCGGCACTGGCCGACGAGTCGCCAATATCAGATCGTCGGCTGGTCGTTCATGGTGATCCTCCTGCTGCACTCATTTGTCGGCAACCTCGCGGACGCGCCGAGCGGTGCAAGTGCGGGCGTGTTTCAAGGTGGTACGGCTGCGTCCACTGAACTTATCGAGTTCTCGCAGAGCACGTACACGATCATCGTCGCCGCGCTGTTTTTCGTTTCGCTGTGCGGCTTGTGGATGACCCTGAGAACGCCTGACGACGCTCCCGGCGTGAACGCGGAAGGATGAAAGGAACAAGGACCACTCAGATTGAAAATCGAAGGTTGAAAATGCCGGCTCGTTCAAGTGTCCAGTACAACGCGACACAGGCAATCATCAGCGACGCGGGAACGACCACGCGTCGTCGATACCAGGCCTGACGGCGACAGTACCAACCGACGACCGCGAAGGCGGTGGCGATGACCGCGAGCTGGCCGGTCTCGACGCCGGCGTTGAACGTCAGGAGTGCGGTGGCGAATTCCGCTCGCGGCAATCCGAGCTCGCGCAACGCGCCGGCGAATCCGAGGCCGTGAAGCAGTCCGAACGCAAACACCAAGGCGATGCGCCACGGCTTCAGCTCGGTGCTGATCACGTTCTCGAGCGCCACGTACGCAATCGATACGGCGATGAGCGGTTCGACAACGGCTGCCGGCGCCGACACCACGTCGTAGATGCTCAACGCCAGCGTGATCGAATGTGCCACCGTGAACGCGCTGACCTGCGCCAGCATCGTCCGCACGCGTCCGCTCAGCAGAAAGATCCCCAGCACGAACAGCATGTGATCGAGACCATACGGGACGATGTGCGTAAACCCGAGCACCAGGTAACGCCAGGCGATCGTTCCGCGACCGATCGCAGCTGGCGGAGCGGCGAGTGAAAACGGTGCGCTCACCTGGCCGCCTTCGAGCCACGCCGTCGTCGCGTCCGCCGAGCCGCTTCGGATGGACAGAGCATAGGAGGCAAACGTCCACGAATACGACCACGTGAACCGACGCGCGCCGTCAGGAATGGTGCCGGTCAATCGGATCGTCGCGATCGGTGGAGAGGTCACGTCGGCTGCCGGCGAAACGGCATAGTCGATTTCGGGACGAGTCGACGCATCATCGAACCCCACAACCACGCGCTGCCGGAACACATCGTCGTGTGCGGCGAGCCGCTCGCGCATGGCTGTCGCATCCGTCCGGGCCGCCGTCGCCGAGGCCGGAGCCCCAGCGAGGGTGTCGAGCTTCTCGACGAGTGAGGCTGCGTCGGTGACGATGTCGATCGTGTATTGTCCCGCCTCGAACCGCGCCGCCACGCGTGTCGTGCCGATCTCGTGTGCGGACAAAACGCTGGCAAACGCGCACCACGCAGCGATGGCGATCGCGAAAAGAGTCCGCGGGATTTGGTTCCGGACCGGAGTGGACGAAGGAGTCACGATCGGCGTCCGCGGACCTGTTCTGCGATTTCGAAGGTAAGCGACGCCCAGTAGCTGATCCAGTCAGCACCGGCGCCTGCCGGCGCCTCGATCATGTGCACCGCCTTGATCAGCCACATGCCGTGTCGCGGCAATCGGAAATGCACTCGTCCGTCGTTGTCGGTGCGCGCGGTGAGTTTTTCCCCGGGGTGTCCACGATTGATCGCGGCAACGAGTGTGCCTGCCAGTGGCCGATTCTCGTAGGTCAAACGCACGGGCAGATCTTCGCCGCTGGCCACGATCGCGGGATTTCGCTCCGCCACGAGCTCCAGCGTGAACCCGAGGGCGCGATCGGCTTGTCCTTGTCCGGGCGTACCGGACACCACCAGGCTCTTCGCGCACCGCGAGAACAGATCGCGCGCGCCACCGGTCTGGCCACGACGCGCCCTGAGTGCGGCCACCCGATCGAGGCCTTCTTCCTCGATGTATCGAGTGAACTTCTCTGCCGTGAGATCGATGGCGCTCGCATTGCTGCGGTAGCCGACGATGAGGAGGCCCGGAGTGGCAACGCGAACAAACCCCGCCGGATCGGAGCCGTCACGACCGACCACAGGCTTTCGCCCCTCGCTATCGACGACGATGAACTGGTTGATGAGCGCCGGATCGCGCGGCAGCGGGTCGCCCAGCAGATCCTCACCGACGCGCAGCCTCACCGGGACGATCTCGCCCGCCGCCGGCGCGAACGTCCCCGGCTCGATCCACATGTCGTGGGCCCGGAGCGACACGCGGCTCACCACAAGTGCCGCCGCTACCATCGCGAACGCCATGACCCGACGCCATCGCGACGAACGAAGAACGAGTTCGGTCACGACTGTTCCTCCAGGAAACGGTCTTACGGCGTGGGAATATTCGGAACCGGCGGCGTATTCGTGCCCCCGTGTCCCTGCAACAGGCCCTGGTGCGCCGGCGCGAGAAACGGGAACCGATCGAGGTAGTTCTTGTCGTTCTCTTCCACGCCCTTGGCGAGCCCGGCATTCGCATCGCCTGCGACGATCAGGCTGATGAGGACGCTGTTGACGTTCACCTGATTCCGGTTCGGAGCCGTCCCGCCGCCGAGCCGTCGGCCGTTCGGGAAGCTCGAGTCGGTGGCGGCGTCGAGCGTGATCACGTCACCGGTGAATCCATCGGCCACCGGTATCGGCCGATTGAGATTGATTGCGCTGACGATGTCGAGACGCGGACCTTTGAGCATCGCGACGCTGCCATCCGGCACGCCGAGCGCACGGTAGATGCCGAGCGCCTCGGCGTCGCGAACGAGCACCGGGAACAGAATGTCGGCGCCGAAGTTCGAGACGTCATGCGTCGGATCGCTGTGCAGATACAGCGTCTGACGCTGCGCTCCGATGAGGCCGGCATCGAACAGCGGCAGCGCGTTGCGACCAACCTGCACGTAGTCGCCAGAGCCGGCGACGCCGGTGATGACCTGACTCGCATCGACGGTCTGCGTCGCCTGGCGCGTGATGCGCGACCATACACGCAGCAGACTGTCGGTGGAGGTGGCCTGGAGCGATCCGTTGTGCGGGATGCCGCTCGGGAACAGATCGCGCGTCGGGATCTCGAGCGCGATTGAAAAGACGTTGAACCCGGTGAAGACGTCCTTCCCGGGCGGCCGCCGCGCGCCACGGATGCCACCGAGATCGTTTGTGTTCAGGTTGACGAGATCGAAGATCCCTTTCTCATCCAGCTGATACGGATCATCGAACTGCCCGGCGATGATCCGCCCGCCGTTGGACAGCGTGTGGATGTAGCGATCGACGAACGCCTGGTCGTAGAGTCCGTCCTCGCGGCTGGAACGATCGCCAGAGTCGTAGCCCTGAAAACGCCCGAGACCATAGATCAGGCGGTCGGTCTGCGGTCCATGGTTGTTCGGCAGAACCGGAAGGTTGCGGCCAAGCACCTCGGGGCTGTTGGTGCCCGGCGCGAACAATCGCGTCACCGTCATCGTTTCGGTGCCGCCGGTGAGCTGCCACAGCAGCTCGTTGCTGCCGCCGACGTTGTCCGTTGCACTCGGCGCGGCTTCAGGCATCAGCGTCTTGGTGAACTCGACGCGGTAGACGGCCTGATCAAGCAGGCTGGCGCCGATGCCGACGTGAAACTCGTAACGGTAGCCGTCGCACGCGCGCAGCCCGTGATTGCCCTGTCCCGGCTCGTGCAACGGATTGAAATCCATGATCAGATACAGCTTGTCGTGCGAGCCGTTCGACACCCACGCGTAGGTGTCGGTGTTGTCCGCGCACGGCTCGTTGAGAACGGCCAGCGCCTCCCTGTGGCTCGATGCATGAACAGTGATGGCGGCGGCTGCGAAAACCGCGCCGGCCACCAGTCCGGCTTTCAGTCGCTTCATACAATTCTCCCTGAGCGCAACCGCCGCGGCAGCCGCCCGAGTCACCAGCTCCAAGCGGGGTCGCCAGCGCGCACGCTTGCGCGCTGCCGTGCCAAGACCCGCGCTGGTGGTCGGGCCTTCTTCGGATGCTGAGCCGCCCGAGTGTTCCTACGAGGGGAAAGGCCGGTTGGATTTCGCGAACGACTAGTTGTTTACGGCCCGATAGTCGGCGATGAACTGCTCGGTCTGCCGTGCGAGCTCCCGTTGGATGTCGCGTGCGAGCTGCCCGGCGGGTGCGAGCACGATCTGCGCGTCGGCTTTCCACGTTTGCGCGCGATTGAAAGTCACCTGCGGATTGCGACGGAGGAAGACGATCTGTACGAAATCGAGCTGCACGTCTGCGGCGACGAGACCGCTGCGCTCGCCGGACGCGCTGACGGTCACCCGCACGTGCGGATCGCCGGTCGGGAACTCGCCCAGACCGAGGATCTTGATGCCCGCACGACGCAGCTGCGCTTCGATCGATTGTTTGATGGTGTCGCGCGAGAGCCCGCGCGGGAGAGGCTCCTCGACGGCCACGCGTACGCCGTCGAGGTCCTTCAGGCTGGAACGATCTTCGACTCTATCCGGCACTCAACAACTTTCACCGATCACGAAAACACGGAGACACGGAGCCACGGAGGATGCACGGAGGCACACTGGTGAGCGCGCTGTGTCGCAGTCATCAAAGGACCTTCGTGCGTCTCCGCGTCTCCGTGCCTCCGTGTTTCGTGGCTGTGTGAGACGCAACGACCTACGCGAGGTCGGCCGGCTTCACCGGCAGCGTTCGGATGCGTTTGCCGGTGACGGCGTAAATCGCATTGATCACAGCCGGCACGACGGTCGGGTTCGTCGCTTCACCCGCGCCGCTCGGTCGCTCCGTGCTCTCGACGAGGTGGATCTCGACAACCGGCACTTCGTCCATGCGCATCATGTCGTGCTGGTTGAAGTTGGTCTCCTTCACCCGTCCGCGGTCGATCGTGATCTGACCTTTGAGCGTGGCTGACAGGCCGTAGATGATCCCGCTCTCGATCTGCTGGCGCAGGATGTGCGGGTTGACGATCTGCCCGCAATCCATCGCACACACGACCTTTTCGACGCGCACGCGCCCGTTGGTCACCGACACTTCGGCGATCTGCGCGTTGAAGCTGCCGACGTTCGCGCCGAGCGCCACCCCACGTCCGCGGCCGGCCGGCAGCGGCTTGCCCCAGCCCGCCTTCTCGGCGGCGATGTTGAGCACGTTCAGCAGCCGCGGTGACTTGGACAACAGACGTCGCCGGGCCTCGACCGGGTCTTTGCCGCCGGCGGCGCACAGCTCGTCGAAGAACGCTTCGGCGAAGTAGGTGTTCTGCGCCGCGCCCGGTGCGCGCCAGAACGACACCGGCACGTGCGTGTTGGCAACGCTGTATTCGACGAGGAAATCAGGGAAGCCGTACTGTAGATCCGAGATCCCCGTCACCGCGATCGGATCGAGACCGTCACGCACCATGAAGAACGAGGGACACGCGATCTTGGCCTTCAACACCACCGGCCAGCCGCTGGCGTCGACGCCGCCCGCGAGCTCCGCGTACGACGCCGGACGATAGTAGTCCTGCGTCATGTCGTCTTCACGGGACCACGTCAGCTTGACCGGGACCTTGAGGCGATTGGCGATCTGCGCGGCGTCCTCGAGGTGATTCATCTGCCCTTCACCGCGACGACCGAACCCGCCGCCCATGAACGTGGTGTGCAGATTGACCTTCTCCGGCGCGATGCCCGCGATCTGAGCAATCGCGGCGCGCGCCGTCGTCGGGCTTTGCGTTGGCACCCACGCTTCAGCGGTGCCGTCGGGGCGGATGTGTATCGTGGCGTTCATCGGCTCCATCGGCGCATGCGCCGTGAACGGCACCTCATAGACGGCATCGACACGTTTCGCCGCACGCGACAACGCGGCCACGGCATCGCCATCTTTGCGCGCGGGAACGCCGCCCTGCCTGGCCTTGTCGACGAACATCTGGCGGATCGTCGCGCTCGTCACGGCGGCATTGGCGCCTTCGTCCCACTGGATCGTCAGCGCACGCTGACCCTGCAATGCCGCCCACGTGTTCTCGGCAATCACCGCAACACCGCCTGGAATCTGGAACACATCCTTGACCCCGGGCACCGTCTTCGCCTTGCTCGCGTCGAAACTCGCCACCTTGCCGCCGAACACCGGACACCGGCTCACGGCGGCGTAGACGAGCCCCTGTGGACGCGCGTCGATCCCGAACATCGCCCTGGCGGTGACCTTGTCGCGCGTATCGAGCCGCTTCACCGGCTTGCCGATGACCTTGTACTGATTGGGACTTTTGAGCGTGACGTTTGCCGGGACCGGTAATCGGGACGCGGCATCCGCAATCGCGCCGTAGTTGATGCGCTGGTTCGTCGCCGGGTTGATGACGAACCCGTTTTCCGCACGCAGCTGCGACGGACTCACGTTCCACTGCTGCGCGGCGGCCGCGATCAGCATCTCGCGCGCCTGCGCTCCTGCCTTGCGCAGCGGGTCCCAACTCGTACGCACCGCCATGCTGCCGACGGTCGTCTGATGCCCGTACGACGCGGGATCGACGGGCGCGACCTGCATCTTCACCTTCGTCCAGTCGCACTCGAGCTCCTCGGCAAGCATCTGCGAGCACGCCGTCGTCGGCCCTTGTCCCATTTCGCTCTTCGGGATGAAGAACGTGACGCTGTCGTCGGTGCCGATGCGGATGTACGCATTCGGCTTGCCGTCCGGCGGAGGTGCGAACAGTCCGCCGCCGCCACCCTGCGCCTGTGCCGGACGGGTGGGGAGAACGAATCCGATGACCAGTCCGCCAGTGGCGGCGAGGAACCCGCGGCGATCGAGTTTGAACGTGCTGGTCATGACCGCACTCCCTGCGCCTGCGCGGGGGCCCCGGCGCGTACGCCTGCGCGCTGGGGGGCCAGTTCCGATGCGCGATGAATGGCCGCCCTGATCTGCGAATAGGTGCCGCACCGACAGATGTTGCCGCGCATCGCGCGATCGATTTCCGCATCGGTCGGCTTCGGCGTCCGTTCCAGCAGTGCCGCCGCCGACATCATCTGCCCCGACTGGCAGTAGCCGCACTGCGGCACGTCGATCTCGATCCAGGCGGCCTGCACCGGGTGGCTGCCGTCAGCCGACAGGCCCTCGACCGTCGTCACGCGTTTGCCGGCCACCGCCTGTGCCTGTGTCTGGCACGCGCGGACCGCTGTCCCGTCGAGATGGACGGTGCACGCGCCACACGCGGCGATACCGCAGCCGAACTTGGTGCCCGTCAGCCCCAGCGTGTCGCGCAGGACCCAGAGCAGCGGCATCTGCGGCTCCACGTCCACCGACGCCGGGTGGCCGTTCAACGTGAATCGGATATTCATAAGTTGTCTTCTCGTTCGGATCGTTCGGCTCGTTTGAGTCGTTTCGGGACCGGTCGCTTATTGTAACGGTCGACTTCCGCCGTCTCAAGGGAGGGCGGGCCGCTGTTGGGGGGCCCAGTCGGGGACCCGAAGCAGGTGAGTGCCTATGCGAACAACTCGGACAGCGACACCCTCCTGAACCCGGGAGGCGTCGGCTCGGTGGGCGGCGCGAGGCGCAGGCCGCCGACGACCTCGTCGGCTTCCTGCACGGCGAGCACCTCCCAATCGAAGAGGAAGATGTGCTCGAAATATTTCGCGACCTCGGCGTCGCGCACGCGCAGGCTGGCGTCGCGGTTGAACAGGCTGCCTTCGTTGGTCAGGTTATGGCTGCCGAGCATCACCTCGTGCGAGTCGATGATGATGCCCTTGGTGTGGCAGTGTCGCTGCAGCTTGATGAAGTCGGTGTCGAAACCGAAGTCCTTGATGCGCTCGAGCAGCCGTTGCTGCGACGTTCGCGCGTCGCGCCCGAACTCACGCGCGTCGCGGAAGATGACGCGAACGTCGAGCCCGCTCTCCTGCTTGTCCTTGAGCGTGGTGAAGAACTGCTCGAACTCGTCGGCGTTCTCGTCGAGCAGGTTGAAGGACTGGTTCTGCACGTAGATGCGGCGCGTCGCCTGCTCGATCATGTCGAGCGCATGCCGCATGAAAATGCGGCGGCCGCGCGAATCGCGATCGGGCGTCAGCAGCGGCTGCACGTCGAGCTCGCGATCGATCTTCAACGGATCCGCGTACTCGACCATGATCCGCCGCTCGACTGCCTCGGCGAATACCTCCTCCGGAACGAATACGTCGGGCAACGGCGCCTCGAGTGCCTCTTCGAGCGGCACGCGCTGCGCTTCGGAGAAATCGAACGCAATGTAGTCGGCGAACAGTTTGGCGAGCGTGGCGTTCTCGATGATGACATGCCATTCGCGATTGTGCTGGCGCAAAGGCAGGATGCTGGTCGAGTTCTCGCCCGCCGGATCGATGTCGGCCTGGTTGGAGTCCTTCCAGTTACCACTCGACAGCCAGAATTCACGCCCGTCACGCGACGCCACTTTGATGTGATAGGCGCTCGGAAACAGACGACCACTGCCCACGGACGCAAACACGTGGCTGAAACGGGCGCCGAGGCGGGATTTCATGTCGTCGACCGCGGCCAGCGTGCCCTTCCGCTGCGTCACCATCTTCAGTGACGCCCCCGCGGTCGTGACCGCATCGGCAATCGCGTCGCTGATGTGATTCGGCTCCCACTCGAACATCGTCGCGTCCAGCGTGCGCTCGACACGACGCAGGAAGTCGCGCAGGTTCGGAAATCCCGAATCGGGGCTGACGTGGAAGATCGCCTTCATCCGCTCGCGCACACGGCGCAGCGCAAGGTGCGGCGGCTCGCGATAGCTTCCGGGTCGCGGCGGCGCCTCGAGGGCTGCCAGGTCGATGCCGAACGCTTCGAGCTGGTCGGGCAGTGCCGCCGTGCGAACGTCAACACCCACGCCGGCAATCTGCGGTGGGATCAGCGGAACACCGGACGCGCGCAGTTCCGGCACCGAGAGCTTTTCCTTCACTTCGACCACGACCACCCGTTCGTCGGTGATCCAGCCGCGTTTGAACCGATATCCAGGTCGAACGGCAATCACGCCTGGAACCGAACGAACCAGCTCCTGCGCGCTCCGCAGTGCCGCGTCGAAATCGCCCGGCCCCGCGGATGGAATCGCAGGAACCGTTCCGCCGCCGGGAACGCTGCCGGAAAGGCCGCCCGCGCCAGGTACGCCGATTCGAATGGTGAATTCCACCGGAATCTGCCAACGAACGGTGAGCGAGTCGGACGCCGCCGTTGTGGGTGCGGGGGCGGCCGGCGTTGTGGGAACAGGAATCGTGGTGATGAGTGGTGGCAACCGACCTGGTGTCTCGCCGCGGCGGACCTGTTGCAGCAGGTCGGCAATGCGTGGTGCCGCAACGGCAAAGTTTGCCTGAAGGAAGATCCCCGAGAAATGGAGGCCGACCGCCCGGCCCGTGCGGAGGCTCACGAGCAGTGAGCCCGAGTTGCCGCCCAGCGTGGAGCAGTCGTGTTCCAGCTCGTCCTCCGACGCCTCGATGATCTGGCCCGGTGCAAGGCGCTTCTTTTCGTAGACGTCGCCGAAGATCTGACGAACGAGATCCTGATCGGGCACGCGCGGATCGCGTGCGGGATAACCGATAGCCGCAACGAACTCGTCGGGTTGGATTGACTCGGCCAACGGCACCGCAGGAGGCAGCGGTCGGTCGCGTACCATGCGCGTGAGACGCAGGAAGGCGACGTCGGCATCGTTCGGCGGCGCGATCCAGACGATGTCGCTGACGCCATATTCGAGCGACGGTGCTCGCTGGTCCTCCTCGAGGAAGTCCAATCGCGCCGTCATCGGACCACCGTTGATGCCGATGCGGAACGTGAAACCGGCAGTGCCGCGGCGGCCGAATTCGCGCGCGACATGGCGATTGGTGACGATCAGGTCCTCGGCCACCAGCCACCCGGTGCCAACCCACGGAAAATCGGGGTGGTTGTTGACCTCGACGCGTCCGACGGCAGGAATGACCGCGTCCAGAATCGATTGCGCCGCCGTGATCCTCGACGCCCAGACCTGGCTGTCCGGGCCAAGGAACTCGATGGTCGCGCGATTGTCGCGAATGACCATCACCGGTCTCGCCGTCGGGCGAACGATCGTCTCCGCCACGAACCGCGCCCGCTCGACCGGGGATTCGACCTCGGGCATCGGCACCTCCAGCACCAGCGGTGCGGCAGGAGGCGGCGCTCCCGGCGCTCGTCGCGCGACCATCTTCTCGTGCAGCTCCCGGTGCAGTTCGGGATCGCGCGCTGCGTATCGAGCGATGCGTTCTTCGAGATGATCGTGAGGCTCGCTACCGGTTGGCGCCATGAGCTCCTCGCAAAGAGAGTGGGGCCGTACCGGTGAGAACGCCGAACCAGCGGACAGCGAACGTACGGGTGTTTTACTGGGCGGAGCGCGAGAGGAGCGTCGGCCAGTTGAGGACGACGTTGATACCTTGTCGGGCTGCCGGCGGCGGCATCAGGAGAAAAATCCGCTGGTGGTCACGCGACACGTCGGCGATGCTGCCCGGCGTCCTCGTCTGCGCCAGGAAGTCACGCGGCAGGTCGAAAAGCGCGCGCGGCATTCCCGCATTGAACGACGGCGACAACGTCACGTCGACGGCCATCAATTTTCCATCGGCTGACACGTAGAGGAGCTCTTTGCCGTCGGCGCGCCAGCGGGCAAGTCCCAATGTGCCTCGCGAGACCAGCCATTTGCCCCCGGGAGGCGTGGCTCCCGCGGCTCTCCACCCGGGCGCGAACGGCTGAACGTAGATCTCCTGCCGGCCGGACTCATTCGAGATGTAGGCGATCCATCGGCTGTCCGGAGACACGTATGCGCCGAACTCGGTGGCCGGAGTCTGCACCACGGGTATCGGCTGCCGATTACTCTCGTTCCCTTCGATCGGCATCGCAAAGACGTCGCCCGCTCGCGAGTACACGAGGAATCGGCCATCTGACGTCCAGTCGGTCAGCAGCGGCGCCGGATTGTCGAATTTGTAGACCGCCTGCTCGGCGCCGGATCCATCGGCCGCCTTGATGACAAACTCCGAAGACCCTTGCGTCCCTGCCTGCCACGCGATCCGTTTACCGTCGGGTGACCACACAGGTTGTGTATTCACGCGATTTTGACCGAACGTCAACCTGATGCTGGAATCGCGCGCCAGATCGGTAATCCAGATATCCGCGTTGCCGACCGTCTGCAGATCGTTGCGCATGGTCGCCGCTCGCGTGCCATCCGGAGATACTTTCAGCATCACGTAGCGCGTCAGCTCCGACGAGGATCCGATCGGCTTGCCTTGTCGATCGAACCAGGCGAGCTGACGCGCGTCGATGAGGCCTGCCCCTGTCTTGTACGCCAGCGTCCCGGCTCCTGATACAGAGTAGTAGGATGCGCCTGCCGCGGTACCGTTGATAACCGCAACTTGTTCCGCGAGTGCCTTCGGATCGCCCGTCAGCTTTCGGCTTGCGGGATCAAACGGCTGGGCGAGCAACGTGCCGTCGCGCACCAACAGCAGCCACCCGGCGCCGGAACGGGATCGCGGGTCGCGAGTGAAGGTCGCACCGTAGTCGGTCATCATCAGGGGCGTGGCCGATTGTTGTTCCGGCTTCGTATCGAGCGATCCGATGAACACACCACGCGTGCCGGGAGCCCCGCCGCGCATGTAGAGAAACTGGCGCCCATCCGGCAGCAGCATCGCTCCGTAATGCGAGAGTTCCTTGCGCGACGCATCCACTTTCGTCACCAACGTCGGCTTCCCTCCCTCGACCGGGATTTTCAGAATGCCCTCGAAGGAACCCATGAGGATGGTGCCGCGGTCCCATGTGCCACCGAGGACCTGCACAGGCAGATCAGTGATGGTTTCTGCCGGCCCACCCGATACATCGACGCGCTTCAATTGCCGCATTGGAGGGAACGTCGTAAAGGCAATAAATCGGCTGTCAGGCGAACAGAAGAGCGTATCGAGGCCTTGCGGAACCTCCGTCATCAATGGACGTGGCGCCAGCGAATCGAGCTCGTGAATCCACAGTCGCGTGACACCATCGGCACTGATCGCGGGGAACGCCAGCGATCGGCCGTCGGGTGAAACAGTAAAGAACCCGTTCTGCGTAAAGTTCACGTTCTCGGGGAGCGTGGTCGTAAAGCGCACGACGGGCTCGCTCGGCGGCGATTCGCGGAAATGGACGAACGCGACAATCGCAAACGCAACAGCGAACAACGCCGCCAGCGCGGCGGCGATCCAGAGTCGTGTTCGCGCTCCTTGGCTCACTTCGGCAACGGGCCCTGTCTCCGTTGTGCTCTCGAGCAGCAGCAGCGCATCGGCGACATCGCGTAAACGCCGCTTTGGATCCTTCTCGAGGCATCGGCGCAACATCGGCCGGACGCTCGGCGGCACGCGCGACAGATCGGGCTCCTTGGTCACAACCGAGGCCATGACGTCGGCCGTGTTCTCGCCTTCGAACAATTTCGCGCCCGTCAGCATCTCGTAGAGGAGGACGCCGAACGCCCACACGTCGACGCGCTTGTCCACGGGCTTGCCGCGCACCTGTTCCGGTGCCATGTAGGCAGGTGTGCCGACGATGAGACCCACGCCGCTGGCGGTCGGCGCGATCGTCATCGCGTCGTCTGCGGCAGCGAGCGCCGCGTGTTTGGCCAGACCGAAGTCGAGCAGCTTGATAGTGCCGTCGGCCGTGATCTTGACGTTGCCCGGCTTGAGATCGCGATGGACGATACCCTTCTCGTGCGCGGCTTCGAGGCCGGCGGCGATTTGCCGCGCGACGGCGAGCGCTTCCTCGAGTGGAATCGGCCCCTGCTTGAGCCGATCGGCGAGGGTCGGTCCCTCGACCAGCTCCATTACGATCGCGCGGTCTTCGATTCCGTAGACCGCGGCGATATTCGGATGGTTGAGCGAGGCGAGCACCTGCGCCTCGCGCGAGACTCCGGCCAGACGCGCGGGGTCGTTCGCCAGCGCGGGCGCAATGACCTTGAGCGCGACGTCGCGGCCCAGCTTGGTGTCGGTCGCGCGATAGACCTCTCCCATGCCGCCCTGTCCGAGCTTGGCGCCAATCCGGTAATGGGCGATCGAGTCCGATTCCGCCATGCCAGCCGTCATGCTATCCCAAAGGCGCGCCGGCTCTCCTCATGGCCGCCCTACACGCGTGTCGCGAGCGGGCCGATAACGTAACCGCGCCCTCTCGACTTCTCGACCCGGGCCATGGACAATCGCCGCAGTATTCTTTTCAACGCGCTTACGCGCCTGGACCATATGCGGGATACACAACAAGAACATGGCGGGAGGTTCGGGCGGCATAGCGGTCCACCCGATCAGGCCGACGACAATCCGGGCACGTCCAGCGTTCCCTCACTCATCAACGATCGCAGCCAGGAGGACGCTCATCACGCCCAAGGGAGGGAACTGACCCGCCTGCAGCAGGAAGTGTTCACGGCGGCCGCGCGCGAAGCCAACGACATCGTGTCCTCGACGCGCAGCGAGGTTCGCCGCGTCATCCTGCAGGCCAGACGCGATCTCCTGATGCTGGCCGCGCAGGTGGACGTTGTCGGCCACATGGCCACCGACGGCGCGAGCCCGCCGGATGCCACGCCGCGAGCGCTTGCTCCGGCGCGCCAGGATCTGCGGCAGGTCCTGCACGAGGCGAGCTCCGAGTTGCGGACCGTCACCAGCTATGCGCAGGCTCTGCAGTCGCCGCCACCTCAAGTCGAGGCGCTGCCTGCGGACTACGCGCCGGCCGAAGCGAGCATGCCCGTCGCGCAGCCGAGCGCTTGGGATGCCGCCGAACGCGCCAAGACCTCGCCTCGTCCGGCAGCCAAGCCCCGGCAGGCGACTCATTTCCGGCAGGCAAAGCAAACGGCGCGCGGCACGCGCATCCTCGTATCCGCCTTTGCCCTGGCACTCGCGATCGTCACCGCCGGCCTCTTGTGGATGGCGCGATCACGCGAGCGTGCGAGCACCGTTGCACCGCTCGCCGCGGCGCCGAGCGCAACATCACGACCTGCCCCAGGGCCAACCACTCCATCGTCCGCGAAAGCCGCGCTTCCTTCCGCGCCCTCGTTGTCGGTCGAGGTGAAGCGACAAGCATGGATTCGTCTCGTGCAGGATGATCGCGTAATCCTCGCGCGCCTGGTGCAACCCGGCGAGACGTTTCGGATTGCCGATGCTCGCGAGGTTTCGATTCGCTCCGGTGACGCCGGCGCGGTGCTGGTATCAGTCAATGGAGCCGATGCGAAGCCGCTCGGAGGCGATGGTCAGGTCCTGACGCGCACGATCGTGTTGAAGGAAACCAAAACGCCAGCGGCTACGCCGCCAGCGGTGAAGCCACAAAGCGACGTCAAGCCGTCGAACCAGGTGATACCTCCAGCGCCATTGATCTCGACTCCGTCGAGTCCCGCGGTTGGGGACCGGCCGCAATCGTCCGTAGCGCAAACGGTGGTTCCGACCGCACCGGTCCGTGAGGAGCTCACTGTGTCGCGACCTGCGGCAACACCACCGCCGGTCCGGGACGTTCCGGCCGCGAGCAATGCGACGTCCGGTGCGAATGCCACGCCGGCAACACCGAACCTACAGACAGACATCGCGCGGGCGGCGGAGCGCTGGCTCGATGCGTACTATCGGAACGACCGGACAGCGATGTCGAGCTTATCGGCGCCGCAACTGATTCTCTCCGACGAGCGGGGCGCCGCCGACCGGCTGCCGCCCGGGCTCGCCGCGGTTCGCCGCGACATGCAGGACGTCAGCGTCCGCATCTTCGGCAGCGATGCGATGTACGTTGCGCGAATGAACGAACGGCTGGAGAACGCGCCCGCCGGCAGCTCACCGGGGGCGTTCGTTTCCCAGATATGGACGATGCGTGATGGCGCATGGCGGTTGACGAACGTCCGCATCGTGAGTGCGGCGAGTGTGAGCAGGTCGGTACGCTGATTCTGCGCTCCACACATCAATACGACATATTGACCCTCGATGCCTCAGTGTGTCGTAGATGGGCGAAGGTTGCGGCGATCGGTGCGTGCGAGGTTACTGACGACACTCAAAGCTCCGAGCGTCCTGCGGGTCTCCCAATCCCTTGTAATGCGCGTGCTGCGGATACGCACACAGTGGCCGACTGCGACCAGGAAATGCGCGACCGGTCGCCGTCACCGCGTCGGGCGCTGTTCCTTTCTCGACCCAATCGACCAGCGGCGTGAGCAGATCGAAGGTATCGAGCGCCGCTGGCCCACCGCCGCAGTGACCCATCCCGGGTGACAGGAACAAGCGGCTCCAGTTCCGTACCGCGTCGGCTCCACCGTTCGCGTTGCCCAGCCTCTCGTAATAGCCGACGGTGTCCTGCGCCGAGAACCACGGATCGCTCACGCCGTGGAAGAAGAGCAGCTTGCCGCCGTGTCCGGCGAACGTGTCCAGATTCGTCCAGCTCCAGCTGTCGCCAATAATCGCTTGCGGATTCGAGTCGGCGTCGCGAGCTTCTTTGTCGACGTCCTGCTGCAGCGCCGCCGGTGCGCCGACGGGCGGCCCCGCGCCGAGCAGTATGCCGGGGATGCCGGTTCCCATCGCCGCGATGCCTGTGTCGTAGTAGTAGCCGGGATACACCTGATTGCCTTTCGAATCCTTCGGACCGGCGAAAGCCTTGGTCAGCGCCTGCGCCTGTGCTGATGACAGGCATCCATCAGACTTCGTGCCCTTGCAGACGAGCGTCGCCGGATCGAACCTGCAACTGCGCTGGTCGAAGATCATCCCGTCCTGCAATCCATCGTTGCCGTCGCAGGCGTTGACGATGCCATCGACGATTGCTTTGCGATCCGCCTCGGAGAACGCCTGTCCGGTGAGCGGTTTTCCACTCGCATCGCGCGGTGCGATCTGATTGAACGCGACGACCGACGATCGCAGCGCCAGGTTCGAATGGCTGGTGCGCATCGCCGGTGCGCCGGCGACGATGCCGTCGAAGTAGGTGGGATAACGCTGCGCCATCAGCATCGCTTCGCGACCGCCGGTGGAACAGCCAACGAAGTAGTTGTGATCCGCCGGCTTGCCATAGTGCCGGGCGATGATGTCTTTGGCGAGCACAGCGACGCGACCGATCGCCACGAACGCGAAATCGAGCGCCGCCTGCTGATCCTGCATGAAGTTGCCGTCGAATGCCGTTGTGCTCTGATGGCCGGTATCAGTGGTGACGACGGCGAAGCCGCGAACGAGCGCGGGCGCACTGCCCGCGGCCTGCGCGCCGAACGGCGCGCCGACGCGTCCATTCAGGCCGCCACCACCCTGCATCAAAAAGCGGCCGTTCCAGTTGCCTGGTAAGGCCAGCGCAAAGCCGATCCCGTACTGCCCGCCGACGCCCTGACGACGATCGATCATGCCGTCGAGTCGACAGTAGTCGGGCAATTGGATCGGTGTCGCCGGCGGCGGTCCTGCTCCAGGCAGCGTCGGCGCGGGTCCGGCAGGAAACCACTGCGCGTTGGTGACGGTCAGGGCGATGCCGGGCACCTGCAGTGTCTTCAACGCTGCGCACTTGTCAGGTCCCACCGTGACCGACGTCTGCGCGTCCGCGACAGCGGTGACCCCGAACACCAGGACAACGGTAATGACGCCGCGCATGAACGTCCTCGCGCGAGAAGTTGTAGTCACTGAATTTTCACTCTTCAAACTGCAATTTGAGGGTTGATGTGATCGTTTGAGTTGCGCATTGGAACAACTCGATTCGCCAATGGACAAATTGGGTTGACCAAATAAGCACATGAACACATGCCCATATCAATCCTCAAATTCTCAAATCGAAGATTGAACATTCAAGATTCAAGATTGGATGCTCACTGCGGTCTTCGGAATAATCCGACGTACACCGCCTTGCCGAGCACGTGGCCCTGCATCGCTTTCATCACGGCGGTGCGCGTCTCCCACGCGTCGCTGCCCGCGGGCAGATCGATCTTCGTGTCGAGCGCATACACTTCGAACGTGTAGTGATGCAGCGGTCCGGTGGCGGGTGCTCCGGGGCCGCGGTACTCGGCGCCGCTGGCGCTGATCTGCCGGCTGCCGTCGGGGAGTTCGGCGCCTTTCGGCATGCCTTCCTTGAAGCCTGTCGACGTGCCTGGAATATTCCAGACCAGCCAGTGGACTTGATCTTCGGTGGTGCGCATCCGCGCGACATCGGGGTCGTGCATGTGGAAGACGAAGCTGGCCGTGCTCGGGGGCACATTGCTCCACGTGAGCGCGGGCGATACCTGCTCCCCGGCCTGCGTGTATTTCGGTGGAATGACGCCACCGTCGGGGAACGCCGCAGTCGTCAATGTCATCGGCGGCGCCGGTGGTCCACCTCGCCCACCCTGTCCACCGGCCGGCGCCTGGGCCTGCGCCACGACAACCGCGCCCAACACGGTCGACATCACACCTGCGAGCACGTAGCGGAACATTCGCATCGAATCCTCCCCATCGATCGGAGCGATATGGTACTGCAGTCACCGAGGCAGGTCGTCCGGAGCCGCCACCTGGAGCTGAACGTGCTGCGGCGCCTCGGCGCTGACGCCGACACGTTGCGCGACGTCCTCCCGGCGCCGCGTATGGTACGCACACGCGCCCTTCGAAGTCAGTGCCGGCGACTGGAAAGCGCGGCCGTTCGATGGGCGCGCGATCGGACAAGCCGTTTGACTGGCCGTCGCGTCAAACTGCTGGAGCCCGTGGGCAAAGCTACGAGCCAGGCATGTCTCGCATGATCGATGAGCTGAGGGGAGACATCCGGCACGCGTTACGCCTGCTGCGGCGCAATCCAGGATTTGCCGCGGTCGTCCTCAGCACGCTCGGTCTCGCCATGGGCGCCACGTTGACGACCTTCGCCATCGTCGATGCGTGGATGTTCCGGCCGCTGAACTTTCCAAACGCCGACCGATTGGTGGTGGCGTTTGCCGCCACGCCCGAGCGTCCGGCCGAGCCGGCAGTCTGGATGCCGTATCGCGCGTACCTCGCCTGGAAACAGAACACCCGGTCGTTCGCGCGCCTTGCCGCAGCGTTCATGCAGGAGGGTTCGATCACGAGCAACGGCCGAACCGAGGGGTTGCTGGGACTGCGTGTGACACCCGACCTGTTCGAGACGCTGGACGTCAGGCCGATGGTCGGGCGATCGTTCACCGCCGACGATGCGACCAGCGCACCGTCGGTCGTGCTTGCCTACGGTTTTTGGCAGCGACAGTTTGGGGGCGCTCGGAACGTGGTGGGCACCACCGTCTCGCTGAGCGGTGTCCCACACTTGATCGTCGGCGTCCTGCCGCGCGGTGCCGATTTTCGTCTCCTGGATATGCGATTCGATTTCTGGGTTCCCATTCGGCAGACAGATGCAGGCTATCAGGCGGCAGGACTGGGACCGGTGGCGATCGTCGGACGATTGCGTGACGCCGTCAGCATCGAGGCGGCGACCAGCGACGTCGCGGCCATCACCCGCCGCACGGAATCGGCGTACGCCGAGAACTTCAATCGCTTCGTGGTCAATCTGGCATCCTTGCAGGCGGACAACGTGCGGTCGGTCCGCTCCACCCTTGTGACATGCGCCGCCGGCTCGGCTGGCCTTCTTCTGATCGCGGCGATGAATGTCGGGGCATTGGTGCTCGGGCGCGGCCTGACTCGTGTCCGCGAGTCGTCGATTCGTGTCGCACTGGGATCGGGACGCCGCCGCGTTGCGCGCCAGTTCCTCAGCGAGAGTGCCGTCATCGCGGTACTCGGAGCGCTCATCGGACTTGCACTTGCGGCGGTCGCCACGCGTCTGTTCATCGCGTGGAATCCTCTGGGCGCATTGCCCGCCAACGCCGTCGGGCTCGACTGGCGGATCGTCTTCGCAGCCATCGCTCTGACCGCGCTGACCACGATGATCTGCGGCCTCGTGCCGGCCGTGCGCATCTCGGCTGCCAATCCAGCGGACGCGCTTCGCAGTGGAGGGTACTCGACGACCGCGACCCGCGGCCATCGCGCACGAACCGCGATGCTCCTCGTGCAAATGGCAGCGTCCATCGTGTTGCTTGCGGCGACAATGCTGCTGGCGCGTACCTTTGTCCAGTTGCACGCGGAGCCGCTTGGATTCGATCCGTCGCGTCTGAGTATCGCGTCGGTGGCTCTCCCGCTCGACGCGTTCGACTCGAGTGAGAAGCGCAATCGCTTCTACGAAGACTTGGCCGAGCGGGTGAGCGCGATGCCGGGCGTACGCGCAGTAGCTGCGGGCACATCGCGGCCGCTGGTGAGCGGGCCTCCCCTCACTGTTTACACCACAGCCACTAACGATCCCAACGCGCCTCGCATCAGCGCCCAGGACGTCACGACGAACTTCTTCTCCGTGATGCAGATTCCGGTCGCCGCCGGGCGTGCGTTCGATGCCCACGACACTGCCGGCAGCGCTCCCGTCGTCATCCTGAACGCACGCGCCGCCAGCGATCTGTTCGGCAGCCCTGCGGCGGCGATCGGGCGTCGCCTTCGACTGAATCAGGAACCGTGGCGCGAGGTCGTCGGCGTCGTCGGAAATGTCAGGGCCAGCTTCTTCAACACGCTCGCCTGGCGAACCGATCCGATCGTGTATCGACCCGCGTCGCAGGCGTTCACCGGCGCACTCAGTCCCGCCGCAGCCGGCTTCGGATTCGAGCTGCATATTCGGACGGATCGCCAGGTCACGTTCGACCAATTGCGGCGCGCCATCCTCACCGTGCACCCGCGCGCGAGTATCGGCGAACTCAGGAACGCTTCTGAGCTGATTGGCGAGGCCACCCGACAGCCGACCTTCCGAATGACCCTGTTGTCCTGGTTCGCATTGGCGAGCCTGCTGCTGGCCGGCCTCGGCGTGTACGGCGTCGTGGCGCAGGGTGTGGCGCAGCGTCTGCGGGAATTCGCAATTCGCATTGCCGTAGGAGCGCAGCCACGACATGTGCTGAGCGGCGTCGTACGGCCCGCCATCGTGGCCGCGGTCGCCGGGGTGATTGGAGGAGCGGTCGTGGTTGCCGCGCTGGGGAGAGTGCTCACCAGCGTGTTGTACGGCGTGCGACCAACAGATGCCACGGCGATTGCCGCCGCCGCTGTCGCGCTGCTGATCGTGGTCATCGTCGCTGCCGCAGTCCCCGGCGTGCGTGCGGCACGTGTGCAGCCGACGCTCATCCTGCGCGGGGAATAGGCGGGAGCGAAGGTCACCGCTGCGAGGCCGGCGGATTAGAGCTCCATTCCATGATCAAGTGCTTCACGCACCAGCGGGTCGCGTTCGGTCCGGGCGCGTTCGACCTCCTCGGCGGTTAGGACGAACAGATCCACTGGACAGGGAAGCGGCGACAGCGCCGCCAGCATTTCGGGAATTCGTTGTGAGGGTGTTGGTGTCGCGCTTTCATCGACGACGATCAGCAGATCGGCGTCGGATGCCGGCGTCGGTGTGCCCGCGGCATGCGATCCGAACAGAATGACGCGCCTGATTGCCGGTACTCGGCGCCGCGCTCGCGTCACCGCGTCGCGAAGATCGGCCAGTCGCTTTCCCTTATCGAGGTAGATGGCTCCGGCAGAACTCGAGGATCGTGTCGGCATCGGCGATCGCCTGTTGTGCCTCCCCTGCGGTGTACAGCTTGCCCGGATACCCGGACGCAAAGCCCGTTGGGATATCGTGCCGGAATGTAGTGCTTGTCGAGGCGCCTTCCGGCATCCAGCACGGTTTCGGGCGCAGCGGTACTGACCGGGAGCGCCTCCAGCAATCCGCTGGTCAAGTGTCCCCACGGTTCACCACCATTGGCCTGAATCAGCGCTTTCACTGCCTTCTCCGACGCCTGCTGTGCCGCGAACGCCGCCCACTCGTGGTCGCCATCGTCGAGCGCATGCCGCGCATGCGCGACGTCGCGCAACGCCTGCTGCCACCAGTCACGCCACCGGTTCACCGGCGGGATCGTACCACGTGGAAGCGGCCGGGCCGCGCGTTACGTCTGCTTCGCCGAGACGATCCATTTTGGTTCGGGCGTTTCGGCAGGCTTGGCCAGGTCGTCGAGCAGCGCCGTCACGTCGACGTGCGCGCTGACGATCGCGCGGTTCCGGACATTGAGAAATCCGTCGATCACCGCCCGATCGAACAGCGCGAGTAACGGATCGAAGAACCCGCGGACGTTGAGCAGGCCACACCGTTTGCGGTGCAGGCCCAACTGCGTCCAGGTGAGGACTTCGCAAAACTCCTCGAGCGTACCGAAGCCGCCAGGCAGCGCGATGAACGCATCGGCGAGATCCGCCATCATCGCCTTGCGCTCGTGCATCGAAGCGACGACGCGCAGATCCGGCAGACGCTCGTGAGCCACTTCGCGGGCGACCAACGCCTGCGGGATGACGCCGATCACATGGCCGCCACGCGCCAGCATCGCGTCAGCGAGGACGCCCATGAGACCGACGCGGCCGCCACCGAACACGAGGCCCACACGCCGATCCGCCAGCTCGCACGCCAGCCGCTCGGCAGCCTGTCGGTACTCACCGTGCGCACCGATGCTGGACCCACAAAAGACGCACACTCGACGCAGCGTCATTCTTCGTATCGTACCGGAGCGTCCAGCAGTACGTGGTATCCTGAGTCTCTCGTAGGCCCTCCGATGAAAGTCCCTCGCTGACCCAGCTCGTTCTTCCCCGTTCTTAACAGCCGTCTGACGGCTGGATTTGTCTTTGTGCGCGGCAGGCAATTCCTTGCCTCGCGATTTCTGCCGCCACAGTGCGCGCGCTCGGCGGTGGATCCGGCTGAAGCCGCCTGCGGCCAGACCTGACGGGAGGTATTTCGTGTCTGAGATGGCGATCGAGGTGGACAACCTCGCCAAGGTGTTCCGGCGCAAGCGCTGGGCAACTGGGCCTCAAATTCGTGCGGTGGACGGTCTGAGTTTCTCGGTCCGGCGCGGCGAGATCTTCGGCCTGCTCGGCCCGAATGGCGCCGGCAAGACCACGACGCTGCGCATCCTGACGACGCTGGTCAGGCCGACCTCCGGCGCGGCTCGCGTGCTCGGCTACGACGTCCTTCGCCACGCCCTCGACGTACGTAAGCGCATCGTCGTGGTGATCCAGGAGCAGGCGGCGGAGCTGCTGCTGTCGGTCCGCGACAACCTGCTGACGTTCGCGCGGTTTCACGGCCTGTCCGGCGGTGAGGTCAGACGACGGGCGGATCACGTGCTGGAGGCGCTCGGATTGACGGCCGACGCCGGACGCAAGCCGCAGGATCTGAGCGGCGGCTTCCGGCGTCGCGTGCAGCTGGCCAAGGTGTTCATGGTGAACACGCCGGTCATCTTTCTCGACGAGTTCTCGACCGGCATGGATCCGATTCTGAAGCGATCGGTCATGGACCTGCTGCGCAAGGAAGTGGCAAACGGTCGCACCATCGTGCTCACGACGCAGGTGCTCACGGAGGCGGAGGAGCTGTGCGACGACATCCTGATCATCGACCGCGGGCGGCAGGTGGCACGCGGCGATCTGAACACGCTGAAGCTGCTCACCGAGCAGGTCTACGAAGTCGCGTTGACGTTCGACCGCACACCGGACGACGTGGAGACGCTCGTGTCCGGGTATCGAGTGGTCCGCCGGCAGGTGGCCCAGAACACGTTGCAGATTTCGCTGCGGGAAAGCGAGGCACGCGTGCTGGAGCTGGTGGCGGCGCTGGCGGCACGGCAGCGGCTTCTGCGGCTGGAGATCAACGGTGCCAGCCTCGAGGACATCTTCATCGCGCTGACGCGCAACCCTTCGACAGAGCTCACGACCAGCAAGGGGACATCATGAATGCGTTCATGGCAATCATCGCCCGCGAGGGCAAGATTCGCGCGACCAACCTGACGTTCATCTTCTGGGATCTGTTCTACCCACTTGGATATCTCCTCGTCTTTGGCGTCGGCATCAACGCCTCACTGGCATTTTCGACGGGAGATCCGGGAGTGAGCTACAGCGCGTTCTTCCTGGCTGGCGTGCTGTCGATGGCGAGCTTTGGCATCGCCTCCAACACGTCGTGGTCGTTCTTTCTCGATCGCGACAACGGCATCTTCTACGAGATGCTGACCTATCCGATGAGCCGGTCCCAATATCTGCTCGGGAAGGTGCTGTTCAACGTCGGCGTCGCCACCATGCAGGCAGCGATTACGATCGTGCTCGCGGCGCTGCTGCTCGAGGTGCCGCTGCGCGCGGCGGGATGGCCGCTGCTGGCGGCGGCGACGATGGTCGGCACCGCCGGCTGGTTCTTCTTCTACGCGCTGTTTGCGTTGCGCATCAGGCGGAACGACGCGTTCAACACGGTGACATCCATCTTCTATTTCGTCTTTTTGTTCGCCAGCTCGATGTTCTACCCACTCGACCCGCTGCCGCGGACCTTCCGCGCCGCTGCTTACGCGAATCCAATCACCTGGCAGGTGGACGTGATCCGCTACGCGACGATCGGGACGGGCGACGCGACACAGATCGTGCTGGAGGCAATCGCGTTCCTGTTGTTCACGGCGGCGTCCTTTTTCGTCGCCATCGCTGCCCTGCGCAACCAGGAGTAAAGCCGCGCGGATGGAACGGTCGTCGATCTCCGCTACCGATACATCCCATCGGCCGTAGAGCCGGCGCGTTCCGCTTTGACGCGGAACGCGAGGCTGATCCGCTCACCAACCGGTTCCCTCGTCTTCGGAATCGCGTGCGTGTAGTGCAACTGCGTGGCGTAGTCCATCACGAACAGGCTGCCCGCCTCCAGATCGACATGCATCGCCGCGCGCGGCGGCTCCTTCGCTCGTATCGTCATGCGACGCGTGGCGCCGAGCGACAGTAGCGCGATCGGAAAGCCTTTGCGCAGCTCGCTCACGTGGTCATTGTGCGGAGCGACGCTGTCGCGACCGTCGCGATAGAGGTTCAGCCCTACGCTGTTGAACGGAACGTGGAGACGGTCGACGACGCGGCGGGCGGCATCGAGGATCGCGGGCGGCATTTCGTTCGGTGGTGGATCGAGACGGTAGTGAGCCAGTAGCCGCGGCACGTCCACTTCACGCTCGTACATCAATCGACGATCGGTTCGCCAACCGACGCCGTGCCGCAGTTCATCGAACCAGGCCGCCGCCCTCGCCCGATCGATCAACCCGGGCAGATAAACGATGCGCCCGCGGTCGTCGTCGGCCAGGACGAGGTCGCCGGTATCGAACAACGGAAGTCGAGGCATGCCCACTCGATTGTCGCAAATGGACAATCGGTGGGGCTGTCGGCCATCTCGAGCGGAGCGGACCTGTGCGGCTTGCGAACAGCCAGGTGGCTATCGCGTCGCCGTGGCAGGCGGAGCTTTGCACGTCCAGTTGCTGCCGTCCTTGAGATCACCGCTCCCTTTGTACTCGGCGTACTGCGGGTACGGGCATATCGGACGGGTCAGACCGTTGGCACCAACACCCGTGATCGTCTCGGGCGCGATGCCCTTCTCGACCCATCTTTCGAGCGCACCGATCGAATCGAATGTGTTCACGCCCGGGCCGCCGCCGCAATGGCCCATGCCGGGCGCCATGAACAGGCGCAGCCAGTCGCTCTGGTTCTGGCCCATCTTGCGAAGAACCGATTCGTAGTACCAGATGCTCGTTTCCGGCGTGATGCCGGTGTCGGCCCAGCCGTGCGTGATCAGCAGCTTTCCGCCGCTCGCCTTGAACTTGCTCAAGTCGGGATTGACGGCATCGACGTAGCCGATCTTCTCGTCGAGGAACTTCATGTCGCGATCGAGATCGAATTTCTGCCAGTCGATGTTGGGATCGTTGTAGGCGATGCGGACGATGTCGAACACTCCGCCAGGCGCCTGGTTGGTCGGCCGCTGTGCCGTTATCGGATTGCCCAGCGCCTGACCGGAGAAGATCAGCTCACCCTTTGAATTCTTCACGCCGCCGTAGAAGGTCTCCACCGTTTTCATCTGCGCGTCGGTGAGACACGAGCTCTCGGCAGTACCGGCCTTGCACGCGAGCGCGGAGAAGTCGACCTTGCACGCACGCGGGTTGTTGAGGAACCCCTCCTTCAGCGTGTCGCACGTATTCATGACGAGGTTGTTGACCAGAGTCGCCTGTTCCGCGCTGATGGCCCGTTCCGGGTGACGCGACAGCTCGATGCTGCGCTCGATGCCGGCAGTCCACATGTGAATGTGGCGATTGGCCAGCGAGCCCGCGATGATGCCATCGTAGTCGTCCGGGTAGCGCTGCGCTTCCATCAGCGCCATGCGGCCGCCGGTCGAACAGCCCTTGAAGTACGAATACTGCGGCGCGCGATCGTAGAAGGCCTTGACGAGCTCCTTGGCCTTGACTGTCATCTCGTGTGTGGCGCGATAGCCGAAGTCGATCATCTTCTCCGGGTGACCAATCGCCCAGTCTCCACCCGGATCCTGATGGCCGGTATCGGTGCCCGCCGTCGCATAACCGAGACGCAGCGCCTGCGGCATCTCGCTGAACAGCGCCTGGATCGATCCGGCGAAGCCGCCGTTGCCGCCCGCCAGGAACTTGCCATTCCACTTGTCTGCTGGCGGGAGCCACATCTCCATGTTGATCAGCGAATCAGACGACGGCTTCAGCACGAGGCGTACGCGACAGTGCGCCGGAAGCGTCGCCGGCGGTTGATTGGCACGAGCAGGCGCGACCTGCGGGACAGCTGCCGGCTGCGCAGCACGGCCACCGGCAGCGGCGCCTCGTAGCGGAGCCGCCGGACGAGCGGGCGCCGGACCCTCGGCGACCATCTCCGCACTGGTAATCGTCGCCTTGTCCAGTTTGAGGGTGGTGAGACTCTCACAGGGAGTCGTACTCGTGGCGGCGCCGAGAAGCATGAAGGCGAGCGTGGCGATCATGTGCAATGCTCCACTAGGAAGTTCCCTTGAGCGTCAGTTTCTGAATGCGCCGCGTGCGCAGTTCCGCCGTGTAGACGTTGCCCTTCGAGTCGGTCGCGATCTCGTGTAGCGTGCCGAAGTCACCGGGAGCCGTGCCGCCCTTGCCGAACTTGTCGAGAATCTTCATCGACCGGCGATCGAGGACGTTGATCTGATTGTTGCCGATATCGGCCACGTACAAATACTGCTGCGCGCGATCCGCCGAGAACGCCAGGCCGGCCGCGGTCTGCATCTGGTTGGTGCCGGCACCAATCGTCGCCTGCTGCTTGAAGACGCCGGCGGTCGTGAATACCTGGACCCGCTGATTGCCGCGATCGCCGACGTACACGAGGCCGTCGTTCGAGACGCGGATGGCGTGCACGATGTTGAAGGGCGGCCCGCCGTTGGCTCCCCACTTCCGCTTGAAGGCGCCGTTGTTCGCGTCGAAGACGGCGACCCGATGATTGCCGTAGCCGTCGGCGACGAACAGCTCGTTGGTTGGACGATAGAGAAACATGTCCGCCGCCTGCATGACGTTCTGCGTGTCGTCATCGCCCGTGCTCTTGCCGCTGTGCCCGATCTGCAGCAGAAACTTTCCGCCGGACGTGAACTTCAGCAGCATGTCGTCGGATTGACCGGGAGGCGCGGGCGTGCCGGGAGCGTGATATCCGTTGTTTCCACTGACCCACACTGAGCCGGACGGATCGACGTAGATGCCGTGCTCGCGTTCGGGCCATTCGTATCCCGCGGCCGGACCGCCCCACCCGGCAATGTACTTCCCGGACGCGTCGAACTCGAGGATCGGCGGCGCCGCATTGCCTCGCTGTTCCGCCGCCACGGTTCGCGGGCGATGGATCATCCAGATGTGATCCTGCGAGTCAACGGCGACTGACGAGACGTCGCCGAGCACCTTACCTGCTGGCAGCTGTGGAAAGGACGCATCGACCTGGAATCGCGGGAGCTGCGTTTGTCCGAGCGGATGGCCGAGGCCGAACGAAAGCAGCAACGCAGCCGCCGCCGCGACGGGGAATGCGAGGCGGATGTGAATCGTCATAGGCGCGCTCACACGCGGATCCAAGAAGGTCCGCGCTACCCAAGCGCGCGAATTATGTCTCGCCTTCGCGGTTTCGCGCTAGGGCGACGCCAGGTGCCATTGAGCTGCCGTCGGGCTGCGCCACCGGGTGCTATTGCAGCGTCGCTAACGACCGCCGCGCCTCATCGGCTCCCTCGAACGACTCTGAAATATCCAGGGATCTGCGCAGCGCAGCCTGAGCGTCCCTGACCATGCCGCCACCTAGATAGGCCATGCCCAGGTGGTAGTGGTAAATCGGGTTCGTCGGCGTTTTATCGCGTGCAGCCAACAGGTATCTGATCGCATCGCTCATGTGTCCCGCGAGATAGTGCATCCAGCCGAGCGTGTCGAGCGCCTGCGGAATGCCGCGTAATGTCGCTTCAGCACGGCGAGCCGCTTCGAGCGCGGCGTCGACCTGTCCTTCTTTCGCGAGCAGCCACGCCAGGTTGTTCGCGGCGATGCCGGCATCAGCGTCGAGGGCCAAGGTCCGCTCGTAGGCCTGCTTCGCGCCCGCAGTGTCCCCGAAACCCGATTTCAACATGCCGACCGCTGTCAGCTCGGCGACAGGATTGAGGCGTAACGTCGCAGCGCGCTCGTAATAGCGCAGCGCCTCCTCGCGATTGCCGAGCACCAGGTACAGCTGCGCCAGCGCAGCGGCGGCATCGGGATTGTTCGGTACGCGTCGAACAAGATCGAGAAGCGTCTTTTCGGCGTGATCGCGTTTGCCCTCCGTGAAGTCGAGCCGCGCCGAGAGCACGGCCAGCGGCACATCGTCTGAGGCGGCCGCACGCCACTGTTCGAGCGATAGCCGCGCGTTGTCTGCCTCGCCGGCTGCAACGCTTGCCAGCACGAATCCGGCGCGGCCGGCGGATGACGCCGGCGCACGACGGAGCGCACGCTCGAACATCTGTCGGGCACGGACCGAGTTGTTTGCGGCGAGCGCGGCGTAGCCACGCTCGATGTCGAGGTCGACCGCGTCGGGCCATTTGCGTGCCGCTGCCTCGAGGACTTGATGAGCCCGAGCCACGTTGCCGCGGACCCGCAGCGTACGCGCGAGCAACGCGTGCGTGGCAGGAGAAGGCGTGGACGTCGAAAGGTCGGTGGCGATTTGTACTGCCCGTGCAACATCGCCGCGCCCGAGCGCGACGAGCGCCAGCTCGTATTCGATCGGCTGCGCCTTGGGTGCGGCAACCGCGGCGCGCCGCAACGACGCCTCGGCCTGCCGGAAATCCGCGCGCGCCCGCTGAATTACGCCGACGGCGTAGTTGGTTCCTGCGGCATCGGGTTCCAGCGCGGCAGCGCGTTGCGCTTCGGTCAGCGCCTCGTCGAGCTTTCCCTGCGCCAGCAGCAGCTGGCTCCTGGCAAGCCGCGCCCGTACCTCGGTTCGCGGACTCGCCAGCGCCTGGGTCAATTCGCCGTCTACTTCCGTCAGCCGTCCACGGCGAGCGGCGAGCGCCGCCCGTCGCAACCGCGCTTCGGGCGCAAGCTGCTTGTCCTGCAGCAGCGAATCGAGCAGAGGCGCGGCGAGATCAGCCTTGTTCCGGGAAAGGTAGTAGTCGGCCAGGACAAGGCGATCCACCATGCTTGCTTGCGCCAGCGCGCGCAGATGTGGCTCGGCGCGGTCGGCGCGACCGCTGCGTATATAGAACGAAACGAGAAGACGCCGCGCCGCTTTCTTGTCCGCAGTGACCGCCAGCGCTTTCTCCAGCGCCTCGCCCGCTGCGGCAAGGTTGCCCGCCTCCCCTTCCACGGTGCCGAGCGCTGTCAACACTTCAACCGAGTTGGGCTCCACCTCGAGGGCCTCGTGAAGGGTCCGACGGGCGGTGTCCAGCTTTCCGCGACGGCGCTCGAGCGATGCGCGTGCAACCAGCGCAGCCGCTGAACGCCCGTTGACTTTCAACGCCTCCGCTACTCGCCGCGCTGCCGACACCAACTGACCGCGGCCCTCGAGCGCACCGGCCGTGAGCGTAAGCGCACGAACATTTTCCGGCTCGCTGTCGAGGACACGTTGCGCGAGCCGTTCCGCGTCGTCGAACCGACCGGCGGTGAGGAGCATGGTGGCAACCCTGAGGTTTGCGTCGACGTTGCGACCATCGAGTTGCGTCACTTCCTGGAATTCACGCATCGCGTTCGCCGAATCGCCCAGTTTCTCGTACGCGAGCGCGAGTCTGTAGTGCACGTCGGCCGCCGACGGCGTCCGCGCAATCGCGTTACGGTATTCGAGGATGGCTGCTTCGATCTTGCCCGCCGCAACATACCGCTCCGCGCGTGCGGCAAACTCCCGGGCAGCTGTCTGTGGGTCGCGCTGACAGGCCGCAGCGAGCGTAATGGCGAGCGCGACCGCGGTCGAAACACGAGGCGGGGTGATCCTCATGGCAATTGCCGTGAGAGCAACGGGAAGATCGACCGCACGAAACGCGTCGAGATGTCTTCGGCCAGACGGTTGCCCATCGGAGTGACGATCCGAACGAGCGCTTCGTCTGTGCGCCCGAGGCGGAAAGCATCCGCCAGCAGGTACGCCTTGTTCGCGTATTCGCTGGCGACGACCCGCCCGCGCCCCTGAAACCAGTACGTGACGAGATTCCGTGTCCCGGCTTTCTCGACGACGTAGTCGTTGACGGGAATCTGAGTCGGGCCAACATCGACACGGCGACGCGAGTGAAGGATCGGCGTCCATCCGTTGCCGGGCAGACAGTGCAGCGGTGAATGGATCGCGTCGCCCTGCCGCTGCGAGCCGTAATACGCGACATACAGGCCCAGGATGTCGCTCGATGCGTCGGCGTAATAGACGCGGTTGAGATAGTCGTCGGCCCCGAGCACGCGCGCCACATCCGGGTCCAGGTCGCCGGCGTCCACTCCTCGCCATCCGTCAACGATCGCGGGGAAGGTCGCCAATGGACTCGCGAGCGGCACGTCGACCGGCTGTCGCACGATCACGGATTGCCGCGCAGCGATGAGCATGGCAACGAGGATGGCGGCGCGCAGGCTGACGTTCATCGCACCGTGCTCGCAGCCGCTGTTCGACCGACTCGCGCTACGCCGACGAGCAGCAGAACGGCTAAACAGAAGGCTACAGCGCTCGAAGCGGTGTGCAGGAAGCCTCTGGCGGCCACCGGGCCCCACACGTGCGCGGCCAGACCGGTTCCCGCGACGCGAGCACCATTGGTCAGGACCGCCACTGGAATCGTCGCCAGGGCCAGCCCGAGCACCCGGAGTCTGGAAGGACCGCTGAACTGGCTGAACGTAATACCGAACATGAGCAGGGCGACCACAGAGCGGATGCCGCTGCAGGCCTCCGCTACTTCGAGGCGAATGCCTACCAACTCGAGCACATTGCCTTCGCGAACCAGCGGCACGCCCGCCGTGCGCAATGCCAGCTCTCCAACATGCGAGGCAATCAGCTGCAGCGGCACCGTGACGTCGTTGAACACGATCGCCGGCAGCGGGACCATCAGCAGCAGGAACAGGAGCGGAAACATCAGTACGCGCAGGTGAGCCGCGCCAAAGAGGAACAATACGCAGCCGGCAACAACCGGCAGCAGTGAAACCCGGGCGAGAAACAGATCCGCCGCCGCAACTCCGGCGGCGAAGATCACGAAACCGCTGCCCACGATGGCCAGGCCCCATGCGGTCGGCCGTACAGGCGCAAGGCGGAGACGTGAACGTCGCTGGTATGTGAAGTACGCCGCGAGCGGCAGGACCAGGAATCCGTGCGAGTAGTCCGAATCGTGCGACCACTGCACGGCAAGTCCGGTCAGGACGTCCCAGTAGACCAGCGCGAGCGCAGCAGCAACGGCGATCGTGGCGAACGCCAACGTGTACCGGCGCGTCACGCGCGGGCCGCTCTGCAATCGCGCCGCCAGCACGTCAGCAGCTAAAGTGGCTGCTTTGCGTCGTTACTCGCCTACGGTGGTACGTCGGGTTACATGGCTGGCACTATCGTCCCCAAAAACGGAATCGCACACGTCAATGCGCCGTCTCGCAACGCTCCAGGCGCGGCACCAAACGTGCACGGCGCGGGGCGGTTTGCGAGGGACACGCATGCGGATACCTGCGCGACATCTCATCGTCTGGGCCACGTTCGTCATTACCCTCGGCACGGCTCCGCTGTACGCCGAACCGATCGATGTCACGATCACCATCACGTCAGGTTCGGTAAGCTTCAACCCTGACACTGGCCAGGGGACGTCATTGCTTCAGCTTTACGGCACCGATGGGTTTTCGTTGATAGCCTCTCCTGGTTTCGGGTCGACGGCTCCGCGCTGCTGCCTGGCGCCTGGCGCCACAACATTCTTCCGTGCGTTCTGGGTGGGCAACGACTTGCTCGGGACAGCGACCTACCAGGGCGAGACATTTCCAAATGTCGGATCCCTGGCGTCGGCAAATACTGCCAGCGTCGATTTCGTGAGCAGCGCCTTCACACTCCCGAGCTTCACCGGCTCTACTTCGACCACGATCACGGCGCCATTTACGCTGAACGGTACCTTCAGAGGCGCGCCTACGACCGGGTTCGTCCCACCGACCGTCAACGCGACCCTTGTGGGCAGCGGTCTCGGAACGGTTTCGTTCGCGTGGATTCCTTTTCTCAACGTTTGGGATCCGGTAACCGCGACACTCCAGATCGGTGCGGCAGACGCGGTGCCTGAGGCAAGCTCAATCGTGCTGGTCTGCCTGAGCCTGGCGGGAGTGTACGCAGCAACACGCTATCGTCGACGCGAAGCGCAGTGAAGCAGCCGACGGCGGCTGTCTGATCCGCGCCCGGGCGCGAATCGTTCATGTTCGCCGACACCGCACTCGCCGCCCGCATCGATCGCGCGGAGGGGCGCCTGTGCGCCGAGATCGCCGCCTTCGTCGCCGGCAGCCAGCCACACCCGGGTTGCAGCGTGATCCCAATCAGCGGAGGTTTGGCGGTTTACATCAGCCCTTCGTCGCCGGTGAACAAAGTCATCGGCCTCGCGCTCGATACGGACCTGGATCTCGAGGCGCTCGAGCGGATTGAAACCGAATGGCGAAACAGGAATGAGCCTGTTCGCATCGAGCTGTCGGTCCTTGCCGATTCGTCGATCGGGGAAGTGCTGACCGATCGGGGCTATCGGCTGCATGGCTTCGAGAACGTTCTCGGCCTGCCGCTCGAAGGGATCCCGCTGGAACCGCCGACTACGCACATTTCTATAGAAATCGTGACCGACGATCAGCTGCAAGCCTGGTCGGCTATTGCCGTGGACGCCTTCATGAATCTCGATGGCACCGGCAGCGTTCCCGCCGATGCCTTGTCGCGGGCGCAGCTCGAGAAGGCGCTGCAGGACCTGACAGGCGCTCCCGGGTTTATTCGCTATGTGGCGCGCGTCGAAGGCAAGGGCGTCGGCGAGGCTGCGATGCGCATCGACGGCGATCTGGCGCAACTCGCCGGAGCGGGTACGTTGCCTCACGCCCGTGGGCGCGGTGTGCAGAAGGCACTGCTCCAACGCCGCCTCGCCGACGCACGACGCGCGGGCTGCTCGCTGGCCGTGGTCACGACTGCGCCGGGCACACGGTCGCAGAGCAACGTGATGCGCCGTGGGTTCCAGCTTCTCTACACCCGCGCGATCCTGGTCCGCACTGGGTCCGGCTGAAGCCGGACACTACGTCGGCGGCTACTTCGCTGGTGCTGCAGCGGGCGCCGGGCCGGGGCCTTCCTTGCCGCCAAGCCTCCGCAGCAAGGCAACGGTGCTCTCGTGCGGCACCGGCAGCTGGCCGACGATCGACTTCCCCATCGCGACGTCGAGCGGCGTGAACCCGCGTTCACTGACGGCGTTGATGTCCGCGCCCTGATCGACCAGGAACTGTACGATCGTATCGGCGCCACGCAGCGCGGCGCCATGCAGCGCCGTTTCCTTGCGCATGTTCGCCTCGTGGATGTCGAGGCCCGCGGCCATCGCCACTTTCAGCGCCTCGAGCGCGTCCTTCTCCGCGCCGCGTGTATTCTTGTCGCGATAGCCGACGCCGGCCGCGAACAGCAGCGCATTGTTGCCGTCCTTGGTCGTCAGCTTCGGATCGGCGCCCCCCTCGAGCAGCAGCCGCATCACCGCAGCGTCGCCGGCGCGTGCCGCGCGCATCAACGGCGTGGCTCCGGCGCCGAGCGTCGTGTCGCCGGAATCCATCCCGCTGCGCCCGGGCAACGGACGATTCAGTGCCGCGTCGACTTTGGCTCCGCGCTCGAGCAGCGCCTTGACAATCTCGAGCGGCGGCAGCGGATCGTCGGACGTGCGATTGGGGAGCGTGGACCAGTCCTCGTTGCGGATGTCGACGATCGCATAGAGCGCCGTCCGGCCGCCGGCATCCACCACGTTCACGTCAGCGCCCCGATCGATCAGGAACTTCGCGAACGTGTACTGCTTGTTCATGATCGAAACAACGAGCGCGGTGGCGTTGTCGACGTCGCCGTAATTGATGTCGACGCCGGCGTCGAGCATGACGCGGGCCGTCTCGATGTCGCCTTCGCGCGCCGAGAACAGCAGCGCGGTGAACCCGCCGCGTGGAATCGGGGAGATGGACGAGGCCGCGCTCAGCTTCGGCGGCTTCGTCTCGCGATCGAAGGAACGGACGCGCCAGTCGGCGCCGCGCTCGAGAAGGAGCCGGACGACGTCGGTGTGGCGCTCGGCCGCAGCCCACATCAGCGCCGTTTGACCCTTGTACCGTTCTGTCGCGTTGAGGTCGGCGCCGCGATCGAGCAGCATGCGCACGATGCCGACGTTGCCCGTGCGCGCGGCCGTCATCAGCACCGTCTCGCCATCCGCCGTGGTCATCTCCTTGGCGTCGGCTCCGGCGTCGAGCAGCGCTTTGACCAGCTCGGCGTTGCCCGCGAACGCGGCTTCCGACAGCGGCGACGCGCCGAAACGGTTCTTCGTCGCCGGATTGGCGCCGGCGCGCAGCAGCAGCTTCGCGGCCTCGACGTCATTCCAGTGCACGGCCCACTGCAGCGCTGTAGTGCCGTCCGCCTGCGGCGTGTTGATGTCTGCCCGCTTGCTGACGAGCGCTTGCAGCCCGGCGAGATCCTTCCGCTGCGCCGCATCGGCGACCTCGGCACCGGCAGCATACGCAATCGCGGGCGTCGCGCATGCAAGCGTCAAAAGCAGTATCCGCAACCAGTTGCAGCGAGGTATCAACATTCTTCGACCTGCCTGCCTTCGCCCCTGATTCCTAGCCCAGCCCTGAATCCCGATTCCTGATACCTGATTCCTACAGATCGCTCAGCGTGCTCGTACTATCGCCAACCCGCTCCTGCGGAACGCCTGCCTTGTCGAGAATCGACAGCAGCAGGTTCGACATCGGCGTGTTCTCCGCATACGTCAGGTGTCGACCGCCCTTCATGCGTCCATTCGCGCCGCCGGCCACCAGCACCGGCAGCGGCCCGTGATTGTGGATGTTGCTGTTGCTCATCGCGCTGCCGTACAGGATCAGCGAGTGATCGAGCAGCGTGCCGTCGCCATCGGGCGTGGCCTTCAGGCGGTCCAGCAGGTGCGCGACCAGCGAGACGTGAAACGTGTTGATCTTCGCCAGCTGCGCCAGTCGATCGGGATTGTTCTGGTGATGTGATGCCGGATGGAATGCTTCCGAGATTCCCAGCTGCGGGAACGTCCGATAGCTGACCTCGCGCGCCATCATGAACGTCGAGATCCGGGTGATGTCCGCCTGCAACGCGATCGCCATCAGGTCGAACATCAGCCTGGTGTGTTCCTCGTGATCGTCCGGGATCCCGGCGGGCGTGGTCGGCACCTCCAGGTTCGGATTCGCCGCCTGCCGCTCGGCGAGCTGGATGCGCCGCTCGATCTCGCGCACCGCATCGAGGTACTCGATCACGCGGCTGCGATCCTTGGCGCCGAGATCGACCTGCAGGCGTCGCACCTGTCCAGAGATGGCGTCGAGGATGCTGCGCTGTCTGCTGATGCGCTGCAGCCGCTCGTCGGCGGTGGCGCCATCGCCGAACATCCGATCGAACACGACGCGTGGATTGATCTCCATCGGCAGCGGTGAGGTGGGTGTCCGCCACGAGATCGTGTTCATGTACGTGCAACTGAACCCGACGTCGCACGAGCCGACGAGCCCGCTGTAATCCTCGACCGCCAGCTCCAGCGACGGCAGCAGCGTGTCCTGTCCGATCTTCGCCGCCGCCATCTGATCGATCGTCGTCCCGGCCTGAATGTCGGCGCCGTCGGTGCGCTTGGGATGGACGCCGTTCAGGAACACCGCGGGACAGCGGGTGTGATCGCCGCCGTTGTCGCCGGGTCCCTGCGGACCCGCCATCGCGTGCGCAAGGTTGCTGAGTACCACGACCTGATCGCGGTGCGCCGCCAGCGGCGACAGGATCGGGGAGAGCTCGAGCGGACCGGTCGCGGCCGGCGTCCACTGGGTCATCACCGCGCCATGCGGGATGAAACAGAGCCCGAGCCGGATCTGCGGCTTCGCCGCCGTCTGCGCGAGCGCGGTCGCCGCGGGCACCATCGCCTCCAGCAGCGGCAGCGACATCGTCACGCCCATCCCCTTGACGAAGGTCCGCCGGGTCAGGTGCTTCTTGAAGATCATGCTCATTGCGTCGTTCCTTTGCGTTCGGTCCGCCTGTCCGCCTCCGCCGAAGGCGTCGGCGGACGCGCCGCAGCTTTACGCGAAGGCGCGACGGTGGACTCTACGTCAGCGCGCGCCGTGTTCACCGCCGGCGCACTCCTCTCCTTCATCTGAAACGGCACGCTCCGCACGACGCCGAGGACGATGGACGAGAAACGATAGTCGGTGGCGCGGGCGTCGCGCATGATTTTCCGGACCGCGGGCATGTCGTAGTACTCGAGTCCGCGTCCGAGCGCGTAGGTCAGCATGCGTTCGGTGAGGACGCCGACGAAGACTTCAGGACGCTTCGCGATCTCGCGACGCAACCCGACAATGCCGTCAACGGCCGCGCCGGTGAAGAGCGTTCCTTTCGGATCGATCGGCTGACCGTCGTCTTTGGTGCGCCACCGGCCGACGCCGTCGAAGTTCTCCAGGGCAAAGCCAATCGGGTCCATCATGCGATGGCACCCGGCGCAGACCGGAGACGCGCGATGACGCTCCATCCGCTCGCGCAGGGAGAGCACCTTGCCGTCCGGCCCGTTGTCCTGCAGCGGCGGAACGTTGGGTGGCGGCGGCTGCGGCGGCACGCCGAGCAGGTTTGTCAGGATCCACTTGCCGCGTTCGACCGGAGAGGTGCGATTGGGATACGAGGTCACCGTCAGGATGCTGGCCTGACCGAGCAGGCCGCGGCGTCGCTCGTCGGGAATCTGCACGCGCCGGAAGCGGCTGCCGTAGATGTTCGGGATCCCGTAGTGGCGTGCCAGCCGTTCGTTGACGAACGTGTAGTCCGCGTTCAACAGATCCATCACGCTGCGGTCCTCGCGCATGATGCTGTCGAAGAAGAGCTCGGTTTCCTCCTTCATCGCCTGACGCAGGTTGTCGTCGAAGTCGGGAAACGCGCCGAGATCGGGATTCGAGCTCTTCAAGTTGCGCAGGTGGAGCCACTGCTCGGCAAAGTTGTCGATCAAGCTCTTCGATCGGGGATCGGCCAGCATGCGCCGGACCTGTTGCTCGAGCACCGTGGGATCCTTGAGTCGTCCGGCGGCGGCAGCCGCAATCAGCCGCTCGTCGGGGAGGCTGCTCCACAGGAAGAACGAGAGACGCGACGCCAGCGCGAGGTCGTCCAGCCGATAGACGTTCGATGCCCTTTCGGCCTTTGCTGAAGCGACGGACACGTCGGCGGGAGGATCAGGCTCGATGCGGAAGAGGAACTCGGGGCTGGCCAGGATGAACTGCAGTGACGCCTCGATGCCGCGTTCGAAGTTCCCGCCGCTCTTGCGTCCATCGCGATAGAACTTCATCAACGTCTCGGCGGTGGCGGCATCGACCGGTCGTCGATAGGCCTGCCGCGCCAACGTCGACACGATCCTGCGTGCACATGTCTCGTCTGCGCCGGACGCCGGGCGGCAGAGGAGGATCTTCCGCCGCGACGCGGTGTCTCCTGGACCCGACGGGACAAAGGGGCCCTCGATCGTCAGGCGATCCACCGACGGGTCGCCCATGATGTCGAGACCGTCGACCGTCGTCCGCAGGAACGGTTTGATCAAATCGTCACGCGGCGCGTGACTCTTGAGCACCGTCGTCGCCCAGATCGTGTGCTCGCCCGCCTTCACCGGCAGTCGCACCGTGAGCCGGCGATCGAGATCGGCACCGAACGTGCCCGGGTTCTCCGCCATCCGGCTGAAGTCTTCACGTCCGCCGGCCGTAGTGCTCTGAATCCGCGCGCCATCAAGTGCAATCTCGATTTCGTGCGGATCCTCCATGCCGCGCATCAGATCGAAGGTGTTCCGCCACAGGCGCAGCTTGATCACGTATTCGCCGTCAACCGGGAACGTGTGCGTGATCAGCATTCCGCCACGCGTGCCCGGGGGCAGTCCGTTGATATGTTGATCCTGCGAGAGATCCGGCCGCACGCGATAGGTCGCCGTACTTGGCGTGATACTCACGTTGCCGAGCGCCATGCGGCTGATGTTCCAGGAAGCCGACAGGTAGCGCTCCATCAGCGAGGGCGATACCGTCAACACGTCCGCGATGTTGTCGAACCCGCTGCTCTCATCGTCGGGCGGCAGCAGTGCCGTGGCGTCGATGTCGAGCGCCAGCAGGTCGCGGATCGCGTTGGCGTACTCCGCGCGGTTCAAACGATGCAGCGCCGTGCGGCCCGGGCGAGGATTGGCAGCCGCGGTACGATCGAGCGAGCTCTCCAGGTATGTGACGAAGCCGTTCAGCGTCGCCTCGTCGGGCCGTGGCATTCCCGCCGGCGGCATCATGCCGGCACGTACTTTCCGGATCACCTTCTCCAACGTCGGTGCCGATTTCTGCACGTCGGTCAGGTCGATCTGCTCGAGCGACAAGTCCGCCGTGTGCGTCTTGTCGTTGTGACAGGTCACGCAGTACTTGGCCAGAACCGCGGCGTGCGGCGCCGGGGACTCGGACGGCGTGACGAGCGCCTGCGCGGATCCCCTGGACGTCGTCACCACCACGATCAGCCAGAGCGCGAAAGCTGAAGCGATTCTTGTATGCAAGATACCAGGGGCAGCAATTATCCCATCGAACGGCCCGGAATGTCCCGACCGTCGTCAACCGGCGCTGGCAGAATCGCTCGAGAGGCAAATCCTACAGAGGTTCCGACGGAAAGCTCACGCTGACGCTCACACAGGGCGATCCGCGACCATTCCGCCGCCCTCAGCGCATATATCCAGTCCGCGCCTTGATCTCGGCCTTTCGATTCCTGACTCTCACCGACAGCGGATGCCATCCACCGGCGGGCACATTGGCCGGCGAGAAGCTCACCAGGTACCGCTGACGGAACTCGTCGAGAATGCGGACGAACGCCGCGCGCACGGTGTCGGTGGACTTGATCTCGATGGCGCCGCCACCGGTCGCATCGCTCAGTTCGCGCAGGAACAGTCCTTTCGGCAACGGTGACGTCGACACCGCGTAAACGACAGCGTTCGATCGCCGGGCCGCTTGCAGCACGCGATCGGCCTGCAGCCAGCTCGAGGTGTCGACACCATCGGTGAAGGCGATCACCAGACCGCGACCGGCGTCGGCATCGAGCACCGTCATCGCCGCGTAGCACGCGTCAATGAGCGCCGTGCCGCCAGCGAGCCGCTGTGACCGCTCGATCCGTTCGAGCGCCGACCGCACGCGATCGGCATTCCGCGTCAGACGTTCACGGATGACGACCGCATCCGTGAACGTCACTAGCCCCGCCTGGTCGCCTTGCTCGAGATTGGCGAGCACGGCACGTCCGCCGTCTCGCAGGTGCTCCAACGCCTGCGCCGAAATGCTGACACTGCCGTCGAGCGCGATCATCACGTCCAGGGGAAGCTGCTCGAAGCTGACGAGTTCGATCTGCTGCGCCACGCCAGAGTCGAGGATCTCGAAATCGGTGGCGTTGAGATTGCGCACCGGCCGGCCTTCCTGCGTGACCAGCACGTCGACGCGAACGGTCTCCCGGTGCGTCGAGAAGGTGGGTTGCTGTGCCTGAATTGGCCTGCCCTGAGCGAGCACAGCGAGTCGAACGGGCAGCACGCTCAGACAGAGCCGCGCGAATGATCGGCGGCGCATCTCGCGCCCGCTCGCGCGCCCCACGATCATGAGCGACCCACGTCCGCTCATCGAGCCACCGGGCGTGGTGTGACGAGCCGCGCCGACGCGACGGCGATCAAATCCGTGGCGTTTCGGCCGCAGGATACGAAGTAGCTCCACCACGGATCCTGCGCGTCATCGTCGCCGCCGCGTGGAGTCAGCAACGGCTCGATCGCGGCGACCGCTTCACTGCGATTGCCTGATGCGGAGGCGATGTGACTGAGAGCGAGGCGCGGTGCCTGCGCGCGCGGAAAGAGCCGGGCCGCCGTGCGATACGCCTCGCGAGCTGCGTCCAACTGGTTGGTTTCCTCCAGCGCCGCGCCGAGAAACAACTGTGCGTAGTACTGGAGGGTGGCGTCGGTCGCCTCCGTCGCGGCACGGCGCAATTCGGTGACCGCCGGCCCCGCTCGATCAAGTAACGTCATGAGGCGCCCGTAATGCAGGCGCGCCTCGGTATGGCCCGTCCGTAATTCGAGGGCACGTTGCAGGAACGAGGCGGCCTGTCCGAGCTCGCCGGACGCAGAACGAACTCGAAGGAAACTCCCCGGTGGGAGCGCCATCTTCGCAACCGACGCCTGTGTGAGCGGCGAGGCGAGCGTCTCGTGCAGGCAACCCACGAGAAACTGCAGTTCCGGGTCGTCGCCGAATCGCGCGAGTGCCCGCTCCGCATGTGTGGCATTCCACATATGGATGCCGGCCAGGGCGGCAAGCGTCGCCCGATACCAGAACGCGACATCGGGGTCGCGGCCAGTCTTCTTGTCCAACAGGTCGGCGAGCAGACGCGCCGCTTCCCAGTGGTCGGCCTTGTTCCGCTCGAGGTCCATTCCCTTCCCATCGTAGAAGCGCAGAATGGTCCCCGTCCCGTTGGCGAGCAGCGCAATGTCGGTGTGCAGGACGATGCCCCGGGCGACGAGATCCGCGTCGCTCAGGCCCTTGTCGGATACTCGTACCGCGGCGTCTGCGAGTGCGTCACGCTCGCGGCCCGAGTAGCGGATCTCTTGAGCGGCCCGCGGGCTGAGCGCGACGGGAACCTCGAAGACTTTCGCCTTCGGGTCGCGCATCAGTTTGCGGATCGACGCGATTTCGATGGGAAGGCTCCTGATGATCGTCGGCGTCCAGCCGCCGACCAGCGCCACTGCATCGTCTGTTGCACCAGGTTGATGGCCCAGCACCGCGCCGACCCATTGAACGGCGTGTGTGACAGCGCCCTCGGGCCGACTGACCATCCGAGCCTGCGCCGCCGCATCGCTCGCGTTCGCAATCAACATCACAACGACGCTGACGGCCGCGATGCGTGTCACAGACGGATTGCTGAACTAAGGCCGATTCCCTCGGCCGGCGATCAGCGATTCGAGGAGGGCGACGGTTTCGGGGAACGGCTCGCTGGTGGCCTGGCGAACGCCGCGAACGCCTACGCCCTTGGCAAGATCGAGCGGGGTTCTGCCGATCGAATCCTTGGCCTGCGGATCGGCCCCATTCTCGACAAGGAACTTTACGATGTCGTTGTAGCCTCGCTCGGCGGCGCCGTGCAAGGCGGTCTGGTCCGGCACCGCCAGCGCGCTGGGCACCTGGCTCGGGCGTCCGCGGAGTCGAATGCCGTACTCCGCCGCCGCCGACGTGCCCTCGGGAACCACCGGCCGCGGCTCGGTCACACTCCGCGCATTGATGTCCGCGCCGGCATCCAGCAGCAGACGCATCGTCACCAGCACGCCCTCGGTCGTACGATTGCGGCCGCGCGTCACACGCGTGCCGAATTCCACACCCGCCGCCGCCATCAGCGGCGTGACCCCTTCCTTGCTCGGCAGATCGACCAGCGCGCCGTGCTTCAACAGCAGATCGACGAACGGCGCATCGCCGGCACGTGCCGCACGCAGAAGCGGAGTCGCGCCCTGGGCCAGGATCGTGTCACCGCCGCGATCCTGCGGCACGTCGCGATAGGGCGGGCGACGCTTGAGTTGAATGTTGGGATTGGCACCCTTTTCGAGCAGCATCCTGGCGACGTCGAGCGCCGAGACCGAATCCTCGCTCGGGATCACCGCCATTGCGCCGTTGCCTTTCACCGGCAGCGTGCTGACGTCGGCCGCCATGTAGAGCGGCGAGCGACCATAGAGATCCCACTTGTCGACATCGGCGCCGGCTTGAATCAGATAGGCGGCAACCTCGAAATGCAGGTTGAGCAGCGCCATATTGAGTGGCGTGACGCGATCGGGATCCTCGAGATCCGGATCGGCTCCGGCCTCCACCAGATAGCGCGCACAGGGCTCGCAGCCTTCCCGGGCGGCGTAGAGCAGCGGCGTGAAACCGCCCTTGTTCAGGTCCTTCGGTCGTGGCTCGGTGATGACTTTCCGTTCCCACTGCCGAATGACGCCGCGGGCGTTGAGGTCGGCGCCCTTGGATGCGAGGAACTTCACCACCTCGGCCTGACTCTGCGCGGCCGCCCACATCAACGCGGTCTGTCCGCCGAAGTCTTCCTTCGCGTTGACGTCGGCGCCGGCCTCGACGAGCAGCTTCGCGGCCTCCACCTTGCCACTGCGCGCCACCGCCATCAGCGGCGTCTCGCCTTCGGGGGTCCTGGTATTCGGATCGGCGCCGGCCTTGAGCAGTGCGTTGATGATTGGCGCGGAACCGATGATGGCCGCCTCGGTGAGCGCGGAGGTGCCGAACTGGTTTTTGACCTTCACGTCGGCGCCCGCTTTGATGAGCGCGCGAACCAGTTCGAGATCATCATTGGCCGCCGCGTACATGATCGCGGTGGTCCCGTCCGGACCCGGCGTATTCGGATTGCCGCCCTTTGACAGCAGCCGCAACGCCGCCGCGCGATCGTTCTGCTCGGCGGCCTGGAGCAGGGTGGTCTCGGCCGCCACTGTCGACGCTACACAGAGCACCAACGCACCGACAAGCATCAATCGCCTTGCACCGACACGCGTCAGCCGCATTGCACCGACAGACGTCAGGCGTATTGCACCGACCAGCAAAGGCCCGATTGCACCGACAAGCGTCAGTCGCCTTGCACCGACCAGCGTCAGACGGAATTGCACCGACTTAAATCTCCGAGAGGATCCCGCCGCTGTCGCCGATTTTCTCGACCGGGATGTTGTTGCGATCGAACAGCGTCACGAGCAGATCCGCAAAACGCGAGTCCTGCGGATACTTGAGGTGCTGCCCGCCCTTGACGCGGCCCGACGCGTGACCGAGGATCGCCGCCGGCAGCGGATCGTTATTGTGCTTGTCGCTGTTGCTCATGTTGCTGCCGAAGAGAATCGTCGCGTGATCGAGGACGGTCCCGTCGCCGTCCGGCGCCTTGGACAGCTTCTCGACGAATTTGGTGAACACTTCGGTGTGATACCGCTGGATCTGCACCAGCTTGTTCATCTTCTCCGCGTTGTTGCCGTGATGCGACAGCGGGTGGAACGCTTCGGCGATGCCGAGGTTCGTATAGGTGCGCATGCTCGCCTCGTGATCCATCGAGAACGTGATCACGCGCGTGATGTCCGCCTGGAACGCGAGCGCCATCAGATCGAACATCAGCTTGAAATGCTCGGTGATGTCGTTCGGCGTGCCGACCGGCGCATCGGGAATCTCGAGGCTCGAGTTCGCCTGCTTCTCGGCCATCTGCACGCGCCGTTCGATCTCGCGCACCGAATCGAGGTAGTCGCTGACGATCACGCGATCGCGCACGCCGAGCCTGGACTGCAGTCGCGTCGCCTGCCCCTTGACGCGATCGAGAATGCTGCCGGTTTCGCGGAGGATGGCGGCTCGCTCCTTGTCCGTATCGCCCTGGCCGAACAGCTTCTGGAACACCGCGCGCGGATTGCCTTCCTGCGGCAGCGGCTGGGTGGGCGTCCGCCACGCCACACGCGCGCCGACCTGTGAGGTGGTGAGCTCGAGTGACGGCAGCCGCGTGTCCTGACCGATGTGCCGCGCGGCCATCTGGTCCGCGGTGACGCCGGCATCCGGGCCCGCCTGCCCGTGCTCCCACGGCTTGACACAACTGAGCCAGGTCGACTCGATATAGGCGTGCGGCTCCGGAGTTTCAGCCGGTTTGTTCCGCAACCCCGACACAATCGTCACGTGCTGCCGGAACGGTTCCAGCGGCTGCAGGATGGGCGATATCTCGTACGTGGTGCCGGTCTGCGCGGGCGACCACTTGTCCATGATCGCGCCGTGCGGGAACTCGATAAACGCGAACCGCTTCGGTCCCTGACCAACCGGCGTGCGCGCCCACGCGGTGGCGGCCGGGTTCATGGCATCGATGAGCGGCAGCGCGATCGTGGCGCCGACACCTTTGAGCACCGCGCGCCGTGAGATGTGCTTCCGGAACAACATGTCGTCTCTCCGTCAGATTAGATCGTGGCTCCAGACACTGACACAAAACACGGAGACACGGAGACGCGGAGCCGATCGGAGGACACACCGGTGACCGCGCGTTGCGCGGCCATGGATAGAGACGCGCCACGATCGCAAGCCTTGTCGGGCGATAGTGGGCGCGGCTTGCGATCGTGGCGTGTCTCTATCCATTGCGCCGGCCAAAGGCCGGCGTCACCGGTGTGCTCCGTGCGTCTTCGTATCTCCGTGACTCCGTGGTTCGTCATGGGTGTAAGCGCCGCTATTTCGTCGACGTCGTCTGCGTTCCGCTTGTCGCCGGCGGCGGCACCCGTCGCATCCGGAACTGATCGCTCTTGACCGCTGCCTGCACCAGCGCCGAGACCTTGTAATCGCTCGCCGCCGCGCCCCGCACGATACGACGCACCGTCGGCATGTCATGCGGCTCCAGTTTGCGCCCCGTCGCGTAGGTCAGCAGCCCCTCGGTGAACGTCTGCACGAACTGCTCGGGCCGCCGCAGCAGCGCGTTGCGGAGATCGTCCGGTCCATTCACGGGCGTCCCGTCGGGCAATGTGCCGGACGAATCGATGGGCGCGCCCGCATATCGATCGCGATCGCGCCAGCGTCCGGTCGCGTCGAAGTTTTCGAGCGCCAGGCCGAGGGGATCCATCACCGCATGACACGACGCGCACGTCGGGCTGGCGCGGTGCTTCGCCATCAGCTGGCGGACGGTAAGCGCCTTGGTGGTGCCGATGTCCTTCTCATCGAGCGTGGGGACATTCGGCGGCGGGTTGGCGGGCGGCACACCTTGAAGGTGTCTGAGGATGAACGCGCCGCGCAGCACCGGCGACGTGCGATTCGGGTACGCGGCCGCCATCAGGATCGCGCCCTTGCCGAGCAGTCCCCACCGCGCCGACTGCTGAAGCTCGACGCGGCGGAAGCGATCGCCTTTGACGTCGGTGATGCCGTAATGCAGCGCCACGCGTTCGTTCAGGAACGTATGCTTCGCGCGCAGCAGATCGACGACGCTGCGGTCATCGCGGAAGATGCTGTCGGCGAAGAGCGTCAGCTCGGTCTTGAAATCGTCGCGCGGATCGGAACGGCCGGACGCGTACGGGAACACCGCCTGGTCCGGGACGATCTCGTCCAGCCGCTTCATGTCGAGCCACTGCTGGAGGAAGTTGCTCGCCAGCGTGATCGATCGAGGATCGGCGAGCATCCGCTTGACCTGCGCATCGAGCACTGAGGGCTGTTTCAGCTTGCCGTCCGCCGCAAGCTGCTGAAGCTCGTCGTCGGGGATCGTGTTCCACAGGAAGAACGACAGATTCGACGCGAGCTCGAGGTCGCTGATCGTATAGGTCTCGCCCGGCCGGAGCCCGGCCGGCACGTGCTCGCCTCGATACAGAAAGAACGGGCTCGCCAGCAGACCGGTAATGGCGCTGCGGATACCGCCCTCGAAGCCCTCGTCTTTCGCGCCTTCCTGGTAATAGAGGAACAGCTCGTTTACGTCGTCGCTCGTCACCGGACGCCGATACGCGCGCTTCGCCAATGAACCGATGATCTGCTTCGCGCATCGCGCCTGAGCGTCGGCGCTCGCGTCAGACGCGGGCTTGCAGCTGAAGATGCGCTCGCGGCTCGGAGTCGGGCTCACACCTTTGACGTTGAACGGCCCGCGGATCTGGAACGAGCTGACCCGATAGAGCCGATCCTGTCCGCCACCAGGTGCGAACATCTGCAGCTGATCGTCGGACTCGGCGAAGGTCCGGCGCTTGAACGCGACGCCGACCTTGTGCGGACCGGCGGTGGTCGTGAAACGGATGTTCTTCAGGCGCGCGTTGACGCGATCGAGGGCGCCGTTCTGCACCTGGTCGTACAGCTTCATGTCCTCTTCGCCGCCGATCACCGTTTCGTAGATGACCTTGTTATCGACGGTCACCACGAGCGGGTTCTCGAACTCCATGCCATTGCCCCAGATGTGGGTGGCCATGTCGGCAACGTCGATGACGTACTCACCGTCGGACGGGAGATCGACGCTGGCGAGAATCCCTCCGCGGGTGCCGAGCGGAAGGCCCGGAACATGGGTGAGCTGCGTGCCGGGGCCCGCCTTGAACGTCCAGCCGCCCGGTCGGGCATCGGCGCGACCGAGCGCTTTCACCGCCACGTTCCGCGCCGCGATCACGTATTGCTCGATGAACGACGGCGATACCTGCAGCGCGTCGGCAATGTTGTCGAACCCGTCGGCGATGTCATCTGGGGGCAGGATCTCGGTCGCGTCGAAGTCCACGGCGAGCAGATCGCGAACCGCGTTCGAGTATTCCTTGCGATTGAGGCGGTGCAGCACCAGACGATCCGGAATATGCGTTGGTCCCTCGGCGCGATCGAGCGAGCTCTCGAGAAAGGCCACCAGCGAGTCCACGGCCGCACCGGTTGGCTGACGCGCGCCGGGCGGCGGCATCACGCGGCCACGCAGCTTCCGCACGGCTTTCTCGAACACGTCGGCACGCTGCGCGATGCTCTCCTCCGTCACGCCCTCGAGGCTGAGACCGCCGACTTTGGCGCGATCGTTGTGGCAGCCGATGCAGTACTGATTGACGGTCGCCAGCTGCGTCTGTGCTGGCGTGGCTTGAGGAAGAGCCGCTGGCTGCGGGCCCTGTGGCGCCGCAATCAGGACGGTCACCGACGCATACAGCACGCCGGCCACGACAATGGAAAGAAAGCCTCGGTGCCTCGGTGCCTCGGTGTGTCGTAGACGCGTGAACATCGTTGTTTTCAGAACTCAGGCATCAGGCGACAAGTAGGCCCATTGACTTTCGAACGCGCGGCGAACGAACTCGTCTGGATTCCCCATCTTCGCGTCGAACTCTTTCGTCGGCCGGGCCGCCACCGCCTCACTTGGGCCCCGCCCTTTGTTGAGCAGCTGCGTGAGCCGCTCGTAGATCGTGCGGTACATCGCATACTGCGCTTTGAGCTCGGTCAGACCGAGCACTGGTCCTCGCGCGGGTACGACTCGCGTGTCCTCATTCGCCAGCGTCTGGAGGCGTTCCAGCGCACCGACGATTCCGCCGATCCAGCCGCCGGTGATGTAGTCGACGACCGGCCATCCCTCGCCGCAGACGGCATCACCAACCGCGAGCACGTTCTGCTTCGGAAAGTAAACGTACATATCGCCGTCGGTGTGCGCCGCATCCGGAATGTAGCCGTAGCGAACGCCCGACGGCAGCGAGGCGGTGGTGTAGAACGTTTTGTTCGGCTGCGCGATCCTGGGGAGACGTTTGAACCGCTGCCCGTTCCAGGGCCAGGTAACATCCGTGGTCAGCCACAGCCGGGTGTTCTCCTGGGCAATGATCGTTTTGCCAGCCTTGCCCAGCAGCTCGTTTGAACCGGTCTGCTCCGGATGCCAGTGCGTATTGAAGATCGTATGAACCGGCCCGCCACCCGGCAGCGCGGCGACGGCTTTCATCAGCGCGTCGGCTGCTCGCGCCGAGGCACCGTCCACCAGCAGGACGCCGTCGGCGCTTGTCTGCGCGACCACGTTTGCCTCTCCCGGAAGCGTGACGACAAAGAGATCGTCGCCGAGCTGGAGAGTCCGCGCAGTTCCAGATTCGCCCTGAGCCGCAGCGGCATGCAGACGGATCGGCGCTCCCACGACGAGCCCCGCCGCGCCGGCCATCGCGGTCTTCAGTATCTGCCTGCGTGTGGGGCGGTTATCGTCTGACACCGGGCTCAATATGGTACCAGACTGACCCCTCCTGCGGGATCGGGAATTCGGCCTTCTTCAGCTTCGGGCTCGACCGAGATTCTGCGTCACGTCCAGCCAAGACCAACCTGAGCGCGCTCATCGACAGCGTCAAAGGTGGCTCGTCGGTGCTCATCGTTGACCGTGGCCGGCCGGTCGCGCGACTCGAGCCGGTCAGCGGCATTCCTTCTGAAACGATCATCGACTGGCGCGACTCGTGCGCGGAGGCGTCGTTGGGCCGGCGCGCGCCACGGCGCCGAAAGAGGTGTTCGCGACCAGACCGCCGCGCGCGAAGAAGGGAGCCTCCGCGGTTGCCGTGCTGCTGGAGGAGCGGCGCGAAGGGCGATGAGGTTCTGGACGCCTCGGCCATCCTGCCGCTGCTCGTCGCTTGCGCGAGGTTGCCAAATCGCTAGGATCAGCGCATGAAGCGTCTCCCTTTCCTTCTGCCGCTGCTGTTCCTCACCGTCACGTCGGCTGCGACATCGCTGCCGCCGCAGGGGGCCGCTGTGCTTTCGGCCTTCCTCAAGGCCTCGACCGCCCGCGGCGACATCCCTGGCGTCGTCGTCGCGGTCGTTGCCAAAGAGGGCACCCTGTACGAGGAGGCGTTCGGCGTCAGCAGCACCGTCAGCAAGCGGCCGATGACCAAGGACACGATCTTCAACATGGCGTCGATGACCAAGCCGATCACCTCGGTGGCCATCATGATGCTGGTGGATGAAGGAAAGCTGAAGCTCGATGACGAGGTCGCCAAGTACTTGTCGAAGTACAAAGACCCGCTCGTCATCACCAAATTCAACGAGGCCGACGCCAGCTACGAGACGCGATTGGCGAAGCGGCCGATCACGATCCGCCATCTGCTCACACATACCTCCGGCATCGGCTACGCGTTCTCGAGCCCGATGCTGACGAAGATCATGCAGAAGACCGGCAAGACGGAGCTGGATCTTCCCCTCCTGTTCGACCCCGGCGACAGCTGGGCCTACGGCGCCAGCACACGTGTGCTCGGTCAGGTCGTCGAAGCCGTGTCAGGGCAAAAGCTCGATGCCTTCCTCGACTCGCGCATCCTGCAGCCGCTCGGGATGACCGACACGAGTTACCTGGTGCCGAAGACGAAGTACTCGCGCGTGGTCGCTGTCAACGCGCGCGGCAACGACGGAAAGTTCGTCGAGCGGCCGATGCCGGACACGCTGCCCGCGACCGTGCAGGGCGACGGCGGACTGTACGGAACTGCGAGCGATTACGGTAAGTTCCTGCGCATGCTGCTCAATGGCGGCAAGCTCGGTGAGACACGCCTCCTCAGCGAGAAGGCCGTGAAGACGATGCTCGCACCGAACACGGGCGCCGTTGTCGTCAAGGAACAGCAATCAGCGAACCTGTCGCTGTCGAAGAACTTTCCGCTCGGCGCCGGCAAGGACAAGTGGGGGCTCGGCTTTCAGCTCGCGGCACAGCAGCTGCCGAACCGGCGCAGCCCCGGCAGCGGGACGTGGGCGGGAATCTTCAACACTCACTTCTTCATCGATCCGACCAGGAGTATCGGCGTCGTCGTGATGATGCAGACGCTCCCCTTCTATGACGAGGCGTCGATGAAGGTGTATGCGGGCGTGGAGGAGGCTGTCTACCGCAATATCAAATAGGAATCAGGTATCAGGATTCAGGGCTGATCCAGGAATCACTTCCTTAGGCCTCAGGCGTGAACGCTGAACGAGCCCTGATTCCTGATTCCAGATTCCTGATACCTTCGGCGTCGCAGTGTCTCAGGAGTTTTCTCCGATCCGTATCGGTGTCGTACTGAGCGGGGGCGGGTTGCGCGGCGCGAGTCACGTTGGCGTGCTGCAGGCGCTCGTGCAGCATGGCATCCCGATCGACGTCATCGCCGGGTCCAGTGCGGGCGCCGTCATCGCCGGCTACTACGCGGGTGTCGGTCTCACCATAGACGAGCTGATCGAAGACGCCCGCCGGTTCCGCGGTCGTCACCTGCTCGCGCATTGCCTCGACGTCCGAACGCACGGTCGTTTCAGCGCGGCGCTCGCGAAGGCGAGCGGGATCATCCCGTCACGTCTCGAGCAACTCGAACGGGCGACCTTCGAGCGGCTTCATCACCACATCCGCGGCATCGGCATCGTCTGTCACGACGTCCTGACGAAGCGGCCGTTCTACTTCGCGACCGGTGCCGATCGACACGTGCGACTGAGCGACGTCGTGCGCGCCAGCGCGTCGTTCCCCGTCCTGTTCCCGCCGATTCCGGTCAGGTGCGGCGATACGGGTGATCCGCTGCTGCTCAGCGACGGCGGCATCAGCGACTGCCTGCCGCTGTCGTTCACTACGCGCCCGCCGCTGTCGGCGACGCATGTGATCGTGTCCGACGCTCGCCTGTTTGCGGGACCGCGGCCCGAGAACAGCGCGAATCTCGTGTACGTCAGACCGCGACTCGTCTCGACCGGCACGCTGTGGTCGCGGTCGCCGACGTTGACGGACGCAGTCGCGCAAGGTCGCAATGCCGTCACAGGCGAGATTCTCGATGTGATTCGCGGCTGGCTTCGCTGATGAGCCGCCCAGCACGGTCGAATCTGAACAGAGTGATCGCGCAAACTGGGTTGAGGGGTGGCGCCGGGCGTGAGCCTGTCGCACTGCGCATCCAACTCCCGCTGCGGCCGCGACCGACGCCCGCTATTTCGTCGAAACCGGCGACATTTCTATTTCGCTTTGACATCGATTCGCTGAACGGTTGACCGCGTTTCAGCACCGGACTATAAATGCGCGCTACCCAGCGCCTCTCTGTTGATCCGGGCGCCGATACGCGGACCTGACCGCGCCGCACCCACTGAGCTCGCAGGAGGGACTATGTCGCCACGGCGTCTGATCGTCGCGCTCACGCTCGGTCTTGTCATCCTTGCCCCCAACACATCGCTTGCGCAGAGCGCGATTGCCGGCATTGTCCGCGACTTCACCGGCGGCGTGCTGCCGGGGGTGACGGTGGAGGCGAGCAGTCCCGCGCTGATCGAGAAAGTGAAGTCGACGATCAGCAACGAAGCGGGGCAGTACCGAATCGTCGATCTTCGACCCGGCGTGTACACCGTCACGTTCAAGCTGACAGGGTTCACCACGGTGGTGCGCGACGGCATCATTCTCGAAGCCAATTTCACGGCGCCGATCAACGCCGAGATGCGAATCGGCGCGCTCGAAGAAAACATCACCGTCACCGGCGACAGCCCGGTGGTGGACGTGCAGACGAGCAATCGTCGCGAGCTGGTGTCGAAGGACTTGATCGAGACGCTCCCGACCGGCCGCAGTTTCCAGCTGCTCGCGGGCACGGTACCGGCGGTGAGCACGGGCGTCTTCGACGTCGGCGGATCGAGCGCGATGTGGACCGGCGGCAGCCTGCTGACGCACGGCTCGCAGACGCGTGATTCGCGCACGCTCATCGACGGAATGATCGCCGACGCGATGTTTGCCGGGGGCCAGTGCTCGTGCGTCTACGACAACGAGGCGCAGACGCAGGAAATCGCGGTGCAGGTCTCCGGCGGCGCCGCCGAGAACCAGACCGCCGGCGTGCTGGTGAACCGCATCCCGCGCACCGGCGGCAACCTGTTCAGTGGCGAGTTCATCGGGCTGTATGGGAACGAGCATCTGCAGGCCACCAACCTGACCGACTCGCTGCGCGCGCGTGGCATCCGGATCGGCGATCAACTCAACAAACTGTACGACGTCAATTACAGCCTCGGCGGCCCCATCGTTCGCGACCGACTCTGGTTCTTCGTCTCCGGGCGCAACTGGGCCTACAACAACTACGTCGCCAACGCCTTCAACCCGGACGGCAGCCAGGCGGTGGACGACAACAATCTCAAGTCGTTTCCCGCACGCATCACCGCCCAGCTCTCGCGCAAAGATCGCGTGACGACGCTCTTCGACTGGGCCAATAAGGTACGCGGGCACCGCGAGCTGAGCGCGCTCACGGCGCCTGAAGCATCCGCGTTCCAGTCGCAGCCGGCAACGCACATCGCGCAGGCGAAATGGACCTCGACGCTCAGTAACACGCTGCTGCTCGAAGCCGGTTACAACAACACCTACATCGGATCCCTCTACCGATATCGGCCGGAAGTCCGCATCGGCGCCTGTCACACGGCGTTCGCGCTCTGCCCGCCCGGCACCGACTACGGCGACATCTCGCACACCGATACGATCCTCGGAACGACGTGGCGTGCCGCACGGCCGACCGCGGTCGCCACTGCTCCCGCACACCAGCCAGGCACGTCGCATGTCGTCGTCGCGTCTCTCTCGTATGTCACCGGCGCGCACAACCTGAAAGTCGGCCTGCAGAATCGCTGGGGATGGCTGAAGGACCTGCGACAGAACGTCAATGGCGACATCATCCAGGAGTACAGCAACGGGCGCCCGTCGACAGTGTCGGTGCTGAACACGCCGCTCAACAACCGAACGAATCTGAACGCCGATCTCGGCATCTACGCGCAGGACACGTGGACCATCAAGCGAGTGAGCCTGAGCCCGGGCGTGCGCTTCGACTACTTCAATTCGTCGGTGCCGGAGATGTCGGTGCCCGCCGGACGATTCGTTCCGGCGCGCACGTTTGCGGAAATCAAGAACGTGCCCAACTGGAAGAACGTGTCGCCGCGAGTGGGCGCCGCCTACGACCTGTTCGGCAACGGGAAGACGGCGATCAAGGGGAATATCGGTAAGTACGTGCAGTCGGAAGGAACCGGCTTCGCCAACACTTACAACCCCCAGATCTTCTCGACCGATCGCCGCACGTGGACCGATCTCAACGGCGACGACATCGCCCAGGACAATGAGCTCGGGCCGCCGGGCAACCTCGCGTTCGGCATCAGGCGCAACCAGAACGCCGATCCGAACATCGAGCGGCCGTACCAGATTGTCGGCGACATCGGCATTCAGCATGAGCTGATCACCGGCTTTGCGGTGTCGGTCAGCTACAACCGCCGCCGCTACTCGAACACGATCTGGACCGACAACCTGGCGATCGATCCGTCCGATTACACGTTGATGACCGTGCCGGATCCGCGCGGCAACGGCCAGACGCTGCCGATTTACAACCTGAATCGAGCGAAGTTCGGCCTGGTCAACGAGCTCGACACGAACTCCAGCAGCAACAGGCGCGTCTACAACGGCGTCGACGTTGGCTTCAACTGGCGCATTCGCGGCGGAGCGACCCTCTACGGCGGCACGTCGACCGGGCGCGTGATGTCGAACACATGTCAGGTGGAAGATCCGAACTACATCAGCGCGCCCGTTCCCGATCGGCCGGCGTCAGGGCTGCGGTTCTGCGATTACGGCGACTTCGACGTGCCGTTGCTCACGCAGTTCAAACTGGTGGGCACGCATCCGCTGCCGTTCGGCGTTCGTCTGAGCGGGACGTTCCAGAGCCAGCCCGGAACCGAGCGCATCATCACTTACGAAGTTACGCGCACGCTCGTGCCGACGCTCGTGCAACCGCGCGTGCTCGTGCGCCTCACCGAGCCGGGAAGTACGTACAACGACCGCGTGAACCAGCTCGATCTGAGCGTCTCCAAGACGATCCGGACGAGGCGGGCGACCATTCAGCCCGAGGCGAGTCTCTTCAACGCCCTGAACAGGAATCCCGTGTTGTCGCAGGTGAACACATTCGGTCCCGCGCTGAACAACGTGCAATCGATCCTCGCGCCACGGCTGCTGCGGCTTGGGTTGACGATGAGGTTTTGAAGCAATTGTCGAAGGCAGATCGCGTCATTTCCCGGCGAGTCGCGCTTTCAGCTCCTCCTGCCAGTTCACGACCACGTTCACCGTGGACACGGCGGCGGAGGAGTCCGTGGCCGCGCCTTCTTTGATCATGAAGAAATGCTGACCGTCGCGCGAGACGTCGAAGCTGCGCCCAGCGTTACCGAAATACCACGGTCCGTCGAACAGCTTGGAAGCATTGCCTGCGGAGAAAGTTGGGGACGTCTCGACGGGCACCATCATCATTTCGGTGCGCGGGCCGAGATAAAACAACTCGCGTCCGCTTTTCGCCCACACAGGACGGCTGCCGCCACCCGTCGAAATCTGCCAGCGACCTTCCTGCGCGTTGGGAAATGGCCGCACGTATACTTCGTTCTGACCCGACTCGTTCGAGTAATACGTAACCCAGCGGCCGTCTGGAGAAATGTCGGCAGCCTCGTCGTTGAATGGAGTGGCGACCAGCGATCCGAGATCGTCGCGGCCCTTCGCGGACCGCGAAGGGTCGGCGAGGTTGAGCAGCTTGAGGTCGACGCTGTTCGAACCGACTTCCCTCAGGACCACCTGCTTGCCGTCCGGTGAGATGGCGGTCGGCCACTGCGGTTGTTCGGCGGTCGTCAGGCGGGCGACCGTGCCCGTTCCGTCCGCCGATTGCCAGAACAGGCTCTGCGCGCCAGCTCGAGATGACGAGAAGACGATGCGGCGGCCGTCGGGCGTCCAGAGCGGTGCCTGGTCGGACGCCGGATCGAACGTAAGCCGCGTCAACGTCTTTCTGCGAAGCTCCCAGATCCAGATGTCCGCTTCCTGCGCGCGCACGTCGACGGCGAGACGGTTCCCGTCCGGCGAGACGCGCACGAATCCGTAGGCACGAGGCGGCGCGTCAAGCGCCTCCTCTTTTCCGTGGCGATCGACCGACACGAGCGTTCGCCGGGGACCAACGGCATCGCCGCTCCCCACGATATACGCGAGCGTGCCGTTGCGCGAGATGGTGAATTCCGCCGGCCCCCTGCCTAGCTGACGCACACCATCGACGACCGGAACGGCATCGCTGGTCACCTGCAATGTTTCCACGTCGAATCGGACAGCGCGCAACGTGCCCAGCGCCGCGTACACCAGATACCCACCCTCCACGTAGCTGGCGTTCTCGCCGCCGCGAATGAGGACCTGCGACCGACCATTGGCCAGGTCGAGAACCGCGACCTCCGCGGTTTCCGCAGAACTGCTGGTGATCCTGAAGAGGACGGCATTACGCCCGCCGATAAAAACCGGATTCGCGTGATCGCGCTCGCCGCGCGCCGTGTCGGGCTTCGTGAGGAGCGTCGGCTCGCCCCCGCCTGCCGGGACGCTGAACAAACCGGTCGTCGGATCCGATGTCGCGAACACAATCGTGTTCTGCGGTCCCCACGTCGCCCCGCTCGGTTGTCCGCTGAACCGACACACCGTGATCGACGGTCCCCCGGTGACCGACACCTTCTTCAGTTCACCGTTCAAGAAGAAGCCAATCCACTGACCGTCGGGGGAGAAAAACGGGTACCGCCCGATCGTGCCGCGGATCGGAACCGGCTCGAGTCGGCCGACGTCGCGCAGGACCAGTTGCGCGCCGCCGCCACCAACGCCGAAGCCAAATTGTGAGCTGACGTAAACGATCCGTTCGCCGTTGGGCGATACGGCGACATTCACGTCGCCCCCGGCCGGAACGACTGGCACCGCCGGCGGCGGGGCGATTTCAAAGCGGACCGGCCTCGGCGCCGACGCGCCACGCCACGGCGCCCACATCGTGATGACCACGCCGACCGTGACGAGTGCCGCCGCGCAGAGCGTCCACGCCAGGACATCGCGCATTCCTCGTCGTTCGACCCTTGCGGGTGGTTTAGCGGCTGCGAACGATTCGAGCTGCGTCCCGTCATTGAGCAGGAACTGCGCCACCGCGATGTCGGCCATTCGCTGCGTGCGATCCTTCTGCAGACAGGAGGTCAGCAGCGCGCGAATCCGCGGCGGCACGTCGGCGGAGAGCGCCGACCACTCAGGCGACGACTTCAAGACGTTCGCGAGCGTGTCGGACACATCCTCACCCTCGAAGGCGCGTCGCCCGGTCAGCATTTCGTAGACGATGCACCCGAACGCCCAGATGTCGCTGCGCTTGTCCGCCGGTCTGCCCTTGGCCTGCTCGGGGCTCATGTAGGCGGCGGTTCCAAGCAACATCCCGATGCCGGTCATCATCGCCGGACTGGTGATGGTCGGCGAGATGGTTGCGGCTCCGGCGATCGACCCGGCGGGCTCCAACGCTTTCGCGAGACCGAAGTCGAGGACTTTCACGCTGCCGTCGGGCCGCAGCTTGATATTGGCGGGCTTCAGATCGCGGTGGATGATCCCCTGCTCGTGCGCGGCTTGGAGGACATCGGCGATCTGGCGCGCGACGGGCAGCGCCTCATCGAGCGACATCGGTCCGCGCGCAATCCGATCGGCGATCGTCTCGCCCTCGACCAGCTCCATCACCAGCGCGCGAACGGGCCGGTTAAAGCCAGTCCCTACATTTCCATCGTCGGGCCCACCTTCAGGTCGCCCTTCCTCGAGCCCATAGATCGCCGCGATGTTCGGATGATTGAGGGAGGCGAGCACGTGCGCTTCGCGCTCGAACCGCGCCAGACGCTCGGCATCGCTCGCGAAGACCTCCGGCAGGATCTTCAGCGCGACGTCACGGTGCAGCCGCGTATCCCGCGCCCGATACACCTCACCCATACCGCCAGCGCCGATGACATCAATCACCTCGTACGAGCCGATTCTTGTGCCGGCCGCTACTGACATCGTGATCAGTGATCTTTCAAATCCTCAAATCCTCAAATCCTCAAATCGAACATCGTCAAATGCCCAACTCTCCCATGCCACCGCTTCCTATGGCAGAGAGGACTTCGTACACCCCGATGCGAGTGCCGGTTGCCAGAGTCATTCGTGATCAGCGGTCTTTACGTAAGAGGATGTTTTTCGAACAACGCACGAAGCTGCCGCTCGGCGTCGGGATCCTCTTTCAACTCGAGCAAGGGCCGCAACTCCTCGAGCACCAGGCGCCGATCGAGTCGGGCACCTTGTCGCACGACGACGCCTTCGACGTCCAGCCAATCCTGCACGCGCCCCGCAAACGCCTTGAGCACGACCAGATCCTCCGCCGAGCATGTCACGAGCATGGTGCCCGGTTCGATGGCAAACGGGCTCGACCTCTCGATCAGCCGCTCCTCGAACGGAAGGCCGGCCAGCGAAATGTCGATCGGCACGCCGTCGGCGGTTTCAACGAGGACGACGCGGTGTTGGAGCGCGAATTGCCGGGCGTTCTCCATCCTGCCGCGATACTGCGCGAGCAGGGGGTCGACGAACCGTTCCTCGCCGCCCAATCCGGTCAGGATCGTAAAGTCGACGTCCCGCGTCAGACGCGGCTCGCCCCAGCGTTGAACGGCGACGCCCCCGATAATCGCGCTCCTCCAGCCCCGTCCGACGCAAAAGGCCTGGACGTCTGCGGCCGCGGCAAACAGGCCGTTCACCGACGGGCCATCCGCTGAAACAGTCGCTGTTGCTCGACCAGGCCGGACCATTCACGCCGCTCGACGTCGATCGGAAAACGTCGCCCCCATTCGAGCAGCCGATCCGAGGCGCGAAGCGCGCGCGCATCATCGATCGTGGAGAGCTCCTGCCAGCGGAGCTGCTCGAGCACACGTCCAGTCTCCGCCCATCGCCGCACATACTGGCGGGCAGCGTCGCCGATCAGCAGCTCGCCGGGTCGTTCGCTCGGTTCGACCATCGTTGAATGCCTGGTAGCAAAACTCTCCACTACCTCCCTGACCCGCGCTGGTTCAAGTCTTCCAGTTCTCGATGACGAAAATGCCGGGACGAGGCGGCAGCTGAGCGCTCGAATGTGAGCGTGCGCCTTCCGCTCGGCGAGGGCGCGGTGGCCACGCCGCCCGACCGGTCCGAACATGCCGAACGATCCGAACGCGTGGTCGATGTGGCAGCGCCGTCCACCTGGCCGTTTTCGTCAGCACGAGAGCGGGAGCGCCTGCGTCACATCCGCATGGAAGATCTCCGGCTGGATCTTCAGCGCGACGTCGCGATTGAGCCCGCGTATTACTCGCTCTCCGCGGCGACCTCTGAACAGGCGAGTCGAAGGGGCAGCCCGTCGGACCGCCGCAAGCCGATCAGCCGCTGGCGCGGATCAGCGCGAGCGCCTCCTCCGCCGCGCCCCAGCCGAGAATCGCGACGTCCTTTCCCTCGAGCGCGCCCGCCGCCCGCGTAAACTCGACGCATTCCTCCCGCACCCGCTCCGGTATATCGGTGACGCGCCGCCACTCCGCCTGCCGCCGCGCCGCAACCGGCACTCCCAATACGCGATCGTTGCGCTGACGTTTCGACGCGTCGAAATTCGATGCGTTCTGCTCGATTCTCAACACGCCGACCGCCCGGCATACGACGACGACGCCGGGGAACGCCGCGACGTCCCACATCACGAATGCATCGAGCGGATCACCGTCGGGCCCCCGGGTCGACGGGACGAAACCCCAATCGAACGGAAATACCAGCCCGATTGGCAGCGGCCGCGAAATGCCCATCGCCTGCAGACGCTCGTCATATTTCAGCTTCAGCGATGTCCCGCGGGGCGACTCGATGACGACATGAAAGTTTTCGGCGTCGACGAATGCGGGGATGGTGAGAAGGCTCATGTGGCGTCCGGTCGGTCCCGTCTGACGCGGGAGCTCGATCAGCGCAGCGTCAGCTTCTGCACGCGGAAATTGCCGACCTCGCCGACGTAGAGCGTGTTCTCGCTGCGGCAGTCGATCGCGCTGACGGTCCCGAACTCTTTGAGCAGCTTTCCTGCCCGGCCGAACTTGCCGATCACCGTTCCGTCGAGGCGCATCTTGTAGATCTCACCCGCGGTATCGAGATCGGTCGGCGGATTCGAGTTCGACACGTAGATCACCTGATTGGCTCCCGGCGTAATGCAGATCGCCTGGGCGTTGCCGACGTTGGCGATCTCCCGCTGATACGCGCCGTTGTTGTCGAACACCTGGATGCGGCCGTTGCCCGCGTCGGCGGCGTAGACGTTGCCGCGTGCATCGACCGCGATGCTGTCGACGTCGGCGAACTGGCCAGGCGCGTTGCCCTTCTGTCCCCATGATTTGACGAACACGCCATCCTTCGTGAACTTGGCAATGCGCGCGTTCCCCCGCCCATCGGCGACGAAGATGTTGCCTTGCGCGTCCCAGGCGACGTCGGTCGGACGATTGAACACATCCTGCGGCGCTCCCGCACCAGCCGCACCGCCACGGCCACCGCCTCCGCCTTCACCTCCGCCACCGCCACCGCCACCCGCGCCACCGGCGCGCGGCGGATTGTTGACCGATTCCGGTTTGCGACCCAGCAGCATCGCGACGCGTCCCTGCGCATCGAACTTCATCACCATGTTCGACAGCTCGTCGACCACCCACAGGTTGTCCTGCGGATCGACGCGCACCTGCGCCGCGAACAGGAACCCGTAGACGCCTTGTCCGAGCTCGCGCGTGAACTTGCCGGTGCGATCGAACTGGAACAGACGCGATCCGCCATGCGTAAAGGGGCGCGCCGTCGCCATCGACAGCGTGGGATGGCCGGTGCGCGTGTAGACGAAGATGTCGCCGCGTGAATTGGTGGCGACGCCGCCCACTTCGCCGAGATAGATGTCATCGGGCAGGGTCAGCGCGTTTGCCGCCGAATCGAAGTTCATCACCGGCGCATTCTGGGCGGCGAGCGGAATCGCGACCGACCACAGAGGCACAGAGACACAGAGGATCTTGATCACCGAGAAGAGATGGCTCTGTCTCCTCTCCGTCTCTGTGGTTCGTGTTACCGGGGCCGCCATCGCATATGTGAAAGGTTTCATCAACGTTCTCCTCATCTCGCCTGGCTCGCCGCAGGCGTGGCGGAGGCGGCTGACGCAGTGCGCGACGGCGCCGTCTGCAGGACGTATTTCTGAACGCGCCATGACTCGATCTCGCCGAGGATGATCTCGTTCGGGTTGCGGCAGTCCATCATGTGGACGACCTGAAATCCCGGCGGCACCTTGCCCGGCTTGCCGAACTTGCCGAGCACCGTTCCGTCCAGCTCCGTTTTGTAGATTTCGCCGGTGTTCTCCCACGAGCCCGGCGGATTGCCGTTCGGGTTCGAGTTGGAGTGGAAGACGTACTGGTGCGGGCCGGGCGAGATGCAGAGCGTCCATCCGGTGCCGAGATTGGTGATCTCCTTGATCGGCTTCAGATTGTTGTCGAGCACCTGATACCGGTTGTTGGTGCGATCGGCGACCCAGACGTTGCCACGCTCGTCGACCTGCAGACCGTGCGGCAGGTTGAACTCGCCGAGCTCCTTGCCGGCCTTCTCGCTGCCCGCCTGCGCCACGAATCGACCGTTCTTGTCGTACTTGACCACACGATTGTTGCAGTAGCCGTCGGAGATGAAGATGTTGCCCTGCGGGTCCCACCCGATGTCGGTAGGCCGGCAGAGGATGTATTTCTCCGCCGGCTTGTTGGGACCGGCCGGGAACACCACCGGACCATCAACGGCCGGCGGTCGGCGGCCGATCACCATCAGCACCTTGCCTTCGGGGCTGAATTTGGTGACCAGGTTCGTGCCTTCGTCGACGGTCCAGATGTTGTCGTCCTTGTCCACGCGAACCGAATGGGCGAATTCGAAGCCGTAGTAACCCTTGCCGATCTCCTTGACGAAGTTGCCATTGCGATCGAACTGGAACAGGCGCGTCGTATCACGACGGTGATAGACGTAGATGTTCCCCTTCGAATCGGTCGCAACGGCGACCGACTCGCCGAGGTATTCGCCCGCCGGCAGCTTGAGGAAGTTCGGCACGGGACGTGAACGGAATGTCCGGCACGCCGGTGATCGTCGCCTTCTGCTGGGCGGAGGCGGAGCCGAGGGCGAGCAGCGTGAACAGGGCGCACGCGCAAGCAAAGTGGTGTTTCATGCGGCGCAGCGTATACCAGCAGCCGCCGTCGTGACCAGAAGGTTGTTCGACAAACGGATTGGGAAGTGAGGCGGATTATACGCACCGGCGCTGGCGCCGGTGCCGGACGCGCCTCGGCGTCAGAGGCCGAAGTGCAGGCCGACGCCGACGTAGGAGATGTCGTCCTGGAAGAATTGGCCGTACGGAGAAGGGCCCTCGTAGATTTCCAGCATCAGCGTAATCAGCCGGCCCGGATGTGTCCCTGGACCGGGGCGGCCGAGCTCGAGTCCAACGCGGACACTGGTGGCGGGCGACCAGTCGTGCCGTTCCGTCGCCTTCAGATCAACTCCGCCCACCAGTTGCACGCGTCGCGCCCGGCCACTGCGTAATTCCGCGCCCGCATGGAACAATTTCACCGGCAGCGTATCGGGTTCGCGCCGAAACACACGCTCGCCGCCGGCGTACACGCGAAGCGGTCCCAGCTCCTGCGACGCCAGCAGTTCCGCCGATTCGAACGAGAGATTCTCACGGACGATCTCGTTGTTCTCGCGCAGCAGGTACTCGTCACCCAGATGCGAGCTCTGGTGATAGACCTTGGTGCGGATGCTGAAGCCGCTGCGCCGCAACGTGAGTGGCAGACCGATGACGTAATCCGCGTTGATCAAATCGTTGGACGCGGAGCCGAGATCGAATTGCGCGAAGATACTGCCGATGACGTCGAGTTGAACGCCCTCACCCGCGCGCGGGCCTCCCCAGCGGACCAACCCGAAGCTGTCGGCCAGGCCGACCGAACCGATCGTCGTGTAATGGCCGGAGGGGTCGTCCAGCGATCGGAACTTCCCTCGTAGAAGACTGGCGAAGGATCGCGGTTCTTTCGGGTCGGCGAGCAGCGCGCAGAAGATCTGGTCGTCGGGGAGCAACACGGTCCCTTGGGCCTGCTCTTCGTGCACGCCGGTTCCGCACCGCGGCGCGTCCGGCGTTTGCGCCACAGCCGAGCGGCCGAACGCGAGCACAGCCAACGTCGCCCACGCGCACGACAAGCGGCGGCAATTCGTCATCAGCGTGACCTTCTGCGGAACGGGAGCAGCGCCCTGATGCGCGCGTCGCGCAAGTAGAGACCCGCCCACGCGAGGACGGCGGTCGTGAACGGGACCAGCGGCGGATTCAGTTCGCCGATGCGCATGTACGACGCGATGGCGCCGCCCATGTAGCCGGTGAGGAGCACGGCGCCGAGCACCGCCGTCTGTGGAATCACATACAACGCGATCGCGATGAGCTGCAACGATGCGATGCGTGGCAGCGCATCCACCATCCAGCCGATCCGTCCCCACTCGCGCACGTACCAGGGGTTCTCGGTCAGTTTCCAACGCGCGCTCATCATCACGATCAGCACGGGCGCCACGGAGACGAGCCTCCCCAACCAGATCATCCACGCAGGCGATCGCGCCACGGGGTGCGTCTGATCAGCGACCGTATCCATGCAAACACCTCGCGTGCTATCAAGAATCAGGCCGACCTCAGGGGCGACGCAGCTCGCGCGTCAGCCACGCACGTGCCAACCTCCAGTCGCGCACGACGGTCTGCGGCGATACCTGCAGCACGTCGGCAGCCTCTTCGACGGTGAGACCGCCGAAAAAGCGCAGCTCGATCACCTGGGCGCGGCGCGGGTCCACGCGCGCCAGCGTTTCCAGCGCGTCGTCGAGGGCGCACAACTGCTCCGCCCGTTGCGACTCGGGCGCCGGCATCCCATCGAAATCAACCGCCGTGGAGTGCTCGACGCGCTCGGCACCGCCGCCGCGTTTGGTGGTGAGCCGCGCGCGTGCGGCGTCGACCAGCATGCGCCGCATGATCTGAGCGGCGACGGCGAAAAAATGTCCGCGATCCTGCCACTCGATCCCGGCAACGTCGACCAGTCGCAAGAACGCTTCGTGTACGAGCGCGGTCCCCTGCAAGGTGTGTCCGGCGCGTTCGTGCCGCATGTAGCGCCGGGCCTGACGGCGCAGCTCACCATAGATGAGCGGCGTCAGCCGATCGAGCGCAGTCCGGTCGCCGCGACCCCACGCCCTGAGGAGAACCGTGATTTCGTGCGGCGCGCCATCCGACACCGTCGCTTTCCCACGGTCCACGCGCCAGATTGTAATTCTCGAGGCAAATTCTCGCTTACCCGGGAAGAGCGTGGCAGAATCCGCACCGATGAACCGCGACCATTGGCAGCGGGTCGCTCGTGTATATGAGCGCGCGCTGGACGAGGATCCATCGCGGCGCGCCGCAGTGGTCGCCGCGGCGTCCGCCGACGATGAGGACGTGGGGCGCGAAGTCGAAGCGCTCCTTGCAGAAGACGCTTCTGCCAGCCTGCTGGACTCTTCGGTGTGGGACACGGCTGCGGGGCTACTGGACCCGGGGCCCGACCTGGCGCAAGGAAGCTCGCTGGGGCCCTACCGGATCGAGGGCGTCATCGACGTCGGCGGCATGGGCGAAGTGTATCGAGCCATCGACACACGCCTCGATCGGGTCGTCGCCATCAAGATTCTGCCCGCCGCCTTTGCCAGCAATCCGCGTTTCCGCGAACGGTTCGAACGCGAAGCGCGCGCGATTGCCGCGCTCGGGCATCCCCACATTTGCGCGCTGTACGACGTTGGCCGCGAGCGGGTCCGCGGCGCACCTGGCGACGAGGCGCTCGACTTTCTCGTCCTGGAATTCGTCGAAGGAGAAACACTCGCCGCCCGTCTGCGTCGCGGTCAGTTGCCGATCGCCGAGGCGCTCCGCTATGCCAGTCAAATCGCGGAGGCGCTTGCCGCCGCGCACCGACGCGGCGTGATTCATCGCGATCTCAAACCGAGCAACATCATGATCGCCGGCAGCGGCGCCAAACTGCTCGACTTCGGCCTCGCCAAGCTGGAGGTTCGGTCGCAAACCTCCACGGAACTGACGACCGACGGAGCGATCCTGGGCACGTTCCAGTACATGGCGCCGGAACAGGTCGAAGGACGAGCTGCCGATGCGCGGACAGACATCTTTGCGCTCGGCGCCGTGATCTACGAGATGATCACTGGCCACAAGGCGTTCGCGGGAACGAGCCGGGCCGCGCTGATCGGCGCCATCCTGAAGGACGATCCCCCTCCGCTGTCGCGCGACCAGCCGCTCGCGCCGCCGCTTCTCGATCACATCGTGCGGCGCTGCCTCGCCAAGGACCCGGAGGAGCGATGGCAGAGCGCCGCCGACCTCGCGCGTGAGCTGCGGTGGGCGGCGGAGAGACCCGCAGCCGCTGGCCGACGATCCCTGCGGCCGTTGCGTGCCGCAGCGGCCTTCACGGTACTCGTTGCCGCTGTATCCACTGCGGCGTTTCTGTATCTCCGATCCGATCGTCCGGTGGCGCGGCCGTATCGCCTGTCAGTGGTGCTGCCGGAGGGCACCAGCGTTATCCCGGTTGGCCCGACATCGCGCTTCGCCTTGGCCCCCGATGGCCAGCGCCTCGCGTTCGTCGCCAGCCGGGAGGGCGTCGTCTCGCGCCTGTATGTCCGCCGCCTCGATCGTCTCGAGGCGGAGGAGATCGCCGGAACGGAAGACGCGCAGTTGCCATTCTGGTCACCCGATGGCAGCAGCGTTGGATTCATCGCGGGAGGAGCGCTGAAGCGCGTCGATCTCGACAACGGCTCGATTCGGACGCTGACGAGCACCGCGGCGAGAACGCCGGCCGCATGGAGCCACGCCGGGGTGATTCTGTTCACTCCGACACGCACGTCGAGACTGCACCGCATTGCCGCATCCGGCGGCAGCCCCGTCGCGGTCACGATACCCGATGCACGAGCAAACGAGCTGGCGCATGTCGCGCCCGTATTCCTGCCGGATGGCAACCGGTTCTTTTACGTGGCCCTCACCGGCACTCCGAGCGGACGCACCGTCGCTGCTGCCACCTACCTTGCCGGCCTCGATGATCGCGGAAACAGACGCCTCGTGCTGAAGCCGGGATCGAACGTCGCCTACGCGAACGGACATCTCCTCTATGCGCGTGAATCAACGCTGGTGGCGCAGCCGTTCGACCTGCAGCGGCTCGAGCTGACGGGTGAGCCGCTCGCCGTCGCGGAGCGTGTGACGCACGGCGGATACCTCGCCTACGGTCAAGGATTGGCGTTCTCCGCATCGGAGGAAGGCACGATCGCCTATCAGACCGGTGAGCCGGCGGTCGAATTGACCTGGTTCGATCGAAGTGGTCGCAAGCTCCGTGCAGTCGGTGAGCCATTGCCGCCCGACGCCTTCGCAGACGTCGCGTTGTCGCGCGATGCCCGAGCCGCTGCGGTGACGACCTACGACGCGCGCGCGCAGGCGTTCGTGTTGTGGCGCTACGACCTGGAGCGCGGATTCAAGACGCGTCTCGCATTCGACGGCCTGGACCATCTCGCGCCGGTCCTTTCGCCGGGAGCTCAGCGAGTGGTCTTCGCGGCACGCCGTCGGGGACCTCTCGATCTGTTCGCGCGGGCAGCGGACGGCGGTGGAAGCGACGATCTGTTGCTCGCCGACGATCGAGATAAGTACTCGATGAGTTGGTCGCCTGACGGCCGGTTCCTGCTCTACGTCGTCAATCCGCCCGGCGAGCTCTGGGCGATGCCGCTGATCGGGGATCGGCGACCGTGGCCAGTGATTCGCGGCGCGTTCAGCGTGCCCTCGGCGCAGCTCTCGCCTGACGGGCGCTGGATAGCGTACGCATCGACCGAGTCGGGCCGCTCGGAGATCTATCTCACCGAGTTTCCACGTCCTCGCACCAAGCGGCCGATCACCGTCGGTGGCGGCACGCATCCGCGCTGGCGCGGCGACGGCCGGGAGCTCTTCTTCCGCGCGAGCGGCAAGATGATGGCCGCCGAGGTCGTGCCGCAGACCACGGGCGTGACCGTCGGCGCTCCACACGAGCTGTTCGAGCTGAGGGAAATGATGGCCGCGGGAGGCAGCTCCCGTTACTCCTACGACGTCACAGCAGATGGCCAGCGCTTCCTCATCGGGATGCGGTCGGTGGCGGGCGAACAGAGCGTCGGGCGAGGGGAATGGGCCCGCTCGATCACGCTTCTGATCAACTGGCCTGCCGGCCTCCGCAACAAGTAACTGCGACGATTAGCGGTCGCCGCCTCATTTCTCGCTTACCTGAAGGGAGTCGGAGTGAGGCATTCTCCAGTCGTTCGCCTCGGCGTCGCTGCCGTCGCGTGTTCCGTTGTCACGACCGCGTACAGCTGGGCACAGCCGTCGGGGCCGCACATCGGCACAGCGTCCGCCGCTCGCGGCAGCATTCCGCGGACAGCAGATGGTCACCCCAATCTCGAGGGCTACTGGTCCTTCGGTACCGCGACTCCCCTCGAGCGACCGCCGCAGGTCTCAGGCCGGCCGTTCTTTGCCGACGACGCAGAGGCGGAACGATTCGAGACGGAAAACGAGGCCCGTCGACAAGCGCTGCGAGCAGAGCGACTCGGCGTCGAGGAAGTACGGGAAGCCGAACGGCCGTTCGTCATTGTCGACGGACGGAAACTGACATCCCTGATCGTCGATCCCCCCGACGGGAGAATTCCGTACATCGCGCCTGAACGGCAACAGCGTCTGCTGCCCGAACGCTATGACGGCCCCGAAGACGTTCCGCTGAGCGAGCGCTGCCTCAGTGGTGCGTCGGGTGTGCCTCTGTTTCCCGCGGCAGCACCTCCGAACGTGCAGGTCTTCCAGAGTCCTGATCACCTCGTTCTGCTGCAGGAGTTCGGACCTGAGATTCGAATCATTCCCTTCGATGGACGGAAACACGTCTCGGGAGCCATTCGCTCATGGTCCGGCCACTCGAGCGGACACTGGGATGGCGACACGCTCGTTGTGGAGACGACAAACTTTCGCGCTCGGCTCCAACAGCGGGCAGCGAGCAATCGCTTCGATCGCAACCTCCGGCTCGTTGAACGACTCACGCTCACTGCCGCGAACGTCATCTGGTACGAGGTCACCATCGACGATCCGACCTTGTTCACCCGCACCTGGACCTTGCGGTTCCCCATGCGGCGCAAGAACGAACAGGTACTGGAGTTCGCCTGCCATGAGGGCAATTACTCTCTGGCAAACGTTCTGCGAGGCGCGCGGGCACAGGACCGCGCCGCAGGTGCCGGGAATGCTATCGATCAAAAGTAGCGCGGCGTGCGCGTTGGCGATGGCCGCTACGCTGGCGAGCGGCGCACCGGTGAGTGGACCGCAGGACGCGCGTTCCGGACCCCGGGCGGTCATTCCGCGAACCTGGGACGACGCCGCGGTGCGAACGCTGGAACTGCCGCTGGCCGACGGCCGTTATTCACCCGTCCACGTGAGCGCCGACTACTACTACCGGATGCCCGTGCGTCCAGTGTTCAAGAGCTATCCGATCTACGCGCCTGGACGGGCGCCGGCCGGCTACATGGAGTGGCTCGCGCAACAGGAACCGCAGATCGTTTTTGACGCCGCTACGTTGAAGACTGAAGCTGATTGGATCCAGGCCGGCGAGCTCGTGTTCGACGCGCCGATCGCGTTCACGCCTCTGACCGCTTCCGCTCCGAATGATCCCGCGTTCTATCGGATTGCAGGCACGCGTCTGGCCCAGGACGGGACATATCCCTACCAACGCTACGTCGTGCGGAAGAAGGGCACGATCGACGTTGGTCTCAACGCCTGCGGTCTGTGCCACACGCGGGTGATGGACGACGGCACGATCGTGAAAGGCGCGCAGGGCAACAGTGCGCTCGGCGGAATCGCCGCGTTCAACGCCAGCCGGAACGCCCGCACGCCGCCGAATCTGGAACCGGCGCGCCGGACACAGTTCATCAACTTCGGCGTGCCGTGGCTGCAGCCGGACCCTCTGCCGCCGATCGAGTCGCTCGACCAGTTCGTCGCGAGCCGGGCGGCGATTGTGCCCGGAATCAGCGCACGCGAAGGCACCAGTCCTCGCTATCCGGCGCAGATCCCCGACCTGATCGGCGTCAGGGATCGCCGCTATCTCGATCACACCGGCCTGGTCCAGCATCGCTCCGTCGGCGATCTGATGCGCTATGGCGCTCTCAACCAGGACACGCAACTGCTGGCCCGCTACGGTGATTTCATTCCGGCGGGACAGGATTTCCGTGTCCTGCCCGATCCCGGCACCCGCTCCCGCTACAGCGACGAGCAGCTCTACGCGCTGGCGCTGTTCATCTACTCGCTGAAGCCACCGCCAAACCCGAACAGGTTCGATGCGCTGGCCGCGCGCGGACAGAAAATATTCGAAAACCAGCGCTGCTCCAGCTGTCATACGCCACCGCTGTATACGAACAACAAGCTCACATCCGCTGAGGGCTTCGCCCTTCCGGACGACCACCGGACGAAATTCGACGTGCTGCCGATCTCCGTGCGCACCGATCCGGGTCTGGCGCTGAAGACGCGGCGCGGCACCGGCTATTACAAGGTGCCGTCGCTCAAAGGTGTGTGGTACCGCGGGCCGTTTCAACACAATGGCGCCGTTGCCACCCTGGAGGACTGGTTCGATCCCCGGCGGCTGCGCGACGACTACGTGCCGACAGGGTTCAAGCCGCACGACGTGAAAGCGCAGGCTGTAAAGGGTCATGAATTCGGTTTGCAGCTCTCGGCGGACGACAAACGGGCGCTGATCGCGTTTCTGAAGACGCTTTAAGACCTGGCTTCGCTGAATTGAGACCGCTATCACCCCGTGCGACACACCGAGGCAGCGGGAATCAGCACAAGCGGAATTTTTGCTTGATTGCGAGGTTCTCCCGACGCCACGAGTACGAACCGTGGCTACAGCGAGGACCAGGCTTGCCATACGCTGGATGTGCTTGGTGGCCACGACAGCGACATGCTCGCGCCACGGGTGCAGAAGATGAACCCATGAAACGCGCAGTCACCGCAATCGCACTCGCCTTCTGCTTGGGTATCAGCGCGCCCGCCGCACTGACGGCCCAACGCGATCGGTCCCCGACGACACCGTCCGCGGCGCCGCGGACGCCATGGGGCGATCCGGACCTGCAGGGCGTGTTCAGCAACGAGCATGAAATCGGCGTTCCCATGGAGCGGCCCGAGCGCTTTGCCGGACGCACGCTCGACAGCATCACACCGGCGGAGCTCGCCGACTTCGCTCGCGAGTTGAACGAATCACGTCAGCGCCGGTTCTCGGACAACGCGGCGTTCGCCGGGCTCAGTCCACAGCGGTTCGGTCTGAAGCCGACGCGGCCATGGCTGATCGTCGATCCACCGGATGGGAAGATTCCGCCGTTGACGGCGCTCGGCGAGCAGCGCCGACGGGCGTACGCAGAACGGGTCGCGCGAGTGCCGGCCGCGGCCCAGGACAGCAACCTGTGGTATCGCTGCATCAGCATCGGCGTGCCGCGCTCGATGATGCCGATGGAGGATGGCGCCGCCTACCGGATCGTCCAATCCCCCGGCTACGTCGCCATTCAATACGAGATGATGCACGAGGCGCGCGTGATCCCGGTCGACGGGCGGCGGCATCTCGGGCCTGCCATCGGGATGTACATGAGTGACGCACGCGGGCACTGGGACGGCGACACGCTCGTCGTCGAGACGACCAACTTCAAGGGCGAATTCCAGATGACCAGTGCGGCGGGAAAGGAGCTGCGAATCATCGAACGTTTCAAGCCTGAGGCGAGCGGCAGTCTCGAGTGGGCTGTGACGATCGACGATCCGACCGGCTGGACCAGACCGTGGACGTTCGCGATGCCGCTGGAGCGAGTGGCCGAGGACCAGGGACCGCTCGAGAACGCCTGCCACGAAGGCAACTACACCCTGCGCCACATCCTGAGCGCCGCGCGCGCCGAGGAACAGCAGGAGTCGAGACCGTCGCGTTAAAGAGCGTCGAGATCCGCGAGATCTCTCGGCCGCCCGGTCGCGCGCTTGTTGCGGACGAACGCCTCGCGACCGATGAAGTCGACCACGAGATCGCCGAACCGGCCCGATTCGCGATCGGGCCACGCTTCGTCGAACGACACATCCGTGAGCTCCGTCAGGATATCGATTCGCCTGGGCGGCACACCGATCTGGAAGACGATCCCGGGACGGGCGAAGTCGTCTTCCGCCACGTCGTGCAGAGGCGCACCGAAGGCGGCGAGCGCGCGCATGATCCGCGGCGCGTTGGTTGGGGTTGGATCGACCCACACGTCGAGGTCGCCAGTTGCGCGCGGGCGCCCGTGATGAGCGAGCGCATATGCGCCGACGACGAGGAAGCGGACGTCAGCGGCGGCGAACGCTCGCAACAGATCGACGAAGTCCGGGTTCATCCGGCCGTCCAAGCAATTCGAACTGCTCGACCGACAACTGCCAGGCCAGCAACACGCGCTCGTGCGCGGGCATCTGCCGCCAGAACTCAGCATCGTGCCGGTCCGCCTCGGCGTTGGACGAAAAGCGGCGCGCCGTGACGCGACGCCGCGACGAACGGACCGAATCGTCCACAGCGGCATTATAGGGGGCGCGCAGGCATGCCCGGCATTGCGGCGCGCCATGTCCGATCCTGACGAAGATCGTCCACACGCCGACGCTGCTCGGGTTCATTCAGGAAGCGCGCGGTGGTGGAGCGATGGAGGGATCGATCGGGGCGTCAACGCCCCGGCGGGCAGATCAGAGGAATCACATCCCGCTTATTGCGCCGATACACCCGGAAGGCACGTTCGTCTATGGTAATCAGCGAGTGACGGGGATAGATTTCGCTCATCCGGACGAGGCACAGGTCCGCGAGATCCGGATTGCGATCCGCGTAGCGTTGGGCGAGTGCCGCCAGCCGCGCCAAGTGATCGTCGCAGGCGAAGGCGACCGGCACGAGGCCCTCGGTAACCATGGCGAGTACCAAGGCGGCGCTCTGCAGATGAAGAGCCGCGTCGGCCAAAACCGGTTCGCACGTCAACACTGGGTCGGTCACGCGCGCGGCCAGCGCCACCGCCCATTCGTGATGGGCATCCCTGCGGTTGCCGAAACGCCACCAGGAATCCGGTGTCGGCGATTGCTTTCACCCGCGTGAAAAGCCCTTCCGCGACGACAGGTCCCTCGCGCCGCGCACCGCGCCGGCGAGCCGCATGAACGACTGTCTATTCTCGGTCCGTGCTCGCGTCAGCTGATCGCGCACGATCTGGCCCTGCGACATGCCCGTCTTCCTTGACTGGGCCTCGAGCCACGCAGCGAGATCCTTGTCAATACGAACCGTAATTGGATGACCCATCTGACACGATCGTCACACAGCGCGTCGCCCGGTCGGCACCCACGACGACCGGCGATGTCGTGGAATTCGAAGCCCTCTCGCGACGGCGACAGACGATTCAGGCATCGCCCTCGGAACGGCAGCAACGCGCGGAGCCCGCGGGTCGCACAATACAATCCCGTTCACGCGAGCACGGCTGTCGTGAACGGGACTAGCGGCGGATTCACCTCGCTGCCCGCGATTCGAAGAACTTCTCGTAATCAGGCGGGAAATGGAGCCGCGCCACCAGTTCCGCGAACCGCCGGTCGCCGCGCAGGTCGTCGAAGATCGGGTCGATCACCATGTGGGCGCGATTTTCGTGCGAGTCCAGCGACGCGGCCAGCCATTCCAGAGCGTGCGTCTTGTCGCCCAACGCCGCATAGAGATACGCGATTCCACGACGTTCCGGCTTGTGGCCGGGAGCGGTCAGCGTTTCAAGGATGCGCAACGCTTCAGGGCGGTTTCCGGCGCGCGCGTACGACGCCGCCAGCAGTGCGGAGTTCTGAAACTCGGGGCCATTCAGCTCGTTCACAGCCTCTCGTAGCCGCCCGGTGGAACGATATACGCCCGATAAGATCACGTGAGCGAGGTACGACCGGTCATCGAGCTCGAGCGCCTGGCGCAGGCGCGCCTCGGCTTCGCCGTAACGACGGCCGAAATACAGCACCAGACCGTGCGTCGCGTGCGCAGGCGCCGATTGCGGGTTTCGCGCCAGCGCTTGCTTGATCGTGGCTTCCGCTTCGGAGATCCGGCCCATCGAGGCGAGCACAATCGAGTAGCAGAAGCAGCTGTCCAGACTGCCCGGATCGATGTCGACGGCCCGTCGAAATTCCGTCTCCGCGCCCTGCCAGTCCCAATCCGCACGGCCCTTGATGCCACCCATCGCGGCGTGCGCCTCGGCGAGCTCGGGATCGAGTTGCACTGCCTTGATGGCGGCGTCTCGCGCAGCCGCTGCCGCCTCTTCGTCATTGAGGAGATTCCACACCAGGGACAGTCCTGCGTACGCCGGGGCGTAGTCAGGCTGCAGCCGCAGGGCCTGCCGATAGTGCTCGACGGCCTGGCGCAGACTCGGGTCGTCGCCGCGCCAGCGATAGTAGTTCCCGACCAGCACTTCGTCGTGCGCGCCGGCGTTGATGCTGGGTGTGCGGTCCAGCCGGGCAGCAACGGCCGGCGAGAGTTGAAGCTGAATTTTATCGGCGATCGCCTTGGCCACGTCGCTTTGCAGCTTCAGGACGTCGGAGAGATCCTCATCGAAGGTCCCTGCCCAGAGGTGCGCATCGGTTGCAGCGTCGATCAATTGCGCGGTGACGCGGACCCTGCCCTCGGCGCGTCGGACCGATCCCTCGAGGATGACATCGGCGCCGAGCTCGCGCCCGATTTCGGGAATGGATTTGTGCGTGCCCTTGTAACGCATCACCGACGTGCGCGAGATCACGGTCAGCGGCCGGACCTGGGTGAGCGTCGCAATCAGCTCTTCGGTCGTTCCATCGGAGAAATACTCCTGCGCGGGATCGCCCGAGAGGTTCTCGAGCGGCAGCACCGCGATCGTACGCATCGCCGCTTCGGTGTCGGTTGCGGCGTCTGAGCGCATCCGCCAGATTGCCGCGAGACCGGCCGCGAGGATCAGGGCAGCCGCTACTGGCCATAGCCAGCGAGTGCGCCGGCGCGTGCCGGGTGTGAGCACTACATCATCGAGCTCGGAGCGTGCGTCGGCGACGTCACGCAGCCGGCGCCGTACGTCTTTCTCCAGGCACCGTCCGATCACGTGGCGAACCGCCGGCGAGTGGATGGCGGCGAGCGCCGCCGAATCCGGCCCGCCCTCCACGATCGCCGCCAGCGTGTCGGTGACGGTGCGCCGAGCGAACGCGGCTCGTCCCGTGAACATCTCGTACAGCACGCAGCCGAACGCCCACACGTCGGTTCGCTTGTCCACTGCCAGTCCGCGTGCCTGTTCAGGACTCATGTAGGCGGCGGTGCCGACAATGTGCCCCTCGCGCGTGGCATCGACCGTCACCGTTGCGGTGCGTGAGGTCATCGGATCGGTGCCACTGGCAGCGATCATCTTTGCCAACCCGAAGTCGAGCACTTTGACGGTGCCCTGCGGCGTCAGCTTGATGTTGGCCGGTTTCAGGTCGCGGTGGACGATCCCCTTTTCGTGCGCGGCATCGAGGGCGTCTGCGATCTGTCGCGCGATCGCCAGTGCCTCGCCCTCCGGCAGCGCGCCGGCGCGTGCGATACGGTCGGCAACTGTTTCGCCCTCCACCAGCTCCATCACGATCGCGTGCAGCCCATCCGCCTCCTCGGTCGCGTGAATGGTGGCGATGTTCGGATGGTTCAGCGACGCGAGCAGGCGCGCCTCGCGCTCGAAGCGCGCGAGGCGGTCTGGATCGGACGTGAACTCGGCTGGCAGGATCTTGACGGCGACATCACGCCCGAGCCGTGTATCGCGAGCGCGGTACACCTCGCCCATGCCACCGGTACCGAGAAGGGTCCCGATCTCGTATTGCGCGATCCGCGTGCCGGAAACCATTCGCGTTTCCATGGTCACCGCTCTGCTGTCGACCCGAGGATACTGACGCTGGTTGGCCCAATCACAACATGCATTCCGCGGATTGATCTGCCGTCACTCCCGCGCGCCACCGCGTTCGATCAACACCACGTCACTGGTATCGCGAATGCGATCAAACACGATGCGCCTGCCGTCGGGCGTGATGTCGAATGTCTGCATGGCCGCCGTGCCGGTCAGTTCGGTAAGGCGGCGACTTCGGCCTGAGGCCAGATCCAGGGCCCAGAAATCCTGCGCCGCCGGCTTCCCTTGCATATAAACCAGCGTCTTGCCATCAGGTGAAAAGCGCGCACGCTGTCCGTCGCGGCGGACCATGATAGGCGGCAGGTCGGCGCGTACGCCATCGGGCCGCACGGCGAGCAGCGGCGCATACAATGACACATTGACGCCCGTGTACACGATCAACCGGTCATCCGGTGACCAAACGGGGTTGATGGCGATTCCGGTGGCCAGTCGCACCGGCGCTCCACCATCGGCGGGGATCTTGAACAGTCCAGGGCCGGCGGCATCGCGGCCGCCGATCGCGATCCAGGCGCCGTCGGGCGACCAATCAGGCGCGCCCTGGACCTCCAGCGTCGGGACGACCGTTTGCACGCTTGCACCGTCAACCGTCATCGTATGCAGCCGTATGGCGCCTCCTTTACGGATGCCGACAGCGATGCGCCGTCCGTCAGGGGACACGGCCGCTGGATCGAACACGACGCCGTCGGAGCCGCGCCAGATCTCCACCGCTTCTCCGCCGCGCTCGTTCCACAGGCCGTCGTTGCCGCCGCGCGACGACAGATAGATCATCGATGCGCCGCTCAGCCGAGGCGCCAGCGCGCGCACCGTCGGCACGGCCACCGGACGGACATCGCGTTCCTGTGCCGTCCCGCTGGTGATCGGAACGCTCCACAAGCGGGACGCTCGCGTGCCGACACTGACTGCCAGGCGAGTAGCGTCCCTCGTCGCAGAGATCGACCAGTACTGCTCGACGCCAAAGCTGATCCGACGCGATGTGTGGCGCGGCACATCGAGCACCCACATCCACGGCCCCGACCCGTCTCTGTCGCGGGCGATGTAGAGCACGCGATCGCCATCAATGGGCGCCGGTGACGAGACAAACGTGTTGTGGTGCGTCAGACGCTCCGCGTTCCCGCCGGCGGCCGGCACGCGCCACAGGTCGAACTCGTTGACTGTCGCGTTTCCGCGGGCGAAGTAAATCCACTTGCCATCGGCAGACCAGTTGGGCCAGTGGTGATGAATGCCAGGCGTTTCGACGTAAATCAATCGCGGATCACCGCCAGTACGATCGGCGACGAACATCGGGTCACCGGGATCGGACGTGTGATATACGATGTGCGAGCCGTCGGGCGACCACGCGGCATTGACCGGGGGCGTTTTGACGGGACTCTGCGCCAGGAAATTGCGTGGCGGGCCGCCCAGCAGGGGCAGCAACCGCAGTGGTGTGATCGGATCGGCGTCGTGAACCCACAGCTCGGCGTCGCCGGCAAATCCGGCCACGCGCAGGGCGGAATCCAGGTTGGGCTCGGTGCCGCGCGTCAGGTTGGCGAACCGCCCGCTGCCAATCTGCGTCAGCCAGACGTCGTACACGCCGTCGCGATCGGAGGCGAACGCCACGAATCGTCCATCCTGCGAAATGGCCGCATCGCGCTCGCTGCCTTCGAAATCAGTCAGACGCGTGAAGCGGGCGTTCGCAAGCGGATTGTCGGGCTCTCGTGACATCGTCGCGTCACGGGCGATCCAGCCCGCGGCGAGCGTAGCGATCAGACCGAACGTCAGTGCGCCAACCGTGGTCCACCGCGGGCGCGCGTGCTGGTGAAGCGTGATCTCGTCGCTCCCCTGCACGGGACCGGCATCGAGCTCGAGCCGCGCATCGGCGATATCGCGAATCCGGCGCCGCGCGTCCTTCTGCAGGCAATGCCGAAGCACTCGTTCCACGTGCGGCGGCAGCGATGCGGGCAACGCGCTCCAGTCCGGATCGTGGTCGACGATGGCGGCGATGGTGTCGGTTGTGGTGTCGCGGGTGAACGCGGCGTGTCCCGTCAACGTCTCGTACAGCACGCAGCCGAACGCCCAAATGTCAGTGCGCTTGTCGACGGAGAGTCCGCGCGCCTGTTCCGGGCTCATATAGGCTGCGGTGCCGAGCAGCACGCCGGCACGTGTGCCAATGGCCGTCAATGTCGGGGAATGCGTCAGGTTCGGCGGCGCCTGCTCGTCACCGATGACCTTGGCGAGGCCGAAGTCGAGCACCTTCACGACACCATCGGGGGTGATTTTGATGTTGGCCGGCTTCAGGTCGCGATGGATGATCCCCTTCTCGTGCGCCGCATCGAGCGCATCCGCGATCTGCCGCGCCATCGCAACGGCGTCGTGGACACGCAGCGCACCGACGCGGCCAATCCGCTGGGCAAGCGTCTCCCCTTCGATCACTTCCAGAATCAGTGCGCGTGTGGTCCGGCCAAAGCCGGACACGACGGCTGCGGCTGTGCGGTTGTCGCGTCCGCCGTCAGCCGGACCGGTGATGACATCCTCGACGCCGTAAATAGCGCCGATGTTCGGGTGATTGAGCGACGCGAGCAGGCGCGCCTCGCGGTCGAAGCGCGCCAGACGCTCTGGATCGCTCGTGAATTCGGCGGGCAAGATCTTGATCGCGACCTCGCGCCCGAGTCGCGTGTCGCGGGCGCGATACACCTCGCCCATCCCGCCGGCGCCGAGCGAGCCGACTATCTCGAACGTGCCCAGTCGAGTTCCAGGATTGAGCGACATTTCCTTCTCGCGCGATCGTCGATGACCAACAACGACGGGCACACGTCCTTGAACCACCGCGACACCGTAGGGCCCACGCGACAGTTAGCAGAAATCCTTACAGATCAGCTGTTTGGGGAGCAGATTATACAGGGTCACGATGAGGGCTGCGAACGGAGTACAGCCGTGGGCGGGTCCGGTGCCGAACGAGGGGCGCCGTGCCCCCGACGTATCGGGCACCGCTCGCGCTTCAGTACAATTCGAAGCGCGTGGAGCCCTCAGCCTTCGATGAAATCGCCTTCTTTCGCGCCGTCCAGAATAGTGGCGCCAGAGCGCTCCTCATCGGTCGTCGGGCCCTCGTCGTGCTGGGGCTGCCCGTTCTCACGGCCGACTACGACTTCTGGCTCGCGATCGACGACATCGCTGCATTCAATACCGCCTGCCAGGGCTTCGGCCTCGGCCCGACCCGCACACCGGAGGAAGCACGCCGCACCGGTCGTTATGTCCTCGAGAACGACGAACGCATCGATGTGCTCGTCGCCCGGTCGGTAACGACGACGACCGGCGATGTCGCGGAATTCGAAGCACTGTGGCAACGGCGACAGACGATCGAGTTGCGCGATGGCGCGGCGGTGGCTCTTCCCGCCATCGATGATCTGATCCTGACCAAGAAGATCGCTGCCCGTCCGAAAGATCTCGAAGACATCCGGCTGCTGGATGCGCTTCGGTCGGAGACCGAGCGATGAGCGCGGCTGGCGGTCGATCACTGCAGGAACTCGTCGATCGACGGGTCACGGCGGAAGAACTGGAGGCGAGCCTGCGCACGCCGCTCACCGACGACGAACGCGAAGAGATCCTCTCGCTCGTCCGCTGGTTCAGGCGGCGGTACCCCACCGGCGCGGAACGGCTCGCCTACGTGCGCCGCGCGTATGCGCGCTGGGCCGCGCACCTCACTCGCGTGCGCTGACTCTCGACCGCTCGACTATGCGTAAGCGCCCCAATTGAGCGACGCAGCGAACAGGAACCAGACCTGATTTCCTGAACCAGACCTGATTCCCTGAACCAGACCCGATTCCTGGACCAAGCCTGATTCCTGGACCAGGCCTGATTCCTGGACAGCCCTGATTCCTAATTCCTGATACCTGATTCCTACAAGGATCAGAAATCCACCTGCACGTTGAACCGCATGAACCGTGGCTGCAGGACAGCCGTCGGACGCAACCAGCGCTGGCCGTTGGTCGCGGGATCGTAGCTCGACTCGAACGCTGTCCCGGTGTTCCCGTTCGTGAGGTTGTAGAGGTCGATGCCGACGTTGGCCTTGGTGCGCTTGACGCGGATGATCTTCGCGAAGCGCATGTCGAGGTTGTTGATCCGTTCGCCGTAGATCTGTCCCGGCAGCAGCAGGTTCACCTGCTCGGTCGTGACGCCGGTCCGCAACGATCGGCCGGTGGCCGCCTGGAACTGCGCCGCGTTCATCAGGAAGCTCGCGGTTCGCGAGGCGCCGTTGGTACCGACTTCGGCGCCGGGCTGCACGTTGGCCTGCGACCGTACGATCGCGCTGACGAGAACGTCGATCTTGGGCACCGTGTAGGACGCGAGGCCGCGCACCGACGTGAGCCACGGTTCCGGGGCGTTGCAGGCAGCTTGGCCGTTGTTCACGCCGGCGGCAGGGGTGGTCGTCGCGCCGACGACGGTGGTCGGCGTCATCGGGCGGCCGAACCGCCCGGTCATCACGTCGCACGTGTCGTTGACACCGCGTCCGGTGCTCGTTCCGCCCTGGAACAGCAACCCATTCTCCATCCGCGCATTGACGGTGACGTCGACGCCGTGCCAGTAGTGGGTCTCGTCGCCGAAGTCCTTCGTCGTCGTGTAGTAGGAGTCGGTCGCGCCGAGGATCGAGTTGTTGTTGCGAACGAGGAAGCTGACCGGATAGCCGCCGCCTCCCGGCAGACGCGGATCGACCGGCGCCGTCAGCGTGACTTCGTCGTAATCCTGAGGGCCGAGCGCGCGGTTGTGGGTGACGAAGAAGTTCCCCCACCAGCGACGGTTGTAGCTGGCGTCCACCGAGACCCTCGGCAGCAGCTCGCGCTGGATGCCGGCCATGAACTGCCAGTCCCAGTTGCGCTTGCCCCAGCCGCTGAGGACGTCAGGATTCACCGTCGTGGTCTGCACCTGCTGGCCCCAATTCAGGTTCGTCCACGGTCCGCACTCGCCGTTGAGCGCCGGGTCCATGTAGTCGCAATCGGCAACGAAATTTCCGCGCCGTGGATCGCCAACCGGATAGGTCGTGTCGCTCCAGGCCCGGCTCGTCGAGGTCACCAGCGTCACGCCGGGGTTGTTGATCGTGTAGACATCGCCGTTGTACGGCGCCTGCAGGTACTTGCTCATGCTTACCTTGAGCGCTGTCTTGCCGTCGCCGAACAGATCGTAGGACGCACCCATGCGCGGCGTCAGGTCGTTGAAGCCGGTGACCCCTTCGGTGCGGGGAAACGTGAACGCGGGACCGAAGCGATGCGCCTCGACGACCCCGTTCTCACCCTCGGGGAAGAAGCTGATGACGTGCTCGTAGCGCAGGCCACCCTGCAGCGTGAGACGCCCTCGCGTCCACTGGTCCTGGAGGAACAGCGAGTTCGGGACGGTGCGGTTGCTGGTCAACGTCGGTCCGAGCCGCTGCGTGATCTGATTCGGGATCCCACCGTTGAACCGATAGGCGATTTGCTGTCCGACGAAAGTCGGCGTCTTCGCGATCATGTAGAAGCCCTGATAGCCGACCTTCATGCTGTGGCTGCCGGTCACGTACGAGATTGCCGCTCGATACGTCGCGTTCTGCTGGATGGTGCCGCCGGTGGCGGGCCAACCGTGATAGATGAAATTGGACGAGGGCGTACCGGCGGTGGTCGATTGTTCCGTCACCGGAATGCGATCGACGGCCGCGCCCGCCGGGCGGATATCGCCCCATTCCGTCCAGAACGACGAGAAGCCGGCGTCGACCAGGATTCGATTCGAGATCGGCGCCGAGTAGGTCGCCTGCATGATCTTCGCGCGCGCATCCCAGATCGTTCCCGACTCCGGCGACGTCGTTGGCACACCTGGCCCGATTCCCGGGCCCGACGCCGTCCAGTCGTCTCCAGGGGTGCGGCACTGTCCGCCATCCTTGATCACCGACGACCCCGAGCAGTTTTTCGTGTAATCGATGTAGAAACCGAGCTTGTTCTTCTGTGTCGCCTGCCAGGTGAGACGGGTGGCGGCGATCCGCTTCGCGTTCGCGTTGCGCACCTTGACGCCCTGATCGGCCACGTAGGTCCAGGCATTCGGATCGGCGGCGTTCTTGTTGGCGTAGAGGCGCGGCGAGTCCTGATGCGTGCCGACCGTTCGGGCATTGCTGAAGAACCACACCCGGTCACGCAGGATCGGCCCGCTGAAGGCGAAATTCGTGTCCCAGTTGCGGATCAGGGCGGGCAGATCGGCAAAGCCGAAACTCTGGAGCTCGGCGTCGAGGTTGCTGCCCTGCGACCACTTGCCGGCAATGCTGCCGAAATACGAACCGGCGAAGCTGTTGCCGCCCGTCTTCGGGATCATGTTGAATGCCGGCCCGCCGCGATCCACTTCGGCCAGACCGCCGGCGATCGTCACCTGCACCTCCGACGCGTTCGACATGTCGTACTGATAGCCCGACACGCCGCCCCCGCCGACCGACGAGCCGACGTTCATGCCATCGATCTGGATGTTGCCTTCACTGCTGCGTCCGCCGTGCGAGGTGAAGAAGTTGTTCGAGGGGGTGGCGCTGGCGCCGAGTCCGGTGCCCTGAATCCCGGGCACGCCTGCCAGGTAATTGCCGTAGCCGCGCGCCGCTGGCAGCGAGCGCACGAAGTCGTTGCTCAACACCTCTTCGCGACTCGTGCTGGTCTGCACGTCCACCACCGGCGTCTGCCCGGAGACCGTGACCGTCTCCTGAATGGCGCTGACCTTCATCTCCGCGTTGATGCTGACGACGCCGCCGCCGGTGACCCCCACGCCACTGCGCTCGATGGTCGCGAATCCCGGCAGCGTGAAGGTCACTGAATATGAGCCCGGTCGCAGGTCGACGATCTGATACTGACCATTGCCGTCGGTCACCGTCGACCGGGTCTTCTCGATCAGCGCCGGGCTCGACGCGGTCACCGTCACACCTGGCAGCACGGCGCCGGAGGTGTCCTTGACCACGCCGGCCAGCGTCGACTGCGCGTGCGCGACAGCCGGAGCAAGGCACAAAATCGCCAGAAGAAGAGCCCCCAACCGGGCGCTCGCCAAACCTTCTCTCACAAACATGGATGTGGCTCCCACAGAAGAAAGGCCCGCGCGAGGCGCACCTCACAAGGTGCCCCCTACGACGTGGCGGCCCCGACACGATCCGCCCTACTCTACTCGGTGATCGCGCAGTGTGCCAGGAGTGCAGGATTCAGCACGTCGCTGTGTGCCGCAGCGTCGTTCCGTGCCTCGGTCAGCCGTGCGAGGGTGAAGGCAGCGAGCGACATCACTGCGTCGCGGACGGCGACATCGTAGAAGCCTGCCACCGCAAGGTTGAGGGCGACGCCGACCAGCCACAGAGAATCGCCGGAACGACACCGCTGCCGTAAGTCACCGTTAAAGGATTCAGGATTCAGGAATCAGCGCTGGTTTAGGAATGAGGCCTGAGGATTCTGGCCGAGCACGAGTCACACATAGCACAATGGCGCATCGTGTCACTACAAGCGCCACGCGTGCACAACTTATGGCGTGTCGACGGTCGATCCCGGATGTAGTTGTTGCGCCATAGCACGGAGGTCGTGTAGGTTCCCTCCTCCCAACGGTACGAAAGAGCCAAGGGGGAGGGAAACTTCATGGTGCCAAAGACGCTGTGCGTGACTGCAACGCTACTGTGGCTGGCGAGTGCCACGGTCGCGTTTGGCCAGGGACTTCAGACGCCCGAACGTGCGATACCCGGGCACTACATCGTAGTGCTGAATGACAATCAGGCCGGTCAGGCAAGCATCGCTGCGATCGCAGCGGACCTGGCGCGTCAGTACGGCGGCCGCGTCGAGCATCTGTACGAACACTCGATTCATGGCTTCGCGGTCGAGATGTCCGCCGCTCGCGCGGCGGCGCTGGCCAGCCATCCACGGGTCGCGTACATCGAGCAGGACAGCGAACGCGTGATCGTCGACACGCAGACGGGCGCCGTCTGGGGGTTGGACCGTATCGACCAGCGCGATCGCCCGCTGAACGACACGTACACGTACGAGACCATCGCCTCCAACGTCAACGTGTACGTCATCGACACCGGCATCCGCGCGACGCATGTCGAGTTCGGCGGCCGCGTGGCGGGCGGGTACACGTCGATTGGCGACGGGAACGGCACCAACGACTGCAACGGGCATGGCACCCACGTCTCGGGCACGATCGGCGGCACAACCTACGGCGTCGCGAAGGCGGCGACGTTGTATCCCGTGCGCGTGCTCGGCTGCAACGGATCGGGTAGTACCTCGGGAGTGATCGCCGGTGTCGATTGGGTGACCGGCAATCGCGTGCTGCCGGCCGTTGCCAACATGAGCCTCGGCGGCGGAGCCTCCACAGCGCTCGATGACGCCGTGCGCAGGTCCATCGCCGCGGGCGTGACGTACGCGATCGCCGCCGGCAACAGCACCGCCGACGCATGCGCATATTCGCCGGCGCGCGTCTCGGAGGCGCTCACCGTGGGCAGCTCCACGAGCGGCGATGCACGCTCCTCGTTCTCGAATTACGGCACATGCGTCGACCTGTTCGCGCCAGGATCCAGCATCACCTCCGCCTGGGCCACAAGTGATACCGCCATCAACACGATCAGCGGCACGTCGATGGCCACGCCGCATGTGGCGGGCGTGGCGGCCCTCTATCTCGCCAACGATCCGTCGGCGTCGCCCAGCACGGTGCACGCGGCCGTCGTGGATAACGCGAGCGTCGACAAGCTGTCGAACGTCGGCGCCGGTTCGCCGAACCGGCTGCTCTATTCGATCTTCGGCAGCGTGCCGGTCGATGCACCGCCATCGGCTGCCTTCACCTACTCGTGTACGGGACTGACCTGCACGTTCGACGGCGGCGGGTCGACCGACGATCAGGGAATTACCGGCTATTTCTGGACCTTCGGGGACGGTCAGAGCGATGGCTCCGGCCCGATCGTGACCCACACCTACGCGAGCGGCGGCACGTTCACGGTGCAGTTGACGGTGACCGACACGGCGAACCAGACCAACGTCGCATCAAATTCGGTCATGGTGTCATCCGGCGGCGCGCCGTGCACAGGCTGCGAGCAGTACACGGGTACTCTGCCTGGAACTGGCAGTCTGGAGTATCAACCGAACAACAGCTATTACTTCTCCGCCGTCACGGGCGTCCATCGCGGCTGGTTGCAGGGACCATCAACCGCAAACTTCGATCTGTATCTGCAGAAGTGGAATGGTTCGCGATGGGTTATCGTCGCGTGGGCGACCAATCCGGCCCCGAGCGAGCAGATCGCTTATACGGGGACCGCGGGCTACTACAGCTGGATCATCTATGCCTACTCCGGCAGTGGTGCGTATACGTTCTGGTTGCAGCGGCCATGATGTTCTGCAGCCGCCACGCCGGATGTACGATCGGCTGCGCACGCTGATCGCAGTGATGGCGCAGGCCGCCCTGCTATCGATGACGATCGCGCAGGGCTCCTCGTCGAATATCGAGGAGCCCCGCCAGATCGTCGCCCGCACTGCTGCCGAATGGCAGTCGCTGTGGAAAGAACACGATCCGCAGAGTCCCGCTCCCGCTGTCGAGTTCGCCGACTCCATGGTCGTAGGCGTGTTCCTGGGTTCGCGACCGACCGCGGGGTTTTCCGTCGACATCACGGCTGCGAAGGTCGAGGCAGGCGGCTTGGTTGTCGAATACGTCGAGAAGCGGCCATCGGTCGATACCGTGGTGGCGCAAGTGCTCACATCGCCGTATCACCTCGTGCGAGTGACACGGACAGGCGGCCCGGTGGAGTTCAGGCGGGTGAATGGGTGATCCTTACCGACCTCTGACAACCCGATTCCTGGCCGAGCCCTGAATCCTGATACCTGATTCCTGATTCCTTCAGATTGACAGCTGTCCAGTGCTGTCCCCGAACTTCTCCATCTCGATTCCCAGCTTGTTGACCATCGCCAACAGCAGGTTCGACATGTGCGTGTCCTTCGGGAACACGAGATGGCGGCCGCCTTTCACCTGCCCCGACGCGCCGCCGGCGAGCACGATCGGCAGCGGGCTGAAGTTGTGCTGATTGCCGTCGCTCAAGGAGCTGCCATATAGCACGAGCGAATGATCGAGCAGCGTGCCCTCGCCGTCCGGAGTTTTCTGCAACTTGTCGAGAAAGTAGGCGAACTTGCCCATGTGATACGCGTTGAGCTGCGCGAAGCGGTCCATGTTGCCGCGATCGTTGGAGTGATGCGACAGGTTGTGGAACGGATCACGGATGGTGGTCTCCGGATACACCGCCGTGCTCAGCTCGCGCGCGAACATCAGCGTCGACACGCGCGTGATCTCCGACTGAAAGGCGATGACCTGCAGGTCGATCAGCAGCTTGAGATGTTCCTGGAACGTCGGCGGCACGCCGCTCGGGACCTCGAGCTGACTCACGTCCTCGGGAACCGCCGATTCCGCGCGCTGAATGCGCCGCTCGATCTCGCGTACATCATCGAGGTACTGCGACAGACGACGCCGGTCGCCGGGCGGTAGATCGTTCTGGAGCGATGCGACCTGTCCCATCACCGAGTCGAGCAAGCTGCGCGTCTGCTGCCGGCGTGAACGTCGCTCTGCGTCGGTGCTGCCGTCTCCGAACAGCTTCTCGAACACCAGCCGTGGGTTGCTCTGCATCGGCAGCGGCGCGTCCGGCGACTGCCACGAGATCGAGTTGCGGTACGCGCAGCTGAACGCCGCCTCGCACGCGAGCACCGCCTCCTCGATCGACAGCTCCAGCGACGGCAACGGCGTGTCCTGGCCCAGATGCTGCGCGACGACCTGGTCGACCGACACGCCGAGGTGTGCGCGCGGGCCCTTCTCCGGAACCGAACCGGTGAGGAAGACGGCCGCGGCGCGCGTGTGATTGGCGCCAGCCGATACGTCAGCGCCGCCTGCGCCCGCGACAAACGGGTGCGCCAGACCGCTGACAATGTTGATGCGGTCGCGATAGGGCTCGAGCGGCTTCAGGATCTCGGTGAACGCGAAGCCGGTTCCCTCCGTCGCCGGCGTCCACTTGTCCATCGTCGCGCCGTGCGGCACGTAAATGCAGGCGAATCGCGTCCTGGGAGCAGCCGCGCTCCTGGCGATCGGGGTCTGTGCGCCGACCATCGATTCGAGCAACGGCAGCGCGATGGTTGCGCCCATTCCGCGAAGCAGGGTTCGGCGGGAGAGCTGTTTTTGTGTCAGGTACATCTGCGTCTCCGCAGGTCCCGCCTAAAGGCGGACCCTACTCCTGTACAGCCTTCGTCCGCATCTGGAACTGCGGCGTCTTCACCACGTTCAGCACCAGCGACGAGAAGCGGTAGCGATCCTGCGCGGCGGCTCGCGTCACGGCGCGCACGGCCGGCATGTCCTCAGGGCGCATCGCACGCCCGACGGCATAGGTCAGCATCTTCTCCGCGGCGACGGCGGCAAAGAGATCGGAGCGCGCCAGCAGCGCGCGTCGCAGCGAGACGGGTCCGTCGAGGCGCGTTCCGTCCAGCAGTTGACCGGACGCATCGATCGTCACCGGTCCGTCCTGGCTCCGCCACTTGCCCGTATGATCGAAGTTCTCGAGCGAGAAGCCGATCGGATCCATCAGGCGGTGACACGATGCGCACTGCGGGCTGCGGCGATGCAATTCCAGACGCTGTCGCAGCGATGTCACCTTCACCTGCTCCGGATCCTTCTCGAGATTCGTCTCGACGCCGGGTGGCGGATTCGGCGGCGGCGCGCCGAGGAGCGTTTCGAGGATCCACTTGCCACGGGTCACCGGCGAGGTGCGATTCGCCGCGGACGTCACCGTCAGAATGCTGCCCTGTCCAAGCAGTCCCCGTCGCGTGTTGTCGGGGGGCAGCGCGATGCGACGCATGCGCGAACCATGGACGTTCGGGATGCCGTAGTGCTTCGCCAGTCGCCCGTTGACAAACGTGAAGTCGGTGTCCAGCAGGTCGAGAATACTGCGGTCCTCGTCCATGATCGTCTTGAAGAGCAGCTCCGTTTCCTGCTGGAACGCCTGCTTCAAGTTGCCGTCGAAGTCCGGCGAATCGGGCCGCGCGTTACCGAGCTCGCGCAGCGCCAGCCACTGGCCGGCAAAATTCGAGACGAGCGCCTGCGACCGCAGATCCTTGAGCATGCGCCGCACCTGTCGCTCGAGGACGACCGGATCGGAGAGGGTCCGTTTGGTTGCCGCCGCCATCAACTCCTCGTCCGGGATGCTGCTCCACAGGAAGAACGAGAGGCGAGACGCGAGCTCGAGATCCGAGATCCGGAAGGCGCGTCCCGGTGCAAGGTTGGCCGGCTCCCGCTCGAAGCGGAAGAGGAACTGCGGATCGACCAGCACCCGGGCGAGGGCGCGCTCGATGCCGAGATCGAACGAGCCGCTCTTGCGACCGTCACGATAAAACCCGAGCAACGTTTCGACCTCGGGATTCGATGCCGACACCGGGTGCCGCCACGCACGCGATGCGAGTGAGCTAAGAATCTTCGTCGCGCACGGCAGTTCGCCGGCGGCAGAGCCGCCTTCGCTCGTTCCGAGCTTCGGCGAGCCAGGCGTCGGTGTGCAGGTGAAGATCCGACGACGGCTGGGCGTGTCGCCGGGACCGGATGCATTGTAGGGACCCGCGATAACGACCTGCGACACGCCGGGCGTGCGTGCCTCGACGTGATAGACGCCGTCGGCCTGGCCCGCGTGGGAGCGTACGATCACCGCGGCCGCGATCGTATGCGGGCCTGCGGTGATACGCATCCGCGTTGGACCGCGTCCCTGCAGCGTCACGCGCTCACCGTCCAGCGTGACGTCGAGATCGTCGACGCGGGGACCGGCTCCGCGAGCGACGCCGAGCTGCGCGACCACGCCCTGATTGACTTGCAGGTCGTACTCGGCGTCGAGGGGGAACGTGTGGCGCACGACGATGCCACCGCGGGTACCCAGTGGCAGTCCTTCGAAGTGCACGTCCTGTGAAAGATCGCCCGGCACGGCGTAGGTGACGCGGTCGAACCCGATCGCCGCATCGCCGACGGCGAGGCGGCTGATCTTCGACGCTGCCGCCGCGTACCCTTCAATCAACGCCGGCGAAACGCCCAGCACGTCCGCGATGTTGTCGAAGCCGGCCGCCGCATCATCGGGCGGCAGCATCGTCGCAACGTCCACGTTCAGATCGAGCAAGTCGCGAATGACGTTGGCGTACTCGGCGCGATTGAGACGATGCAGCGCCGGCATTCCGGGATCGTTGCGTTCGGCGGCGGCGCGATCCAGTGCGGCTTCAAGCGATGCGGTGAACGACTCGCGCACGGCATCGGCCGGCTTGTTCGCACCCTCGGGCGGCATCATCCCGGTGCGCAGCTTGCGAACGACCTTCTCCCAGACATCGGCATGACTCCCTGGCTGCGCGATGTCGAGAGAGTCGAGAGCAAGGCCGCCGGTTTTCAATCGGCCGTTGTGACAGGTGACGCAGTACTGCGTCAGAAATTCCGGCGTGGGGACCGCCTTCAGGCGGCCCCCGGTGGTGGACCGATCCTGAGCACCACCGACGGTGATGACGCTGGTCATCACGAAGACAACAGATGCGCACGCCAGCAGATGTTTCATCGCTGTCCCTGCGCAGGTGCGCCCATCAGCTTCTGCAAGAGCGCAATGGTCGATGGCTTGGCGACCGGCGAGTTGGTGGCAAGAAAGACGCCCTCCGCCCACGTGATCGGGGTGCGTCCTTCCTTGTCCGCAATATCGAGCTTGGCGCCGTGTTTCGCCAGCAGCTCGATGATGTCGTCGGAACCGCGATTGGCGGCGCCGTGCACCGCGGCCAATCCCATCTGGTTCGTGGCGTTGACATCGAGCCCGAGCTCGAGACACAGCTTCACCGCCTCGGTCCACATCGCCGGTGACTCGCTGTAGGTCTGCGCCGGCACCCAGTTCACGCCGGCAGCGGCCATCAACGCGCTCGTGCCATTGAACGTCGTGATCGTCGGGTCGGCCCCCTTCTGCAGCAGCAGCTTCATCAGCGGTACGTCCGCTGACTGCGCGGCGCGAATGAACGCGGTCTGTCCCGTGAAGTCGACCCACTCCAGCGATCCGAGCGGCATGATGTGACGTCGCGCCGGCGGGAACTCCTTGACCCGCGCGTTGACGTCCACGCCCCTCGCCAGCAGCGACTCGATCACCTTTAGCGCGCTGGCGCGATCGATGCCTTGTTCGAGCGTGCGGCTGTTGAGATCGCGATTGCGGATTTCAACGGCGGCCCACAGGGGCGTGCGCCCGTACCAGTCCACGGCGTTCGGATCCGCGCCGCGATCGATGAGCAATTGCGCGATCGCGATCTCTCCATTGGTCAACGCCATGAGCAACGGCGTGATCCCGTTCGGGTCGACGGCATTGAGGTCCGCGCCCGCATCGACCAGGACTTTCGCCGTGTCCAGCGACCCGTCGCGCGCCGCGAACAGGAGCGGCGTCATGCCTCCAGGAATCGGCGGCTGTTCCCCTTGTGGAGGCACGCCGCTACGGACAATGCCGACTCCATGCGATCCGCCGCCCGCGCCCGGTGGACGGACGGCCGGCTTCTCGCTGGCGCGCGTGCGTGCCGCCATGGATGCTCCGCGCGCGATCAAGAGCTTCGCAATCTCGGCGTTGTCTTCCCGCACCGCCCACATCAACGGCGTCAATCCGATCTGATCGGTCGCGTCCACTTCCGCGCCGCGATCGAGGAGCACGGCCACCGCGCCCCGGCTTCCCGCACGCACGGCGGCCATCAATGCCGTATCGCCGCTCGCGTCGCGCGCCTTGGCGTCGGCTCCGGCGTCGAGGAGCCGGCGGATCATCGCGGCGTTGCCGTTTTCGGCTGCCAGGTAAATAGGTGTGACACCGAGTCGCGCGGCGATGCCGACGCTGGCCCCGGCGCGAACCAAGGCGTCCGCGGTCTCGAGATCATCGGCGCGCACCGCCCAATGCAATGCCGTGGTGCCGTCAGCATCTGTAGCGTTGATGTCTGTCCCCCGCCGCAGCAGATCGCGGACGGTGGCGAAGTCGCCGCGTCCCGCAGCCTGGACCAGTCCGTCGGCCGCCACGGCGGCATGAGCCGCCAGAACGCAGGCCAGCACGAGCACGGCTGAAGCGATTCGATGAGCCATGGCTCGCCGAATATAGCGGCCGGTCACGGCAAGGTCAATGTAGACAGGCCCTTACGGGAGTCAAGTTTCAGTCAAAAGTGGACATCGACCACGCGGGGCCAAGGCGTAGTATTCTTCGCGCGGATTTCTGAGGAGAGTTTTTGATGCGCCACCGCCTGACCCTCGCCGTGCTCGCGCCGCTCGTATTCGTTGCCGGACTTGTCGCCGTCCCGCTTCGTGCCACCACCCCTACCGCGCGAGCAGACGAGGTGGGCCTCTCGTCGGAGCGCCTGAAGCGGATCACCGAACTGATGCAGCGTCACATTCAGGCCGGCACCTTTCCCGGCGCCGTCACGCTGCTAGCGCGCAACGGCCGAATCGTCCACTTCGAAGCGCACGGCCTGATGGACATCGAGACGAAGAAGCCAATGCAGAAGGACGCGATCTTCCGCATCATGTCGATGACCAAGCCGATCGTCGGCGTATCGGTGCTCATGATGGTGGAAGACGGAAAGGTCCACCTGACCGATCCCGTCTCCAAGTTCATTCCCGAGTTCAAGAACCTCAAAGTCGCCGTCGCCGACAGCGGCAGTGGACCAGCGCGATCAGGGCAGCCGTTTCACACGGCCGCGGCGGACCGCGAGATCACCGTTCGCGATCTGCTGACGCACACGTCCGGGCTGATGAGTGGTGGACCCAGCACGCAGTCGGGGCGGGGATTCGGCGCCAAATCCGGCGAAACCGTCGGTCAGGTCCTGTCGCGCATCGCCACAGTGCCACTCGATTTCCAGCCCGGAACGCGGTGGGCCTACAGCGCGCAATTCGGCTTCGACACGCTCGTGCGCGTCGTCGAAGTCGCGTCGGGCATGCCGTACGACCAGTTCGCGAAGCAGCGGATCTTCGATCCTCTCGCGATGAAGGACACCTTCTTCTATCCAACGGACGGCAACCCGCGCATCGTGACGCTGTATCAGCGTGCCAACGGCATGTTCAAGAAGCAGGAGAACCCGCAGTTCATGAATGGTGCCTACTTCTCGGGCGGCGGCGGCCTGTTCACCACTGCCGAGGATTACCTCCAGTTCGGGCTGATGTTGCTCAACGGCGGCCAGTTGAACGGCAAGCGGCTGCTCAGCTCGCGCACGATCGAGCTGATGTCATCGGTATTCGCGCCGGATACACTGCCTGGCCGCGTGCCAGGCGAGGCATTCGGACTGAGCGTGCGCGTGGTGACCGATTCGGCCGCTCGCAACACGTTTCTTTCCAAGGGCAGCTTTGGCTGGAGCGGCGCGTACAACACGCATTTCTGGGTCGATCCGAAGGAGAGGATCGTCGGCATCATGATGACGCAGATCGCCGGCTTGACCGATCGCGGCGAGGTCCGCAACGACTTCGAAACGGCCGTGATGCAGGCGCTGGTCGGAGGCGCAACGGCCGTCAGTACGAATTGAATCGACTTCTGGACCTCGATATGATGACGGCCCTCGTAACGACTTTGGACTTTGGCCTGTAGGCCGCAGCCCAAATCATGGAGCAAGTCATGCGTATGAACCGCTATGCGGCTCGTTGCGCGAATTCTGGCCACCGTGTGACTCGCATAGCGGTCCACGGCGCGCGAAGCGCGCCAAAAAACACTGGAAAACCGCCAGGAAGCGGAGCGGGTTGGCTTGGATGGGCGCTGGCGGTGGCATGCCTCGTCGCATTCGCCACACAGACACCGCTGGCGGAGACCGACATCTCCGGAATATGGCGGCCGCTCGCGCGCAATCAGGACGGCAGCGGCATGATCGGCGACATCGCCGGCGTGCCGGTCAGCGTCGCCGGACGGACGCGCGCGGAGGCATGGTCACCGGATGAATACGACACTGCCGAATGGGCTTGTCGTCCGCACGCCTGGGACTATTCCCTCGAAGGGCCACTCTCTGCGATGCGCATCTGGCCCGAGATCGAACAGGCCGATCAATCGGTGATCGCGTATCACGGTCACATCAATCAGCAGGAACAGGAGATCACGATCTGGATGGATGGGCGAGGGCGCCCTCCCGCCAACGGGCTGCACACCTGGAGCGGCTTCTCGACAGGAGAATGGGACGGCGACACGCTGGTGGTGACGACCACGCACCTGAAAGAGGGATACATCAGGCGCTGGGGATTGATGCGAAGCGATCAGTCGGTCGTTCGCGAGCGGTGGCGACGGATCGGCAATTATCTGCAGGCCACGTCAATCCTCTACGACCCCGATTTCATGACCGAGCCCTACATCCGCACGACGATGATGTGGTCCTACGATCCGTCGCTGGCCATGGCGCCGTATCCGTGCGAAGAAGCGACGGAGATTGCGATTCCGCGCGGCAAGGTACCCCATTACCTGCCGGGCCAATCGCTGTTGCCGAGTTGGGACAAGAACAGAACGGACCGGTTCGGCACTCCGTACGAGGCACGGCTGGGCGGATCGGAAACGATGTTCCCAGAGTACATCGCGAAGATGAAGAGCATGCCGCGTCCGGCCACTCCGCCGCCGGCGCGCAACACGGGTGGTGGGCGATGACCGTGATACCACGCGTCCGTCCGGTGGCGATCGCCTGCGCATCGGTGATGACGATCTTCGTGATCTTCGCCTCGAGCGCGCGCCTTCAGTCGCAGGGTGCGCCCTCCGACTCCGCTCGCCGTGAGCCCACCCCGAATCGCGCTGCGCGGCCGGCCTGGCCCCCGGTGTTGACCGGGCCCGCGCCAGGCGACGTCGAAGTGCTGCCGGTGAAGGGCAACGTCTACATGATCAGCGGCGCCGGCGCGAACATCACCGTGCAGGTCGGCGATGAAGGCATCCTGATGGTCGATACCGGCATCGCCTCGATGAGCGAAAAGGTGTGGGCCGCCGTGCGCACGCTGTCGAAAGGCAAGCTGCGTTACGTGATCAACACGGCAGACCTGCCCGATCACATTGGCGGCAACATCACGATCGCCGCCAAAGGCGAGATCGTTCCCTTGCGCGAGAAGACCTATAACGCGGGTCCGATGGGAACCATTGAATACAACCGCGCCTCGGTGATCGCGTATCTGACCGTATTGAACCGGATGTCTGCGCCGACCGGCGAGGTGTCACCCACGCCTCCGGCGGCGTGGCCGGACAACACCTATTCGACGCAGCTCAAACGGTTTTCCTTCAATGCGGAGCCGGTCGTCATCAGCCATGAGACGGCGAACACCGACGGCAACAGCGTGGTCCTGTTCAGACGATCGGACGTGGTGAGCGCCGGCGATCTGCTGGACCTCACCAATTTTCCGATGATCGATCTCAAGGCGGGCGGCAATCTTCAGGGCATGATCGCCGCGCTCAATCATCTGATCGACGCGACCGTTCCGGAGGCGCACGCCGCGGGCGGGACGATGGTGATTCCGGGACACGGACGTGTCGCCGACCACGCCGAGGTGGCGTATTACCGCGACATGTTGACGATCGTGAAAGAGCGCATCGAGGACATGATCAAGAAGCGCATGACGCTCGCGCAGATCAAGACCGCGCATCCGGCGCGTGAGTACGAGCCGCGCTACGGGCACACCACGGGCACATGGACCACGGATGCGTTCGTCGAGGCGGCGTATCGCAGCCTCATGCCGGGGACGAACTGATGCGACGGGGCTGGCTGCTCACGGCGGTTGTGACACTGACCTTCACCGGCTATGTTGTCGCCGGTCAGGGTCCGCAGGGTCAGAACGCAGCGCCGCAAGGCGGACGCGGACAGGGCGCCGCGCAAGGCGGGCAAGGCCAAGCGGCGCCGCCGCAAGGGGGACGCGGTCGCGCCGGCGGCCTACCACCCTCGGCTCGCGCACAAGCGCCGAGAGATTTCACCGGCTACTGGGTGTCCGTGGTGACCGAGCACTGGCACCTGCGCATGACGATGCCGCCGAAGGGCGAGTATGCCATGCTGCCGCTGAACCCCGACGCGCGAAGAATCGCCGATGCCTGGGATCCGGCGAAGGACAAAGCGGAAGGGAACGAGTGCAAGTCGTACGGCGCTCCCAACATCATGCGCGTGCCATCGCGGTACTACGTCCACTGGGCCGACGACAACACGCTGCAGATGGACGTGGACTCGGGTACGCAGACGCGGATGTTCCATTTCGGCGGCGGAGTACCGGCCGACTTTGCGCCGCAGTGGCAGGGCTATTCAGTGGCCGCGTGGGACGGCGTCGCCGCGGGTCGGGGTCCGGCGCGCCTCAATGGCCAACTGCGTGTCGTCACGACGAAACTGCGTGCGGGGTACTTGCGCAAGAACGGCGTGCCGTACAGCGAGAACGCGCGGCTCGAGGAGTATCTCGAGACCTTCACCGAACCCAACGGAGATCGGTGGCTGGTGGCGACCTCGATCCTGACCGATCCGCAGTACCTGACGCAGCCGTACGCGACAACCTATCCGTTCAAGAAGATTGCCGATCGCGCCGGTTGGGATCCGACGCCGTGCAGAGTGGACGAACCTCGTTAGACATGACTGACACACGCGAGAACGATCACGAACCACAGAGGCGCAGAGACACAGAGGTTTTGATCCAAGTTTTCTCTGTGTCTCTATGGTTCGTCTCGGGTGAAGACGCGTCGTAATGACGCCGGGAATCACATGCGAAGCGGAGAACTTATGCGCACACTTTTCGTTGCAGTCGTTGTGTTCGCGGTCGTGGCGACCGTTGGGATCACCGGACGCGCGCAGGGCGGCGGGGCCGCCCGGACAGGCGCCGGACCAACCGGCAATGCCGACGCCGGCAAAGCCGTGTGGGCGCTCGGGAACACCTCGTGTCGAAACTGCCACGGCGATAATGCGGAGGGCGGCTACGGTCCGAACCTCTCCGCTGCCGCCGACCTGACGTTCGCACGTGTTCGCGACTACGTCCGTAATCCGTCCGGACGTATGCCCGCCTACATCGAGTCGGAGCTGACCGATCAGGAGATCGCGGACCTTCTCGCTTACTGGCAAAGCCTCCCGGCGGCACTGAAGGCCGGGAACTGGCGCGCCGAGCTTCCTGCCAATGCGCCGCGAGGCCAGCAGCTCGCCGTGTCCGTGATGGGATGCGGTCAATGTCACGGCGCGACGATGACAACCCCCCGCCACGGCATGGCCGAAGTCAACGGCGACTTCGAGTGGTTCAAGGAGATGGTCTACACGCACACCAGCGGCATCCGCAAGCAGTGGAGCCTGTTCGAGGCGAACGCGCCGAAAGTGACGCCGGGACCCGCCGGCCCTCCGGGACGCAATCGCGTGCGTATGGGGAACTACACGCGGGACCGTCTGCCCGAGCCGCTGCTCAAGGAGATCTACGACTGGATGCGCGACCTCGGTCCGCTGATGCCGCTGCAGGTGCGGCTCATGCCGGCGCAGGGCGGCGGCTCGACCTACACGCTGACGGTCGCCAACGGCACGATCAAAGGCAAGGGTCTCACTGCGGAAGACGTGATGGTGATGGTCGAAGTCCCCGAAGGCGTGCAGGTTACCAACACCACCGGTACCGGGTACGAAGGCGTCAAGAACAACGAGGGGAAGAACGTCGCAACCTTCCGCATCCCCCGTCTTGCCCCGGGAGAAATGCAGACGCTCACGCTGACCACGTCCGCCCCGGCCCCGGGCCTGCGCGGCACCGCGATGTGGGCCAAGCCGGCGGTGAAGAGCGACGGCCAGGTGAACTTCCAGTTGCCGGGCGGCCGCGGACGGGGAGCCGCATAGACGGGAACTCGCACGCGTTGAAACCACGGAGAGCAACGTGGTTTCTCCGTGGTTGACGTTCGCAAGCTTGAGATTGACATCGGAGTACCAGCATGAAGAAACGGATATCTCTCGCGCTCCTCGGAGCGGCTACCGTGGCGACGGTTGCGATCCTCGCGCCGGTCCTGCGCGCGCAGCAGCCGACGGCTGATGTGATCCTCACCAACGGCAAGATCATCACCGTCGACGATCGGTTCTCGATCGCGCAGGCGGTCGCCGTCCGCGGCGAGCGCATCGTTGCCGTCGGTAGCGGCGCCGACATCAGCAAGCTGGCCGGTCCGAACACGCGGCGCATCGACCTGCGCGGCAAGTCGGTCGTCCCGGGCTTCATCGACAATCATGCCCACTTCCAGGAGGAGGGCGCGTACTGGACGATCGAGCTGCGATTCGATGGCGTCGATTCGCGCAAGCGGGCGCTCGAGTTGATCGCGGCCAAGGCGAAAGAGCGTGGGCCCGGCCAGTGGGTGTACAACCTGGGCGGCTTCTCGCCCGATCAATTCGCCGACGACAAGAAAGTGTTCACGCGCGACGAGCTCGACAAGGTCGCGCCGAACAATCCCGTGTTCCTCCAGTTCACGCGGTCCCAGGAGTATCTCAACAGCAAGGCGATCGAGATGCTCGGCATCGACAAATGGACCGACCCATGGATCGAGCGCGATGCCAGCGGCCGTCCGACCGGCGTCTTCGGCGTGCAGGGGCGCAACAAGCTTTACACGACGGCGAAATTCCTCGATGCCGAGAACGGCGGCCGCGCCAACCTGCCGAAAGACGTCATCGTCGCCAGTCAGTTCGCGATGCTGCGCGATCTGAACAAGGCGGGGCTGACGGCGTCGGGTGGCGACTGCACCTTCGAGGATCTCTATCGCGAGTTCGAGGCGCAGGGGAAGAACTTCATGCGGTTCTTCTGCTTCCGCACGGCTCCCGGCGGTCGCGGCGCCGGCGCACTCGACAACCAGATCGCCAACATCCCCAAGTTGAAGTTGTTCGACGGCAACCAGTGGCAGGATCACGTGAACTGGGGCGAGCGGCTCACCAACACCGGACCGGAAGATCCGTACAACACCATGCCGCCGCCGGTCACCCAGGAGATGAAGGACAACTGGTACCGCCTCGGTCGCGCCGTGGCGCAGGCCGGAATCCCCATCATGATCCACACGGTCACCGAGGGGGCCATCGACGCGCAGCTCGATCAGGTCGAACGAATCAACAAGGAGTTTCCGATCAGGGCGTTGCACTGGACGTTCATGCACATGGAGCACGTCACGCCGGCGCAGGTCGAACGGATGAAGAAGCTCAATATGTTCATCGCCGTCCATCCGCGCGAGATCGTCTCCGGCGGCTTGCTGCACCGCGCCTGGGGCGACAAGGCGTTCGCGATGCCGCCGCTGCGTGAAATCCAGGACAGCGGCATCATGTGGGGGCTTGGCACCGACGCCTTCGAGGTGAATCAGTTCCGTCCGTTCCAGACGCTGTACTGGGCCGTGACCGGCAAGATGGTCGGCGGCACGGTGGTCAACACGCATACCATCAGCCGTGAAGCCGCGCTCATCGCCCATACACGGAACAACGCGTATCTGTTCTTCCGCGAGAACGACCTCGGGTCGATTCAGCCGGGCCGGTACGCGGATCTGGTCGTGACCGACAAGGACTACCTGACGGTCCCTGCGGATCAGATCAAGGACATCACCTCGGTGATGACGATGGTCGGCGGCAAGATCGTTTACGACGCCAACGCGCCGGCGACGACGACTGCCGCGAGGTAACGCTTTCCACCCGCGACGAACCACGGAGGCACGGAGACACGGAGAATTCCTTTTGACCTAAAGAGCTCCGTGACTCCGTGTCTCCGTGGTTGGTGATCGTGATCGTTGTTGCGAGAAGCAACACGGATCGAATTGGAGTTGCATATGAGGCCTGGCCACGTTGCCGCATTGTTTTTGCTGGTGTACGGAGTATTCGTGGCCGCCCAGCAGCCGCAGGAAGCGCCGCGTCCGCAGCCTCCACGCCTCCACATCACCAGCCCCGCCTTTCCTGACGGTGCGTCACTGCCGTTGATGTTCAGCTGCTACGCCGAGGGCGGCAAGTCGATGTCGCCGCCGCTGCAATGGACCAACGTGCCGAATGGAACAGCGAGCTTCGTGCTCGCGGTCAACGGGCCGGACAACCATCCGATGCGCGGTCTGCTCGAGGAGTTCTTCTGGGTGCGGTGGAACATCCCGCCGACGGTCACGCAGATCGCGGCGGGCGCGCCGGTGGGCGCCGAGCTGCCCGACGGCAGCCGGCAGGTGACAGGCGGTCGCGGCATCGTCGGCTACCGACCGCCTTGCGCGCCGGTGGGTGTCGGCCCGCTGCACTATCAGTTCAAGATCTACGCGCTGGACCAGATGCTGACGTTGCCGTCGTCTGCGTCGCGCGAGGACGTGCTCAAAGCGATCGACGGACACATCATCGGCACCAGCTCGTACTACGCGTTTCTGGACAGGAAATGAGCAAATACTTGCATTTGCGATGTTCGATTTGAGGATTTGAGAATTGATTTGAGCATTTGAGGATTTGGCATCGATAGAACTGGATTTGCGCATTTGAACATGGACAAATTCAGTTGAACAAATCTGCCAATGAGCAAATGTGCAAATCAATCCTCAAATCCCCAAATCCTCAAATCGAAGATTGAAGATTTAACCGAAGAATCCCAAGTCGGGAGGTTGCCGTGAAGTACCTTCTGGTCGGATTCGTCGTCCTTCTCACCAGTTCGTCGGCGCTGGCACAGGCGACGGCGCAGCTCACCGGCCGCGTCACCGACGAGAGCGCCGCCGTGCTGCCGGGTGTCGCGGTGACCGCCACGCAGACGGACACGGGACTCACGCGAACCGTCTTCACCGACACCGAAGGCGCCTACGTCATCACCAATCTGCCGACGGGCCCGTATCGCCTGGAGATGATGCTCGCCGGCTTTCGCACCTACACGCAGACCGGCATCGTGCTGCAGGTTGGCGCGACGCCGACGGTCAACGTCGTTCTGCAACTGGGTCAGCTGGCGGAGACCGTGGCCGTCGAGGCGGCGACGCCGCTGGTCGATGTGAAAAGTGCCGGCATCAGTGACGTCGTCGAAAACGAGCGCATCGTGGAGCTGCCGCTGCAGGGGCGCAATGTCACCGATCTGATTACGCTCGCCGGCGCCGCGATCCAGACCAGTACCGCCGACAGCCGCAGCATGCAGGGTGGCGTCAACATCTCGGTTGCCGGCGGCCTCTCCTTCGGCGTGGCCTACAGCCTGGACGGCGCCATGCACAACAACCCGCAGAACAACGCCAACCTGCCGCTCCCCTTCCCCGATGCGTTGCAGGAGTTCAGCGTCGCCACCAGCGGACTGTCCGCCCAGAACGGCATGCACTCGGGCGCGTCAGTGAATGCGGTGACCAAGTCGGGCACGAACGTCGTTCACGGCAACGCCTTCGAGTTCCTCCGCGATCATCGCTTCAACGCGACCAGTCCCTTTGCCGCGCGCGGACCTGACGGCAAGCCTCTGGACGACGGATTGAAGAGGAATCAGTTTGGCGGAACGCTGGGCGGTCCGATTGTGAGGGACCGGCTCTTTTTCTTCGCAGCGTATCAGGACACCGTCGTGAAACAGCGGCCGGCCGACCAGAAGGCCTTCGTCCCGACAGCAGCGATGCTCACGGGCGATTTCACGTCGTTCGCGTCGCCGGCATGTAATGCCGGCCGGCCGGTTGCGTTGAAGCCGCCCTTCGTCGGCAATCGTGTGGATCCGGTGCTCTTCAGCCCCGCAGCGCTGAATCTCGCGAAACGGCTGCCAAGCACGAGCGATCCCTGTGGCGAGGTCACCTACGTCACGACGAACGACAGCACGGAAGCACAAGTGGTCGGCCGCGTTGATTATCAATGGACGCCGAACGGCACGCTGTTTGGCCGCTACATGGCGACGACGCACAACGAGCCTGCGCCGTACAGCAAGTCGCAGAACGTCCTCACCACCGGCACACCAGGGTTCGACAACCTCGCGCAGTCGCTCGCCATCGGCGACACGCTGGTGATGCGGAACAACATGGTCAACGCGCTCCGCTTCGCGTTCAACCGCACCTCGATTCATCGCGGCACCCCGGAGTTCTTCGATCCGCATGCGCTCGGGTCGAAGGTCTACAGCTACAAGCCGGGCGAGATGGTGCTCGCCGTCACGGGAGGCTTCAACATCTCCGCCGGCACGGCGACCACCGGCATCTTCAACACCAACGCGTCGCAACTGAGCGACGACCTCAACATCGTCCACGGCAATCATCAGCTCGCGGTCGGCGGCAACGTGGCGTACTGGGCGATGGACTTCCTCACGCATGCGCGTTCTGGAGGCAACTGGTTGATCAACGGTCAGTCGACCGGCCTCGGGCTGGCCGACTTTCTCCTCGGGCGCGTCGCCAGCCTCGAGCACGGCGGCCCCGGCGCCCTGCCGATGAACATGTGGTACATCGGCCTCTACGCGCAGGACGCGTGGCGCATGACCAATCGCGTGACCATCAATGGCGGCGTCCGCTGGGAGCCGTACTTCGGGCAGAACGTCCGCAACGGCGCGATTTACAACTTCAGCCTCGAGAACTTCCGCAACAACGTGAAGAGCAGCGTGTTCGTCAACGCGCCTGCAGGCCTGTTGTATCCCGCGGACCAGGGATTTCCTCCGGGCAAGACCGGACTCAACAAACAGTGGCTGAACTTCTCACCGCGCGTCGGGGTAGCGTGGGACATCTCGGGCGACGGCCGGATGGCGCTGCGCTCCTCCTACGGCATCTCGTACGACTTCCCGACCGCGGAGCGCCACAACATCAACGCGCAGGCGCCGCCGTTCGGCAATCGCTCGCTGGTGATCGATCCGCCCGGCGGGTTCGACGATCCGTACGGACATCTGGGCGGTGACCCGCATCCGATTCTGACCAATCGCGAAACGCAGTTCGTTCCTTACGGGGCGTTTGGTGCGACAGATCCGAACATCAACTCGCCCCGCATCCAATCGTGGAACGTCACTCTCGAACGCCAGATCGGGAACGTGTGGGGCGTGGCCGCCAGCTACCTCGGGAGCTATTCGGATCGGCTGTGGAATCAACTGCAATTGAACCCGGCGATGTTCCTTGGCACCGCGCCGTGTGCGCTTGGCGGCGTCGCGTATCCCGTGTGCAGCACGACGGCAAACGTCGACGCGCGTCGCGTGCTGACGCTGTCGGGCGAGAATCCGGATGCCGCGCGTCTGATCGGCAACCTCGATCTCCACGTCAGCATCGGGACGCAGAACTACCGCGGCGTGAAGCTCTCATTCCGCCGCCGCTCCGACGCCGGCATCGGCCTCAACGGCAACTACACGATTTCCCGCTGCTTTGGCGACGCGACCACAGGTGGGTTCCCGCAGCTGGCGCAGGGCTTCACCAATCCTGCAGATCCGGCCAGGGATCGCGGCCATTGCGAACAGGATCGAACGCACCTGGCCAATCTCACGGTCGGCTACCAGACGCCAGAATTCGCGGCGTCTGCGTTGCGGCTCGTGGCGTCGCGGTGGCGTGTGTCGGGGATCATGAACGCGCGCTCGGGCAACTGGCTCACCGTCACGACGGGGCGGGACCTCACGCTGAACGGGCAGCGGTTTCAGGAACAGCGCGTCAATCAGGTGCTCGATGATCCGTACGGCGCGAAGACGCTGAACAACTACCTGAACCCGGCGGCGTTCGCGCAGCCGGCGCCAGGCACGTTTGGCAACCACGAGCGGAACAGCATTCGCGGGCCGGGCTTCTGGACGATCGACGTGGCGCTGTCGCGACTTGTCGCGATCGCTACGCACACCTTGGAGCTCCGCATCGAGACGTTCAATCTGACCAACAACATCAACTGGGCCAATCCCAACACCACGCTGAGCGCGGGGAGCTTCGGGCGAATCACGTCGATGACCGGCGCGCCCCGCATCCTGCAGTTCGGCGTCAAGTACGGCTGGTAGGGCGGGGTCGCACACCTGTGGAGGAATTCATGGCAAAGACGTTCGCGATCGTTGCGCTGATCGGTACTCTGGCGTTCTCCGCTCCACTGCTGGCCCATCACGGTGCCGCCTCGTTCGAGACGGGGAAGATGATCACGGTGAAGGGAACGGTGACGGAATATGTTTGGACGAATCCTCACGTCCTCGTGAAAGTTGATGCCAAAGACGATGGCGGCGCCGTTCAACAGTGGGTACTGGAAGCATGGAACCCCGTCACCCAGGCAAGCAGAGGTTGGACCAAGAACACCTTCAAGCCTGGCGATGAGGTGAGCCTGGACATCAATCCGGCGAAGAACGGTCGGCCAATCGGAGAGATCAGAGGAAAAATCGTGATCAACGGCAACGAGTTCAAGCAGCAGCAGTAAGAGAACCGGGAGGGAGTTGCGGCGATGTCCAAGCGCTTACTCGTGTTGCTCGTGGTCGTCGTGGCGGCTGGCATGTTCTCTCCGCGTCTACGCGCGCAGGATGAGAAATGGAACAACATCCCGCCGTCGCGGGCTACCTATCGAGACAAGAAGCCCACCGGTCCAGCGCCGCGCCGTGACATCTCCGGGATCTGGGACGCGGCGCAGACACTGGGGACCAGCGGCGCGACGGAACACCCGGCGTTGCTACCCGGCGGCCGCGGTGCGGAAGGAGGACGAGAGGACGAGACGGGAATCGCCAGGCCGCTGCCGTACACGCCAGCAGGACTCGAGGCGCTCAAGAAGAACAAGCCCTCTGGCCCTGGCGTGCGACAAGTGGATTCGCTGCTCACCAACGATCCTGCAGGCCACTGTGATCCGCTGGGATTCCCCTACATGTTTCTGTGGGAATTACGGACGCTGAATGTGGTTCAGACACCCCGGCAAGTGATCATCTTGCAACCGTTTTACGGCAATTACCGCGTCATCTGGACCGATGGGCGGAAACCACCGAAGGATCCCGATCCCCGCTATAACGGCTATTCCGTGGGCAAGTGGGTGGATGACTATACCTTCATGGTGGAGACCACCGGGTTGCTGCCCAAGACCTGGCTGGACCACGCCGGCCGCCCCCACAGTGATCAGCTGGTGGTGGAAGAGACTTACCATCGCGTCGCCGCCGACACCATCGAATACACGATGAAGATCACTGACCCGAAGATGTATACGGAACCGTGGTTAGCGTTGAACAAGCTGCCTCTCCATTTGATGCCGGCCGATTTCGACATTCCAGAGCTGCTCTGCTCGCCGAGCGAGTTTGCCGAATATAACAATCAGGTTGCGAGGCCGGTCCTTCGCGATCCTTCGAAGCAGTAGCAGGGTGATAAATCCCCCTGCTGCAATTCAAAATGCAAAAGTCAAAATGCAAAAACGTGCACCAACCTGGCAGCGACGTGTGAGCGGCGAACGGGAGGATGTGGGAAGCGCTCCAACATGCAGAGTGGGTCAGCATCCTTGCCACCTCCCGCTGGCTGTATGGGCTTGTGTCGGTGGTCCACTACTCCGCGGTGTTCTTCTGCGTGGGAACGATCACCCTGCGGGATGTGCGTCTTCTAGGGTTCGACGATCGAACGCGCGCCTTGTCTGTCTTTGCTGAACAACTTCGGCCGTGGATGTGGGCGGCGTTGGTGGCTGTCGTCATCTCTGGTTTCCTGTTGTTTGCCGTCGACGCCGGCGATTTTGCGGCCGTCACACCGTTTCGCCTCAAGATCGGCGCCATCGTGCTGGCCGTGACCTTCACAGTAGCGATTGAATGGCAATCCGCGAAATGGGAGCGCGCGCCAGTCACGCCGCTGACTGCGCGAGTAATCGCGGTGATTTCGATCGTCCTGTGGCTGGGCGCAATGCTTGTCAGCGTGGAAGTTCCCGCTCTTACCGGGCTGGGCTAATCCGACGTTCATCTTGACGAACCACGGAGCTGATCTCCGTGTCTCGACCGAGCTGAGGGATTACACCGAAATTCACTTCAGTCGATCAACCACGAAGGCCTGACGGCATGCACGAAGAACACGAAGAGGAAGAATTCAACGTTCGGCGCCGAGCAGCCACGCATGTATGAGGTCATCGTGGCGTGCTGCAGATGGTTGGAGAACACGCCCTGGGGCGCCACGATTCGGGGTTCGTCATGGATGCCCCCCGTCATCCTGTGGGTTCATTTCATCGGCCTGTCCATGTGGCTCGCGAGCAGCCTGGCGGTGGATCTGCGGCTCATGGGCGTTGGTGCACGGCGACAGACTGCAACTGCGCTTTCCGACGGGCTGTTTGTCTGGAACTGGATCGGCTTTGGCGTTGCTTTCGTCGGCGGCTTTTTGCTGTTGTCAGCCGAGGCCACGGTGTACGTCACGAACACCGGTTTTCGCCTGAAGCTCGCCGTGCTGGTTCCGTTAGCATTGTTGTGGCACGTGGTGGTTCAGAGGAAAACACGCGCGTGGACCGAGACCGGGCAGACCTCGGTGATCGGCACGTGGGCCGGCGCGCTCGAGTTCCTGTTATGGATTTCGGTCGTGGCTGCCTCGGTAGGATTCCTGCTGACCAACGCCGTCACGCGATCGTGAACAGCTCTCAACGCGTCGCGATGACGAGCGTTTCACCGACCTCGCGAAGCGCCAGCCGGCCCTGCTCATGCGCGAGCGCGGCGTCCGCGCGTTCGATCGGCTCGCGGTCCGCCTCCCGACTCAATCTGAACGTCTGGTGATGCACGGGAACAAAGAGCCGTGCCCGCGCCGCGTCGGCCATCGCCACCGCCTGCTCGGGCGTGCAGTGATTCCAGATCCATGGATCGTAGGCGCCGATCGGCATCACTGCGGCCTCGAATGGCCCATGGCGGCGATGCACACGAAAGAGCGGTGTCTGCGCCGTGTCCCCCGCAATCAGCAGTCGTCTGCCTTCGCGCTCGACGATGAAGCCGGTCCATCCTCGATGCGTGTCACGACCGAAGCGCGCGCCCCAGTGTTTGACCTCGATCGATCGCACCTGCACGGACCCTCGTGACGTGCGGACGATCATCTGTTCGTCCCACCGCAGTTCGTTGATGGACAAGTAGCGCCGACGCGGGAGCAAGTCTGCGGTGTTCGCGGCAACGACGGCCGCCGGCCGCCCGCGAAGCGCGGCCAGCGACCGGGTATCCAGATGATCGAAATGCGCGTGCGAGACGAGCACCAGATCGACATCTGGCAGCGATGCCGGTGACAGCGCGCAGGCAATCTGCCGCAACGGCCCCAGCGACCCGAGGCCGAGATTGACGCCGATTCTCGAGAACAGCACTGGATCGGTCAGGATGCGCACGCCATAGAAATTGATCAGCACCGTTGCGTGTCCCAGCCATGCCAGCGTGATGGCGTTGTCGGTCCACGTCGTCGGCGACGGCGTATACGAGGCGGCCGGCACCTCGCGCCCGAGCTCCTGGATACGCTCGCGCATGAAGCGGACAGCCCACGAGCTCGTCAACGCGGTACTCGCATCATCGATTGTTACGACGCGGCGGACTACATCGAGGTTCACCTGTGCTGCGCCATTACGGAGGGGTCTCGACAGAGGTGAGCGCTGCGATTAGGCCCGCATTACCGGCTCATCGTTCATACGAGGGGCCACGCGCGGGAACTTTTCGGAGGCTCGCCGCGTCAGCCAAGTCACTCCAATCGACGGATCCGCTGGAGCACAGGATGAGTGCGATGCCCCGAATTCATTGGAAATGGATTGTCGCAGCCAGTTTTCTCGCCGAAGCGACTGTCTTCGCGATCTTCTTTCTTCTGCTGTTCGCGGCGACCGTCGCAGGTGTTCCCGAAATCGCGCGGCCCATGGGGACGCTGGACTACGTCGATGCGATGGTGTCGTCGTTCGCGGTAGTCTTCCTGTTCACGGTGTGGATCGGTAAGCGAATCGAATCTGCATTCGTCTTGCACGGCGTGCTGATTGGACTCGTTGGCATACTTCTGTTCAGCATGATGTGGGTTGCGACCACGCGATCGCTGGCACAGCCTTCGCTGTATGTCGTCGCACATGTTCTGAAGGTACTCGGCGGAATCGCTGGCGGACGGGTTGCCGAGAAACGAAAGCAGCGAGTCCGTTCGGTCAAACACGTTCAGATCGGAAGCTGACTCGCCGGGGCAGTCGCGCACTTAAACCGATATTGACCTGTGTTGAGAAGCCACGGAGCCAAACTCCGTGGTCTCGACAGAGGCGAGCCGCGACACGCGGCTCTCTACTCGTCGACGGCGAAGGCGAAGAGCGAGAGTCCCGACACGATGGACACGTACTGCTTGTTGCCGACGCGGTAGCTGATCGGACCGCTGTTGATGGCGGCTCCCAGATTCGTCTTCCACAGCAGCGCTCCGGTGCGCGCGTCGAGCGCCTGGAAATAGCCTTCGCGTCCGCCCGTGAACAGCAGGTCAGAGGCCGTGGTCAGAATGCCGCTGTCGGTGACGTCGGTCATCTTGAATTTCCAGCGCTCCTGTCCGGTCCTGGGGTCGAGGGCAATGACCGCGCCGTGGCCCGCGGCCTCGGTCCAGGTGTTGATTGGGGATCGCCCGAGTCCTGGTGCGCCCGGCACTGCGCCGAAGTTGCGCGGGCCGCTGCCGCCGAAGTTCGCCCCTTCCTTGTACGACGCCTGTGCGGTGCTCAGCGCATAGATGCTCGCGTAGTCCTCCCATGCGGAGACGTAGAACAGCCCCGTGCGCACGCTGTAGGACGGCGAGTACCAGTTCGTCCCGCCCTGATTCCCGGGATAGGTGGGCTGACCCTCGGGCTGCGGCGTCTGCTTCGGGCGGCCGCGCTCGTCGAACTCGCTCATCCAGTTGACCTTCACGAAAGGCTTGCCGAGGAGGAACCGCCCGCTCGCGCGATCGAGGATGTAGAAGTTGCCGTTGCGGTTGGCCCAGGCGACGACGTTGATTCCCGTGTTCGCCCAGTTGTCGATGAGCACCGGCACCTGCACCGAGTCGTAGTCGTAGACGTCGTGCGGCGTGAACTGGTAGTGCCACCGTAGCTTGCCGGTGTCCATGTCGAGCGCGACGATCGACGCGGTGTAGAGGTTGTCGCCGGGTCGCTGCGCCCCGTTGTAGTCCGGCCCGACGTTGCCGACGCCCCAGTAGGTGAGGTTGAGCTGCGGGTCATAGGAGCCGGTCATCCAGATCGATCCGCCGCCATGCTTCCAGGCGTCGGGGTCGCAGACCGTCACGGTCTGCTGTGGACAGCGCTCCCACGTCTCGGAGCCCGGTTCGCCCGGTGCCGGAATCGTGTAGAAGCGCCAGGCCTCCTTCCCCGTCTTGACGTCGTAGGCGGCAATGAAGCCGCGGATCCCGTACTCGCCGCCACCGACGCCCACGACGACCTTGTCCTTCACGACAAGTGGCGCATGGGTAATCGAGTAGCCGGACTTGGTGTTGGCCACTGCCGTCTTCCAGAGCGGCCGACCCGATGTGACGTCGATGGCGATGAGCTGCGCGTCGAGCGTGCCCATAAAGAGCGTGTCGCCGAGAATGGCAAGGCCGCGGTTGTTGGCGCCGCAGCAGACGATGCGGCCGGCGTCCGGCGTGTAGCGGTATATCCACAAGGCGCGGCCGGTGGTCGCATCGAGCGCTACGACGTCGTTGAGACGCTGCGTGATGTACATCATGCCGTCGACGACCAGCGGCGTCGTCTGCCAGTTGCCCGCAACCGGCGCCTGGTACACCCACTGGAGCTTCAGGTTCTTGACATTAGCTGGCGTAATCTGCGTGAGCGGACTGTAACGGGTGCTGGAATAATTCCCGGAGTAGGTCAGCCAGTTCTGCGGCTCGCTGGCCGCAGCCATCAGCCGCTGGAACGTCACCTGTCCGTGCAGCTGCACAGAGGCCAGAGCAACGAGCGAGGCAACACCGTACGCCCAGACGCGTCTCCCGATCATGGTTCCTGCCCTTTCAGCGTCAGCAGATACGCGAGCATGTCCGCGATCTCGCCGGTTGAAAACGTCTCCTTGAAGGAGGGCATCGGCGACGTCTTCGCGATCGTGAACTCGCGAAGGTCCGCCTTCACGAGCGAATGCAGGCGCTCGTGGTCGTCGATGATCTGCAGGCCGTAGGTGTCCTCGTTGAGACGCCGACCGTTGATGACGGTGCCGTCCTTGGTGACCACACGCACGGGACGGTTGATCGGCATCATCTGGCTGGTCGGGTCCAACAGCGACCGCTCGAGCGACGCGGGACTCCGCTGGGCGCCGATGTCGCTCAGGTTCGGGGCCACGCGTGAGCCGGTCGGGCCGACGCGGTGACAGCTCGTGCAGTTTCCCCTGCCGGTGAAGAGCGCACGGCCGCGAACGGCATCTCCGGTCTTGATCGTCGATGCGTCGATGGCGTTCATGTTGCGGATGTAGGCGATGACGCCCGCCATTTCGGCGGCGTCCAGGTCGAATTTCGGCATGCCCGCCGGCGAGCCGTTGCGAATCACACGATCGAGATCGCGGTCGGTGACCGCCGTCTTGAAGGCGCCGGTGCGGAGGTTGACGCCGCCGATCCCGTCCCCCTGCGGGCCGTGACACGTCACGCAGCGCGCCGTGTAGATGGTCGCGCCGTACGCAATGTCTGCCTCCGGATACTGCGGATCGTGCAGTGGGGCCGGGTTCTGGGCCAGAGCCGCCATTGCGCCGATCGCCCACACGACTGCTGCCACCATACAGGCGCGGAATGTACGCATCGAAGTTATCCTCGACCGCGGTGGGTCGGAAGGGTCCTGACTCTCAGCAGCAACAGACTCTCGGTCTCCGGACAATAGGAGCGATGAAGGCGATCGGGCACGGCGCGGATCATTGCGCCGCACGGACACGCGTGTCAAACGCCTGTCGGAACGGCGGCGGCCGGTTCTTCGCTTGCGTGGCGAAGCACAGGTTCGTCCAGTGCGTAAGAGAATTAGAAGTGTTCGTGATCGCTCCGGGTGTGCGCTCGCGCGTGTGGCCCGGGCACGGCTCGTAGCGACATTCGAAGATTACGCCGGGCGATTGGTGGCCGCGGACTTGAGAGCCGCCAGTACGCGTTGGGGTGTCAACGGGAACTGACGCAGCCTCACGCCGGTAGCATCGAAGAAGGCGTTCCCGATCGCCGCTACGACCGCGGGGAGCACCTCTTCACCCGCCCCGGTCGACTTCTCGTTGAGACGCTGCACGACGATCGGCGTCACCGCAGGATGCTCGCCAAAGCGCAGCGTCGGATACGAATTCCAGTCCAGGCTCGTCACATTCGTCCGGTTGAACTGCAGTTCTTCCTTCAGCGCCAGGCTCGTCCCGTGCACCGACATCCCGACGATCTGGCTCTCGACAATGCCGGGATTGATCGCCAGTCCGCAGTCCATCGCGCCGTACACATGTTTCGCGATGACACGGCCGTTGTCCTTGTTGACCTCCACTTCCACGACGGCCGCCGCAAACGTGATACGGTCCCCCTGATTCGGGTGCAGGTGGTGCGTGCCCACCGCGATGCCGCGGCCGGTCGCGACGCGAGCCGATGACACGTTCGACGCCGCGACGCGCGGCGTCCACTTCGCGGCTTTGGCCGCCGCCTCGAGTACCCCGATCCACCGCCGATTGGAGATATTACGCTTGCGGAACTCCAGCGGATCCAGCTTCGCCAGATACGCGAGCTCGTCGATCATCCCTTCCTGCGCGAAGAAGTACGGCGGGTCCAGCGGCGCGCGCAGCGGGCCGAGCTTCAAGTAGCCGCGGCCATCGAGCCGGTGCTCGATCAGCCGCCGGTTGGGTACGTCGTACATGTCGTTCTGTGAAATGCGGATCTGATAGAGCCCACCGACGACACTTCCTCCCTGTGCGAGTCCGCCGGCTCCTCCGCCACGCTGACCGTTACCACGGGCGTCGCCACGTCCTGCCACAGCGCCGCCCGCACCTCCGCGGCCGCCGCCCTGGGGCACTCCCGCCAAGAGCCGCGACGCCGTGCCGACACCGTTGCCGTCGTAGCCCCACGCCTGGTACTCGAACGCGACGATCTTGCCGTTGGCATCGACCGCAGCTCGCATCTCGGCGAGGTGCGCCGGGCCGTAGTTGTCCCATCCGAATTCGTCCTGACGGCTCAACTGCACGCGAACTGGCTTGCCCAGCTCCATCGACATGATCGCGGCGGCTTCCGCGACGTCGGTGTAGCAGCTCAAGCCGTACGTGTTCGACGCCGGGTAGTACTGCACGCGGACCTTGTCAGCAGGCACGCCGGTAAGCTGCGCGACTGTATCGCGGATCTGAAAGAGCGACTGCGAAGAGGACATCACCATCGCGCTGTCAGCCTTGATGTCCGCCAACGCGCAGTTGGGCGCCATCGTCCCATGCGCCTCGTACGGTCCTCGATACGATGCCGACGCGACGCGGAGGCCTGGCTGATTGAACGCAGCGTTCGCGTCGCCGCTGTCGACGACGACGATGTCATTCGTGGTGGCCGTGCGGAAGCTGTCGTGAATGCCCTGGTGGCCGGGCAACACCGAGGGGAATGCCTCCCATGTGACCTTCAGTTGCCGTGCAGCGCGCACCGCGTCCCACTCGCGCTCCGCAGCCACGCCAACGAAGTTCTGCCGGCGCACTATCCGGGCTCCCGGGATGTCTTTGATGGACGATTCGTCGATGCTGACGACCTTCGGCGGGCTCACCGCTCCGGCGACCTGACCCTGCGGCCACACGACACGGCCGTGAAGCATGCCCGGAACGCGAACATGCTGCATGTACTGATACGTGCCGCGCACCTTGTCGAGCATTTCGGGACGAGGCACCCGCGTCCCGACGACCTTGTAGTCGGATGGCCGTTTCAGCGGCGCGATATCTGGGTTCGTTCGTTCGATGGCAGCGCCACGCGCATCGTAGCGGACCGGTTCGAACTTACGATTGAACGGCTTGTCGCCCAGCAGCTCGCCGTAAGTAACCGACCGCTGCGGTGCGCCCTTCACCGACACCACACCCTTGGCGACTGTGAGGTCCTGCACGGGCGCCCTCAGCCGCTCGGATGCCAGACCAAGCAGTACGCGCCGTGCCTCGGCAGCGGCAACGCGCGTCTCCACTCCGCCGATGCCCGCTGTGCGGCTCGCAGCCGTGAAGCCGTTGGTGCACATGAACGTGTCGTTGCGAACGATCGACACCTGATTGAAATCGAGATCGAGCTCGTCGGCCGCGATCTGGCACAGCGCGGTCGGTCCGCCCTGCCCGAGATCGACGTAGCCGAGATAAATGGACGCCGTATTGTTCGAATGAACGGCCAGGTACGAATCAATCGCCGCTGGATCGGGCGGACCCGATATCAGCCCGCGCTGCAGGGCGGCCGCGGGCGGCTGGGCTGAGACGTCGCCGACGCCAATTGCCACGACGACGGCGCCGCTGATTTTCAGAAACTCGCGCCGATCGACGCCCGGTGTGCCGTTGCCGTCGACGTCGTGCTTGTCGTTGTCACGCACGGGTCACCTCCTCGGCGATCGATGCGGTGCTCGGGGCTGCCATCGCTTTCGCCGCGCGCTGAATCGCCGCCATGATCCGCGGATACGTTCCACACCGGCAGATATGCCCGTTCATCGCCGTGCGGATCTGCGCTTCGCTCGGTTGCGGCGTCTTGAACAGCAACTCCGCCGCTTTGATGATCTGGCCGTTGTAGCAGTAGCCGCACTGCACCGCCTGCTCCTCGATGAGCGCCTCCTGCAGCGGATGCAGCGCCGGCACGCGCGCCAGCTTCTTCTGGGCGGCGTAGTAGGCCGGCAGTCCCTCGAGAGTCGTCACCGACTTGCCGACGACACGCGCCAGTGGCGTGATGCACGAGCGAACCTCGACACCATCGACCAGGACCGAGCAGCAGCCGCACTGCCCCAACCCGCACCCGAAGCGCGGCCCTTGCAGCGCCAGTTCGTCGGTGAGCACGTAGAGGAGCGGAGTGTCCGGCAACGCAGTGACGGTGCGCATTGCATCGTTGACGCGCAGCTGAATTTCGTTCGCCATGTGTGTCCCTCAGGTCCGCCTGAAGGCGGACCCTACGCACGTTGTGAACTCTGTAGTTGCCGACCAGTTCTATCGAGTCCCTGCGCCAGATCCACCCGCAGGCGGCTTGGCGGTGAGGAATACGGCCTCCTCCAGGAACTGGCTGAACGGCGTGACATCTCCGTGAACTGGCGCCATCGTGTCGACCTGAATATTCCTGTGCTTTATGTTCGCGAGCACGTTCCTGAGCCACGGCGCGTGTCCCAGCGGCTCGCCCGGGATAAAGACGCGGGGGTCATTCGGCATGTAAACGTCCGCCAGGGTGAGCATCCGCGCGTTGGTGTAATAGATCATCAGCTGCGTCCTGGAATGGCTGCTGTCCAGGAGGTGATACAGGTCGATGGTGTTCATCGCATCCTTGAGGATGCCGTGGTCGTCGATCGCCGTGATCTTGGGTGGCTTCGCGTTGGGTGTCTTGCTGTACAGATCGGGGTTGAGCGTGTGCGGATTCTTGAAGGTCTCGTCGAGCAAGGTCAGGTTGCTGCGGTGGGTCACGATTTCGGTGACGCCCATCGCTACGGCCGTTCTGATGCCGCCCGTGTGATCGCCATGGTTGTGCCCCACGATCAGCGTCGTGACCGGCTTGTTGGGACGCAGTTCCTTGGCTCTGGCCATCACCGCCAGCGTCCGCTCCACATTGGGCGCGTCGACGAGCACGAGGTGATCGCTGAATTCCACGATGAAGCTCTTGTGGGTCGTACCCGTGTGCTCCCAGATGCCCTTGGCAATTTCCCGGACTGCCGACGACGACGACGGTGGCGGCGCAGGGCGAGACGCCGACACGGCCACTGCTGGCGCGGCCAGATTGCCGACGTCGCCGTCGACGGTCTGGCGAACAACGCGGACCTGACCGACTGTCCAGCGGCCGACCTTCCACGTAAACAGCGTCGGCAGCTGCACGCCGCTGACAGCGCGATAGTCGCTCCAGCGCATTTCATTCGGTCGGTCGCCGAGGGTCTCACTGTCAACGAGCTGAACGACGCGCGAGGGCAGCTTCGTGTTCGCATCGAAGGCTACCGTCAGCAGAATCCCATCGAGCTTGAGATCGACGAGACGCTCGGTGCCCTGGGCCCGCACGTTGCTGAGCGTCGCCTTCGAATCGAGTGCCGCGCGCATCAGCGTGAGAGGGTGGCGCAGATACTCGACGCGCCGGGCTGCTCCCTGGAAGACTCGAATCGCATTGCCGTCCTCGCCGACGTTGAAGGCGATGTCCCCATCCAGCGCTTGCACGGTCCGCTGCGGCCGTTGACCGTTGAATATGGTGAATTGCGCTTCGCGCACCTGCTCGAAGCGGCCACGTGCATTCGCCAGGTCGTACAATCGTTTGTAGTCCCTCAGTTGATACGCGAGGAACTGGGAGCCCAGCTCATCGTAGGCGAACTCCTGATCGACCTGGAAGTCGTGGCCCCCGCCTTCGACGATCAGGGTCTTGAGCGCGAGCAGTCGGTCCTTCCCTCCGAGCGCTGCCGCCGCCTCGTTGACGACCTGTTGCGCTCCGTCTTGCGCTCGCACACTTACTTGCTGCACGAGCAGGGAGGAGCCGGCAACCGCAACGGGCCCAAGCATAGTCCATACACGTCGGGTGATTCTGCTACTCATGAAACCCTTGCCTCGCCGAAACGGCGGCAGCCAGTCGCCGCAGTTGCGCGAATCATCCGCATCTGAATCGCGCCTTTTCAATACCCAGGATCAGTTACGCGTCGAATGTATTGTTAGAAGTGCTGCGAAGACTTCTCGTTTTCCTGGCAGACGAATTCCATGAGGTCGGTGTCGAGCATGATGCGATGCTCGATGCTCACGCTCCACGGTTTGGTATAGGCCTTCGGATCGTCGATGGTGACCTCGACGGTCATCGTCCCGAAGACGGGTCGGCGGAAGCGCTCGGTAATCTTTGCGGCACTTGTCGATGGCGTGCCGTTGACGTCGAGCCACCCATCATCTCGTAATCCGGTCGTCTCGACGATGAGCGAGTCGTTTTCCCAATGGCCGACCGAATAACCGAAGTACCACGGCTGCGGGTCGTTGTCGGGCAGCGGCCGGCCATCCGTGAAGATGTAGCGAACACCAGTATTCGCTTCCCACAACATCACGATCAGATTCGGCGTCTGGACGATCCGGTGCGGGTCCGGGTGCGTGTGCAGCTGCATGATGCCGAGCGGCAGACAATGCGCGTCCGGATTGTCCTTGCTGTGATCCGCCATCCTCTTGTCGAGCACCGCTTTCGCCCACGGCTGAAACGGAATCGGCTCGTTCAGCCCCGTGCCGATGTCCCAGAACTGCCCGGTCATCGATTGTCCTAGCGCTCCCGCTCTGGTCGGCGCCGGCAATCCTGCGCGGCGGTTATACCGCCACACACCGCCAAAATCAGGGTGGCCGTCCGCGGCGCGCGGCACGGGACCATTCAAATCCGGCTTGCCATCGGCGGTTTTCGGAACACCCGGCGTTGGATACGATGGCCATTGGGCGCCCATCGGGATGGTCGCAGTCGCCGCAAGGGCGAGGGCGAGCAACGACTTTGAACCTCGCTTCACCACGCGGGCTCCAGTACTTAGGCCGAAATTCACCTGAGTGATAACCACGGCGCCGGGGCCCACACGGCGACCACGGAGAAACCAAATGATCGCCGTGACCTCCGTGCCAACGAACTCCGTGGTTTCGACACCGTGAACTCTGGGATTAGAAATTCACGTTCACACCGAATTTGACCAGCCGTGGGTCCAGCACGCTGGACGGCACGTTGAAGCGCGGACCCAATCGCGTGGTGATCCCGAGTACTGCGCTGGAGTTGAAAACGTTGAAGAAGTCGACCTGCGGCTGAATGCTGCCGCCGGTCCAGCGGAATATGCGGCTGAAGCGTAGGTCGAGCTGCTGCAGGCGCGGTTCCAGGAAATAGGTGTTCGGGAGCACGATGTTGGCCACCACCTGCGCTGAGCACGCGGCGCCTGTGCGCGCGCCACACGCCGACAGATCACGTCCGAGCGACGGCACGATTGCGACATTCGAGATCGCGGCATTCGCCGCAGTGGCGATCGGCGACAGGTTCTGATAATTCGCGCTCGCCTGGAGCTGCCACCACAATGGCAGTACCACCAGGGCTTTGAACTGCGTGCTGCCCGACCACGGCGTCTTGACCTTGCAGTATTCGGCCGTCCTCGGGTCCGACGTGGTCCTGCCCTCAGGCAGCAGCTGGGGCTTGTCGTTGGCGTAGCAGGTGTCGGTGACCGTCCTGCCGGTGGACAACCCGGCCTGCAGGTAACGACCGCCGCCAAGCCGCGCGGTCAGTGATACGTCGACACCATTGAACACTTCCGACGGATCGCCGTACTTCGAGGCGAGGTCGATCAGCGTGTTCGACAGGCCGAAGTTCCCTGGCAACGGATCGTAGAACCCGCAGACCTGATTCCCGCCGCCGCCGGGCAGCAAACTGTTGTTCGGCGCCGTGATGCAGTACGGACTGAAGTCCCGCGCGGTCAGCGCAAGATTGTTCGTCACGCGGATGTTCCCGTACCACGTGCGGAAGTAGCCCACGTTCAGCCCGAGGCCTCGCACGAGCTCCTGTGAAACCTGCACCGATCCCTGCCAGTTGTACGGCCGATTCCCGTTCAGCACGTCGGGCGAATAGGTGATGGCGTTGACCACCTTCCCGAAATTCACGTTTGACAGCGGTCCGAGCTCGTTTTCTTGCGGGATGTAATCGCCATTGTCGGTCCACACCCGCGTCGCACTCTGGACGATGCGGTTGGCCGGCCCGTTGAGCGCGGTGATCCCGACAACAGGCTCGAAGATCACATAGCGTCCCACGAAGCCCTTGATTGCGGTCTTTCCGTTGCCGAACAGGTCGTAGGCCGCCCCGATCCGCGGCGTCCAGTCCTTCCAGTTGGGGATGTTGGTGACCGCGTCGAAGTGGCGTTCCGGCACCCACGTCCCGGCAGGCATGTCCACGGCTGGGACGCTGCCCTTCAGGTAATCGAAACGCACGCCGAGGTTCAGCGTCAGTCGACTGAGAGTCCACTGGTCCTGCGCATACAGGCCAACTTTCCGCTGCCGGTGCTTGGTGATGATTGGCGATGCATAGTAAGTCACCGCACTCGGTACGGTGCCGTTGAACACGTAGGTCGAGTCACTCAGCGATGGCGGGAACCCGTAGGCGGTACCGCCGAAGCCATAGAGGTACTGGGCACCGACTTTGGCCGCATGGGATCCTGTCACGTAGGAGACGCTGAACCTCTCGTTGGTCTGGCCGAAGTCCTGGTGGCCCCAACCGCCGTTCAGACCGAGGGAGCGGATGCCGCCGTAGCCGTAGTTCCGTGACGCGTCGAGCACGAATCGATCGTCGATCGATCCTCCCGCTTCACCGCCCGCGCCGAACAAGGTCGAGTCGAGAGTTCCCTTCAGGAGCACTGATCCAGCTTCAAAGAGCAGTCGACTCGTTGCCGGCCGCGACCACGTGACCTGCGCCTGCCAACTGGGGTCGGTGGCGTAGCCGGCGAACGATTCCGGCGAGGTATTGCCCAGGATCGCGGTGGATGCACAATCGCAATTCCACTCGTTGCCGAACGACGCGTTGATCTTGTCCTTGGTGCTCGGCTGCCACGTCACGCGACCGCGCAGCTCTTTGTAGTAGCTGTTGTCGAAGGCGGGCCGATCGAAGTCGGGCGTATAGAACAGCGTGCCGGGCGTCTTGTTGAACCAATTACCAGGGTAATAGGAAGACGTGCGCCACGACCGCGCGCTGGCGAAGAACCAGAGCTTGTCAGTCTGAATGGGGCCACCGATTCCGCCGCCCGCGTCGTAGCGGACCTTCAACGACGGGGCCGACGTGAGCTGGCGTGCCCGCAACTGGTCGTTGAGATTGTCGGACTGCAGGTTCGGGTGCGAGAAATTGCCGTTGAACGTTCCTTTGAAAACATTGCCGCCGTCGCGCGGGACGACGTTGATGAGGACGCCGCCACTTTCGAGCTCCGCGCCTGCGCTCGATGTCGTCACCGTCGTCTCGGCGACCGTCGCCGGGTTCAGGCTGGTCATCCAGTTCCCCGCCGCTACCAGCGTGCCGAAGAACATGCCGTCGCGCAGTTGCTGAAAATCGCCACCACGGCCGCCGTGGATGAAGAAGTTCTGGGAATATTCGCCCTTGTTCCCACCCACGTCCTGATTGGACGCGCCACCGGCGTACACCGCGCCGGGAACCATCGTCGCGTAGTTCTTGATGCCCGATCCGAGCGGCAGATTCTCGACCACCTCGCGCGAGAACACGCGCTGCTGCGACACGTTCTGCGTGTCAACCAGCGGTGCGGCCCCGCTCACCGTGACCGTTTCCTGGACCTCACCGACGGCGAGGTCCGCGTTGACGTTTGCCGTGAAGCCCGTGGTCAATTCGACGCCTTCGCGCCGAACACTCCCGAACCCGGTCAGCGAGAAGGTGACGGAGTACGTGCCCGGTCGGAGGTCGATGATCCGGTAGAGGCCCTGTCCGTCGGTCAACACCGTTCGCGTCTTTTCAATGAGTGCCGGACTCGCCGCTTCGACGGTCACACCCGGCAGCACGCCACCAGATGCGTCACGCACGACACCAGCAATGGTGCCGGTGGCGACACTCTGCGCCCTCGCGTTCGGCGACAGCAACAGCGTCAGTGTGATCAGCAGACATCCGCGAAGTGCCCTCATCGTTTCTCCTTCACTACGGTGCGCGGATTATTCGCATCCCATCGGGCGCGCTTCAATACCCAGAAGCAGTTACCTGCAAGTAGTAACAAGTCGCGGCTTTGTCGAATGAAGCGAGCAAGATATGGGTGATGCATGATTCACTCGCACGCGCGCGATCGGGTGGCACGTCGGTGTCGATGGCAGATGCGGTGTGAGGAACCCGTCGAGAGGAGGGTTGGAATTCTAGCGGTCGTTCACACGGGGACCGCCAAAGTCCCCGCAGCTTCTCCACCGAACGGAGCTCGCCTCAGATCGCGCTGTGAATGATTCCGCGTCGAAACGCGACCGTCACGGCTGCGGTGCGGTCGTTGACGCCGAGTTTCGACAGGATGTTCTTGACGTGCACCTGCACGGTCTCTTCGCTGATGCGCAGCGCCGCGCCGATCTCCTTGTTCCGCATTCCTTCAGCAATGCGCTCGAGCACCTCCACTTCGCGGGTGGTCAAACCGCGTTGTGTCGAGCGCGCCGCCAGACGCGTGGCGACGTTGACGGGCAACGTCGTCGACCCGGCGTAGACCTCGCGTACGACCTTGACGAGGTCGTCAGAGAGGGTGTCTTTCAGCAGATAGGTCGTCGCGCCCGATTCAAGCGCCCGATAGATATCTTCGTCGCCCTGGTACATGGTCAGGACGACGATTCGGGCTTTGGCGTCGGCGGCGCGGATCGCACGAATCGCGCCCAGCCCGCTCATGTTCGGCAACTGCAAGTCCATCAGCGTGACGTCCGGGTGGTGCCGCTGGAACAGTTCGACGGCTTGACGGCCGTCGGTCGCCAGACCGACGACGCGCATATCCGGCTGCGCGCTGATCTTCTGGGAAATCCCATCGAGGACGATGGGATGGTCGTCCACGCACAACACGGTGATGATCGGTGCACTCATGCGGCCTTGGTCACTGGAGCACTCGTCTCCAGGATGGTCCCCTCACCTGGTTTCGTCAGCAACTTCAAGCAACCACCGATTTGTTCCGCACGCTCCTGCATGCTCTTGAGTCCCCAGTGGTTGCCGACGGCGGCCATGATAGCGGGGTCGAATCCGCAGCCGTCATCGGAAATCCGCAGCACGACCGAGTCGTCCGTGTATCGCAACTCCAGGCAAATGACCGTCGCGTTGGCGTGACGTACGGCGTTGCTGACCGCCTCTTGCCCGATGCGCAGCAGCTGTTCCTCGACGCGCGGCACAAAGCGTTGCGGCTTTCCGACGACGACCACTTCGAAGCGGACGTCGGTGCCGATGGTCAGCGCGGTTCCCGCTTCGCGGAGTGCCGTCGGCAGATCGTTGACCGCGAGTGCCGGCGAGCGGAGATTCCAGATCGATTGCCGTGCCTCGCGGATGAACCCTTCGACCTGTTTCCGGAGCATCGCCAGTTGATCACGAATGGCGGACGCGGCAGGCTTGTCGGAGATCGTGCCGAGCTGAAGCGCGACGCCGACCAGACTTTGCAGCAGCGTGTCGTGAATCTCGCGGGCCATTCGCGACCGCTCCGAATACACGAGGATGAGTCGCCGTTGCACGGCGCGCAGCCGAAGTTGCCACACGGCCCACAGCAGAAGGAGCGCGGCCATAGAGCTGACCGCGTAAAACGCCGGTGTCTGGTAGAACGCCGGCGCCACGGAGAACGACCACTCGGCTGGCTCGCTCCAGATGCCGTCCTTGTTGGCGGCCGCGATGCGGAACCGGTAATCGCCCGGCCGCAAGTTCGTGTAAAGTGCGTGACGATTGGTCCCGACTTCTACCCAGGTGCTGTCGAACCCTTCCAGTAGGTAACGGAAACGAACCCACGACGCGTTGAGCGTCAACGCCGTGTAATCGATCTGCAGGCGAGAGACGCCCGGACCGACTCGTAACCCGGCCTGTGGCGACAGGCCCTTCTGATCCGCGAGTACGCCTTCGATACGCACGGCCGGCGGAACACGCCGCACCGGCAGCCGCTTGGGATCGATGACCGCAATGCCTTCGCCCGTGGCAATCCACAGCGTGCCGTCGGTAGCGCGTACCGAGCCCCGACCGAGAACGACGACCGGTGAGCCCGGTGCGCCGTCGGTGGCATCGTAGCTGCGGAAATCGAGCGGATGCGCCGCATCGGCAACGGCTTTGTCGAATTCCGCAATGCTCACGCGCAGGATCCCTGAATTGACTGCAATCCACAGGAAGCCCTGATCGTCGGCGGCTGCCGTCGTCAGCGATGCGGCATGAAGACGGATCAGTGGCAGGGTGATGAAGCGCTGCGCCTCCCGATCCAATCGGCTCAGGCCCTTGTTCGTCGCCACCCACAGCGTACCTTGATGGTCGAACAATGCATTGACGTGGCCGGTGGCGAGACCATCTTGCGGTCCGAACATGCGGGCGACGCCGCCGTCGACACGGGCGACGCCGCCATCCTGAAACGCGAGCCACAGCGTCCCTCGCGAATCGACAATCGCAAAATGTCCGAGCTTGTGTGCCACCGCACCGTCGAATGCGCGCACATGACCCTCGCGCAGCTCGAAGAATCCGCGATCGAGATCGTAGAAGACGAGCGCCCCATCGCGCGTCATCGTGATCGCGTGAATCAACCCGAGCGGAAACCGATCCGGGAACGGCACCTGGACGAAACGACCGTTGGTGAGGCGAGCGATGCCGTGGTCCGTGCCCACCCAGATACCGCCGCGGGGATCCTCGAATACCGTCGCCGTGTAATTGCTCGGCAGCCCGTCGGCCTCGCTGTATCGCGTGCGGTGCCCTTCGTGAAAGCGGATGAGTCCTTCGGCAGTGGCGACCCAGACGCTCCCGTCCGACGCTGCGGTCAACGACGTGTTCTGTCCGCCCGACGTGCGCAAGGCGGAGAACGCCCCCTCCGAAACGCGGCTCAATCCACCGGACGTGCCGACCCAGATATTGCCCTCGGAATCCTCGATGAGCGAGCCGATGACGTTATGCGCGAGACCATCGCTGGTCGTGAACCGCGTCGCGTCATGTAATCCACCGTTGGCGGCAATCCGCATCAGCCCGTCGCCTTGCGTCGCGACCCATAACGCGCCGGCATGATCGTGGATCACGCGATATCCGTACGACGCTTCCGACCCGACCGTCGGCAACGGCGTTGCCGGCGTACCACGCAACAACCTGAACGCACGAACGTGGTCGGCCACCCAGATCGCCCCGGCCGCATCCTCACCGATGCCGTGCACGCGCGGATTCGACGGAATCGAGTCGAAGTGATCCGCACCCGGTTTGAGGATGAGGACACCAGGTGCGATCGATCCGACCAGGAGTTCGCCTGCACGATCGACATAGAGGCTCGTCACCGTGACCGCGGTAAAGCCGTCCTCGCGGGTCATGCGCCGCCAATGGCCGCGCGTGAATCGAAAGAGACCACTGCGTCCACCAACCCATACGTTTCCGTTCGTGTCCTCGACCATCTGCGCAAACAGGCTGCCGGCGGCGACGATTGGATCGGGCCCGAACAATTCGACGCGTCCTTTCGAGAGGTGCGCCATACGACCATCATCAAGGGCGAGCCACAGGCCACCATCGCGCGCCGCGCAAATAACGGCGACTTCGCCCTCGGGCACTCCAGGGATGTCGGACGTGAACGTCACACCGTCGAAGCGCACCACGCCCGCAGAGGTCGCGAGCCACAGAAACCCGTCGCCCGTCTGCACAATCGCGCGCACCTGACTCGAGGGAAGGCCATCCTTCTCGGTCCAGGTCGTCACGGTGTAACGAGTACCGGCGCCGATCGATGCGGCGGTGTCCGTGGCGACAGACACCGCCATGACGGCGGCGAGCAGGATTACGAACGTCGCGGTCCGCATGTCGGGCACCTCAAACGCGTCATCCTACGAGCTTGTCCCTGAAATCCCAAAGCCCAAATCGCAAATCCCAAGCCCCAAGCTGATTCTCATTTGTAGGGATTTGGGTTTTGGGATTTGGTCATTGGGATTTTTCTCACAGGGCACCGGCCTCGGCGCCGCCGGTCAAGTAGGGAATCATCCGGCCGAAATACAACACACCGACCCAGAGCGTGATCTGCGCGGCGGCCATGAACTTCGCCACTGGCGACGCTCCCGCATCCTTTGTCAGCGTCCACGGCTCATCGAAGATCGTCTGATAGAGCACCGTGACGCCCGACAGCACGAATGCCAGAATCTTCAGATCGAACGACAGGTTGAGCGTATAGGTTTGCGGCTGCGCGATGAAGAAAACCATGCCGCTGGTGGCGTTCAAGGTAAAGCCGGCGACGCCCCAGGGCAGCAGTTTGTGCACATCGCGGTAGTCCATTCCCTTCAACGTGCCGACTCCGAGGATGCGCAGATTGATCACCAGCACGACGCCCATGAGCAGCGCCAGGCCGATGAAGTGAAACACCTCGCAGATAGGCCAGACGTAACGGTAGTTGGTGACGATCAGCGAAATCGCAGGCGTGGTGAGTCCCTTGACGTCATTGGGGACGGCGGCTTCCGCTTGGTGAAGGTCCTGCATGAAGCGGATCTCCGGGTGCGAGATGTCGCCGCCCATGTTCGCCGCGCGCGTGACGAGGCCGAGCGCCACGAGCGAGAGCAGGACGACGGAAATGAGCGTCCATTTTCTCGAGCGTCCGTGACGACGCTGCTGCCACAGCGCCGCCCACGCGCCAGCACCCGTGATCTCGATGACGATGAGCGCCATCACCGCGGCGCCCTGGTGAGCGTCGGTCAACGTTTGCGAAAACCCGGGGCGCGATCGGATGGCGAGGCGGGCCGCATATCCGGTCATGAACGTCGGAAAGGCCATGATTGCCACGAGGAACAACGCAGCGAGACTTGCCCGTAGCAGTTCGTCGTTGTTGCGGACCAGCGAAAGCAGGAAGAGCGCCACGGCGAACACCAGTCCGAGCGTCGGCACGTGATTGAGGAGCAGGTGCGCATGCGCGAGGGTTACCGCGGGCATCGAGGGGTCACTTGGTGTACGCGATCAACCGGCCGGTCGTGATCGCGCCAGCCCAGAACACCAGGCACAACACCGCGGTTGTCATCACCGCCCGTGGAACTCCGCGGCTGTCTTCCTGCGCTGAATCGCCTTCAATTGCGCGTTGGACCAGGCGCAGCATCACCACGCCGAACAGCAGGCACACGAGTTTGAGGTAGTACATCGGGTTGTAGCCGGTTCGCGTCGCCGCCATCATGAACAGCAACGATCCGGTGATCGTGTTGCCGATGAATCCAATCCAGAAGAACTTGAACAACGTCCGCAGCGCTGCGAGCGGCAGCGGCCGGCCGACACCGAGCAACCGCAGGCTCATCACCGCTGCCGGGCCGGCCGTCAACGCGATGCCGATCGTATGAAGCACCAGAACGAGCGCGAAGCCGTACAACGCGTCCGATCCCGCAATCGACATCGACAGCGGAAGGTCTTCAAGCCATTGAAAGAATCGCGACACGCACGAGCTCGTTAGCGCATCTTCGTGACGATGTGCGCGGCATCCGCTTCGACGCACGGCGGGTCTTCCGTGTACACGGTGCTCTGATTCAAGTTCACCACGACATGGTCCATCTGCCACGGCTCGAGCAGCACTTCCGGGTCCTCGACGGTCACGTCGTAATGCAGCCGGTTACCCTCGCGCCGGAACTTCTCCACCACGTGCATGTCGGAGGTGTGGAACCACCCGGGAAATCCAAGCCAGCTCTGATCGGTAAACCCGAGGATGTCGACGACAAGGATGTCGCCTTCCCAATGACCGACCGAGTCGCCCATATACGACTGATCGTTCGAATAGACCGGATGGTGCGGCCGGCCGTCGGTGGGCACGACACGCCAGACGAAGCTATTGAGAAAGTTGGCGGAGTTGTACAGCATGACGACGTCGTTCGCGTTCTGAATGATGCGCGTCGGCGGACCCATGCGTGGAATCCCCGGCGGCAGGCACGCCCAGAGCGACAGATCCTCTTTGTTGCCGTTCTTATCGTTGTACTGAACCTTCTCCCAGTACTGCGGCCTGTACAACGGCGGGTTGGCGTGATACCGGAACTGCAGCACGTCGTCTTTGCCGGAATAGTCGTTATCGCCGTGGCGGTAACCGGTGTTGCGCGCCACGAGCACGGCTTTGGGATCGAGTTTGCCGTGCGCCATGGCCTCGTCGTACTCGGCGTAGCTCGCGAATCTCTGGACTGTGCCGTCCGGAAGCCTCACTGACACCTGGCCGGTACCGCCGCCGCCCCCGCCACCGCCCCACCGTCCGGTCAAATCGGGGTGAGTGGCCGCTGCCTGACCGGCGCGCAGCGGAACGGCGCATAACGCAGCGGCGATGCTCGCCGCCGCAACGACATACGCGCTTGCCCTGGACATAGCCGCTCCGTCTTGCCGCACTACTGCGAATACTGTTGCCACATGTCGATCTTGCGACCGTCGGGCAGGATGAACGCGAACACGTGGCCGGTCGTGGAACCATCGCGCGCGAGCGCAACGATCGCCGTATAGGTGTCCCCGACCTTGAAAACATCTTTGCTGGTGATGCCGATGGCGCGGAATCCGCCCGGAGCGCCACCCGAGATGTCCCACCTTTCGACCTTGCCGGTCTTGGGATTTCTGACCTCCATCTGCCAGCGCACGTGCGGATTGACCCACAGCACGCGCGTCAGAACGCCGGTGATCGTCGCCTTTTTGTTCTGATCGAATTCCGCCTGCACAGCGTGATGCGCCGACGCGGGACGAGCCGCGACGATCAGAACCACAATCGTCGCGATGGCGACTGTGCCGGATAAGAGCTGACGCATGAGACCTCCTGACTTACCGCGAGCGAGCGTCCGCGGTCTGGCTCCTCGATTGCGCCAGAACGGCGGGAATCGGCATGATCACGTAGGGATTGAAGGTGTCCGTTTTCGAGATCGTCAGATCGACGACCGTGTTGCCGTCGCGGCTCTGCACGATGTGCCGCGGCAACAGAATCATGCTGTTCAGATCCTTCTCGTTCCAATCACCATACTCGCGGTAACGCGTCTCGATGACGTGGCCGCCTGCCGTGAGCTGACTCCGCTCCATCAGATGGCTGTACTCGGTTTTCTGGCCCGCGGGATTGGTGTCGATGCGAAAGATCCGCGGACTGATCCACACCTTCATCGTGGCGTTCTGAAAGGGCTCGGGCATCGGAAACATCAGCACCGGTTTTCCGTTTTCCTGCCCCAACATCGTGTTGTCACCCGCCAGGATCGCGGCCTTCATCACACTCTCAGGAATCAACGTCCAGAGCTGTGTCGCGCGCTCCTCGAACGTCTCCATCGCCGGCATGGCGTTGCCGCCGGGTTTGTCTTCGTTCCATGCGTAGCGGCCGGCGACCACATCCACCCGCGCCTTTGTCGATCCAGCGCAGGTCGCCGAAACGCGCAGCGCCGGCACGCCAACCAACCGGCTCTCGCCACGGAACTGCCCGCGGAGTTGCGCCAGGTTCGCGGCGGCGGCCGCCTCCGGAATCGCGCGATAGCGGACCGACGCGTGATAATCGGCGGTGTGGCACGGTTTGCCGTCGCGCAGGATTGTGCCGGCTCCCCACAATTCCATCGTCAGGACGTGGTCGACTTCGCGTGGACCGCGCAGCATGCCCAGCGCGTCGGCGGCGTAATAGAGAACTGTCTTCAGGTCTGTCGGATTTCGGGTGCCGGTCACGCCCGGCTGCGGCCCGAACGGCGCCACGCGAGCTGCAGGTCTGCGCGCGGGGGCGGCGGGCTTGCCCGCGCCCGGCGCGCTCTGCGCGTGCAGCGCTGCCGCGAACGCAACGACGATCGCAAGCGGCGGAAGTATGTGGCGCATGGCTCTCCTTCGGCGGTCGCTACACGATAAGCGCGAAGCCTACTGAAGACCATGGGTGATTGCACTACCCAGAGACAGGTAGACACCCGTAACTACTTCCGGGTATTGAATCGCGCTCGGTCGCCGCGGGCCTGGCTCCCGAGTGTTTCTATGGCGACGGGACGAAGGGACCTGAACTAACGAGCTCGCCAACCGGCGGGCGGGTCCCACGCTCCGCCATTCGGGCCGACTTCATCGGGCCGCCCCGGCGGGAGAACTTTGTCGGCTCGCGCGCGCACGTAGGCATAGACCTGCCCAACCTGTTTGTCGTCGAGCAGCTTGCTCCACGACTGCATTGCGGTGTTCGGCTTTCCGGTGCGGACGATCTTCAGGAATTCCGCGCGCGTGAACTTCTCCATCGGGTCGGTCAGGTTCGGCGCGTTCGTCGTGCCGAGCGCGTCGACCCCGTGACAGCGGTAACAGTAGACGTGCCACCACTTCCATCCCTGATACACGTCGCGGTAAGTTTCCGACTCGCCAGCCGTCTTACTCGCCGGCTCGCCCGCCGCAGCCTTGGCGGCGGCGGGTGCTTGGCCGGAGACATGAATCGACGTCGTCGCGGCAATCAGCAGCGCCGCGATCGCGCAGCCGAATGCAGTCCGAATCGTTGTCATCGCGCTGAGCCCGCTTTCCCGTCCGCCAGCGGCACGCCGTACTCCGTCAGAATCTTCAGGATCTCCGGCCGACGCTTGTCGAGCACCTGTTCGAGTCGCGTGAAGAGCGCGTCGTTTCCTTTCTTCACGCCCATCGAGATATCGAACGCAAACGGCAGATCGCCCTTGCCCGACGGAACCGGCACCAGCTCCAGTGGAACACGCTGCCGCTTCGCGTAATAACCAGCAACAGGTCCCCACACAATCGCGAGATCGACGCGACCATTCGCCACCGCATCGACGATGGCCCTCGGCGGGTTCGTCTCCGAATAGAAGGTGTTGAAGCCGACGACGTTATCGACGAGTCCTCGCTTCGACAGCTCGTGCACCGGCGGCGGATTCGTATAGTCGTCGCCGAGCAGATGCACGCCAATCTTCAGCTTCTTCAGTCGCGGGTCGTCGAGCGAGGCAATCGTCCAGCGTTTGCTTCTGGGATACACGAAAAGATACGTGGACCGGTAATACGGCTTCGTCGTCCGCACGAGGTCATATTCCTTGGGCACGCCAATGACGATGTCGCAGCGCCCCTGTTCGAGCGTGGCGTTCATCGTGTTGCGGATGAAGCCGCGCCGCTGCCCCCACCAGATGTAACTCGGGGTTGCTCCGAAGTCTTTCGCGATGAGCGAGGCGATGCGGTTTTCGAATCCTTCGAGCCGATCGTTGGAGAACGGCATGTTCTCCGGATCCGAGCACACGCGGAATCGCCCGGCTTCGCCGCGCTTGGGCGAGACCGGCGTTGCTGTGCCGCCGCGTGCTGTGGTCTGCGCTGCTTCGTCCACCGCGCAGACCAGACACGCGAGAACCAGAATCAGAATCGGAACCCTCATCAGCTCACGCGCACTTCCAATTCCCAACTCCCAACTCCCAAACGCCGGTGGCAGCTCGATGCTTGGAAGTTGGAAGTTGGAGGTTGGCAGTTAAAGGGAATTCTCCTACGGCAGGCTGAACACCGTGAGCACGCCGCCCTGGTTGCTGAAGTTCGCCAGATCCTTGAACGCACCGATCGCGCCCAAGCCAGCGGTCGGATCCTCGAGGCTCATGTCCGCCGCGACACCGATCCCCGACCAGCCGCCGATCCCCGACAGCACCGCGACGTACTGCTTGCCATCAGGTCCAACGTACGTCATCGGGTTGCCAATGATCCCCGACGGCGTCTTGAACTTCCACAGCACGTCGCCGCTCTTGGCGTCCACGGCCTTCAGCCATCCTTCCATCGTGCCGTAGAAGACGACGTCGCCCGCCGTCGCGAGCGCACCGCCCCACGCCGACAGCTGCTCCTTGATGCCCCACACCTTCTTGCCGTTCACCGGATCCCACGCCATGAACTCGCCGCGGTGACCGCCGGGACCAGGCTTGCTGACGACGATGGCGCCGACGTACGGCTGCCCTTGCTGATACTTCACCTCGACGCCTTCATAGTCCATGCACAGGTTGTTCGACGGAACGTAGAAATATCCCGTCTTCGGCGAGAACGAGACCGGCTGCTGGTTCTTGCCACCCATTGCCGACGGACAGATGTCTTTCGTGTTCTTCGTCGCCGACGTGCGCTTCGCGGGATCCTCGATCGGCTTGCCTGTCTTGAGGTCGACCCCCTTCGCCCAGTTGACGAACACGAACGGGTCGGCGCGCAGCAGCTCACCGTTGGTGCGATCGAGCACGTACGCGAAGCCGTTGCGATCGAAGTTGACCAGCGCCTTGCGCATCTGGCCGTTGATGTTCAGATCGACGAGCACGTTCTCGTTGATGCCGTCGTAGTCCCATGCGTCGTGCGGCGTCTTCTGGTAGGCCCACGCCGCCTTCCCCGTATCGGGATTGCGGGCGAAGATCGTCATCGAGTACTTGTTGTCGCCCGGCCGCTGGTCGGGATTCCACGATCCGGGATTGCCGGTGCCGTAGTAGAAGAGATTGAGGTCCGGGTCGTAGCTGTACCAGCCCCATGTGGTGCCACCGCCACGCTTCCACTCCTCGCCCTTCCACGTCTCGGTGGAGCCGGGGAATCCCACTTCCTCTTCCGGGCCCGTGCTGTACATACGCCAGATCTGTTTCCCGGTGTTCACGTCATTGGCCGTGACGAAGCCGCGCACGCCGAACTCGCCGCCGGAGATCCCGGAGATGACTTTGTCCTTGATTACCAGCGGTGCCGAGGTCACCGTCTGACCCTGGTGATAGTCGCCCTGCTTCACCTTCCACAGTTCGTTGCCGGTGTTCGCATCAAGAGCGACCGTGGTCGTATCCAGCTGGTTGAAGAAGATCTTGCCGTCCGAATAGGCGACGCCGCGGTTCACCGTGTCGCAGCAGGCAACGGGGATCACGTTCGCGTCCTGCTTCGGCGTGTACTTCCACTTCACCGGTGCGCCTTCCTTCGTCAGGTCGAGCGCGTAGACGATGTTCGGATAGGGTGTGCTGACGTACATCGTATTGCCGACGACGAGCGGACCGCCCTCGTGGCCACGCAGCACGCCGGTCGAGAACGTCCACGCCACCTTCAGGTTCTTCACGTTGCCGCTGTTGATTTCGTCGAGCGTGCTGTAACGGGTCGAAGCCGTGTTCTTGTTCGGCATCGCCCATTCCTTGTCGGCGTCCGAGGCGGTGGTAGACGCTGACGCCGATGACGAATTCGACGTGCTGGTGCAACCGACAGCGGTGACGAGTCCAAGGAGGCCGACGAGGCTGAACAACCTGGTCCACCTGTGCATACGAGCTCCTGCTGTTTAGGTTAATGTTCGTTCAAATCGATTCTCAAATCGCAATTTGAAAATTGAAAATTCACGCCTCTATCTCGTGCTCACCACGCGCTGCTGCTTGCCGCGCGGCCGTACGTTCTTGTTCACCCAACCCATGATGATGTCGGCGATCTCGAGGTTCTTCTTGTCGAGCATCATCATGTGCGTCACGCCGAGAATGCCCATCTCATCCAGCTTGAGATACTCCGCCTTCGCGGTCCCTTGTTTCGCCGTCCGGCGCGCATTGATCGCGTCCACCGTCTCCTGACACACCATGCTGGTCGGCGTGTAGTCCCCTTTCATCGCCATATACGGAATGTTGTCGAAGTCGGCGGCGGTGAGACCGCTGTTGGCCAGCGAGCAGGATCCTTCCAGCGTGACCAGTCCCTTCAGCAGATCGAGACGACCGTGCTCCTTGAGGATGCGCGCCATGTGATGGCCCATGACCCCCGACTGCGAATGCGTCACGACGATCGCGCCACCGAGCCGCTCGACCAGCGCGGCGAGATTCTGCGGCGTCCAGGTGTTGGCCGGCGAGAGCTCTTTTGGATCGCAGCTGCTGCAGGTCGAACCGGGCAGCGTGACTTCGGCGTTCGGCACGAGCTGCTTGTAGTACTCGAGCGCATACGTGCCGGGTGATCCGCCTGGTGCCGGTCCGATCGCGCCCGCACGTGACACCAGGTTCGCGTCAACCGCGTCGATCGGGAACAGTGGCGCCACGTGCGCATACGAATCCGGCCGCGGCATCGGATCCTCGGCAGACGCATGCGGAATGAGCCGTCCGGTCAGGATGGTCGACCCTTCCGGGACCAGATGACCGAACCAGTTGGTCCAGGCCGCGTTGTCCGTGATCCGGCCGAAGGCGGGGATCAGATCGGCGCCGGTGCGATCGCCGGCCACCAGCTTCGCCTCTCCCTCGTGGATCACCGACTCATCGAAGCCCGAGCGGCCACGACCGGCCTGGTCGACGACGTAACTTGGAACGCCGTTGCGGACGAAGTACGGATACCACCCTTCGCGACCGTCGGGCGTCGCTTCCAGACACGCGCCCGTGTGCGTGGAGCCGTGCACCATGATCACCGGCCAGCCCACGCCGTATTTCTTCGCCGGAATCTGGAATTGGACGTACATCTGCCCGATCGTGATCTGTTGCGGCGTGGGCGCAGGCGGAGGGGCGTTGCTGCCGGGCGCCGGCGCCGGAACGGTGGCGAAAGTCGTCACCTTCTGAACGCCGCCGACGAAGAAGCTGCCCTGGTCTTCGATGACGAGCGGACCGCCGAGAAACCGTTTCGGTCTGGATTCCTGCGCCGATGCGGTCGCCGCGACCAGCAGGAGCACGAGGGCCAGTGAGAAGGACTGCCTCATGATTGCACCTCACCGCGGCGATGCAGGTCGCGCCGCGACTCCGACGAAGAGGCCCCGCGCGCCGAACGTATGAGCCGCCCCCGCGCGAACCGATGTGAAACGACGAAGGGTAACTGGGAAGCGGAGGGAATTATCGTCTTGCCGGCAACAATGTCAACAGCAGGTAGCTTCCTTCGATACAGTTCCAGGTTCCGGGTTCCACGTTCCAGGTTCCAGGTTCCGGGTTCCACGTTCCAGGTTCCGGGCGTTCCAAGTTCGTGTCCGAGTTCCAGACGTACTGGATTCCGCTTTCCCGGTTTCAGTCTGCCAGTTCCGCGTACAATCGCCCCGCAATGAAGGGATCTGTGATGTCAGTAAGCCTTTCGCGCCGAATGGCCGCGGCTCTCATGTTGTGCTCCGCGCTTGTCGGCGCTGCGCTCTCGCTGCACGCGCAGGGACCGTCGCTGACCTCTGGCGCGTACTCGGCAGCGCAGGCGATACGTGGCCGCCAACTCGTGGAAGCGCAATGCGTCGTCTGTCATGGGGCAAGTCTGGAAGGGCGCGTCGGTCCGCCGCTCTCCGGTGATGTCTTTCTCGCGGCCTGGAGCGCGCGGCCACTCACTGACCTCGTCGACAAGATCCAGAAGACGATGCCCCCTCAGCAAGCGGGCACCCTCACGCGAGCGCAAGCCATTGATGTCGTTGCGTATCTGCTTCAATCATCGAAGTTCCCGGCCGGCTCGAATGAGTTGGGCGCCACCACTGTCGGACAGCTCGCGTTTCCTGTCGTGAGATCGGCGGCCGCCGGCGGCGCCACCGCATCGCTTGCGCCAAGCGCGAACCTGGCGCAACTGATGCGCGCGGTGACGTTCCCGAACGCGAACATCCTGTTCAACGTGCAGGTCAAAGACCCCGGTGGGCCAAAACCGGCGATGCCGGTGCCGTTCGACTACGTGGCCTGGGGAAACACGGTGTACTACGGCTGGCAGGCTATCGATCAGGCAGCGCTGGCGCTGGCCGAAACCACTCCTCTCTTTCTGGTGCCCGGCCGCCGTTGCGAGAACGGCCGACCCGTGCCCGTCGATCGCGCCGACTTCAAGCAGTACACCAATGCGCTCGTCGATCTGAGCAAAACGGCGTTCAAAGCGTCGCAGTCGCGCGACGTGGATGCGGTGAACAAGGTGGGTGAACAGCTCAACGACGCGTGCGCGAACTGTCACAAGGTCTATCGCGACGCCGCTCAAGAGGGAAGCAGCGCCGGCGCCGCACGCTGCAGGTAGTACGATTGCGGCCTGCCGGTCTCGTTTAGCTCGTTGTGAGAGGACACATGCACTACGCCGCGACCGTCGCTCTTCGCGTCCGCATCTTGTGTCTGCTTGTCGCTGGAGTGTCCGGCTGCGCGACGATTGCGGCCGCGCAGGAGCCCGGCACGTTTACACCGACGGGAGTCATGACGACGGCACGGTCATCTCACGCAGCCTCACTGCTCGTCAGCGGCAAGGCTCTCATCACCGGCGGCACGCAGTCGGGCGGCATTTCGGGACTCGCCACCGCTGAACTCTACGATCCGAAGTCAGGAACGTTCAGTCGTACGGGCAGCATGGTCGCGGCGCGCCGGATACACAGTTCCACGTTATTGCCTGACGGCAGGGTTTTGATCGCCGGAGGCTACGGGCTCGCGGGAGGAGCGCTGAAGACCGCCGAGCTGTACGATGCGTCCACCGGCACGTTCACCGCCACCGCGGACATGATCACCGCAAGAGGTGGTCATTCGGCCATCCTGCTTCCGACCGGCAAGGTCCTGATCCTCGGAGGCTACAACACCAACGCCTTTCCCGACGTCGCGCCCGCGGAAATCTACGATCCGATTGCGGGGACATTCAGCGCAGCTGGTGAGTACGTTGGCCGCGGTGGCTGCGACTTCTGTGCGCCCTCGGTATTGCTGGCCGACGGCACCGTGCTTTTTCCCGGCCAACGCCCCGCCCAAGTCTACGATCCGACGGCCAACTCGTTCAGTCCCGCCGGCACGATGCTCCATGAGGGGTCCGCCGGCGCGCTGCTCACGACTGGAAAGGTGTTGTTCGCCGGCGGCGAGGATCTCGGCAGATTCGAGACTGCCGAGCTCTACGATCCCGAGCTCCATGTATTCACCGCCACGGCCAGCATGGCGTACCGCCGCTCGTGGCATACGCTGACGTTGCTGCCCACGGGCACGGCACTGGCGGCCGGCGGCGAAACTGACAGCTGCAGCGGCAACTTCTGCTACTTCGCCGGCAGTCTCGCCACCGCGGAACTCTACGATCCGTCAGCAATGACGTTTGTTCGGACTGGCGATCTGGCCGCACCTCGTGAAGTGCATACGGCCACGCTCCTCCCCGATGGCAGAGTGCTCATCGCCGGCGGCGTCTCCTACGGAGGAATCGGGATCTACGGCGGAGCCATGGCGAGCGCGGAACTCTACGTGCCCGACGTCCTGGTGCCGGCGCCTGCGCTGCTTTCTCTATCCGGCAACGGCGAAGGGCAAGGCGCAATCTTTCATACCGGAACCTCGCACGCGGCCGGGCCGGAGGATCCCGCGTTCCCCGGCGAGCTCCTGGACATCTCGGTCACCGGGCTTGACACCAACAGCGTGATCCCTCCGCAGGTGTCGATAGGTGGCCGGCTGGCGCAGGTCGTTCGGTTTCGCGATCCCCTTGCCGTCGCCGGCGCGAACCTGATCACCGTACGAGTGCCCGCCGGCATCGCGCCAGGAGAAGCCGTGCCGGTGCGTCTGACCTATCTCGATCGGCCAAGCAACGAAGTCACCCTTGCGATCCGTTAACGCGGAGAAGGTGGGAGCTGCGGCGCGCGGGAACTGCAGGCAGTATCGGCGATCAGCGCGAACGCGGGGGCACCGGGAAGCCGTTGTGATAGAACGTCGAGTACCTGATGTTCTTGCCGTTCTCGTCGATGAAGGCCAGCGACTGCTGAAACAAGCCGGGTTCGGGCGCGCCGGGCGGCACGGTGGCTTCGCTGATATACAGCTTGTTTTCGTGCATGAAGATCCCGGCGTAGGTCCGTGAGTTGTCGCGATTGGTCAGATGGAGGAGATGACCCTCGACCAGATCGATGTTGTTCCATCCGAACTCCGTGACCTTCGCATCGCGTTGCATGAAGCGCCAGGTCGCATAGATCATCGCGCCTGCCAGATCGACCTTCCAGTAACCGGCACCGGTCGAGCTCGTCGGGCTTGCGTTGCCGCGACAGGTCTCCGCGCCAGCCGGACACGACTTCGACTTCTCGGTCAGGATCTTCTCGACCGCGTTGTAATCAACGACCGTGAGTGAGAACCGGCTCGCGCCCAGCGAGGCGCTGTAGACGCGCGCCGGGAGATCCGCGCCGAACTGCGACTTGTACGTCGTCGGCGCGATCTGCGGTGTGCCCGGGAAGTTCGCCGTAAACCGGTCGTCGCGACTGACGAACTCGCTCCACTGCTGCGCGATGAGCGACGTCGTCAACGCGAGGAGGAGCGCGGCGACAGCGAGCGGACGCATCATCGGCCTCCGCGTCCGGGAGCGCCGGTGGTTGCTCCGGCGCCGCCGATGCGCGCGCGTTCGGGGGCGGGATAGACGCCCATACCGTGATAGGCGTTCGAGTACACCGTCGTGTAGCGGATGATGTTGCCGTCCTTGTCCACCCACCCCATCGACTGCTGAAACAGACCGGGCTCCGGATAGCCAGCCGGTACGGTGCCTTCGACGATGTACAGCTTGTGCTGGTGCATTCCTATCCAGGCGAACGTGCGCGACTGATCGGCATTGGTCATGTTGAGAATGTGACCCTCGACCATGTCCTGCCATTCCCAACCGAGATAGTGCAACTTGGCGTTGCGCTGCAGCAGTTTGAAGGTCGCGTAGACGATCGCGCCACGCTCGTCATGATGCGCGTAACCGGCGCCGAGCGCCGGCGGCGCGTTCGCGCGGCAGTTCTGGTTTCCGGGTGGACAGCTCTTCGCGCGTTCGATCCCCATCTGCTCGATCGGGCTGTAGTCGACGACGGTGACCGCATAGCGCTCCTGTCCTTTCGTTGCGCTATACACCCGCATCGGCAGCATGTAATTCAACTGCGAGGTCCAGGTATCCTGCGTCACCTTCGGCTGACCGGGAAAGTTGATGCGGAAGCCGTCCTGCAGGCTGGTGAATTCCTCCCACTCCTGCGCTGAAGCATTCATGGCGAGCATCAGGACGCCGCTCGCAACCACGAAGGCCTGACGGCACGCACGAAGGACACGAAGACTAAAAAATGCTTCGGGCTCTTCGTCTGCGTCGCGCAGCGACCTTCGTGATTTCATCATCCACCAAGCAAGCTTCGGTGAGCCTCGGGATCAGAAATCGCCAGGCGTCGGCGCGTTGTTGCCGTCCCAGTCCTTCACCGACCCGTCCGGCGCCTTGAGGAATCCGAGCAGGCAGCCGTTGCTGCCGTCGCGCAGCGGATGGCAGCGCGCCTTGATCGGATCGCCCGCTTTCAGTGAGTCGCGCGTCACACCGACGCGCTCGAGTCCGGTACGGCTGGTCGCCTCGAGCGCCCATAACTGCGGCGCACCGCCGGCGTTCTTCACCTCGATGTAGACCCAGGAGTGCGGCGTCAGCAGGTGCACTTCCTTGACAATGCCGGAAATGTCACGGAAGGTTTCCTCGTACTGGCCGTGAGAGTGGTGTGCCGACACGGATGTGATGAAACAGGCGGCGAAGATTGCCGCAAGACTGACGCTGAACCGCATGTACGCCTCCAGCGGGGGTAGCCTAAGTTTCCTGGCACCCGGTGTCAATGTCGAAGGCTGATTGCACGGCAATCAGACTTCTGCAATTCAGAAGGTCTCTGCAAACGCGTGCAGTGCGGCAAACGGCTCCGGGCGGTCCGGCGCATACAGCAGCGCGCGCAGCGGATCGGCGGCGGCTGCCCGCACGAACGCCGCAGTACGTGCTCGACGATCGACGCTGTTGATGTTCTTGAAGATGCGGTACTTGACTGCCGGCTGCGACAGATCGACGACGACCGTCGACCCGCCACGAAAGACATGCGGGGGAGCCCCGGGCTCGTCGATCAGCTGCGATTGCGTGAGCGCCACGATCACCTGCGGGACATAGCTGCCGTCCGGCCCGACGCGCAGCGCACGACGCAGCTCGTGCACCTCGAAGCTGCGCTCCGGATCGAGCCGCAGCTCGCTGGCAAAGGCGGGAACGGCCGCAACCGCCTCCTTCAGCTGCGCGTGCAGCAGCCGGCGCTGCTCGCGCGTGGCCACGAACAGCCGCTCGCGATCCTTGAGGTAGAAGCACGCGTCGGCGTACCGCTTCAACCGCCTGATCACCGCCGCGTACTGCTTCGCCAGGGCGTCGCGCGTCGGTTTGGGCAGCTGCTCGAAATCGAGACCCTGCCAGCGCAGCGTATCTACCGACAACGTGCGCGGCGTGTCGCTGGAAGGCGCCTCGACGTTCAACGGGTAGATCCCGCGCCGGCGGAAGGCCTCGACGAAGGCGACGCGGTAGTTGTACCGATCGTCCGAGACGATGTCGAAGTCGGCGGTGATGAGCGCGCGCAGATACTCGAAGAATGTGATGTCTACCGGCGGCAGGTAATCCAGCGCCCGAATGCACATCGTCAGCACGTGGCCGGCCGCCTTCGCTGCTTCGTCCGCGAACCGATTCACGAGATCGGGATGAATGGCGCCCGTTGGCCGTATGCCGGTGCCGCCTGTCGCGATGCGGAGAAGATCCGCCGTGCGCGCCGTGTAGATCGCAATGAACGCATCGAACACCGCCGCCACCAGGACGGCGCCGCGCGCGTGCGGCGTGAGGCGCTTCTGCAGATCGGCGGGATCGGGCGCAAAGCGCGTCCATACGCCCTTGTCGTCGAAGCGGCCGATCGCATCGCGCAGTGCGCCGCGCGTGCCGGTCGCGCGGCCGAACTGCACGGCCAGGCTGCCGAGGATCGATTCGGCTTCGATGTCTCCGCGCGTGTGCGCGATCTCCCGGCGCATGATGTCGCCCATCGTGAAGTGCTGCAGCAGCGCCACGATGTCGGCGAACGCCTCGTGGAACGCCAGCACGTCGATGTTGGTCGCCTCGTTGAAGCGCCGGTGCATGCCGTCGAGAATGGCGTGCGTCGTTTCGTGCGCGACGATGTCGTGCGACAGGCAGGAGTAGACGCGGCTGCCCGGCAGGTGGTCGCCTGGATCATCAGCGCTCGCCTCGAAGTACCCGAACAGCAGCGCGACCTCCTGCGGACTGTAGAAGGCGTTGGCTTGTCGCAAGGCATGCGGGCGGATCACCAGCCGCTGCACGAACCCGCTGTCGTCGCTCGCGTTGCGTTCGTTCGGGCGCGGTCGCCACAACACCGGCCGGCCAAGCGCGCGCTCGAAGTGCTCGACCGTCTTCATCGCCACGGCATAGACCATCTGCTGATGAAACTGCGGGTTGCCTTCTGACGGCGCCCATCCGTCCTGCGCCAGCAGCTGCGGGTGATCGAGATTGACCGGGTCGTACGCGCGCCTGGTCGCGTCGACATCCTCGACCGCGAAGTACTCACCGACTGGCCCTGGCTGCAGGCGCTCCCATCGGACCTTCAACGCGATCTCGTTCACGTCGGCGGTATCGAGACGTGTCGAGAAGCTCGGATCGACGGCATAGACGCGAATGCGGCGGAACGGCGGATCGGCCAGCGCCGGCGGCTCGTCGCACGCGGGTAGCGGCTCGGGAACGACCTCCTTGGTCTGTGGCGTCGTCGGCGCGGAGTGCCCCGTGACGACGGGATAGCGAAGTGCGACCTGCTTGCGCAGCGCCAGCGACGCCCCCTCGTCGGCGATGATGGCGTCCATCACGCGACGCATGTCGGCAGGCGCGAGCGTCGCCGCGGGATCGGGAACCAGCGCCTCCAGCTCCGGATTGACCAGCCATCGCTGCGCCAGCTCCAGGTTGAACATCAGCTCGCGCGGCGGCGGCTCGGTGATGCCGAGGCCGGTCAACAAGCGGAACAGCGCAAACGAATTGTCTGCGGGCGGACTCTTCGGCAATCCGAGCAGCGGACGTACGTCGAGCGCCGCGCGTGCCTGCAGGATGCCGTTGCCGAAGTGCTCACGATCGCCCTGCTGCTTTGCTGTTGTGAAAAGCGCGTGGCGCACGGCCTCGATGCGCCGCCAGTCACGCGGCAGCTCGTTCTTGTACTTCTCGAACCACAGCGCGATGGCAGCCGCGACCTGCGGGGTCGCCGATGACGTCCCCTCGCCATTCAGTCTGATCACGTCGGGGCATCCGAACACCGCCCACGGAACATTGGGCGTATAGGCCGTGATGGCATCTTTCATCGCCGACTCGGGACCGAAGCTGCCCTCGAGCGCGTTGCCGGTCAACCTTGCATACGGCCGACCGTCAGCCATCACACCGCAGACCGCGATCACGCGTTGGTAGCGTGCCGGATATACCAGCGTGTGCGGCGGACTGATGCCGATGTGATTGCCCGCCGCCGCGCAGATGCACAGGCCGGCTTCGTATGCGTCGTTGACGGCCTCGGCCCACGCCTGGGACGGCACGCCGCCCATGCTGAGCGTCACCACGTCGCAGCGCCGATCGACGGCGTAGCGAAACGCGCGCGCCAGCGCGCTCGTGCGCAACAGCACGACGGTATCGGCGACGCGCAGCGGGACAACCTCGGCGTGCGGCGCACCGCCCATGTAGACGCCGCCCTGCGCGTCGATGCGGCGGCCGGCCACGATGCCGAGGGTTCCGGTGCCGTGACCCGAGTTGTCGAGAATCAGCACGCGATTGTCGGGATCCTCGGCGCTGCGCGGATCGACGTCGCCCTCGACGAAGTTGCGCTCGAGGTCGCGGCGCACGTGCTCGGGGACGCTCACGTGCGCACGGTAGTAGCCGGTGTCGATGTGGGCGATCCGCGTGCGCGGATCGGTGAACGGCACGGCGTCACGCGCAGATCCGAGCTGTGAAAACGCATCGTCCAGATGCCAGCCGAAGCGGTCGGGCCCGACGGCTTTACCGTGGGTCGGATCCTGCGGCGTGGGCTGACATGCCTCGCCAACGGCGAACGGACGAATGGCCCGATCCTCGCTGCCGTCGCGATAGATGTCGTGGACGAGATCCGGCTCGGCGAAGACGACGTCGTCTTCGGACACGCCGAGTCGATCGGCAACGCGCGCGTGAGCGAGATCCCATGGCGTCGCGGCCGGCTCCGGCATGTCGGCGATGAACCATTGCGGCTCGGTTGCCGCGGCAGCAAACGCGCGATCGCGCGGCGGCGGCGACTCGTACAGAGGCTCGAGCCTGGTTCCACCGGCGACGGCGCGAAGCGCGCCGCCAGGGCGCAGCTTCAGGAGAAGACGATTTGCCGGACGCCGTTCTGCCATCAGTGGTCTGAATTGTACGGGAGCCGGATGTTTTCGGCCGGAAGCACCAGGACTCGGGGTATCAGGGCTCTGGAATCAGCGAAGTCGCTCATGCAGTCTGGCGACTTCGCGAACATAGTTCGGTGCCTGACACTCGGCAACGAGCGCGGCGTACGCGTTCAATTGCTGCGAAGCGGCCGCGTGCCGGCCTGCGCGCCGGAGCGCTTCGATGTGCAGCGGCCCGAGGTGCAGGCGCGAGATCTTTGGTTCGAGCCCTTCAGTGAGCTCAACGATCTCGTCACAACGGTGTAGGCACTCGTCCAGGTCGCCGCGACGGAAGTGCACGTGCGCCAGTGCGCGACGGCTCTCAGTGCGCTGGAACAACAGCCCGCTGGCGTCGGCCTGAGCGAGCGCCGACGTTGCGGTCGTCAGCGCTTCGTCGAGCCGCCCGCGATTGGCGACGATGATCGCCAGCGCCGCGGTCAAGATCAGCCCGAGGCGGCGCTCGCCAATGGCCGCACACAATGTCAGACCGTCGCTGATTTCCGCCTCGGCGCGGGCGAGATCGCCGAGGCCCGCCGAACACAGACCGGCGGGAAGGTGGGTCCATGCGTGCCGTTCGCGCGAATGCAGCCGCCGCGCGATCTCCCGCTCGCGTTCCGCGTATTCGATGCCTTCGCGCCACTGCCCGGTGTTCATCGCGCTCTCGGCGAGGAACTCGAAGCCGAGCGCCTCGGCGGCCGCAACGTGGTGATTGCGCCCGAACGCGAGCACGCGGCGCGCCCACTCGGCGGAGTCGGCAAACAGCCCCAGATGCTGATGTGCGCCCGCCAGATAGGCGTAGAGCTGCGTCACCGTCGACGCCGCGAGCCCGGTCAGCGTCGTGGTGGACAGAGGTCCCGAGGGTTCATCGATCTGCGTCCCGAGACCGGCGCGCACGATCGTGTCGGCGCGCTCGAGCAGCTCAATGGCTTTCCGGTGGCGGCCCGCCAGGTGATGAAAGCGCGCTGCAATCGTGATCGCGGTGGCGGTCTCGATCGGATGCGTCGCCGAATCCAGAACGGCGAGCGCCTCCTGAACGTAGGCGATCCCGCGCGTGTCGCCGGTGATCACCAGCGAGCTGGCCGCCTCGCTGAGCAGGCGCGCGCGATCGCCCGCATCGGTGACCCGCGCGAGTGCGCGCTCGAAATGTTCGAGCGCGGCGATATGGTCGCCGGCGACGAATCGTACCTTGCCGATGTTCTCCTCGAGCGCGCCCTGCTCGTCGCGTCGCCCGAGCTCTTCGGTGCACTCCAGCGCGCGCGCATACGCCACCACCGCCTCGTCGTAGGCAAACAGCCGTTCCGCCTCGATCGCCGCTTCCTTCGAGTACACCAGCGCCCGCTCGTATTCGCCGGCCTGCATGAAGTGATGCGCCAGCTTCTCGGTGGGGACCCGTGCGTGCGCACGATGCCGCTCCAGGCCTTCCGCCGTTCGCAAATGGAGACGTCGCCGACGGATCGGGTTCAGCTCCTCGTACAGCGTTTCGCGGATCTTGTCGTGCGTGAACGCGAACGTCGCGCCGCGCGACGTCTCGAGCAGCTGCGCCGACACCGCTTCGTCGAGCGCGTCGAGCAGCGCATCCTCGCTGCGATCGGAGGCGGCCGCCTGCAGCTCGCCGACGTCGAACGTCTTCCCCAGCACGGCAGCCGCGCGGAGTACGTCGTTGGTCGCAGCGCTGACACGATCGAGCCGCCGTCCGATGGCCGCCTTGAGGCTTTCCGGCAGATGCAGTTCGCGGATGGGTGAACAGGTCCACGTGTGCCCTTCGCGTCGTACCGTCCCCTGCTCGACGAGCGCCTTGAGCATTTCCTCGACGAAGAACGGATTGCCTTCGGTCTCACGATGGACCGCCGCGGCAAGGTCGGGCGCCACCGACTGACCGAGGAGCGCCGACAGCTGATCGCGCGTCTCGCTGGCGTCCAGGCGCCGCAAGGCAATGCGCGTGATCAGCCGCTCGCGGTTCCAGTCGACGAGCGCCTTCGATAGCGGATGGCTCCGATCGAGCTCCGTCTCACGATAGGAGGCCAGCAGCAGAACCCGTTGATCGCGCAGCTGACGGAGCAGGTGACCAAGCAGCCACAACGTGCTGCTGTCGGCCCAATGAAGGTCGTCGACGTAGAACAGCAGACCGCGAGTGCCGGCCAGCGCGCGGAACGCGTGCATCACTGCATCGAAAAACAGCAGTCGTTCCTCGTGCGGAGGGAGTGACGGCAGTTCCGGAAACGGCCCCAGGCGTGTCTCGATCTCAGGCGCCAGGCGGGCGAGGAACGGTGCCAGCTCACCGGCGACCTCGCGCAACACCGCAGGGTCGGTGACCTGTCGCACCCACGATCGAAACGCCTCCGCGAATGGCAGATACGGCGTGCTCGCTTCGTACTCGTACGAGGCGCCCGCCAGCACCGCCGCGCCGTCGAGTGCCGCCTGGATCGACAGCTCGCGCGCCAACCGCGTCTTGCCCGCGCCTGGCTCGCCGCTCAGGAGCACACCGTGGCTGTGCCCGTCACGGGCGCGGCGCCAGAACTCTCTGAGGTCGGCAAGCTCGCGGGCACGACCCACCAGTCGGCCGCGCGAGAGCGAATCGAGTACAGCAACGGCCGCCGTGGCCGTATCGTCCTCGGCCTGGCGGGTCACAAGAGCCGTGCGCAGCGCCTCTCGTACGAGCGCGGCGCTCGCGTAGCGCTGTGCCGGATCCTTTGCCAGCAGTTTCAGGATTACCGCTTCGAGCGCGGCTGGAAGATCGGGACGCAGCGCGCGCGGCGGAACCACCGGCGCGTTGACGTGCTGCGACACGATGGCCAGCGGATTGTCGCCGCGAAAGGGTGTGTGTCCGACCGTGAGCTCGTACAGGACGACGCCGAGCGAATAGAGATCGCTGCGTGCGTCAACCGCCTCGCCCATCGCCTGTTCCGGAGCCATGTAGGCCACAGTGCCGACGATCGAGCCTGCCAGCGTGAGGCGTGATCCGCGCACCGGAACAGCGACGCCGAGATCGGCGAGCTTCACGCGGTTGGACCCGGGCACCAGAAGCACGTTGTCGGGCTTGAGATCGCGATGCACGAGGCCATGCGCATGCGCATGCTCCAGCGCCTCGCACAGCTGCATGACGACGTCGAGAACGTCCTCGAGCCGGGCTGGCCGTGCCTGTGCCAACGTCGGACCTTCGACCAGTTCCATGACGAAGAACGCGCAGCCGCTCTCTTCCCCGACGTCATGCACCGTGACGATGCCCGGATGATTCAATGTGGCGGCGGTGCGCGCCTCACGCAGCAGCCGCACGCGCGCCTCATCAGTGGCGGCGGTCTCGGGCATCACCTTCACGGCAACCTCACGCGCCAGCGCCAGATCGGTCGCCCGATACACGACACCCATGCCGCCGCGTCCCAACTCGGGACCGAGGAGATAACGCTCGCGCAGCACGGCGCCGGAGCCGAACCGGCGAACGGCTGATGCATCCAGGTCGAGGCGCGTTTGATCAGCGTCGTGGATCATCGGTCGCTGAAGAGGCAATTCTATGTAAATTGAATGGATGACTGTGGCGAACATACCTGTCAAAGACAACCGCCTGCTGGATGGGCGGGCGATCCGCGATCGCATCCTGGCCGAGGTTGCCGAGCGGGTCCGACAGGCAGCAGCAACTCACCCGATCGGCCGACTCGTATCAATCAGCCTCGGGGAACAGAAGGCCGCTGCCGTCTACGTGCGCGGTCAGGCGAGCGCTGCGCGCAAGGTCGGGTTCCGCTTCGAGGATCAGACCTGGCCGAGCACGCTGACGCAGGCAGAGTGCAAGGGACGAATCGTGGCGATGAATGATGACCCCGACGTGCTGGGGGTCATTCTCCAACGGCCGGTGCCGCCGCATATTCATGGCCGCTCCCTGGCGTCCGCGATCCACCCGCTCAAAGACATCGAAGGGATGAATCCTGCCTCGATCGGCGACATCGTCTACAACGACCTGGCGCTCGCGCCATGCACCGCCGCGGCGTCAGTGGAACTGATCAAAGCCACGGGACTGACACTGCATGGCCTCGAGGTCGTGATGGTCGGCCACTCGGAGATCGTGGGCAAACCAGCAGCGTTCATGCTGATGGCGGAAGGAGCAACGGTGACAGTCTGTCATCACATGACGCGTTCAGTGGCCGCACATTCACGGCGCGCCGATGCCGTGCTCGTGGCCGTGGGCAAACCGAAGTTCCTCCACGCGGACATGGTCAAGCCGGGCGCGGCGGTCATCGACATCGGCATCAATCAGGTGACCGGTCCCAACGGCGAAACGATGATTGTCGGTGATGTCGATACGGACGGCGTGAAGGAGGTGGCGAGCTGGGTGACCCCGGTACCGGGCGGCGTCGGCCCGGTCACCGTCGCGATGTTCATGCGCAACGCGATCACGGCGCACGAAAAGCAACTCGCCGCCGGCTGGATCTCATAACGTCGGCGAAGGATTGCCCGCACTGGCCGCTCCGTGCTTCAGGGGCCTCGGAACGGCCAGGGGGTCCTGCCGGGACCCTTTTATGCGGGTCTCGGCGCTCCATAACGCAGGCAAGGCGCGTTCCCACCGCGTTCGACGAAAATGCGGGGGTGCCGCGACGATCTGCGCACGTCGAACGGCAGCGATTTTCCGGAATCCTGCTTCCGGCTAACCTTTTATTCACCAACGACGGATTTTCGCGGTGGAGGCTCTCATGTCGGGGTACCGAATCCTCATGTGCTCGGTCATCATCGCGGTCACCTGCGTCTCGGCCGCGAGCGTGCAGGTTCGGACCGATCGCCAGGTCTGGTTTGAAGGTGCGCGCCTGATTGCGGGCGATGGAAGCGGCCCGCTCGAAAACTCTGCATTCAGCGTCGAGGGAGACACCTTTACGTGGATTGGCACGCGCGGTGAGCGTCAGGTACCAGCCGGTGCCCTCCGCGTCGATCTCTCCGGAAAAACCGTGATACCCGCGTTGATCGATGGGCACAACCACATCGGGCTGATTAACGAGCGGAACGGCAGCAACAGCAAGGCAAACTATACGCGCGAGAACCTCATCGATCATCTGGAGCGCTACGCCTACTACGGAGTGGCGGCCGGCCTGAGCATGGGCCTCGAGGCGGATCAGGAACTCGCGTACCAGCTGCGCGACGAGGCTATCCCGAATGCCGCGCGGTTCTTGACGGTCGGCAAGGGAATCGCCGCAACGCCGATTGCCGGGCCCACTGGTGAACCTCGCCTGGGAATTCCGTACGGCGCGCGGACGGAACAGGAGGGCCGCCGCGACGTGCAGGAACTGCACGCGCGCGGCGTGCACTTCGTCAAGATCTGGGTCGACGACCGCGATGGTCAGGTCCCGAAGCTTCGCCCAGAGGTGTATCGCGCGATCATCGCCGAAGCACATGCGCGCGGCATGGAAGTTCTCGCCCACCTCAGTCGAACGTCGGCGCTGGCCGATGCCAAGGATCTGTATCGCGCAGGTGTGGATGGGTTCGTGCACCTGGTGCGCGATCGTGACGTCGACGGCGAGTATCTGGCGTTGGTGAAGTCCAATCCGAGAGTGTGGACCGGTCCGAACATACCGGTCCCGATGACCCGCGACAGTCTTGGTTCGCTGGCCGAAACGCTGCCACCGATGGAAGTCAATAAGCTGCGTGCGGCCCTCGAACAGCGCGAGGCGAAGGGGAATCCCCCGGACGAACTGTTCGAGCTCCACTGCCGGAACCTGCGAAAGGTCCACGACGCAGGTATGGTCATCGGTCTGGGAACGGACGGGACCGGCGACGGGTTGGGTGTCCATCAACAGATGGATGCCTACACCCGTTGCGGCATGACCACGATGGAGGCGATCGTCGCGGCGACAGCCACCAACGCCAGGCTTCTCAAGCTGAATCGGATGGGAACCGTCGCCCGCGGCAAGGAGGCCGACTTCATCGTGCTCGACGCGAATCCCTTGAGCGCAATCGCGAACACCAGGCGCATCTCCGCCGTCTATTTGCGAGGCAAGGAAGTGGATCGACAGCGCTTGCGAGACAAATTCCTCGCCGCACCATAGCAGGCTACAATCACGCGCGGGAGGCACTCATGATGATTCGTCGCTTCGCCGGGGTACTCCTCGCCGCCGCACTGCTCATCCTCACTCCACTGTGGGCCGCAGACGACGCGGGACTGACCGTGCTCTGCTCGAATGGAATCAAGGCAGCCGTAGAGGAGCTCGCGCCGCGATTCGAACGTGAGAGCCACATCAAGGTGAGCGTCACATACGATCTCGCCGCCAACCTGAAACGGCGCATCGAGGGCGGTGCACCCTTCGACGTGGCCATCGTCACGCCGGCGATCGCCGACGATCTGATCAAGCAGGGGAAGCTCGCATCGGACAGCCGGACGACGATCGCGCGCTCGGATCTCGCCGTCGAGATTCGCGCCGGCGCGCGCAAACCGGATCTCAGCACGGTCACCGCGTTCACGAACGCACTGCTGAACGCAAAGACGATCGCCTACGCGAAGGAAGGCGCCAGCGGCGTCCTGTTTCAGCAGACGGTTGCCAAGCTTGGCATCGCCGACAAGATCAAGGGCATGCCGACGAGCAGTGGCGAAGCGGTGAGCGCTGCCGTCGTCAACGGCAGCGCGGAATTCGGCATCCTGCCGGTGAGCGAGATCCTGCCCGTGAAGGGCGCTGAAGTCGCCGGCACGTTTCCGTCAGACGTGCGCACGTTCATCGAAATGGTCGGCGGCGTGAACGCAGGGAGCCCACGTGCCGCCGGCGCACGGCGGTTCATTGCCTTCCTGATCAGCCCTCAGGCGGCGCCGGTACTCGACAAGACGGGCATGGCGCGCAACTGAGTCACTCGAGGGCGAACGCGGGCCGTCATCATTGATTGCCCCACTCGACGGCGGCCAGCTGCGCGTAGCTGTTCTGGTTGTTCAGCGTCTTGTCGCCGACGGTCCCGTGCATCGAGACGGTGTTCCCCATCTCCGCCTCCTTGTATTCGAACCCCTCCGGCAGTTTGATCAGGGCGCGATGTGGTTCGCCCGTCACGGGGTTCTTGATCGGCTCGATGCGAAAGTCGCCGAGGCCCGGCGCGTGTAACCGCGCCGTGCGGGCTTCACGATTGCTCTCCAAGTCGATCGGGATGAATATCGGATCGAGATAGGTCTCGGTCACCGCGGCAAAGATCTCCCACGGCATGCCGCCTGCTTTGCCGGTCGTGATCGCCACGAGCGCCGCTCGCTGATCGGCGTTCGCCTTCTCGTCGACCGCAAATCGCCCGATGCCTTTGCCCTCGTGTATGGGACCAGGAAACCAGAACGCGCCGGCGAAGGTCACCCCATCGAGGTTCGTCGACCCATAGTGTCCCTCGCGAATGCGCATGGCGACGATCGCTTCACAGCGGCCATGCGTCGGCAGCGCGTTGAACTGACAGGGGCAGCCCCACGCACAATTGCAGCTGGCGACCTCCTCACCAACGATGCGCCACGGAACCCTGGTCGTATCGGACATTCGCCCTCCTCGTCGCGCCCACACAGCCGCGCTACGAGATTTTATTCCCGGAGACTTGCACGCTCCGCTAATCGGCCAAATCGGTGCCGAAATCGTCGTCGACAATGTGAACCGGTGGCCCGAACTGCGGCCATCCCGGTTCGCCGAAGGGCGGCCAATCCACGGCGTCGAGCTGCTGTAGCGGGACCCGTGTCACACGATACAATCGCGAGAATATGACTACCGATCCGCGCGACGTCATTGCCATTTCTCCGATGACCCGACTGCAGATTGCCGTCGTCGGAATCACCGTGGCCCTCAACGCGCTCGACGGGTTCGATGTGACGTCGATCAGCTTTGCCTCGCCGGGCATTGCGACGGAGTGGGGCATCGATCGCGCCGCCCTCGGTATCGTGCTGTCGATGGAGCTGATTGGGATGGCGTTTGGCTCCGTCTTCCTCGGCGGCGTCGCCGACAAGATCGGCCGACGGCCGACGGTGCTCGGGTGCCTGGTGGTCATGGCCATCGGCATGTTCATGGCGACGACGGTGACCTCGACGGTCGATCTATCGATGTGGCGGGTGATCACCGGACTCGGGATCGGCGGCATGCTGGCCACGATCAATGCGATCGCCGCCGAGTTCTCCAGCGCGAAGCGGCGGCACATGAGCGTCTCCATCATGTCGATCGGGTACCCGGTGGGCGCGGTCACGGGCGGCCTGATCGCGGCGCAGCTGCTGAAATCGTACGACTGGCGATCCGTCTTCTACTTCGGCGCGTCGGTGACCGCCGTGCTGATCCCGATCGTCTTTCTCTTCGTCCCCGAGTCGGTGCACTGGCTCGCGCGCCGGCAGCCCGCTCGTGCGCTCGATCGGATCAATGCCGCTCTGCGCCGCATGGGACACGTCACCGTCAATGCGCTCCCCGAGATCGCCGCGCGAGAGAGGCAGCGCACCAGCGCGGAGCTGTTCGCGCCCGGACTGATCGCGACGACGACGATCGTCACGGTCGCGTACTTCTTCCACATCACGACCTTCTACTACATCATCAAGTGGGTGCCGAAGATTGTCGCCGACTTTGGATTCGCAGCGTCGAGCGCGGCGGGCGTGCTGGTATGGGTCAATGTCGGCGGCGCGACCGGCGGCACCGTGTTCGGGTTCCTCACGCAACGTTTCAGTGTGAAGGCACTGACGATCGCGGTCCTCGTGCTGTCGACCGTCGCGGTGACCGTCTTCGGACGGACGCCGGCCGATCTCCAGCAGCTGTCGATGATCTGCTTCGCGGCCGGCTTCTTCACCAACGCCGGCATTGTCGGCCTCTATGCGATCATCGCGCAGGCGTTTCCGACGCACGCGCGCGCGTCGGGAACCGGATTCGCCGTCGGTCTGGGTCGCGGCGGATCGGTGCTCGCCCCGATCGTTGCCGGCTTCCTGTTCACCGCCGGCTACTCGCTTCCGACCGTATCACTGCTGCTGGGGCTCGGCTCGCTGATCGCCGCGGGTGTGCTGATCCTGCTGAAGCTCGAAGACGACCGGTCGGTTGCAGAAGCCGTCCGCCCTTCACCGCTGCCGACGATGACCAGCGCGCCGAGACCCGCGCGGTAACTGAGGTAGCTCGCTGGATCGGTCGCTTCGCTTCTAGGTTGCTGGGTCGGAGCTTGGCCCGCCAGCAACCCAGCTACCTATCCGCTCAATTCGTCATCGCCTTTTCGCGCGAAACGCGTCGTGCCGATCAGTCGCTCGTCGCGGTGGACGACTGATCGCCCCGCCCTCCTGATACCGCGTACGACCGACATCGCTGCGGGAAACGTCGTTGCCGCGCCAATCGCCGCCAGCGTTGTCCCGACGACTCGCCGTCGCTCGGGCGAGAGTCTGTGTGCGACGAGCAGGCTGACACCTGCAGCAAGTGCCGCACGTGTGACGAGCACGAACCCGAACAACGGCAGAGGAAGAATGACTTGTTTCATGACTGTCACCGGTTGACGAACGGATCGATGAGGGCCAGCCCCGACGCAGGATCGTGATGCCGATAGAGATGCCGCGGGAGCTCGGTGACGATGATTTCCAGCGTCGGCCGGACGAAGCCCTTCATCAGATGGCCGCCGTGGGCGGTCGCATCTGCTTTGCCCAGGACGACGTGCGCGTGAACCTTGGGACGTTGCTTCTCGAGCGTGATATCGCCGTTCATCGTGAGCACCTCGACCTGCTCGTCGATGGAAATCGGCTTGTACTGTTTCGTCGACCAGTCGAAGTAGGCGACCGTTGCGCGCTCGAATGCGCCGATCGCGGTCAACTGGCTGGCGCGCACGCGATTGTCCGCGGCCCACGATTCGAGGACTTGCATCGCCTCGTCACCGGTCTCGAGCACGAGCGCGAACGTCCTGAGATCGTGTTCTTCGTACAGGAGTGCGGTCTTCATCGGGGTGCAATACTCCGCTGCGCCGTGTCGGTGCAATGCTCCGCTTCGCCTCTCGGTGCAAATCTTTCCTTCGCTCCTGGTGAATGGCGAGAGGCGCTTGGACTGCGAATGCAAGCGCGGGTCCTGATGATCTCCGCAGCGGGACAGTAGTCTGCTGGATCGCGGTATGCACGACGGCTCTCGTTACACATCGAGGGCGAACTATGGCTCAGACGGCAGCGGAGATGCTGATCGACATCCTTCAGGAGTGGGGCGTCGATACAGTCTTCGGTCTCCCCGGCGACGGCATCAACGGAATCATGGAAGCGCTTCGCAAGAAGCGCGACGCCGTTCGCTTCGTACAGGTGCGGCACGAAGAAGCGGCGGCATTCATGGCGTGCGGCTACGCGAAGTTCACCGGACGTCTTGGTGTCTGCGTCGCGACGTCCGGCCCAGGTGGCATTCACCTGCTCAACGGGCTGTACGACGCCAAGCTGGACGGCCAGCCCGTGCTCGCCATCACCGGCATGCCGTATCACGATTTGATCGGAACGAGCACGCAGCAGGATGTCGAGCTCGACAAGCTGTTCATGGACGTCGCGAAATACAGCGTGCGTGTCATGGGACCGACGCACGTTGAAAACGTGGCGCACATCGCCTGTCGAACGGCGCTGTTGTATCGCGGCGTGTCACACATTTCCTTTCCCGTCGATCTGCAGGAACGCGAGATGGAAGGGAAGGAGCGATCGAAGCGCAACATCGCAGGTCACATGGCGGAGCTCGAGGCGCACAGCGCGCGGCTGCCCAACGACGCCGACCTCGCGCAAGCCGCCGACATCCTGAATCAGGGCAAGAAGATCGTCATCCTTGCGGGCCGCGGTGCACTCGGCGCCGACACGGAGCTCGAACAGGTCGCCGAGCAGCTCGGCGCGCCGATCGTCAAGCCGCTGCTCGGCAAAGCCGCCGTTCCCGATGACAGTCCCTACACCACCGGCGGGATCGGGCTGCTCGGCACGCGCCCGTCACAGAACGCCATCGAGCAGTGCGACACCCTGCTGATGGTCGGCACCTCGTTCCCTTACCTGGAGTTTCTTCCCAAGCCTGGTCAGGCCCGCAGCATTCAGATCGAGCTCGATCCCACGCGTATCGGGTTGCGTTACCCGATCGAGGTCGGCCTCGTCGGTGACAGCCGCCGCACGCTGCGCGCGCTGATGCCGATGCTGCAGCGGCACGACGACCGCTCGTTCCTCGAGCAGGCGCAGAAGGGGATGCGCGAGTGGTCGGAGTTGATGAACCGTCACGCCACGGCCACGTCGGCGCCGATGAAGCCGCAGGTGCTGGCCAGCGAGCTCAGTCGACACCTGCGCGAAGACGCGATCACCGCCTGCGACAGCGGCACGATCGCCACGTGGTGGGCGCGGTATATCCAGACGAAACGCGGTCAGATGCACACGCTCTCGGGCAATCTGGCGACGATGGCGTGCGCGCTGCCGTATGCGATCGCGGCGCAGATCGCGTATCCGGAACGACAGGTCGTCGCCTTCGTCGGCGACGGCGGCTTCTCGATGCTGATGGCGGAGTTCGCCACCTGCGTCAAGTACCAGCTGCCGATCAAAGTGGTCGTCGTCAAGAACAACTCGCTCGGGATGATCAAGTGGGAGCAGATGGTGTTCCTCGGCAATCCCGAATACGGGTGCGAGCTGCAGCCGATCGACTTCGCCGCCTTCGCGCGCGCGTGCGGCGCCACCGGGTTCAGCGTCGAGGATCCGAAACAGTGCGGCAGTGTCCTCGACCAGGCGTTCGCGACGAAGGGTCCGGTGCTCGTCGAGGCGATCGTCGATCCGTTCGAGCCGCCGATGCCGCCCAAGATCAGCCTCGAGCAGGCGACGAAGTTCGCGGAGGCGCTGGCGAAGGGAACGCCGCATCGCAATGAAATCGCCCTGACGGTGCTGGCGGACAAGGTGCGAGAGCTCGTGTAATGAACGCGGGTTTGATTTCCGATGCGAGCGGCCGGAAATCGAACCCGGTTTCTTTTCCGGTGACTCGAGTTTCGACGAGCGCCTACTCGATCCCGACCGACGCGCCGGAGGCCGACGGCACCTTCGATTGGACGGAGACGACGATCGTCATCGTCGAAGTGGAGGCCGCCGGGCAGCGCGGCCTTGGCTACACCTACACGAACAGATCAGCGGCGACATTGATTCGCACGATGCTGGCCGACGCCATCCATGGCCGCAACGTCATGGACGTGCCCGGCTGCTGGGTCGCCATGTGCCAGGCGATCCGCAATGTCGGCCGTCCGGGTATCACGTCAACGGCGATTGCCGCGGTCGACGCCGCGCTGTGGGATCTGAAAGCCCGCCTGCTCGATCTGCCGCTGGCAACGCTGCTTGGATGTGTGCACGGCAGCATCGAGGCCTATGGCAGCGGCGGCTTTACCTCCTACTCCATCGAGCAGCTGCAGCAGCAGTTTGCCCGATGGGTTGACGAGGGCATCACGGGCCTGAAGATGAAGATCGGTCGCGATCCGGCCGCGGACGTCGACCGCGTCCGGTCGGCGCGTGAGGCGATCGGCGATGCGACGCAACTCTTCGTCGATGCCAACGGCGCATGCAGCCGCAAGCAGGCACTCGCGATCGCCGAGACGCTCAAACCCTTCAACGTTTCGTGGTTCGAAGAGCCGGTGAGCTCCGATGACCTCGAAGGTCTGCGGCTGATGCGCGATCGCGCTCCCGCCGGAATGGATATCGCCGCCGGCGAATACGGGTACGACCTGTTCTACTTCCGGCGGATGCTCGAAGCCGGTGCCGTCGACGTGCTGCAAGCGGACGCGACACGCTGCGCCGGGATCACCGGCTTTCTGCAGGTCGGGGCGCTGTGCGACGCGTTCGGCCTGCCGTTGTCTGCTCACACCGCTCCCTCCCTGCATCTGGCGCCCTGCTGCGCGTTGGGCCGCACCCGGCACATCGAGTACTTCCACGACCACGTCCGCATCGAACAGATGCTGTTCGATGGAGCCGCGCGCCCCCACAAAGACGGCCGCCTCTATCCGGATTTCTCACGTCCCGGACTCGGCCTCGACTTCAAGCGACGCGACGCAGCGCCCTTCGAGGTCAGCTGACGTGCGGTCGCTCGCTGGCGATCTACGCTCCGCAATCGACGGCGAGGTGCGCTTCAGCGCGGGCGATCGCGCGTTGTATGCCACCGACGCGTCGAACTACCGCCAACTGCCGATTGGCGTCGTCATTCCGGGCAGCGTCGGCGACATTCTCACGACGCTCAACATTTGTCGGGCGCACGGCGCACCGGTGCTCGGCCGCGGCGGTGGCACGAGCATCGCCGGCCAGTGCTGCAACGAAGCGGTCGTCATCGACACGTCGAAATATCTGAATCGGATCGTCTCCATCGATCGTCCGGCTCGAACAGCACGCGTGCAGCCGGGGATCGCGCTCGACCATCTTCGCAGCGCGACGACGAAGGAGGGACTGACATTCGGTCCCGATCCGGGAACGCATCGCACCTGCACGCTCGGCGGGATGATCGGCAACAACTCCTGCGGTGTGCGCTCGGTCCTGTCCGACTTTTACGGACCCGGTCCGACGACCGCGCACAACATCGACACGCTCGACATCGTTACCTACCGCGGGCTGCGCATGCGCGTCGGCGCGACCAGCGATGCCGACTACGAGCGCATCATCAACGCCGGCGGACCGGTCGCCGATATCTATCGCCGGCTCAAGGACCTGCAGACGCGCTACGCCGACCTGATTCGCCGCGACTTTCCCGCCATTCCGCGACGCGTCTCCGGATACAACCTGCCGGCCCTGCTTCCTGAAAACGGCTTCAACATCGCGCGTGCGGTCGTCGGCAGCGAGAGCACGCTCGTCTTCGTGCTCGAAGCGACAACACATCTCGTTCCTCACTTCCGCCGTCGCGTGTTGGCGGTCCTCGGCTATCCCGACATCTTTCATGCCGCCGATGCCGTCATGCCAATCCTCGACCATCGTCCGATCGGGCTCGAAGGGGTGGACGACATGCTCGCGCGGGCGGCGCGCCAGAGTGGCGTGCCCGAGGAGAACTTTCGGCTGCTGCCGCCTGGTCATGGATGGCTGCTGGTCGAATTCGGCGGCGAGACGCTGCTCGAGGCGCGCGATGCGGCACAGGCGCTACTCGACCGTCTCCGGCAAACCGCGCATCCGCCCACCAGTCGAATGCTCGAAGACGAGAGCGACCAGCACAAGGTGTGGGAACTGCGCGAGATGGGCGGTCCTGCCGTTCCTGCCTCGCGACACGAGAAGGCGATGTGGCCCGGATGGGACGACTCCGCGGTCGCACCCGAGAAGCTCGGAGCGTATCTGCGCGATCTTCACGGGCTCTATGCAAAGTATGAGTACAAGGCCGATCTGTTCGGGCACTTCGGCCAGGGCTGCGTGCATTGTCGCGTCGGCTTCGATCTCGAGACGCGGGATGGCGTCCGCCGATTTCGATCGTTCATGGAGGAAGCAGCCGACCTGGTTCATGGCTACAACGGATCGCTCTCGGGCGAACATGGCGACGGGCAGGCTCGCGGCGAGTTGCTGTCGCGCATGTTCAGCCCGGAGATGATCAAGGCGTTTCACGAGTTCAAGTCGATCTGGGATCCGGATTGGAAGATGAACCCGGGCAAGGTCATCGGCGCCAATCCGCTCGATGCCAATCTGCGTGTTGGTCCGGATCGACATCTGTCAGAGGCGGCGCGGACCTTTATCGTTCACCTGCAAGATCCCAGCAACACCCACTTCAAGTTCCCCGAGGACGGGAGCTTTGCCATCGCGGCGCGCCGGTGCGTTGGCATCGGCAACTGTCGCGAGGATCGCTCGGGCACGATGTGCCCGAGCTACATGGTGACGCGCGAAGAGCAGCATGCCACTCGCGGGCGGGCGCGTCTGCTGTTCGAGATGATGCAGGGCGATCCGCTGCGTGACCGGTGGGGCAGCGAGGAAGTGCACGACGCGCTCGACCTGTGCCTGTCGTGCAAGGGATGTAAGGGTGAGTGTCCGGTGCACGTGGATATGGCGACCTACAAGGCGGAGTTCCTGTCGCATTATTACGAGCGGCATTGGCGACCGCGAAGCGCGTATGCGTTCGGACTGATCCAGACCTGGGCCGCGATCGCATCGCGCGCGCCGCGCCTGGTCAATGCGCTCACGCAGGCGCCCGTGCTGGGCGCGATCGCCAAGTTCATCGCCGGGATGCCGCAGGCGCGGTCGATCCCGCGATTCGCGCCGTTCACGTTTCGCGACTGGTTCCTGCAGCGATCGCCCTCGCGTCCGCCGGCCGGCAGCCGCGTCATCCTGTGGCCCGATACGTTCAACAACCATTTCTACCCACAGACGGCAGTGGCCGCCGTGATGGCGCTCGAGAAACTCGGTTTCGACGTCGAGATTCCAATCGCGCGCCTGTGCTGCGGCCGACCCCTCTACGATTACGGGATGCTGACCGCGGCGCGAAACAGGCTCGAGATGATCCTGCAGTCGCTCGCGCGGGAGATTGACGACGGGGTGCCGATCGTCGGACTCGAGCCAAGCTGCGTCTCGGTATTCCGCGACGAGCTGACGAACATGCTGCCGAACGATTTCCGTGCGCGACGACTGAGCACGCAGGTGTTTTCGTTTGGAGAGTTCCTGTCGGCACATATCGATCGTCTGCCGCCGGCGCATTTCGCGGTGCGGGCACTCGTGCATGGCCACTGTCACCAGAAGGCGCTGTTCGGGATGGATGGCGATCGCCACGTGCTCGACCGTCTGGGCGTGGATTACGAAGTGCTTGATTCCGGCTGCTGCGGCATGGCGGGTTCCTTCGGCTTCGAGCGTGACCACTATCACGTCTCGCAGGCGATCGGCGAGCGCCGGCTGCTGCCCGCCGTCCGTTCGGCAACTGATCGCACGTTCATCGTTGCGGATGGGTTCAGTTGCCGCGAGCAGATTGCGCAGGCCACCGGACGCCGCACCCTGCATCTCGCGGAAGTTGTCGCCATGGCCGCTCGCGCAGCTCCTCCGGCCAATGGCGGAGCGCGCAAAACGCATACGCGCGCCATCGGAGCCGCCGCCGTCGGCGCGGGTGTGCTGCTGCTGGCGGTCCGCGGTACGCTCCTTCGAAGCCGTCGGCGCGTGGCACCGCACGTCACACGCGTCTGAACACCGCTGCCGTCAGGGCGACAAGACGAACAGCCAGCGCGAAGATCGTGACTATCCTTGCCCGATCGCCTTCTTGCCCGGCGACCCAGCTACGTAGCGAGGGAGGCTACGAGCGAATCTCGCGGCCGTCGGGAAGCTTCATCCGGTTCGCGATCATGGAGGGGGCCCCGCTGCGCGCCGGCGCACCGGTGGCGGTGATCGTCTCGCCTGGTTTGACCGTCCGACTCGTCCAGCCGTAGGAGCGCAGATGGTTGAGGCTCATCATCTCGACTTCCCACTCCACCACCTTGCCGGTCTGTTCGTCGGCGACCTCGAGGAAGACGAAGGCGTGCGGGTTGGTCCACTCGAATCGTGTCACCTTCCCGGTGATGGTGACCGGATTCTGCGTGTCGTACATCGCGGTGGAATGATGCGCCTGTGCCGACGCGGCCATCAGCAGCCAGCCGCATAACATCAGGATGTTGGGCACCCGTCGGTTCATCTGTCCTCTCCCGCCGTGTTGATTAAAACCCGACGCGGCGAACAGGTCAAACCCGCCGTCCCGAACACGATGTTGATCCGTCTTCGTGTTCTTCCGTGGGCGCTTACCGCTTACGGAGCGGCGCCACGCCGGCGCCGACCAGGTGCGCGCGATCGAGCGACGCCTTGACGAAGCCCGATGCCTTGAGCTCCTCGACGAATCGCTGCAGGAAGGCCACGGTGTCCTGCTGTCCCTTGCGGACCACGAACGACTGCTCGACGTCGATGTAGCTGCCAGACAAGGGCCGGATCATTCCGTTTGATGCGGCCGCCAATTCCTCGGCGCGCTGCCGGTTGAGGGCAAACGCGTCAAGCTCCCCGCCGAGCAGCATCCGCTGCAGTTCCGCCGGTTCCGGCATCGTATCGAACACTCGCACCTGCGCGCGCTTCAACGCGCGGCTCACGTATATTTCCTGCGTCTGCCCTTTCACCGCTCCGACGCGGACACCCGCGGCATCGACGTCCTCGACACGATGCAGCGGCGCGGCGACCTTGACGATGTAGGTGCTGAACATCACGGCGAAGCCGCCGGCAAAGTCCACCTGCTGCGCACGGGTGGCGTCGTAGGCGAGGAAGCCGACATCCGCGCTGCCGTCGTTGACGTGCCGGATCACGGCGGCGGCATCCGGCGCGGGAATCATGGTGAACGGCACGCCAAGGCGTTTGGCGAGCGCCTCGGTGAGATCGACCACCGGTCCGCTGATCGCACCCGTGCGTGAGTCGATCCGCGCGTGAACAGGATTGGTTGCCAGGAAGGCCGCGCGCAGGTGCCCGGTGGGGGCCAGGCGCGCGTCCGCTCTCGCGCTCATCGTCTGCTCCGCGAGTATCGGTGCAACGGCGGCGCACAGCAGAGCCAGCAGCCACACGCGTCGTCTGACCACGCTGTTGGTGTCCATCACGCCACCGATGATAGCGCTCTGCTCGCCAGTGCCGCTCCCTGCGACAGCGACCGCAGCTTGGCCCACGCGATCTGCGGATGGGTGCGTCCGGCGAAGCCGCAGTCGGTGCTGGCGATGACGCGGTCGGCGCCGACCATGCGCGCGAACCGTTGAATGCGCTCCGACACCAGCTCGGGGTGCTCGATCAGATCCGTCGAGTGGGTCACCACGCCTGGCAGCAGCACCTTGCCAGGCGGCAGCTTGACCTGCTCCCACACGTGATACTCGTGCTCGTGCCGCACGTTGGCCGCCTCGAACGAATAGAACTTCGCCTTCACGCGCAGCATGACGTCGACCAGTTGCGCCATCGGAAAGTCATACGCGTGCGGTCCGTGCCAGCTCCCCCAGCACAAGTGATAGCGCACGCGATCCTCGGCCAGGTTGCGCAGCGCGTGATTCAACGCGTCCACCCGCAGGAAGCAGTACTGCTTGAATGCGTCCAGCCCCATGTCGATCCCGATCCGATCCCACAGCGCGACCATCCATGCATCGTCGATCTGCAGGAGGTATCCCGCGTCGACAATCGCCTCGTACTCGACACGCAGCGCCTCAGCGAGCGCGAACACGAACTCCTCGGTGGTCTTGTAGTACTCGTTGCCGCGATAGACCTCGAGGCTCGATGGGGCGGTGCTCGTCAGGAAACAGTCGCGCGGCTCCGGGACGATCGACCGGAACACGTGCATCTCGCGCTGCAGGGCGGCCATCCCGGTGTAGGTGATCGGCGAGGTGGCCACCATGTAGCGACGCACCGTCTGGATGCGGTGATCGGGCAGGAAGAACAGCGTCTGCCGTTCCGCCGCATAGCGATAGAACTCGGCGAACTCTTCGCGATCCTTTCCCTTGGTGATCATCCACCCGCGCGGAGGCGCGGCGCGCTCCTCGAAGCCGCCGAGACGCGTATCGAGGAACGACAGCCAATCTCCACCTTTCGTCAGTTCTCCTTCGTTGATGATGTCGATACCGGCTGCGCGTTGCTGATCCACGACCCAGGCGACGTCGCGCCGCAGCGTGTCGTCGTCATGGACGGTCCCGGCGTCGAAGTACGGCGGGCCGGGGAGGCTGCCGACGTGGGTGGTGAGGATTTTCACGGCGCACAATCATTCCACAGTCGTGGCGCTATAGGTACAGGTTGAAGGCAACCAGTCATGTGCAACCGCCCAGGATGGCCGCACGGTCGCAGGATTCCATACGGTATAGCCATACCTATATGGCATTATCGTGTGTATGAAGAAGACGCTGCACATCGACGAGGATCTGTTGCGCGCCGCCAAGTCGGCGTCGGGGACGAAGACCGACACCGATACGGTCCGTCTCGGTCTCGAAGCGCTGGTCCGCCGCGCCGCGTACGAGCGGCTGCGCGCACTGCGCGGTACCGAGCCGCAGGCTCGCGACGTGCGACGACGGCGTGAACGGCAGCCGGCGGCCAGGCGTTCGCTGCCATGATTGTTCTGGCCGACACCTCCGTCTGGATCCGCTTCCTGGCGAACCGTTCACCGTACGCAACAGCGCTGGACGACCTCTTGAGTCGCGACGAGGTGAGCGGCCACGAGCTGGTCTATGGAGAACTCCTCATCGGGGATCGCGGTGGGCGGAGCCAGCTGCTCGCCAACTATGAGCAGATGCATCAGGCCGCTGTCGTGCAGCATCGCGACGTCGTCAGGTTCGTGCGTGAGCGAGGCCTGTATGGCCGCGGCATACGCTGGATTGATGCCCACCTGCTGGCGGCGGCTCTGATTGGACGTCTGAAGCTATGGACGGCGGACGCGCCACTACTCGCCGTTGCCAGACAGCTGGGCGTCGCCTACGAGAGATAATCGCGGTCGGCGCGCGCAGCGGACGTGAAGCTCACCACTCACCCGGTCATGATCGCGGTGACCGTCGTCCGGTAAGCGGCCTGTTCGTAGCCTTCCAACATCCGGTCGAGCGGAACAACGGTCGTCGCCAGCGATTTCGCGTCGAACATCCCCTTGTCCAGCATCTCCACGAATCGCGGGATGTCGCGCATCGGACTGGCGCCGCCGGCCTGCCCGGCGTGGTGCGTCACACCGCCAATGGTGAACAACGTGCCGGGCAACGTGATGTTGCCTCTGACCAGGCTCGTCGTGACCAGATGTCCGCCGAGCGAGCACATCTGGTACGCCTGCTGGACACCGAGGACGCCGGTAGGGTCAGGACTCGGTTCGGCTTTCGGCGTGACGTTGTCAGCACCTGCGGCTTCGACCACGACATCGGGTCCCGCACCCGGCCGTCGTCCGCCGGGATTGCGGCCTCCGGCCCACAGTCGATCCGTTGGCCACGTCGTCAGCGTCCGCACGCGCTGAATGAGATTGTTGCCCTCCTCGTGCGGATCGAGGACGTGCGTGGCGCCGACCTTCTTCGCGACTTCGCGACGCGCGCGAATCGGATCGATGGCGATGATCGTCGTCGCGCCCGCGATCCGCGCGCCCTGCACGGCGCTGAGTCCAAGCGGACCACAGCCGACGACGGCAACGCTCGATCCCGGTGCGATGATGGTCAAGCCATGTGACACGGTCGCGCCCAGTCCCGCAACCGTCGTGCACGCGCAGACCATGCCGAGCGACACCGGATCGGCCTTGGTGAACACCGGCACGACCCATTCTTCAAACGTCACCATCAGCTCGGCGAGTCCGCCGATGTGGGAGTTCTCGAACACCGGCGTTCCGTCGCGCAGATCCGCGATCGGCACCAGATCGTCGGCGCCAATCGCGCTCAGGAACTGACACATGTCGGAGCGGCCGCGGAGACACTGATAACAGGAGCCGCATTGCGGCGTGCCGGACACACAGACGCGATCGCCGACGCGCACGCGACGCACGTCAGGACCAACCGCCTCGACGATGCCAACGCCACCGTGGCCCTGGATGACTGCCATGTCGTTCATCCGGCGCGCGCCTTGCGGCGCAGCCAGCGCACTCGGCGGAGGCGGTGCGGCGCCGGTCACCGGCGGCTGCACGCCGAGCACAGGCGGGACGTTCGAGTAACAGAGATTGGTCGCTTCCGTGCGAACGACGACCTGGCGACCGCTGATCGGACGAAGCGCCACGTCCTGCAACGTGGTTCGACCCGGACCGTTGCCGCGCGAGATCCACGCCTTGAACCGGCGCTGGGTCATGACGGCGGGTCCTTGCGCCGATACCGCAGTCGCGGCCGTCGGCGCGAGTAACGCTGCTCCGGCCGATGCCGCCATCGCTCCACGCTGCAACAGTCGGCGACGTGAAAGTCTGTCGGGTCGCTTGCTCATGGCGTGTTCTCTCCGCGGGCCGGACGAGGGCCGCGCTACCGCGAGACCATGAAAGTCCGCGGCGCAAACCAATGTAACCCCAACCTGGACTCAATCGAAGATGGCAAGGTCGGGTGCGATCTCCAGTTCGGCGGCCGTCCGCGCCCGCACGAGCTCGACCGACGTTCCCGCCGCGAGTTCCCGCAAGCGGAGGCCGTCGGCGGTCACGTCGATCACCGCCAGCTCCGTCACGATCCGATCGACGACGCCGAGTCCCGTCAATGGCAACGTGCACGACTCCAGGATCTTCGCTTCGCCGTCGCGTGTCGTGTGCTCCATCGCGACGATCACACGCTTGGCTCCAGCCACGAGATCCATGGCGCCACCCATGCCTTTCACCATCTTGCCGGGCACCATCCAGTTGGCCAGATTGCCGCGACGGTCGACCTGCAACGCGCCGAGCACGGTCAGGTCGATGTGGCCACCGCGAATCATCGCAAACGAGTCAGCGCTGCTGAAATAACAGCAGCCGCGCAGCTCCGTCACTGTCTCTTTCCCTGCGTTGATCAGATCGGGATCGACTTCCGCGGGCAGCGGATACGGCCCGACGCCCAGCATGCCGTTTTCCGAGTGCAGCACGATATCGATCGCCGGTGGAACGTAGTTGGCCACGAGCGTCGGCAGTCCGATGCCGAGATTGACGTAGTCGCCATCCTTCAACTCGCGAGCGACGCGCCGGACGATCCGTTCGCGCACGTCACTCATGACGCACCGTGCGCTTCTCGATCCGCTTTTCGTACGGTCCGCCCTGCAGGACGTGCTGCACGTAGATGCCGGGCGTGACGACGTGATCGGGATCGATCTCGCCCGGTTCGACCAGATGCTCGACTTCAGCGATGGTCATGGCCGCGGCGGTGGCCATCACCGGGTTGAAGTTGCGTGCGGTTCGGCGATAGACAAGGTTGCCGAGGCGATCGCCCTTCCACGCCTTGATCAGCGCGAAGTCGCCGCGGAGCGGCGTCTCCAGCACGTAGCCGCGGCCGTCAATCACGCGCGTTTCCTTGCCTTCGGCGACAACCGTGCCGAATCCCGTCGGCGTGAAGAATCCGCCGATACCCGCGCCGCCGGCGCGAATACGTTCGGCAAACGTGCCCTGCGGTACGAGCTCCACCGTCAGTTCGCCGCTGAGAAACTGGCGCTCGAATTCCTTGTTCTCTCCGACGTAGGTGGAGACCATCCGCTTCACCTGCCGCGACTCGAGGAGGATGCCAAGGCCGAAGCCGTCGACGCCGGCGTTGTTGCTCACCAGCGTCAGCTGCTTGGTCCCCTGTGCGTGAAGCGCCTTGATCAACGTTTCAGGAATCCCGCACAAGCCAAACCCGCCAACGAGCACGGTGGCTCCTTCGGGGATGAGCGCCGCGGCGGTCGCGGCATCGGGCAGGACCTTGTTCATCTATCCATCTACTATCCCCGATCTCGCGCCATCCCGGCCACACCTGTGGCTGGCCGCTCTTGCGGTACACTCCGCGCACCAATGGTCTTCAAACAAGGAGCGAACGATGCGCGGAGTGGTCTTGTTCGTGGCGGGACTCGTCGTCGGCCTCGGCGTGCAGACCGTCGTCGCGCAGAATGCCAACAGAGGCGTGGTGATGATGAACCACGTCGGCATCAACGTGCCGAGCATCCCCGAGGCGATCACCTATTACACCGACAAGATGGGATACAAGGAGGCGTTCCGCGCGAACAATCCTGACGGAACGCCGCGGCTGGTCTACATGCAGATCAGCAAGACGACGTTCCTCGAGGTGCAGCAGGCTGCGCCGCCGCAGCGGCCGGCGGGATTCACGCACTACGGGCTGCACGTGGAGAACGCGAAAGCCGCGGTCGAGATGTTTCGTCAGCGCGGTGCGATGGTCAGCGACACCAACGTCAGCGACACGAAGGCGATTCTCGCCAACATCACGGATCCTTATATCGGGCGGATCGAGCTGGCGGAGCTGACGCCGGAGTCACTGCACCGAAAGGCGATCGACAGCTGGAAATAGTCGCGAGAGAGCTCCTCATGTGAGAAGCGTCTAAACCTGCGGCTCGCTTCAGTTGAGTGGGAACCACGAAGGTCGCTTCGCGACGAACACGACGTTCACGAAGAATTTCTTTGGCTTCGTGTTCTTCGTGAGTGCCGCCAGGCCTTCGTGGTTTGACTGACGCCAGTGGGTGTCGGCCTGTAGATGCCCGGACCTTACCGTGAACGAAATCTGAAGGTCGCTCCTCCGCTGAGGGCGAGGCTCGTGCCCCCCTGCTCGATGCTGGTCAGGCTGCGGCCGACGCTCATCGAGACAGACACGCGATCGACAAGCGGATACCCGACCATGGCCGACAGGTCTGCACGCTGCCGGCCGACGCCCGCCTGATCGAGCGACGCATCCTGTTTCATCGAGTAGGACTGTGTCACCGAGCCGCTCAACACGATGCCGCGCGCACTGCTCCATTCGATCGCGCCGCCGGAGAAGACCGAACCGCGTGTGAAGTAGCCCGCCGATCCGTAGTAGCGAAACGGCGCACGCCGCAGCTCGACGCTCACCGGAATTGCCGCGTGAAGACGCTCGCTCGGCGCGCCGCTCAACACCTCGAGCACGGGGCTCACAGCAAGGCCGAGCTCGCTCACCGTCAGCGTCGGGTCAACGAGGTTGTACTTCGCCCCGATGTAGACATCGTCGACGCCGCGTGTGGTTGCACCGTCGTACGTGGATGCGTAAAACGGGATGCTGGCACTCACCTGCATCCGGTCCGTTACACCGACGCCTCCCGAGACCATCGGAAGATCGGTTTGTGACGTCCCCGCCATTCGCCAATGGCCGAAGCCGATGCTCGTGTATCCCTGGCCGCGGAACGACACACTTGCATCGTCGAGCCACGATCCGAACTGACGGAACGACGTCGGTGTCGTGGCGAGCACCGGCGCTGGCTGCGACGACGTCGCGCTTGCGGTGGGCTGCGTGGTGGTCGTAGTCGTGGTCGTGGTCGTGGTCGTTGTCGTCGGAGTCGTCGGTGCGTGCGGTGTCTTGGGTCGGCCTCGACCCTGCGCATCCGCTGCGCAAGGTGCGAGGCCGATCGAAACAATCGCGAGGATCGCTGGGAGGATGAAGCGACTGGTCATCGCGCTCTCTCCGTTACCGGCGCGAACGGGTGCGGGTTGTGGTGGCGCTTCCCGTCGCCGGCGCAGTGCCGGTGCCCGTAGACGGAGCCGTTCCCGTTGACGCGCTACCCGTTGATGGCGCCGTGCCGGTCGACGGCGTCGTTCCAGTCGACGGCGTCGTTCCAGTCGATGGGCTCGTTCCAGTCGATGGGCTCGTTCCAGTCGATGGACTCGTTCCAGTCGATGGACTCGTTCCGGTCGACGGAGTCGTTCCGGTCGACGGGCTGGTTCCGGTCGACGGCGTCGTCCCCGTCGACGGGGTCGTTCCGGTTGATGGCGTCGTTCCGGTCGACGGCGAGGTGCCTGTACCGGAACCCGTCGTCGCGTCAGCCGGCGGCGCCGTCCGCACCTGCCGGACTGCCTGACCGAGGCTCAGGCCATCGACCGTCATCGCCTGCCGGAGCGCCGCGAAATCCACACCCTGATTCTTCGAGGCGTTGAGCGCGGCAATGAACTGCCCCTGATTGCGGAACCCGGCCGTCGCCTGCTCGAGCGTCATGCCCTGCGGCAGCATCGCCGACACACGCGCCAGCTGCCCCGGGTTGTTCGTGATCTTGACCGAAACGGCGTTAGGTGTTGCGACGGGCGTGGTCGCCGACGGCGCTGTTGAAGTCGAACCGCTCGTGGTCGGCGTGTTCGAGGCCGACGTGTTCGAGCCGGACGTATTCGAGCCAGAGGTGTGCGACGTGTTCGTCGTCGTGGTCGCCGTCGAGCCTGCCGCGGTGCCGCTTTTCGCACCACCTTGCGGCCCGGACGACGTCCCGCGTGCAGACGATCCGCCACCATGCGTCGTCGTGGTGCTGTTGCCGCCGTGCGCACTCGATGACCCGCCGCCGTGCGTCGTGGTCGATCCGCCACCACGCGGCGTGGTCGATCCACCACCATGCGACGTGGTCGATCCGCCGCTGCGAGCGCTCGAACCGCCGCCGTGCGTCGTCGTGGCACCGCCGCCGCGGGTGCTGCCGCCCCGCCCCTGAGCCGCCGCCGGAACGGCAGCCACCAGTGCAATCGCGACAAGTAGTCCGAACCGTTTCATCGGGAACCTCCGGACCTCCGCTGTCCAACAACGATGCCGGCTACGGCGGGCTGCCGAAGGCGCTGTCCGCGTGGACGTTAGCCAGCGCCGCCACCAGACCGGTGTCGGCAGGAGGGTTTCGGAACGGGACAGCGGTTTCAGAATTGATCGAGGGGAGCAGCGATCAGCGGCTACTGAGTTCCCGCGCTGCGCACATATTTCATCAGCTCCATCTTCGAGACGTCGCCGACATACACATTTCCGCTCGTGTCGCCAGCGATGCCTTCGGGTCCGGCGTTGTTGTTGCTGTCCGGATCGGGCGTGGTGTCGGGAATGAACGCGGTGACCCTGCCGTCCTTCGCGCTGCCGATGCGGATGCCGCGCGTGAATCCCGGATTCTGCGTCGCGTTCGACTGCGAGTCGGCGACGTAGATCGTGTCGTTCTTGTCGATGTAGACACCGCTGGGACGTCCGAACTGTTTCCACTGATCGATGAACGTGCCGTTCTGGTCGAAGATCTGAATGCGGTTGTTGCTGCGATCGGCAACGAAGATGCGGCCGCGCGAATCGATCGCGATGCTGTGCGGCACGTTGAATTCGCCCGGCGCCGAACCGAGCTTGCCCCACGCTTTGATGAACTTTCCGTCCTTCGAGAACTTCACGATCCGGCCGTTGCTCATCGCCACGTGGCCGTCGGCGACGAAGATGTCGCCGTTGGCAGCGACGACGACATCGCTCGGCCCGCTGAACGTATCGGGCCCCTCACCCACGACGCCCGCTTTGCCAAGCGTCATCAGGAGCTTGCCGTCCGCAGTGAACTTGAAGACCTGCTGCCCCTTGTTGTCCTTGTTCTGCGCGTCGGTCACCCACACGTCGCCGTCGCGGTCGACGGTCATACCATGCGGCTGCACGAACATCCCCGCGCCGAAGCTGGACATGAGCTTGCCGGAGCGATCGAATCTGAGGATCGGCGTCTCGCCGCGATGGAACACCCACACGTTGCCGCGTGCGTCCGGCTCGATCGAGATGACACCGCCCCACTTCATCGAGGCGGGCAACTGCGCCCAGTTGGCGACGGGCCGATAGGGATTCGGCAGGTTCGCCTGCGCGGCCAGCGATGCGGTCATCGCCAGCGCGGCCGCGGCGGCAACGGCAAGATGAAGCCGAGGTGATGGTGACATGACAGCCTCCGTTGATGTCGCCGTGCGACCGCGCAGATACTACACCGATCCGATATTCGCCGGATGAATTCGCCTGCCCGTCAGAGCTGAACGGCGGCGGTGACGGGAGCTTACCGGTTGACCAGCTTCATCAACTCGCGGCCGTACTGCGCACGCGCTTCGTCGTAGATCGGCGCAACGGCAGTCGCAAACGCCTGATGTTCCGCGGCCGTCAGCTCGACGATCTCGCCGCCCTCCTTGCGAATCGCCACCATCGCCTCGACTTCCTCTTTCTCGTGCCGGTCACGCTGCGTCGGGATGGCGGCGCGAACTGCCTCGAGCAACGCGTCTTGCAGTGGTCGCGGCCAGCTGTTGAAGCTCGGACGATGGATGAAGATTGGCCGCGAGAGATAGAAGTGATTCGTCGCCGAATGGAAGCGATGGTACTTGTGCACGCCGTAGGTCACCGTGTTCGCGAACGGATTTTCCTGCGCATCGATCCTGTCGGCCTTGATCGCCTCAATCGCTTCGGTGAGGTCCATCACCTTCGGATTCGCGCCGAGCAGCTGGAAGGTTCGCTCCTGCACCTTGCTCGGCAGCACACGGATCGTCATGCCTTTCATGTCCGCGGGCATGCGAATCGGTCGCAGGCGATTGGAGACGTGTCGAAAGCCGTTTTCGAAGTACCCGGCGACGCGGAAGTTCATGGCCGCTTCGATTTTCGCCGTGAGCGCCGCGCCGAGCTTTCCGTCCATTGCCGCGCGTGCCGTCTGCGAGTCGGAGAACAAGAACGGGAGATCGGCGATGCCGAGTTCCGGGACGCGCTCGGTGAAGTAACTGCTGGATTGATAGCCGAGCGTGAGCACGCCGGATTCCACCAACCACACGATGTCTTCGCCACGGTAGCCGAGATCGAGGATGTTGTAGACGTACTTGATCTCGACCTCGTCCCCGAACTGCGAGGCAAGTCGATCGCCGATCATCTTCAAGCCGAGACTGAAGCCTGTGGAGGCGGGGCTGTAGCCGCCCATGATGATCCGGATGCGCCGCTTTGCCGCCTTCGCATCGCTCGTGTTTTGCGCAGCTCCGGCGTGCGCCCACCGCCCGCCGAGCGCAGCAGCACCGATCGCGGCGGAAGCTTCCAGGAACCGGCGTCTCAGCATGCGTGCAGCCTACTCCACCGGGCGTCCCGTTTGAAGTGGCGACTGCAGCGCCTCCCTGACCAGCGCGTCACGGTTTGCCACCAACACTCCTACGCGAGCGCATCCTTGCAGTAGCGCAGGCACTTGGCCACTTCCTTGACCGCGTCGGACCCTTTGGGCACCTCGTACTCCAGCTCGATCGTGGCCGGCATCGTCCACCGGTTCTTCTTGACGAGCTGAAGGATCTCGCGAATCGGCGTGTCGCCCGTGCCCCACGGGAGATTGCCCTGACCGTGCGCCGGCGTCTGCCGATCTTTCAGATGAAAACTGGCGATCCGATCGTGGAACTTGTTGAGGAAGGCAATTGGATCGCCGCCGGCGGCGACGTAATGACCGAGATCCACGTTGGCCATGTTTGCCTTCGACACGGCGAACGCCTGGTCGAAGGCGGTAATGCTGCCCTGAAGATGCGTGTGATAAGCCGCGTAGATCTTCTTCTTTTCCGCCAATGCGCCGATCCGTTTGAGTTGCCCGGCGTCGTCGACCAATTCGAGCGTCGTGTGCGTGCAGCCCAGGGCTTCAGCCACGTTGAATACGTATTCCATCTCCGCGTCGGACATGTCCGGCGACAACTGCTTCCACGCGTAAATCGTCACGCCGGCATCGTTGAACATCCTGCGCAGCGCCTTGAATCGATCCATCGACACTGACGTGCGCCATGCGCTCAGCTTCTGCGCCGCCTCACGACGTGCCGAGGCCTGTTCTGACGTCGCCTGGCCGCCGCGACCGCCGGGGCCGCCTGCGCGCGGCATGCGCGGCGCGCCAGCGAACGCCTCGACGGGATCGCCCATGAATTCGATCGCGCTGATGCCGGAGTCGACCACGTATCGAAGGATCGCCTCGGCGCTCTGGTCCGGCATGCTGCGATAGCTGTAGGTGATGGAGCCAAGGTGGACACCATTGACGACGGAGTTCGGCGCGTCGGCGGCGGCGACAAATCGGCGATCGAACAGTGCCAGCATGGGCACCGCGCCGAGCGCCAGCTTTCCAAAATCACGTCGCGTGTACGGCATATCGCTCTCCTGGAGGAGCTTCGACGATCGTGTTCCAGTCTCGCGTGAGGATACATCTTCCCGGCGAATACGGCCACTGCAACCGGTTACCTCCCGTTCCGGCACGCAAGCCTTCGCCGCGAACATGTCGCCTGCATCGAGCGCGGATATCATCCTGTCAGGAGGAGATGATGAAGGACGCCAAGGCCTACTCGATTGAGCTCGAATCGGCCAAGTACCAGTTCCTCGAACAGGTCGTAGCTTCGTATGGGCTGGCGGACGTCGCTAAGGCCGTTCGCTGCCTGATCAACTACGCGCGCGAGAACCCGGACAAGCACGAGGAAATCTTCGGGGAGATTCGCTGCAGCGAATGCTGACGCGGAGATGCCAGCGCAGCTGCTGAAACCCCATTATCTGTTGCTTCTTGCCGTCATCGTGTACGGCGTGGCATGGCGCGCCATCAGCATCGACCGTCCGTTCGAATACGACGATGAAGGAACTGGCGCAGCGTATGGAGTGTTCGCGCGCAATTACGTGACGTTCGGGCTCTGGCAGACGCACGCACTCATGGTTCCGACGGTCGGAGAGCCGCCGCCGGACACGCCGCTGGCCTATTACCCGGATCACCCGCCGCTCGCCTCGCTCTTGATATTTTTCGCTTACCTGGCGTTCGGCTTTGGTGAGTGGCAGACGCGGCTGCCCTCTGCAGTCGCCAGCATCGTCATCGTCTTTGCCTTGTACAGGCTGGTGAAGCGGGAAGCATCACACCGTGCGGCGATCCTCTCGTCCGCGATTTATGTGGCGCTGCCGATGAACCTGTACTTCGGCGCGATGCCGGAGGTCCTCGCCTCGTCCTTCGTCCTCTTCTCGCTGTTGGCTATCGACGCATACGTCCGTCTGCACGATCAGCAGGGTGCCGGGCGACTGGCGTGGCTTGTCGTGGCCTTTATCGCTGCGGCGCTCACCGATTGGCCGGCGTTCTTTCTCGTGCCGGTCTTCCTCGTTCATTTCGCTGCCACTCGTCCGCGCTCGTCGTGGCCGTGGATCCTTGCGTTCTGCAGCGCGGCAGCCGTGGTGTTTGTTGGCTTGAACGCCTACGTCGCACTCGCGGCGCAGCTGCCGTGGGACTGGATCGTCCCGCTCTTCCTCCACCGAAGCGCGATCGGCTCCGCATCGGGATTCAGCGCGGCGCAATGGTGGTCAACGGCGCTCAGGTTCAATCGACATCTGCATACGCTGCCCGTGCTCGTGCTGGCAGGACTGTGGCTGGTGAGGCACGGCATGCTGAGGGATCGTCGCGATGCGGGGCAGTCACGTTCAGGGACGAATCGTTGGCGCGTGGCGAGGATCCTGATGGCCTGGGCCATCCTGCATGTCGCCGTTGGCCGACAAGGCGTGTTCAACCATGAATGGTGGTGGTGGCCGTTGACGCCAGGCGTGGCAGTCACTGCAGCGCTCATGATCGAGTCGCTCCTCGTGATGTTCGAACGTCGGTTCTCCACGCGGACGCTGTCGGCGTTTGCGACGGTGGCAATGGTGATCTTCGCGGTGTGGACGAGCACGCTGTCGTATCGTGAGCTCTTTCCTCCTCGCGAACCGCAGGCGTTGACGACGCGCGACCTGGGTCAGGCGATTCGCGCGGCCGCTCCCGGACCAGCCGATCTGTCGCTGCTCGTGTGGAGCGGATTCGATCCGCAGCTCTGGTTCTATGGCGACCGCGCCCTTCGTGCGAATGTCTGGTCGGTTTCCGATCTCGAGCGCAGCGTTCAGGCGCACACCGCCGATCTGCTCTTTGGATTCGAGCAACCGTGGACCGGTGCGGCGACTGGCATTGTCTTTCCGACGCAGTTCCGGGACGAGATGAAGGAGTTGCACGAGTTTCTTGGTCGACGCTACCGTCTCGCGCCACTCGCACCAGAACTACGGACGAAATTCGAGATCTACGATCTGAGACCGATTCCGCCGTGAGCGCGGGGCCGCACCGAAGACGCGAGTCTCACCGGCGGGCCCTCGTCTGTTGTGGCGAATAGGACATCAAGTAGGCGCGGCGGCGCTCGACGTAGCTGCGGAAAGAATCAGGCGCGCCCGGCCGGTCGGCGGGGAATTCCTCGAAGCGATCGAGCTTGCGCGTGTCCGCCTTCACATCCGCAGCGATGAGTGATTGGTACTTCTCGGCAAGTGGCCCGAGCCGTTTCCAGTCGAGCCATTTCTCCGCGATGTGGTGTACATACGTGAGATATCGGGCGCGCAACGCCGGCACCGCCAGCAGTCTCGAGCGCAGCGGTTTGTATCCGTCGTCGAGACCGATCAGCGGATCGAGTGTGACGCTCGGGACACCTCCGCCGAAACCAAAACCGCGTCCCCCTTCGCTGAACGTTTCGTTCATGTCGCCCGGCACGATGTGGAAGCGGCCCTGCGGATCCTCATAGAGCAGGTAATCACTCGCGCGCACCCAATAGCCATCGCCGTTGGTAAGGACGACGTCGATGGCGAGGAACTTCAGCGCTTCATCGAGATCCAGCAGCGGCGCCAGCGCCGCTTCGAGCTTGTCGGTCGGCGTTTCGTTCAACGTCCTGGCCAGCCGAATGAGATCGGCCCACGCCTTCGGCTGGTGCTTCGACTTCAGCTCGAACACGCCTTTGTAGTCGTCGACCTTGTCGCCCCAGTACTCCAGCCCGCCGCGCGCGCGAGGACTGCCCGGCACTTTCCAGCGTGCGCCGCCGGTGGTCTTGAACGCTTCTTTCACGAACCTTCCGTCGAACTGCTGATCGTTGACGAAGATGCCCCAGCTCTCGCCATTGATCACCACGCGGACGTAATTCGACTTGAGCGCCGGCAGGTAGTCGCGGGCGATCTCCTGTGACAGGACGGTGCGCAGAAACGTCGGGTCCTCGTGCGAGTTGAGCAGATTGAGCGTCGTGTAGCCGCGCAGCGCCTGCTCCTTGTGCACATCGTCGAACGACAGGTTCAACGAGTGCTTGTAACCCTGCGGCACCATGCGATACGACGAGTTGCCGCGAAAGTGGACGCCGACGTCGCGGTATATCTGACCGTCCACCGTGACGGTCGCCGGAACATCGACGTCAGTGTTGTAGAAGGTCGCGAGCTCACGTTCCCAGTCGGCGTTGCGGAAGACGATGAAGATGGTGCGCACCGTGGTCGGGTCATACAGCGGCGTTGAGGGAAACGGCGGTTTGACGTCGGCGGGAGAGACGGATGGTCCGCGCGCCACCTGCGGAGCGGCGAACCCGATTCGCTGTCGTCGCGCGCTGAACGGCTGCGACTCGAGATACGCGCGCGCCGCGTCACGCTCGGCATCGTTCAGGCGTTGGTCACCGTCCTTGTCGAACCTGGCGACCAGACCGAGCTTCGCCTCGTCGAACCGCGGTCCGCTGAAACCGCCGAACTGCGCCGTGGTGGGCGGTGAGGTCCAGGCCGTCACCAGAGCCACAATCGCTGCCCATACTGCGCGCCGGGTCATGGTTCCTCCAACGACGCGTGCTGCGACACGCCGCGACATACTCTACCCGAAGAGGCAGAGGAGCGTTCGGTCGAGTTCGATGTCACGAACCACAGAGCCGCTGGGATACAGAGGAGATTTGCGCCGGAAAAAGTCCTGTCCTCTGTGTCTCTGTCGTTCGCACGTCGTCGCGTGAATGACGCGTGGCTGTGGGACGATAGTGACCGTTTCACTGGTGGCCACATGATTCGCGCGGAGGTTGCGATGGCTAAAGCAGCGAAGCCGGTGCCCGAGGGCTTTCACACGATCACGCCGCAGCTGATTCTGGAGAACGCGGCACAGACCATCGAATGGTACAAACGCGCGCTCGGCGCGGAGGAAATCAGTCGCAGCGTCGGACCCGACGGGAAGATCATGCATGCGGAGCTGAAGATCGGCGACTCGCGATTCATGATGAACGACGCAATGATGAATGCGAAGGGTGCGAAAACATTGGGCGGATCGCCGGCATCGTTCTGGCTCTACGGCCCCGACGCCGACGCGCGCTTCACTCGCGCCGTCGACGCGGGAGCACAGGTGCAGGTGCCGTTGACCGATCAGTTCTGGGGCGATCGCGGCGGCGCCGTCAGCGATCCTGAGGGATTCACGTGGTGGATCGCGACACGGGTCGAAGATCTGACGATGCCGGAAATTCAGCAGCGGTTCGCGGAGATGATGAAACAGATGCCGCAGTCCGCAGGCCAGGCGTGAGATGCTGCCACGCGATCCGTGCCCAGAGGCGTCGGTCAATCCGGGTGTTCTTCGAGCAGCGCTTCTCGACCTCGCGCGACCTCCCGCAAGGGGACGAGCGTCACGATCACCAGTGCTGCGGCAATGACGGCGACGATCGAGGACCCTCCGCACGCCATGATCGTCGCGGCGGCTGACGCGGTGCGTTGAGGCCGATGCGGGCGCCGTGACGCCACGAACCGTATGCTATAGTTGGTGTTTGTGCATTCGCGCGTCCGCGTGACTGTGCACGCCAACTCGCGCATATCCCTCCCGCGCCCTTAGCTCAGCTGGATAGAGCGTCTGGCTACGAACCAGGAGGTCGCAGGTTCGAGTCCTGCAGGGCGCGCCATTTTCCTCAGAAATTCAGCGACTCCGGTTCGGGCTCAGCAGCGGTCTAACCAACTTGAGACCACCTGGAGCCGCTACCGATTGTCAGTCGCGAACAAAGAGGGTCGCAGCGCGTCGTCGTCAAGCGGTTTTCGTCGATAGCGATGAGCACCCGACGAACACAAAGGTTTCACGGCGGTCTCTGTGCCGTCTCGTCTAACTGCACTGCGTCGGTTCGCGCGAGAGTTGGATATATTCTTGCGGCCGCGTCGATAAACCTGCCCAGCAGTCATGGCCACACCCCGAAGACATGGGAGGACGATCCGACGGAGCGAGTTATTGACTCGATTGAACAAGAGCGTCGGCCAACATCGTTGTGAGTGCACGTTTCAAGACGAACACGAACCAGCATGGGACGAACTCGAGCTCGAATGCTGCGGCGACGATCCGATCGTCGTCATCGACCGCACCGAAGGCGGGGCTCCGTACGGTGTGGCACTGCCTGACATGCGCCGCGTGTCCGAGCGGGACGCCCGCGGCGCCGGTTGGGGACGCGCGAAATACGTGTTGCGCGAACTGATCACTCGGGAGCTGGGACCGATTCGTGACATCGGCTGGATCGCGAAAATCGGCCAGGGCCTCTCCCGCGACATCTTTGCAGCCGAAATCGAATTCGGTGATGGCCGCTGCGAGTCTTACGTCGTAGCGCTGCCAAAGTCCAATGCTCCGGCGGAACTGAACGCCAGCACCACCCGTGAGCTTCGACTGCTCGCGAGGCTTCGTGGGTACGGATTTCCGTTTCGTCTACCGGAGATGGTCGGCGCGTTGGCGGATGGGCAGCACCTGGCGATGGTGCGAACGTTCACGCCTGGCGTCGAGCTCGATTTCAGGGCGGGCAGGCAACCGTCGATCAGACCGTGGGAGATCGTCGGCGAGATTGCGGCCGCCATCCACCCGAGATGCGCGATGCACGACACTGGGCACTCGCGCACCTGCCGCCTGCCCGCCCGAGCGTCGTGCTACACGGCGACTTGCTCGGGCAAAACATCCTTCTCAGTCCAAGCGAGCCGCCGACCGTCATTGATTGGGAGTATGCACGTTACGGCGATCCGGCATACGACCTCGCCATCGTCACGCGAGGCATCAAGCGTCCATTCCAGATCGTGGACGGGCTCGTTCGTCTGCTCGATGCCTATCACGGACACGGCGGCTGTGAGGTGACCGCCGACCACGTTCACGTGCACGAGCTGTGCATGCTGGCTGGGTGGTATCGGACGGCGTTGAAGGAGCGAGGCGAGTTCGCCGCGGATCAGGAGTTGGACCGGCTGCGTGCGCTCTTACGCCGACTCCATTAAAGCGAGCCAACCCGCAACCGCCTCTGAACGACGCACTGCGGCCGTGCTCACGGCATCATGACCGCGCGACCGCCCCAAGCCAGATCAACGGAAGTAGAGAAGCTGTCGCAGGCGACGCCTGGCGATCGGCCGTCGACTGGCAACATAGCCGGCGATCTCGTACTCGTTGAACACCTGCCAAATCGCCGCCAGGAATTTCGGAAGTTCCCGTGCAAACGTCGGGTGATCCCCGGCGGCGTCGGCAAAGGCGAGCAGCTTCTCCCCAATCAGATAGTCAAGGGCACTCTTCGCTCCGAAGCTGCGCTTGATTGCCTTCGTTGCGCGGCACTGTTCAACCCAGACCTTCTCGAACCGCATTGCAGAAATATAACGCTGGCCGACCGCCGTCGCAATTAGACGAAGATCCGGCGTGACTGAGAAGTGACCGACAATCCGTGCCGCCCCCATTCTCGACCTTTTCACTCACGACCCGGAATTGGAAACCGATGTAGCGGTACCCGCGGCTTGAAGCGCTGCGCCATGCCAGCGAAAAGCGCGGCGAGCGTCGACGCGGTCTCGGGCGGTGCTTCGATGATCAATCGCCGGCATCGCTGCGTCGAACCGTCACGCCGCCGACGAGACGCTCGATACCGGTGGCTGAAGGCGCCGCCTGCGGGTCGGGAGTACGATCGCCGGACGCATCTCGCGACTCATCCCCGGCCGCCACCACGGCGTCGACCTCACGCTCGCTGACGTCATCCTCGGGCACGGCGGCATCCGCAGAATCTGCCGACGTCGAAGGGATTGCTGACGCGACGATGCGCTCGATGCGCGAGAGAAAGCTTCCCGATCGTTCGAACACGACTTCATCGGTCGTTCCGTCGAAGAGGCCTGTGAAGAGCGCCTGCTTCGAGCCGACGATATCCGCGATCCGGGATTCGATCCCCGGTTCGCTGACCAAGGTGTAGACATCGATCGGTCGGCGCTGACCCAGACGATAGATGCGGCCAATGCGCTGCTCGAGCACTGCCGGATTCCAGGGAAGGTCGATGTTGATGCAAGCGCTCGCCGCCCGCTGCAGATTGAGGCCGACGCCGCCGGCGTCCGTGGCGAAGAGGACGCGGCAGGCAGGGTCATCGTGAAAGTCCACGATGTTCTGTGTGCGGCGCTTCTGCCCCTCCTCACCGGTGAAGAACACTGCGCGGACGCGCTCGTGCGCGAGCTCAGCGCGCGTCGCCCAGTGCGCCAACTTGAGCATGCGCCGCCACTGGCTGAACACCACCACCTTGCGTGCCTGTGCCAGCGCGAGCTGCGCGATCAGTTCGCGCAATTCCACGAGCTTCGGACTCGAGAGCCCGTGCAGTGTGCTCTCCATCGGCCGATCGATCCGCGACAGGTCGGGCCAGATCTGCTCGAAACGCAACTGGGCGAGACCATTGGCGATGATCCGTTGTGTCGTGAGCAGCGACATCAGCCGCAGGAATTCGGGATGCGTGAGCGGCCGCCGTTTCGCGCGGCCGACGATCTGCGCGATCGGCACGTTGAGGGCGTCGTGCTCGTCGGCCTGTTCTGCTGTCATCTCGATCGGAATGCGCGTGTCGGTCCGCGCCGGCAGCTGCGACAGAACCTCATGACGCACGCGCCGGATCATGCAGGGGGCGAGGCGTGTCCGCAACGTCTCGAGATTGCGTGCCCCGACGGCCTCTGTCTTACCGTCGGCCGGTACGCTGTGCCACGACGCGAGTCGCCACTTCGGCTCCAGCGCGAAGTCGTCGACCCATTCGACGATCGACGCGAGCTCCTCGAGCCGGTTCTCCATCGGCGTGCCCGTCAAGACGAGACGGTACGGTGGATCCAGGCGCTTCACCGTCAGCGCAGTCTTCGTCGCCCAGTTCTTGATCCGTTGCGCCTCATCAAGCACGATGATCTCGGGCGTCCAGTCGCGCACGATGTCGAGATCGCGAATGAGCTGTTCGTAGTTGGCCACCAGAAACCCATGACGGCAGGCCGCGAATACGGCGCGACGCTGTGCGGGCGTGCCTTCGACGACGTGCGCCGGCGCGTCGGTGAAGAACTGCCATTCGCGAATCCACTGCGGCTTGAGCGCGGCGGGGACGACGAGGAGTCCACGGCGGACCTGTCCGGTGCTCCAGAGAGCATGGCAGGCGGCAATTGCCTGTGCGGTCTTGCCAAGACCCATGTCATCGGCAAGCAGCAGGCGTCCCCGGACGAAGAATCGTTCGACCCCGTCGCGTTGATACGGATACAGCGAGTGCTTCAGCGTGGATAGCGCGCTGCCCAGAGGCTGACGAGCGAGTGTGCCCTGGATTTCGCGCGCGAGCCGTACACGCTCGTGTTGCAGGAGCGCATGCAACGCCGGATCGCCGGAGCTATCCTTCACCACCTCGAGCAGTCGTTCCACCAGCGCACGGCGCTGCGGCGATGCCTCGGGAACCTTGAAAGTCCAGCCATCTCCGGTCGTTCGACGCATCCACACCCGCAGCCCGGGATTCGGTGTGCCGCCAACCCAACGAACCCGCGCCAGCCAGTCGCCAGGGCCGGTCAGCGGACGGACCGGATCCCAGCGTAGCGGCGGCGTCTCCGCAGCCGATGGAAGCTGCTTCTCGATGCGCCGCCGTTTCGATCTCGTATCCTCCAGCACCGCGACAAGGTGCTTGCACAGGCCGAGGGAACTTCGAAGAAAATCGGCACACTCGCAGCTTCCTTCGATCGGCTCGATTCGTCGAAGCAGCGTCCGGTATGGGCGTCCACGCGATCTGCGCCTGCGGGTTTCGTACAGGCCCGAATGACGCCGTGGTCGCGCGACGATTTGAATCTCGTCGGCGTGCGCCGACGCGCAACGGCGAAGGACGGCCTCGAGCGCGTCGCGCTGAACCGGCCAGTCGCCGCCGCGCGTGACCGTCAGGACGTGCCGAACGATCGCCTCCGGCGGCACGCCACCGGTCCGCCGGTGCGCGCGTGCGAGCAGCGTCTGATAGGTCTCGCCAGCGTGGAGATCCCCTGCTCGAGATAAGCGAGTCTGCATGGATGTCGTGTCATTGGAAGTGGCGGCCACGAGTTGCGTATTCTTTCACACGCGCGGAACCGAGCCGGTGCCCGTTCCGGCAGCTCCGCGGGCCTGCGGATGGTGTGACGATGGCCAAGAACATCGACCGCACGACCATTCGCGCCTCACGCGAGAGGGCATTCGGGCCACCATCCGCTACAGGGATGCAGGGTCGTGACCCGCGGGCCGTTGCAGAGTGCGCCGCGCTACAATGGCCTCGTGAACGTCGAACTCACCGCGGACCGGTGTGCCTTTGTTCAGAAAGCCATCGAAAGCGGCCGGTTCACCCGCGAGGAAGAGGCGGTCGAGGAAGCCGAGGCCTCGCTGGTGCGCGACCGTCGTCGGATCGCCGCCGAAGGTCGACACATACCTGAGCAAGGAATGCGCAAATGAGGATCGCACCGGGAAAAGTGGTTGATGGTCGCGTCGAACTCGATGCGGAGTTGCCCGAAGGTGCGTCCGTAACCGTGTTGGCCCTCGAAGGAGACGAAACCTTCGAGGCGGATGCGGAAACGGAGCAGATGCTCCTCGAGGCGATGGCGCAGTGCCGGCGCGGTCAGACCACGCCGCTGAAGGACCTTCTCGCGGAGATGCGTAGCCGCGAGTGAGGCGACCGCTCGATATCGACCTCAGCGATCTGGCGAGGGCGCAGATTCGCGCTGCTGAACAGTGGTGGCGTCTCAATCGACCGAAGGCGCCGAACGCCATCCGCGAAGAGCTCGAGCGCGCGTCGTCAATCATTTCGCTTCAACCCGAGGCCGGCGCTCGCGCGCGCAACCTCTCGTTGCCGGGGGTTCGTCGCCTGCACCTTGCGCGAATTCGCTACTACATCTATTACTGGCTGTTGACAGATCCCGACCGGATCGAGATTCTGGCGTTCTGGCATGAGAGCCGCGGCAGCGCGCCGAAGCTCTGAGGCTGACGAAGAGGCCGGACGGTCGCAGCGTTTGTCAGTCGAATTCCTGCGACCCACTGGCGCCGCGTCAGCTGAAAGCCGACTGACAAATGACTGACAAATCGTCGCGGCTCGTGGCGTTCTGCAGTTGCCTCAAGTTGGTAAACTAGGCGGAAAAAGTGAGGGACAGCGGCCTCACGCTGCCCCGTGTTGCCCCCTTTCGGCTGGCTACGAACCAGGAGGTCGCAGGTTCGAGTCCTGCAGGGCGCGCCACAAGATTCACGCACTCAACAACTTACCGAACTCACCTCCTTCGCATTGCAATCTGGTCAACAGCCAGAGGGTCGCAACCATCGATCGTCCAGAATTCTTTAGGAAAACGGTCAATGCGAACGCCCGGACTCGGATCGCACTGACAATCCGTAGCGGCTCACAAGCTGTTTCGCCGCTGCTACACTGGACCCATGGCGCCAGCCGACATGCTCGCCGAGATCCTTCGTCTTCCTCCCGAAGAGCGCGCCCGCCTCGCGCTCGAATTGATTCGTAGCCTCGATACTGACGCCGACCCTGATGCCTCACACGCGTGGGACGCGGAGATCGCGCGTCGGGGTGCGGAGGTGGACGCGGGAACTGCGGAGACGATCACGATTGATGAATACTGGGCACACGTGCGACGGCGGCGAGCCGCGCGCGCGCGTCCGTGATTCTTCGAATCCCATCGGCGCGCCATCGCGGAAATCGATCGTGAGGTCGCCTACTACGAGTCTCGTCAAGTCGGTCTTGGCGGCGAGCTCGAAGACGAAATCGACGCGGCCTTATCGCTGATCGCCGAATTTCCCGAAGCCGCACCCCAGTGGCGCGATCGCAAAGATCGTCGGGTGGCGGTGCTTGATCGATTCCCGTTCACGATCCCATACCAGATCACCGACGACGGCATCGTCATCCTTGCGCTCGCACACATGCGACGACGGCCGGACTACTGGTCGAACCGCGGCGCCCGTACAAGCGAATGACGCTTACCTTACTTCCACTTGTATGAGGGCCGGCGAGCGACACCTCGAGGTTGAACGCCGAACCGGATCTCGTGCTGTCTGGCGTGGACGTACTCAGCACTTTAGCGGCGAATTACATGTAGAACATCGCCCGTAGTACACCGAGTTGGCTTTCCGCGCTGCCCATTGATCCGCGTCGATCAGTATCTCAAGTGTTTGCGCGACGTCATGGAATCCTGCGGCTCACGTCGGTTTTCGAGCGCGCTTACACTGCGCTGAGGATGCAAAGAGTACGAGAGGGCGGGAGCGGAGCGTTCATAGAGCGCGTATGGTCCGTGTCTGACTACGGATGCGGCAGACGCTGCGGGCTTGGTGACGGTCCACGGCGATGCAGTCGGAAATGCCAGTTGGCGCCGACGCTCAACCCGCGCGGCGGATGAATATTCCGCCCCCATATCAGCTTCGATCCCGCGGCGAATACGTCGATCGAATCGTTGATGGCGTACGTCAACCCGCCGCCGAGGTTCAGGAAGCTGACTCGTTCAATGCGATCGTGATTGAGGTAGTAGTTGAACGACGGAGGGAACTGCCCGCTGCTGTGAATGAGGATGAATGGCGGACCGGCGAAGAAGTCGAGGCCGTCGTGGGTAAGCTGGTAACTCTCGAGGAACTGGACGGCTAATCGCGGAGTGATGAAGTAACCGATTTGGCCATCCACACGCGTCCGGTTCGGACGCACGCCGAGCACCTCCTGGACGACGGCACGCGAAACCTGCGCTTGAAAATACGCGCCGGGCAGTCGATCTATGAAGCCACCCGTTGCGACACCCACGACGAGCGCACGAAGATCCAGACCGATCACCGAGTGACCGAGGCTTTCATAATGACGGCTCGGTACGATGACCTCGACGAGTGGCGTTAACGCAAGTGGCCGCGACCAGAGATTGAACCGCGCCCCCACGTGAAAGTCCTGCAAGCCTCCATGGTAGGTGCCGTCGTCCAGACTTGATGGCCGGCCAGTGACGCCGAGAAGATGCGGATCCGTGCCTTCGTAACGAGCGGCGATGGCAGGCAGGGAGACGTTCACCGCCAGTCGATTGGTGACGCCGAATTCCACATCCCAGAGCACGGACTGTGCGTGGACGATGTCGACGTCCTCGGCGAAGCTCTTTTCTCCGCCAGTGAACAGCACGCCGTCGTTATCGAGATGCCCTCGCGCGAAGGTCCGTTGGTATGTGGTGGAGATGTTTCCTTCTCCGGCAGGCGGGACGAATGCCTGCGCTGCCGCCGCGCGCGCGAGCAGAAGAACGCAGACGCTGACCAACGCGCCGGCAATGACGCGAGGCATACGACGCGACATCGTTTACGTTGGGCGGGATTTTTCGCGCTTGAGCTTCAGCTCCATCGCTTTGTCCACGGCAGCGCAATAGTAGCCCGGCCTGCTGGGAACTTCGATGACGACGCTGAAGTCTCCTTCAGCCTTGGTCCGATCGACCTTGGCCTGAGGCTTCTGTTGAGGGCTTGTCGGAGAAACCAAATAAACCGCTGGCAGGACTATAGCGTTCTGTTGTGTGACCGTCTGCAATCGAGCAAGGTCAGACGCATCGGAGAAGTTGGCCAAGACCACATCGTATGAGCCACTCTTGAGCGCGGTGTCCAGGTCCGCAGCCGTCGTGACCGCACGAATCGTGTGGCCCGCCTCTCGCAGTGCCGATTCGATGTTGGGATCGGTCAATCGGCTGGACCCCGTTTGTGGAAGATACAAGAGAACTGCGGCCGCGCGAGGCGTGTGTCGGGACTGGAACCGTACGGCGCGCCCGAGCACGAGCAATTTGTCGCCGCACGCACGTAATGGTGCTGTGTTGTGGGCCAGGGCCATCGCAACGAGTGCCGATGCGATCCATCGGTGGCGCATGGAATTCTCCGCCCAGTACGGTATGCGGACGGCGCTCCCGGCGTCAAGCAGGTGCCAGTTACTTGAGACCTTCGGCCAAGTACAGCTCGCCCGCAAACGTCCAATAGGTATAGGCGTACCCCTTCCCGTCGGGCGTGATGCGAATCTGCCCGGGGTCGGAGCCAATGTCAGTCAACACCGCGGGGTCCGGAGGAGCGAGCTCCTTCCAGAACCGCCGTGCACCGGTGGAGAGATCGACCTTCTGGATCCGGAGCACGAGGTTACCGACCTCCCGAACGAACAATGTCCTGCCGTCCGCACTCCATTGGAGCAGCGTGTCGCCATCGACGTAGCCTTTGATTGGCTGTGGGTCGAACGTCTGGTCGACAGCACACAAGTAATACTCACCGTAACGATCGACCGCGGCGATGGTCCGGCCGTCCGGGGACAGCAGCAGACCGACGAACCCGTCCGGCGTCACCGCGCGGGGGTCGCCGCCGTCGACGTCCTGCACGTACGTCCGCCGCACGTCCCCTGACTCCCGGCCTGCGAAGAAGATCCTCCGTCCGTCCGGCGACCAGGCCGCCCAGTCGAGATATTCGATGATCGGACCCCGCGGCATGCGCTTGAGATCGCCAGTCGCGGTCGGCAATAGGACGAGCTGCGACGGTGTACTCTCCTGAATCGCGATGGCCCATTGCCCGTCGGGCGACAGCGCCAGCGGTCGGCCTTCGCCGAGCCTGACGGCGTCGCTGCCGTCGGTCTTGCGAATAAAGATGGTCGGTTTTGCGCCCACGCCTTCGCCGGACTCCGAGAACAGCAGCGTTCTCCCGTCAGCCGAGAGGTCGGCGACAGCCGAATAATCGAACCATGAGAGCTCGCGCTCTTTGGGTTCGTCACCGGCCAGACTCATGATGCCGCCACGCATCGTGCCTCGCGTCAGCAACACGCCGTCTCGACCGTGCGCGATGTCATTCAGCTTCAACGTGCCGGGCGAGGAGAACACTTCGCGTTCCCGGCCCGTCAACGTGACGGCGTAGAGCGCGGAACTGCCTCCTTTACCGGTACGAGAGCCCGTGAACCACACTTCGTCACCTCGGCTCGACCATGCCAGTCCCTGCAACGACGTCCATCCCGACGACAGCGTCGCCTTCTTTCCCGCGAGATCGATCACCGCCACCGAGCCGCCGACGTCTCCCAGCTCCGGATGATCGAGAAAGGCGATGCGGTCGCCGGCCGGCGAGATGCGCGCAGACGTGATCCATCCGGCCGGTTCGTAGAGCGCCTTTCCGATCGGATATTCGAGGCGATATCGCCCTCCGGTAAACGACACGATCGCGAGGTTGCGGCCGTCGGGACTCCAATCGGCGATCTGGACGTCTTTGACCATCTCGCGAGGCGATCCTCCCGTCATCGGCACGCGCGCAAGCGTGCCGATGCATTCACCCCAATTCAGCCGACAGCCGAGGGCGACCGCGAGCTCGCCCTGAGATGACGCCGAGAAGATACCCGTGTTGCCGAGGCCGAGGGAGCCCGATTGCGGGTTCTCCGGTCGCAGGAGGTAGAGGTCCGGTTGCGCGCCAATCCATGTCGCGCTGTAGACAACGGTCCGATCGTCAGCGGCCAGGCGGGCGCCGCGAATCGTGCCGTGGCGGAACGTCAATTGACGGAACGTGGGATGTGATTCGCTCCGAATCGAACGAGCGAGCAGCGCCGTTCCCGCGATCGCTAATATCACGATCGCGCTCGCCACGGCGATCCAAAGCCATCGGCGCCGCAGCGCTGTGGTTTGGCTGGCTGCAGACTCGGTTGCCGACCCTCGTGGGCGTGCCAGTACTTCGTCGAGCTCGAGCCGCGCATCGCCGATATCGCGCAAGCGCCGATTGGGCTCCTTGTGGAGGCATCGACGCAGCAGATCACGAACGCGGTCGGGGACCGGTGGGGGGACAGCCTGCCAATCGAGATCGCGCTCCAATACTTGCGCGATGGTGTCTGGAACAGTCTCGCCGCCGAATGCACGCCGACCGACCAGCATCTCGAAGAGCACGCAGCCGAACGACCAGATGTCCGTGCGGCGGTCGAGCGTCTTGCCGCGCGCCTGCTCGGGGCTCATGTAGGCCGGCGTGCCAAGAATGGTGTGCTCGCGAACGTCGGTCAGCGTCGGCGATTGTGTGAGGTCGACGTGTGGTGCACCCTCCCACACGCGTGCGAGGCCGAAGTCGAGGACCTTGATCGTGCCGTTGGCGGTGATCTTGATATTGGCGGGTTTGAGATCCCGGTGAATGATCCCCTTTTCGTGTGCCGCTTCGAGCGCGTCGGCGATCTGGCGCGCGCTCGCGAGCGCTTCAGCGACGGGAAGAGGGCCTCGTGCGACGCGCTCCGCAAGCGTCGGCCCTTCGACCAGCTCGAGCACCAGCGCCTGCACGCGGTCGGATTCTTCGAATCCGTAGATCGCGGCGATATTGGGATGGTTGAGCGCCGCGAGCAGCTGCGCCTCGCGTCTGAAGCGCGCGAGATGCTCGGGGTCGAGGGCGACGTGGTCAGGGAGAACCTTCAGCGCGATTTCACGATTCAGTTTGAGATCGCGAGCGCGATAGACCTCACCCATCGCGCCGGAACCGAGCACACCGAGAACCTCGTAACCGCCGATCCGACGGCCGGTGGCAAGCGCTTGCGTTCGCTCGTCCTGCGGGGCGACAAACCCAACGGATTGGAGTGCGCTCGCCATGGCGAGCCGAGGTTCGAAAGCGCCAGCCTGAGCATCGGCTGCAAGCAGCGACTCGACTTCTTCGCGCAACGCCCGGTCCTCGCCAGTCAACGACGCGAGGAAAGCTGCGCGTTCGGTCGATGGCCGTTCCAGGGCCGCTTCGAACAACACCTTGACACGCTGCCATCGCGCGTCACTCATGCCGTCGGCCCTTCGGCGCCGAGCTCGCGAGTGAGCCATGCCCTGGCCGTCCGCCATTGCCGCTTCGCGGTCGAAGGCGAGATCTGCAGCAGGTGCGCCGCCTCCTCGATCGTGAGGCCGCCAAATGCTCGCAACTCGACGAGCCTGCCGAGTGCGGGGTCGACCTTTTCCAGCCGACCGAGCGCTTCGTCGAGTGCCAGGACAGGGGTCTCATTCGAGGCAGACACGTCGTGCGCGGCATCGATCGTCACACACGCCGTGCCGGCGCGGCGCTTGGCCGCGCCACGACGACGGGCGTGGTCGACGAGGATCCGACGCATCACCTGGGACGCGACGCCGTAAAAGTGCGCGCGGCTGCGCCAGTTCACCTGACGCTGATTGACCAAGCGCAGATAGACCTCGTGAACCAGCGCGGTCGGCTGCAGGGTGTGGCCAGCGCGCTCCTTGCGCAGCTGGCGTGCAGCGATGCGGCGCAGCTCCGCGTACACCAGCGGCAGCAACTGGTCGAGCGCATCGTGATTCCCTCGACTCCAGTCGTCGAGCAACGCCGTCACGTCGGGCGGTGGGGACATCGGTCGTGGTCCAAGCGCTTTGGAGTCAAAAGGATAGAGGCGCCGCTCGTCCATCCGCAAGTTCCCGCCCTCCGACGCTGACCCACTCGTCCTCCTCCTTTGCGCGATCTCGAACAACAGGAGGGGAACGCCCCGTCGGGCGTTCCGGAGGGCCATATGTCTCATCAGTGGAAAAACTGGTTGGTTACCGCCGCTTGTTTGTGTGCCATGGGCACGCACGGTTCCGGTGCTGGACGGTCGCTCGTCGTCACGACCGTCGACTTCCCCGGCGCGGTATTCACCAACGTTCAAGGGATCAATGCCGTAGGTGACCTCGTTGGGTTCTACACGGATACCGCTGGCAAAACGCACGGATTCCTGCGCAGCGGCGATCAATTCCGATCGATTGACTTCCCCAACGCCGGTCTCACGCAAGCACGCGGCATCGGGCCTGCTGGCGATATCGTTGGCAGCTACCAGAAGCCGAATGAATCCGGCGGTGTGCCGGCGCACGGCTTCCTGCTTACCAGGCGCGGCGGATTCTTTCAGGTCGACTACCCCGGCCATCTGAACACGATCGCTCAGCGCATCCTGCCGGACGGCACGGTCCTCGGCTGCTATCACGACACCGACACGATGGGCTCGATGCACGGGATGGAATATCGCCGCGGGTTCAGCGCCATTCCCGAGGAGATGTCAATGAACAACGGCGCGACGCCCGACCGTCGACTCGTCGTCGGGCTGTTCACGGACATGGATGGTCGCGGCAAGGCTTACACGATCGACCGCGATGTGTTCCGGGCGCTCGAAGTACCCGGTGCCGCGTTTACCGCAGGATGGGATGTAAATCCGTCCGGCGTCATCGTTGGCGTTTACGCAGATGCGGCAGGGGTGTTTCATGGGTTCTATTACGACGGCCAGGCGTTCGGCCGCGTTGACGTCGCTGGTGCCCGCGCCACACGCGTATTCGGGGTCAACGACGCGGGCGACATGGTTGGTGCGTTCGTCGATGCGTCCGGTCGAACGCATGGATTGCTGGCGCAATGGGTTGCCGTGCCCTGACGAAGGAGAACGGACATGTTTCGCTATCAAACACGAAGCTGCTCTTTACTGGGTCCCGTGGCACTCGCGTTAGCGATGTTGATTGCCTCGTTCGCGAGTGCCCAGACGATTGAGCCGACTGAGTCTGACGACGCCGACGCCGTGACGGTCTCGGCAGGTATCGACTTCACGAACGCCTACATGCTTCGAGGATTCCGACAGGACGACAGCAAGCTGATCACATCGCCGCGTGTTGATGTTGGAATCGCGGTTTATCGAGGCGATGGAGTGCTCAAGTCGGTCAGGGTTGGTGGCGGGATGTGGAACAGTCTGGATCCTGGTGATGCCGGAACCAACGGTCCGAGCGGCAAGCTATGGTACGAGCGCCGCTTCAATGGCACAGGCGAGATGCTGTTTAGCGCCGGCCTGTCGGTCGCCGCGATGTACACGGCGTACACGAGTCCGAACAGCATGTTTACAAGTGTGAAGGAAGCAGCGGTAAGAGTCGGTGTGGTCGATCAGTTGCTGAGTGGCGGTTCTGGAATTAACCCCTATGCACTCGTCGCGTTCGAGCTCGATACTGCACCAGGCGTCGGCCAACTCGACGGGGGGTTTCGAGCGGGCAGGTACCTTGAACTTGGAGCGAGTCCCAGTTTCGGCGCAGGGCGCATTCGCGTAACCGTACCGCTCAGGGTCGGCTTGAGTCTGAGGGACTACTACGAGCTCGCAGGGACGGACCACACCTTCGGCTTCGCCAGTGTGGGCGGCTCGCTGACCGTGCCGCTAACCAAACCATCGAACCTGGGTCGCTGGGATGTTCACGGTGGCATCGAGGTGGAGAGGCTCGGCGACGCAACGCGAGTCCTCAACGACGGCAATCGATGGAAACCCGTCGCCGCTCTCGGGATCGGATGGCGACGTTGATTGGGATAACTCGCAGTTCGCCGCCGTAGGCGTTCGCCAGGTTTCGTGGAAAACGTCTACCGTTCCGCTGTCGCGTCCGTCACGAGTCGACCGCCAGTTCGAGGATGGGCCTGTAACGCTCCAGGGGATAAACGCTAGGCGTGGCTGAGCTTTGACTGACAAATGACTGACAAATCGTCGCGGCTCGTGGTGTTCTGCAGTTGCCCCAAGTTGACGAAATCGGCCAAATAGTAAAGGGGCAGCGGTCTCCCGCTGCCCCACGTTGCCGCCTTTCGGCTGGCTACGAACCAGGAGGTCGCAGGTTCGAGTCCTGCAGGGCGCGCCATTTCCACAGAAAATCGGCGATTTCGTTCGGGCTCAGCAACGGTCCAACCAACTTGAGACCACTTGGAACCGCTACCGATTGTCAGTCGCGGACAAGAAAGGGTCGCAGCGCATCGTCGTCAAGCGGACTTCGTCGATAGCAATGAGCGTCCGACGAACACGAACGTTCCATGGCAGATCGTTGTCTCGGGATCATTGCCCTTTCCAGAAGTAGACTCGCCGTGTTTCGGAGCTGTGTGCGCGATGAATGGCGTTCGCCACAATCAGAGAATCCGTTGGGCACGCGATCTGATCGATGACATTCGATACGCGCTGCGCGTGACCGCGAAGAGCCCTCGGTACGCGCTAAGCGTCGCCCTCACAGTGGCGGTCGGCATCAGCGCCACCACGGTGGTCTTTTCCGTTGTCAACGCCGTCGTCCTCAAGCCGCTGCCGTACCCACAACCCGACCGGATTGTGTTGCTCGGGAATCGATCGACGAGTGGTGTTCAGCCCGGCATCTCGGCGCCGCGGTTCTTGGTCTGGCGCGATGCGACACGCGTATTCGACCACCCAGCGGCGTACGCGTTACGCGGGTCGATGACTCTTCGACGCGGCACTGGCGTCGAGCCAGTCGTCACGGGACGTGTCAGCGTCGAGTTCTTCCAATTGTTCGGTGCGTCATTGATTGCAGGTCGCGAGTTCACCGTGGATGAGGACCGGCCCGCGGCCGCTCGCGTAGTTGTACTCGGTTAGGTCCAGCAGCGGACGCGCGAGATCGCCATTCGCGTCGCGCTGGGTGCGCGCACACAGCAGATTCGCGCAATGGTGCTCAAGGAAGGAATGACAGTAGCGATCGCCGGTCTTACGGTTGGCTTGATCGCGACCGTTGTTGGCGTGAGGGCACTCGAGAAGCTTTTGTACGGCGTCACGTCGCATGACACGGTCGTGTTCATGACAGTGCCTGTGCTGCTGTTGGCGGTGCTGCTGTTGGCGGTGATGCTGGCGGCGGTATGGCTGCCCGCAGAACGCGCGGCGCGAGTGGAGCTGAATGCCGCCCTTCGCGGTGACAACTAGCCCCCTCGAAGCCCTTATCAGTGATAGCTGCTCGCCGCTCTGTGCGAAACTCGTGCGCGGGATGGTACTTCCGCGGTCGCTCGCGTTATCCTGATTCTATGAACGCGAAGGAGAAGATCGAGGTCGACGAACGCACGGCCAATGTGTTGCGGTCTCGCGCCGCCGAACTCGGCGTAACCGTTTCGGAGTTGGTCGCGGAGCTGGCGACAGTGGAGAGTCAATCCACCGCCGTTGCGCCCGACGAGATCGCGGAGCTCGATCGGCGCTGGCACAAAATCGAGGCGGGGAGCCCGACTGTGCCACAGGAGCGCGTCGTCGACGCCATCATCGCGAGAACCGAGTTGCTTACGTATCATCCGAAGCTCGGTTGACGCATCGCCGGGCGTGAGGAATACCGGCAACTCGTTTCGAGGTGCTCGGCGCTCCCTACGTGTTTCAATATCGCTATGAGGGCACGCGCGTGGTGATTCTGCGGGTGTTCCACGCGCGCGAGCACCGGTAGCTGCCGAAATCAGCACCACTGAGGCGTGGTCACGAGGGCGTCAGTCGGAATCACGGGCTGCGGCCGTGCTCACCCCGTGACGAACGCGACGTCCACTCGAGAGATCAACTCAAGTAGAGAAGCTGTCGAAGCCGCCGCCTCGCGATCGGCCGTCGACTGGCGAGTAGCCGGCGATCTCGTACTCGTTGAACACCTGCCAAATCGCCGCCAGGAATTTGGGAAGTTCCCTCGCGAACGTCGGATGATCGCGGGAGGCGTCGGCAAATGCGAGCAGCTTCTCGCCAATCAGATAGTCAAGGGCACTCTTCGCGCCAAAAAACGCGGCGTGTTCGACAACGTATGCGATGGCGCATGCTCACCCAGATGCGACGCGGGCCGATCGGCTGAAACGCTACGGACGAATCTCGACTGCCTCGGGAGGTTCGGGGGCACCGGGCAACGTAGTGTCACGTTCGTCCTGCATCGCGCGGAGTGATGCATCACCTTGCCGTAGACGATGTCGAATCTGGTTAGCCTGTATTTCGTTAAACCAGAATCGTGATGACAACGTGCTCTCACGGAATTCGACCGCGTTCCATCGCGGCCGCATCAGTCCAGTGAGAGAGTGAGGATGGGGCGGCAGCAGCAAGTGTGCGATCTCGTGGGCCATCACCACCCCAAGCACGTGCATTGGGTTAACCGCCGCGTCTCTTGCCGCAACAGTGACCCGATCGTATAGAACATACGCAATCCGCCCGCCTCCAGGAGCGGCGACGGCGGCAACTCCCGCAACATTGTCGGCTACACCCAGTCTTTCCGACATCTCTGAATTGAGCAGGAGGATGAACAATCTGTCGCCATTCGAATCCGCTCGATCGCCACAATGCGTTTGTTCTGACCTCTCAGTACGGCCCCAGCACGTGTCGACGTCGATCGTTCGATAGATTTGTGTGACGAGTAGCTGCGCGCGCGCAACGGCTTCCGCGGGAAGTCGAACGTAGTCATGCACATCGATTCGTATGGCGGCTCGCGAAGCAGGCGCAGCGGAGACTGCTCTGCCGATGAAGGCGGCAGCCAACGCCGATGCGATGACGATGTTGATTCGATTGGTGCTGCCGCCCATACACGTCTCCCGATGACCGGACATGGATATCGTGGACGGGCGGCATCACGGCCCCGTGTGGACGAGCGTTCTACAGTGAAAACTCTTACCGTCGCTGGGGTATCTGCCGTGATACGGCCTTCAAGAACGAGGCCATACCAGAACGGCTGGATTCGCTCGGAACAACGAGGAGGCGTAGAAGATCGGAGAGACATTTCCGCCGTAGTTGTTTTCGAAACCAGCAACGATGTTGTGCGTCTCGCGAGGCAAACAGCGATGTTCGTACCCGCGAGTCACCGACGAGATCAGCAGGCTGGTGAAAACAGCGATTCGCGGTTCAGGATGTCCGTAGTGCGCACCCGAAGAACGGCGATCGCGTCATCCTTGTATCGCGCGTAGTGGTTGCGACCAGATTCGATGGGACCGTTCACCAATCCAGGCCAGAAGAACACATGCGGGTCAATTGCGCGACCAGCCTCGGCATGTCCCAACTTCAATCGCTCCCTGATGTAGTGGCCGTCGGTCACGAATCCACACATCCTCGCCATCGATGATTACTTTCCTGTGTGAACGCCGCCTCAGGGGTGAGTATGTACCGTTTTTCAGTCGCGGAATAGTTGTGAAGCCGACTGACGCTGGGACGTTCTTTTAATTCTCGCGTTCGACCTTGTCGGCAAAGACGACTCACATTGGCCGCAGCAATAAGATGGCAGAGATACGGCCTCAAGATGGCGAAGCGAGCGATCTCGAATGGCATCAGGCAATCACCGTGACGAGATTGGTAGGACGTCACGCCACTAACAGTTAGATCGCGCGCCCCCAATCGACGTTATACATTGCTTCCGTTATGCGGCAGCTCCGGCGCCCGGCTCTCGACGAATGTCGCAATCAATTTCAACTGCTTGTAAGTGGCTTCATCTCGTTCGTAACTCCGGCCAACATCCGCTCTGCTTTTCAACCAAGCGAGAACGACTCAGTCGCCCACCGAATGTGCAACGCGACGAGCGATTACAGTCAGAAATGTGAACGATTCAGCAGGAAAGACACGTCGATTGCGACGACGCCATCCGCGAGGGCCGGCATTCCGCCGCGCACGGCGTCGTAAGCCGTGACAAATCCAGCGTTGTGCGCGACAGAATGTCGACGGAGCCGATACGGCACACTAGACAAGAGTGGCAGCTGTTTCCCGCTGAAGTGCATTAGACGCGTTGTGCGAAAGCAAGCTGGCTCTGATGCTCGACGGTGCCGAACGGAATGGTCGCCATCGAAAGCGAAGCGGAGGCACTGGCTGCAAGGTTGTGGGAGGCGCGCTCTGTCAGTGATAGGCTGCGGATTTTAGTTTGCGGGCCCGTGCTGCGCCGCAAACAATGTGTCTATCCGCACGGTGGTCGAGGCGACCAGCGCCTGTGGTCCTGCCTGGGCGCCGTTGCACTGCAGGATATAGGCAAGGATGGCGAGGTAGGTGTCGGATGTCAGCGACGGTCCGCCGTACGGCATCGCCGCTGACATGTACGCAAGCAGATCCTTCGTCGTCCGCGCGCCCCATGCGTCCTTGAACGGCCGTCCGGCGAGCGCGGGGATTTCGTTGTTGCCACTGAGGTCAGGCGAGTGGCACGATGCGCAACTCTTCGCGTACGCGGCTTTGCCCGCCGTTGCCTGCTCGATGGTGAACACAGGTTCCGCGGTCTCGCCGGACCTGACAAGGTCCGGCCTACCAAGTCCGACAGGGTCCGGCCATCCGCGCGGAGAGCCCGCGATGAGTACACCGCCGGTCACACCCAGCGCGAATGCCACGGTCATCGCGGCCGTTCGCACGAAGACGCGCATGCAGTTCCTCATTTGCCGCGCGCCGCCTGGACTTCGACCTCGAGAAGCGCGCCCTGCGACACCAGCGCGGCCACCTGGAACGTCGAGCGCGCCGGCTTGTTCGGCTGTTCCTTCGTCCCGAAGAACTTCGCATACGCCGCGTTCATGCCGGCGAAATCGAGCGTGTTGCCCAATGCCGGATCCGCCGCCATGTAAACGCGCATCATGACGACGTCGCCCATGCCAAGGCCTTGTTCCTTCAGCAGCGATTGGATCTTGGCGAAGACACTTACTGCCTGTGCCTGCGTATCGCCGTAGACGGCTGCCATGCCCTTCTCGCGATCCGCCGGCGTCACGGGAGTCGGGAGCTGCCCGCTCACGTAAAGCATGTCCCCAACCCATACCGCCGAGGCGATGCCAGCGCCCTCGGTTTGGATGTGCTTGACGGTCTGCGCGGCCGCGGCGCTCCCGAACGCGGCCGAGATCACGACGACTAGGACCACGGAGTCCAATCGTCCACCGAGCACACGGAGAAACGCCAAACAATCTCCGCGTCCTCCGTGTTTCGGTCTCCGTGGTGATTCCAACGATGCTGACTTCATCACGCTGCTCCTGCGCTCGACGTTGCCGCTGTCCTGTTCATCGCCATCTCGTGAAGCTGCTTCACCTGTTTCCATGCCGCCGCCACGGCCCCTTCCTGCCAGCCGCCGTTGCCGCTGACCGCCGCGCATCCGAGAAAGACGCGGCCGTCGGGTTTGCCGAGCGTTGCAAGTCGATCCGAGGTGCTGCCGCCGCCACCTCCGCCACCGGCGAACGCACCCAGCGAGTACGGAGTCTTCTCCCAGAACGTGCAATACGCGGTTTCGAACTCGGTGCGGATCTGCGGGTGCACCTTGCCAACGTGCGTCAGCACGTGTTCGATGCGACCCTTGACCGGCATGTTGACGACGCCCGACATCTGGCCGTTGCCGTAGAAGCCGAGCATGATCCCCTTGTTGCCCCAGAAACCCCAGGACGGATACGCGACGTTGCCGACCGGCAGGTTCGAATAGAGGTGGCCGCCGAAGATCTTGTCGTCCTCCTCCCAGAAACGCCGCTTCATCTGCAGGCCGATCTTGGCGCTCGGGCTGTACGGCGTCGCCTTCACCGCCGTCATCGTCTCGGGGGAGAGGTTCACGTCGAGACGGCTCAGGATCGTCAGCGGCAGGCACGAGACGCAGTAGTCCGCCGTCAGTTCCGTCATCGCTCCTGTCTTGACGTTCTTGTAGGCGACCCTGACGTTGTCCGGTGACTGATGAATCGACAGGATCTCGGCGCCGTGCAGAATCTTGTCTCCGAGCTTGCGCGCGAATCCCTTCGGGAACTGATCCATCCCGCCGACCGGCTGAAACATCGGCATCATGCCGGTGCCTTCGACGACCGACTTGATCCGGTTGGCAAAGCCTGACTGCAGCAGCGCGCTGAAATCGTGCGGGTCGCCGCCGCCGCGCGCGGTGTTCTTCCTGTAGGCGTGATCGGCCGAGTCGAGATAGCCCTCGCTGACCAGGAAGGTGACGAATCGCTCCTTGTCCGCTGCGGTCAACGGGAGATCGAGTGTGTTCGCGTTGATCGCCTTCGCCATCAGGTCGCAGGTGTAGCCGATCATGTCGGCCTTCACCTCGCGCAGGCGAACCTTCTTGCCGGCGAGCGGACCGAGGTTCTCGCCTTCATAGTAGAAGTACGAGGACTCGTTCTCGTTGATGAACACTTCGACCGGGACGCCGAGCTCCTTGCAGTAGCCGAGAACGCCGGTGTGCCAGTAGGCCAGGCGCCACGGCCCGCCGTTGTGATACAGCCCCTCGTCGAAGTTGCAGACCTGCGTCTCGCCGCCGTTGATTTCGGTGTGCGTCGCACCGCGGCGCAGCGTCCAGTTCACGCCGCCCACGCGATCGCGCGCCTCGAGCACGCGGACGTTGTAGCCAAGCTTGCCGAGCTCGTAGGCGACCGTCATCCCCGAGACCCCCGCGCCGAGCACAAGGACTTTCGTTCCGTTCGCCCTGCCGGGAAGATTCGGCCGCGGGCCGGCCTGCGCCGCCATGAGATCCCACGACCGCATCGCGCTCATCACGAGCGAGGTTCCACCGACGATGCCGGCCTGCTCGAGAAACGTCCGTCTAGTGAGTGTCATGAAACCTCCGAAGGCCTACCAACCCACACGGGCCTGGAACTGCACGGACCGCGCATACCCGCCAACCGCGGTGAGCTGGCCGAACGTCGACGTGCCGAACTGTGACTGCAGCGTGGTGAAGAGCGGGTTGTCGAACAGGTTCAGCACGTCCGCGCGCACCGAGACGGTCTTGCCGGCCACGTGTTGCGACTTCTGGACGCTCAGGTCGACGTTGCGCTGACCGGGAGTGCGCAGGTTGGAAAACGTGCGCGGTGCGTTGCCGAATGTGTAAGCCGGCGCCGCCGTGAACGCAGCGGCGTTGATCCAGTTGTTCAGCCGATCCTCGAGCGAGCCGCTCGTCGCCAGGTCGACTCCAGGAACCACGTTCGGTCGCTGCGAGCTGCCAAGCAGCCCCGAGTTGTTCGCGGACTGCCATACGCTGACGGGGAATCCGTTCTGGAAGCGCGCGGCGGCCGTGATCGACCAGCCCCCCAGCAGGACGTTGCTCATGCCGCTCTTGAGCCAGGAGTGACCCTCGCCGAACGGCACCACGAACGTGCCGTTGACGTTGAAGCGATGCGGCACGTCGAGCAGCGAGTACCCGTACTCGCGATCCACGTCGTAGTTGTCGAGCGCGTTCTGGTTGCGCTGCGAGTAGGTGTTCGATTCGCCGAACTGGTTGTCCATCAGCCGGCTGAAGGTGTAGTTCGCGTTCACGCCCCAGTTGTTGCGAATCCGCTTGTCGATGCGAAGCGTCATCGCGTGGTACCGGGTGCGCGCGTCGGTCACGCGATGCGCGAGCACGTCGGTGAACTGCGGGAACGGGCGCAGCAGCTGACCGCGCGTGATGGTGGCGGAGTTCGCCAGGTTGCCGAAGGCAGAATTGCCGAAGAATGGATTCGGCAGCAGATCCAGCAGCGCCGATCCCAGCGACAGATACGACGGATCGATCTGGTTGATGTTGACCGTCGCGTCGACGGTGCCGCCAACCGGCATGTGGTCCGACCGGCTGCCGGAGTACCCGACGGACGCCGCGATGCCGCCGCGCAGCTCACGCGTGTAGTCGACCGAGTACTGCTGCACGCGACCGGGTTGCGAGCTCTGATCGACGAAGTCGATGACGCCGCCGGCTCCGGTTGCCAGTCCGAGCGAGTTGCCCTGCGGGGGAGTGATGCCGGAAGGGAACGGGTTGCTCAACGAGTTGGCGGGCGTGCGATTGCCATCCGTGCTCGAGAGATACGTCGTGGTCGCCGTGTAGCCGAGGCGACCCATCGCCGTTTCGCCGACACCGGAGAACTGCATCGGCGCCCAGTAGAAGCCGTAGCCGCCGCGGATGACGTCCTTGTCCGACAGCGACCACGCGAATCCGCCGCGCGGCGCCCACCCGTTGAGCGCTTTTCCTTGCGTCGTCGGGTACCCGTTCTCGCCGGCATACATCAGGCCGCCCTTCAGCGTCATGCCGGGGACCTGCACCGGAAACGTCGCGTCGCGGTCGAAGCCGACCGTGATGTGGTTGTCCGCTTCGCGCACACCCGGTTCGTACTCGTAGCGGATGCCGTAATTGACGGTCAGCTTCGACGACAGGCGGAACTCGTCCTGCGCAAAGCCCGCGTAGTAGTCGATCAGGTAATGCGCGGGCGTCGCGTAGACGATGCTGCCGGTCGCCGGGTAGCCGAGAAGGAAGCTGGCGAAGGCATCTCCGCCCGATGCCGTGGGCGTCGCCGCGGTGTACGCCTGCGTGAAGTTGTACGTGCCGGCCGAGGTGCTGAAGATCCTCGTGCTCGCCCCGATGCGCCGATACTCGGCGCCGAACTTCAGGGTGTGACTACCCGTGAGATGCGAGATCGACGCGTTGCCCGTGTGCGTCAAGTGCGTCGTACGGCTCGGCCCGCCGTTGCCGAGGATGTTCGTGCCGCCATAGCCGGTGATGCTCACCTGCGGGAACGTGTTGAACGTCATCGCACTGACCAGACTCGCCGGCAGACCGAGAGTGGCCGCGTCGAACGCCGGGAAATTGCCGCCGAAGTCCTGGAACCGGTTCACGCCGTAGCGCACCGCCACCGCCGTGTTCGCGCTCGGCACGAAGATGTTGTTCAACGCGAAGAAGTCGACCGTGCGGAACAGGAGACTCGCGCCCGAGTCGCCCGGAACCGAACCATGCGGACCGTAGAAGGCCGAACCAGGTTCCTTCGTATGCTGATGCGCATACATGCCTGTCGTCGTCCATCGGTCGGTCCACCGCTGGTCGACTTTGAGCGTCTCCTGGTTCTGCGGGCCGTCGTCGAGCGTCGCCTGCCCGTTGAACGACTTGCCGGAGGCGGGCACCGGCAGCGGGGCGAGCATCGCCCTGGCGACGGGATTGAGCCGGTTGGCCGGAATCATGTTGCCGGGAAACGGATCCCGCACGATCACGCCGTTGACCGTCCGCGTCGTCAGCGGGTCATAGATCGTGATCAGCTGACCCGAGGAGTTGCGCGTCTGGGAGAAGTCGCCCGCGCGCTCCGCCGCCGTCGGCAGCGTGAGGACGTTGTTGCGCGTGCTGCGTTGCTTGTAATCGTCGGTGCTGAACCAGAAGAAGGTTTTGTCCCTGACGACCGGACCGCCCAATGAACCAGCCCAGTTGTAGTAATACTGCGGCGGGTTCTCGAGTCCTGCCCGTTTCGCGAAGAACAACGTTCCAGTCGTCGCGCCGGGTTTGCTGACGAGCAGCGCGCTGCCGTGCCAGATGTTCGACCCGGAGCGCGCGGTCGTGTTGAAGACGCCGCCGGCGGCGTGACCCATGTCGGCTTCGTACGTCTTCGTCTGGATCTTCAACTCTTCGACGGCTTCCATCGACGGCGCGATCGTCGGGCGATTCGTGAGGTCGGTGATCGAGACGCCTTCGATCAGATAGCCGTTCCCCCGGCGCGGACCGCCGCCGAGCGACAGCTGCGACGATCCCGACTGATCCTGATAGCGCACGAACTGCGGGTCGCCCGTCTGGATGACGCCGGGCGTCGAAATGGCGGCGAAGAAGGTGTTGCGGCCGAAGATCGGCAGGTTCTGCAGCGCTTCCTTGTCGAGTGACGCCGCCTGCGTGGCGCTGGCGCGTTCGATGAGCGGCGCGTCACCCGTCACTGTCACCTGCTCGGAGATAGCGCCGACTTCGAGCATGAAGTCGAGCACGGCCGACTGCTGCGTGCCGATGCGGAAGCCTTTGCGCTCTTCGGTCTTGAATCCCGGCAGTGACACGCGAATGGTGTACGGACCAGGCAGCACGCTCGCGAACGAGTACTCGCCGACTTCATTGGTCATCGCCGAACGACCGGCGTTGGTGTCTTCGTTGATCAGCACCACTTCCGCGCCGGGAATCACGCCCTGTGAATCGCGCACCGCGCCCCGCAGCGCACCCAGATACGTCTGCGCATCCGCTGCGACGGCGACGAAGACCAACACCACTCCCGCGATGAGCGTTGCCACGCTCACTCTGCTCGTGTTCATGCAGGGATCTCCAGACTGACGTGTTGTTTGCGCTCTCGAAGAGCAAGCGCTGCGCCACGATCCACGTCGTCACGCGCACGCGTGAGAGGTGTGATTTCTCGCGGGAATTGCCGCGAAACCGCGCTCGTGCGTCGTCGAGACGGGCGACTCTCGACCTCACGTTTTTGTGTGATGCGATCGATCGGGATTCAAACACGCAACTTCTCGCACTCGCACCGACGGCGATGGCGGTCGTGCCGCGCGAGGCGTCACTCGGCATCCAATCCGAGGTTCACACCTGTGTTGACCAACCACGGAGCTGACTGCGAACACGGAGAAAACACCATCGATTTGCTCCGTGATCTCCGTGTTTCGATCTCCGTGGTCTCGACCCAGCCGAGTTGCGGCATTAGTCGCGATCTCGTGCACGCTCGCGCGTGCTGCTCGAGTCGACGACACAAACGTGTTCGACGGAATCGAACGACGCTGCGAATTTGTCGGCAATGGATCGCGACCGCCGCAGGGCACACGGTGTTGAATGGCGGAGGAGCCGATCCGACAAACATGACGGGTGACACCCTTCGAGGGGCGTGATGTGTTAAGGTCGTCGGCGTTTCGTGCGAGCCCGCCCTGCTGCGTGCTCGCGTATCGCTCAGGCGTTCCATGTTGCGCGCCGCATCGCCGAACGTGTTCCGCCGCAGCCTCTGCGCTGCGCTCGCGGTCCTTGCCGCTGCGGCACACCTTCGCGCGGCCGACCCGCGCATCGTCGTGAGGCTCTACGACACGGCCGATATCACCGCTGATGTACGCACGGGCGCCATCCGCGAAGCCGCCACGATCATGGACGAGGCCGGCGTAGAGATCGCCTGGCACGACTGCACCAGCGGGACCGATGTGCCGCAGTGCGGGAAATCGCCCGATACCTGGAACCTGATCGTTCGCATCGTCCCGACGTTCGTTCCCGGATCCCCGGATCGCAGCGCGGTCAGGGCCGGCGAGTGTGGTTCACCGCTCGGCGTGGCCGTGTTCGACCCCGGCGTGCATGGCGACGCGATGGCCACGCTGTTCGAGGATCAGGTGCTGACGGTTGCCGCGCGCGTCAACGTGGATCGCGGCGCGCTCCTCGGGCGCGCGCTCGCCCACGAGGTCGGCCACCTGCTGCTGCTCGCCAGCGGTCACAGTCGAACAGGGCTGATGCGGGCCGTATGGACCGACGCCGAGCTCGCGCAGAACCGCCGCGACGACTGGGTGTTCGCGCGGGCAGATCGCCGCCGCCTGCGGCTCAATTCGTCCCCGCGTTGAACCGATAGGTCCCATCGTCCTGCCGCGCGCGATACGTGGCGTGACAGCTCTGACACGTCTGATTGAGCGCTGCCGCCGTCGTCTTTGCCGCGTCCCAGTTGCCAGCCGCCGCCGCGGCTTCGATCGACGCAACCTGCGACGCCGCCTCGCGTGCACGCCCAGCCGCGGCACCCTGACCGAGGGCGTCGAGCGCCGCCACGACCTGGGCGAGGGCCGGTTTCAGCATCGCCGCGTTCTCTGTCACGACGTCCCGCTTCGCCTCCTGCGTCGCGGCGCGCAAGGCCGTGGACGCGGGGCTCACGATCTTCATCGCCGCGGTCAGCGCGAGATCGGTCGGCGTCGGCGGCGGGATTGGCTTCTTCGCCAGATCGGTGTAGGTGGAGTCGATCACGCCCAGCGCGAGCAGCACCGGCTGTCCCTGGTACTTCGCGCGGGCTTCCGGCGACAGATCGACCTGGTAGTCGGGGACCGCCTTGGCGATCGCCGTCGCATCGAACTTCATCACCTGACCGCGCACGAGCAGATAGTGCTTGGGATCGAGTGGCGCGTTCAGGTAGGGCGCGATCACCAGCAACGGGTGGCCGATGGTGGTGACCTGCGTCGCGCTCACGGCCTTGCGCTGGTCGACGACGAACGCCGTCTTCGAGAGGACCTGTTCGAGTCCCGCCGTCACCGTCACGGCCTTGCCGAGGTACGCGTCGGGGTCCTCGAGAATCATGTTGGTGGCGACGGGCGTACCGAAGCTCGCGTTGTCGTTGCCTCGCCGTCGCTGCTGCGTCTGGACGGTCGCGATGGCGAGAAGGAGCCACACTCCGATCAGCAGCCGCGCCGCACCGATTGATGGTCGCGTCGACATTTACTACCTCTGACCCTGCAGCTGCTTCAGCGCTTCCTGCCGCTGCTTCTGCTGCTGGAGGAGTTTTTCCTGTATCTCGGAGGGGTTTTGCGCATCGGCCGCATTCTCGTCCTCGACCTCGCTGCGAATGGCGCCGCCCAGGTTTGCGTCCGTGTCGCTCGCATCCAGACCACGGGCGATCATCTGGTCGCGCAGCAGCTTCGCCGTGTGCTTGTTCATCATGATGCGCGCGTTGTAGTAAACGCCGTCGGCGATCGTCAGCGGCAGCCAGCCGCGATCGTTCCTGACGTCGAGCCTCTCGCCGGCGTTCAAGAGCAGCGTGACCGCCTCGTTCGATCCGCGCCACGCGGGACCGTGCATCGCGGTCTCGCCGTGCTTGTCGAGCTCGTTCACGGGAGCGCCGAGATCGAGCAGCATCTTCACCGCATCGGCGGATTCCTCGGGCAGCCCCGGACTCTCGCCCTGCGAGTAGACGCCGACGCCTGCGGCGACCATCAACGGCGTGTCGCCGTCGACGTTGCCGATGAACGGATCCGCGCCAAGCTCCAGCAGCGTCTGCATCAACGGGACGTCGACCGATTTCGCGGCCAGGAAGAACGGCGTTGCGCCGTAGCGGTTCAGGCTGTTGCGGCCTTCCATGTCGGAGTTCGGTTCACGCGTCTGGCGCGCGTTGACGTCGGCGCCGAATTCGACCAGCTTGCGCGCCAGCTCGAGGCTGCTCACGTCTCCGAGCGGCTTCTGTCCGGGATTGTTCTGCCCGCGCTGCGGCCGGCGCGACCAGGCGATCTGGTGCAATGCGGTCCAGCCCTGCCTGGAGGCGCTCGGATCGATCCCGTTCCGCAGCAGCGCGTAGGCGGCTTCGTAGTTCTGGCCCTGCACCGCCGTCACGAGGGCGCTGGTACCGTCGGGTAGCGTGTCGTTGATGTTCGCGCCGCCGGCGACGAGCGCATCGATCGCCCCGATCTGACCCTGACGCGCGGCGAACAACAGCGGCGTCCATCCGAAGAGCGATCGATCGTTGACGTTGGCGCCCGCCTCCATGAGGAGCGTGACCGCCGCGACGTTTCCTTCGTGGGCGGCCCACATCAGCGCACTCTGCTGCTTCCATTTCTCCTTCGCGTTGACGGCGGCACCGTGAACGAGCAGCACGCGCATCGCCTCGACCTTGCCGGTCTTCGCCGCTGTCATCAACGGCGTCTCGCCCTCCGGCAGCGAGACGTCGGCCTCCGCGCCGGCACCGAGCAGCAACTCGATCATCCTGGCGTTGCCGTTCACCGCTGCCGAATACATCGGTGTGACGCCGTAACGGTTCGCCGCCTTGACGTTTGCCCCTGCGTGGACGAGCAGCTCCGCAATCGCGAGGTCATCGACGTCGGTCGCCCAGTGCAGTGGCGTGGTGCCGTCCGCCGTCGCCGCACGCGCGGCAGTTGGCTGCTTCAGCAGCGTCCGCACCATCGCGACGTCGTGCTTCTTGATGGCGTCGACCAACGTGACGGCGCCGACTCCCGCCGCGCGAGGGTTGTCGGCCTGAGCGGCCACGAGCAAGGCGATGAGCCCCAATCCCACAATCTGTTTCAGTTGCATAGTCGATCCGTTCACGAAACCACGAAGGTCGCCTCGCGACGCACGTCGAACCTCTCGTCGGGCCGCACGTCATGCCGTGCTCGGGGCGACCGCATTGAGATCAACGGCGCCGGTGCTGTCGCCGAAGCTGCTCACCCGTATCCCGGCCCCGTTCAGAATCGTGACCATCATGTTGGACAGCGGCGTCCCCAGCGGCGTCGCGATGTGGCGATTGCCTTTGAGCCCGCCCGCACCGCCGACGAGCGCGATCGGCACGTCGATATGCGAGTGGATGTTCCCGTTGCTCATCCCGCCTCCGATCATCAGCAGCGAGTGATCGAGGAGGGTGCCGTCGCCGTCCGGCGTGTTCTTCATCTTCTCGACCAGATACGCGAACAGGTCGACGTGCCAGGTGCACAACTTCGCGTACTTCGCGAGGTTGTCCGGGTTGTCGCCATGGTGCGACATCGAGTGGTGCGATTCGTTCAAGCCGATCTCGGGATACATGCGGGCGCGCTGCTCCGCCCCATACATGAACGTGGTCACGCGGGTGATGTCCGCCTGGAACGCGAGGTGCTGCAGGTCGAACATCAGCTTCGCGTGATCGTCGAAGCGCTCGGGCGTGCCGATGCCCGGCCGCTCGTAGTCCGGCAGCGGCGACTGCGCGTTCTTCGCCTCGGTCTGCTGGATGCGCCGCTCGACTTCGCGCAGCACGTCGAGGTAATCGGACACCGTCGACCGATCCGCGGGCCCCAGCTTCGCGCGCAGCGCGTCCATCTCCTGAATCGCCGAATCGAGGATGCTGTTCTTCGCCCGCGCCGCCGCCACCTGCGCCGATGCCGGACCGCCGTCGCCGAACAGCTGCTCGAACACCAGTCGCGGACTGCTCTGCGTCGGCAGCGGCGTCGTCGGCGAGGCCCACGACAGCGTCGTGCCGTAGGCGCAGCTGTAGCCGGTGTCGCACCCGCCGGTCACCGAGTTGGGAAGAATCGCGAGCTCGAGCGACGGCAACGGCGTGTCCTTCTTGGCCTGTGCGGCAATGACCTGATCGGCGGAGATGCCTGCGCGCAGATCCGACCCTTCGGTCCGCTTGATGTGCGTGCCCGTCAGCCACGACCCGGTGCTGCGCGTGTGATCGCCGTTGCCGTCGCCGAGGCTTTCCGCCGGCCGGTTGTGCAGGCCGCTCACCACCGTCAGCTGATTGCGGAAGGGTTCGAGCGGCTGCAGGATCTGCGACATCTCGAAGTCGGTCCCCACGGTGACCGGCTTCCAGTAGTTGGTGTTCGTATGGTTCATCGCCACGCCGTTCGGCATGTAGAAGAACCCGTATCGGCGCGCCGGGCTCGCCGCCGTCTGCGCCACCGCCGTGAGCGCGGGCACCATGGCTTCGAGCAGCGGCAGCGCCACGGCGACGCCCATGCCGCGCAGCACCGTGCGGCGCGAGATGGCTCTCTTCATGACGATCATGAGTCGGTTCTCCTCATCTGGAAGGGCGCGCTCTTGACGATGCCGAGCACGAGGGACGAAAAACGGAAGTCGTGCGGCGCCGCGTCGCGCAGAATCACGCGCACCGCGGGCGCGTCGTAATACTCGACGCCGCGCCCCAGCGCATACGTCATCAGCGTTTTGGTGACGTTCGCCAGGAACTGGTCGGAGTGATTCATCAGCACGGCACGCAGGCCGACGAGCCCGTCGATCTTCGAGCCGTCGGCGTAAACGCCCGACGTGTCGAGCGGCTCGAAGTTCTCGTCGTACGTGCGGTACCGGCCCACGGCGTCGAAGCTCTCGAGGGCGAACCCGATGGGATCCATCAGCTTGTGGCACGAAGCGCACACCGGTGCCGCACGGTGCTGCTCGAGGCGCTCGCGCAGCGTGCGGACCTTCGTCACCTTCTCGCCGTTCTCGGGCAGCGACGGCACGTTCGGCGGCGGTTCCGGCGGCGGCGCGCCGAGGATGTTCTGCAGGACCCACTTGCCCCGGACGACCGGCGAGGTGCGATTCGGCAGCGACGTGACCGTCAACACCGCGCCCTTGCCGAGCAGGCCGCGGCGCGGGCTGTCGTCGGCCAGCGGCACGCGCTGGAAGTTGACGCCCTTCACGTTCGGGATCCCGTAGTGCTGCGCCAGACGCTCGTTGACGAACGTGTAGTTGGCCGTCAACAACTCGATGGTCGGTCGATCCTCGCGAACCATGCTGTCGAAGAAGAGCTCGGCCTCGCGCTGGAACGCGACCGCCAGCGTGTCGCCGTAATCGGGAAACAGAAACGGATCGGGGACGATGTCGGGCAGGCGCCGCAGCGACAGCCATTGCCCGGCGAAGTTCTTCGTGAACGCCTCGGAGCGAGGATCGGCGAGCATGCGCCGCGTCTGTCGTTCGAGGACGGCAGGCTCGTGCAGCTTCCCTTGAATCGCCAGATCGAGGAGCTCCTCGTCTGGAATGCTGCTCCAGAGGAAGAAGGACAGCCGCGACGCGAGGCTGATGTCGCTGATGCGGTAGCTACCCGACGTCGACGTCGCGACTGCGCTCGAGGAGGGGTCGAGCTCCACGCGGAACAGGAACGACGGGCTGACCAGGATGCGTTGCAGCGCCATCTCGACGCCGGTGTCGAACGTCCCCTTCGCCCGCCCCTGCGCATAGAAGTCCATCAGGATCTTCATGTCCGCGTCCGTCACGGGCCGGCGATAGGCACGACGCGCGAGCGTGGACAGGATGGATTTCGCGCACGGCGTCTCGTCAGCCGCTTTGGCGGAAGCGGGTCTGCAGCTGAACACACGCTTGTAGCTGGGCGACGTCGCGGCGCCGCCGGGATTGATCGGGCCCATGATCTCGAGCTCGCGCAGCGCCGCCCCTTCCCGGGTCTCCCGGTTGTCGGTCGGGCCTCGGCCGATGTACGGCTTCAGAAACGGCTTGCGGAATCCTTCGGACACCGCGCCTGTCTTGGCGATGAACGTGGCTCGAACTTCATGCACGCCGGCCTTCATCGGCACCCGGATCACCCAGTTGTCGTCGAGGTGTCTTCGGGCCAGGGCGGCTTCGTCCGGGATCGGATCGCCATTGGCGTCGACGCGCCGCTCGCGCACCGGCGCGGTGCCGGGCGCCCGCGCCACCTGGCGCTCGATGTTCAGGTCCTCGCCTGGCGTCGCCGGCAACGTAAACACGTGCACGCGTTCCCCGTCGACGCTGATCTCCAGATCCTGCTGGCCGATGAAATGCGGGATGTCGGAATCGATGCCGCGTCCGACGCGTGCCTTGAAGTCGTAGTCGCCGTCTCGCGGCGCCACGTACTGGACGAGGACGCCGCCGCGTGTTCCGACCGGCATGCCTTCGAGACGCACGTCCTGATCGAGCTGGTCCGGGACGCGGTAGAGGTCGCCGCTGGCGGGCGCCGGCGTGCCGAGCGCGAGTCGCGCCACCTTCTGCGCCGTGTTCAGATAGCGCTCCGTCAGCAGCGGCGACAGCTTCAGCACTCCGGCGATGTTGTCGAAGCCGTAGCTGATCTCGTCGGTCGGCAACCAATTTGTCGCATCGACGTCGAGCGCCAGGAGATCGCGAATGGCGTTCTGGTACTCGGCCCGATTCAATCGATGGAAGGGCTCGGTCCGGCCCGGATTCGGGCTCATCGCCGCCGCGCGATCGAGCGACGACTCCAGTGCTGAGGCGAACTGGTCGATGACCGCCGCCTGCGGCCGCGGCATCCCGGCCGGCGGCATCAGCCCGGCGCGCAGTTTGACGACGACCTTTTCCCACTCCTCGGCATGCGCGCCGACGTTGGCGAGGTCGAGTGCGTCCAGGGCGAGCCCGCCGGTCTTCAACCGGCTGTTGTGGCACGTGACGCAGTAGCTGTCGACGAGGGCGCGGGGCGGTGGGGTGGCGATCGCCTGCGCTGCCTGCCCCGGCCGTTCAGGCGCGGTGCTGACAGTGGTCGACGCGATCGCCACCGCCCAGCAGGCGAGGAAGAACGGACCCCAGCGGACCTTCATGCGACCTCCGTGTGCGTACGCGTCGCGTGCGCATGAACGTGTGCGCGATGCAGAACGACGCTCGGCGCCGAAGCAATCCGGATTCCATCGCGCCATCGCCGTCATCCTCGGTCGATGCGAGTGAATTTCGCTCGTAGATACGGGAGCATTTCGTGATCACCGCGGCGCGCGATCGTCGCGGACGGGCGCGACGATCGGCACGCACTCTTGTCGGATTGCTCGGCGAGGAGTGCTCAAGAATGTCGGGACGCCTAATCCCGGGGCTCCTCATGATTGGTCACATGTCAATTCACCAACCTGACGTCGCGTGGTGGTCGGACCAGCGACGTGCCGCGTGCCGGCCGCGGATGCTGCGGCCGGTAAATCGGTCGGCGCTCGGACTCTGACGCCGCCCGCGCGTCTAGATGCTGCCTCGCGACGGCATGCGCCGCCGGCTCAAAGCGACCGAGCTCACTCGCGGCAACTCGAACGCACTGGGAGGAAGACGCGCGGATGAATCGCGCCGCCCGATTTTCGGCTGCGCGGTACGTCGGCCTGGCATACGCGGCCGGCCCGCGGCACGCCGCTGGTCCTCGGGCGCGCGCCGGCGTGTCGTTCGAGAGGCGCGACTGTCGGCGGCGTGATCAGCGAGAGGAACTAAACCGGTTCCGGAACGTGACCGCCGCGCGGGTTAGAGCAGCGCACGACGAGCGCTCTGCGGTCGTCGTGTTGCGACCCCGCGCGGGTCGTTGAGACCCAGGTGGAGGAACCGGTTTTCCACGCCGTCCGACCGGAGCGCCGGCTCGAACGACAGGCTGGCGCGCGGGACGATGTGACCAATCATCAGAACCGGGGGCTCGACTGTGTCGAGACCACGGAGGGTGCCACCACGGACGTCACGGAGACTCAAATTTCATTTCGATTTCTCCGTGTGCTCCGTGTCGGACTTTTCTCCGTGGTTCGCCCAACGCAGGAGAAGGTCCGCTTAGTAACCCATCGCGTAGCAGTCGCGTCGCGCATCGGCACCGGCGAGGCGGTTGTCCGTCACCGGATCGATCATCACGCCGGTGGCGCAGCCGGAAATGCCGTACTGCCGCGTCTCGCTGACGTCGTGACCGCGCTTCTTCAGCTCCTCGACCACCGCCTTCGAGATCGGCGCTTCGATGTTCATGCGATTGAAGCCGGCGCGATGCGGCCACACCGACCCATAAAAATGCATCGTCTGGAAGCGCGGCCAGGCGAATGCGGTGTGCAGGTTGGGATACCATTCGTCCCAGAATTCGACGATGTTCAGGAACGCCTGCAGGATTGTCTGTTCCTGGTTGTCGCCGCCCGGCGTGCCCAGGGCCATGAACGGCTTGTCGTCTTTCAGGATCAGGCTCGGCGTCAGCGTGTAGCGCGGACGCGCCCGCGGCCGCAGCTGCGCGGCACGCGACTCGTCGAGCCAGAACTGCTCGCCGCGGACGCTCATCGCGATCCCCGTGTTCCCGAGGATGACAGCTCCGCCGATCCACCCGCCGCTCGGCGTCGAATCGAACATGTTGCCGTCCTTGTCGATCACGCTGATGTGCGTCGTGTCCTTCGGGATCCCGTTGGACGCGAGCAGCTGGACCATCGGAATCTCGAGGATGGACTGATCGGCGACTTCATTCGCCTTCCAGAACGGCCAATCCTTGACGCTGGAATCGAATGCCAGCGGATCGCCGGCAACGAACGACCGCGACGCGTGCTTCGGATCGATCAGCGCCGCCCGGTCCTTGGCGTACTCCTTCGACAGCAGTCCTTGGGCCGGCGTCTTCACGAACGCCGGATCGCCGTAGTAGGTGTCGCGATCGGCGTAGGTCAGCTTCATCGCCTCGATCACGGTGTGGACGTAGTCGGGCGTGTCGTGCCCCATCGCGCGCAGGTCGAAGTTTTCGAGGATGTTGAGCGTCTGCAGCAGCGAGGGCCCCTGGCTGTTGAATCCCTGCTTGAACACCGTATAGCCCTTGTAGGTCGCGGAGACCGGTTCCTCGACCCGGGCGTAGAACTCGGCGAAGTCGCTCTTGTCGTACGGTGCGCCGTGCTCCTTCAGGAACGCCACCATCGTGTCGGCGATGTCGCCCTTGTAGAAGCGATCGCGGGCGGCGGCGACGCCTTTGGCCCGGTTCTTCTTTCCAGCCTTCCGCTCGGCCTCGACCATCTTCTTCAGCGTGCCGGCGAGCGGTGTCAGCTTGATCGTCTCGCCCGGCTGATACATGGAGCCGTCGGCCTTCAGCCAGTAGTGCTCGTTGTCGGGCCACGACATGAAGAACTCACGATTGCCGCGGATCGAGTTCACCGTGCGCGGGCGCAGCGCGAAGCCCTGGTCCGCATACTGGATGGCGCGCGCCGACACCTGCTCGAACGACATCGTGCCCCACTTCTCGAGCACCGTCAGCGCCGCGTGCAGCGCGCCCGGAACGACCGACGGATCCAGCCCTTCGCCGTCGAGCGTCTTGTTGTGCTCCTTGTAGTACGCGACCGATGCGCCCTTCGGCGCCCAACCCTGGCCAACCACCGACGTGACGCGCTTATCCTTGACCGGATACACGAGGACGAGCGCTTCGCCGCCAAGGCTGTAGAGATCCTGTTCGACCACGCCGCCGACGAGCAGCGCGGCCACGCCGGCGTCGAACGCATTCCCACCGCGCTGCAGGATCTCGATGGCGGCGGCCGTCGTGAGCGGATGCCCGGCAGACGCGCCAGCCGACGACCCGATGATCGGCGGACGAATCCCACCGACGATGGGCTCGGGCGCACCGGGCTTGGGTGGTGGCGCGGGCGCTCTGCGTCCTCCGCCCTGTTCGTCCTGCGCGGTGACGCGTGTGGTGGTCAGAGCGAACGGCGCGGCCATCGCGATCGCGATGGCGAGAGTGATCGTGGCGCGTTTCATCGGCGAGCTCCTGGCGTTTGCGGATTTCCCCGCACTTAGCGTGCGGGGGCTGTGAGGGCGCGCGGAGCAAGAGACGAGCCACGCCCTCGTGAATACCGGCGATGCGCGTGGGTGACGGGCTTCTCGAAGAAAGTCGATGTGAATCGTCGTCGACGCGTGCATCAACGGCGCGTCGCGCCGTCGCGACAATTTTGAACGTGCGCGATCATGGCCGCTTCAAAACTGTGTGGCCCTGTCGCGATCGACATCGACGTCAACGCGCAACACGCACGAGATCCCGTTCCCGCAGATGAGGTATCGACTATGCATGACCACTCGCATGCGACCTCTTCCTCTCCTTTTTCTTTTCCTCTTGCTCCTCGGCATCATCACCACCGCTCACACGCTCCGCGCCGAAACGCATCCCTTCGTTCCCACCTCCTTCGCGAACGTGTTCTCGGATGCGCAGCCAGTGGTGCTGCGGATCAGAAGCGGCGATCGCGTCGTCACGTCAACTGTCGACGATGCGGGCGTGGACGGCCGGGGAAAAGCGATCGCGCAGGAGCCCAATCCTCAGACCGGGCCCTTCTTCGTCGAGGGAGCGGAGCCTGGCGATCTCATCGTCGTCACCATCGAGAAACTGGCTCCGAACCGCTCGACAGGGTCGTCGACGTCGACGCTGACGGCAACTGCCTTCGATGCCGGGGGACTCGGCAACCGACCCGATCCCGCCCGCACGACCTGGAATATCGACACGGCGAACGGTGTGGTTCGCTTCGATCTGCAGGGCGCCGGCCGCGCCACCGACTGGCGCGCGCGCTTCGAGTCGGCCACGTTCGAATTGCCGCTGCACCCGACGCTGGCATCGATCGGCGTCGCTCCGCCGGGTCACCAGACGGTTCCGACCACGTCGGCCGGACCGTTCGGCGGAGACATGACGACGGCAGGCGTGAGCGCCGGCGCGCGTGTGCTGCTGCCGGTCTTCCAGCCGGGTGCGCTGCTGTTCCTCGGGCACGGACATGCCCGCCAGGGCGACGGCGTCATCACGGGCCACGGCATCGAGACGTCGCTCGACGTCGAGTTCAGCGTCGAGCTCGTGAAGAAGAAACAGTGGCCGCACAGCACCGTTGTCCGACCCTCGACCATCGCCGGTGAATTCGAGTTGGCGTGGCCGCGCATCGAGAGCGATGACTATTTGATGGCGGTCGGCAGCGCGCCCGATCTGCTGCAGGCGCTGCAGCACGCCACGCTGGAACTCCACCATTGGCTCGACGACGATTTCGGGCTGAGCGAGAAGGCGGTGAGCATCTTCGTCGGTCAGGCGATGGAGTACGAGATCGCGAACGTCGCCTCGGGAACCTTCACCGTCGTCGCCAAGGTCCGCAAGTCCTATCTGCCGCGCGCGCTCGCCACTCGGTGATCCGCGCGTGCGTCGCCGCGAGGGCGATCATGCGAATCGCACAAATGCGTGTGATCGCCTCGGCGAACCGCGCAAGGTTGTTGCTTCGACCTTGTCGCAACTCACGCCGCTTACATGCGCGTCGTGAGAATTGCCTTACGAAGTGCGGGGTCGACGCCGGGACGTGGCGATGGCCCCGCGCTTGCTGAGCCTGGAAGCGCGCCTCGTCTCTGCGCATTCTCCATCCCCGTCGATGGCCCTTGCTCTTTCCCCGGAGGAGGACATCCGATGGTTCGTTTGAGAGCCTGCTTGCTGGCGTTCGCGATCCTGGCGCCGACGGCCGCCGTGGCGCAGCAGAACGCAACCCTGCAGGGCACCGTTGTCGACGATCAGAAAGCGGTCATGCCGGGCGTGACCGTCACCGCCGTTGAGACCAGCACCGGCCGGCAGACGCTCGCGGTCACGAGCACTGACGGCCGCTACCGGTTCGAGAATCTCGCGCCTGGCCGATACGCGCTGTCGATCGAGCTCTCGGGATTCGCCACCGCCAAGGTGCCGGACATCGAGCTGCTCGTCGGCCAGAACGCCACGGTGCCGCCGATCACGATGCAGCTGGCGGGCGTCGAGGAAACCGTGGTCGTCAGCACGCAGGCGCCGCTCGTGGATACGACGTCGGCGCGGGTGAGCACCAACATCGATCGCCGCCAGATGGCGGAACTGCCGCTGCAGGGGCGCAACTGGATGGAGTTGTCGCTGATGGTGAAGGGCATCACCGCCAACAACATCGGCAACACGCCGGGCGTTTCCGACGATCAGTTCCAGCTGAATCTCGACGGACAGCAGATCTCGCAGCGCATTTCCGGATCCGGCTTCGGCCAGCCGAAGATGAGCCGCGAGGCGATCGCCGAGTTCCAGGTCGTCACGAACCTGTACGACATCACGTCCGGGCGCTCCACCGGTGTGCAGGTGCAGGCGGTGTCGCGGGCGGGGACCAACGACCTCCACGGCTCGACGTTCGGGTTCTTCCGCAGCGACTCGTTGAATGCGGCGGATCCGGTGAAACGCGTCGTCCTGCCCTACTCCGACCAGCAGACCGGCTTCACGCTGGGCGGGCCGGTCGTCCGCGACAAGGTGCACTACTTCGGCTCGTACGAGTACGAGCGCAACCCCTCGACCGCGGTTCTGACGCCAACGGCGCTCCCCAACCAGACGTGGTCGCTGCCGTCGAACACGATTCAGAAGAACTATCTTGGCCGCGTCGACTATTCGCGATCGTCGAACAACAGCTTCAACGTCCGCCTGCAACGCTGGACGCTCGACAGTCCGTTCCAGATTTCAAGCGGCACCACGCATCCGACGATGGCGGAGCATCAGCGCTATTACTCGACGAACCTGTACGGGACGTGGACGCGCATCATCCGCAACAACATGACGATGCAGGTGCATCTCGGGACGGCGCGCTTCTCGTGGTACGACGACCCGATTCCGTCCAACACCGAGCAGTTCCGCAACCTGCCGTTCGGCGTTCCGGTGTTCCAGTTCCCGAATCTCACGCTTGGTGGACAGCAGAACTTTCCCAACTACTCGTGGATGAAGCAGTACCCCGTGCGGGTCGAAGCGAACTGGCATCCGGGGAAGCACGACGTGAAATTCGGCGGCGAGTTCCTGAAGGACCGGCACACGAAGGTCTGGGACCTGAATCGGCGAGGGACGTTCACTTTCAACAGGCAGCCGTCCACGGCGATCCTGGAGGCCGCGTTCCCCCAGAACGCCTGGGACAACCCGGCGGCGTGGGATCTCAGCCTGCTGCAGCCGTATCTGCAGCAGTACTCGGTCTTCTTCCACGAGGATTACCTGGTCGACGTCGCGCGCTCGCAGTTCGCCGCCTGGTTCGGCGACAACTGGCGGCTGACGAACACGCTGACGATCAATCTGGGCGTGCGCTACGACGTCGATCCCGACGGCCTGAACCCGCAATGGGTGACCGACAAGCCGATCGTCATCAACAACGGCAGGGACAACGGTGACTTCGGCTATCACCCGGGCGTGCAGGATCTCAACAACGTGGCGCCGCGCGCCGGGTTCGCCTACAACGTCGGCGGCAAGAACGACCTGGTGATCCGCGGAGGCACGGGCCTCTACTACAACTTTCCGGTCTCGAACGTCACCTACCGGCAGCAGTTCTACAACAACGCGATCGCGGCGGTCTTCTATCCGACGGGCACGAACTTTCTGTCGGACCCGCTGAACGGCATCTCGCCGGAGCAGTACCTCTCGGGGGCGGTGCCGGCGCCGCCGCAGGAGACGACGATCATCTCGCCGGATTACGTCGATCCCTACGGGTGGCAGAGCTCCATCGGGTTCCAGAAGCAGCTCGGTCGGCTCATGGGATTCGACATCGACTACACCGATCTGGAAGAACGGCATATGGTGCGCAGTCGGGACGTGAACCTTTTCTACGATCCGGTGACCGGCTACAACAGGGATCCGACGATCTACGGCCGGCCCAATCCGGCGTGGGGTCTCGATCAGTGGCTGACGAGCGACGGCAAGACGCAGACCCGGAATATTTCGAGCTCGTTCACGCGCCGGTTCAACCAGCGTTTTCAAGCGAGCGCGACCTACACGCGCACGCTGTCGATGAAGGACAACACGACGGGATTCGGGTATCAGGCGGACAACCCGTTCAATCAGGACGCCGACTGGGCGCAATCGACCGGGTATCAGAAGCACACGTTCCGCTCGAACGGGATCGTCCGGCTGCCGTGGCAGTTTTCGCTCTCGGGCTCGTACTTCTACGGGTCGGGCGCGCACTTCAACCCGACCAGCTCGACGCGGCCCTACAGCAAGCCCGGAACGAACCGCCTGAACATCGGCGCTCCGATCACGATTCCCGTGGCGGTGCTCGATCGGTGGGAAGGTCCTGCGGTGATCGCGACCGGGACGACGTGGCCGCGCAACGCGCTCCGCGGGCTCCCGCTGCACAAAGTCGACGCGCGTGTGACCAAGACGGTCACGCTGGTCAACGACGTGAAGATCGAGCTCCTCGCCGAAGTGTTCAACGTGTTCAACCGGAGGAATTACGGCGCCTACAACACGACGATCACCTCGCCGAACTTCGGTCTGCCGGTGGCCGTGTCGGGCAACGCGTACGTGCCGCGGCAGGGACAGCTCGGAGTACGCGTGAACTTCTGAGGCCACCCACGGAGGTTCCGGAGGTTCCGAACACGGAGAACGCGGAGATCACGCAGAGAGCGATGCGGCGCGGACCTTCCGCCTTCGCCGAGGGGCCTACGGCGGACAAGTCATGGTCTGCGCCAACGAGTTGCGAAATGAAGACTATGACTCCCACACGCACCCTTCAGCACGCGATGACGCGCCGCGCGGTCATCGCGATCGCCATCCTGTCGGTCGCAGCGCCGATTCCCGTCGGCGCTGCGGGGTCGCCTTCGCGTTTCCGTATCGAAGAGGCGACGATCGACAGCATCCAGTCCGCGATTCTCGAGGGCCAGCTGACGTCCACGCAGGTCGTGCAGGCGTACCTGGCGCGGATCAAGGCGTACGACGGACCGTGCGTGCTGCAGCCCGAGGGTGCGCTCGGCCCCTTCACCACGATCAAGCACGCGGGGCAGATCAACTCGCTGATCACGCTGAACTTGAGACCGTCGACGCGCGCGGCGATGGGGTTCGCCGATCGGAAAGGGCGGAGCCTGACCGACGCCGCAGACGACCGCCCCGACATGCCGGACGCACTCGAAGTGGCGGCGCGGCAGGACGCGTCGTTCAAGTCGACCGGGAAGCTCGTTGGGCCGCTCCACGGAATCGTGTTCTCGGTGAAGGACTGGTACGACACGTTCGACATGCGCACGACGGCCGGGCTCGACGCGGCGTTCGCCAATGATCGACCGCCACGCGACGCCACGTTCGTCAAACGCCTGCGGGACGCGGGCGGCATCATCCTGGCGAAGGCCAACGTCGGATCGGGCATCTCGCGCAGTCCGTTCGGCGGTGTGAGCTGCAATCCGTACGACACCGAACGGTCGGCCGGAACGTCGAGCAGCGGATCGGGCACCTCGGTGGCCGCCAACCTGGTCACCTGCTCGATCGCGGAGGAAACCGGCGGCTCGATACTGCACCCGACGAAGAACAACAGCGTGGTCGGTCTGGCGCCGACGCAGGAGCTCGTGAGCCGCACCGGCATGTACGACGCCGGCTACAACACACGCGTCGGTCCAATCTGCCGGACCGTCAAAGATGTCGCGAAGGTCCTCGACGTGATCGCCGGGTACGACCCGACCGACGAGCTCACCGTCTTCAGCGTCGGCCGGCTGCCGGCCTCACCCTATCCAAGCTTCGCCGGCGAGAAGCGGCTCGACGGCGTCCGCATCGGTGTCGTTCGCGAGTACATGGACCGACAGCTGTTCAACGACGCCGACACCGAGAGTATCGATGCCGCCGAGCGCGCGATCGCCGACCTGAAGAAGTTGGGAGCGACGATCGTCGATCCCGGCCCGGGCGGCGCGCTGCTGCAGAAATACATCGACAAATACGCGCCCTCGGCACTGAACAGACTGTTCATCTCCCGCTTCCCCGATACGTTCCCAGTCGACGCGAGTGGCAAGCCGGCAGCCGATCACATCGCGACGCTGGTCGACATGTACCTGAACCCCTCACTGACGCCTGACGCCATCACCCTCCGGACCTTCGGACAATCGCCGTCGGTTGGCGAATCACGGTTCATGCTCGAGCTGTATCTGCGACAGCGCGGCGACGCGAACATCAAGACCGTCCAGGACCTCGATCGACAGTCGAAACCGTTGACCGATACGCGGCCCGACTCGGGCAGCAACGCGCGCGGAGGGGGCGGCGGTGGCAACGAGAACCGCAACGCCATGACCATGGACAACGCGAACCGGTGGCTGACCCGGTTTGCCGTGCAGCAGATCGTCCTGCAAGCCATGGAGGACCTGCACATCGACGCGATGATCTGCCCGACCGGCAACGTGCCGCCGTACATCCTCGGCCGGCCGCTCGAGCCGACGCTGAACGGTCGTGGACCGTCGATCTGGAGTTTTCTTGGAACGCAAGGGTTCCCCGAACTGGGTGTGCCAGCCGGCTTCACGACGCGGGTCTACGATCGCGTGCGCGACGCGTCCGCTCCGGGCGGAACGCGGCTCGACGCGCCCACTCCCGCGAAGCTGCCGCTGTCGGTGATGTTCTTCGGTCGTCCCTTCGGCGAGCCGGTCCTGTTCCGCATCGCGTCGGCCTACGAGAACGCGACGCATCATCGCCAGCCGCCGGCGGACTTCGGGCCGGTGGAATGAGGATCCTGGAAGTCAAAAGTCAAAAGTGAAAAGTGAAAAGTAAGTTTCAAAGTACGTTTGGCCTACTTTTGACTTCGGCCTTTTTGACTTTTGACTTTTGACTTTTGACTTCAAGCGTAGCGGGACGACAATGCCCCCGATGGTTTCCAGAGCCACGCCGGACTACGTACGGACCGCGATCGACCGATCGCAAGGGCGATCCGTCGTGATGAGCACCGGCGGGATCGTGGCCAGCGAGCATCCGCTCGCGTCACAAGCCGGCGCCGCGGTGCTCGCCCGCGGAGGGCATGCAGTCGACGCGGCCATCGCGTCCAACGCCGTGATGAATGTCGTCGCGCCGATGGCCAACGGGATCGGCGGCGACCTCTTCGCCATCGTCTATGACGCACCGTCGGGAGCGTTGCACGGCATCAACGGCAGCGGATGCGCGCCACAGGCGCTGACCATCGAGGCACTCCGCGCGCAGGGTCACACGAGCATGCCGCAAAGCGGCATTCACTCCGTCACGATCCCTGGCGCCGTGGCGGCGTGGTCGAAGTTGAGTCAGCGCTTCGGGCGCCAGCCGCTCGGCGCGCTGCTGTCGTCCGCCATTCGCATTGCCGACGAGGGCTTTCCCGTTCCGGAGCTGACCGCGGCGGAATGGAAGAGCAGCGAGACGCACCTTCGCAGCAATCCCGCAGCCACACGGCTCTATCTGCAGAACGATCAGGCGCCGGTCGTGGGACAGATCTTCAGGAATCCCGATCTCGCCGCGACGTATCGCACGTTGGCTGCCGACGGCCGCGACGCGTTCTACCGCGGCGAGATCGCTCGCCGGATCGTGCGCTGTGCGACCGAGCAGGGCGGAGCGCTGACGGCCGCCGACCTCGAGACGTACGACGCGGAGTGGGTGACGCCGCTCTCCACCACGTACCGGGGATGGACAGTGTACGAGCTCCCTCCCAACGGTCAGGGCGTGGCGGCGCTGATGATGTTGAACCTGATCGAGCACTCGCCGATGGGATCGTACGGACACAACTCGATCGAAGCGCTGCACACGATCATCGAGGCGAAGAAGCTCGCATACGCCGACCTCGGCCGGCACGTGGCCGATCCGGCGTTTCACGACGTGCCGCACGCCGCGATGCTGTCGAAGGCCTATGCCGCTCGTCGCGCGCGGGAGATCGATCCCGAATTCGCCAACCCCGAAGTCTTCCCCGGCACGTTACCGGTCCAGGGCAGCGACACCACATACCTCACCGTCGTCGATCGTGAGGGCAGCATCGTCTCCCTGATCCAAAGCAACTTCGCCAATTTCGGATCGGGTGTGGTACCCGAGGGCGCCGGGTTCGTGCTGCAAAACCGCGGCGGCATGTTCACGCTCGATCCGTCGCATCCAAACGCGCTGGCGCCGCGCAAGCGTCCTCTTCACACGATCATTCCGGGGTTGATGAGTGGACCGGCTGGCACTGACGTGAAGGTGGGTTTCGGGATTATGGGCGGGTGGAACCAGGCACAGGCGCACGCGCAATTCGTGTCGAACATCGTCGATCACGGCATGAACATCCAGGCGGCGCTCGAAGCGGCGCGGGTGAGCAAGATCAGCTTCACCGGCTGCGACGTGATCGTGGAATCGCGTGTCCCCGAGTCCGTCCGCCTGGGTCTGGCCGCGAAAGGTCACGAGATCGATCTGCAGGGAGCGTTCTCGAGCATGGTCGGCGGCGGACAGAGCGTGATGCGCGACTATACCGCCGGCGTGAGCTCCGGCGCGTCCGATCCGCGCAAGGATGGCGCGGCCATTCCCGAGCCGATGTAGCACGTATTCCCGTAGCCATGGATCGCATCCCGCCTTCACCAGAGTCGACGCCCACCACGCCTCCTGCCGGACGCTGGATGCAGTTGTTTCTCGGCGTCGTCTGCATGGTCGTGATCTCGAGCCCGCAATACGTGTGGGCGCTGTTCACGCAGCCGATGAGCGCCGCGCTGGGCGTCTCGTTGCCCGAACTGCAGATCACCTTCTCGATCCTGATCGTGGTGCAGACCTTCCTCTCGCCATGGCAGGGCGCGATCGTCGACCGCTTCGGCCCGCGGCTGCTGCTCTCGGCGGGCGTCGTCATCACTGGCGTGAGCTGGATCCTCGCGGCGGAAGGGTCCGCCATCACGTGGCTCTATCTCACGTATGGAGTGCTCGGCGGTCTCGGCACGGGCATCGTCTACATCGGCGTGATTGGCCACGTGGTGCAGTGGTTCCCCGACAAGCGCGGACTGGCCACCGGCTGCGTCGCCGCCGGATACGGCATGGGCGCCCTCCTCACGACGTTTCCCGTTTCCAGCGTGCTTCGCGACTCGAGCTATCAAACGGCGCTGACGCTGTTTGGTTCGGTCTTCGGTCTCGTTGGACTCAGCGCGGCTCAAGGCTTGCGGCGGCCTGACGCGTCGTGGCGCATGGCGTGGAATCAACGCCTGCGCGCCGAGGCCTCCGGCACTACGAGCGTCTCGATCGACGTCGCGCCGCTCGAGATGCTTGGCACACGCATCTTCTGGCTGATGTTCGCGATGATGACGATGATGTCGACCACCGGGTTGATGGTGACGTCGCAGATGGGTGCGTTCACCCGCGATTTCGGCATGGGGACCCTGCTCGTCTTCGGCATGCCCGTGTTGCCGCTCGCGCTCTCGCTCGATCGGCTCACCAACGGCGCCACGCGACCGTTCTTCGGATGGGTGTCGGATCGCATCGGCCGCGAGAACACCATGGTGATCGCCTTCGCGCTCGAGGGCACGGCGATGACCCTGTGGCTGCTGACCCGCGACAACCCGGTGCTGTTCGTGCTCCTGTCCGGTCTCGTGTTCTTCGGGTGGGGCGAAATCTTCTCGTTGTTCCCGTCGACTCTTACCGATACATTCGGCACGAAACACGCCACCGCCAATTACGGATGTCTCTACATCGCGCAGGGCGTCGGCTCGGTCCTCGGCGGACCGGTGGCCGCGATGCTCCACCAGTCGACGGGCTCATGGATTCCGGTGTTCGTCGCGATCATCGCGATGGACTTCACCACCGCGGTGCTGGCCATCGGCGTGTTGAGACCCATGCGGCGCCGCTGGCTCAGGACGAGCGCGACGTGCTCGGTCGGTGCGGTTGTCCCTGGTGCGCCGGCGATTCCCGGCGTGCTACGCGAGACGATGAAGTAGTCGTTCGTTCAACCAGCGCAAGGCGCTGCGGCGATGCCTCGGGAATCTTAAACTCCAGGCATGTCGAAACGGCTGATCGCTTCGTCGATTCTCTGACCGACAGGTTCTTCCCATTGGTAACTACGTCGTCCTGGACTTCGTTGAAGATTCGGATGTGCTGTTAACGCGAGTGGTGCGTGGCAGCCGCGATCTCGAAACGCTCTTCGGTGAGTAGAGTCCGATTGACGGTCGACGCTGCGACCTTTTGGTGCCGAGCCGGATGCGGCGACGCGACTGACAAATGACTGACAATTCGTCGCGCCTCGCGGTGTCGAGTAGTTGCCTCGGGTGGCCAAAACACGCAGGAAAATGCGGGGCAGCGGTGTCGCGCTGCCCCGTGTTGCCCCCTTTCGACTGGCTACGAACCAGGAGGTCGCAGGTTCGAGTCCTGCAGGGCGCGCCAATACCTTAGAGAAAAACGGTCATTTGCCCGGCCTCAGCGGCGGCTGATCTCATCTGAGATCACTTGCGGTGGCGCCACGGGCGGTGAGCACCAGATGTCGGAAGCTGTTCGCGCTGTACAAGGTCGGCAATCCGTTGCTGTAGCGACGCAGCTCCCGGTACACGAACCACATGCTGTCAATCGATTGGTGTGGAGGCTTTGGAAGATTGCCGAAGATGTCCAGCAGTACGTAGAACATGCCCTCGACGCGGCCGTCGTGGATCGCGATGTCGTATCCCGATACGTCACTCAGTGATTGCCACGCACGGTGCTTGACTGTTTCAAGCACGGTCACTGGTGCTGCGGTGCGGTCTGCAGTTCCGCGACTGCAGCAGCAATCCCAAGCTCGAACGGCATGTTGAACCGCGGCACGGTGAACGAACCCGTACGCGACACTTGTACACGTAAAAGGTCGTGAAGGGAGAACGGGCAACTTCCCAAGAGCGCAGTAAGGCGACGAAGGCGGTCTTTCGCTGTCGGGACCTCGAGCACGCACTTAAGATTCAATCCGAGACACGTCAGGCCGGCGATCAATACGAGGAAGAGGCGTTCGTACTTCGAATCGAAGGGAACGTTGATGAAAACGTCGGAACGGACAAGCCCGCGGGCAGCCGGCACGTTTAGCGGCTGCTCTTCGAAGCCGCGCGACGGCGACGTGTCTTCGTCGTTCGGTGGGCGCTTGCTCTGCTTGTGACTTTCCGGGATCCGCGGCCATCGGCCTGCTCATGGAGCGTCTCGCCGAGGAACGTGCGAACGCGCTTGACCTCGGCCTTCGGGACGCCGTACTTCTTGGCGGTTTCTTCGAATGTGAGCGGCGGCGCGACGACGTCGCTGGAGATCGCAAAGCGCGGCACGTCTCCAGTTTACCACCTGCCTGCGATCGGATTGGGCAGCGTAAACCGTCGATGCCGCCGACTCGCTTGCGCGATGTCTTCCGCTTGTAGCGTCCGGTCGAATCGAGGCCCGAACTCGCGCCGGACTACTTTGCGGACTCGATCGCCCGCGCCTCGATCACGACATGCGGGCCGCACAGCACGCGTTCCCAACCGCGCGACCTCCGTTGACACACGATGGAATCGCCTGCGGCATCACGACAAGGTAGGGGTCATCTACAGACCGCGATCGCGGCAACTGGATTGACTTCGTCAGCGGCGATTGAGAGCACGGCCCGTGAACGTCAGCCGGTTCTCCCGATCCTGCTGCCACGAACGCGTCACGGACGCGGCGAGATGGATGTTCACGAGGGATGAGGGCTCGCGCCCCCCTTCGTGTCAGCGCGTTGTCCCGTCACCAATCTGTTCAGATGGTGATGGACTCGCCTGAGCGCATTCCGCAAATCGCGGTGAGTAGAGACGGACGATTGCCTCAACTGCTCCAGCGTCTCCAGCTCCTGCCGCGACAATTCCGCTGCGGTAAGCCTTTCGGCCAGTGTGCTGTCTCTGCTTCTCAACACGTTGAGGTGTCGCGCGAGGTTCGTCAGCACGCGCAGTCTCCGCTGGGTTTCGGCGATCAGGTCGGTATGAAAGGCGCGGGCCGCTGAGATGTGACGATGGATACGGGTTCCGAGGGGCAGTTGGGGGGCCATGCCCGATTTGTAAACAAAGATGTTGCCGGCAAATCGCGTTCGGCTGAGGCAATTCGGCGATTGGGTGAGCGCGCCGAGCAAGAGGCGGTCAGCCGCGTAGAATTCGGTCGGGCCGCTCAGTCGATCACGATCAGGAGCGAATAATGAGAGCACGTGTATTCCAAACCGTCGTCGCGGTTCTGGCTCCTCTGCTCGTCTTTCTGGTCGTCGCGAGCGTCATGTCGACAGTCACAGGACGTCAGGCAGCTCTCGATGGGGACAGTCCAGCGCATCCAGAACCGCTCAACATGCGCCTTCAATACGACGCCGCCGATGCCGCCGCGTTCTGGCGGGCGCTGGGCGCAAAGGGTCGCGTGGCGGAGCAGCGGTTTCTGGAGTTCGACCTCGTGTTTCCGACGCTGTATGGCGGCACGCTAGCCGCCAGTCTGTTGTGGCTGTCGCGCCGGGCAAGGTGGCACGCGAGCACTGGGATTGCGCCGGTTATCGTCGGCGTCGTCAGCGACTGGACGGAAAACCTGGTGCAACTGGAGCAGCTTCGCCGTTACGTGGCAGCCATGGGTCTTCAGCCGGACGCCATATGGATCGCCAGCATCGCCACTGCCACCAAGCTGCTGACGCTCGGCGTCGCCTATCTCCTGCTCTTCGTGCTGGCCGTCATCGTCGTGCGCGGGCGATCGACTCGCGCAGCGATGGATGCGCCGGTCGTCGGAGCTCCGAACGGATCTCGATATCGATAACTACGGAGCCAGGCGCAAACGAGGGCCACGGAGAATCAGAATGATCTCCGTGGCCTTCGTGTCGAGATTCTCCGTGGCTATCAGAAGTCGACGGTGACGTTCCAGCGCACGAAGCGCGGCGTGTAAATGGCCGTCGGGTTATTCCACGTCCCGCCCTGCGCCGCATTGCCGACGCTGTACTGATACGTGTTCTCGTAGGTCGTCGTGTAATTGGTGTTCAGCAGATTGCCGAGATCGACGCCGACATTCGCGCGCCGGCTGCCGAAGCGCAGGATCTTCGCGACGCGCATGTCGATCTGCGTACGGCGGGTCGCGTACAGCCGGTGATCGTTGTCGAGGATCTCGATCGTCGTGATGCCGGTGGCGAGCGCTCCCGGCGGCACGCGTCCGGCGATGCTCTGAATCACCGTGTTCGGGACCTGCCAGGTGGCGACGCGCTCGAGCGGCGGCTGCGAGCGCAGCGTTCCGCTGACGAGCACGTCGACCTTCGGGACCGTGTATGACGCCAGCCCTCGCAGCGTCGTCTGGAACGGATCGGCGTCGTGGCAGTTGCGCACATCCTTGATGGTGCCGAGGTTGGTCAACGTTTCACCACGCCCTGGCTGGAGCAGCGCCGACACCGTGACATCGGCTGCGCTCGACAGCCCACAGGTGTCCTCGACCGACCGCCCCGTCTGCGTCCCGACCTGGAGCGTCAAGCCCTGGCGTAGGCGCGCGTTCACGGTGACGTCGACGCCCTGCCAGTAGAGCGAGTGACCGCCACCGAAATCCTCTTCGAACGTGATGTAGTTCTGGGTGCCGCGAGCCGCGGCTGCTGCGGTGACCATCGACAGCGCGATCGGGTAGCCGCCGCCGCCGGGCAAGCGCGGATCCTGCGGCGCTGTGATCGTGAACTGGTCGTAGTCCTCGGGACCGCGAAGCCGGTTGTCTGTGATCTTGTTGCCCAGGAACCACCGGCGGTTGTACGCGACCTCCGCCGACACACGCGGGATCAGCTCCTGCTGTAGTGTGATACCCCACTGCCAGTCGCTCTGACGGACATTCCAACCTCGCAGCGTCGCCGGGTTCACCTGCGTGACGTTGCCCGAGACGGCGCCGAAGTTCACGGCGTCGCCGGTCAATGCGGCGCACTCGCCGTTGGCGGCGAAGTTCAGGATGTCGCAGTCGATCACCTTGTTGTTGTTCGTGTCCTGCCAGTTCCGCATCGCCGTGCGAACGATACGAGCCGCCGGACTGTTGCTGGTGTACTCGCTGTCGTTGGTCGCGGCGTCGAGATAGTGACCGAGGTTGAACTTCAACGCCGTCTTGCCGGTGCCGAACACGTCATAGGCGACGCCAATCCGCGGCGTGATGTCGTTGAACGAGTCGACGCCGGGCGTCCGCGGGAAGCTGATGGGCGCCGCGTTGAATCGCGACGTCAGCTCCGTTCCGTTGAAATCCGCCGGCGTGAAGCTCCAGGCGCGGTCGTAGCGCAACGCGCCTTGCAGCGTCACACGGCCACGCGTCCACCTGTCCTGCACGTACAGCGCCGCTGTTCCCGTGCGGTCGGACTGGTGCCACTCCGGCAGGCGGAACGTGAACTGATTCGGCACGCCCTGGTTGAACCGGTAGGCCAACTGCTGCTCGTTGACGAAGTACCAGTTATTGACGCGGATATACGCCCCCTGGTAGCCCGCCTTCATCTCATGGGATCCTGTGACATACGACGCCGACGCGCGCCAGTTGTTCGGGTTGGCGTAATTTGGATTCCATGTTGCCGGGGCTCGATAGACGAAGTTCGCGCGCGGAGCATACGGCAGACCGGTCGCCGGATTGATCGCCGTGGACTGCTCGGTGACCGAGATCAAGTTCGTGATGCCATCGGGAGCTGGACGGCCCGTCGTCCCGCCGCGGAACATGAAGCGGGTGAAGCCCGCTTCGAGCAGCAGCTTGTTGGTCATCGGCGCCGTCCAGATGGCCTGGTTGACGTGATACGGAAGGTTGCCGAAGTAACTCGGATTGGCCTCTGGCGACGGCGCCGTCGAGCCCGCGCCCAACCCAATCCAGTCCTGACCGCGCTTGTTGCAGCCATCGTCGGTTTCCAGCTTCAGCGTCGACCCTTCGCAGCGTCGCTGGTACTCCTGGTTGTAGGAGATGCGATGTTTGGCGGACACCTGCGCCGTGATCCTGCCGATGTACGACGCGCGCCCCTGCAGCGTCCGCGCGTTTACGCTCGGGTCGGCCACCCAGTCCCATCGCGCGGCGTCGTACGCGTTGGCGTTCAAGACGACACCTGGCACCGATGCCGCCGTCTTCAGACTGCGATAGCTGCCAAAGAACCAGAGTCGATCGTGCTTGATCGGCCCCCCGTACGAGACGCTGCCGTCGTACGAGTTGATGATGCCGGGTGTTTCCTTGAGATTCGGTCCCGGGGGTGGCGCGGTCAATGCCGGTGTCAGGTTGTTGCCGCGTGACCAGTCGCCTGCGTTGTTGATGAACGCGGAGCCGCGGAACGAGTTGCCGCCCGAACGCGGCACCAGATTCATGATCGGTCCGCCCACGTCGGTCTCGCCGAGGCCGCCGGCCACGGACACGGCCACTTCGTCGACGTTGATCGAATCCAGGATGTAGGTCGAGACGCCGCCGCCGTTGAACGGCGCCGCGATGGTCATGCCGTTGATCGTCATGCGACCTTCATTGATCGGGCCGCCGCGCGCGGCGAAAAACGTCATCGTCGGCGACGCGGCAAGTGCGCCGTCGTTGACGACGAGGCCAGGGACCGCATTCAGCAGTGTGCCGACGGATCGGTTTCCCGGAATGCTCTCGACGACATCGGCCTTGAGCACCGTCTCACGGCGCGTGCTCTGCACGTCGACGACGGGCGTCTCACCACTGACGGTAATCGTCTCCTCGAGCGCGCCGACGTGCATCTCGATCGGAATCGTCAGCGTCGCGGTGCCACTGAGCTCGATCCCCTCGCGCTTGACGACGTTGAAGCCGGACAGCCGGAACGTCAGCGAGTAGGTCCCTGGATTGAGAGCGGTAATGCGGTACTGCCCGGTGTCGTCGGTGACGCCCGTGCGCACCTTCTCGATCAGGGCGGGGCTGGAGGCCTCGACCGTCACGCCTGGCAGCACGCCGCCCGATTCGTCGCGGACGGTGCCTGTCAGGGTGCCTTGTGCAAACGCAAAGGACGGCAGCGAGAGGGCCGCCGCCACAATCAAAATGAACTTCGACGCTCCACGCACGGTAGTCCCTCCTTGGACTGAAGGATGTCCGCGTCCGGCCGGGGCGCGAGTCTAGCACGTCTCACCGCAGGAATCAGGAATCAGGTATCAGGTATCAGGGCTGCCAGGGGTTAGGATTCAGGTCGCAGGAATCGTGATTCTCGTTCGACCGGAGGACATTCAATGAAGCGGCACACGTGGCTTCTCGTCACCGTCGTCGCCGGAACGCTGCTGGCGGCCCAGGAGCCGCCGCGTTCATCCGTCGACTGGCTGTATTACGGCGGCGATCCCGGCGGGACCAAGTACTCGACGCTGAGCGAGGTCCACGCCGGCAACGTGCAGCGACTGCAGGTGGCGTGGCAATGGAAGCACTGGGATGCGCCTCCCGCGCCGGGCTTCTTCGAGAGCACGCCGCTGGCGATCGACGGCGTGTTGTACGTCACGACACCGTACAACAACGTCGCGGCAGTCGATGCCGAAACTGGCAGGGAGCAGTGGCGGTTCGATGGCAAGGCCGAGGAGCTCGGGCCGCTCCTCTCGGGAAGCGGCTGGAAGCTGCGCGGCACCGCGTTCTGGCGTGACCGCGGACGACTGCGTATCTTCCTGAACAACAGGCACCGGCTCTTCTCGCTCGATGCGCAGACCGGAAAACCGGTGCCATCGTTCGGCAACAGCGGCGCCATTTCGCTGAGCGAGGGGCTGCCGCGCATCTCCGACGTCACGCATGCGACGCAGAGCTCACCGCCGGTCGTGTATCGCGATCTGGTCATCGTCGGCAGCCAGGTTCCGGATCGCGTGCAAACGCCGGATCCCGTCGGCTACGTACAAGCATTCGATGCGCACACGGGGAAACGCGTGTGGACATTCTCGGTGATTCCGCAGTCGGCCAAAGACCCGGGTGCGGAGACATGGGAGAACGAGTCGTGGCGGCGGCATGGCCACGGCAACGTGTGGGCGCCAATGGCGCTCGACGACGCCCGCGGGCTGCTCTATGTCCCGACCTCGACGCCGAGCAGCGACTACTACGGCGGCGAACGTCCTGGCGCAAACCTCTTCGCCGAGTCGCTCGTCTGTCTCGAAGCAGCAACCGGCAAAGTGAAGTGGTACTTCCAGATGGTCCACCACGGCCTCTGGGACTACGACAACCCGACCAGCCCGAACCTGGTGACGATCACCGTGAATGGCAGACGCATCGATGCGGTCGCGCAGGTGACGAAGCAGGGCTTTGTCTACGTCTTCGATCGCGTGAGCGGCGAGCCTGTGTGGCCGATCATCGAGCGTCCGGTCGCCACCGACAGCGACGTGCCTGGTGAACGGCCCTATCCGACGCAGCCGTTTCCGTCGAAGCCGCCGGCGTTTGTCGATCAGGGCCTGTCGCTCGATGATGCCAACGACCTCACGCCGGAGATCAAGGCGTTGGCGCAGGAGCAGATGCGGCGGTTTCGCATCGGCCCGTTGTACACACCGCCTTCACTTGCGGGCACGCTGCAGCGACCCGGACAAGGTGGCGGGGCGAACTGGGGCGGCGCGGCGTTCGATCCCGAGACCGGCTATCTATTCGTGCGCGCGACGCGGGGCGTTGGCGTGAACCGGATTGGCAAGAACGACGGCTCCGATCCGCTGGTCGACGTGCCCTACTCCAACAGGTTCGCGCGCGGCGGTGAAGAGGCGAACGTCGACGGCCTTCCGCTCACGGCTCCGCCCTATGCGGTGCTGACCGCCATCGATCTCAACAAAGGCGAGATCGCGTGGAAGGTTCCACTCGGTGAAGGCGATCCGTCGATCCGAAACCACCCACGACTGAAAGGCGTCACGCTGCCGGAGCGCCTCGGGTCGCCGAACAACCGAGGAGGCGCGCTGGTGACCAAAGGCGGCCTCGTGTTCATCGGCGGTGGCGACGGCTACCTCTACGCCTTCGATACACGGACCGGGAAAGAAGTCTGGCGCGCGAAGGTGCCGTACGCGAACACCGCGAATCCGATGACTTATCGCACACGCTCCGGCCGCCAGTTCATCGTCATGGCCACCGGGACGGGAACCAACAACGCGCTGGTTGCCTTCGCGCTGAACGGCGAGCGATAGGACTTCGGCGCATCGGCCGCGGCTGCGTTGTGCGAACGAGAACGACCGCCGGAACGTGTATGATTTGCGCCACGCGACGATCCGTCCTGTTCTCTTCCATGTGTAGGACGCCTATGTCTCAGGGCTCTCCGTCATCGACGCCGTTCTTTACGGAGGATCACTATGCACCGTTCCGTGATCGCGATCGTCGGGTTCCTGTCCTTCCTCGTCGTGCCCATTTCCGCGTACGCGCAAGCGTCGATCGTTGGTCTCGTCAGGGACGCCTCGGGCGCTGTACTGCCGGGCGTCACGGTTGAAGCGTCGAGTCCGGCGCTCATCGAAAAGTCACGCTCGGTCATTACCAGCGGCACCGGCCAGTACACGATCGTTGACCTGCGGCCCGGCACGTACAGCGTGACGTTTACGCTGCCAGGTTTCAGCACCGTCAGACGCGAAGGGCTCGAGCTGACGGGTGCGTTCGTCGCCACGGTGAACGCCGAAATGCGTGTCGGCGGCGTGGCGGAAACGATCACGGTCACCGGTGAGTCCCCGGTTGTCGACGTGACGAGCTCGCGCAACCAGCAAACGCTCAGCGGCGACGTGATCGCATCGATCCCGTCGGGCCGCCAGTACTTCAGCCTGACGACGCTCATCCCGGCCCTGAATATCCAGGGCAACGACGTCGGCGGCGCCTCGGGGCCGATCTTCAGTGTGTTCCAAATCCACGGAGGGCGGCGCAATGAGGGCCAGGTCCTGGTCGACGGGCTGAGCGCCGGGTTCCAGGGAATGGGCGTGTCGTTCTACGTGCCCGAAGTCGGCACGGCGCAGGAGGTGACCTTCAGCCTGTCCGGTGGTCTTGGCGAGGCCGCTACCGGCGGACCGCAGATGAATATCGTGCCGCGACAGGGTGGCAACCGCTTCAGCGGAAGTTTCTTCGCGACCGGCGCGAGCGGATCGCTACAGGCGAACAACTTCACCGAGGCGATACGGCAGGCGGGCCTGCGCGCGCCGAACAAGCTGAAAAAGCTGTGGGACGTGAACACCGCGCTCGGCGGACCGATCAGGACAGACCGCCTCTGGTTCTATGGAACGTTCCGCCATCAGGGCAATCGCCAATTCGTGGCCGGCATGTTCGCAAACAAGAACGCCGGTGACCCCACCAAGTGGACCTACGAGCCGGACTTCAGCCGGCAGGCGGTCGACGACGGAACGTGGAAGAACGGCTCGCTGCGATTGACGTGGCAGGCGACCGAACGAAACAAGTTCAATTTCTGGTGGGACGAGCAGTCGGTGTGTCAACACTGTCTCGGTGGCGGATCGCTGTCGGGAGCGGTGTTCGCGGGAGGGATTCAGTCGCCAGAGGCGCACGGGCGCACGGAGGGCTTCCCGCAGCGCATGGCGCAGGCGACGTGGACCTCGCCGCTCTCCAACAGGCTGCTGCTCGAGGCGAGCTTCGGCCTTGGCCCGGACATTCAGTTCGGCGGCCGACAGAAGAACGCATTCGACACCACGCTGATCCGCGTGCAGGAGCAGGCTGGCGCCATCCCCGGACTGAATTATCGCGCAGCGTTCTGGTCGCGCCCGTACGGGAACACGCGCGTCGGGCAGGCGGCGCTGTCGTACGTGACCGGCTCGCACACCATGAAGTTCGGCGGCCGCTATCATCACAACTACTCGCTTGGCGCCAACTTCTACAACGACAGCCGTTTGAGCTACCAGTTCGTCAACGGCGCACCGACGCAGCTCACGATGTTCGGCCTCCACGGCGTGCGCGTGAGGACGAAGCAGGGCATGTCGTCGTTGTACGCGCAGGATCGATGGACGCGCGGCCGGCTGACACTGCAGGGCGGCTTGCGCTTCGAGCACATCGGCGCCAGTTTTCCAGACCAGCAGATTGGCCCCGACCGCTTCATCCCCGTGGCGATCAGGTTCTCCGCTCGCGACGCCGGCGTCGGCGTCAAGGACGTCATGCCGCGCGTGGGTGCGGCTTATGATCTGTTCGGAACGGGGAGGACCGCGTTCAAACTGTCGCTCGGACGGTATGTGACGCCGACCAACTCGCTCGAAGCGTATGCCGGCGGTCAGAATCCCATCAACCGGATGGCGACGTCGACCACCCGCGCGTGGACCGACAGCAATGGCAATTTCGTGCCCGACTGCGACCTGTTGAATCCCGCGCTGAACGGCGAGTGCGGACCGTGGTCGAACCGGAACTTCGGCAAGGAGATCTTTGCCACCACCTACGATCCCGAGATCCTCAACGGCTGGAACAAGCGCGAGTACAGCTGGGACCTGAGCGCGACCGTCGACCAGCAGCTGGCGCCGCGCGTGTCGGCCGAAGTCAGCTACACGCGCCGCGTGTGGGGCAACTTCCAGGTCACCGATAACCGCGCGGTCGGGCCGGCGGACTTCGATCCGTACACGATCGTCGTGCCACAGGACGCCCGCCTGCCCGGTGGTGGCGGATACCCGCTCCAGTTCTACGACGTCACCCCGTCGAAGTTCGGTCAGTTCGACAACTTCATCACCTTTGCCAAGAACTACGGCACGTGGCGCAACCACTACAACGGCGTCGACGTGAGCCTCACGGCGCGCTTCCCGTTCGCGCTGACTGCCCAGGGCGGCTTCAGCACGGGTAATGTGATGGAGGACGACTGCTCGGTTGGCGAGAAGCTGCCGGAAATCTACATTCCGGCCGGTGGCGGCGGCACGCTGCCTGCCATCTATTCGATCGCGCAGTGGTCGCGCACGTACTGCCATCGCGAGTCGGGATGGTTGACGCAGGTCAAGGGGCTGACAACCTATACCGTCCCGAAGATCGACGTGCTGGTCAGCGGCACGTTCCAGAGCAAGCCCTACGTCGGCGCCAATTTCCCGAACGTGGCGTCGCAGAGCCTGCCCGCGTACAACGTGACGCCAAGCGTCCTGATTGCGTCGAGTCTCGGACGGCCGCTCGCGGGAGGCGCACCAGTGACCCTCCTCAGCTTTGTCAAGCCGGGGACCAAGTACGGCGACCGGCTCAATCAAGTCGATCTGCGCTTTGGTAAACGGCTGCGGTTCGCAGCGACGCGGACGCTCGTGGCGCTGGACGTCTTCAACGTGTTCAACAGCAACACGACCGAGTTGTACCAGCAGTTCTTCGGTCCGACGTATCTGTATCCGACGTCGATCACGGCGGCGCGGATCGCAAAAATCAGCGCGCAGTTCGATTTTTGACGGGCGCGACGTGCCCGCTGCTGCGAAGAGGCAGAGAGTCATGGCAGGCAGGAGTCGATCGAGCGACAGCGGCGTTTCGCGGCGCGACATGATGCGCCTCGGCGCCGGTGGTCTGGGATTCGGTCTGTTCGGCGGCATCGGCCCGGTGCCGTTCGTCTTCAGCCTGGCGAGCCGCGCGGCTGCCGCAACCCTGTCCAACAGAATCCTCGTCGTCTTCGAGTGGTTCGGCGGCAACGACGGACTGAACACGATCGTGCCGTACGGTGACGCGGCGTACTACAAGCACCGCCCGACGATCGGGATCAAGGAAAAGGAGCTGCTGAAGATCGACGCGCAATTCGGCTGGCACAAGTCGATGCGCGGGATGAAGAACCTGTACGACGACGGCAAGGTCGCCATCGTCCACGGCGTGGGCTACGACCGGCCGTCGTTCTCGCACTTCACCTCGATATCGTTCTGGCACACCGCGGCGCCCAACGGCGGCAACGAATACGGCTGGATCGGCCGGACGGCATCAGCGCTGGATCCGGCAGGGGCGCGCGCCAACATGATCGTGAACATCGCCGACAGCCAGACGCTGGCGGTGAAGGCCGAAACGCACGTGCCGCTGGTGTTCACCGATCCGGCCAAGTTTCAGCGCGAAGTGTTCGCACAGGAGAAGCCGGTACTCGACGCGCTCGTCGCGCTGCAGACGCCAGTGGGCGACGCACACAGATACGTGCAAGAAGTCAGTCGGAGCGCCGCGCAGGCGTCACAAGTGGTGCGTGCGGCGTGGAGTCGATACACGGGGAGGAACAACCCGGACCTGCGTCTGCTCGACCTCGACAAAGTAGCGGCGCTCATCGAAGCCGATTTCCCGACGAAGCTGTATTACGTGCCGTTGCGCGGCAGCCTGTTCGACACGCATGTCAATCAGGCGGCGCCGCACGATCGACAGCTCGAGTACTGCTCGGACGCCATCGCCGGCTTCTTCCAGGAAATGCACCGCATCGGCCGCGCCGACGATGTGGTGATGTACGTCCACAGCGAATTCGGCCGACGCGTGCCGGAGAACACCAGCCTCGGCACCGATCACGGCACGGCGCAAGTGAACTTCGTCATCGGCAATGCGGTGAAAGGCGGCCTCTACGGAACAGCGCCGAGCCTCACCAACCTGGTGCTCGGCGACAACCTGGAAACCACCGTCGATTTCCGTCGTGTGTACGCGACGCTGATCGAAGGATGGCTGGGTGCCGATGCGGCCCGCGTCCTCGGCCAGCGGTTCGACACACTGCCCATGTTTCGCATCTGACTGAGAGCAATGCTTACTCGAGTCGGGAGAAAACCACCAAGGTCGCTTCGCGACAAACACGAAGATCACGAAGAAGGTTCGGTAGGGGGAACGATATGGCCACTCGAGCGCGTTGGTCTCCTGGCCCCGCGGCGTGGAAGGACGACCTGGCGCCACTGCCAGCCAACGAATGGAACTACGACCGCGCCGCGCATCTGCTCGCGCACGCCGGCTTCGGCGGGACGCCATCGGAGATCGAGCAACTGGCTGACGTCGGGCTCGAGCGCGCCGTCCGCTCGCTCGTCCACTACGAGCGGATTCCGAACCCGCGCATGCAGCCGTTCGTCGAATCCGGTCTGTGGGATCCCACCTTGGATCGGTTTCCGGAAAGCCGGCCGGAAGCGACGGACCGCGCCGCCAAGGATGGCGTCTCGATGGGCGTCGAAAGCAAACCGCAAGGCAAACGTCCGATGCAGCCGGTGTCCGATCGCTTCTTCTATTGGCTGCGCGCGACGATGCTCGAGACGCGCCGCCTGGGGTACTGGTGGGCGAACCGGATGCTGCAGACCACGCATCCGCTCGAGCAGAAGATGGCGCTGATGTGGCACGGCCACTTCGCCACGCACGAGAACAAGGTCCGCGATTACCGCAAGATGCTGCAGCAGATCGACCTGTTCGAGCGGGAGGCGACCGGCAACGTGCGCGAGCTGACGATCAAGGTCGCACAGAATCCGGCGATGCTCTACTTCCTCGACGCCCAATACAACGTGAAGGGTGCGCCGAACGAAAACTTCGCGCGCGAGGTGATGGAGCTGTTCACGATGGGCGTGGGCAACTACTCCGAACAGGACGTGCGCGAAGGCGCACGCGCGTTCACCGGATGGTATTTCGACGACCTCACGTTCAAGGTCAACCGCGACAAGCACGACGACGGCCGCAAAACGTTCCTCGGACGCACGGGGAACTTCGACGGTGTCGACGTCGTGAAGATTATCTTCGAGCAGCCGGCGACGGCGGAGTTCCTGGCCGGGAAGATCTACCGGTTCCTGGTGCGCGACGACGTGTCTCCCGACCTGCGCCGTCGGCTCGGCGCCATTCTGCGAGACAACCACTACGACATCAAGCCGCTGCTGATGACCGTCTTCTCGTCCAAGGATTTCTACAGCGAGGCCAGTTACGGCGGTCACATCAAGTCGCCGGTGGAGCACATGGTGGCGATGATGAAGCATCTCGGCGTCGACGCCATGCCCGGCGTGCCCGACTTCAATCAGGCGACCATCGCGATGGGCCAGCATCTGCTGAATCCGCCGTCGGTGGCAGGCTGGGCCGGCGGCAAGGCGTGGATCACTCCCGGTCTGCTCATCGCCCGCGGCAACATCGCTCGGGACGTGTTGATTCCGGACATGACCGGGTTCCGGGACTGGAATTTCACCGCCGGCAGCGATGACGTGCTGGGCCGGCGCTTGCGCGACGGTCTCGACATCGGCGCCGCTACCGCCGTGAACGATCCGTCGAAGATGAGCACGTTCGATCTCGTGGCGCTCGAACGGGACGAGCTGTTCAACACGCGCATCTCCGGCTACATCGGCTGGGAACAGGCGGCGCGCAAGCTCATTCCCACGCCGCGTCAGGCGGCCCAGTTCGATCTGACACACATGGTGCTGGAGAGCGGAGCCAGAACGGCGTCCGACGCCGTCGACTATCTCTTGTGGCGGATGCTTCGCGTCCCGGCTGCAACAACAACGCGCGACGCATTCGTCGCATTCCTGACCAGGGAGCTGGGCACGGAAAGCCTCGAGCGCGCCAGAACGTATATGGAAGATGCGCTGCGCCTGACGGTTCACCTCGTCATGAGTACGCCGGAGTATCAGATCGTCTGATCGGCCACCCTCTTCGATGCTTCCGACCTACGCCGACGTCGAGAGCGCGGCGCGGCAGATTGACGCCCTCGTCCATCGGACCCCGGTGCTCACCTCGCGACTCGTCGATGCGCGCACCGGGGCGCGGCTGTTCTTCAAATGTGAGAACCTGCAGCGGGCCGGAGCGTTCAAGTTTCGCGGCGCCTGCAACGCGCTCTCGCGTCTTTCTACGGACGAGGCTCGACGCGGCGTCGTCACATTCTCGTCCGGCAATCACGCACAGGCGATTGCACTGGCCGGTCAGCTGCTCGGCATCCCGCGTGTCATCGTCATGCCCATGGACGCGCCCGCACCGAAAAGGAGGGCGACGAAGGAGTACGGTGCCGAGATCGTGCTCTACGACCGCCAACGCGAGGACCGCGAAGCGATCGGCCGAGGGCTGGCGCGCGATCGCGGCCTGACGTTGATTCCGCCGTACGATCACCCGCACGTCATCGCCGGTCAGGGCACCGCGGCACGTGAGCTCTTTGAGGAAGTCGGTCCGCTCGACTTCCTGTTCGTGCCATGCGGAGGCGGCGGCTTGTTGTCGGGGTCGGCGCTTGCCGCGCGTCACCTGTCCCCCGCCTGTCAGGTGATCGGCGTGGAGCCGGCGGCCGGCGACGACGCGAACCGCTCGTTTCGGACCAGGACGCTCCACCGGATAACGAATCCACAGACCGTCGCGGACGGCGCCCGCACGCCTTCACTCGGAGCACTCACCTTTCCGCTCGTGCTCGACCTGGTCGCCGACATGACGACCGTGGACGAACCGGCATTACTGCAGACGATGTTCTATCTGTGGGAGCGGATGAAAGTGATGATCGAACCGACCGGCGCGCTGGGTGCGGCAGCGGCGTTGACGGGAACGCATGACGTTGCCGGCAAGCGCGTAGGGGTGATGCTGAGCGGGGGCAACGTCGATCTGTCGCAGATCGCATCGTGGCTCGAGGTGGTGACCACGCCATGAACCACGAAGGTTCTTTCTCCTTCGTGGTCAGGCTGTCACTTCGTCTGCTGCTTCTCGGCTGCCCGCGCCGCCTCGAGCATGTGCTGCATCGACAGGTTGCCTTCGTGGCAGGCGTACTCGTAGACCAGGCCGTCGATACGGTTCCACGGCATCTTCACCGTCCACGGCCGTGTCCAGGTCTCCGGATCGCTGACCGTGAACTGGTAATCGATCGTGCGATCGTCGAGGCGGCGCCACTTTTCGACGAGGACCATGCTTTTGGTCGCGTTGCGGAACAGCGACCCTCTTGCCTGGTCGGTGAAGTTGGTGGTCTCGACCACCAGCGTGTCGCCTTCCCAGTGTCCGCGCGAATCCCCGAGCCACTGGCGTACGGTGGCGGGAAGATGCGGCAGGCCGTTCAACGGAATGAGGCGCGTCTCGTGGATCTGCTCCTGAAAGATCGCGACGTAGCCCGGCGTCTGCACGATCTCGTAGTTGTTGTTGTAGCCGGTCGACAACCGCGGCAGGCCCGATCGCATGATGCAGCGGGAATAGACGTCGAAGTCCAACCACGAGGCGGCGTGTTCCTCGACGTTCGAGCTGGCGAGCTGTCGTTCACGCTCGGCTCGGTCGCGGCCGCCGGTCGTGAGCGGTGGAATCCTGCCGTCGGGCGGATCGACGATGAGCGAGGTGCGACGATCGGCGACGATCTTGTTGCCGCGATCCCACCAGACGTTGTTGTAGGCGGTATTGACGTCGCGCCGTGTGCCCGGCGTGCGCACGTCGGCGTCGTTCTCGCGGAGCAGGCGCTTCTCGTAATCGGCCGCCTCGCTTTCGCTCAGCACCGGCTTGTTCGCGAATTCCGGCGGGCGTTCGAGCGGCGTCAACGTCTGGTTCGACCAGGTTCCCTGCAGATCGGGATCGCCCCATGGTGTTCGGAAGACACGTGGCGATCTCTCCCCTCGCGCCGCGACGGCTCTGCGCTCGCTGCGGGTCGATTGCGCGTCAACGGCGAGGACACACATCAGGGCTATCGCCAGGCTGCACATCGAGTTCCGACGCCACCGGGCCGCCTGAAGGCAGCCCCTACAACCAACCATGACCGCCTCCTCTATTTCTCCGCCGCCGGACCGGATGAGGCCATGAACAGCTTGCGACCATCGGGCAGCGTCAGGTCGCGGCCATTGGCTCGGTGCGATCCGTCGCGGGCCAGATAGCCTTCGACATTGATAACTGTCCCCGTCTTCAGCGATTCACGCGTAAACCCGAGGCGGAACAGCGTATTCGGCGTGCCGGCTTCGATCTCCCACGGCTCGGTGGTCCCGTCAGGCTTCATCACCAGGATATGAATCCAGGTGTGAGGGTTGATCCACAGCACCTTCGTGACCGCGCCCTGCAGCTTGATCGGCTTGTTGGCATCGAACTCCGCCGAGAACGAATGGTGCGCAGCCGCCGGCACGAGCGCGGTGAGAAGCAGCAAGGCGGTCGTCGTCGGACGCATCTGTGACTCCTTCACACTGTGTGCTTTACGACCCGGGCTTTCGAAGATGCCCGTACAAGAGTTCTTCGGCAAACGGCACGCACTTGAACTCGAGGAACTGCGCATTCTTCTCCAGCCGACGATAGAGCGGCATGCGGATCGTCCACGGGCGCGTGAAGACAGCCGGGTCTTCGATCGTGGCTTCGTACTGAAGCACGTTGTCGCCGGCCGGCGTGTACCGTTCGGTCACGTGCAGCGCATCGGAGTGAAAGTTGCCGGCACGATCGAACCACGTATCCTCGAGCAGATTCGTCACCGTCACCACCAGCGTGTCGCCATCCCAACGGGCGCGTGACCATCCCATCCACGAGTCGGCGGGTGACTCCCCGACGTCCTTCAAGTGTACGATGCGGCTGGCACTGGCAAATGGATAGGCAATGACGATCGTGTTGGTCCCCTGGACGATCTGAAATGGAAACGGCTGGTAGGTCGCGCGCGGCACGCCGGCCATGTAGCACTTCGTTTCCGGATCGAGCGCCCAGCGGTTGCTGAAGTTCTGCTTCTTCTTGTCGAGCGCTTCGGGTTTGTACGGGATCTCATTGCCGTCGACGACCCCCGTACCCGCCGGCTCGGAGAACAGCGCGCCGAACTGCGGCGGACCGGGCCGCGCTTCGTGCGCCTGGATGTCCCAATTGGCTTCGTTCAGCGCCTGCCAGAGGCCACTGAGATTAGGCTTTCCCTGGATTCGTGACGGCCGTTGATTCGGCGCCTGGGCACCGGGCCGCAGCGCCGCCGTCGCGATCACCAAGGCAGCGGTGAGGATCGCGAGCGGCCAGCGTCGGAAGGGTCGGGGCATGCGCGCTATCTTCGCCATGCGCGGCTCGAAGTCAAGCGAGGAGTGCGTGCACGCTTGACACCGGCGCCACGCACCCGGTATGTGGTGGTCGCGCGGCGAAACCGCCGCCATCATCCCGCAACGGAGACGAATTGATGAAACTGTCGCTCGACTGGTGGGCCGTGATTGCCGCGGCTGTTGCTGTCGCCCTCGTGAAGGCGGGCGCGGTGCCGCACATCCCGTGGTGATGCCATGACACTCGCCTACCCGGTTTCCAGCGCGCGTCGCCTTCCGTCGGTGTTCGACCTGGTGCCAGGGACCCTGCTGCTCGTCGCTATCGGCCTGGCCGGCAAGATGACCGAACAAGCGATCGCGGCGTATGCCCGGGCGAACCATCTGACGCTGCCGAATATCGAATACGTGCTCTGGGCCATTCTCTTTGGACTGATCATCTCGAACACGATCGGCATTCCGGCGATCTGTCGCAAGGGCGTCGACACCTACGAGTTCTGGTTGAAAGCGGGGATCGTGCTGCTCGGGATCAGGTTCCTGTTGGGCGATGTCGCGGCGCTCGGCGGTGTCAGCCTCGCCTGCGTGGTTCTCGAGCTGGCGCTGGCGATTACGGTGATGACCGCGCTCGGGCGCGCGCTGAAGCTGTCACCAAAACTCGTCAGCCTGCTCGCGATTGGTTCGTCAATCTGCGGCGTGTCGGCGATCATCGCCGCACGCGGCGCCATCGATGCAGATGATGAGGACGTGTCGTATGCGATGGCGGCAATCCTGGCGTTGGGTGCGGTGAGCTTGTTCGTCTTTCCCGTCATCGGCCATGCGCTTGGCATGAGCGATCGGGCGTACGGCCTGTGGGCAGGTCTGGCCGTGGACAACACCGCTGAAGCAACCGCTGCCGGCGCCTTGTATTCCGACGCCGCTGGTCGGATGGCCGTACTGGCCAAAACCGCGCGCAACGCCACCATCGGGTTCATCGTGCTCGGCTATGCGGTCTATTGGGCGCGCAGGCGCGAAGGGACCGGCATCGCGCGCAAGGGTGCCTTTCTCTGGAACAGCTTTCCGAAATTCGTGCTCGGATTCCTGGTCCTGTCCGCACTGGCGACGGCAGGCGTCTTCACCAAAGCGCAGATGGGCGACATCGCCAATCTGTCACGCTGGGCGTTCCTCCTGACATTTGCCGGCGTCGGCCTGCGAACCGACATTCGTGGCTTGACGGCCCAAGGCTGGCGACCGCTGGTCGTGGGCGTCGTCGGCGAATGCGCGATTGCCGCATTGACGCTGGCGATGGTGCTCGCGGCCGCGCGGTACTTCGAGCTGTGAACGGATTACCCCAGGATCCCGTGAGGCGATCAACCACGAAGGCCTGACGGCCACTCACGAAGGCCACGAAGACTTCGTGGGGCAGAATGACTCGCCGTGACAATCGTGATGCGGGCGGCCACGCTGGCGGATGTCAACGCGCTGAACGAACTCGTTGCGCGCGCGTATCGCGGCGACGCAGCGCGCGCGGGATGGACCCATGAAGCCGATCTGCTCGACGGCCAGCGCACCGACGTGGAGGCGTTGTCGGAGATGATCCGCGATCCCGACAAAGTGATTCTGCTCGCCTGCGACGAGGAGACGCTGGTCGGCTGCGTGCTCGTCGAGCGTCAGGGCGAGAGCACCGCGTATCTCGGACTACTGTCGGTCGAACCAGCCCGCCAGTCCGGGGGTATCGGACGGTTTCTGATTGACGCGGCTGAACGAGAAGCGATCTCACGCTTCCGCGCGGCTCGCATGAAGATGACCGTCATCCGGCAGCGCGAGGACTTGATCCCATGGTACGAGCGTCGCGGTTACGCGCGCACGGGTGAAACCGCTCCGTTTCCGCTCGACGACGAGCGCTTCGGGATCCCAAAGCGACGGGATCTCGAGTTCGTCGTCCTCGCCAAAACCCTCGATCGGTCTCGATGAGGTGTGGCGCGCGTATTCCGCGTTGCGCAGGTTGGGCGGAGTATGACTCAGGGCGATTCTCGACCATGCGCCGCCCGCCTTGCAAGACATTGCCGCCTGACACCGGCGGAGGTGTTGTATGAAAACGTCTGACTCGAATCCCAGCATCAGCGGCTGCCCGAACGCCACGCCAGGACGGCCGGAACAGCTGGAAACGTAGCTCATTTGTTCCGCACGGCTGATGGTGCCTAGGATCGGCGAGGGCCAGGAAGCCCGAGAAGGAGAGTCCATGGCTGACAATCAGCGGAACCAGGATCAGGGTGGCCAGTCCGGTCAGGGCCAGCAGGGGCAGCAGAACCCGCAGCACAAGCCGGGCCAGGGTAAACAGCAGCAGGGTGATCGGGACCGCACGCAGGGTCAGGGCAACGAAGGCACCGGCCGGCAGTCTGGACAGGGCAATCAGCCCGGCAAGCCAGGTCAGGGCGGCAATCGGTAACCGTCTGATGTTCGAGGGCGGAGACGCTCGACGTCTCCGCCCGCCTCCTCTCCGAGTCTGCCGCGAGGAGCAGGCGCGATTCGCGCCTGAATTCGACCCGCCCCGCCATCGACCGCGCGCCACATACGCGCGGATAATGACGCCATGAGCGTCGCCGAGCACAAGTCGTATGCGCCGGCGTCGGTCGGCTGTTATGTGCTGACCGTCAGCGACACGCGCACGCCGGAAACAGACAGTGGTGGACGCGCCATTCGCGAGCTGCTCGAGAGCGGCGGTCACAGCGTCACGGGTTCGGATATCGTCCGCGACGAACCTGCCGCCGTCGTCGCCAGCATCCGCCAGCGGCTCGGCGATCCCGACACACAGGTGATCATCACAACCGGCGGCACCGGCATCTCCTCGCGCGACAGCACATATGAAGCGATCGAAGGGCTCCTCGAAAAACGGCTGACCGGATTCGGCGAGTTGTTTCGCATGCTCAGTTTCGAGGAAATCGGATCGGCGGCGATGATGTCCCGCGCGACTGCTGGCACCCTGGGTGGCAAGGCGATCTTCCTCCTGCCTGGGTCGCCTGCCGCAGTTCGCCTGGCAATGACTCGCCTCATCCTTCCGGAGCTTTCGCACGTAATACAGCAATTGAGGAAGTGACGTGACGACTGCTGAACGTGAGATCCGCCGTTCCGGGACGAACACGGACGACCAACAAAGGAAGCGGCGGGGGCACAAAGCGCTGATTGCGCTGGCAGTTACGGCCGCTCTCCTCGGTATTGGCGCCTATGCGGTGACGAGGGCGCCTGCAGGACCACGAACGCTGCGGCGGTTCGAGCCGGCGCGACTGGCCGATCTCGAGCTGCGCATGTGGCAGGCCTACTACGCCAAGAAGAACGTCCGCCTTTTCGCGCTGCTCGTGACAATGCTGCGCGAGCAGTACCGGTATTCGTGGGCCACCGCTACGCGCGAGGCGTTTCATCTCGCGCGCGCGGCGGCGACCTTCGGCAACGCGCGCTCCAACTACGATCAGGTCCTGCCGGACCTGGAGTCTGGCTACACGATCGCGCGGGACTGGCTGGGGGCGCGCTTCGACCCGAAAGCGGTCGCCCGTGCCGAGCTCGCATGGTGGGTCGCGCGACGCATCCCTGGTCAGGACAGCCCCGAGCACGTCGGCGATTTAATCGCAGACTCGTACGCGCTGCTGTATGAAACGTCGCGGGACGTGGTTCGTGAGTCGGGTCGACTGCGGGCGCGGGCTGCGGCAATTCGCGATTCGCAGGCGAGCGCACCCGACTGGATGACGATCGGGCGGCTCTTGGATCAGTCGTACGTCGCATTGCACGACGCCGTCGCGAATTAAGTCCAAACAGCTATCATTGGCGCGGCCTCCACGATGAGCTGCCCCGCCGGCAGCCGCCTCGGCCCGCACGAAATCGTCTCCAGGCTCGGTGCTGGAGGGATGGGCGAAGTGATGGCTGTTGACGTATCGACGAACCCAACGGTGACGCTCTCCCGCCCCCACGTGCTGTTCGAGCAGCGACACGTGTACGGAGGCGGCGTCACGATTGCCAACTACGACGTCTCGCGCGACGGGCAGCGCTTCGTCATGGTCAGGGCGGATGCGACCGCCGGCCGCCTCAACGTGGTGCTGAACTGGTTTGCGGACCCACGTCGCCTTTCGGCTGCATCGAACTAAACTCAAGGTCCACCTGTGTCGAGCCATGCGCGACTGCGGAGGTCAGGCCGAAACGGATACGCCTGACCGCGCGAGAAGACTCTGGGGATCCGCGAACTCACGGAGTTCGCGTCACGCGGTCGTGTCGGTCCTCGCAGCGCGGTCCGGCCACCGGAGCCGGAGCGCCGGGGTCGACAGTAGAGTCGAGAGTCGGCGCGGTGACGGTAGCGAGGGGGAGTCGCTGTGACCGACTGCTTTCGCAAAGACGCCGGTGCCTCAATCCCTCGCATAGCTCCGTCTCCGACTCCCGCTCATCGAA